>TARA_R110000850_G_scaffold190433_1_pt1 | contig 127805 bp, 107 predicted proteins | sample TARA_R110000850 | Tara Oceans TARA_R110000850 (sample SAMEA4397586) | marine metagenome | biome: Polar Biome; feature: [SRF] surface water layer (ENVO:00010504); material: water (ENVO:00002006), including particulate matter (ENVO:01000060) such as... | depth 5 m | reverse complement strand
TTAAAAGCAGCATGACTCATGTTCCAACTACCTTGACAGACGCCGATAGGGAACAAAAGGGACGCTGCTCTCCCGAGGAGACTAATAAGATAATCGGTTTGATAGTCAGTTATTTCGTGCGTCGTAATCTGACCGGAGTTCCGGCTACAAATCGTCTAGATCCTTTGTTTGTAGAGCTTATCAGGCGTTGTGAGGAAAGGATATCTGCTGAAGACGAAGCTTTAACCTATGATTTTGTTAGAAACTTAATCTTGAATGTACCTCGTGGTGATCAGCCTTCGTCGGATCAAGATATGAGAAATGCTTTAATGGGGCCTATTTATAGGGAAAATTCAGGTCTAGCTCGTTATTTGTTGTGTCATTATGCTGAAACTCGTGCCACAGACGAGCGCCAAGTAGATTTTTGGCGTCGTACGGATAAAGGCCGTTTCCTGTGGACTATTGAGCATGTCTTGCCCCAAGGTACCCCCCTAAAGTCAGCGTGGGTGCAAATGCTGGCAGAAGGTAATCAGGAAAAGGCGGCGGATATACAAGACGAATATAAAGATATGCTTGGAAACTTGACGCTATCAGCATACAACTCGAACCTTTCAGATGCGTCTTTTGAGAAAAAGCAAAGTAAGTCTAAAGTTGTTCTTGATGGTGAGGACGCCTACATCGGATATTTGAACGGCATGGTGCTAAATTCGTTGGAATATGAAGTCGACGGTGAGTTATTTAGCTTAGCGACAGCTAAGGAGTGGAATGAGCTTCACATCCATGCGCGAACAGGGGTTTTGATTGAGTCAATTATGAAGGCATTTCCAATATAGAGTTATTGAGTTTGCGGCTTTAATTCGGGATCCGTTTAAAGTACTAAATCACCCAACCCCGTATCGAACCGCGATGGCGCTTCGAGGCCCGGGTTCAAAATGGCTTTGCAGGTTCTGGTTTTGGACAGAGTGCTTGCTTTTGCTGCGGCTTGGCTTATTGACTCTATAAAGTGAGCGAGTTCGTCTGCATCAAACTCAGATAACCCGTAATTCGCATTTTGAAAGACTGCGCCCAGTGCAGATACAACGCTATCTCCGGCAATTAAGCACTTCGACACCGAAAAGGTTTCGTTCCAGATATCCAAAGACCCTTCTTCGGTGGTAGGAGCAAGCGGTTGTAGTGCAGGGTGTAGCAGTGCGCTGTAGGTAAAAATATCTGGTTGCTGGCTTAGCAGGACATCATTTAGCGGCGTTGGCTCATGGATCTGACGCAGAATTTTTTCAAGAGTGCTAATTGATTCGTTAAGTGCATTCTCGCTGTAACGACCCCCCAATCCCATTTTGTCGAACAGGGTGCGAAACACATATTCCGGGTGTAACCCTTTTTGCAGATTCATAAGAATCGCAGCAGCAAGGTAGTCGTACTCGTCGTACTGCGACTCACCCACCAGAACGATAAGGTGCGCTGGGTCGGAACTGAACAGGTGATCATTCAGCTTGATGAACGCAAGTACTTGAGTGGCGGGGCTATGCAATTTTTCCGCTAACTTTTCATTAATAATATTTTGGGCTGGGGTGCATATAAGGTGATAGTTTGCGCGCGGGGAGCTCGGTTCAACCAATAGGTTTATTTGTTGGCTGGCGGGTTGTATTTGTACCTCTAATAAACCATAACGTTGGCCATTGTGTTGAACGTGATCAACCATGCGTGACCCACTCCAGAGCAGCAATTTGGATAGTTCGCTAGGCAAGCAGTTTTGTGCGTTAAGCAGGTTCTGTGTATGGGCGTCGATTAGGCGCATGCTCCACGAATCGTCGTAACCGCTACACAAGTTTGCGAACTCGACAGCGTAAATGTCTTCTTCTGCGCTCATGGCATTTCCTATTCAGATGAAATTGAATTTTTTGCTAGCGTGCTGTATTGGCAGGACTGTTAATTTCTATGTTTGAAAATTAAAATTAACGAAGGCGTAACCGTTGGCTGTGGTTGATGTGGTTATGCTTTGATCCAGTTGAAGTAAGCCTGCTTTGCGCAAGATGATTTTGAGTTCTTCAGGTGACAGCTGGGCGATGCCGGATGTCTTCAGCGACAAATATCAGGCTCTCTGCACACACTCCGTCCCAGCGCCAGTGCTGGTGCAGCGCACTAATACCTTGAACTGTAACTTGGTGTTGAGAGACGATCGTTGTGTCGCTGTCGATGGGAACATTGGCAAATCGGTTTGGCAATTTGGCCTCCTTGGTAATGCTTAATAACTGAAGCGTACATGCTGATTGCGACATATTCTGTCGTTTTCTGTCTAAGATAGGCCGCATCGACAAAGGTATTGTCAGGAGGTGATACGACAAACAATGACGCAGTTGAAAGGGAGAATGCCGGTACGCGGTCAACGGAAAAGGAAAGTCTATGCAAACATGCAAATGGCCCAACGGGTTAGTTGTTTTCTCCCATGGTAAGGAGTCGGGCCCTTACGGTAAGAAAATCAACGCGCTTTCGTTTGTGGCAGAGGAACTGGGTTACCACGTGTTGAGCGTTGATTATGAGGGTTTAACTGACCCGGACCAGCGGGTTGAGCATTTATTGTCAATTTCTTTGCCCCCTCACGATCATTTGATTTTGGTGGGATCCAGTATGGGTGTTTATGTATCCACTATAGCTGCTGAACGCTTGGAGCCGAGCGGGCTTTTTTTACTTGCTCCAGCTTTCTATTTGCCGGGTTACCGTTGCCAAGATCCGTCGCCAGGCAGCGCAAAAACTGCAGTTGTGACGGGCTGGAAAGACAATATCGTTCCGGTGAAAAATGGTATTCGCTTTGCAGAAAAGTTTGGCGCAAATTTACATGTGTTTGATGCAGATCATCGGCTGAATACAGTTATTCCCGAGTTGTGCGGGTTGTTTAGAGGGCTGGAGCGCAAGCCAAAAGAAAAAGGGCTTTCCTTGTGGGAAAGCCCTTTTTGTATATGGCGCGGCTGGCAGGATTCGAACCCACGACCCCTTGGTTCGTAGCCAAGTACTCTATCCAACTGAGCTACAGCCGCGTAAAGAAGCAGAACTATAACACATAAATTTTTGGTTGTCATTTTTCACTGTTCAGTTGACAGCCAAATGCGGTAAGTTGAATATATCAGCCCATTGAGTGGTTCATTCTTGCAACAGGAGGCCGGGTTTGGCTGATTTGAACAAAATTACGTGTTTCGAAGACTTTCATCGGCTGGCCCGGCGCCGAATGCCGCGTATGTTTTACGACTATGCGGCATCCGGGTCCTGGACGGAATCGACATTGCGCGCGAATGAGCAGGATTTGCAGGAATGGCTGTTTCGCCAGCGTGTGGCGGTGGATATTGAGCACCGTTCTATTCGTACACGCATGCTGGGCGAAGACGTTGCCATGCCTGTCGCCATTGCACCGACCGGCCTTACGGGAATGATGCATGCCAATGGCGAGATGCATGGGGCAATGGCAGCCAAGAAGTTCGGAATACCGTTTACGCTGTCGACCATGAGTATTTGCTCGATTGAAGACGTGGCCCAGCATACACAAGCACCGTTCTGGTTTCAGCTTTACGTTATGCGCGACAAAACGTTTATGGAGAATCTGATTCGTCGTGCGCAGCAGGCGAACTGTTCAGCTCTGGTTGTCACGCTCGACCTTCAGGTGATGGGGCAGCGCCATCGCGATATCAAGAACGGGCTAAGCGCGCCGCCCAGGCCTACATTGGGTAATTTGCTTAATCTGGCCACAAAGCCCCACTGGTGTTGGCAGATGGCCCAAACACAAAAGCGTACATTTCGCAATATTGTTGGTCACGCTCAGGGTGTGACCGATGTGTCGTCATTGGCGGCCTGGACGGCCGAGCAGTTTGACCCCCGCTTAAATTGGGATGACGTGAAACGCATTAAAGAGTTGTGGGGAGGCAAGCTGGTGCTTAAAGGCGTAATGGAGCCCGAGGATGCGCGGATGGCGGCTGAATCCGGTGCCGATGCGTTGGTGGTGTCGAATCATGGTGGGCGTCAGTTGGATGGCGCCCCGTCTTCAATTAAGGTGTTGCCCGACATTGTCAGCGCAGTGGGTAAGGATATTGAAGTCTGGATGGACGGTGGCATTCGTTCGGGGCAAGATGTGCTGCGGGCGGTTGCGTTGGGGGCGAAAGGAACGTTAATTGGCCGTTCTTTCCTGTATTCCCTGGGGGCTGCCGGCGAGGCTGGGGTAACGAAATGCCTGCAAATGTTGGCCAAAGAGTTGGATTTAACGATGGCTTTTTGCGGTCATAACGATATTAACAAGGTTGATGCCTCGATTTTGCGTCGGGCATGAAAAATCCCGGCGGGCGCCGGGATGATTTTTCGCTGAATGAACCGTGAATGCTTAATGGTGATCCAGGCTTTTGTCAGTAAACAGCCAGTCGCGCAGTTCTTTGTCGAACTTGGGGTCTTTGCGTCGAATCCACTCAAGCGTCATGGCCGCGTGCTCTTTTTCTTCGTCGCGGTTGTGTTCCAGAATGGATTTCAGCTCTGGGTCTTTACAGGCGTCGACGCGTTGGTTGTACCAGTCGACGGCTTCAAGTTCTTCCATGAGCGACACAATGGCGCGATGCATGTCGCGGGTTTCATCTGAAAGTTCTGATACGGGTTCGTGATAGCCTTCGTTTGACATCTGTAACTCCTTTGCGTGAAGTATAAAAATAGCATAAATGCGGCGTTATAGTGGCGCGATATTTCCTTTGATTCTACTTTATTGACCCATTCCATGAATTTAGAACAAACAATGATTTTGGCCATTCTGGCTGTGACCGTGGGCATGTTTCTTTGGGGGAAGTGGCGTCATGATATGGTTGCCGCCGCCGCGTTGCTGGCTTGTGTAATGGTGGGGCTTATTCAGCCGGTTGATGCTTTTCTGGGGTTTGGCCATAACGCGGTTGTTACGGTTGCTTGCGTCTTGATACTAAGCAGTGCTTTGCAGTCGTCGGGCGCGGTCGATGTTCTGACCCGATTTATTCTGCCCTCGAAAGCGGGCCCCACTTTAAGTATTGCTGCGCTCACGGCTTTGGCGGCTATTTTGTCGGGCTTTATGAATAATGTGGGGGCGCTGGCATTGTTGATGCCGGTTGCCATTCAAATTGCCGGTAGGCTTGATTTGCCGGCCGGGAAGGTGCTGATGCCTCTGGCGTTCGGATCTATTCTGGGGGGAACCACAACCTTGATCGGTACACCGCCTAACCTGATTGTTTCGGGTTTTCGTGAATCGGCTGGGTTGGGTCTGTTCAGAATGTTCGACTTTACGCCGACCGGCGTTGCCGTTGCGTTGGTGGGGGTGGTATTCATTTCCTTGGTTGGGTGGCGGCTGGTACCGGCACGCCAAAAAGCAGGTATTGAAGGGTTTGAGACGGAAGCTTACATGACCGAAGCCCGAGTGCCGGAAGATAGTAAGCTGGTGGGCCGCTCGCTTCGTGAGCTCGATGATGAAATGGACGAGCTCGACGCGCAAATTATAGGGTTGGTGCGTAATGAGGTACGCATGATGGCGCCCAGCGCAGCCCGGGTCATTCGCCCAAACGATATTCTGGTCATTGAAACCGATGCTGAGTCATTGGCGGACGTCCTTTCAACTTTTGGTCTTGAACTCGAAGAAGAAGAGGAGGCGCCAACATCTGATTCGGACAAAGAAACAAACGACGAAATCATATTGCAGGAATTAGCCATTATGCCGTCGTCCATTCTGGAAAACCGGTCGGCCAGCGACCTGCTGTTGCGTACACGCTATGGCATTAATTTGCTGGCGGTGTCGCGCCAGGGGCAACGCTTGATGTCCCGGCTTAGGGCGATCAAGTTACGACCGGGCGACCTTTTGCTTTTGCAGGGGCCGCCCGACGCTTTATCCAGTTTTGGTTCGAACATGGGCGCAGTGCCTCTGGCCGAACGCAAGGTGCGTATTCCCGATCAGCGCAATGTTATTTTGTCTGCCGGCATTATGTTGGGGGCTGTTTTGCTGGCAGCCTCTGGTTGGGTGTCGGCGGCGGTGGCGTTTGCCGCCGGCGTGTTGGCGTCTATGGCATTGCGAACCGTGAATTTAAGGTCGGTTTATGAACAGGTCGACTGGCCGGTAATTGTGTTGTTGGCGATGTTGCTGCCGGTGGCAGGCGTGATGCAGTCAACCGGAGCGGCGGGGTTGGTGGCCGGTTTCCTGCTCGACTATTTTGCGCAGGGTAATGCGGTGATCGCGTTAGTGGTTATTTTGTTAACCACCATGATACTGACCGACCTAATGAACAACGCCGCGACGGCGGCGGTGCTGGCTCCCATTGCATTGGGGGTCGCGAATCAGCTCGATGTGAATCCTGATACTTTCCTGATGGCGGTGGCGATTGGCGCGTCGTGCGCGTTTTTAACGCCTATCGGGCATCAGAATAATACGCTTATTTTAGGGCCGGGCGGATTTCGCTTCGGAGATTATTGGCGTATGGGCCTGCCGTTGGATCTGCTGGTTATCGCCACTGCGATACCCATGTTGCTCTGGGTCTGGCCGTTGAACGGGTAATGCGCAGACATGGACGCCGATAATGATACCGACACCGTCGAACACCCCAACGCTCCCAAGACCTGGTGGACAAAGACGGTTGCTTGGATTCCCGGCTTGGGTGTTGTGCGGCAGTATCCGATACATTGGCTTAAAGACGATATTATTGCCGGCATTGTATTAGTCACCATTCTGGTGCCGGTAGGTATTGCTTATTCAGTTGCCGCCGGTTTGCCGCCCGTCTATGGTTTGTACGCCACCATCATTCCGCTGTTTGCTTATGCCTTGTTTGGCCCCAGCCGTATTATGGTGCTGGGGCCTGATTCGGCTTTGGCAGCGGTGATTTTCGCGGTTGTCGTGCCTTTGTCGGGCGGCAGTCCCGAAAAAGCGGTAGCGCTGGCGGGTGTCATGGCCGTTGCAGCGGGGCTCACCTGCCTGCTGGCCGGACTCGCACGGCTGGGGTTTATTACCGATTTATTATCCAAGCCCATTCGTTATGGGTACATGAACGGGATTGCGTTGGTGGTTATCGTCAGTCAATTGCCGGTGCTGTTTGGTTTCACGGTGGATGGTGGTGGCACGCCGACCAGGGCCTGGGAATTTCTTCAGGCTTTGCTGAATGGCCAAACTCAATTTTGGTCTTTGCTGATCGGCGTGGCGGTGCTGGGCTTATTGCCGCAAGGCTTCCCGTCGTTTGCATTTCCTGTGATACCTGTTTCGGACGTCCTTCAGGTGGCTGTCGGGGGTGTGGTTGCGGCATTGCTCGCGATGTCGGAAACCAGCGTTTTGTCACGGGCCTATGCCACCAAAACGGGTGATAAGGTGAGCGCCAACCGTGAAATGGTGGGCCTGGGGATGGCCAATCTGGCAACGGGATTTTTCCAGGGATTTCCCATCAGCAGTAGCGCATCACGTACGCCTGTTGCGCAAGCCGCAGGCGCGCGCTCGCAGTTGGCGAATGTGGTGGGCGCTTTGTTGGTTTTGGTTTTGTTGGTTTACGCACCTGAATTGCTGCATTATCTCCCGGATACCGTGTTGGCTGCCGTTGTCATTGCCTCGATGATCGGTTTAATGGAAATTCGCTCTGTGGGGCGAATTTATCGCATGCGACCGGCGGAGTTTTGGTTGTCGCTGGGATGTTCGGCCGGCATTGTGGTGTTGGGCCCGATACAGGGAATTGGCCTGGCGGTGCTGGTGGCGCTGATCTCGTTTCTTTGGGAAAGCTGGCGTCCGTATTCTGCTGTGCTGGTCAGGGTGGACAACTTAAAGGGCTATCATGATGTCAGCCGTTATCCGCATGGCAGACGAATACCTGGGTTGGTGCTGTTTCGTTGGGATGCGCCATTGTTTTTCGCCAATGCCGAGTTGTTCCAGGAGCGGGCCTTGGCTGCGGTGTCGTCGTCCCCCACGCCCATACGCTGGTTGGTTGTGGCGGCTGAGCCTGTGACGGGAATCGATGTGACGGCCGCTGATATGCTGCTGGAACTGGACGATCGGTTGGCGTCTGAAGGAGTTGATCTGGTTTTCGCCGAAATGAAAGACCCGGTGAAAGATCAGATGAAGCAATTCGGTTTGTTCAAGAAAGTGGGGGAGGCGCACTTTTTCCCCACCATAGGGCAGGCGGTGTCAAGTTATTTGAGGACACACAACATACCCTGGGTGGATTGGGAGCAAGCGCAGTAGCCGCGCGAGGAATCAGCAGGGGCACTGTGTGCCCCTGAAGTTCATAACATGGCTTGAAGCTGTTGACGTAATTGGTTTTTGCGGTAGCCGGGCAAGAACGAAGCAACCAGACTATTGTCTGCCAGTTTGGCCAGTTCCGCTTTGGAAAGTTTAAGCGACGTCGCGATGGCACGGTAGTTATCGCCTACGTAGCCGCCGAAATAGGCCGGGTCATCGGAGTTAACCGTCACGACCAAGCCCTGACGCAGCAACCGGGCAATGTTGTGGTCTTGCATATCGTCCACCACGCAAAGTTTGAGGTTCGACAGCGGGCAAACGGTTAGCGGAATTTGTTCACGAATCAAGCGTTTGACCAGATCGGGGTCTTCTTCGCTACGCACGCCATGGTCAATGCGGTCAACGTGCAATAGGTCCAGCGCATCGCGCACGTATTGTGGCGGGCCTTCTTCACCTGCGTGCGCCACCAAACGGAACCCCAGCTCTTTGCAACGGGTAAAGACACGTTGGAATTTATCCGGTGGGTTGCCTACTTCGGCGGAATCAAGACCAATGCCGACCCAGATATCCTTGTATTGCTCGCGCAGCGGCAAGGCGGCTTCCAGCGTTTCGAATGCGGACTCTTCCGACAAATGACGCAAAAAACTCATGAGTAAATAGCTGGTGAGACCGGCTTGTTGTTGCATTTCGCGTACGGCGCGGGCAATGCCTGCAAATACGGTTTCAATGGCAACACCACGTTCCGTATGGGTTTGTGGATCGAACATGATTTCGGTATGGCATACGCCGTCGGCTTGCGCACGCTTAAGGTAGGCCATGGTCATGTCGTAGAAATCACGCTCGGTAATGAGCACGCTGGCACCTGCATAGTACAGATCCAGGAACGACTGAAGGTCTTTGAAGGCGTAGGCCCGGCGCAGTTCGCCTTCCGATGCGTAATTCAGTTTAATGTTATTGCGACGGGCCAACTCAAAAATCAGTTCCGGTTCCAAGGTGCCTTCAATATGCAAATGCAATTCGGCTTTCGGTAAAGCAACAATAAATTCATTTAATTTCGGATCAATCATTTTCTTTTCCAACTTTTATTCCGGTGCAATAAGGTGTTTTCAAGTTAAGTGCGTGTTGTTTGGCGGCCAGGTTGTGCTTTTTCGAAGTACGGCATTACAAATGACGCCAGGCAGCAAACATTAACAAGGCCCAGGCCACAATGAAGGCAACGCCGCCCAGTGGGGTAATTGCCCCCAGCCATTTCACGCCGCTTAACGCCAGAATGTAAAGGCTGCCACTGAACAGGATGATGCCGGCAAGCATCAGCAGGCCCGACCAGCCCGGCAAGGGGCCGGCAATTCGGCTGCTAAGTGCGGCAATAAGCAACAGGCCCAGGGCATGAATCAATTGGTACAGCACTGCGGTTTGCCATATGGCCAGCATGTCGGCTGAAAGGACGCGTTTCAGGCCGTGGGCACCGAACGCGCCTGCACCCACGCCAATCAGCATCATGAGCGCACCTACTATAACAAGTTGTCTTTCCGTCATTTTTTGTCCTGAGGGTTTGCAGGCATGGCCTGCGCTGGTTCAATTTGTATATCATGTTAGCCGCAACCCGCTCAAGCGGGATCCGACCGGATGGCGGATTCAATCAATATGGGAAATGGTATTTGCGTGAAAAACAGGTTCCGGAACATGGTGGGAGTGTGGGTAATTGTTTGGGCTGCCGCTATTTTGGCCGGCTGCTCGCCGGAGCCCATAAATAGCCCCTACGAGGAAGGCGCATTGGCGCAAAACACGCTGTTTACGGCGTTTTCTCAGCGTTCTCCCAAGTATCTCGACCCTGCCAGTTCTTATTCCACCGATGAAACGCCTTTTACCTATTCCATTTATGAGCCGCTTTACGGTTACCACTATTTAAAGCGCCCCTATCAACTGATTCCCCGGACCGCCGAATCGGTGATCAGCCCCCGTTATTATGACGAAAACGGCAATGTCTTGCCCGATAATGCGCCGGGGGAAAATATTGCAGTGAGCGTGTACGACATTCCGATCAGGAAAGGTATTCAGTTCGCCCCTCATCCGGCCTTTGCCCGCAATAAGAACGGCAATTATCAATATTGGCCCTTGCAACCGGGCGCGCTAGAGAATAAATACGCCTTAACGGATTTCAGCGAAGTGGGCACGCGTGAATTAACCGCGCATGATTACGTTTATGGTATTCGGCGGTTGGCCAGCCCCAGGGTGGTCTCGCCAGCGTTTGGGGTTTTGTCTTCTCATATTGAAGGCTTGCGCGAATATGCCCAAGAGCTGCAAGCTTTGGAGAAACAGTGGGAAGAACAAGGCAAAAGCCCGGAATGGCTTGATTTGCGTGAATATGGGTTTAATGGCGTGCAGGCATTGGATAACCACACCTTGCGTATTCGTGTCAAAGGAAAATATCCGCAATTCAAGTATTGGCTTGCCATGACCTTTACTGCGCCCATTCCGTGGGAGGCCGATCGCTTTTACCATCAGCCTGGTATGGCACAACGTAATTTGTCGTTGAATACGTGGCCTGCCGGCACCGGGCCTTATATGCTGGAAACATCAATTCAGAACCGACAGCATGTCATGGTGCGCAACCCGCATTTCAGGCCGTCTCCCTATCCTTGTGAGGGAGAGCCGCAAGACAAAGCTCAGGGGTTGCTGGTTGATTGCGGTAAACCCACCCCGTTTATTGATCGCGTTGTATTTTCTTTGGAAAAGGAAAGCGTGCCTTTAATGGGCAAGTTCTTGCAGGGTTATTACGATGTTCCCGAAGTTGACGGCGGCAGTTATGGCGTGGCCATGCAAGTGGCGGCGGGTGATTCAGCCGAGAAAGCTGAACTCTATGCCGACCGTGGGCTGCAGTTGTTATCTTCCACTGAGCCGCAAATCACCTATCTTGGTTTTAACTGGCTCGACCCTGTCGTGGGGCGCGGTGATACCCCCGAGCAGCAAGCGCGCAATCGCAAGTTGCGTCAGGCGATTAGTATTGCGTTCGACTGGGAGCAATTTGTGTCCATTTTCCTGAACGACCAGGGGCAGGTGGCGCAGGGGCCGTTACCCCCAGGTGTACCGGGGTATCAGCCTTTGCCGGCTGGGCTGAACACACACGTTTATACCTGGAAGGATGATCGTGCGGTTCGGCGGCCTATTGAGCAGGCCCGGGAGTTGCTTGCCCAGGCGGGCTACCCAAACGGGCGGGACGCAGATACCGGTGAACCTTTAATTTTGCACTTTGATTCGGCTGCGGGTATGGGGTCAAACGCCACGCTCGACTGGATGCGGCGACAACTGAAGAAACTGAATGTCGAGCTGGAGATTCGAGCCACGGATTACAACCGTTTTCAAGACAAAATGCGTCAGGGCAACGCGCAAATGTTTATGTGGGGTTGGGTGGCCGACTACCCGGATGCGGAAAACTTTTTGTTCTTGCTGTACGGTGCGAATGCCAAAGCGAAAACCGGTGGTGAAAATGCGGCCAATTATCAAAACCCTGAATATGACGACTTGTTTGAGCAATTGCGTTTCCTTGATGATGGGCCGCAAAAAGACCGTGTCGTAGCACGCATGGTTGAAATTGTGCAGCGCGATATGCCTTGGATGTTCGGGTTTTATCCGAAGTCGGGCGGGGCGTATCAGGCATGGGTGTCCAATGCCAAACCCACGCAAATGGTTCGCAATACCTTGCAATATTTACGGGTGGATCCAGATCAGCGGGTTGCCGGTGTACAAAAATGGAATAAGCCACGCTGGTGGCCGCTTTGGCTGCTTCTGGCGATATTGCTAATAGGTGTCTGGCCGGCATGGCGGGTTATTCAACGTCGTGAACGTGCCACTGCGCTGGATCACATCAAAGGAAGGCGTGGCTTATGACTGCTTATATAGTTCGTCGTTTGATTTACGGTGTTGCTGTGCTGATCGGCGTGAACTTGCTGACGTTCGTGCTGTTCTTTGCCGTTAACACGCCCGACGACATGGCGCGCATGGCCATTGGCGGTCAACGCGTAAGCCCAGATGCAATTGAACAATGGAAAGAAGAACGGGGCTATAACAAGCCGCTGTTTTATAACGCGTCGGCTCAAGGCGTGCGGGCACTGACGGACACCGTTTTTTATGAACGGTCGGCACCGTTGTTGCTATTCGATTTCGGCTTTTCCGACGGGGGCCGAGACATTGGCTATGAAATTCGCCAACGTATCGGTCCGAGCCTTGCGCTGGCGATTCCGAGTTTCGTGCTCGGTATGTTGGTTAGTGTGTCGTTCGCGTTGCTGCTGGTCTTTTTTCGTGCCACCAAACTGGATTTTGCCGGCGTGGTCGTGTGCGTTGTGCTCTTATCCATTTCCGGGTTGTTCTACATTATTGCCGGGCAGTGGCTGTTCGCCAAAGTGCTGCGCTGGGTGCCGTATTCGGGGTTTACTGACGGGTGGGATAGTTTGCGGTTTCTGGTTTTGCCGGTCGTGGTCGCGGTTGTTTCGGGTCTGGGCAGCGAATCTCGGTTTTATCGCACACTTTTTCTCGAGGAAATCGGTAAAGATTATGTGCGCACGGCCAGGGCTAAAGGTTTAGCTGAGCATATTGTCTTGTTCCGTCACGTGCTGCGCAATGCGATGCTGCCGATTCTCACGGGCACCGTGTCGGCTATTCCATTATTGTTTATGGGCAGCTTGATTGCCGAGTCGTTCTTCGGTATTCCGGGTTTGGGCAGTTATACCATCGACGCCATCAACGCCCAGGATTTCTCAATTGTGCGGGCCATGGTGTTCTTGGGCTCGGCGTTGTATATCGTGGGGCTCTTGTTGGCAGATATTTCCTATACGCTGGCTGATCCCCGCGTTCGATTCGAGTAGCGCCATGCCAAAATTTGTTTTTCTCTGGACGGATATTTTTGTATTGGCACTGGTGGCGGGGGTGGCGCTTTACGCGTTACATGTCAGACGTACCCCGGCTTTGCGCGCCGCCTGGGCTCAAGTGGGTCGTTCGGCATCGGCCATGTCGGCGGCAGTAGTGCTGTTTTTGTTCACGCTGGTGGCGGTGTTGGATTCCGTGCATTATCGCCCTCGTTTGCCAGGTGGGGGCGCTGATAGCGGCCCGGTTTACGCACCGGTGCTGCGCTCGGCACTGGACGACATGATGACCTGGACCCAGCTGAGCCAACCTGAAGCCACTTATTCCGCGCCGCTGGCGATTCGTCAGTTCACCAAAGAAACGCAAATTATCAACGACGAACCGGTGCGGGATTATCCGCGCTTGAAGAACGCCGGCACGCAACTGAAAGAGGACGCATTACATTACCGCGACCTTGGGATGCGGGCGGCGCTGGGTGCACTGGTTGGGGCAGCCCTGAGTCTTGTGCTGGCTGTGTTGCTAACGTTGCTGCAGCGGCGTCACGCAAGTTCCATGCACGATGCGTTCATGCGCTGGTGGCGGCGCGATATCGATATTCCGGTTCGTGCCATGTGGCTTACCGCAACTGTGATTCTGTTGGTGGCTGGTGTCTTGGTTGCCTTGAGCATGGATTATCACGTATTGGGAACCGATCGCGTCGGTAACGACGTGATGAAGCAGGCGCTGAAAAGCGTGCGAACGGCATTGGTGATAGGAACGCTGACAACACTGGCCATGCTGCCGCCGGCCCTGTTGTTCGGCATTTCGGCCGGGTATTTCAAAGGCCGGGTAGACGATGCCATTCAGTATTTATATACCACCTTAACGTCTATCCCAGGCGTGCTGTTAATTGCCGCATGTGTGCTCATGATGCAGGTTTACATTGATACGCACCCGGAGGCGTTCCCCACCGTGACTGCGCGTGCCGATTTACGTCTTTTTCTGCTGTGCCTGATTTTGGGTTTAACCGGTTGGGCTGGTTTGTGTCGTTTGCTGCGGGCCGAAGTTTTGAAACTTCGAGAGCTGGAGTATGTGCAGGCGGCGAGGGCGTTTGGGGTGGGGCATTGGCGCATCATGCGCCACCATTTGCTGCCGAATGTCATGCATATTGTCCTCATTACCATGGTTTTACAGTTTTCAGGTCTGGTGCTTTATGAGGCGGTCTTGTCGTACTTGGGTATTGGTGTGGATCCAAGCATGGCCTCGTTCGGCACCATGATTGATGCTTCCCGTACCGAGATGTCCCGAGACCCCATGATTTGGTGGAACTTGCTGGCAGCGTTTGTGTTTATGCTGGCGTTGGTGTTGGCGGCAAACATTTTTGCCGATGCGGTGCAAAAGGCCTTTGATCCGCGCATGCGCAATTTTCAGCCTATGCATGCCAAGCCTATGATGACAAAGGAGCGTTCATGAGTCAGGCGATGGCAACTTCCCGGCTTGATCAAAACGACTGGGTGCTCCAGATTGAAAAGTTGTCGGTGCAACTGCAAACGGAGGCGGGTGTTCATAATGCGGTTCATCTACTTGATTTGGCCCTGCGCCGGGGTGAAACGTTTGCTTTGGTGGGTGAGTCAGGTTGTGGCAAAAGTATGACGGCAATGGCGTTGCTGCGCTTGCTGCCTGAGGCCGCTCGCATTAGTTCCGGTACGGTGAAGCTTGGCTCAACCGATTTGAATCAGTTGTCTGAGTCGCGCATGCGAGTTGTTCGAGGCGGGCAATTGGCCATGGTGTTTCAGGAGCCCTCAACCAGCTTGAATCCGGTCATGCCGGTGGGGCGCCAGATTGTTGAAACGTTGCTCGCGCACACATCCTATCGTGGGCAGGCCGCGCGCAAACGCGCTATTTACTGGATGAATCGTGTCGGGATTCATGAAGCGGAGAAACGGATTAACGATTATCCCTTTCAATTTTCGGGTGGGCAAAAGCAACGCATCATGATTGCCATTGCTTTGGCTGCCGAACCGGAAGTGCTGATTGCTGATGAACCCACCACGGCACTTGATGTCACGGTGCAAGGACAAATTCTGCATTTGCTGGCGGATATACAACAGGAAATGGGTCTGGCGATTTTGTTGATTACGCATGATCTGGCCATTGTGAAAAAAGTGGCGCGTTACGTGGCACTTATGAAACAGGGCGAGATTGTGGAAACCGGCTCGGTGGATTCCTTTTTTGATAATCCTCAACATGCTTATGCGCGGCAATTAATCAATGCTATTCCTGCGTATGAGAAACGGGGTCGCTCATTGGTGACCGGACAACGCGTTGTTGAGTCCGGGGACGGATCGAGCACCAGGAGTGCCGGCCCTCCCGTTCTGCAAGTGCGAAATTTGTCGGTCGCTTACCCTCAGCGTGGTGGTTTGTTGCGCCGTGTGCTTGCGTATAAACCCATCGTGGAAGACGTTTCTTTCGATCTCCACGCCGGGGAGACCCTGGCCTTGTTGGGCGAGTCGGGTTGCGGGAAAACGACGACTGCCAAGGCCCTGATGCGTTTGCTTGACCAACAGGCACGAATTCAAGGGGAAGTGCTGCTTGCCGGTAAGTCGCTTTTTAGTGCCAACCGGCGTCAATTACGCATATTGCGTCAATCGATGCAAATTGTTTTCCAGGATCCGTATGCGTCGCTGGACCCGCGCATGGTCGTAGGCGATATCCTTGAAGAGGGCGTGGCGGCATTGCGGCCTGAGCTTGATAAAACACAACGTGCAAATCGTATTCGCAATTTGCTTGATCGCGTTGGTTTGCCGGCTAATACGGTCACGCGTTATCCACATGAGTTCTCGGGTGGACAGCGGCAACGCATTGCCATTGCACGCGCTTTGGCTGTCGAGCCGAAGGTGCTGATTTGCGATGAGCCTACATCGGCGCTTGATGTCTCGGTTCAGGCGCAAATTCTTGAGTTGCTGCAAACGTTGCAGAATGAACTTGAGATGGCATATTTGTTTATCACACACAATTTTGGTGTCGTGGAATACTTATCCGACCGTATCGCCATTATGGATGGCGGCAAGCTGGTTGAGATGAATGACGCCGCATTGGTGCTGCAACAGCCCCAACATGCGCAAACCCAACGGTTGTTGGCTGCCGTGCCGCGCTTGTAAGCAGGTTTTCCACAACATAGCGCTCAGGTCGTGCGCCCGAAAGGGTGGACCTCGCTTATAATGATGTTCTATGACACTTAAAGTATTCGACCTTCAATGTGAACTCGGGCACGTATTCGAAGGCTGGTTTGGTTCCCAAGACGGCTTCGAATCGCAGAAAGAGCGCGGCTTATTATCGTGCCCCGTTTGCAATAGCGCCAACGTCAACAAAAAATTGACGGCAGCCCGTATTAATCGTGGCCGCAGCCAGGAAACAGGGCTGGAACAGGCTGCCAAGTTAGCCGGGGCCTCTGCGGCGGCTTCGGGTGAGCAGGTATTGGCCGCGCCGGCCATGGAACAATTAGCCAAGTTGCAGGCACAGGTTATGCAACAAGTGCGTGAAATTGTGCGTAATACTGAAAATGTGGGAACGCGGTTTGCCGAAGAGGCGCTGCGCATGCATCACGGGGAAACCCAAGAGCGACCTATTCGGGGGACGGCAACGCAGGAAGAGCGTGTTGCTTTAGCCGAAGAAGGGGTAACTGTGTTACCCGTTCCCGACTATCTCGACGACGACCGCATGCAGTAACGTGCTGCTTACATTACGCGGCTGCGGTATTCGCTTGTGCGCGTATCAATTTCAATTTTGTCGCCAATATTGCAAAACAGGGGAACACTGATTTCCTTGCCGGTGTTGATCGTTGCCGGTTTCAATACCTTGCCCGATGTGTCTCCTTTTACAGCCGGTTCGGTGTAGGTGATTTCGCGCACAATGATAGTGGGCAGTTCAACCGAAATAGCGCGTCCTTCGTAGAATACAACCTCAACAGTCATGCCTTCTTCCAGATACTCAAGTGCGTCGCCCATACTGTCGGCTTCCACTTCGTACTGGTTGTATTCTTCATCCATGAATACGTACATGGGATCGGCGAAGTAGGAGTAGGTACATTCTTTTTTGTCGAGAATGACAACGTCGAATTTTTCGTCGGCTTTATAAACCGATTCGCTGCCGGAACCCGACAGCAAATTTTTGAACTTCAATTTGACGACCGCCGCATTGCGGCCCGACTTGTTGTATTCAGCTTTTTGTACAACCAATGGTTCGTTGCCCACCATAACAACGTTGCCTACGCGCAGTTCCTGTGCGGTTTTCATGTATTAAAACTCCGGGGATAGAAAATGGGGTCGTGTTTTGTTCGCTTGCCAAAAGAAAACATCGTACAGTTTTCGCCGGCACAACCCAAAGCCAATTATTTTAACGCGTTCCTGCATGAAGCGTAAAAAACTGGAGTAAGTTCGTGGCTAAATCGGCTTGTCGCGCCAAATCTGAAGCCCATTGCTGACAGGAATGGCACCAGGCTTGCCAGTGTTCAGGGCGGCTGACCAAGGCGCTGATGATATCCTCGCAGCCGGCGGCGTCTGCATGGTTCCAAGCCATTTGCAATTGTTTAACGCGTTCATCAAAAGGACTCTTGTTCAACCAGGCGGATAATTTAAGCAGGTGTGCGTTACTTTCCTGTGGATAAATATGCCAAATAAACGGAGTACCTGCCCATATCGCACGCACGAGTGAGTCTTCCCCCCGTACGAAGTTCAGATCACTGCCCCAGAGCAAGGTATCAAAGTGCACTTGAGGCACAAAGGGGATTTTGACCAGATGGACATAGGATGCAAGCTGCGACGCATGCGTGCCGTTTTCGTGTGGCTGCAGAATAACCGCTGGTTTCGAGTCGGTGTTTAGCGCGCGCACCAATGCGGTGGTTGGTGCGTTTGGGTAATTGAATAAAAACACCTGGCGCCCGCCGTGCAGAAGCATGTCGCATAGTTCAGCGGGAACGCCCAGCTCTTTCAGTTGAGACCATCGCAGATTGGGCGTTGCCCGCCAGTTGTCGCGACGCTCAAGGAGGTCCGGTTCGCGCAATAATCCCCCTGTTGCAGGTGCAAAGCCAGGGAAAAAGAAATATTTGCGCAAGCCGTTGGGCTGCAAAGACGGCATACCGTGACAGTCATTTACCCAATCTTCAGCGCTCAGGTACTCCAGATTGATCCATAAGCTGTTTTGCTCCAGCATTTTGGGCAAAAAGGGGGCGGGTAAATCGCAGCCAAAGGCCTCAATGACAACATCACCGGCTTGTTCCACCTGGTGAATGCGCTCCCAATGCCATAGGGTAATTTGGTTGGAGAGTGCCTGGTATCCTGAATGATCAATTCGAGGCTCCAGACGCTGAAATGCGGTCAGATTGTCGACCCATAACCTGACGCGATGGGGTGTTTTTTCTGTGAGGCTTCGAGCCAGGCGCCAGCACACTCCGATATCGCCGTAATTGTCGACAACCTGGCAAAACAAATCGATTAACAAAGAGGGGGTTGTTACGGCGACATGCGCCGGTACACCGGGCATGGCAAATTAATGAAAGTGGCGCGGCTCGAGATCAATTTCCTCGGGCAGTTCGGGATGCATCATTTCGCCCAGCGTATTGGGGAAGAAAGGCGCACCGCAATCATCGCATATTTCGCCCTGGGCAAGCCCATTCAGACGCTTGACTTCCTTAATTCCGACCTCAGCAAGCTGTTCGGCAATATGGTCCGGGATATCCGGCAAGCCTTCATTATTGAGGTTGGCTTCTTCTTTGCTGAGAATGGGCCAGACACAACCGTAAATAACCTGATTCGATTGGCGCGTGGTGAAGCCGACCCGATATTCTTCAATGATGCTTTCACCGCATCCGACAATGGTTGCACGAATATCCGACCCATTCAGATTAGCTGCGTTTTGCAGCCAGATGGCGGCTGCCTTGAGTGCCAATGGGCGAATGCGCCGGTCTGCTTCACGGCTGCTGACAAAAAATGCTTCCGGCTGCTGGTAGTCGATTGTGCAGCCGGCGAAAAGCCGGTTAAAGCAAGGCTCAATCGACTGCTGCCAGTTTTGTAGGCTTTGCGCGCGCGATTGCACCGCAGGCGCTGATGGTGTTTGCCAATGAAATACGGGCTGCCCTTTGGGGACTGCAATGGCTGCAATGATAAATCGGGCGTCGGCCAGCATGCCTTCTGTATGCGCCAGCGGCGTGATTTCAATAGGCTTAACCTCGCCGGTGACCGCTTGCTTGCCCAATTGCTGGGTTAGGCGTGCCGTATCCTGGAACGATTGCGGCATTTGCTCGAAACTAATGACTTGCGGCAGCAACGCGACACAAGCCTGTGGCGCAGCAATATGCTCGCGGAATGCGGCTTCGATCAGGTCAAAATCTTTGCGTTGCAAAGGGGTCGGCAACGGCAATTGATAGCGGGTCCAGATAAGGATGGGTGCGCTGACCAGAAGAACGTCGTAATCGGCTTTCTCGTGAATTTCAGTTGATTCAGAGAATGTTTCGGCCAGCTCTACCAAAATCTCGTAGGCCTGCATTTTATTTGGAATAAGCTGATCGAGCGCCGTTTCCAAATGCCGGTTTTTGCGGCTTTTGTAAAGCTTGCCTATCAGCTGCTTAAGCTGCTCTTCCCAGTAAAGGTCTTCCAGCCGGCTTCCCGACAATGTCAGGGCTTCTGTGAGTTCGAGCAGGCGGCGAACATCGACGGAAAGGCGGGATTGGGGCATTTTATTGGTCAAGGCCATGAGTGTTTCGGGGTAAATAACAGTAATAGTGTAACGCGTGCCGAAAGTAAAAATCCCCCACCCGGTATACGGGCGGGGGAGTCTGTATTTAACCCTGGATAAAAGGATTAGATATTGACGGTTTTGGCTGTTTCGGTGAAGTCCTCGATTTGATCGAAGTTCATGTAGCGATAGATCTCGCCGCTATGTTGCGTGAGAATGCCCATGTCGGCCAAATACTCTTCCTTGGTAGGGATGCGGCCCAGACGTGAACAAATCGCAGCCAGCTCGGCCGACCCCAGGAACACGTTGGCATTTTTGCCCAAGCGGTTGGGGAAGTTTCGGGTACTGGTTGACATCACCGTTGCGCCTTCACGTACCTGTGCCTGATTACCCATGCATAGCGAGCAGCCCGGCATTTCCATGCGGGCACCGGCGGTGCCCAGAACACCATAGTGTCCTTCTTCGGTTAGTTGCTTTTGGTCCATTTTGGTGGGCGGCGCAACCCACAACTTAACGGGAATGTCGCGCTTGTTTTCAAGCAATTTGGACGCAGCACGGAAATGGCCGATGTTGGTCATGCAGCTACCAATAAACACTTCGTCAATCGGTGTGCCGGCTACATCGGACATGGTTTTAACGTCGTCAGGGTCGTTCGGGCAGGCCACGATGGGTTCGTGAATGTCGGCCAGATCGATTTCAATAACGGCGGCGTACTCTGCGTCGGCGTCGGGTTGCAGCAGCTCAGGGTTCTCAAGCCAGGCTTCCATGGCCTTAATGCGTCGGCCAATGGTGCGTTTGTCTTCATAACCGTTGGCAATCATCCACTTCAACATGGTGATGTTGCTGTTGATGTACTCGATAATGGGTTCTTTATCGAGGCGAACGGTACAACCGGCAGCGGAGCGCTCAGCTGAGGCGTCGGATAGTTCGAAGGCTTGTTCCACTTTCAGTTTCGGCAAGCCTTCAATTTCCAGGATGCGGCCCGAGAAAATGTTTTTCTTGCCTTTCTTTTCAACCGTAAGCAATCCTTCCTGAATGGCATAGTAGGGAATGGCGTTAACCAGATCGCGCAACGTTACGCCGGGCTGCATTTCGCCTTTGAAACGAACCAGCACCGATTCGGGCATGTCCAGCGGCATGACGCCGGTTGCAGCCGCAAAAGCCACAAGGCCGGAGCCGGCAGGGAAACTGATACCGATCGGGAAACGGGTATGTGAGTCGCCGCCGGTGCCTACCGTGTCGGGCAGTAGCATGCGATTCAGCCACGAGTGGATAATGCCGTCGCCCGGACGCAGGGAAATACCACCACGAGTGCTGATGAAGTCAGGCAGCTCGTGGTGGGTTTTGATATCAACCGGTTTGGGGTAAGCGGCTGTGTGGCAGAACGATTGCATGACCAAGTCGGCCGAGAAGCCCAGGCAGGCCAGATCCTTTAGCTCATCGCGCGTCATGGGACCGGTGGTGTCCTGGCTACCGACCGAGGTCATCTTGGGTTCGCAGTAAGTGCCGGGGCGAATACCCTGGCCTTCAGGTAAGCCACAGGCGCGCCCCACCATTTTCTGCGCCAGACTGAAGCCTTTGCCGCTGTCTTCAGGGTTGCTGGGCAAGCGGAATAAGGTGGAAGGGGGCAGGCCTAACGTTTCACGCGCTTTGGCCGTGAGACCGCGACCAATGATTAAGGGGATGCGGCCGCCGGCGCGCGCCTCGTCGAACAAGACTTCAGACTTAACCTGGAATTCGGCAATAACTTTACCGTCTTTCAGGGCCTTGCCTTCATAGGGACGCAGCTCAATGACATCGCCCATTTCCATTTCGGAAACGTCAAGCTCGATAGGCAGGGCGCCGGCATCTTCCATGGTGTTGTAGAAAATAGGGGCAATTTTGCTGCCCAGGCAGACGCCGCCAAAACGTTTGTTGGGCACGAACGGTATGTCTTGGCCGGTGTACCACAATACCGAGTTGGTGGCTGATTTGCGCGAAGAACCGGTCCCCACCACGTCGCCCACGTAGGCAATCAGATTACCTTTCTCTTTCAGTTCCTGAATGAGCTTGATCGGGCCGATTTTGCCGGGCTCGTCCGGTTCAATGCCATCGCGCGGGTTCTTCAGCATCGCAAGTGCGTGCAGGGGAATGTCGGGGCGGCTCCAGGCGTCGGGCGCAGGCGAGAGATCGTCGGTGTTCGTTTCGCCGCTTACTTTGAACACAGTTAGTGTGAGGCTCTCAGGCACTTCCGGGCGCTGTGTGAACCATTCACCGTCGGCCCAGCTTTGCAAAATTTCTTTCGCGTAGGCATTACCTTTTTCTGCTTTCTCTTGCACATCGTGGAAAGCGTCGAACATCAGCAGCGTGCTCTTCAGGCCTTTCGCGGCAATAGCGGCCAGGGCCTCGTTGTCGAGCAGGTCGATCAGTGGCTGAATGTTATAGCCGCCCAACATCGTGCCCAGCAGTTCAGTTGCTTTTTCAGACGTAATCAAAGGGCATTTTTCGGTGCCGAAAGCAACGGCGGCCAAGTAAGATGCTTTAACCTTGGCGGCGTCGTCAACGCCTGCTGGTACACGATAGGTAATCAGCTCGACCAGGTTTTGTTCTTCACCGGCAGGCGGATTCTTCAGCAATTCGATGAGGTCTGCCGTTTGCTGAGCAGACAAAGGAAGAGGGGGGATGCCAAGCGCAGCGCGTTCAGCAACGTGTTGGCGGTAGTTATCCAGCATGTGACTTGCCCTTTGATCGAAGATGAGGGAAAAACATAATTGTAAGCTTTCGCCTGTATTCAGGCAAATGTCTTATATCTTATATAAGACATAAGTTCTATTCATTCTAAATTACGTACAGATCAACGTACTCGTGAACCGGCATGTGTTCCAGTTGTGTCTGATTCAACGACACGTCCAGAATACGCTGTTGCTGCTTTTCAGGGAAACGGCGTGCCAGGTTGGTACGGAATTTGGCCTCCAGTAACGGAATGCCGTCTTCACGACGGCGCTTGTGGCCAATGGGGTATTCGCACACCACTTCGTCAAGGGCGGTGCCGTCATTGAACTCGACCTTCAAGGCGTTGGCAATCGCCCGTTTTTCCGGGTTGTGATAGTCGGTTGTGAATGTGGTGTCCTCCACGCATACGATCTTGTCGCGCAGTTCGTCAATGCGTGGGTCGTGGGCGACACTGTCTTCGTAGTCGGCTGCGGTCAGGCGTCCGTATAGAAGCGGCACGGCAACCATGTACTGAATGCAGTGATCGCGGTCGGCCGGGTTGTTCAGAGGACCTTTTTTGTCGATGATGCGAATGCAGGCTTCGTGTGTGCGGATGGTAATGCGCTTGATGTCATCAACCGACTTGCCGTTCTGCTTAAGCGTTTCATGAATCTGCATGGCGCATTCCACCGCTGTCTGTGAGTGGAATTCGGCCGGGAACGAGATTTTGAACAGTACGTTCTCCATGACGTAGCTGCCGTAGGGGCGCTGGAACTTGAAGGGTTGCCCTTTGAAGAGGACGTCATAAAACCCCCAGGTTTTGGCCGACAGCACCGAGGGGTAACCCATTTCGCCGGTTTGAGCGATAAGCGCCAGGCGAACCGCGCGGCTGGTGGCGTCGCCGGCGGCCCAGCTTTTGCGGCTGCCTGTGTTGGGTGCATGACGATAGGTGCGCAGGCTCTGCCCATCGACCCAGGCCAGCGACAGCGCATTAATGATCTCGTCGCGGTTCAATCCCAACATGTGGGCTACAACGGCCGTAGAGGCCACCTTGACCAATACTACGTGATCGAGTCCGACCTTGTTGAATGAGTTTTCCAGCGCAATACAACCCTGAATTTCATGCGCCTTGATCATGGCGGTAAGAACATCGTGCATGGTCAGCGGTGCCTTGCCTGCGGCAACGGCGGTACGCGAGAGCCAGTCGGCCGTGGCCAGGATACCGCCCAGGTTGTCCGAGGGGTGGCCCCATTCGGCGGCCAGCCACGTGTCATTGAAATCGAGCCAGCGAATCATCGTGCCGATGTTAAAGGCCGCCTGAACCGGGTCAAGCTGAAACTGTGTACCGGGCACTTTGGCGCCGTGAGGGACTGTGGTGCCCGGTACGATGGGCCCCAGCAATTTTGTGCAGGCCGGGTATTCCAATGCTTCCAGGCCGCAGCCCAAGGTGTCGATCAGGCAGTTGCGTGCCGTTTCGTAGGCCAGGTCGCTGTGAATGGTGTAATTCAAAACATAATCGGCAATGTCGCTTAAAACCTGGTCGGGTTGGGGGCGTACATTGGAGATATGAGTCGTGTCGGCAGACATATAAAGTAATCCTGATAGATATTAATTAACGCTTGCGGCGCGAAATGGGCACGAACTTGCGATTTTCCGGCCCCACATAGTTCGCAGTGGGGCGAATGATCTTGTTGTCGATGCGTTGCTCGATTATGTGCGCGGCCCAGCCGGCGGTGCGGGCCAACACGAATAGCGGCGTGAACATTGCGGTGGGCACGCCCATGGTGTGGTATGACACGGCCGAGAACCAGTCCAGGTTGGGGAACATTTTTTTGGCATCCCACATCACGGATTCGAGCCGCTCGGCAATCTCGAACATTTTGGTGTCGCCGGTGCTTTGGGACAATTTTTTCGCGACCTTTTTAATGACTTCGTTACGCGGATCTGAGACGGTATACACCGGGTGTCCGAATCCAATGATGACTTCCTTGTTGGCAACCCGCTCACGAATATCGGCTTCGGCTTGTTCTGGGGTGTCGTAACGCTTTTGTATGTCGAAGGCCACCTCGTTGGCGCCGCCGTGCTTGGGGCCGCGCAAGGCACCAATGCCACCGGCAATGGCGGAATACATGTCGGATCCCGTTCCGGCAATCACGCGGCATGTGAAGGTGGAAGCGTTGAATTCGTGCTCGGCATACAAAATAAGCGAGGTGTGCATAGCGCGCACCCATTCCTTGCTGGGTTTTTCACCATGCAGCAGGTGCAGAAAATGTCCACCAATGCTGTCGTCGTCGGTCACGACATCGATCATTTCACCGCGCTGGCTATAGTGATACCAGTAAAGTAAGGCCGAGCTCAGGCAGGCCAGCAAACGGTCGGCGATATCGCGCGCATCGGCCAAGTTGTGGTCGTCTTTCTCGGGCAAGACGCAGCCCAGGGCTGAGACGGCGGTTCGCATGACATCCATGGGGTGGCTGGCTGCCGGCAAGGCTTCCAGAACCTGTTGTACATGTAAGGGTAGCCCGCGCAAACGTTGCAGCTTGGCTTTGTAGGCTTGCAACTCGACTTTGGTGGGCAGGCTGCCGTGAATCAGCAAATAGGCGACTTCCTCGAATTCGCAGGTTTCGGCGATATCCAGAATGTCGTAGCCGCGGTAGTGCAAGTCGTTGCCGCTACGACCCACGGTGCATAGCGCGGTGTTGCCGGCCACGACGCCCGATAGTGCAACGGATTTCTTGGGCTTGGGCCCGGCGGACGCAGGGGTGTTTTGATCAGGCGTTGCCGCGGCGTGGGCTGTTTGTTGCGTTGTGGCAGACTTGCTTTTGCGTATGCGTGATGTAGCCATGGTGTGTCTCCTGAGCGTTCTGAGGCGCGATGGTTGAAATGGCGTGGTGATAACGTGTTGTGTGGCGGGTTGTTATTTTGGTTCGTTTTGCCGTTGAAAAAGTTGATCGAGTCGGGACTCGTATTCGTGGTATCCAATAGACTGGTAAAGTTCTTCACGGGTTTGCATCATGTCGACCACATTGCGTTGGTGGCCGTCGCGGCGAATAGCGCAGTAGACGGTTTGCGCTGCTTTATTCATAGCGCGAAATGCCGACAGCGGATACAGCACAATGCCAACGCCCGCTTGCCCTAGCTCCTCGGCGGAAAATAAGGGGGTTTGGCCAAACTCGGTAATGTTGGCCAACACCGGCACAGACAAAGCCTGGGTGAATCGGCGGTAGGTGTCAAGGTCGTAAGCGGCTTCCACAAATACTGCATCGGCGCCGGCCTGGGCACACGCCTGGGCGCGCTCAAGCGCTGCTTCGACGCCATGAACTGCAATGGCATCGGTGCGCGCGATAATAAAAAAATCAGGGTCGGTGCGTGCATCAACCGCCGCTTTTACCCGGTCAACCATTTCTTGTGTACTCACAATCTCTTTGCCTGGTCGATGGCCGCAGCGCTTGGCGCCCACCTGGTCTTCAAGGTGGCAAGCCGCCGCGCCGAACTTGATCAGGCTTTTAATGGTGCGGGCGATATTGAGCGCCGAGGGACCGAAGCCGGTATCGATGTCTACCATGAGCGGTACTTCGCACACATCGGTAATGCGGCGCACGTCGGTTAATACGTCGTCTAGCGTATTAATGCCCAGATCGGGCATGCCCAGCGAGCCGGCTGCCACGCCTCCGCCCGATAAATAAATGGCGCGAAATCCGGCTTGCTGAGCAAGCAGGGCGTGGTTGGCGTTAATGGCGCCTATTACCTGAAGAGGCGTTTCCTGAGAAAGGGCAGTGCGAAAGCGGGTGCCGGCGGAAGGAGGGGTACGCATAAATTTAATCACCTGAAAAAAAGGCCTCGTGACGAGGCCTTTAGTGTGAAGGTATTGCTACCTGGCGCAAAAGGCCTGCGATTAGTTCAACAGGTCTTTGACGCCGTCGCGCTCTTCAAGCAGTTCGTTCAAGGTTTTGTCCATGCGTTCGCGGGAGAACGAATCGATTTCCAGCCCTTCAACAATTTTGTACTTGCCGTTTTCTGTGGTAACCGGGAAGCCGTACATGATGCCTTCGGGAATGCCGTAGGAACCATCTGAGGGGATGCCCATGGTGACCCACTTGCCGTTTGAGCCCAACACCCAGTCGCGTACGTGATCAATGGCGGCATTGGCGGCGGAAGCGGCGGATGACAGACCACGTGCCTCGATGATGGCGGCACCGCGCTTACCGACGGTAGGAATAAATGTATCGCGGTTCCAGGCGTCGTCATTGATGACTTCGGCCAGCTTGTCGCCATTTGCGGTGGCAAAACGGATGTCGGGGTACATGGTGGGCGAGTGGTTGCCCCACACGATCAGTTTTTCGATGTCGGCCACTTTCTTGCCGGACTTCTCGGCCAACTGCGATAAGGCGCGGTTGTGGTCCAGGCGCAGCATGGCGGTGAAATTTTCAGCGGGCAGGTCGGGGGCCGACTTCATGGCAATGTAAGCATTTGTGTTGGCAGGGTTGCCCACAACCAGAACCTTCACATTGCGCGAAGCAACGTCATTCAATGCCTTGCCTTGCTCGGTGAAAATTTTGGCGTTCATTTGCAGCAGGTCTTTGCGCTCCATGCCGGGGCCGCGAGGGCGCGAGCCAACCAGCAAAGCAACGTCGGCGTCTTTAAACGCTTCACGTGGGTCGCTGTGAGCTGTCATGCTTTCAAGCAGCGGAAATGCGCAGTCGTCCAGTTCCATCATGACGCCCTTCAGCGCTTTTTGTGCTTTTTCGTCTGGGATTTCCAGCAGTTGAAGAATAACCGGCTGGTCTTTACCCAGCATTTCGCCGGAAGCGATGCGGAACAAAAGAGCGTAACCAATTTGGCCGGCAGCGCCGGTTACGGCAACGCGCATGGCGGGTTTTGACATGAGCAAATCTCCGAAAAAGGTGAGAACAGAATTAAATGTGGTAACTCAACCCTGCAGTTTAAATCGTTTGAAGATTAGTGGAAATTACCCCTGTCGTCAAATATCTTATATCTTATATAAGACAAAAGAGTATTAGACAGAAAACGCGAAGCGTGCGAGAATGGCGGGCGTTTTCGAATCCGGTGCTAGGCACAGAATCCTGTTACAAGTATGGCTGATCATTCTTCCATCGACGATGCGGTTATGGCGGGTCGCGCGGCAAGTAGCGCGGCGTATAGCCCGTTGTATCAGCAAATCAAGGCACTGCTATTGCAGAGCCTTGATCAGGGTGAATGGAAGCCGGGCGAGGCGATTCCCAGCGAGTTCGAGCTGGCCGCGCGGTTTAATGTCAGCCAGGGGACCGTGCGTAAGGCTATTGATGAGCTGGCCGCCGATCATTTACTGATTCGCCGGCAGGGTAAAGGCACTTTTGTGGCGACGCACAACGAGGCAAAAGTTCGGTTTCGTTTTTTGCGGCTTACCCCCGATGACGGTAAAGTCAAGCCCTCAAGCAGTCGTATCATCGACTGCAGGCGCATCAAGGCGCCGGTTGATATTGCGCGATTATTGGATTTGCGTCCATCTGATACTGTGGTGAACGTGCGTCGTGTGCTGTCTTTTGAGCAAACACCCACTATTCTGGACGATATCTGGTTACCTGCCGCTGTATTCAAAGGGTTAACGGCCGAGTCGTTGACCCGTTATCGTGGCCCTTTGTACGCCCTTTTTGAGTCAGAGTATGGGGTGAGCATGGTGCGGGCCGAAGAGAAAATCAAGGCGGTTGCCGCCTCCGACGATCAGGCCGGGCTTTTGAATATTGTTTCAGGAAGTCCGGTGCTCCAGGTTGAGCGTGTTTCGTTCACTTACGGCGATCGTCCTATGGAATTAAGAAGGGGCTTATACCTGACCGACCGGTTTCATTACCGTAATACGTTAAGTTGATTTATTACTGTATTTGATCCCGTTCCCGGAAATAAGCGAAAATACTAATAGCATTTTGCAATAAATTGTTTGTTTAACCTCGAGGCCATCATGTCCGATTCAGCTTCCAAGCCGCGTCCGCAGTACCGCAATCTAAGCGTGCCGCAGATTCTCAGCTACCATCTGCCTTTGGCAGGCAAGTCTTCTATTTTGCACCGCGTCAGCGGCGCATTGCTTTTCCTCTGTTTGCCGCTGGTTATTGTGCCGTTGTTCGCCCTTAGCGTGACGTCGCCCGAGTCATTTGCGTCCATTCAAGGCTGGGTTTCCAACCCTTTGTTCAAACTGGTGTTGCTGGTTCTTATCTGGGGTTATTTACACCACTTCTGTGCCGGTATTCGATACTTGATTCTCGACCTGCATATTGGCATGGATAAGGTTTCCGCTCAGAAGAGCGCCGGCGTGGTGTTTGGTGTCAGTTTGGCGCTTACTTTGATCTTCGGTCTTAAATTGTTTGGAGTCTGGTAATGGCTACTCAGGAACGTATTGGTACTAAACGTTTGGTTGTGGGTGCCCATTACGGCACATTTGATTTCATCGTACAGCGCTGTACCGCCATTATCATGGCCGTTTACACGCTGGTTCTGTTTTTCGGGGTTCTGTTCACGTCGGGCATGAGTTTCGAAAGCTGGCAGAATTTGTTCACTTTCCAGCTGGGTGCAATACCTGCAGGGCAGTTGTTGGCAACGCTGGCGTTTTTGTCACTGGCCTGGCACGCGTGGATTGGTGTTCGCGATATCTGGATGGACTACGTCACTTCCGCAGGCTTGCGCCTTTTCCTTCAGGTGCTCACTGTTTTGTGGCTGATTGGTTCTGTTGTTTATTTCGCTAAAGTTCTTTGGAGTCTATAAACCGTGACTGCTGTCAAAAAATCCTTACCTCGCCGCCAGTTCGATGTGGTGGTTGTAGGCGCCGGCGGGTCCGGCATGCGTTGCTCCTTGCAACTGGCGCAAGCGGGTTTATCGGTTGCGGTGTTGTCCAAGGTATTTCCTACTCGTTCTCATACGGTCGCAGCCCAGGGCGGCGTTAGTGCTTCATTGGGTAACATGAGCGAAGACCATTGGTATTGGCACATGTACGATACCGTGAAAGGGTCCGACTGGCTGGGCGATCAAGACGCTATCGAGTTCATGTGCCGTGAGGCGCCTAACGCGGTTTACGAGCTTGAACACTTTGGTATGCCGTTCGACCGTAACGCCGACGGTACTATTTACCAGCGCCCGTTCGGTGGCCATACGGCTAATTTCGGTGAAAAGCCCGTGCAGCGTGCCTGTGCAGCGGCCGACCGCACCGGTCATGCCATGTTGCATACGCTTTATCAGCGCAACGTGGCTGCACGTACCCAGTTTTTTGTAGAGTGGATGGCCCTCGACTTGTTGCGTAACGATGCAGGCGATGTGCTGGGCGTTACCGCGCTGGAGATGGAAACCGGTGATATCTACGTTCTGGAAGCCAAAACAACGGTACTGGCAACCGGCGGCGCGGGTCGCATCTGGGCGGCTTCCACCAATGCGTTCATCAACACGGGTGACGGCTTGGGTATGGCCGCACGTGCGGGTATTCCGCTGCAGGATATGGAGTTTTGGCAGTTCCACCCAACGGGTGTGGCTGGTGCCGGCGTGCTTATTACAGAAGGGGTGCGTGGTGAGGGCGGTATTCTGCTGAACAAAGACGGCGAGCGTTTCATGGAACGCTACGCGCCCACACTGAAAGATTTGGCGCCACGCGATTTCGTGTCCCGCTCCATGGACCAGGAAATCAAGGAAGGTCGTGGTTGCGGCCCCAATGGCGATCACGTATTGCTGAAGCTTGACCACCTGGGGGCCGATGTGATCAACAAGCGTTTGCCTTCCATTCGTGAAATTGCCATTAAGTTTGGCAACGTCGACCCCATTAAAGAGCCGATCCCGGTTGTGCCTACCATTCACTATCAAATGGGTGGTATTCCAGCGAATTATCATGGCCAGGTGCTGGAAACGCACAATGGCGAGTCGAAGGTGGTTAACGGCTTGTATGCCATCGGTGAGTGCGCCGCCGTTTCGGTTCACGGCGCCAATCGTCTGGGTACGAACTCCTTGCTGGATCTTATTGTCTTTGGCCGTGCAGCGGGCAATCATATTGTGGATGCTCACCCTGAACGCCAACATGCACACGAGACCATTCCCGAGTCCAGTATCGATTACTCCCTTGACCGCGTGAATAAGCTGGAAAGCCGCACCTCCGGAGAGAAATCGCAGGACGTCGGCAACGATATGCGCAATGCGATGCAGTTCCATTGCGGTGTATTCCGCACGCTTGAATTGCTGAACAAGGGTGTTGATGCAATTGAGGCGCTGGTGCCACGCGTTGACAACCTGTATTTTTCAGACAAGTCCAAAGTGTTCAATACGGCGCGTATCGAAGCACTGGAAGTTACCAACATGATTGAAGTGGCCCGGGCCACGATCAAGTCGGCGGCAAATCGTACGGAAAGCCGCGGTGCCCACGCCTTGAGCGATCATCCGGATCGTGATGATGAGAACTGGTTGCGTCACACCATGTGGTATTCCAACGGCGGCAAGCTGGATTACAAGCCGGTTCAAATGCAGCCGTTAACGGTTGAAAGCGTCCCACCCAAGGCACGGACCTTCTAAGTAGGAATTGAAATGAGCGAAAAACGTATCGTCAAGTTTGAAATTTATCGCTACGATCCCGACAAGGACGAGCGTCCGTACATGCAGAAACTCGAGGTTGAGCTGCAGCCAACCGACAAAATGCTGCTCGATGCCTTGGTGCGGATCAAGAATGATGTCGACGACAGTCTGGCTATTCGTCGTTCATGTCGTGAAGGGGTATGTGGTTCCGACGCAATGAACATCAATGGCCGCAACGGTTTGGCTTGTACCACTAACCTGCGCGAGCTGAAGCAGCCCATTGTGCTGCGCCCTCTGCCCGGGTTGCCGGTTGTGCGGGATCTGATCGTCGACATGACACATTTCTTCAATCAGTACCATTCGGTTAAGCCGTTCCTGATCAACGATCAGCCTCCTCCAGAGCGCGAACGCCTGCAAACGCCGGCGGCCCGTGAAGAGATCGATGGCTTGTATGAGTGCATTCTTTGTGCCTGTTGTTCAACGTCTTGCCCGTCGTTCTGGTGGAACCCCGACAAGTTCGTTGGCCCGGCAGGTTTGTTGCAGGCCTACCGGTTTATTGCCGATTCACGTGATGAAGCAACGGCTGAACGTTTGGATAATCTTGAGGATCCTTATCGTTTGTTCCGTTGCCATACCATTATGAACTGTACGGAAGTCTGTCCGAAAGGATTGAATCCGTCCAAGGCAATCGGAAAAATCAAAGAATTGCTGGTTCGTCGCAGCATTTAACGTGCTGTGAGTGTATGAGCAAAGAATTGACTGAACTTGAGCGTGCCCGCCTGCGTTGGCGGGCACGACGCGGTTTGTTGGAAAACGACCTGATCATCACGAAGTTTCTTGATCAGTACGAAACTCAACTAACCACTGCCGATGTCGCCGCGTTGACCTGTTTGTTCGATATGGGCGATAACGATTTGCTTGACGTATTGCTGGGCCGCAAGGAGCTGGAAGGGGTGTACAACACGCCTGATATCCAGCGTCTGGTAAAGCAAATGCGGGAGCTGTAAATTTTTGAGGAAAAGTAATGCAACTGTCAGATAAAAAAGCCACCCTATCGTTCTCAGACGATAGCGCATCGGTTGAGTTTCCGGTGTACCAGGGCACGATTGGGCCCGACGTTATTGACATTCGCAAGCTGTACGGCCAAACCGGAATGTTTACCTACGATCCCGGCTTCCTGGCAACGGCTTCGTGCGAATCGGCCATTACTTACATCGACGGCGACAAAGGCCAGTTGTTGTATCGTGGCTATCCCATTGAGCAGTTGGCTGAGAATTGCGACTTCATGGATGTCAGCTACCTGATTTTGAACGGCGAATTGCCTGATGACAAGCAGAAGCAAGATTTTGATAGCCTGGTAACGCACCACACCATGGTGCACGAGCAACTGCAGTTGTTCATGCGTGGGTTCCGTCGCGACGCTCACCCGATGGCAGTGCTCACAGGTTTGGTGGGTGCATTGTCGGCGTTCTATCACGACTCAACTGACATCACCAACCCACGTCATCGCGAAATTTCGGCAATTCGTCTTATTGCCAAAATGCCTACGCTGGTGGCTATGGCATACAAATACAATCAAGGCCAACCTTACATCTACCCGCGTAATGACCTTTCCTACACCGGAAATTTCCTGCGCATGATGTTTGCTACGCCTTGCGAAGACTATCAGGTAAATGAAGTGGTTGAGCGCGCGCTTGATCGTATCTTCATTTTGCATGCTGATCATGAGCAAAACGCCTCCACCTCAACAGTGCGTTTGTGTGGGTCGTCCGGAACGAACCCGTTCGCGGCCATTGCTGCCGGCGTAGCCTGCTTGTGGGGTCCTGCTCACGGTGGTGCCAATGAAGCTTGCCTGCAAATGCTGGAGCAGCTTCAAGCTGAAGGTGGTGTGGCTAAAGTGGGCGAGTTTATGGAGAAAGTCAAAGACAAGTCTTCAGGCGTTCGTCTTATGGGCTTTGGTCATCGCGTATACAAGAACTACGACCCGCGCGCCAAGTTAATGCAGGCAACATGCAAGGAAGTTTTGACAGCATTGGGCCTGGAAAACGACCCCTTGTTCAAACTGGCGATGGAGCTTGAGCGTATTGCGCTGGAAGATCCATACTTCGTTGACCGCAAACTCTATCCGAACGTTGACTTCTATTCGGGCATTGTTCAGCGTGCCATTGGTATTCCCACCCCATTGTTTACGGCTATTTTCGCTTTGGCTCGTACCGTGGGCTGGATCGCTCAGTGGGATGAAATGTTGTCCGACCCTGAGTACAAAATTGGCCGTCCGCGTCAGTTGTACACGGGTTCCGCGGTTCGCGACATTAAGCGTTGATTTTTATACATTGGTTGCTCCCGCCAGGTGTCTTTTAAGGCAGCCGGCGGGAGCTAAATGTTAAAAAAAAAGAGGCTGCCGAGATGATTCCGGCAGCCTCTTTTATTGCGCTCTGACAATCACGTGTTCGAAGCGTGTTTGGCTTGAGACTCTTGTTGGGCATCCACAACCGCCAGTGCGGTCATGTTCACAATACGTCGAACCGTGGCGCTTGTGGTCAGGATATGGACCGGACGTGCCGCCCCAAGTAAGACGGGCCCCATGGAGACGCCATTACTTCCGGTCATTTTCAACATGTTGTAGGTAATGTTGCCGGCATCCAGGTTCGGTGTGATCAATAGGTTTGCCGGGCCTTTCAGTGTTGAGTCGGGGTAGGCTTTATTGCGAATTTTTTCTGAAAGGGCGGCATCGGCATGCATTTCACCGTCTATTTCCAAATACGGTGCACGTTCATTAATGAGTTGCCGTGCTTTGGACATTTTGCGCGAAGACTCCGTTGGACGACTGCCGAAGTTGGAATGTGAGAGCAGGGCGATTTTCGGTACAACACCAAAACGCAGAATTTCCGCAGCCGCCTGAATTGTCATTTCGGCAATCTCTTCGGCTGAAGGATTTTCGTTTACGTGTGTGTCGCATATGAATAGCGTTTGATCGGGCAGCATGAGAACGTTCATGGCCCCATAAGTTTGTACGCCGGGCTTCAGGCCGATAACCTCGTCGATGTAACGTAGTTGGTTGTCAAAACGGCTGGATACACCGCAAATCAGGGCATCGGCGTCGCCGCGCTGGAGCAGCATGGCGCCGATGAGGGAGTTGTGCTTGCGTACCATTGCCTTGGCAATTTCAGGCGTCACGCCATTGCGCCCTTGAAGCTTGTAGTAGCCTGTCCAGGTTTCGTGGAAGCGCTCATCGTCTTCGGGATTCACAATTTCGATGTTCTCGCCCGGAATCAATCGCAGACCAAATTTGCGCACGCGCATGTCAATGACGGCCGGGCGACCGATTAGAATCGGTTTGGCAATGTTTTCGTCAAGCACAGTTTGTATTGCGCGCAATACGCGTTCGTCTTCACCGTCGGCGTAGATAACGCGCTTGGGCGCATTTTTGGCTTGCATGAACAAAGGTCGCATTAGCTGGCCGGTGTGGTACACCAGGCTCATAAGCTTTTGCCGATATGCCTCCATGTCTTCAATGGGGCGCCGGGCTACGCCCGAAACGGTCGCGGCTTCGGCTACTGCGGGCGCAATTTTGATAATAAGGCGCGGGTCGAATGGTTTCGGGATAATGTAGTCAGGCCCGAAGCTCAGTTCCTGCCCCGCATACGCCATTGCAACTTCGTCGTTTTGTTCTGCTTCCGCCAGTTCGGCGATGGCTTTAACACACGCCAGCTTCATCTCCTCGTTAATGACCGTCGCACCGACATCCATGGCGCCGCGGAAAATGAAGGGGAAGCACAACACGTTGTTCACTTGATTCGGGTAGTCGGAACGACCAGTTGCAATGACGCAATCCGGACGAACTTCTTTCGCAAGTTCAGGTCGTATTTCCGGTTCGGGGTTGGCCAGTGCCAGAATGAGCGGACGTTCCGCCATGCTTTTGACCATTTCCGCTTTCAGTACACCGGGTGCCGAGCAACCTAGAAACACGTCCGCGTCTGCGCAGACATCAGCCAGTGTGCGGGCATCGGTTTTTTGGGCGTAAGCGGCTTTGGTGGGTTCCATGTTTTCGTCACGGCCCTCCCAAATTACGCCGCGCGAATCAACCACGTAGGTGTTTTCTTTCTTTAGGCCCAAATGTACCAGCAGGTTCAAGCAGGCGATGGCTGCAGCACCGGCCCCCGAACACACCAGTTTCACCTCGTCCATTTTTTTGTTCACCACTTTCAGCCCATTCAGAATGGCGGCGGCTGAAATAATGGCGGTACCATGTTGGTCGTCGTGGAAGACGGGGATTTTCATGCGTTCACGCAACTTCTTTTCAATATAGAAGCATTCCGGCGCTTTGATGTCTTCGAGGTTGACACCGCCCAGTGTGGGCTCCATTGCAGCGATGATATCAACCAGCTTATCTGGATCGTTTTCAGCTAATTCGATATCGAAAACGTCGATGCCGGCGAATTTTTTGAACAAACAACCTTTGCCTTCCATAACGGGTTTTGCTGCCAGCGGGCCAATATTACCCAAGCCCAGAACTGCCGTCCCGTTGGTTACGACACCGACCAGATTGGAACGCGACGTGTACTTGGCCGCCGCTTCTTCTCCGCCCTCGTAAATGGCCATGCTGGCCACCGCAACCCCGGGTGAGTATGCCAAAGACAAGTCGTCTTGATTGGCCAACGTTTTGGTGGGTGTAACGGAAATTTTTCCGGGCTGGGGGTTGGCGTGGTAGTCGAGTGCCAGTTTAGAAAGGTCCGCCTTGGCGTCCATAAAATGATGCTCCTGAAAACAATCTTAAAAATTAAAAGAAACGTAAAAAATACACCATATATAAAATGCATGCATCTTGAAATGCCCCAATTTGGCGCAGATGTCAGTTAATTTCAACGTTGCGCCCGTAAATTCGCCGTCTTTCGGGGCAGGCTGTTACATTCCATTTTGTTTGTGGTTATACTTACTTGCAATACGGCACTTGAGGCGTCGTACGTTGCCTTCTGCCCCCCGCTATCCGCTATTCGGTCTGGCCGTGTCGCGGAAGGTTGTCCTGCATCATAACGAGTGAAGCACTCGATCGGTGAAGCGAATATATGTCATCACAACTTGAATCATTAAGTAATTCTTACCTGTTCGGCAGTAATGCCCCTTATGTAGAGGAACTCTACGAAGCTTATCTCGACAATCCTGGTTCGGTAACAGAAGAATGGCGAAATTATTTCGACCAGCTTCAGCATCTTCCTGCGCCTGACGGCAAGGAAGGTGTTCGCGATCAAGCGCATGCACCTATCCAGCAGTCGTTTGCCGAACGTGCCAAAAACAATGCTTTTGTATGTCACTCGGCGCAGCCCGACCTGGCCGTTGCCGGCAAGCAGGTTTACGTTCAGTCGCTCATCGCGGCGTATCGTTCACTGGGCGCGCGCATTGCCGATCTCGACCCACTGAAGCGCCAGGATCGCCCGAACATACCCGAGCTTGATCCGGCCTTCTATGGCTTAACCGAGTCAGACCTTGACCAGGTTTATTCGGCCACGAACACGTACTTTACGAAATCCGAAACCATGACCTTGCGCGATATGCTCAAGGCATTGCGCGACACCTACTGTCGCTCAATTGGTGTCGAATTCATGTATATCTCCGATCCGGCAGCCAAGCGCTGGATTCAGGAACGCCTTGAGTCAACCTTGGGTGTTCCGGCGTACGCGCCCGAGCGCAAGCGTCATATTCTTCAGCAACTGACTGAAGCGGAAGGTCTGGAACGTTATTTGCATACCAAATATGTCGGTCAGAAACGTTTCTCGCTGGAAGGGGGTGAAAGCTTTATTGCCGCGATGGACGAAGTTGTGAACCATGCCGGTGAAAATGGGGTGCAGGAAATTGTCGTGGGCATGGCTCACCGTGGTCGTTTGAACCTGTTGGTGAATATCATGGGCAAAATGCCTGGTGACTTATTTGCCGAATTTGAAGGCAAGTACAGCCCGGTGCTTAGCGATGGCGACGTCAAATATCACAACGGTTTTTCAAGCGACTTGTCGACTCGTGGTGGCCCTGTTCACTTGTCGCTGGCTTTTAATCCGTCCCATTTGGAAATTGTTAACCCTGTTGTCGAGGGTAGCGTGCGTGCCCGTCAAGACCGTCGTAACGACGAAGAAGGTGATCAAGTCATGCCGGTACTGGTTCATGGCGACGCCGCCTTTGCCGGCCAGGGCGTTGTAATGGAAACCCTGAACCTGGCGCAAACGCGCGGTTATGGCACGGGCGGTACATTCCACATTGTGATTAACAACCAAATTGGTTTCACCACATCCGACCCGCGCGACTCTCGTTCCACGCTTTACTGTACCGACGTTGTGAAAATGATTGAGGCCCCGGTGTTCCATGTGAACGGTGATGATCCCGAGGCAGTCGTTTACGTCACTGAGTTGGCGCTCGATTACCGCCGGCAGTTCAAGCACGACGTCGTTGTGGATATTGTGTGTTTCCGCAAACTGGGTCACAACGAACAAGACACGCCGTCGCTTACGCAACCGCTGATGTATAAAAGCATTGGTCAGCACCCCGGCACGCGCAAGTTTTACGCCGACAAACTGATTGCGCAAGGTGTGTTATCCGACAATGAGCCCGATGATATGGTCAAAGACTATCGTCAGCTCATGGAAGACGGGCAAAAAACAGTTGAGCCTGTTTTAACCGATTACAAGAACAAATATGCAACCGATTGGTCTCCATTCCTGAATGCTAAATGGACTGACCAGGCTGATACCGCTATTCCTCTGGCCGAGCTCACCCGTATTGGTGAGCGCATAACCACGGTGCCTGATAATTTCACTGTGCACCCGCTGGTCAAGCGCTTGTTGGGTGAGCGCCAGAAGATGGCCCGTGGCGAGCAGCCCCTGGATTGGGGCATGGGCGAGCATCTGGCGTTTGCCACACTGGTTGCGTCTGGTTATCCCATTCGGATCACGGGTCAGGATTCAGGTCGCGGCACGTTTACCCATCGTCATGCTGTGTTGCACGACCAGAAACGTGAGCGCTGGAATGACGGTGCTTATATCCCGCTGCAAAATGTATCCGAGAATCAGGCCGTGTTTACGGTTATTGATTCGGTTTTGTCCGAAGAAGCCGTGTTGGCGTTTGAGTACGGCTATGCCTCGGCAGAACCCAACACATTAACGATATGGGAAGCGCAATTTGGTGACTTCCTGAATGGCGCTCAGGTCGTGATCGACCAGTTCATTTCTTCGGGTGAAGCCAAGTGGGGTCGTCAATGCGGCCTGACACTCATGTTGCCGCATGGCTATGAAGGTCAAGGGCCCGAACACTCTTCGGCGCGTATCGAGCGTTTCCTGCAATTGTGTGCAGACAACAATATGCAGGTCATTCAGCCCACCAACGCGGCACAAATTTTCCATGTGCTGCGTCGTCAGATGATCCGGCCGTTCCGCAAACCGCTCATTTTGTTCACGCCCAAATCATTGCTGCGTAACAAAGACGCGACCTCACCTCTAACTGATTTGGCTGAAAAGCATTTCATGCCGGTTATTGGTGAAACCCATGACGAGATTAACGCCGAGCAGGTTAAACGTGTGCTGATTTGTTCGGGCAAGGTGTACTACGATTTAATGAATGCCCGCAAAGAGCGTGAACGTAATGACGTCGTCATTTTGCGTATTGAGCAGTTATATCCCTTTGCCCACAAGGCATTCCAGGCCGAATTGCAGAAATATCCCAACGCCAAAGAAATCATTTGGGTGCAGGACGAACCGCAAAATCAAGGGCCCTGGTTCTACATTCAGCATCACCTGTACGAGAACATGACCGACGGTCAGCGCCTGGGTTATGCAGGGCGCTCTGCTTCGGCCTCTCCGGCAGTGGGCTATCTGGCTAAACACGTTGAGCAACAGAAGGCACTTATTGAGCAGGCGTTCGCCGATAAGTTCAAGGGCGTTGCCCAGTCCCGATAAACGCATATCTAACATTACGGAATCAAAATATTATGGCTATTACAGAAGTTCTCGTTCCCCAATTGTCGGAATCTGTTTCAGAGGCAACGTTGCTCGAGTGGAAGAAAAAACCCGGCGAGGCTGTGGAAGCCGACGAAATACTGATCGAAGTAGAAACCGACAAGGTTGTGCTGGAAGTGCCGGCGCCCGCCTCCGGTGTCTTGTCCGAAATTGTTAAAGGCGACGGCAGCACCGTCGGTTCCGGCGAGGTGCTCGCGCGTATCGACAGTGAAGGCAAGGCCACTGCACCCAAGGAAGCGCTGGCAAAAGAAGCTGAGCCTGCCAAAGAGGAAGCGGCCCCCGCGAAAGAAAGCGCGACGGCGGCCAGTGCCAAATCTTCTGCATCCTCCGCTTCATCGGCTACTTCGCCCGCTGCCGGCAAAATTCTTGCCGAGAAAGGTATTGACCCTTCCGACGTTGATGGCTCCGGCCGTGGCGGCCGTGTGACCAAGGCCGACGCAATGTCTGCTGAGGCGGGTTCGAAGAAGCAGCAGGCAGCCGCGCCGGCACCGACCAGCCTGTCGCTTGACGGTCGTCCTGAGCAGCGCGTACCGATGAGCCGCCTGCGGGCTCGCGTGGCCGAGCGCCTGCTTCAGTCGCAATCAGAAAACGCCATTCTGACTACCTTTAACGAAGTAAACATGCAGGGCATACTCGATATCCGTGCGCGCTACAAAGACAAATTCGAGAAAGAGCATGGCGTAAAATTGGGCTTTACCTCTTTCTTTGTTAAGGCCGCGGTTGCAGCTTTGAAGAAATACCCCGTTGTGAATGCGTCGGTAGATGGCAAAGATATCATTTACCACGGTTATTTCGACATCGGTATTGCTGTTGGCAGCCCGCGCGGTCTGGTTGTGCCTATTTTGCGTAATGCCGACCAACTCACGATTGCTGAGATTGAAAAGCAGATTGCCGATTTCGGCGCTCGCGCACGTGACGGCAAGTTGGGTCTGGAAGAGCTCACTGGCGGTACATTCTCAATTTCCAATGGCGGCGTGTTTGGCTCAATGCTGTCTACACCGATTATTAATCCGCCTCAATCGGCTATTCTGGGCATTCATGCCACGAAAGATCGCCCGGTTGTCGAGAACGGCCAAATTGTCATTCGCCCCATGAATTACCTCGCACTGTCATACGATCACCGTATCATCGATGGGCGTGAAGCCGTGCTGGCCCTGGTGGCAATGAAGGAAGCGTTGGAAGATCCGCAACGTTTGTTGCTCGACGTTTAAATTTTGGCGGACCAAACTAATTGGATAAACAATGGCTAAGAATTTTGATGTAGTGGTAATCGGGGCCGGCCCCGGTGGTTATATTGCGGCAATTCGGGCAGCGCAGTTGGGCATGTCGGTTGCGTGTATCGACGCCTGGAAGACGTCCGATGGCAAGCCCGCTCCCGGCGGCACCTGCACTAACGTAGGTTGTATTCCTTCGAAAGCTTTGCTGCAATCGTCAGAGCATTTTGAGCAAGCCAATCATCATTTCTCGGAACACGGTATCGACGTGAAGGGCGTAAGCTTGAAACTGGATACGATGCTGGGTCGCAAGGAAACGGTGGTTAAGCAGAATAACGAAGGGATTCTGTACTTGTTCAAAAAAAATAAAGTGACCTACTTCAATGGCACAGGCTCTTTCGTTGCCAAGGTCGATGGTGGCTGGTCGATCAAGGTATCGGGTGACAAGGAAGAAGACCTCATCGCCAAAAACGTGGTGGTCGCAACGGGTTCGGCTCCGCGTGAACTGCCTGGCCTGCCGTTCGACGAAAAGAAAGTGCTCTCGAACGACGGCGCGTTGCGTATCGATGGGGTGCCTAAGAAACTGGGTGTGATCGGTGCCGGTGTCATCGGCCTTGAATTGGGCAGCGTCTGGCGCCGTTTGGGCGCTGAAGTGACTGTTCTGGAAGCTATGCCCGACTTTCTGCCGGTCACTGATCAGGCGGTGGCAAAAGAAGCGCTTAAGGTGTTTACCAAGCAAGGTCTGAACATTCAAACCGGCGTGAAAATCGGCGAAGTAAAAACGACCGCCAAGTCTATTACCATTCCCTATACCGATGCCAAAGGTCAAGAGCAGTCCATTTCGGTCGATCGCCTTGTCGTGTCAATTGGCCGTGTTCCGCATACGGAAGGCTTGGGTGTCGATACCGTCGGCTTGAAGCTCGATGAGCGCGGCTTTGTGGTGGTCGACGAAGATTGCCGCACCAATTTGCCCAATGTGTGGGCGGTGGGTGACGTTGTTCGCGGCCCCATGCTGGCGCATAAAGCCGAGGAAGAAGGCGTGGCGGTGGCTGAACGCATGGCGGGTCAGCATGGTCATGTGAATTTCGATACGATTCCCAATGTTATTTACACTTCACCGGAAATTGCGTGGGTCGGTAAAACCGAGCAGCAATTGAAAAAAGAGGGCATTCAGTACAACGCCGGCTCCTTCCCGTTCATGGCCAATGGGCGCGCCCGGGCGCTGGGTGACACCACCGGTTTTGTGAAAATTCTGGCCGATGCCAAATCCGACGAAGTTTTGGGTGTCCATATTATCGGGCCGTCGGCATCCGAACTGATTTCCGAGGCCGTTACCATCATGGAGTTCCGTGGCGCGGCTGAGGACATTGCGCGTATTTGTCACGCGCACCCAACTTTATCCGAGTCGATGAAGGAAGCCGCGTTGGCGGTTGATAAGCGCGCGCTTAATTTCTAATGTTATCGACGTTGTCGTAATGTGCTGCAAAAAGGGGCGGGTTCGCCCCTTTTTGCGTTAAAACTTTTCTTATGAATGTACGTGAATATTATCAGCAGGCGTTAGGCGAACGAGGGTTTAGCGCCGATCAGGCACAAGAAGCAGCAATTGATCGCCTGCAACAGTTTTATGACGACTGGGTCGTATATAAGCAGGCACGTTCGTCTCCATTGCGTAAGCTGTTCCGTCGTCCTGACATCCCGCGTGGTGTATACATGTGGGGGGGCGTGGGTCGGGGGAAAAGCTTTCTTATGGACGCTTTTTACGCCACCGTGCCGCTTAAACGCAAGGGGCGACTGCATTTTCATGAGTTCATGCGAGGTGTTCATCGGCAGCTTGATGAAGTCAAGGGCCGACAAGATCCTTTAGACGAGGTTGCACGTCGTATTTCCAAGCGCTACCGCCTCATTTGTTTTGATGAGTTCCATGTGTCGGATGTGGCCGATGCCATGATTCTGTATCGTTTGTTGCTTAAGCTGTTCGAAAATGGAACGTCGTTTGTCATGACGTCCAACTACGAGCCGTCCACCTTGTATCCGGATGGTTTGCATCGCGATCGTATTCTTCCTGCTATTAAATTGATTCAGGAACGGTTGGATGTTGTTAACGTGGACACGGGAGTTGATTACAGGCGCCGCGCATTAGAGCAGGTCAAAATGTATCTCACTCCATTGAATACCAAAACGCGCGAGGCGCTGCAGGAGGCGTTCGACCGGTTGGCCGATACCGCTCCTCAGAAACCTGTACTCACGGTTGAGCATCGACAGCTTAAGGCCGTTGCACTTGCGGGGAGCGTTGTGTGGTTCGATTTCGACACGATGTGCGGTGGGCCCCGTTCGCAAAACGATTACCTGGAATTAGCCAGCCGTTTTCAAACCGTTATTTTGTCTGGTGTGCCGCGTATGGATTCACGACAGGCTTCGGAGGCCCGGCGCTTCACATGGCTGGTCGACGTTTTTTATGATCATAAAGTTAAGTTACTGATTTCCGCAGAGTGTGAGCCGGAAGCGCTTTACACTGAAGGGCCGATGTCCAATGAGTTTCATCGCACGGTATCGCGCTTGCTTGAGATGCAGTCGCGTGACTATCTTGATGCCGAACGACGCGCTGCGGTAACGCTTTAGCGTGCGGTTGTGCACTCATTTTTGTTGAATCATTTTTTATTTTTATCATGACAACTCGTGTTCTAACCGGTATTACAACAACAGGCACCCCGCATTTGGGTAACTATGCGGGCGCGATCCGTCCCGCCATTGAGTTAAGCCGCCAATCGGATGTCGATGCCTTCTTTTTCATGGCTGATTATCACGCGCTGATTAAGTGTGAAGATCCTGAAAGGGTGGCGCGCTCGCGGTTGGAAATTGCCGCAACCTGGATTGCGGCAGGGTTAGATCCCGAAAAAGTCACCTTTTATCGGCAGTCGGATATTCCGGAAACCACCGAGCTGTGCTGGATGTTGTCGTGCGTAACGCCTAAAGGACTGATGAATCGTGCCCATGCTTATAAAGCGTCAGTAGACCAGAACACCGAGAAAGGAGAGGACCCCGACGACGGTGTGACTATGGGTTTGTTTTCGTATCCGGTACTTATGGCCGCCGACATCCTTATTTTTAATGCGAATAAAGTACCCGTTGGGCGTGATCAAATTCAGCATCTTGAAATGGCTCGCGATATCGCACAACGTTTTAACCATTTATACGGTAAAGGCGAGGCATTTTTTGTATTGCCCGAGGCGCAGGTTGACGATGAGGTGGCAACCCTGCCGGGTTTGGACGGACGCAAGATGTCCAAGAGTTACGACAATACCATTCCCTTGTTTGAAGGTGGATCGCAAGCATTGCGTAACGCAATTATGCGTATCGTGACTGATTCGCGCGAGCCGGGTGTGTCCAAGGATCCCGACAGTTCACATGTATTTGCCTTGTACCGCGCATTCGCGACGCAGGATCAAGCCAGTGCGTTTCGCCGTTCCCTTGAAGAAGGTCTGGGTTGGGGTGAAGCAAAAACGCAGCTCTATGAGTTGCTGGAATCCATTATTGGCCCGATGCGCGAAAAATATAATCAATTAATGGCCGACCCGTCGAAAATCGAATCTATTTTGCAGGCCGGCGCGTTGAAAGCACGCAAGCAGTCGGGTGACTTAATGACGCGTTTGCGGGAGGCAGTGGGGTTGCGTGCACCGGTCTCGTCTGCAGGCGACGGCAAGAAAGATAAAGCAAAAAGCCGCAGTGCGCGTTTTGTTAGTTTCAGGGAGAATGGAAAGTTCCATTTTCGCCTGTTGTCTGCACAGGGCGAGGAATTGCTTCTATCGGAAGGGTTTGATCAGCCTAAAGACGCGGGTCAGGCCATGGCTGCATTGAAGCAGCAGGGGCCGCAGGCCCTGGCGCTGTTGCAAGACGGTGTTTGGCAATTGGCGTGGCAAGGCCAAACTTTTTGTCATTTGTCTGATGCACAACTGAAAACAGTTGCTGAGGTTGTCCATCAGTTGAATCGCGACGCCGAATAAGGTGGTGGGGAATCCTGCGGTTTCTTGTTACCTTATTATTTCTGCTTGAGCTTGGCGAACGCCGCCGCCATGGCGTTGTTCGCCGGCTGGGCCTGGTTGCCGGGTTTGTTGGGATCTGACGCGCGTTTCTGGCTGGATTGCATCGGTTTGCCGCTTGCTTTCGAGGCGCCTGACGCTTCACCCGGTACGTCATCAAGACGCATGCTTAAGCCGACGCGTTTGCGGTTTAGGTCAATTTCCATCACCTTTACCTGAACGGTTTGACCCACGCGCACGACATCGCGGGGGTCTTTCACAAAGCGGTTCGACAGCGCCGAAATGTGCACCAGGCCGTCCTGGTGAACGCCAATATCAATAAAAGCCCCAAAATTGGCCACATTGGTTACGACACCTTCAAGAACCATGCCTGGTTGAAGGTCGCTTAAAGTATTCACGCCTTCTTTGAATTGCGCTGTTTTGAATTCAGGTCGTGGGTCACGGCCGGGCTTTTCCAGTTCCTGGAAAATATCTTTCACGGTTGGCAGCCCGAAGCGTTCGTCAGTAAATTCGCTTGGCGACAAGCCTTTAAGCCCTCCTTGCCGGCCAACAATTTGTTTTGCCTGTGCATTGATTTTCTTTAGAATGCGTTCGACGACCGGATAGGCTTCGGGGTGAACCGCCGAAGCGTCGAGCGGATTTTGGCCATCGGGAATACGCAAAAATCCGGCGGCTTGCTCGAAGGTTTTTTCACCAAAACGGGGGACTTTCAGCAGGGTCTTGCGGTCGGGGAAGGCGCCGTTTTCATTGCGCCATTCCACAATTTGGCGCGCCAAACCGGCATTCAGGCCGGACACCCGGCTTAGTAAGGCGGCCGAAGCGGTGTTGACATCGACGCCAACGGCGTTCACGCAGTCTTCAACCACCGCATCAAGCGATCGTGCCAGTTCCCGTTGGTTGACGTCGTGCTGGTATTGGCCTACGCCAATGGCTTTAGGTTCAATCTTTACGAGTTCGGCTAAGGGATCTTGCAGGCGTCGCGCGATCGATACGGCGCCACGTAAACTGACGTCCAGATCGGGGAATTCAAGAGCGGCCAGTTCCGACGCAGAATATACCGAGGCGCCCGCCTCGGAGACAATGACACGAGTGGGGTGAGGCTCGGGTAACAGGTCTTGCAGCTCGGCTGCCAATTGCTCTGTTTCGCGCGAAGCCGTGCCGTTGCCGATGGCGATCAGCTCAACATGGTGCCGTTGTACCAGTGTTGCCAGCGTTGTTAATGCGCCTTTACGATCTCGTTTTGGTTCGAACGGATAAATGGTGGCTGTTTCCAGTAGTTTCCCCGTTGCGTCGATTACCGCTACTTTTACGCCGGTCCGGATACCGGGATCGAGGCCGATGACGGATTTGGGGCCTGCCGGAGCCGCCAGCAGCAAATCTTTCAGGTTATTGGCAAAAACGTGAATGGCTTCTTGTTCGGCGCGCTCACGCAGCACCCCAATAAATTCAGTTTCAAAAGTGGTCAGCAACTTTACTCGCCACGACCAGCGGCATACTTCGCCCAGCCATTTGGCGCGAGCGGGCGCCTGGTTGTCGAAGCGGGCGCCCAGATGCAGAAACTCGGCGATGCGGGTAATGCAGGGATGGGGTGTTTGTTCGTCCAGGTCGGGGTTCAAGCCGATACGCAAATCGAGTACACCCTGTTGGCGGCCACGCAATAACGCCAAAATACGATGCGAAGGTAGACTTTTAAGCGCTTCATGAAAGTTGAACCAGTCTCGAAAGTTGGCGCCTTCCTGTTCTTTGCCGTCAATGACCTTCGCGTACAACATGCCGTTCGATTCTATGTATGAACGCATATGAGCCAGCAGGTCGGCATTCTCGGCAAAGCGCTCGGCCAGAATATCTCTCGCACCGTCTAGCGCGGCCTTGTCATCATTGATATTCGCTTCAGCGTTTAAATAAGCACTTGCCAGTGCAGAGGGGTCGCTGTTTTTATCGTTCAGAATCGCGTCCGCCAGAGGTTCCAGCCCCGCTTCAATGGCTATTTGCGCGCGAGTGCGACGTTTCGGCTTGTAGGGCGCGTACAAGTCTTCCAGGCGCTGTTTTGTCGTGGCAGACAAAAGGTCTTGCTTTAGCGCTTCTGTTAGCTTACCTTGCTGCTCGATCGATTCCAGAACCGTGTGACGGCGGTCTTCGAGTTCGCGCACATACAGTAAGCGAACCTCCAACTGTCGCAGCTGACCATCGTCCAAACCACCGGTTGCTTCTTTCCGATAACGGGCGATAAACGGAACGGTGGCGCCGCCATCCATGAGCTCGACAGCGGTGCGCACTTGGGCCGGGCGCACACTAAGCTCTTCAGCCAATAATGCAATAATCAAATCCGGGCCGGCGCTCTGGCGGTTTTGGGTGGCGGGTGTTTTGTTTTCAGCAATTGTCGACATGTTTTGGATACGGCTTTATTAACTTCAAGCGGGGCATTTTGCCACATTGGGCGCAATCCAGTCTTTTTCGCCAGTTATGATGATGTCTTGACAGAGTAAAACAGGATTGCCTGATGTTGGACGACGCACTTGCTACAACCTTTGCCGACGGTGGGCCGCTTGCTCGTTCGGTGTCCGGTTATCGTCCGCGTCAGGCGCAGTTGGCGCTGGCGCAGGCAATTGAACAGGCGGTTCATGATCGTTCCGTTCTGATTGCGGAGGCAGGGACTGGTACGGGTAAAACATGGGCTTATCTCGTACCGGCCTTTTTAAGCGGCGCCAAAGTGTTGGTGTCAACCGGCACGCGTACATTGCAGGATCAGTTGTATCGGCGTGATTTACCGCGTTTGCGGGAGGCGCTGGCGTTGCCGGTTGGGGCCGCGCTATTGAAAGGGCGCAGCAATTACGTGTGTCACTATCATCTTGAACGTCTGCAAGACGACGACCGGGCTTTAAAGTCGCGTCAGGAGGTCGCCCAGTTAAGGCATATACAAGTATTCGCAACTCAAAGCCAAAGCGGTGACAAGGCTGAATTGACGCAAGTGCCCGATAACGCAGATATCTGGAACCGCGTGGTTTCAACGCGTGATAACTGCCTGGGTCAGACGTGCCCGCATTTGAAGTCGTGTTTTGTTTATAAGGCCAGACGACAAGCGCAGGAAGCAGACGTTATCGTTGTAAATCACGCGCTGTTCATGGCCGACTTGGCTTTGCGCGACGAAGGGATTACTGATTTGCTACCCGAGGTGCAGTTAGTCGTGTTCGACGAAGCGCATCAGCTTCCCGACATCGCGACGCGATTTCTGGGTAGTAGTGTGTCGTCGAATCAGTTGCTTGAGTTGGCACGTCAGGTTGAGGCGGTAGGGCTGGCTCAGGCGCGGGAGGCCACTGACTGGCCGCAATGGCATGTGAAAATTCAGCAGGCGACGCGTGAATTGCGTTTGCGTGTCGACCCGGTGGATCGTTTGCCGGCAAAGAGAGCGACATACGAGTCCATGCCTTCCGCAGAGTCTGTGCACGAGGGTTTGACTCAATTGCATGAGGTGCTTGCTGCGTGCAATGAACGACTTGCCGTTGTCGCTGAAAAGCATCCTGATTTGCAGACCTTGCATCGAACCTGCACAGATTTGGCGGCACGTTTGTTCCAGTGGGCTCGTGCGGCGGCGAACGCGGGGAGTGCTCAGGAACCAATAACGACAACGCTGGTTCGATGGGTTGAAACCAGCCCTCAGCATTTTCGCTTGCATAGCGCCCCGCTGTCAGTGGCACAATTGTTCTCGCGTTTTCGCCGCCCAGACCAATCGTGGGTTTTTACCTCGGCCACTTTGTCGGTTAACGGCGATTTTTCTTATTTCCAGCGTCAGTTGGGTTTATACGACGCCGCCACCGAGCGCTGGGAGTCTCCATTCGATTACGCAACGCAGGGTATGTTGTTTGTGCCGTCCAGTTTGCCGTTGCCTAATTCCCCCGCGTTTACCGAGCAGTTTGTTCAGCAGCTGGTTCCGCTCATCGAAGCCTCGCCCGGAGGCGTGTTGGTGTTGTGTACAACCCTAAGGGCGGTAGATCGTGTTACTGAATTGCTGAAAGAAGCTTTCGATGAACGCGGTATTGATCGCCTGCTAATGCAGCAAGGAGTGGGTTCGCGACGTGGCTTGCTGGAGCGTTTTCAAGCGTCGAAGAATGCTGTGTTGGTGGGGAGTGCCAGTTTCTGGGAAGGAATCGACGTACCCGGTGAGGCGCTTACTTTGGTGGCTATCGACAAATTGCCGTTTGCGCCGCCCGACGATCCTGTCTTGGAGGCCCGGCTTAATGCATGTCGCGAGGAGGGCGGGAATCCGTTCATGGAATATCAGCTTCCGGAGGCCGCTGTCGCGTTGAAGCAAGGGGCCGGACGTTTAATTCGTTCAGAGTCTGATTGGGGCGTGCTGATGGTGGCTGATCGCAGGCTGGTGGATAAGCCTTATGGAAAACTATTGTGGCGGGGTTTACCGCCGTTTGCCCGAACACGAGACCCTGAGCAGGTTCTTGTGTTCATGGCAAAACAACATTGCGCCGAAATTGATTGAGTCGCTATAACCCTAGAACCAGTAAAGAGGATTCCACCAACTGCCCTGTGAGGCGTCCAGGCCTTGTTCATAGTATTTGCTGTTTGGAAAGTTGGTGTCCAGCACACGTTTGGCGTCATCGCGCAGCTCGGGCATATTCAGTTTGTCGTATGCCATGTACATGATATACAAAGCTTTCTCGGAGATGGGTACCCCTTTGAAATCGGTAATGACGGTTTGCGCGCGATTAATGGCAGCCAGGTAAGCGCCACGTTCATAATAGTACTGGGCAACATGCACCTCATTTTCAGCCAGGGTGTTCACCAGCCACGTTACGCGCTTTTCTGCGTCGGGGGTGTAGCGGCTGTCGGGGTAGCGGCGAATAAGTTCGGTGAAGGCTTCGTAAGACTCTCTCAGGCCTTTGGGGTCACGCTCGCTGGGGTCTTGCTGGGTGATAGAAGAAAATATCGCGCTGGGCGGAGTGAAGGTAATCAGCCCTTTCAGGTACAGCATATAGTCGGTACCGGGGTGGTTCGGGTACTGTTGCTGGAAGCGGTCGATTGCCGCCAGAGCCTGTTCGGGCTCGTCGTCCTTCCAGTTTACGTAGGCAAGGTCGATGAGCGCTTGTTGGGCGTAGCCCCCAAAAGGATAGCGTGCTTCCAGTGATTCAAGATGCGTTCGCGCGTCGGTCCAGTTCGAATCGCTCATTTCCATGCGTGCTTCGCGGTAAAGCCGTTCAGCGCTCCAACCGGCGGTAGGGTCGGCGTCGGGTTTGCTGAGCGATCCGCAGGCGGCGAGCAAGACGGAAAACGCGAACAGCGCGGCCAGCCGGAACAGTCGGGACATTCCCAGGGGTAAAGAAAACATCAGAGTAGAGCGAGTCACAAAAGCATCCTTGGTGTTAGCATTGCACGCAGATTATATGATTTGTCGATATGCCTGACACAGATATTACTAAAGATTATGCAATGCGTTGATTCCAGCCCCGAGGTTTTGACTTTCCGGCTACCCATTACGGCCGGCCCCGACAGGTTGGATAAGGTTTTGGCGCAACATATTCCGGAGCACTCCCGCAGTCGCTTGCAAAGTTGGGTTGAGGCGGGTCAGGTTTGGGTCAATGGTACCCCGGCTAAGGTGCGACAGAAAGTGGGGCCGGGGGATCATATCGAAGTTCATGTGCAACCGGCACCTGAACAGCAGGCGTTTACCCCTGAAAACGTGGATTTCGAGGTGGTCGCGCAATCACCGGATTGGGTTGTTGTAAACAAGCCTGCCGGCCTGGTGACACACCCCGGCGCGGGCAACTGGAGCGGGACGCTGCTGAATGGTTTGCTCTTCCGTTTTCCCGAACTTGCGTCCGTGGCCCGGGCAGGCATTGTTCACCGGCTCGACAAAGATACGTCCGGCTTATTGGTTGTAGCACGCAATGAAACAACCCAAACACATCTTGTGCGTCTTCTGCAGGCCAGAGCCGTCAAACGCGTTTATGCTGCTTTAGTGCACGGAAATGTCATTAAACAAGGAACGGTTAATCGCCCGATCGGACGCGACCCCCATGTTCCGGTGAGGATGACTGTGGAGCGGCCCATTGCGCCTAAAGAGGCCATTACTCATTACGCACCTGTTGGGCGTGGGCGCGATCTTGCTGGCCAGGCTGTTTCGCATGTCCGGTGCGAGCTGGAGACCGGGCGTACGCATCAGATTCGTGTCCATATGGCGAGTATTCGTCATCCTCTTGTCGCAGATGTGTTGTACGGTGGGAGGTGTGTTGCGGGCGCGCAGCGACAAATGCTTCACGCACATGCCTTGAGCTTTATTGACCCTGCCTCTGATGCTGCGGTGTCGTTTGAGGCTCCTTTACCGCCCGACTTTAAGGCTGTGATGGAACAACTGTCGTGGGATGTGCAATAGGTAATACCAGGTGAAGTCAAACAAACCGAGGTTGGTAAGGTAAATGGTTGAAGAAATGAATAGGGGCCTGTTATGCATTACCGGCTCACCCTGGCCCGGTGTTCATTATTTCTGCTCGACCCGACAGGGCGGGGTGAGTGCGGAGCCCTACAGTAGTCTGAATCTGGCAACGCATGTTAACGATAACGTTGAGAAAGTGGCTCTAAACAGGGCGCGTCTTGAGGCTTTGCTGCCAGGGCCTCCTCAATGGCTGGAGCAGGTCCACGGAGTGGATGTGGCGGAGTTCAACGGTGACGCCCCGACTCGGTGTAGGCCGTCTGTTGTGTGTGCCGATGCCGCCGTGACGACCCGCGCACAATGCGTGCTTGCCATACTGACGGCCGACTGTCTGCCGGTGGTGCTGGCAGATGATGCCGGCTCAGTTTTGGGGGTTGCGCATGCGGGTTGGCGCGGTCTGGCTGCCGGCGTGTTGGAAAATACCATTTCGGCGATGCGAAAACATTTACAGCCCCGAAGTGTTCTAAGAGCCTGGATTGGGCCCGGTATTTCTCAAGCTGCGTTTGAGGTTGGGCCTGAAGTGCGCGCGGCTTTTGTCGACGCTGATGCATCGGCGTCGGTTTATTTTGTGCAGCGTTATGCTGAATATCCTGGCGCCGGCCAAAAATGGCTGGCCGATTTACCCGGGCTGGCGCGTCATCGCCTGTGGGCGGCAGGCGTGGCCAATATTGAATTAAGCGGCCACTGCTCATTTCGTGAGTCGGCGCTTTTCTATTCTTATCGACGTACGCCGCATACCGGCCGAATGGCGACGGTAGCCTGGTTAAGCGGCGCTACCGACTAACCCGAATTGACACATGCATCAATGACGGTCACTATCCTTATGAAACCGGTACATCACAAAATGCAGGCAGGTCGTCGTAATGAATTCACCTCGTTTCCCCGATAATCTGGCCCAACTTCAGGGCGAATTCATGTCTGGCTGGCAAGATTTGCTGGCGCAGGCACAGTCAGGCTCTTTACCGGTTCCCAAAGATCGCCGCTTCAGCAGCTCAGCCTGGCAGGCGCATCCCAATTTTCTTTTTCTGGCGCACGCGCATTTACTGGCAACACAAACCATGCAACGCATGATTGACGCGGCCGACCTACCTGAAGATCAGCGTGAGCGCTTGAAATTTTCAGCCATGCAATGGCTTGATGCTGTTGCGCCATCGAATTATTTGGCGACAAACCCAGATGTACAGCAAACGCTGCTCGAGACCAAGGGAATGTCATTGCTTCAGGGGATGACGAACTTCCTTGAAGACATGCAAAAAGGGCGCATGTCGCAAACGGATGAAAGTCGTTTCGAGGTGGGTGTGAATCTGGCGGTTACACCCGGCCAGGTCATATACGAAAATACGTTGTTTCAGTTAATTCAATACGCCCCGCAAACCGCACAGGTATATAAAACACCATTGCTCATGGTGCCGCCCTGCATCAACAAATACTATATTCTCGATCTTCAGCCCGATAATTCTTTTGTTCAGTATGCGGTCGAACAAGGCTTTACGGTGTTCATGATTTCGTGGCGCAATCCACAACCCGCCGACACTGATGGCATCGATAAGGCCACGTGGGCCGACTACCTGCAACACGGTGTATTGCAGGCTATTGATGTCGTGCGCGATATTTCCGGTGAAGAGAAAATCAACGCACTGGGCTTTTGCGTGGGGGGAACTTTGTTGGCCAGCGCTTTGGCCGTGGCGCGCGCGCGAGGCGAAAATCCGGTTAACAGCCTAAGCCTGCTCACGACTTTTCTGGATTTTGCCGATACGGGAATTCTGGATATTTTTGTCGACGACGCGCACGTGGCGTACCGTGAACTGCAGCTTGCGCAAGGCGGCTTAATGTCGGCGCGCGAGTTGGCATCCACGTTTTCGTTTTTGCGCCCCAATGAACTGGTGTGGAACTATGTGGTAAGCAATTACCTGAAAGGGCAGTCGCCACCCGCGTTCGATTTGCTTTACTGGAACGCCGACGGCACCAACTTGCCGGGCCCGTTCTTTGCCTGGTATTTGCGTCACACGTATCTGGAAAACAGCCTGGTTCAACCCGGTAAGGTGACGGTCGACGGCACACCGGTTGATTTGGGCAAAGTAGACATGCCCGTTTATTTGTATGGATCGCGCGAGGACCACATTGTGCCCTGGCGATCGGCCTATGCCAGTGCCAAATGGTTGCCCAATACCCAGCGATTCGTGCTTGGTGCGTCTGGGCATATCGCGGGGGTTGTTAATCCGCCCGCCCGACAAAAACGCTCATACTGGACGGCCGATTTGCCTCAAAAGCCCGGTGACCCGCAACAATGGTTTGACCAGGCAAAGGAGCATCCCGGAAGCTGGTGGCCCGATTGGTCTGATTGGTTGGCAAGCCATTCCGGGGTTAGGAAGCGCGCGACCAAACGCATGGGTAATGCCAGACATCGTCCTGTGGAAGCTGCGCCGGGTCGTTACGTCCGGTTGCGGGCAGTGTAGGATTTCGAAAGGGTAAAGCAGGGGATAAAAATGGCCGGAAAAATAGCGTATGTAACCGGGGGTATGGGTGGCATTGGAACTTCCATTTGCCAGCGTTTGGCGAAAGAGGGGTTTACTGTGGTGGCCGGCTGCGGTCCGAAACGTAACTATCAACAGTGGCTCGAAGAGCAAGCCGCGCTGGGTTATCAGTTTCATATCTCAATGGGGAACGTGGCCGATTGGGATTCTACGGTTGATGCCTTCAACAAGGTTAAGGCCGAGCTCGGGCCTATCGATGTGCTTGTGAATAATGCCGGTATTACGCGTGATGGGCTATTTCGCAAAATGTCACGCGACGATTGGTACGCTGTCATGGACACCAATTTGAATAGCTTGTTTAATGTCACCAAGCAGGTTATTGAAGGCATGGTCGAGAGGCAGTGGGGTCGCATCATTAATATTAGTTCCGTTAACGGGCAGAAAGGGCAGTTCGGACAAACCAACTACTCGACCGCCAAGGCGGGTATTCATGGTTTCACCATGGCCTTGGCCCAAGAGGTCGCTGCCAAAGGCGTTACTGTGAATACGGTATCCCCGGGTTATATTGGTACAGATATGGTTCGGGCAATGCGCCCGGACGTTCTCGAGAAAATCGTTAATACGATTCCAGTGCGTCGCCTTGGCACACCAGAGGAAATTGGTTCCATCATTGCATGGATCGCGTCTGACGACGCGGGCTTTGCAACTGGTGCTGATTTTTCCCTGAACGGCGGCCTGCACATGGGTTAAGTTCAATTCATAATGGGCAACTATGGCAAGAGCAGCAAAATCAGCCGAATCGAAAAGCCGGTTAATTAAAAAATATCCCAATCGGCGGTTGTACGATACACGTAACAGTGCCTACATTACGTTGGCCGACGTCAAGCAACTTGTGCTCGATAATGAGTTATTTACTGTGGTCGATGTCAAGTCGGGTGAAGATCTTACGCGCAGTATTTTGCTGCAAATCATTCTTGAAGAGGAAACCGGCGGTATGCCGATGTTTTCCGCCGATGCGCTGGCGCAAATTATTCGTTTTTACGGCAACTCAATGCAGTCGGTGATGGGGGTTTTCCTGGAAAAGAACATTAAAGCCTTCATTGAAATCCAGGAAGGGATGGCCGAACAGTCGAAAAACTTGTACGGTGGTGCTGCAGGGCCTGAAGCCTGGACTCAATTCATGAGTGTGCAAACGCCGGTGTTGCAAAACATGATGAGCCAGTACATTGATCAAAGTAAAAATTTATTCGTGCAAATGCAGGATCAAATGCAGGATCAAACCCGTAATTTGTTTTCCACGTTTCCGTTTAATCCTGCGGCGCCGCAAAACAAGAAAAACGATGACTCCTGAGGGGTCGCAAACGGCAGGGCGCAGTAATCAGGTACTTTTGCGAAAAGGGCTATGCGTAGATAACACCTGGGCGTAATGATCCACCGCCTGGGTTTCTTCGTCGAGGAATCGGGCAATGGCTTTTGCAAAGCCTGGTTCGCCAACCCAGTGTGCCGACCACGTTTTCACAGGCAACAGCCCTCGCGAAAGTTTGTGTTCGCCTTGTGCTCCGCCCTCGAAAACTTCAATGCCGTTTTCAATGCAATAAGCAATCGATTGCAAATAACAGGTTTCGAAGTGCAGGCCTGGAATAAATTCCATACTACCCCAGTAGCGCCCGTACATGCGGTTGGACGTTTTCAGATTAAGCGCGCAAGCGATTGGCTTATTGGCGCGTTCTGCAAGTACCAGCATGATGCTGTTTGGCATCGCGTCGTGCAGTTGTTGGAAAAAATCGAAGCTCAGATAGGGCGGATTACCGTGCTCGTAATAGGTTTTTTCATAGCATTGATAAAAGAAAGACAGGTCGGCCAGGTTGATGTCTGACCCACTGAGCCATTTGAACGTAACGCCGGCATTCTGTACTTTCTTCTGATCCTGGCGAATTTTTTTTCGATGCTTCTGGTTCATCGATGCTAAAAATTGGTCGAACGACGCGTAGTCTTGATTCAGCCAATGAAACTGTACTGTCTCACGGAGCATGTAGCCCGCCTCAAGCAATGCCGCTCGGTCATCATCGTTTGGAAAGAGAATATGCACCGACGACAGGTTGTTTTGTTGTGCGATGGATTGTGCTGCGGTCGCCAGTTTGACGCGGTCTTCGTGCGAAGTGGCCAGGAGCCTGGATCCGGGAACGGGGGTAAAAGGGATGGCGCTTAGTAGTTTTGGGTAATACTCCAGGCCATGCTGCATGAATGCCCGAGCCCATGCGTAATCGAATACGTACTCGCCGCGCGAGTGCGACTTAACATACATTGGCATAGCGGCAGCCAATTCACCATGTCGTTCCAGTACGAGGAAGTGGGGCGCCCAGCCTGTTTGTTCGCAGGCACATTGTGTTTGAGTGAGTAATTGCAGAAACTCAAGCTGAAGCATGGGTTGATTCCCTGCTAATTTATTCCAGCTTTGACGGTTCAGCTTTGTCAGGTCGCGAATTAAAGAGTATTGTTCAGACAATAGTTGGCTCGGTTGGCAAATAGTAAAAAGACGGGTCTATTTTAGAATGGTGCGCCGGCCTGCAAAGTGCCTGCCTCTTGTTTTTTGGGTGTAAGTGTAATGACGCGAATAAAGCTGCACGTTTTGGTTGCCCAGAGCGACGGGCAGGCGCGCGCTGATCCGCTTTGGCAATGGTTTGAAAAAGATGACGCGCAGTCGGCCATCTTGTTGTCTTGCTCGGCGTCGTTGGTTGAAACAGCCAAGGGTGCCGCATGGCATTACCAGCGGCAGCTTTCGCTGAATGAGTATGTTTGCTTTTGCTGTAAGGCGCAAGGGCCGGTGTTGGCTCTTTTGCGCGACGTGTTTTTACAGGCGTTGTATCGTAAGATCGCGCCGTTTGCGGCTGTGGTTGTTCATACAACGGAGCCGCTGGATGCTATTTCTTTGGGACGAGCGCTGGTGCTGGACCCATTTTTGGCCGATAGATATGAATATAGTGAAACCGGTCAAACTCCTTCCGCTTGTGTGGGAGTAATGGGGGCGGCACTTGCCAAAGCGCGGGCGTTTGAGCGGCAGGGGCCTGGCACGTCTTCTGATTTATAGATTTTTATTAGTAACTAACCGAGCGTTGTTTTTTCCGGGAACGCCGCAAATAAAAAAGCCTGCTATTAAGCAGGCTTTAGTGCTGATTTTTGGTTGCGGGGGCAGGATTCGAACCTACGACCTTCGGGTTATGAGCCCGACGAGCTGCCAGACTGCTCCACCCCGCGTCTGGGAAAACATAATATTAACGTACTATTACGGTCATAGCAAGTCGCGTGGTAAATAGTGCACAATGTTTTATTGAATGTTGTGCACTTATTTCAATTACAGCGTAAAATTAAATTCATTCAAATACATGACAGATAACGAAATCATACGGGTGCTTGAAACGGCGCTATTGTGTGCCGATGCACCGTTGTCCACGACAGAGCTGCGAAAACTTTTTGCATCGGAGGAAGTCTCTCCCGATGACATCCGCAGGTTGTTGTCTCTGTTGCAGCTAGACTGGGCAGAAAAGGGTCTTGAACTGGTATCTCTTTCAAGTGGCTGGCGTTTTCAAAGCCGTCCTGAAATGCAGCGATACCTTGAACGCCTTAATCCCGAGAAGCCTCCTCGTTATTCCAGAGCGGTTCTGGAAACGCTTGCGATCATCGCTTGGCGTCAACCGGTCACCCGGGGCGACATTGAAGACATTCGTGGTGTAACAGTGTCGTCTCAGATAATCCGTACGCTCGAGGAGCGCAGTTGGATTGAAGTCTTGGGGCATCGTGATGCTCCCGGTCGCCCGGCTTTGTTTGGCACAACAAAACAGTTTCTGGATGATCTCGGTTTACGCTCGCTCGACGAGTTGCCTGCCGTTGAGTCGAACGAGGCACTGGATGTCCTTGAGGGTCTTGATCTTGGTGAACAGGCGGATCAGACGGTGGAAAGGGCTGATGAAATCGAGACAGATACTTCAGAAGATTTATCACAAACAGGCGAAGCCGATTCGCCGATACGCAGTTCTGATTAAAACGGAGTTTGCTTTTTACTTATGAACGAAACCACCACCGAGATGCCCAAGCAGGGCATCGACGTCCAAAACGAAAATAAAGAAAACACGTCGAACGCGAAAGGGCGAGGGCGAAAGCTGCGCACCCCTTTTCGACGTCGTCGTGGCGATGCGGAAGCAACCGATCAAAATTCGACGGTTGAAGCGGGTGAGGCGCCTCCGAAAGCCGAGCAGAGCGCACCCCAGCAGCCCAGGACTACAAATAAACGTACGCCCCGCAAGCCGCGTAAAAAGGTTGATGCTCCTGACGGAGACAGCGACAACGCGTTAGCCTATCTTGATACCGCACAGAAAACCGAGCAGCGTCTCAGTAAGTATTTAGGTAGCGATGCTATTGCGCCGAAGCTGCACAAGGTGCTGGCCGATGCCGGCATCGGGTCCCGCCGTGAAATGGAGGAACTGATTATCGCGGGTCGTGTTTCGGTTAACGGCGAACCGGCCCATATCGGCCAGCGCGTTAAGCCAAACGACCAGGTTCGGGTTAATGGCAAACCCATTACGCGCAGGAATCCGGCCAAGCCGCCGCGCGTCATTCTTTATCATAAACCTGCCGGTGAGATTGTCAGTCATGATGATCCTGCGGGTCGTGCCAATGTTTTTGCCCGATTGCCCAAAATGAAAGTGGGTAAATGGCTGTCTGTCGGGCGTCTCGACCTAAACACCGAGGGTCTGCTTATTTTGACGACGTCCGGTGACTTGGCTAATCGTTTGATGCATCCTCGTTATGGTGCTGAGCGGGAATATGCCGTGCGCGTATTGGGTGAACTGGATGAAGCGCAACAAAAGTCGTTGGTAAAGGGGATTCAGTTAGACGACGGTGAAGCAAAGTTTGGTTCGCTCGAGTTTCTTGGCGGTGAGGGCAGTAACCGTTGGTACCGCGTTACGCTAACCGAAGGCCGGAATCGTGAAGTGCGACGTATGTTTGAAGCGGTGGGTGTTACAGTCAGCCGCCTTATTCGTACGCGTTTTGGTGAAATTATCCTTCCCCGTAATTTGCGCCGGGGCCGTTGGGAGGAGCTTGACGCAACGTTGGTGACTGCGTTGATGGTTAAGGTTGGCCTGATTCGCGATGGCGAAGAGCAGTCTCAAGGCCGTCGCGGGCGTAGCTCGCAACAGCCTATTTCGCACGATAGCGCATTACCGCCTGGGTTTGGCACATTGGAACGCAATGGGTTAAGCGGAGCGAAAATCAGCCGGCGGGGTAAATTGTCGGGAGGGCGCGCGGCGGCGGCAACGGGCGCCTCGTATCCTTCGGACCCCTACGGCACAGGCTTAACGTTATCCGGTGGGTTGCCCAATGGTCACCCTGAAGGTCCAGGGGGCAATAAAAATAAACAACGTAAAGGGCGTAAGCAGCCCGCTGCGGCCGCAGGGCCGGCACCATCTCGCAAAGCGGCCCCTCGCAATGCGCGCCCAGGGGCACCCAAACCCGCTCGTTCCGGTCGTGGGAACAAGGGGGCGCGCGGGCCGGCGAAAGGAGATGATTGGCAGCCCAAAGGTGCATCGGCGCATGAGTCTCGTCTGGGTGTGCTGAAATAAAGTTTTTTTGTGTAAGCCTTCGTGAAAACAGGAATTTCTATGAAAATCTGTTAGAATGTAGGGCTTTACCAGCTATATAGTTTTCGGCCGCAACAGGCGAGCGTATAGCGACGCATTCTTGAATGCGTCTTATGGGTCTTGTGGGTTGGGCAAAATATCTGCTCGAACCTTTTGAAGGCGTAATAACAGTGGGCTGGTGTACAGCCCTTTTTTTTTTGAATTTATGGCAGATCTGTTCGCATTAACGCAGGAAGTCTTGCATGGTACCGACTTGGAGCTCGTCGACATTGAACGTGCGCCCATGGGTTTGTTGCGTATCACGCTCGACCGACCGGGTGGTGTGCGAATAGAAGACTGTGAAATGGTTTCCAAGCAGCTGTCCCGCGTGTTCGAAGTTGAAAATATCGATTATCAACGTCTTGAGGTGGGGTCGCCGGGCGTTGACCGGCCGCTTCGCCAGGAACAGGATTTTTTTCGATTCGCTAACGAGCGAATCGAGATTCGGTTGCGCCAGCCGGTTAATAATCGCAAGGTTTTTTCCGGAATTCTGCGTGTCGACGAGAATGCAGGTGGTTCTTCCCCGTTGGGTTTTCGGCTCGAACTCGAGCCAAAATCAAAGAAAAGCCCGGCTGAGGAGCTTAGTTTTACGTTGGACGACATTGATCGTGCCAAACTGGATCCCGTACTTGATTTCAAGGGTAAAAAGCGATGAGTCGCGAAATTCTTCTGTTGGTTGACGCCTTGGCGCGTGAGAAAAACGTACCACGCGAAGTGGTTTTTGGTGCGCTTGAGAACGCGTTGGCTTCGGCCATGAAAAAGCGTTTCAAGGAAGACGCCGACATTCGTGTCTCGATTGATAGGGACACAGGTTCGCACGAGGGGTATCGGCGTTGGCTGGTTGTGCCCGACGAGGCCGGCCTTCAAGAGCCGGATCAACAGGAGTTGTTTTCCGAGGCTCAGGAAATCGTGCCCGATATTGAGGTGGGCGAGTATATTGAAGAGCCGCTTGAGCCTGTGGAGTTCGGGCGTATTGGCGCACAAGCTGCCAAACAGGCAATTTTGCAGCGTATCCGCGATGCGGAGCGTGAGCAGTTGCTGAATGATTTTCTCGAACGCGGCGAAACCATTATCTCCGGTACGGTCAAACGTATCGATAAAGGTGATGTCATTATCGAGGCCGGTAAAATCGAAGCGCGCCTGCCCCGCTCTGAAATGATCCCGAAAGAAAACATCCGTGTGGGCGATCGTATTCGTGCCTGGGTGCTGCGTGTCGATCATTCAGCACGCGGGCAGCAGGTTATTTTGTCGCGCACGGCGCCCGACTTCATTCGTCAGTTGTTCGAGAACGAAGTGCCGGAAATCGAGCAAGGTTTGCTTGAAATTAAAGCTGCCGCTCGCGATCCGGGTGTGCGGGCCAAGATTGCGGTGGTGGCCTACGATAAACGTATCGATCCAATCGGCACATGCGTGGGAATGCGCGGTTCTCGTGTAACCGCAGTTCGTAATGAACTGGGCGGCGAGCAAGTAGACATCGTTTTGTGGTCGGAAGACCCCGCCGAATTTGTCATTGGCGCGTTGGCACCGGCAACTGTTGAGTCGATCGTTGTCGATGAAGACAAACATGCCATGGACGTTGTGGTGGATGAAGAGAACCTGCCCAAGGCAATCGGGTCTCGAGGCCAAAATGTTCGTTTGGCCTCGGAACTGACGGGCTGGCAGATCAACATCATGACGCCGGAAGAAAGCCAAAGCCGCCTTGAGCAAGAGCGTACCGAGTTGCGTCAGATGTTTATGAGCAGGCTTGATGTTGATGAAGAGGTGGCCGATATCCTTATAGATGAAGGGTTTACCGGCCTTGAGGAAGTGGCGTATGTGCCGATCCAGGAATTGCTGGATATCGAGGCGTTCGACGAGGATACGGTCAATGAGTTGCGTTCCCGGGCTCGAAACGCCTTGCTTACCGAGGCAATCGCCCAGGAAGAGCGCGTGCAGCGTACCGAACCTGAGTTGCTTGAGCTGGAAGGGATGACCCCAGAGTTGGCTGCCCGTCTGGCTGAGCATGAAGTGTTTTCGCGTGATGATTTGGCGGAACTCGCTACCGATGAGTTGTCGGAAATGTGCGAACTTGATGAAAAAGAAGCCAGTGAATTGATCATGAAAGCGCGAGCGCATTGGTTCAGCGATGAAGCCTAGCTTTGTACGCTTCGTTTTTGAGCCCGTATGTATTGAATAAAGTTGTCGTATAAGAGAGAGTCGAATGTCGAGTAACACCGTCGCCCAGTTCGCCGTTGAACTGAAAATGCCCGCAGACGCACTGCTGGAGCAGTTACGCGCTGCAGGCGTTGATTTGAAATCGGTTGACGATAGTGTCACCGATGCAGACAAGGCGAAACTGCTCGATTCGTTGCGTCGCTCCAAAGGAGCCGGCGATGGAAAGAAAATTACGCTCACCAGACGTCAAACGTCAGAAATTCGTCAAGCTGATAGTTCCGGTCGTTCGCGCACCATTCAGGTTGAGGTCCGCAAGAAACGGGTGTTTGTGAAGCGGGAACCTACTGACCTTGAAAGTGCACGTAAAGCTGCCGAGGCGGCCGGCTCAGAAACTGATGCGACGACAGTAGGGAAAGACGACGATCAGAGTGCGCAAACGACGGCGCCTGTAACCGATATTCCTGTGTCACAAGAGCAAGCTACAAGTTCTGCGGCTGTTGAAAGTGCAGCATCTACGCCGGAAGCGTCTGCTGCAGACGCCACCGCTGTCAAAGGGCAGGAAAAGGACACAGGCGAAGCAAATTCGGTGCCCAGTCAGTCTGTCGCTGGTGATCACGCTCGTGACGATGCTGTTGCCGGTACAGAAGAGGAAGCAGACGCTAAACGTAAAGACATCACCGAGCCGGTGGCCGACACGGCTGATGCGCCTGTTTCCGATCAGGTTGCCGAAACAGGTCAGCAAGAGAGCGCCGGCGAGGCTAAAGAAGCCGAGGTGGTGGCAAAGGCTGAGGCTGTGGAGCCAATTGCTGAAGTGACCGATGCGGACACAGAAGCGGCCCAAAAAGCGGTCGAGCGCCGGGCTAAATCCGAGAATGATAAGGTCGGCTCATCCGGGCCCGGTAAAAAAGTCGCCGCCAAGAAAGTGGCGGCTAAGGCGCCCGTTGGGAAACGCGCTGCTGCGCAAGACGATACTGATGCGCCCGGTGAGGAACGTGACCGCGCCCGTAAGGCGGCTGAAGCGGAGGCCGCAGCGCTGCGCCAAATGTTAAATCGTCCGCGTAAAGTGCTTAAGGCACCTGAAGACGAGGGTGGCATATCCGGTACTTTGCACAAGCCTGCAGGTAAAGGAGGCAAGAAAGACGGTAAAGCGGCCGACGGCAAGAAAGGCCGTGCAGGTGATGCCGGCTGGGTTGAAGAAGGCGGTGCTCGCAAGAAGCCCGCGGCTCGCGAAACGGTTGCTGCGCCTCCGCCAGGCCGCGAGGGGTGGCGTGCCGGCGGCAAGGCGGGCAAGGGTGGTCGCGGCCGTAACAGCCGTCAGGCTCAGCCCGAGCGCAAAGAGCCGCAAGTCGTCGAGTTTATTGCGCGTGAAATACATGTGCCCGAAACCATTACAGTGGGTGATCTGGCACATAAAATGGCAATTAAAGCGGCCGAGGTTATCAAGCATCTTATGAAGCTGGGCCAAATGGTGACCATCAATCAGGTGCTTGATCAGGAAACGGCCATGATTGTTGTTGAGGAATTGGGTCACACCGCTATTGCGGCGAAACTCGACGATCCCGAGGCTTTCCTTGTTTCGCCTGAGGTGGACGTGCAGGCCGAGTCCTTGCCGCGCGCACCTGTTGTCACGGTGATGGGTCACGTTGACCACGGTAAAACATCTTTGCTTGATCACATTCGACGCGCGAAGGTGGCTTCCGGTGAGGCAGGCGGTATTACGCAGCATATTGGTGCATACAGTGTCAAAACAGATCGTGGCATGGTTACCTTTCTTGACACCCCCGGTCACGAGGCATTTACGGCGATGCGTGCGCGTGGCGCCAAGGCGACTGATATTGTGATTTTGGTGGTGGCCGCCGACGACGGCGTGATGCCGCAAACCAAAGAAGCTGTTCATCATGCCAAGGCTGCCGGCGTTCCGTTGGTTGTTGCGGTGAACAAAATCGATAAACCGGAAGCTAATCCAGATCGTGTCAAGCAAGAGCTGATTTCGGAAGAGGTTGTGCCGGAAGAATATGGTGGTGATGTGCCCTTCGTACCGGTGTCGGCCAAAACAGGTCAAGGCATCGATGATCTGCTTGAACATGTGTTATTGCAGGCGGAGATCCTTGAGCTTAAGGCACCTGTAGAGGCGCCTGCCAAGGGTATCGTCATTGAGGCGCGACTCGATAAGGGCCGAGGACCGGTTGCGACTGTATTGGTTCAAAGCGGCACATTAACCCGTGGCGATTCCATTTTGGCGGGTGCCAGCTATGGTCGGGTTCGCGCGATGTTGAATGAGAACGGTAAGCCGGTAAACACCGCAGGCCCGTCCATTCCAGTTGAAATTCAGGGCTTAACGGAAGTGCCGGCCGCCGGTGATGAAGTGATTGCGATGGCCGATGAACGCAAGGCACGTGAAATCGCCTTGTTCCGTCAGGGCAAGTTCCGTGATGTCAAGCTGGCACGTCAACAGGCAGCCAAGCTTGAATCCATGTTTGAAAACATGGGCGAAGGCAGCCAAACGTTAGCGCTTATCGTTAAAACCGACGTTCAAGGTTCGCAGGAAGCATTGGTGCAGTCATTGCTTAAACTTTCAACCGAAGAGGTTCGGGTTCAGGTTGTGCATGCTGCTGTGGGTGGTATCTCTGAAAGTGACGTGAACCTGGCGATCGCTTCGAATGCCGTCATCATCGGTTTCAATGTGCGCGCGGAACAAAGTGCGAAGAAGCTGGCTGAAAACAACGGCATCGATTTGCGCTACTACAACATCATTTACGACGCTATCGACGATGTTCGTAAAGCCATGTCGGGCATGCTTGCTCCTGAGCAGCGTGAAGAAGTGATCGGCTCGGTCGACATTCGTGAAGTGTTTACTATTTCCAAGGTCGGCAATATTGCCGGTTGTATGGTTACCGATGGTGTCGTTCGCCGCGACGCGCAAGTACGCTTGTTGCGCAACAATGTCGTCATCTGGACAGGTGCAATCGATTCCTTGCGTCGCTTCAAAGACGACGTTAAAGAAGTTAAAGCCGGCTTTGATTGCGGTATTACTTTGAAGAGTAGTATTGATCTTGAGGTGGGCGATCAGCTTGAAGTATTTGAAATCAAGGAAGTCGCTCGGACGCTGTAAATATGGGACGTCACAAGTCAAAACCCGCCACCAGCCGCAACACGCGGTTGGCTGACCAGATACAAAAAGACCTTGCGATTCTGATCCAACGCGAGGTTGATGTATCGCGGGCGGGGCTTATTACGCTAACTGGCGTTGAGTTGTCTGCCGATTACGCTCATGCAAAGGTATATTTTACCGTGATGGGTGCCGAGCCTGAGGCGGCTAAAGCAGTACTCGATGAAAAAGCGGGTTGGCTGCATTCGCTGTTATTTAAAATGTTTCACATTCACACGGTGCCCACATTGCACTTTCATCATGATGATCAGCTTGCGCGGGGCCTGGCGCTCTCGCGGCTTATCGATCAGGCCAATGCGCCGCGATCCCAGGAAGCTGGGGCCGAGCCCGACGAACCCGACGAACGGTCCTGATTCGGGCTGTCGTATTTTCTTTAGAGTTATTAACGATGGCATCCCGACGCGGGCAGTTGCTCGATGGCGTATTGTTGCTTGATAAACCTCAGGGTTTGTCGAGTAATCACGCCCTACAGCGGGCCAAGCGCACATTGGATGCGCGTAAAGCTGGACACACTGGTACGTTGGATCCTTTTGCAACCGGATTATTGGTTTGCTGTCTGGGTCGTGCTACCAAAATTGCCGGCAATATGCTTGCCGCCGATAAGGCATATGAAGCTACGTTGTTGTTCGGTGAAGAGACCGACTCCGGAGACTTGACCGGAAATATCGTTAGCCAGGCCGGATCGGACTTTCAAGAGGTTGAGCGTGCCCGGTTCGAGGCCGTGCTGGAGGCGTTTCGAGGAGAAATTTCGCAAATTCCTCCAATGTATTCGGCATTGAAGAAAGACGGGCGTCCGCTGTATGAGTACGCCCGAAAAGGGGTGGAAATAGAGCGTCCGCCACGTCAGGTCGTAATCCGTGAACTTGTAACCCGTGCTTTTGACGGGCGCCAAGCCACCATTTATGTGCATTGCAGCAAGGGTACGTATATACGGACATTGGCACAGGATATTGGGCGTATGTTGGGTTGCGGCGCTCATCTAGTTGCATTACGACGCACCTGCGTCGGGCCGTTTCAGTTACAGGATGCGGTTGATTTGGATACTTTACAGGCAATGCCTACGCCCCAAATTGCGTTGATATTGCCGGAAAATTTACCCGAGGGCCTGCTGCCGTCGGGCATTAAACAGAAAGGATGAATTTATGAGCCGTGCGTTGCGTAATGTTGCCATTATTGCCCACGTTGATCACGGGAAGACGACACTGGTTGACCAGCTACTGCGTCAGTCGGGTACTTTTCGTGATAACCAGCAAGTGTCTGAACGCGTGATGGATTCAGGCGATATTGAGCGCGAGCGAGGTATCACGATCTTGTCGAAGAACTGTGCGGTGGAGTACGAAGGTACGCATATCAATATTGTTGATACCCCCGGTCACGCCGATTTCGGCGGAGAGGTCGAACGGGTTCTGTCGATGGTCGATGGTGTGTTGCTACTGGTTGATGCCGTTGAAGGGCCGATGCCGCAAACACGCTTTGTAACCCGCAAGGCACTGGCATTGGGTCTTAAACCGATTGTGGTGGTTAATAAAATCGACCGTCCCGGTGCCCGTATTGATCACGTTATTAACGCCACGTTCGACTTGTTCGACAAATTAGGCGCAACTGAAGAGCAGCTCGATTTCCCCATTGTTTATGCATCGGGTCTGTCGGGTTATGCCGGGCTCGAACCCGATGTGCGCGAGGGCAATATGCGGCCGTTGTTCGAAGCGATTCTGAACCATGTTCCAGAGCGCGACGACGATGCCGATGGCCCATTACAGCTGCAAATCATCTCGATGGACTACAACAGTTATGTAGGCAAGATCGGCGTGGGTCGTGTTAATCGTGGTCGGGTGAAAGCCGCTCAAGATGTGCTGGTTCAGTTTGGCCCTGAAGGTGCGCCCATCAAGGGGCGCATCAACCAGGTGCTGAAGTTCCGAGGTTTGGAGCGTGAATTGGTTGACGAAGCTCAGGCCGGTGATATTGTGCTGATTAATGGCATTGAAGAAATCGGTATTGGTTGTACAGTCATGGATCCCGCCCAACCCGATCCATTGCCTTTGTTACGCATCGACGAGCCGACGCTAACCATGAACTTTATGGTAAATAGTTCGCCCTTGGCCGGCCGCGAGGGGAAATACGTTACCAGCCGTCAGTTGCGCGATCGCCTTGAGCTGGAGTTGAAATCGAATGTTGCGTTGCGCATGGATCCAACCGACGACGATATGGTGTTCGAGGTACGTGGTCGAGGCGAATTACACTTGACGATTCTCCTGGAAAACATGCGCCGTGAAGGCTACGAGCTGGCTGTTTCACGCCCACAAGTCCTCATTAAAGAGGTTGATGGGCAGAAAATGGAGCCTTTTGAGCTGCTAACCGTAGACGTTGAGGAAGCGCATCAGGGCGGCGTTATGGAAGAGCTGGGGCGTCGAAAGGGTGATCTGCTTGACATGCAATCAGATGGCCGCGGACGTACCCGTTTGGAATATCGCATCCCCGCTCGCGGGCTTATTGGCTTCCAGGGCGAGTTTCTGACACTGACCCGTGGTACCGGCTTAATGAGCCACAATTTCGACGAATATGGCCCCATGCGTGAAGGAGGGGTGGGTGAACGACGTAATGGTGTGTTAATTAGCCAGGATAACGGTAATGCCGTTGCCTACGCGCTCTGGAAGCTACAAGAGCGTGGCCGTATGTTCGTCAGTCCGGGTGAGGCGGTATATGAAGGTATGGTTATTGGCATTCATAGCCGGGATAACGATTTGGTAGTTAATCCCATTAAGGAAAAAAAGCTAACCAATATTCGTACGACCAGTAAAGATGAACATATCGACTTGGTGCCGCCTGTTAAGCTCACGCTTGAATATGCCGTTGAATTTATCGATGACGATGAATTGGTTGAGGTGACGCCCAAATCGATTCGTTTGCGCAAGCGCTATTTGCAAGAGCATGAGCGTCGTCGCATGGCACGTGAAACCGTGACAAGCTAACTAAATGCATTGGGCCGGCAAGAAGAAACAAGCCGGATCAAACTGAACTACACCCCAAAAACTGAACATCGTTTCAAGTTTTGGGGTGTTTTTCATTGGGCAGGAAACACGCGGTTCGGTTTCCTGCCTGGATTCAGAGTAGGGGAGTTATTCAGGAATAATTGCGGCATATCCCAATTGATCGGCCTGGCTTTGCATGAATGTCTGGATTGTATGCATGGCCTCGTCGATATCGTCTGTCATAGTCATCAGCTGCAGGTCGTTCGGCCCAATTAATTGGCGTGGTTCGAGTTCGTTGGCAATCCACTTCAGCAAGCCGGACCAATAATCGCTGCCCATTAAAATAATAGGGGCGTGCGGAATTTTGCCGGTTTGGATCAAAGTAAGAACTTCAAATAGTTCATCGAGCGTACCAAAGCCGCCGGGTAAAGCGATAAACGCAGCACTGTGCATGAAAAAGGTTGCTTTACGTGAATAAAAATACTCAAAATGCAGGCTATGCGTTTGGTAGTCGTTGTTCTTGGTTTCTTTGGGTAGTTTAATATTCAGGCCAATGCTTTGCCCGCCCGACGTGTAAGCCCCTTTATTGGCGGCTTCCATAATACCCGGACCACCACCGGCGATGACCGGCAAGCCGGCTTGTGCCAATTTGGTGCCCAATGCTTCGCCCATGGCGTAGTATGGTGAGTCTGGTTTAATACGGGCACTGCCAAAAACGCTTACGCCCCAGCCAATTTCCTGAAGCGTGTCGGCAGCGGTCTGCATCTCTGACATAATCACGGGGATCTGCCGGTTAACCGGCGTACGTACGACTTTATTACGACTCATGAAAAAAACCTTGTTACTTGTTGATGGTTCCAGTTATCTGTACCGGGCGTTTCACGCGCTACCTGACCTTAGAAACGCCAAGGGTCAGCCAACCGGAGCCTTGTATGGTGTCATATCAATGTTACGGAGGCTGTCTCAGGATTACAAGGCAGATTACGCTGCCTGTATTTTTGATGCCAAAGGCAGTACGTTTCGCGACGAAATCTACCCTGAGTATAAAGGGCATCGGCCTTCAATGTCCGAAGATTTGGCTTTGCAGATCGAACCGATTCACGAAGCGGTGAAGGCCATGGGCTGGCACGTGCTAACAGTGTCGGGGGTTGAGGCCGACGATATCATTGGCACGTTGGCGCGTCGTGCAACTGAGAAGGGCGTGCGCACTGTTGTGTCCACCGGCGACAAAGATTTGGCTCAATTGGTTAACGACCACGTCGAACTAGTGAACACCATGAACGGCGGGAAACAGGATGTTCAAGGGGTGATCGACAAATTCGGGGTGCGTCCCGACCAAATCGTTGAATATTTGATGCTAACCGGTGATGCGGTCGATAACATTCCCGGCGTTGAAAAAGTGGGGCCGAAAACGGCGGCCAAGTGGCTTAACCAATATGGCTCAATCGATGAGATTGTAAAACATGCCGATGAAATTAAAGGGGTGGCGGGCCAGAATTTGCGTGACGCGATTCCCAATTTCGATATGACGCGGCAATTGTTAACGGTAAAGTTAGACTGCGATATCCCTTTCCTGGCTGATGACTTCTCAGACTTAGTTCCGAAACAGCCCGATCACGAAAAATTGGTGCAGTTGTACGACGAATTCGGCTTCAGAACCTGGTTGCGCGAATTGACGGGGGATGAAGAGCGGGTGCCGAGCCAGGACAGTCGCGTGGCGGCTGATCCGCCTGCGTCGCCCCATAACGTCGAATACGATACGATTCTTGACTGGAAGGATTTTGACGCTTGGTTGGAGCGAATTGAGTCTGCGCCGTTAGTGGCGCTGGATACGGAAACGACGTCGCTCGACCCGATGGCCGCCCGGTTGGTGGGAATGTCGATGTCAACGGCAGCGGGCACAGCATGCTACATACCTTTGCGCCATTGCGGCCCCGATCAGGTTGATCAACTGCCGTTTGACGAAGTCATGGATCGATTACGCCCATGGCTCGAGAACGAGAAAGCGCCCAAGTTGTTGCATAACGCGAAGTACGATGCGCATGTGTTTATGAATGAAGGAATTCAACTGGCCGGCATCGTGCACGACAGCATGTTGCAAGCTTATGTTCTTGAATCCCATCGCCGTGTGAATATGCAGGAACTGGCCGAGCGTTGGCTGGGGCGCAAAGGAATCAGTTATGAAGATTTGTGCGGTAAGGGGGCCAAGCAAATTGGCTTTGAGCAGGTGGAGGTTGAAAAAGCGGCGTTCTATGGCGCAGAAGATGCCGACTTCACCTGGCAGCTTCACGAGGTGTTGTTACCAAAAATAAAAGCGTCTTCCGAACTTGAGCGCATTTACGCGCTGGAGGTGGAAGCGTCGGCTGTGCTCACGACAATCGAGCGCAACGGCGTTCTAATCGATGCGAAATTGCTGGGTGAGCAAAGTGGTGAGATTGGCCGGAAAATGGCCGAGTTCGAGGCAACGGCCCATGAATTGGCGGGACAGCCGTTTAATTTGAACTCTCCCAAGCAACTGGGCGAAATTTTGTTCAACACGATGAAATTGCCCGTGGTGCGTAAAACAGCCGGTGGAGCCCCTTCTACCGACGAGGAAGTTTTGACCCGGTTGGCGCACGACTATCCTTTGCCGCAGGTCATTCTGGAATACCGCGGCCTGGCCAAGCTTAAATCTACCTACACCGATAAACTGCCCAAGATGATTAACCCGGATACCGGCCGGGTGCATACGCGTTATTCTCAGGCGGCGGTCATTACAGGGCGTTTGGCATCATCCGACCCCAATCTGCAAAATATCCCGGTTCGTACACCGGAAGGGCGTCGGGTCCGCGCGGCGTTCATATCCAGAAGCGGGAAAATTGTGTCGGCCGACTATTCGCAAATTGAATTGCGGGTAATGGCGCATGTGTCCGGCGATAAAAGCTTGCAGAAAGCGTTTGCCGATGGCCTGGATATTCACCGTGCAACCGCTGCCGAAATTTTTGGCGTGGCACTCGACGATGTTACATCGGAACAGCGGCGGTCAGCCAAAGCGATTAATTTTGGTTTGATTTACGGTATGGGCGAGTTTGGCCTGGCGAATGCACTGGGCATTACCCGCGACGCCGCACGTTCTTATATCGACCGCTACTTTGCGCGTTATCCTGGCGTAGCCCAGTATATGGAAGACACCAAGGCATGTGCCCATGAGCAGGGTTATGTTGAAACTGTGTTTGGCCGCCGCCTTTGGCTGCCGGATATTAAAGGGTCGAAAGGGCCGCGGCGGGCAGGTGCGGAGCGCGCAGCCATTAATGCGCCTATGCAAGGTACGGCGGCCGATCTTATTAAAATGGCCATGGTCGCTGTGCAGAAATGGATTTATGAACAGAAGCTTGAGACATTAATGGTGATGCAGGTGCATGACGAGCTGGTGTTTGAAGTGCCTGAAAAAGAAGTGGATACGGTAACCAAGTCGTTGCCGGATCTAATGTGTAATGTCGCTAAACTGGATGTTCCGCTGGTGGCTGAAGTAGGAGTCGGCCCCAATTGGGAACAGGCTCACTAAGGAGGATTTATGTCGTTTTCACCTATTACGGGTGCCGCACCTACTGTGATTCATACGTCAGCCGACGGCCTTGATCATGGTGCGTTCAAAATGCCGACGTTCGACGGCGAGATTTCTGCTTACTATGCAGCGCCCGCCGGCCGGAAGAATGCTCCGGTATTGTTGGTCGTACAAGAGGTGTTCGGGTTGCACGAGCATATTCAAGACGTGTGTCGCCGTTTTGCAAAAGAAGGTTATTTTGCGGTGGCGGTTGAACTGTATGAGCGTCAGGGGGATGCTTCCAAATATACCGACGTACCGACATTGATTCAGGAAATTGTTTCGAAAGTGTCCGACGAGCAGGTTTTGGCTGATTTGGATGCCAGTGTTGCCTGGGCTAAACAGCAAGGGGCCGATACGAGCCGTTTAGGTATTACTGGTTTTTGCTGGGGCGGGCGTATCACCTGGATGTACGCTGAACATAATGCAAATTGTAAGGCGGGCGTTGCGTGGTATGGAAAGCTGGCGGTTGGTCATGGGCCGTTGCAAAAGCGTAATCCTGTTGATGTTGCCAATACGCTTAAAGCGCCGGTATTGGGCCTTTATGGGGGGCAAGACGCCGGTATTCCGTTAGATGACGTACACCGGATGCAAGAAGCATTGGCAAAGGGAAATGATATGGCCAAGGCGTCGGAGGTTATTGTGTATCCTGAATCGAATCATGCGTTCTACGCAGATTATCGGCCAAGCTATAACGAAGCGGATGCCAAAGACGCCTGGTCTCGCGCGTTGAATTGGTTTAAACGTTATTTGGTTTAAACAGCGCTTTCACTCAAAGACGAATGGGCGCCATCAGTACGATGGCGCCCATTTTTTGATGCCCGAAAAAAATGCGTTTATGTTTTTGAAGTGCGAAATTAACTTAGCCTTAGTTAAGCTGCGCATTTTGTAGCGCCCGAATACGTTGCTCGATAGGCGGATGGGTGGAAAACAGGGCACTAATTCCGCCGCCGCCGCCCGAGATGCCGGCCGCTTCAAATGATTCCGGCAGTTTACCGGGCTGCAGCCCTCCCAAACGGGCCAATGCTTTCATCATGGGTTCGCGAGCGCCCATTAATTTGGCACTGCCTGAATCGGCCCGGTACTCACGTTGACGTGAAAACCAGGCGACAATAATCGACGCCAGCAAGCCGAAGATGATTTCGCACACAATAACGACACCAAAATACCCCAGGCCCAGACCTCGTTCATTTTTAAGAATGACGCGGTCAACGAAATAACCCACTACTCGGGCCAGGAACACCACAAATGTATTCACAACGCCCTGGATCAGCGTGAGTGTGACCATGTCACCGTTGGCGACGTGGGCTACTTCATGCCCCAGCACAGCGGCGACCTCTTCTTCAGTCATACTGCTGAGCAACCCGGTCGAGACGGCAACCAGCGCATTGTTACGGAACGCACCGGTGGCAAACGCATTGGGTGGCCCGTCGTAGATCGCGACTTCCGGATGGCCGATACCGGCGCGGTCAGCCAGCTGATGAACGGTTTCCACCAACCATGCTTCTTGACGGCTGGATGGCGCTTGGGGGTCGATAACGCGGGCACCAGTGGAGCGTTTCGCCATCCATTTACTGATCAGCAAAGAAATGAAAGCGCCGCCAAAGCCAATGAATGCCGAGAAAATAAGTAGCTGAGTCAGGTTCAGCCCTTGTTCATCCAGATAGCGTCCAACACCCAGAATGCTCATCGTGATGCTGAGCACAACCATAACGGCGATATTGGTCATTAGAAAAAGGAAAATACGTTTCATGCTCGGAGGTTCCTGCAAGATATGAATGCGCGAAGTTTGACACAAAATATGGGGTCAGGTTCATTGAATTCAAAGGGTTTGAACGTAAAATCTGACAACCAGCTGAAGAAAAATAATCTTACAGGCGCAGTATAGTATTGTCTTTGCAATTTTTCCGGGAAGAGAATTCGCCAAATGCAGTCTTTGTGGATGATTCTGGCCTGCGCCATGTTTGCCTTAATGGGCGCCTGCATTAAGATTGCTGCCGATTTTGGGGCTTCCCTGGCACAAATCGTTCTGTTTCGCGGTATCCCTTCAGTACTGCTTTTATTAGGTTGGGCGATGTTGACACAACGTGTGATTCGTCCATCCAGCTGGAAACTTCATTTCCGGCGCAATATCTCGGGCGTCAGCGCCATGTGGTTGGGTTTTTATGCGTTATCGCATCTGCCGTTGCCCACCGCCGTCAGCTTGAACTACACATCACCGCTTTTTATTACCGGTTGGATGTTGGCCTGGGGCGGCGCAAAACGAGACTATCTTCGCGCTGTTGCAGTTTGCATCGGTTTTGTCGGCGTGTTGGGTGTGTTGCGGCCCAGTATTGGTAACGACGAGTTTTTAGCCGCTATTACGGGTTTGGGTTCGGGCGCACTCGGTGCGATCGCCATGATGCAGGTAAGGCAGTTGGGGCGTGCGGGTGAGGCCGAATGGCGCACTGTCATGATCTTTTCGTCGTGTGTTTGCGCCTCCAGTGCGGTTGGCTTGTGGTTGCAGGGTTGGAATAGTCTGGGTCTGGAGGCTTGGTTGGCCTTAATGGGTCTGGGCTTGTCGGGTTTGATCGGGCAATTGGCCATGACGCGCGCTTTTGGCATGGGCAAAGCATTGTTGACGGCAGCGCTTCAATACACCACTATTATTTTTGCGGCCATTATCGGTATCGTTTTTTGGGGCGATTACCCCGATTTGATTGCCTGGGTCGGAATGGCGCTGATTATCGGTGCGGGTTTAATTTCAACGTGGCGTACGTACATGGAAAGTCGTCACCTTCGCCGGCAGGGCACAAAAACAGTAAAGGTTTGAAAGGGGTAACAGTGTATAAGCTATTGGTTAATGTCGATCAGTTGAAATCGTTGCTCGATGACGGCAATACTGTTGTATTTGATGTTCGGCATGATTTGGCCGATCACGGCGCAGGGCGCCGAGCTTATGAAGCGGGTCATATACCCGGCGCTTTTTTTCTTGATCATGAAGAAGATTTAAGTGCTCCCAAAACGGGTAAGAATGGTCGCCATCCATTACCGCCCTTAAGCGCATTTGCGGCATTAATGGGCGGTTACGGTGTCGGCAAAGACGTGCAGGTTGTGATTTACGACGGGGGCAATAGTATGTTTGCCGCGCATTTATGGTGGATGTTGCGTTGGATGGGGCATCAAGCTGTTAGCGTGCTCGATGGTGGGTGGCAGGCATGGCTGGAGCAAGGCGGTGCAGTTAGCACTGAGGTGCCCAAGCACCCAGGTGGGCAAACGCCTGAACAAATGGAAACGATATCGCAGCCGGCCATGCCGACGGTGAGTTGTGATGAGGTTTTGCTTAATATACAGGCGCCGCGATTTACGGTTCTTGATGCGCGCGCGGAAAACCGTTTCAGGGGCGAGGTTGAGCCGATGGATCCGGTAGCGGGCCATATTCCTGGTGCTTTGAATCGTCCGAATACCTTGAATCTGGATGAAAAAGGGCGTTTCCGTTCGCCACAGGACCTGCGCGAGTCTTTTGTACAGGTGCTGGGAGCTACTAAACCCAGCGAAGTAGTTCACCAGTGTGGTTCTGGCATTACCGCCTGCCATAACCTGTTGGCTATGGAAATTGCCGGATTGGCGGGTTCTGCTTTATATCCGGGGTCTTGGAGCGAGTGGTGCAGTGACAGCACTCGCCCCGTTGCGACAGGTAATTAGTTGTTTAAACTGACGTTAAGCTTTCATCAGGCGGCGATACCACTCATGGAAATGCAACATGCCATCTTCCATGGGTGATTGATACGGGCCTGTTTCATTAGCCCCGCGCTCCATCAAGGCACGTCGGCCGGCATCCATGCGTTCCGCGATTTCATCGTCTTCAACAGCCGTTTCCATATACGCGGCCTGTTGCGCTTCGACGAAGTCGCGTTCGAATGCGGCGATCTCTTCGGGGTAGTAAAACTCAACAATGTTCACGGTTTCCTGCGGGCTAACCGGATGCAGGGTGGAAAGCACCAGCACGTGAGGGTAGAGTTCGATCATGTGCGTGGGGAAATAGGTGACCCACACTGCACCGAAGTCGGGCGTTTCTCCTTCACGGAAACTGAGCAGATTATCGTGCCAGCGTTTATATGTTTGCGAACCGGGTTGCGCCAGTGCGTTGTGCACACCCACTCGCTGCAGGCTGTACCAGTCGCCAAATTCCCAGCTTAGGTCGTCGCAGGTAACAAAGCGCCCGAGGCCCGGGTGGAAAGGCCCGACATGATAGTCTTCCAGGTAGACTTCAATAAAGGTTTTCCAGTTGTAGTTGCAACGATGCACCTCAACGCGGTCAAGCACGTAGTCGGAGAAGTCGAATTCCGGGCGGGAAAACAGTTGTGCCATGTCGGCTGCCGGGTCGCGTGGCCCTTCGAACAGTAAGCCGTGGCAGTTTTGCAAGGGGAACGTCTGCAGGTTCATGCAGGGCGTTTCCGGGAACTGCGGCGCCCCCAGCAACTGGCCGTTTTGGCTGTATGTCCAACGGTGAATCGGGCAAACAATATTGCCGCCGGTGTCTCTGAGATTACCCTGTTTGGCCTGGTGGCCCTGGGGGTGTTGGGTGTCGAACCCCAGCATGATAGCCTGTCGGTGCCGGCAGATATTCGACATGAGTTCAACGCCGGCGGCTGAACGAACCAGTGCCCGCCCGTTCTTTTCGTGGGCAAGCGCGTACCAGTCCCCCCGTTCCGGGACAAGTTTTTCGTGGCCGACATAAATAGCGGAGTTGCCAAAAATGCGACTTTTTTCAAGTTCAAACGTTTTTTCGTCGAAATAGTTTCCGACGGGTAATTGAGATTGTGCCAGCGCGAACTGCGCTTCACGACCTATATCGGTCATGATTCCCCCCGCTTGGTTGATACCAGTTCAACAAAAAACCCGTGGCGGCGTGGACCGTAACGGGCACTGGTGCGAAGAAAAAAAATCGGACTGGCCGATGCGTTCAGTACAATGTAAGAGATTATTGTACCCTAGTTTTTATCTTATAAAACAAGGCCTCGGAGCGCGTTTCGTACGAACTTCATGCGATTTCGTACAATCGACAATGGCAAAAAGTATTGGAATATATGAATGGCTGAAAAGCAAAAGACCTCGTCCGACCTGAAATCAAAGGATACAACGCCTTTGCCCGACGATTTTGAAACGGCACTGATGCAGCTTGAGACGCTGGTTGCGAAAATGGAAGACGGCGATATGCCGCTGGAACAATCGCTGGCCGCTTATGAGCGCGGCGTTGCATTGGCAAAGCGCTGTCAAAGTTTGCTGGACGCGGCCGAACAACAGGTCAAAGTGCTACAGGGCAACCTGTTGAAACCGCTTGATGCTGACGCCACGCCGGACGAAAGCCAGTTATGACGAGCGGAACTCTACCTTTTGAGCAGTGGTTGGCGAGCATGGCGTCACGCATTGAGCATGTGCTGGATGAAGCCATGCCCGACGCAAACGACGAACCTGAGCATTTGCATGATGCGATGCGCTACGCTGTGCTTGGGGGCGGCAAGCGTGTGCGAGCCGCTTTGGTGTACGCAGCCGGGGAAGCATCGGCACATCACCAAGGCACCACTTTGTCGTCCGCTCAAGCCAAGGCACTCGACCTGGCGGCTGCCTCGGTTGAACTGATTCATGCTTATTCGTTGGTTCACGACGATTTGCCGTGTATGGACAACGATGATTTAAGGCGGGGCAGGCCCACTGTGCATCGTCAGTTTGATGAAGCCACGGCAATGCTGGCCGGAGATGCTTTGCAACCTCTGGCGTTTGAGTTGTTGGCGCGAATGCCGGTTGCGCCGGCACTCACGGTGCAGTCAATTGACGTTTTGGCGCGCGCAGCCGGCAGTCAGGGTATGGCGGGCGGGCAGGCAATTGATTGCGCGAGTGTCGGCCTGGCATTGAGTCAGTCTGCGCTGCAAACCATGCATGGCATGAAAACAGGTGCCATGTTGCAGGCTAGTGTACTGATGGGTGGCGTCGTGGTAGGCGCCGGCTCGGCCACGCGTGAAGGGCTGGAAGCGTATTCCGATGCGATCGGGTTGGCGTTTCAGGTCGCCGACGATATCCTCGATGTTACCGCTGACACGCAAACGCTGGGTAAAACAGCGGGTAAGGACCAAGCTCTTAACAAGCCCACGTACGTTTCTTTATTGGGCGTCGATGGGGCACGTGATTTCTTGGCACAGTTGTGTGGGGCCGCCCATGAGGCGTTGCGACCGTTGGGCTCTGCGGGCCAGCGTTTGGGTGAAATTGCAGACTACATTGTGGGGCGTCCGCATTAAGGTAACCCTTGAATAATGCAAGTCAACTAAAATAAGGCTGATGCCTGTGGCGTGAAGCGCCTTTTTGAATTTTTGTATGCCGAATCCCAACCTAGAACAGATTAATTCGCCGGCCGATTTGCGGGCCCTTGATCGCCGTCAACTTGAACAGATCACTGATCAGTTGCGTGCGTTTATACTCGAGTCCGTATCCAAAACGGGTGGCCATTTGTCGTCCAATCTGGGTACGGTCGAACTGACCGTTGCCTTGCATTATGTGTTCAACACACCCGACGACCGCCTGGTTTGGGACGTCGGGCATCAGTCTTATCCGCACAAAATTCTTACTGGTCGACGCGAGGCAATGGGAAGTTTGCGCCAACTGGGCGGGCTTTCGGGCTTTCCAAAGCGAAGTGAGTCGGAGTTCGACGCTTTCGGCACGGCGCATTCCTCGACATCAATTTCAGCCATTTTGGGCATGGCAGTTGCCTCACGGAACCTGGGCAGGAGTGAGCGACAGCATATTGCCGTTATTGGTGACGGCGCAATGACTGCCGGCATGGCATTTGAAGCGTTGAATAACGCGGGTGTGACGCCCGACATCAATATGTTGGTGGTGTTGAACGATAACGATATGTCGATTTCGCCGCCCGTCGGTGCTTTGAATCGATATTTCGCGCGGCTGATGTCCGGTCGGTTCTATGCCACTGCGAAGAATATGGGTCGTGCAGTTTTACAACATGTGCCGCCGGTGCTCGAGCTGGCTCGCAGGGTGGAAGGGCATGCGAAGGGGCTGGTTTCGCCTGCTACTCTGTTTGAAGAGCTTGGATTCAATTACGTCGGGCCGATCGATGGACACGACCTTGATGCACTTTTGCCGACACTTGAGAATTTACGCTCATTGGGCGGGTTGCAGTTTCTCCATGTCGTCACCCGCAAAGGGCAGGGATACAAATTGGCGGAAGCCGACCCGGTGCTTTACCATGGCCCCGGTAAATTCGACCCTTCCATTGGGGTGCAAAAGCCGGCTACGCCGCCGAAGCAAACTTTCACTCAGGTGTTCGGTCAGTGGTTGTGCGATCGCGCTGAGCAGGATTCACGACTCGTGGGTATTACGCCCGCCATGCGTGAAGGCAGCGGGATGGTTGAGTTTCATCGCCGGTTTCCTCGCCGTTATTTCGACGTGGGTATTGCTGAGCAGCATGCTGTTACTTTTGCGGCCGGTTTGGCCTGTGAGGGCCTGAAACCCGTTTTGGCTATTTATTCAACTTTTCTGCAACGCGGGTACGATCAGCTTATCCACGATGTTGCCCTGCAAAATTTGGATGTCACTTTCGCGCTTGACCGTGCCGGCCTGGTTGGGGCCGATGGCGCGACGCATGCGGGGAACTACGACATTGCGTATTTGCGCTGTATTCCGAATATGGTCGTAACAACGCCCTCCAACGAAAATGAAGCCCGTTTGTTGTTGAACACATGCTATGAATACAACGGGCCTTCGTCGGTTCGTTATCCCCGGGGTGCAGGATGCGGCGCAGAGGTAGCATCGGGGTTTGATACCGTTGAACTGGGTAAAGCAAATGTGTTGCGTGAAGGTCGGCGACTTGCCATATTGGGTTTTGGAACCCTCACAAACGCGGCACTTGTCGCGGGGCATGCCTTGAATGCGACAGTAGTCGATATGCGATTCGTCAAACCCCTTGATACGGACTTGTTGAATGAATTGGTGGCAACGCACGACGCATTCGTCACGGTTGAGGAAGGCGCGATCATGGGTGGGGCAGGCAGCGCTGTCACCGAGTTTTTCGGTTCGCAAGGGGTGCTTTGTCCCGTTTTGCAGTTAGGTTTGCCTGACGCGTTTATCGACCATGGCGACCAGGCCACGCTATTGAAGCAGCAAGGTTTAGATGCTTTTGGGATTGAAAACAGTATTCGTGCACGTTTTGCTGATTTGTTTTCTGTCCAGGACAAAGTCGTGTCACGCTAATTAGGCCTCATTCCCGGATAAATCGTGCGGGTTTTTGCCGATTTTTGGCGAACTGGTCCATAATGAAGGTCAGATTCACTAAACACACACCCGGTTTCGGGTCAATACAGGTTGAATTATGAACTCAATAACAGATTCCGCAGCGGTAATGCCAGATGTCCAAAGTTCGGCTGACACCCGACGCATGCCTATTCAACGCGTGGGGGTGCGTGGCGTTCGCCACCCCATGTTGGTTCAGGCTGCCGGTGCAGCGTTGCCGACAGTCGCCCAATGGGAACTGACAGTTGCGTTGCCGGCGGAAGAAAAAGGCACGCATATGTCGCGTTTTGTGGCTTTGCTTGAGCAGTATCACTCCACAGCCATGACGCCGGCTTTGTTTTGCGAAATGGCGCAAGAGATGCTGCCATTGCTCAACGCAGAAAAAGGTGACATTTGTGCGCGTTTTCCGTACTTTATGAAAAAAGTGGCGCCGGTTTCTGAAGTTCAAAGCCTGATGGATTACGAAGTGACCTGGAAGGCGGTTGCCACTAGCGACGACGTCCAGTTTTATCTCTCGGTTCAAGTCCCGGTCACCAGTTTATGTCCCTGTTCCAAGGCAATTTCCCAGTATGGGGCACATAATCAACGCTCCCACGTTACGGTTGACGTTGTTTACGATGATGTCGGCCATATTTCCGTAGACGATCTCATTCAGCGTGTCGAACAACAAGCGTCATGTGAGTTGTGGGGGTTATTGAAGCGTGGTGATGAAAAGTTCGTCACCGAGCGCGCTTACGAAAACCCGAAGTTTGTTGAAGACTTGGTGCGCGATGTTGCTGTTCAATTACAGGCTTTGCCTGGCGTACAGCGTTTTCGTGTCGAGGCGGAAAACTTTGAGTCCATTCATAATCACTCCGCCTATGCAGTGGTAGAAGGCTGATTTTTAAGTCTTTTGTCATTTTTATGCTATGATTAGCGGTTTCTTGCTCGATCGGCAAGGTTGCGTACTGCGCTTCTTGTCGGCGGGGCTGACCCTTTTACGGGCGCGGTGCCCGTAAAAGCCATCCACAAGGAGTAAATCGTATGCGTCACTACGAAGTAGTGTTTATTGTGCATCCCGATCAAAGCGAGCAAGTGCCCGCCATGATCGAGCGCTATCAGTCTTTGGTTACCGGCAATGGTGGCAAGCTTCACCGTCTGGAAGATTGGGGCCGTCGTCAGTTGGCCTATCCTATTCAGAAGTTGGTTAAGGCACATTATGTGTGCATGAATATCGAGTGCGATCAGCCCACGCTCGACGAACTCGAGCATTCGTTCCGTTACAACGATGCCGTTTTGCGCCACATGGCCATCAAGACCAAGGGTGCTGAAACCGAGCCTTCCGTCATGATGAAGTCGGTCGAGCGTGAAGAGGCCCGTAAAACAACCAGCGATACGTCTTCCGACGCATCGGCTGAGTAAACGGATCGCAGGTCAGGTTTCAGGGTGAACCACGTTTCCTTGCAGGGCAGTGTGATTGAAGTTGCACCACTGCGTCATACCCCGGCGGGTGTGCCTGTTCTGGAAATGCAGCTGGAGCATCAATCGGTTGTGAATGAGGCGGGCAACGATCGCCAAATCAACATGTTGATTTCAGCTGTGGCTTTGGGTGATACGGCTTTAATGTTGCACGACACACCGTTGGGCACACATTTGCAGGCACAGGGGTTTTTGGCTCCCGCCCGAAAAGGTTCAACCAAATTGGTTCTGCATATTCAGCAGGCATCAAGGCGGTATCCCGGCGATCGAACGGTTGTCGTCTGATCTGGTATTCATTCGGCGTATGGCCCGTTGGCCGGCGCCCCAACAAAATTGCGAGGGCGGATCGCCCGAACATTCAAGAGGCACATTATGGCTTACTTTAAGAAAGGCAAAGAAAAACGTAAATTTTCGCAGCAGAACCCGCTATTCAAGCGTCGCAAGTTCTGCCGCTTTACCGTGGCGGGTACCGAACAGATCGATTACAAAGATCTCGATACGCTGCGTGACTTCATTCAGGAAAACGGCAAAATCATTCCTGCCCGTTTAACCGGTACCAAAGCGCACTACCAGCGCCAGCTCGACACGGCTATCAAACGTGCGCGCTTCCTGGCCTTGTTGCCTTATACCGATAACCACAAGTAATCCGAGGTCATCATTATGCAAGTTATTCTGCTCGAAAAAGTCAGTAACCTGGGTAACCTCGGTGATGTCGTTCGTGTCCGCGACGGTTACGCACGCAATTACCTGATTCCCCAGAAAATCGCCCGTCGTGCAACGCAGGTTGCGCTCAAAGAGTTTGAAGAGCGTCGTGCCGAGCTGGAAAAGCAGCAGGCCGAGCGCCTGGCTGCAGCCGAGGCTGTGGGCCAGAAGCTGAACGGCTATCAATTAAACATTGCGCAAAAAGCGGGTGTCGACGGTCGTTTGTTCGGTTCGGTTACCACCATGGACATTGCCGCTGCGTTGGCTGAAGCCGGCTTTGAAGGTGTTCAGAAGTCGCAGGTTCGCTTGCCCGACGGCGCCATCAAAGCGGTGGGTGAGTTCCCCGCTCAGGTCGTATTGCATGCCGACGTCGTTGCCGATATCACCATTAATGTTCAAGGTGAAATGGCTTAAGCAGCGCATTCTGCCTATTTTGAAGCTCGTGGTAAATTTGCCTTTTGGGCGGTGCCGTGAGCTTCAGTTAAAAGTCGGCGCAAGCCGGCTTTTTTGTTTTGGGTACATGAATTAATGGCAAATATGGAAACCTCCGGTTCGGTGCTTGATCCTCAGTTGGAGGCTTTACGTGTGCCGCCGCACTCAATCGAGGCAGAACAATCCGTTCTGGGCGGTCTGTTGCTGGACAATGCGGCATTTGATCGTGTGACCGATCTTTTGGGAGATGATGATTTCTATCGTTACGATCATCGTCTTATCTGGCAGCACATCACGCGTCTGATCAGTCTGGCACGTCCGGCCGACGTGGTGACGGTGCATGAGTCGCTTGCCAGTGCCGGCAAAGCGGAAGAGCTTGGCGGCCTGAGCTATTTGAATGCGTTGGCACACAACACGCCTTCGGCGGCCAATATCCGACGCTACGCAGAAATTGTTCGTGAACGATCGATGCTGCGCAAATTGGTGTCTGTAGCCGATGAAATCTCCTCTGCGGCATTCAGTCCACAGGGGAAGGAAGCGCGGCAGTTGCTCGATGAAGCGGAAGCTCGTGTCTTTCAAATTGCGCAAGAAGGGTCGCGCGGTGTGTCGGGTTTTCAGGAAATCCAGCCGTTGCTTACGCAAGTCGTGGAGCGTATCGACGAACTTTATCATCGCGAAGGAGACTCCGACGTTACCGGTGTGCCTACCGGGTTCGTCGACCTGGATCGCATGACTTCAGGCTTGCAGGCGGGAGACCTCATCATCGTTGCAGGTCGTCCTTCAATGGGCAAAACATCGTTTTCGATGAATATTGCTGAACATGTTGCGATTGAGCAGGGTTTGCCGGTAGCCGTGTTCTCAATGGAAATGGGGGCGGTACAGTTGGCCATGCGTATGGTCGGTTCCGTTGGTATGCTCGATCAACATCGCATGCGTACCGGCAAGCTTACGGCTGAAGACTGGCCTCGTCTTACGCATGCGGTGCAACAGGTGCAGGAAGCGCAAATTTACATTGATGAAACCCCCGCACTGAGTGCAATGGAGGTGCGTGCTCGTTCACGCAGGCTGGCCCGCCAATGCGGTCAACTGGGCTTAATCGTGATCGACTATATGCAGTTGATGTCGGCCAGTGGAAGTGGTGAAAATAGGGCAACGGAAATTTCGGAAATCAGCCGTTCCCTGAAGGGTTTGGCCAAAGAGCTTAATTGCCCGCTCATTGCGTTGTCGCAGTTGAACCGGAGCCTGGAGCAACGGCCGAATAAACGCCCGGTGATGAGTGATTTGCGTGAGTCGGGCGCGATCGAACAAGATGCCGATTTGATTCTCTTTATTTACCGCGACGAAGTCTATAACCCCGACTCTCCCGACAAAGGTACGGCTGAAATCATTGTGGGCAAACAACGTAACGGCCCAATTGGCACCACGCGCTTAACTTTCCAGGGCTCCAGTACGCGTTTCCTGAATTTTTCAGCAGCGTCAATGTAAGTTCGGCGGCGTCATGGTAACGGCCAAGTTGAAAGCCGCTCTCAGCGAGCTGGGGTCGGCCACCCCTTTACCGGCAATATCAAATGCGGTGCCATGATCAACACTGGTGCGAATGAAGGGGAGTCCTACAGTAACATTCACACCTTCGTCGACGCCCAGGTATTTCACGGGTATCAAGCCCTGGTCGTGATACTGGGCAACCACAATATCGAACTCACCGCGTCGGGCCCGCATAAAAATGGTATCGCCCGGGAAAGGGCCGCTGGCGTTAATACCTTCGCGCTGCGCCTGCTGAATTGCAGGCGTGATGATTTCTTTTTCTTCTTGGCCAAAGCGCCCATTTTCGCCTGCATGCGGGTTAACGCCGGCAACGGCGATACGGGGGTGGGCAATCCCCGCGTGCCTGCAGGCGTGGTGCGCCAGGCGTATGGTTTGCAATTCCCGTTCTTGGGTCAGGCTGGAGCTGACCTGGTTGAGCGGTATGTGAATCGTGACCAAAATAACCCGTAACTCATGATTGGCCAGCATCATGGCAAAGTGCTCGGTTCCGGTGCGTTGCGCCAGAATTTCTGTATGCCCTGGAAAATCGGCACCGCCTAACTGCATGGCCTTTTTGTGCAAGGGGGCCGTCACAATGGCTCTTAACTGCCCTGAGTTGGCGTCGTCAATAGCATGGCACAGATACTCATATGCACCCCGTCCGGCGTCAGCGTTTATTTGGCCGGCTTGTATGGACTCCGGTAGCGGCGCGATGCGAGAGATAACTTGAAGGTTGTGATTAGGTGAAAAAGATTCAATATCATCAATCTCAATCACGGCAGGTGAGGGCTTGAGCCCAAGCTGCTTGATTGTTCGTTTCAGGACACCGGCATCGCCGTATACCACTGCCGGTGCGGGCAGTGGTTGGCTGAACAGTTTGGCAATGATTTCAGGCCCGATGCCGGCCGCATCACCCATGGTGATACCGATCGGTTTGTGGTGAAGGCGGCCTTGTGCGTTCATTTATCGACCAAGCTGTTTAAAGCGCTTCACTGGCGTAGTCGGCCAGCCGTGAGCGTTCTCCCCGTTGCAGCGTGATATGGCCGGAGTGCGGCCAACCTTTGAAGCGATCAACCACATAGGTGAGGCCGGAGCTACCTTCGGTTAAGTAGGGCGTGTCAATTTGCGCAATATTACCTAGACAGATAATTTTAGTTCCAGGACCCGCACGGGTAACCAGGGTTTTCATTTGCTTGGGTGTCAGATTTTGTGCCTCATCAATGATGAGGAATTTGTTCAGGAAGGTACGCCCACGCATAAAATTCATTGACTTGACCTTGATGCGCGAACGGATGAGTTCCATGGTTGGATTTTTACTCCAATCCAGATTGTTGTCGGCATTGCCGGAGCCCAAATGAAGCACTTCCAGGTTATCTTCCAGTGCACCCATCCAAGGCAGCATCTTTTCTTCTTCCGTACCCGGGAGAAAACCGATATCGTCGCCAACCGGCACGGTGGCGCGGGTAATAATAATTTCCGTATAGCGCTTGGTTTCCAGAGTTTGGGTTAACCCTGCTGCCAGCGCCAGCAGGGTTTTGCCTGTACCAGCCTGGCCCAGCAATGACACGAAATCACACTCCGGGTTCATGAGCAGGTTCAGCGCAAAATTTTGTTCACGGTTGCGGGCTGTGACGCCCCATACGTTATTTTTGCCGTGGCTATAGTCGCGAATTGTGGCGAGTACCGCACTTTTTCCATTGACTTCTTTGACCTGGGCGTAGAGGGGTAGTTCGCCTTCGAAGTAAACGAACTCATTCACCATGAATTGCGAGCAAAGCGGCCCTTTTATGCGGTAGTAAGTTACGCCGCCTTGTTGCCACGATTCAACATCTTTGCCGTGTTTGGTCCAGAAGTTATCGGGCAACGGCATGACGCCTTCGTACAGCAGGTCGGAATCGTCGATGACGCGATCGTTGTAGTAGTCTTCCGCGCGCAAGCCTAGCGAGAGCGCCTTAAGACGCATGTTGATGTCTTTCGAAACCAACGTCACTTCGCGCTTTGGGTGGCGAGTTTGCAAAGCATGAACAACGCTTAATATGACGTTGTCGGCTTTGCCGATGGGCAGGGAAATGGGCAGATCGGAACTTAATGCCGTCGTCTGAAAGTGCAGTGTGCCCAGTGCGTCGACATTGCCCAGCTTATCAAGCAGGACACCTTTATCGAGTTTGCCTTGTTCACTTACCAGGCCATCCAGGTAACGGCTAACCTGCCGCGCGTTGCGCGCCACCTCCGACATCCCTTTCTTTTGGTGGTCGAGCTCTTCAAGAACCAGCATGGGCAGGAAAATGTCGTGCTCTTCGAACTTGAAGATGCAGTTCGAATCGTGCAGTAGTACGTTTGTATCGAGTACAAAAAGTTTACGCTGATTCTCTGGCAACCGCTTTTTGCGGTTACCGTTACTGCTAACCACCGCCAGCTTGGGCCCGGTGGCGGGCTGCTTATCGGCCGCGCGTTTTGCAGCGGCCGGCGCAGCCGGGGCTTTTTGCGTGCGGCGGGCTGCGGGTTGGGCTGCCTGGGCGGTTGGCTTATTCTCTGGTGCAGATTTTGCTGCGGGTGTTTCGGTGGCGCTAACGACAGTTCCCATGCGGGAGGGCAACTTTGGCAGTGGCATAAAGGGAGTGGCTCCGGAGTAACTGCATGGTTAAATGCGAAAGTTCGCAACGACAAGCTGAGTTTGAGCGATTTAAGCGGCGTCTTTCACCGCCTGTAAAACTTGATCGACATGCCCGGGCACTTTCAGCCCACGCCATTCCTGAACAAGGATGCCTTTAGGGTTAATTAGAAAGGTGCTGCGTTCGATTCCGCGTACTTGTTTGCCGTACATATTCTTTAGTTTCATGACCCCGAACAATTCACACAGTGTTTCTTCGGGATCGGAAACGAGTGGGAAGGGCAGCGATTGCTTATCGATAAAATTTCCGTGTGATTTAAGAGAGTCGCGCGAAACACCGATGATTTGGCAGTCGAGCGCCGCAAACTCATTGAGCTGGTCGCGAAAGTTTTGCGCTTGCGTGGTGCAACCTGGTGTGTTGTCTTTCGGGTAAAAATAAAGCACAGTCCATTTGCCTTTCAGGCGTGCATTGTCGACTACCCCGTCGGTGCTTTCAGCGGAAAATTTGGGAATAGCTTTACCTAAAGTGACTTCGCTCATTTTTGCTCCAGTGGTAAAAGCGCCGCAACAACACGGCGCCCCTCGCTCATTAAAATATTGTAGGTTCGCGCTGCGGCGTAGGTGCTCATGGTTTCCACACCAATGCCAATGTCAAGCAGCGGTTGGGTGATGTGTGACGGCAGAAAATGTTGGGTTTGCCCCGTTCCGATAAGCAGTACTTCGGGTGCGTCATCAGCTTTGCTTAGGCCGGTACGCCCGTCAAGAAAGTCAAGCGGGTCCAGCTTGCGTTTTTCCACCCCGGCTATGGCCTGCAGCGAGGCGCCGTTGATGTCGGCAATACTGCCGACCTGCCAAGTATTTACCGGGCCTTCCGGGGCAAAATACACGGCATGTTTGTAGGACACCGCATTAATTTCAATGAAGCGCTCACCATAGGCCGTGACGGTATTCAGTGCCGGATTCGATTCAGCTTGCAGTTGCACAAAAAACTCCTTTATTCACCAATGATCATATCGCAATCTGAAACCCGCAGTGCAAACGTGTTTCGCTTTTATTGCAGTATCCAATCGGCTAAACTACTAGGTTATCTGCCTTATTTGACCCCTTAAGAAAAAACAAGGATTCATCATGACGAATTTTCCTCGTATCGAGCGCCTGCCGCCCTATGTGTTCAACATTACCGGCGAGCTCAAAATGGCGGCGCGACGTCGTGGCGAGGATATTATCGATATGTCGATGGGCAACCCAGACGGCCCGACGCCTAAACACATTGTCGACAAACTGGTCGAGGTTGCGTCGCGGCCCAACACACATGGCTATTCGGTTTCAAAAGGCATTCCGCGTTTGCGCAAGGCCATTTCCGACTGGTACGGGCGGCGCTACGATGTCCAAATTGACCCAGACACCGAAGCCATTGTGACCATTGGCTCCAAAGAAGGGTTGGCGCATTTGATGCTGGCCACACTCGAACGTGGTGACACGGTTCTTGTGCCAAATCCCAGTTATCCGATTCATATTTACGGGGCGGTGATTGCCGGGGCCAATATTCGTTCTGTTCCCATGACGCCGGGTCTCGATTTCTTCGAGGAAATTGAACGGGCGGTTAAGGAAAGTATTCCGAAGCCCAAAATGATGATTCTGGGTTTCCCCAGCAATCCAACCGCTCAGTGTGTCGAGCTGTCGTTTTTTGAGCGTATTGTTGCGCTGGCCAAAGAGCATAATATATTGGTGGTGCACGATCTGGCCTATGCCGATATTACTTTCGACGGCTATGTTGCGCCGTCCATTTTACAGGTCGAAGGCGCTCGCGACGTTGCCGTTGAGTTTTTCACCATGAGTAAAAGCTACAACATGGCCGGCTGGCGTGTGGGCTTTATGGTAGGTAATGCCGAGCTGGTGAATGCGCTGGCGCGGATTAAGAGTTATCACGATTACGGCACTTTCACGCCCATTCAGGTTGCCTCCATTGCGGCGCTGGAAGGGCCGCAGGATTGTGTGCACGAGGTGGTTGAGCAGTATCGCAGCCGCCGTGACGTGCTGGCCAAAGGCCTGCATGATGCGGGCTGGATGGTCGATATCCCAAAAGCGTCAATGTATATTTGGGCGAAAATACCTGAAGCCTATCGTTCATCGGGGTCGCTGGAGTTTTCCAAGAAGCTGCTTGCCGAAGCCAAGGTGGCCGTCTCGCCGGGCGTTGGTTTTGGCGAGTACGGCGACGATTACGTGCGCTTCGCACTGATAGAAAACGAGCAACGCACCCGGCAGGCGGTGCGTGGCATTAAAGAAATGTTTCGTAAAGATGGGTTGATTAAATGAATTCTGTAAAAGTTGGTTTACTGGGGCTGGGTGTTGTTGGTGGTGGTACCTGGAAGGTTCTGGTGCAGAATGCAGAGGAAATCGCCCGTCGTGCCGGTCGCAAAATCGAAGTGGTGGCGGTAGCCGTTCGCAATGTCGAAAAAGCCCGGGCCCTGGTCGGCGATCAAGTCTATGTAACGCAAGATGGGCTCGAAATCGTGCGTCGTCCCGATATCGACATCGTGGTTGAGCTTGTAGGTGGGGAAACCGTTGCCCGTGAGTGGGTAATGGAAGCCATTGTTCAGGGTAAACACGTGGTGACAGCCAACAAAGCCTTGCTTGCCAAGCACGGCAATGAAATTTTCGACGCTGCGCATAAGAAAGGCACCATGGTGGCTTTCGAAGCAGCGGTGGCCGGCGGGATTCCCATTGTCAAGGCCATTCGTGAAGGCTTAACCGCCAACCGAATTCAATGGTTGGCTGGTATTATCAACGGCACCACGAACTATATTCTGTCGGAAATGCGGCTTAAGGGCCTGTCGTTCAACGAGGCACTGGCCGATGCTCAGCGCCTGGGCTACGCAGAAGCCGACCCCACGTTCGACATCGAAGGGGTTGACGCTGCGCACAAGCTTAGTTTGCTGGCTTCGCTCGCGTTTGGTATTCCCGTGCAATTCAGTAAGGTGCACACAGAGGGCATCACTACTTTGGCCAAGGAAGACATCGCGCATGCTGAGCGTCTGAGTTATCGCATCAAGCTTCTGGGTATTACGCGTCGCACCAGTCAGGGGATCGAATTACGTGTGCACCCCACCTTGATTCCGATCGAGCGTCTCCTGGCCAGCGTCGAAGGTGCGATGAATGCCGTGCAGGTCCAAGGCGATATCGTGGGGCCCACGTTGTATTACGGACAAGGGGCGGGCGAAATGCCTACAGCGTCAGCCGTGGTAGCCGACCTGGTCGACGTAACGCGTTTGCAATTTGCTGATCCCGGCCATCAGGTACCGCATTTGGCGTTTCAGCCTGGGTCTATGGCTGATACGCCGGTACTCGACATGGCCGATGTGGTGTCGTCTTACTATTTGCGCATGCGCGTAGACGATCGTCCAGGTGTATTGGCTGAAGTGGCCCGTATTTTGGCAAATCATGAAATATCCATTGGTTCTATGTTTCAGGAGCCTCATGGTCCGGCCGATGCCGACATTATTTTCCTTTCTCACGAAGCGCGTGAGGGCAATATCGACCTTGCGCTTGAGGAAATCCAGAATCTGCCGTTTGTGCGTTCAAACGTTATTCGGTTAAGGGTGGAAAGCCTGCTATGAAATATCGCTCAACCCGGGGCGGCATGACGCCCCAACCGTTCTCCGACATTTTGCTTGAAGGTCTGGCGCCCGACGGCGGCCTGGCTTTGCCCGAGCAATTGCCGCAGGTATCGGCACAAACGCTTGAGTCTTGGCGGTCACTGTCATACTCCGAGTTGGCTGCCCAGGTTCTGGGTTTGTTTATCGATGATATTCCGCCGGCCGATTTGGCCAGGCTAACCGCAGCGGCCTATACCGTTGAGAATTTTGGGTCGGTTGATATCGTGCCGGTCAAGCCCCTTGATCACGGTGTGAGTTTATTGGGGTTGTCGCAGGGCCCAACATTGGCGTTCAAGGATATGGCCATGCAGTTTCTGGGCCAGGTTTTCGAGTATGTGCTTGAAAAGCGTGGAACCAGTCTGAATATCCTGGGCGCCACTTCGGGTGATACTGGGTCGGCTGCCGAATATGCTTTGCGTGGCAAAAAAGGGGTGGCCGTGTTCATGCTGTCGCCACATGGCCGAATGAGCGACTTTCAGCGCGCCCAAATGTATTCCCTGCAAGACGAAAACATCCACAATCTGGCTGTTAAGGGAGTGTTCGACGAGTGCCAGGATATCGTCAAAGCCTTATCGTCTGATCTCGACTTCAAGGCTCAGTACCGGTTGGGCGCCGTTAATTCCATTAATTGGGCCCGCATTGCCGCCCAGGTGGTTTATTACTTCTGGGGTTGGTTGCGCGTCACTACAGGCCCTGATCAGCCGGTATCGTTTGCCGTGCCTTCGGGCAATTTCGGTAATATTTTTTCCGGGCATCTGGCACGCCAAATGGGCTTGCCGATTCGGCGTTTGGTGTTGGCCACCAACGAAAACAATGTTTTGGAAGAGTTTTTCCGCACCGGGGTATATCGGCCCCGTTCAGCCGCGCAAACCCATGCCACTTCCAGCCCGTCCATGGATATCTCCCGGGCGTCCAATTTCGAACGTTTCGTGTTCGACCTTGTCGGACAAGACGGGGCACGCGTTGCGGCGCTATGGAAAGAGCTGGCTGAAAAGGGTTACTTTGACCTTAGCAATTTGAAATCGGAATTTGAGTCTCATTATGGCTTTGCCAGCGGGGTGAGCACTCATGCGGATCGACTTGCCACCATTAAATCGATCTATCAGGGTACCGGTGTTTTAATTGATCCTCACACAGCCGATGGGGTGAAAGTGGCTCGTGCCTTTGTCGAACCCGGTGTTCCTATGCTGGTGCTGGAAACCGCCTTGCCGGCCAAATTCAGTGAGACAATTCAAGAGGCCATCGGCCAACCCGCTCCGGCACCTGAACACTTGCGCAATCTTGGTTCGTTGCCGCAGAAAGTTGAGGTGATGGATTGCAGCGTTGAAGCGGTACGCCGATACATTCAGGATCACGCCAAAATTCATTAAGGATCGCCAAATGGCTACGCTCCTGACATTCAGCAATATTGTTGCGGTGGGTTTGGGGGCGGCCCTTGGCGCCGTAGTGCGCTGGTTGTTGGGGCTGTGGTTGAACCACGCGGGCGCGTTTATGCCTTGGGGTACATTAGCCGCCAACTTTATCGGCGCTTATGCTATTGGCTTGCTTCTTGGCGTGCTAATGCATTTTGCCGATTCACCCGAGTGGCTTCGTCTCTTTCTTATAACCGGCTTGTTGGGTGGTTTAACGACGTTTTCAACGTTTTCGGCGGAAACGGTCGGGCTTATTTCCCGGGGCGATTATTTTCCCGCGTTGGGCTACGCGCTGGTTAGCCTGTCAGGGTCGTTAACCCTAACCTTTCTGGGATTGTGGTCGGCCCAGCGCCTTTTCTAAAGACGGCTCTGAACTTGGCCGGCCAATAGCTGTTTGGCGGCGGCTAGCCCGCTTCTTACCGCGCCCTCCAGCACCGCCGGGTACCCTGTGTCCGTCCAGTCACCGGCCAGCCATAAACCGCGCCATGGTGTTTGGTTGGCAGGTCGTGAAAGATTCGGTGTGGCGGCAAAGGTTGCACGTTTTTCTATGACGAGTGTGTGGCCACGTATCGTCGGCATAGGGCAGGCATGGTCTGTTTCATTTGCGAGTTGATTCAGTAAATAATGAACTGCTTTCTCGCGGGGTAAGGACCCAAGTGCGCTTGCATCGCTTGTGACCATGGCCAGTAAATGAGGGTTACGGCTGCCTTTGATATGCGCATGGTTAAACAGCCATTGTCCGTAGGCGTGTCGCTTGGGGTCATCTTCCAACATCAGCATCGGACGGGCGGGAAGACTCTCCCAGGGCTGCGTCAGTTCAATCCACAGGGTTGCAATGGGCCTGTGTTCGAATGCCGACAGTTGAGTATGTAGCGCTGTGCCGTCATTGCACTTCGGTAAGTCAGCAAGTAGTTTTTTTGCCCTGTGAGCAGGGGTTGCCAGAATGACTGCAGCATGTTCATAACGATCATTCAGGCAAAATCCGTCTTTGCTGCGCGTCATTCGGCGTATGGGTGTGCTGAGATGAAGATTAAGTGAGCGACATACCTGGGTTGGCCACAACGATGCCAAAAGGTCGTTGGCAATCAGGACATCGGTTGCTCCTTTATCTGGGTTACCCAAGCTGTCTTTCAGCACATTGGCCATGATTTGGGCGTCTGCTTCATCGGGGTGGGTATTGAGTGCCGCCAGGCAAAGTGGGTGCCAAAAGTACTTGCACGCTGCGGGTGTTTGTTTTTGGTTGCGTAACCATTGGTTTAGGGTTGGCGTATCGGGTGAAATTTTCCAGTGCGTGCGCTCGAGTTGATACAACGCGCGAGCAAGATGATATTTGCTTTGCCACGATAAACCCAGCGCGTCCAGTAGGCCAAAAAGCATACCAGCGCGCCCGCCGGGAAACCGGGGCAGGCGCAAACGAAACGTGTTGTTTGGCGTGCCAAGGTATAAGGGCTCGCGATGAAAATGCTTAGCGGCATCGACTCCGCACGACTGCATCAATGCCAGGGTCGCGGTATAGGCGCCCAGAAGAATATGCTGACCGTTGTCGACTGGGTTGGATAAGTTCGGGCTTTGAACAGTCCGGGCGCGCCCGCCGGGTTGGTGCCCGGACTCGTAAACGGTGACCGCGCAACCGGCTTGTTTCAGGGTGTGAGCCGCGCTTAAACCAGCCCAGCCTGCACCGATAACTGCAACATTCATTTGTTTAGCTGATTTGCCAGGCGACGCCCGCCCGTGACCCAGGTTTTCCAGGCCAGCCACAGTTTACGGATGGGCGTAAGGGAAATGCGCTGATGTAGCACCTGCCATTGGTCGCGTTCAATTTCAAGCAGTAACGCATAGTAAATTGCCGCCATCGCCAGCCCCGGACGCTGATTGCGACGGTCTTCGTCCGGCAGTGCGGCCAATGCTTCCCGATAAAAAGTTTTTGCGCGCTCGGTTTGATCGCGCATCAGAGCATTGAAGCGATCCGAATATTCTCCATTCAGGATCTCGGCGGCTTTTACATCGTGCTTTTGCAATTCGTTAACCGGCAGGTAAATACGGCCGCGGCGGGCGTCGTCGCCTACATCGCGGATAATATTCGTTAACTGGAATGCGATGCCGAGCTTTTCAGCATACTCAAGGGTAGCCGGGTTGTTGTAGCCGAATACACCGACAGAAAGCTGGCCAACCACGCTGGCCGCGTGCCAACAGTATTTTTTAAGACCCGGCCAATCAAGATAACGGCTTTGGTCCAGATCCATTTCCATGCCTTCGATAACTGCGTGCATGCGTTCGGCAGTGAGCTGGCAGCGGTCGCGATGCGGCAACAGTGCTTGCATGACGGGGTGGTCGGCGCGATCTTGGAATAGCGCGGAAACCTGCTGGTGCCACCAAGCGAGTTTTTGGCGGGCAACCCCGGTGTCCGTGCAGTCATCAACCACGTCATCCACCTCGCGGCAGAACGCGTAGAGCGCTGTAATGGCGCGCCTTTTTTCGTTTGGCAAAAACAAAAATGAATAGTAAAAGCTTGAACCGCTTTGGGCGGCTTTGTTCTGGCAGTATTCGTCAGGACTCATGTATAAATAATGGTGTCAGGTAGAGGCCCGGCGGCTTATGGCGCGGCCAAGTAAAAGGATCCAGTCGCCCTTGTTCAGAGTAGGACGCCGGCTAAATACGTTGTAGTTTAATTGTTCCAGGCGCTCAAGTATGCGCAGGCCCCCCAGAATGACGAACTTTAGTTCCAGACCCAGGCGGCCCCCTACATTGTGCACCAGTGGGAAGCCGCTATTTAGCATGGAGCGAGCTTGTTGGGTGCGCTCTTGCATCAGCTCTTGCCAGGCCTCGTCGCAGCGACCTTCAGCAATGTGGGTTTCGGTGACGCCGCATGATTGCATGGCACTTTGCGGTAAATAGACACGTTCCTTACGCCAGTCGATCGCCACGTCTTGCCAGAAATTGGTGAGTTGCAAGCCGGTGCAAATTGCGTCGGAAAGGGAGCGGTTGGCAGGGTTATCGGCCTGGTACAGCTGCAACATCAGCCTGCCCACCGGATTGGCTGAGCGTGAACAATAGTCGAGTAACTCTTGATCGTCGGCGTAACGCGTTTTTTGAACATCCTGCGAAAATGCCGAAAGGAGATCAAAAAAAGGCTCAATAGACAGTTGATGAGTCTGAATTGTCTTTTTCAAGGGAAGAAAGATGCCGGCTAAAGGATCTGATGCGCTAAGGGGGCATGCGTCTTCCTGAATGGCGCTTAACTGCCGGCGGTAAGCGTTTAATTGAACCAGTCGTGTTTCTGCGTTTGCATTGCCCTCATCAGCGATATCGTCTGCGCTGCGCGCAAATCGGTAAATATTGATTACTGCAGGTCGCAAATGCCGTGGCACGAGCAAAGAAGCAACCGGAAAGTTTTCGTAGTGGTCGACCGGCATAATGTCGTTGACAATTTTTACAAGTGGCCGAGCGAACCGACCGGAGTTGGATTAGACTTTCGGTATTAGGGGGAAGTTATGCCACGTCCGATTACGGCAACGATATCTCTGCCGTCATTACGTCACAATTTAGGTGTGGTTACACACCAACTCAATAGTATCAGTAGTCAGAATAATCGCAAAAGACCCTTTGTGTGGGCGGTGATCAAGGCCAATGCTTATGGTCATGGAATTACCAATGCGGTTCATGCGTTCAGTCAGGCCGATGGCTTGGCGATGCTCGACCTTGATGAGGCCATTCAATGCCGCGAGTTGGGATGGCAGGGGCCTATTCTTATGCTTGAAGGCTTTTTTAAGCCAAGCGATATTGCCTTGTATGAACAATACAAGCTGGACGCGACGTTACATTGTCGTGAACAATTGCTTATGTTGGAGCATTCTGCGCCGGCGTACGCGTTAAATGCTTTTATCAAACTCGATACCGGGATGAATCGCTTGGGTTTCGAGCCGGCCGAGTTTCGGGCGGCATGGGCGCACGCGCAACAGTTGCGCAGCCGTGGTCGTCTGGCTGAAATCGGGAAAATGACCCATTTTGCGCGAGCAGATGAAGTCAGCGCTTACACCGGAGAACAGCTTGCGGAGTACCAACGCATGACGCAAGATTTACCGGGGCCTGATAGTGTTTGCAACTCCGCCGCAACACTTACGCCGCCTGTTTGGCAGGCTTTGCCGGATACAAACGCACAATGGGTCCGACCTGGGATATGTCTTTATGGTTCTACGCCGTTTGTGAGTCAAAGTGCCGATGCGCTGGGCCTAAAGCCGGCCATGACGCTCAGTTCTGAGCTCATCAGTGTACGCCGCGTGGAGTCGGGAGAAGGGGTAGGGTATGGTCAAATGTTCAGGGCGTCGAAACCAATGATGGTTGGTATTGTCGCTTGTGGTTACGCCGACGGTTATCCACGACATGCCACAACCGGCACCCCGGTTTGCGTTGCTGGTGTGCGAACCCGTTTGCTGGGTCGGGTGTCCATGGATATGCTGGCGGTTGATCTAACCAATATACCTGGTTCGGTTGTAGGAAGCCCGGTTGTTCTATGGGGCGAGAACGGGCCCTCGGTTGACGAGGTGGCGCAAGCCGCCGGTACGATCGGTTACGAGCTATTATGCGCAGTGGCACCAAGGGTTGCCAGAATCGTTGTCGAAAGTAATTTGGAAAAGGACGGCCAGTGAAAGATAAATGTGTACTTGTTACGGGCGCGACACGAGGAATTGGGTGGGCTATTAGCCAGCGCCTGGCTGATCAGGGGTGTCATGTAGTGGGTTTGGCGCGCCATGTGAATGATATTGATTTTCCCGGTTACCTATATGCTTGCGATTTGTCGAACGCAGGTGAAACCGAAGAGGTTTTGCGCGTCATACGTGAAAAATATCCCATTGATGGCGTGGTAAACAACGTAGGCGGTATTCGGGCGGAGCCTTTGGGTGAAGTTGAGCTCGAGTCGTTGTACAGCGTTTACGATCTCATTGTGCGGGTGGCGGTTCAGGTTACACAGGCTTTCGTCGGCTCTATGAAGGCGCGCCGTGAAGGCCGCATTATTAATATTTGCGGTACGGCAGCGCATGGTTCGGCCAATCAAACGAGTTTTGCCGCCGCCAAGAATGCGCTTATTGCCTGTACGAAAACCTGGGCGCTGGAATTGGCTGAGTACGGAATTACCTCAAACGCTGTGTCTCCCGGCGCGGTGGAAACCCACACATTTCGAGAGCACAACCCGGTTGGCAGCGAGGCTGAAGCACGTGCGCTAAGTTCAGTGCCCCTGCGTCGCCTGGGGCAGCCGTCCGACGTCGCAGCGGCCGTGCAGTTTCTGCTGTCGGATGACGCCGGCTTCATCACCGGCCAGATTCTGGGTGTCGACGGGGGCAGCAGCGTGGCCGGACGTTAATCGGGGCACGCATGGCAAAAACAAAACGTACTTATGTTTGTTCGGAGTGCGGCGGCACCTCATTGAAGTGGGAAGGTAAGTGCCCCCATTGCAACGCCTGGAACACTCTGGACGAAGTGGTTCAAACGCCGGCCGACGCACATCGGTTCGCTCCATTGGCCGGCGCCAGTCCGGTCCAGGCGCTGTCGGACATCGAGGCGCGTGAGTTGCCGCGTCAACCCACAGGGATCAACGAGTTTGATCGCGTGCTGGGTGGTGGCCTGGTGCCCGGCGGGGTGGTGCTTATCGGGGGCGATCCGGGAATCGGTAAGTCTACTTTGCTACTGCAAACCCTGGCCTCTTTGTCGCGCAATGTCCCGGTTTTGTATGTTACGGGCGAGGAGTCTGCGGAGCAGGTTGCTTTGCGTGCGCGCCGTCTCGAGCTGGAAACGGGAAAAGTGAATTTGCTGGCGGAAATTCGTCTCGACGCCATTATGGCCACGTTAACCCAGGCGCGTCCGAAAGTTGCGGTCATCGATTCAATTCAAACGTTGTATTGTGCAGAATTGTCGGCGGCGCCGGGGTCTGTGTCGCAGGTGCGGGAATGTGCGGCGCAATTAACGCGCTTAGCCAAACAAACCGGTACAACACTGGTGCTCATTGGCCACGTTACCAAGGAAGGTGCGTTAGCGGGTCCGCGTGTGCTGGAACATATCGTTGATTCCGTGCTTTACTTTGAAGGCGATACGCATTCGGCTTATCGTTTGGTACGGGCGTTCAAAAACCGCTTCGGTGCCGTGAACGAGCTGGGTGTGTTTGCCATGACCGACAAAGGCTTGAAAGGTGTCAGCAACCCATCTGCGTTGTTTTTATCACGCCACAATGAGGCGGTTGCCGGTACTTGCATCATGGCCACTCAGGAAGGGTCGCGCCCGCTATTGGTTGAGATTCAGGCATTGGTAGATACAACCCATATCGCCAGCCCACGACGTTTGAGCGTGGGTCTGGAAAGTACGCGGTTAGCTATGTTGCTGGCGGTTTTGCACCGGCATGCAGGAGTGGCTACGCACGACCAGGATGTATTCGTTAATGCAGTGGGCGGAGTCAAAATCACCGAGCCTGCCGCCGACTTACCGGTTTTACTGGCTATTTTGTCCTCCTTGCGTAATCGACCGTTGCCCGACGGATTGGTGGTGTTTGGAGAAGTAGGGTTGGCGGGGGAAATCCGCCCAGCGCCTCGCGGGCAGGAACGTTTGCGTGAAGCGGCCAAGCTGGGGTTTGGCAAGGCATTGATCCCTCGTGCCAACGCGCCGCGTCAACCTATCGAAGGTTTGGAGATTTGGGCGGTCGATCGCATTGATGAAGCAATTTCCCGGTTGCGGGAAGCATAGAAAAGGTCAAAAGCATGGTGGGATTGCGTCGCGCCGGGTGGTTTTCCGGTTTTGGGCTGGGTTACCGATCGTTGGTCAGAGATTGGCGCTCGGGGGAGTTGCGAATGATTGTCATGGCGCTGATTGTCGCCGTGGCGGCCATCAGCAGTGTGGGATTTCTTACTGATCGCGTGAGCCAGGCGCTGGGACGCAACACCACTCAAATGCTCGGCGGAGATTTGGCACTGGAGGCCGACTCACCGATTTCCGCGCAAATAAAGTCACAAGCCACTAATTTAGGGCTTCGCGTTGCCCAGGCGGTGTCGTTTCCATCAATGGCCAGTGCCGAGGCGGGGTTAAAGCTGGCTTCGGTGAAAGCGGTTTCGCCCGATTATCCTTTGGTGCCCGGGTTAACGTTGCGTACAAGTCCAAATGGCCCGTCCGAAATCGCTTCCGCGGCACCTGAATCGGGGCAAGCATGGGTCGACCCCCAAATTTTGGGTTTGCTGAACTTAAACATTGGTGATGAGGTCCGGCTTGGGGATCTGCAATTAACAATCGCCGGTATCATTACCTACGAACCTGATCGTGGCGTGCAGTTTGTTAATGTGGCGCCTCGAATCATGATGAGTACGCTTGACCTTGATGCCAGCGGTTTGCTGGGTTTGGGTAGCCGTGCCCGTTATGGCTTGTTGGCGGCAGGCTCGCCCTCTGACGTTGAGGCCTTTCAGGCGTGGCTGACACCCCGTCTTGAGCGGGGGCAACGCTTGAAAAGTATTGATGAGGCGCGCCCCGAAATTCGTAGTTCGCTTCAACGAGCGCAGCAATTCTTGTTGTTGGTTGCATTGCTTGCCGTCATGATTGCGGCGGTTGCGGTTGCATTGGCGACGCGGCGTTTTCAGCTTCGACATCAAAATGGGTTTGCCGTTATGCGTTGCCTGGGGGGTAGCGCAAGTCAGTTGCGTGGGTTGTTGTGCAGTGAGTTTGTGCTGCTTGCAGCATGTGCTTCTTTAATTGGTGTTGTCGTCGGTTACGCCGTTCATTTGCTATTGGTCATGACGATCGCGTCAGTGTTCAATACGGTATTGCCGCCGGCTTCATGGGGGCCGGCTCTACAAGGCGCAATAGCGGGGCTGATTTTGCTTTTGGGTTTTGCACTGGCGCCACTGTTCGAATTGGGGCGTGTGTCGCCCGCCCGGGTGCTGCGTGATCAAGCCCCCCGTTTTAGTTCCTATCGCAGTCTGGCGTACTTGTCGGGCTTGTCGGCGTTTGTCGGGCTAACGTATTGGGTGTCGGGTGATGCGCGCCTTACGTTCACGGTTGTAGGTGGTTTTCTTGCGGCACTTGTGCTTTTCGTGGCACTTTCCTGGTTAGGGCTATGGCTGCTGGAACGTTTGCGCCATTACGCCGGCGCCCCTTCTATACTGCGATTTGCCCTTGCAGGGCTGGCGCGTCGTCGTAGCTTAACGGTTGCACAGGTTAGTGCATTGTCGCTAGGCCTGATGGTCTTGTTGTTGCTGACTATTACACGTACTGATTTATTGCAAGGATGGCAAAATACCGTGCCGGCCGACGCACCGAATACTTTCCTTATCAACATTCAGCCTGATCAGGCTAATGACGTGCAGGCCATGTTGCGCGAACAGGGTTTGGTCAATGAGGCCCTGGCCCCCATGATACGAGGGCGTTTGGTAGCGATCAATGGCTCGGCGGTTGATCCGGATCAATTTGAGAGCGGCCGGGCGCGGCGCTTGTCGGAGCGTGAATTCAATTTATCGTATCGTGACAACTTGCCCGCCAGTAATCGCATTGTCAGTGGACAATGGCTGGATCCGGCCAAAGCCGAAGTGTCTCTGGAGGATGAAGTAGCGCAAACGCTGGGCCTGAAAGTGGGTGATCAGTTGCAATTCGACATTGCCGGAGAACTGGTGGATGTTCGCGTTACCAGTCTGCGCGAAGTGAAGTGGGATTCATTTGATGTGAATTTCTTCGCGTTGATGTCGGAGTCCGTGTTGGCGGATAAGCCAGCGTCTTATCTGACTTCCTTTTATCTGCCTCCTGCCCGGGCCGGGCTGATGCAAGAGCTTGTGCAGGCTTTCCCGAACATTACGGTTTTTGACGTGGGCGTTATGTTGGCGCAAGTGCAGCGGATTCTCGATCAGGTTATTCGAGCCGTCCAGATTCTTTTTGTGTTTACCTTGCTGGCTGGTGTGTTGGTTTTGGCAACCGCGTTTTTCGCAACTCGCGAGGAGCGCCTTCATGAGGTGGCCGTTTTACGCATGTTAGGTGCCAATGCCGGGCAACTGCGTCGTTCGATGAGAATTGAGCTGTTGCTGTTGGGTGGATTATCGGGTTTGCTGGCGGCTGCAGGGGCGGTGACTGTCGCGGCCCTTTTGGCACACTACGTATTGTCGATTGATTTTATTTTTTCCTGGTGGCCCTGGGCACTGGGGGTTGGCTTGGGTCTTTTGGCAACGTTGCTGGCGGGTTTGCTCGCCTTGCGTGGCATATTGAATACGCCGCCGTTGTCGTCATTGCGGGTATTGGCATGAGCGGGCGTTCAAAGCCATGGATCGATATCTCTGTTGCTCAAGGGTGTTTGCGCTTTGCAACGAGTTTAATGCCCAATGGTGAAGAAGGTGGCGCAGATCCCAATGTATTCAATGGTTTGCTTTTCGACCCAAACAACCCCCGTTTGCATGCTAAAGCGGTACAAAAAGGGGGGCGTCAATCTGCCTGGTTCGTTCAAGGGCCGTTCGGTTCGGCCGTTTTACGCCATTATCGGCGTGGCGGTTGGGTTGCCAAAATAAGTGCAGATCGCTATTTTTGGCAAGGGCCTCAAGCCACTCGTTCCATGGCGGAGTTCGCCATGCTGCACGAAATGACGCGTCTTGGTCTGCCGGTGCCTGAGCCATTGGCGGCCGGTTACTGGCGCCGGAGCTTAAGCTATAGGGCCGCACTGGTTGTAGCGCGAATTGAGAATGCCGCGCCTTTAGCGCTGCAATTACAGCCCGAAAATGCCGCGCGAGTTGCGTCGGTCTTGAAACAATTTCATGATGCAAATGTTTGGCACGCCGATCTGAATGCCTTTAACATTCTGTTGGATCCAAGCGGAAAAGTATGGCTTATCGATTTTGATCGGGGGCGTTTTCGCTCAATGTCGGCGTCGTTGCGTCGACGGAACCTGCTTCGCCTGCGTCGCTCTTTGTTAAAGGTAGCCGGATCTCAGGGTGACATTTTTTGGCAGGCATTAAGCAACGCCTATTACGCATAGCACCGGCGTCCTGAATGGCCGCCAAAAAAAAGCTATGATCACGCGTTTCAATTTCAAATTTCGCCGGGGTGAATACCAATGCGATTGAAAGGGCTGTTGTCGTTTGCCATGTTGTGCGTGGGCTTGTGGGGCTTGTTACCCGCGCAAGCCCAGCAGCGCGTCGTAAACGTTTATAACTGGGCTGAATATACTGCACCCGATACCTTGCCGGGTTTTGAGCGGGAAACCGGTATTCGCGTGCGGTACGACGTTTACGATAGCAATGACGCGCTGCAAGCCAAATTGTTAACAGGTAAATCAGGTTACGACATTGTCGTGCCGTCTACGCACTATGCGGCCCGCCAATTGCAGGCCGGCTTGTTTCGCAAGCTCGACAAATCGCAAATTCCCAACTGGAAGCATCTCGATCCAGACATCATGGCATTGCTGGCGGAAATTGATCCGGGCAACCAGTATCTGGTTCCATGGGGGTATGGCACCAACGGTTTAGGCGTGAATGTGACCCGTGTGCGAGAAGTGCTTGGGCCCGACGTGAAGCTTGACAGTTGGGATCTGTTGTTCGATCCCGAAAACGCGCGCAAGCTGCAATCGTGTGGTATTTCCATTCTGGATGAGTCGGCTCAGGTGTTCCCGGCGGCGTTACATTACCTGGGGCTGGATCCGAACAGTGGCAGTACTGAAGATTTTCGCGCTGCGCTTGATCTGCTTAAAGGAATTCGCCCTTTTATTCGCCAATTCAGCTCATCGGGTTACATCGATGAGTTGGCAACCGGCGATCTTTGTCTGGTTTTTGGCTATTCGGGCGACATTATGATCGCCAGTCAACGCGCTAAAGAAGCCAACCGTCCATATGAAATTGCGTATTTCATTCCGCAAGGGGGGGCGCCGGCCTGGTTCGACACAATGGCAGTGCCTAAAGACGCACCGCATTTCGACGAAGCGATGGCGTTCATTAATTACATTGAAACACCGGAGGTTCATGCGGCGATCACTAACGAATTGTTTTATCCCAATGCAAATAAAACGGCACGCGAATTTGTTGTGCCGGAGGTGGCCAACAATCCCATGATCTATCCGCCGCCAGAGGTCTCGCGTACCTTGTATGTCATTGAGCCCTTGCCATTAAAATCCAAACGTATTCAAACCCGTATGTGGGCCGAGCTTAAGTCCGGTCGCTGATCATGACAGATAATCGAAATACCAATGCAGTGTGGGCCGGCGATGCCGAAGAATTCGTTCGTGTAGAAGATATCGTCAAGATATTCGGCGATACCGTGGCCGTTCAATCGGTGAATTTGTCGGTACGGCGCCACGAAATATTTGCATTGCTGGGGAGTTCCGGGTGCGGAAAGTCGACGCTGCTGCGCATGCTGGCGGGCTTCGAGGAGCCTTCTTCGGGCCGTATTTTCCTGGATAACGAAGACATCACGTTGTTACCGCCTTACCGACGCCCGGTGAACATGATGTTTCAGTCTTATGCGTTGTTTCCTCACATGACAATCGAGGCTAATGTGGCGTTCGGTTTGAAGCAAGAGGGGGTGCCACGCCACGAGATTCACGAGCGCGTGTTTGACGCGCTCGATCTGGTGCAAATGGCGGGGTATTCGCGCCGCAAACCCAATCAATTATCGGGTGGCCAGCAGCAGCGTGTTGCACTTGCACGCAGCCTGGTCAAGCGCCCAAAGCTCTTGTTGCTCGACGAGCCCATGTCGGCTCTCGATAAGCAAATCCGCCAGAAAACCCAGGTTGAGCTGGTGAAGATTCTGGAGCAGGTGGGGGTGACCTGCATTATGGTGACGCACGACCAGGAAGAGGCGATGACCATGGCATCCCGTTTAGCGGTCATGACCGAGGGCCAAATTGTTCAATGCGGCACTCCGCAAGAGGTATACGAGTTTCCCAATTCGCGTTTTGTCGCGGGCTTCATCGGCTCAACCAATATGTTCAATGGCACCATAGTGGTAGATGAGCCCGATCATGTGGTCATTGAAAGCGAACAGTTGAGCCGCCCGCTGGTTGTCGCACACGGGGTCAGCGAGCCCTTGGGTATGGATGTGCATATTTCTATTCGACCTGAAAATATTCGGGTGAATGTCGTGCAGCCGGAAACGGAAGGAAACTGGGCGCATGGCCATGTGAATCATGTGGCCTGGATGGGCAGTTATGCGCGCTATCAAATTCGCCTGGACTCCGGTTTTATGGTGGAGGCGAACGTGCCGGGCGTCATGATGGTTCAGACTGAAGCGCCGGCTATTGATGACGAAGTGTATGTCAGTTGGTCCGATGACAGTGCGACGGTGTTGCCCTCATGAGCAAGTTTACTGACTGGTCCCGTCGGCTTTTGTCCAGGCGAATGGCGATATTGCCGCCATTCATCTGGATGGGTCTGTTTTTGCTGGTGCCGTTTTTATTGGTATTGAAAATCAGCTTTGCGGATTTGCGGTTTGGTATTCCGCCCTATACCTCGTTTGCGCAAATCCAGGATCAAGCCATTACCTTGAGCTTGCACCTGAACACTTATGCGCTGTTGTTTACCGATAACCTTTATATCGCTACCTATCTGAACTCAATCAAGGTGGCGGCCATTACGACCTTATGGTGTGCCATTATTGGGTACCCCATGGCGTATTACATTGCCCGCTCACAACCCGCTTTGCGCAGTCTGCTGTTGGTGCTGGTCATTTTGCCGTTCTGGACATCATTGCTGTTGCGTGTTTATGCCTGGGTCGGGATTCTGCGCAACGATGGCCTGCTGAACAACTTTTTGATCTGGTTGGGCGTTATTAGTGAGCCGCTGGAAATTTATCGTACCGACCTGGCGGTTTATATCGGCCTCGTTTATGCCTATTTACCGTTCTTTATTTTGCCGCTCTATGCCAACCTGGTAAAGCTGGATGTACGGTTGTTGGAAGCCGCTTACGACCTGGGGGCGAAACCCTGGAAAGCCTTTTTAAGCGTCACGCTGCCGCTGTCGTTACCGGGCGTGATTGCCGGTGGCATGCTGGTGTTTATTCCCACTGTGGGGGAGTACGTTATTCCAGAGCTGCTGGGTGGCGCCGATACGCTCATGATGGGGCGTGTGATGTGGACGGAGTTCTTCAATAATACCGATTGGCCCATGGCAGCGGCCGTTACGGTGGTGATGGTCGCCATTCTGTTAATTCCGCTGGTTATTTTCCAGAAGAATCAAATGAGCCAGATGAATGGGGGTGAGCGCAAATGATTCAACCCAATCGTTGGTTCAGGGCATTGGCGTTGTTTGTGGGATACGGCTTCTTGTATGTGCCCATCGCCTGCCTGATGGTTTTCTCTTTTAACGATTCTTCATTAATGACAACCTGGTCAGGTTTTTCGTTGCGCTGGTATGTTGAGTTGTTTAATGACCGCGCCTTACTTAGCGCTGCGTTGTTGTCGTTGCAAATTGCTGCGTTAACTGCCACTGCCGCAGTCATTATTGGCACTTGGGCGGGCTATGTTTTGGCTCGTATGGGGCGCTTTCGGGGTTTCACGCTGTATATAGGCATGCTAAGCGCCCCTTTGGTTATACCTGAAGTTGTGCTAGGTATTTCATTGCTGTTGCTTTTTGTGGAAATGAGTCAGCTTATTGGCTGGCCGCAAGGTAACGGCATGTTCACTATTTGGGTGGGGCATGTCACTTTGTGTGTTGCCTATGTGGCCGTGGTTGTGCAGTCGCGCATTCGAGACCTTGATCGTTCACTGGAAGAAGCAGCACTTGATCTGGGCGCCACGCCGTTGAAAGTGTTTTTCCTGATTACCGTGCCGTTGATTGCCCCGGCGTTGTTGGCGGCCTGGCTGTTAGCCTTCACCTTGTCGCTCGACGATGTGGTCATCGCCTCGTTCCTTTCTGGGCCGGGTTACACCACACTGCCGCTGGAGGTGTTCTCGCGCGTTCGCCTGGGCTTGAAGCCTGAAATCAATGCGTTGGCGACGTTGTTTATTCTGATTGTTGGTTTATTCGTTATTGTGGCGAATCGCCTGCAATGGCGAGGGGAGTCTAAATGAGTGAATCCGTTGTTTTATACGGGCTGAAAAAATGCAGCACTTGTGTGAAAGCCATGAAATGGCTGGATGCCAATGACGTGCCGTACACTTTTATTGATTATCGTGAACAACCCGTTGACGTCGCGACTTTAAAAGATTGGGCTGGTCAGGCGGGTTGGGACAAACTCATTAACCGGGCCTCAATGACATGGCGAAATTTACCGGAAAGCCAGAAAAACCCGGCCTCTCAAGAAGAGTACCTGACCCTTGTCGCCGACCATCCAACATTAGTGAAACGACCCGTTGCCGTGGGCCTGGCACCGAGTATTGTGCTGGGGTTTTCCGAGAAAAAGTATGTTGAGCTAAAGGGGTGAAGTTTGCTAACACAACAGCAGTTAAAAGAAAATGTCGCCGCAGCAGCAGTCGATTATGTGCTGCCGTATTTAAAGCCCGACACGATTATTGGTATTGGTTCGGGGTCAACCGCCGATTTGTTTATCGATCAACTGGCCCCGCATAAAAGCCGTTTCAAAGGGACGGTTTCAAGCTCTGAACGCAGCACCATACGCCTGCAAAGCCATGGGATTGCAGTATTCGATTTGAATGACATCAGCCAGGTGCCGGTTTATATCGATGGTGCCGATGAAATTGACGCCGGCCTGCACATGATAAAAGGGGGCGGCGGAGCATTGACCCGTGAAAAAATCGTGGCCTCGGTTGCAGACCAGTTTGTATGCATTGCCGATGAATCCAAGTGTGTCGATTACCTGGGCGCTTTTCCCTTGCCGGTTGAAGTCATTCCCATGGCGCGCGAAGCAGTGGCCCGACAAATGGCGGCGCTTGGCGGCCGGCCAAAGTTGCGGGAAGGCTTTACCACCGACAACGGTTGCCAGATCCTCGACGTAGCGGGTTTGCGTATTACCGACCCAAAGGCCTTGGAAGCGCAGGTAAATAATATTCCTGGGGTGGTCACGTGTGGTTTGTTCGCCCTAGCAGGCGCCGGCGTTGCATTAATTTCAACTCAAGCGGGCGTTGAGCAGCGTAAACCGGCTTAGTCATAATCACGTCATAATTATGGGGTAAGGTAGCAGTACAATTTTTATCCGCGTTATTGAAACCAGAGGTTCAATCATGACCGAACACACCAACAAACAGTTTTCCGCCGAGCTCGAGAACGTTCGCTCTTCGTTCTTGCAAATGGGGGGCCTGGTTGAGGCCATGATTGGCGAGGCGATGAATGTACTGGTAAATAAAGAAGTAACGCTCGCCGATACGGTTCATGACCGCGAGAAAGAAGTAAACCGGTTGGAAGTGGAGATTGACGAGCGAATTGGATTGCTTATTGCGCGCAATCAACCCACAGCCGTCGACTTGCGCCTTTTGCTGTCGGTTTCAAAAATGCTTACCGATATGGAGCGGTGCGGCGACGAGGCCGACAAAATCGCAAAAATGGCGCGCCGGATGCATGAGGCGGGTGGTCAGTACATTCCAGCGGTCGAGTTACGGCACATTTCCACTCAGGTTACCAACATGATTCGTAATGTGCTCGATGCATTCGCCCGTGAAGACCCTATTCATGCAGCGACGGTGGTACGCAACGATAAAGAGGTCGACAAGGAGTGGAAAGCCTCTTTACGTCATTTAATTACCTACATGATGGAAGACCCGCGCACAATTTCCCGCTCTATCGACCTTATTTTTATCGCCCGTTCTCTTGAGCGAATCGGTGACCACGCCAAAAATATGGCTGAACGTGTTATTTACATGGTGCACGGAGACGATGTACGACACATTGGCGTAAAAGCAACAGAGCGTGTGGCCCGCGGCGAGCCCCTGGTAAAACAAGGCGACTAACCCCGAACGGCGCTAATTTAGATACATTCCGTTTAGCAAAAAAAAGGTCACGTGATGAACGTGACCTTTTTACTTTGGAGCGTTTCAATTACTGCGAAGGCGGCACAAAGCCTTGTGCTTCAACATCGACATCTTCGAAAAGAAACCTTTCCATTTGCTGCGCCAAATATTTGCGTGCCCGGATATCCGCGAGATTGAGCCGGTTTTCATTTACCAGGCGGGTTTGGGTTTGCACCCATTGCTCCCAAGCCTCTTTGGAAACGTTTTGCCAGATACGTACACCCAGTTCCCCGGGATAAGGGGGCGCGGGCAGCCCTTCGGCTTCGCGCTTTAGTTTTACACATTGAACCATACGTGTCATAGGTGCGCCTCTTACTGATTAATTTAGCAACATCCAACATTGTACCCAGTCGTGATGTGGTACGCATTCTAGAGCTTTTTGATGAATACCAGGCTGTTTCGCGAGCGGTTGTAATGTGCCTGACGCTCTCTTGGCAGGTCGGCAACGCCGCCTTGCACAAAGCCGCGTTTGATAAACCAATGAGACGTGCGCGTGGTAAGTACGAACAACCTGCGTGCCCCTGTAGCCCGGGCCTTGGATTCAGCGTGTCGCAACAGCATCTCGCCTTCACCTTCGCCCTGCCATTCAGGGTGCACGATTAAACAGGCCATTTCGGCCATGCGGTCGTCGGGGTAGGGAATCATGGCAACGCAACCGTAGATGACACCGTCGTGCTCCAATACGGTGAACTGTTCAACGTCGCGCTCGATAACGGCGCGGCCGCGTGGAACCAACGTGCCGTCGGCCTCCAGCGGATCGATTAAACGCACAATCGCCCCTACGTCATCCATTGTGGCGGGGCGTAAGTCGTCCAGCGTGTCCTCGACAACCATGGTGCCCACGCCATCGTGCGTAAAGATTTCCAACAGCACGCTGCCATCAAGTGTGTAGGGCAGCAGGTGTGCCCGGGCGACGCCCCTTTTAACGGCACGGGAGGCATGGCTTAGGAAGGTGGCGGTGTCTTCGTCGAGTGCGCCACCGGCCAGCAGGGCGTCGGCGTCTTCGCGCGCCAGTTCGGTATCGACACTGCCGTCTTCATGTCGGATAGTGCGATTCTGAGTCAGGAAAATGAGTTTTTCTGCGCGCAGGGAAATGGCGACGCTGGTTGCCAGATCCTCCATGGCCAGATTGAAGGCTTCCCCCGTAGGCGAAAAGCCTAACGGCGACAACAAAACTATGGCCCCCTGGTTGAGAACGGAACGCAACGCGTCGGAATCCAGTTTTCGTACTGCACCAGTGTGTAAATAATCGACACCCTCGATGACCCCAATGGGGCGGGCGGTGACAAAATTACCTGAAATAACGCGAATCTGTGCATTCGACATCGGGGTGTTTGGAAGCCCCTGGCTGAATGCCGCTTCAATATCAAGCCGGATTTCGCCTGCAGCCTCTTTTGCACATTCCAGCGCAGCGGCATTGGTTGGCTGGTTATTGCGTCCAAACCGGACATCAAGGCCCTTGAGTTTTAATTGCTCATTCACTTGCGGCCGGGATCCATGCACCAGCACCAGCCGCACCCCTAGCGCGGAGAGCAGGGATAAGTCTTGAATCAGATTATTCAGTGCGCCGTCGTTGACCAGTTCACCGCCAAACGCCACGACAAAGGTTTTACCGCGGAAATTGTGTACATAGGGCGCCACTTCGCGGAACCAGCGCACAAATTGTGCGGGGGCGAATTGGGCGGCATCTTGGGCGGAGAAGGTGTCTTCGGGTTCGGCCATAAGAAATAATATAGAAAGCAGTTTGTGTTGTATCAGGTCAAAATTATAATGACCGGTTGCGCTGTTATAAGAAATTTCATGCAGGACTTATCCGGTTTGTCGGGAAACAAAGACACTTTCAAGGGCCGAAGCCCTCGCACCTCCGCTAATCAGAATGGCACGGAGCGGCGTTCGCCACGCCCGTTGCCACCCATTCATTATCCTGAAGATCTGCCGGTTAGTGCTCGCCGCAAGGAAATCGCCGAAGCCATTCACGGCAATCAGGTTGTGATTGTATGCGGTGAGACGGGTTCGGGGAAAACCACGCAGTTACCCAAGTTGTGTTTGGAGTTGGGTCGTGGGGGTGAAAAGATCATCGGGCATACTCAGCCGCGCCGTCTGGCGGCGACGTCGGTTGCCAAACGGGTGGCCCAAGAGCTGAATACTGAAATCGGTGATTGGGTGGGTTATCAGGTTCGATTTAATGATCGAAGCTCGCGCAATACTGCAATCAAACTCATGACCGACGGCATTTTGCTGGCGGAGTCCCAACGTGATCCCATGTTGCGTCGTTATGACACCATTATTATTGATGAGGCACATGAGCGCAGCTTGAATATTGATTTTCTGCTGGGTTTTTTAAAGCAACTCTTGCCGCGTCGACCTGATCTGAAGCTCATTATCACGTCGGCCACCATCGATGCAGAGCGGTTTTCGCGTCATTTCGCAACGGACGGCAAGCCTGCCCCTGTGGTGGAAGTGTCCGGCCGCTTGTATCCGGTTGATATCCTTTATCGTCCGGTTCGCGATCATGATGACGATTCCATTGCGCGAGACGATGCGCGTTCGCGCCTTGGCTCCGATGAGGAACGCGATCTGATTGATGCCATTGTTGATGCAGTAGACGAGTGCGCCCGTTATGGTGACGGCGATGTATTGGTTTTTCTGCCCGGCGAGCGCGAAATTCGTGAATCGGCTGATGCCTTGCGTAAGCATCATGGTGGCCGTATCGATGTATTGCCGCTGTTTGCACGTTTGTCCCAGGCTGAGCAAGAGCAGATTTTTCGCCCGCAAAGCAATCGGCGGCGCGTGGTGTTGGCCACCAATGTCGCGGAAACTTCACTTACCGTCCCGGGCATTCGTTATGTGGTTGACAGTGGTTTGGCGCGTATCAAGCGTTACTCCTGGCGCAACAAAGTCGAGCAACTTCGCATCGAACCCATTAGTCAGGCATCGGCCAATCAACGGGCCGGGCGGTGTGGTCGGATCGGGCCGGGGGTGTGCATCCGGCTGTACGATGAAGAAAGTTTTCAACGCCGCGCCGCATTTACCGACCCTGAAATCCTCCGTTCGTCGTTGGCGTCCGTTATTTTGCGGATGAAGGCACTTAAGCTGGACGATATTGAAACTTTTCCGTTCGTTGAGGCGCCAACCGGCCGGGCGGTGGCTGATGGTTATCACCTGCTGCAAGAGCTTGGGGCGCTGGATGAGGCGAACCAGCTCACGCGCGTGGGTGCTGCATTGGCCCGTTTGCCCGTGGATCCGCGTATTGCCCGCATGGTGCTGGCCGCGCGCGACGAACAGTGTTTGGCCGAGATGCTGATTATTGCCGCGGCACTATCAGTTCAGGATCCGCGCGACCGTCCAATGGCTGAGCGAGATGCGGCGCAAAACGCACATCAGAAATTTGCAGACAGCAAGTCGGAGTTCCTGTCATACGTAAAGCTGTGGTCCTGGTATGAAGACAAAGTCCGGCATAAAGCATCGCAGAAAAAACTCGTGGCGTTGCTGCGTCAAAACTATTTATCGCCTTTGCGTTTGCGTGAATGGCATGACGTTCACAGTCAATTGGCTGCGTTAGTTGGCGAACAGGGGTGGCGTGTCAATCAAACTGAAGCGACATACGAACAATTGCATAAAGCCCTGTTGGCCGGTCTGCTTGGCAATATTGGGCTGAAAGCCGAAGAAGGGCAGCGCTATCTTGGCGCGCGGGATATTCGATTTCTGATTCATCCGGGTTCAACGCTGGGGCGTAAAGGGGGGCGTTGGATTGTCGCGGCCGAATTGGTGGAAACCTCGCAGCTTTTCGCGCGGTGCGTGGCGCGTATCGAGCCCGGCTGGATTGAGCGTGTCGGTGCGCATTTGGTGCGTCGAACCTGGTCTGATCCTCGCTGGGAGAAGAAAAGCGGGCAGGTGGTGGCCAATGAAAGGGGCACTGTTTACGGTTTAATGGTCTATAACGGCCGGAAAATGCACTACGGCAAAATTGAGCCTGTGCATGCGCGTGAAATTTTCATTCGTGAAGGGCTGGTGACAGGCGAATTGAATACCACCGTGCCGTTTGTCCGACAGAACCGCCAATTGACCGAGCGTATAGAAAAGCTTGAGCACCAGACGCGTCGCCCTGACATTCTGGTGGATGACAGCCTCATTTATGCTTTTTATGATCAGCAGATTCCGGCCGAAATATTTCAAACGGCGACACTGGAAAAGTGGTTCAAAGGGCTCAGCGATGACAAGCGCAAAGCCTTGTTGCTTACTCGCGACGATCTGATGCGTCATGAGGCAGCCGGTATTACCACTGATGTTTTTCCAAAAAAGGTGGAATGGGATGGTGTTGAAATGTCGCTTGATTACCACTTTGAACCGGGCTCGGTTCGCGATGGCGTTACGTTGACAGTACCGCTGTTTGCCTTGAACAAAATCGATGCTCAGCGTTGTGAGTGGCTTGTTCCCGGCATGCTGAAAGAAAAAGTGCAGTTATTGCTTAAATCACTGCCTCAGAAGTTGCGCCGACATTGCGTGCCGCTACCTGAGTATGCAATGCATTTTTACGAGCGCTGGTTCGAAAAGGCTCGCGACCCTGAAACGGGTCTGCTGGATGCCATTGCAGATGACATGTGGCAGAACGTGAAGGTGAGGCCGCAAAGAACCGACTTCAAATTGGAGACATTGCCGGCTCATATGCTGATGAATTTCAAGGTGGTCGACGAGCAAGGGCGCATGTTGTCCGGCGGGCGAAATCTTGATCAGCTTAAAGCGGAACATGGCCGCCAGGCGCAAGCGTCTTTTCAGAAGATGGCTGTGCGCGACGAATCGGTGGCGCAGGCGCTTGCGCAGGAGAATCTTACCGATTGGTCTTTCGGTGAGCTGCCTGAATTAATGGAGATTCGACGCAAGGGTGAGTCGGTGATTGGTTATCCTGCGCTCGTTGACAAGCAAACTCATTGCGATCTCGATGTGTTCGACGATCCGGCCAAAGCGCGTTCTCATCATCGGTTGGGGTTACGGCGGCTGTTTCGCCTGGCGTTGAAAGACCAGGTTAAGTTCTTGCAGAAGAACTTAACTGATCTTACGCGCATGAGCATGCTTTATATTAGTCTTGGCACACAAGATGAGCTGCGTGATCAGATCATTGACCTGGCAATTGAACAGGCATGTATGGTTGAACCGTGGCCCAGCTCGCGTGAGGCCTTCGAGCAGCGGCACGAGTCGGCGCGTTCGCGTTTAGGGTTGCTGGCGCAGGAAATTGCCCGCCTGACGGGGCTGGTTTTAATTGAGTGGTCGGCGGTGCAAAAAAAACTGGTCCAGGCCAAGCCGCATACAGAAGCTTATGCCGATTTGCAGAATCAGTTGTCTGTCCTGATGAGCAAATGGTTTGTGCGCGATACACCTCATGAAAAGCTGGTGCATTTCCCCCGTTATCTGAAGGCCGTGCAAATGCGGATCGACAAGCTCAAATCGGATCCGCAGCGTGATCGTCAGTTAATGGCTGATATGGCGCCGCTGTTAACACAATATCAGCGTGCCTTGAATGCCTTGAAAGGTGCGCCTGATGCTCAATTGGCTGATTTCCGCTGGATGCTCGAGGAGTTGCGCGTTTCGTTGTTTGCACAGACATTGCGTACACCCATGCCGGTATCTGTAAAACGCTTACAAAAAGCCTGGTCGGCCATGCACCGATAACCGGGTCTGTGGGTACAATTCGTTCATGACAGAAACCGTTACGCCCCCCTCTTTCGTCCACTTGCGTGTTCACTCCGAGTTTTCGGTGGTTGACGGCATTGTGCAAATTCCTGAACTTGTTGGAAAAGTGGCGGGCTTTGGCCAGCCGGCTGTTGCGCTAACCGATTTATGTAATGTATTTGGCCTGATCAAATTCTATAAGGCAGCGCGTGCCAAGGGTGTTAAACCGATTGCCGGCTGCGATATCTGGATCGAAAATGAGGCTGATCGCGATAAGCCTCACCGGGCGTTATTGCTGGTTCGCAATCAGGCGGGCTATCTGGCGCTTTGTGAAATTCTTACGCGCGCCTGGCTTGAAAACCAATATGCAGGCCGTGCAGAAGTCCGGCGTGCGTGGTTAGACAATGTTGAGGGCTTGATTATGCTTTCCGGCGGGCGCGCAGGCGACGTCGGTCAAGCGCTGGAGGCCGGTCGCGATGCAGAGGCCCGGGTATTGGCGCAATATTGGGGCCGTCGTTTTCCCGATGCTTTTTATATCGAGTTGCAACGCACTGGGGCAGACGGCGATGAGGCCTATGTCCAATCGGCATTGCAGCTTGCCGCAGAACTTGACTTACCGGTCGTGGCGACTCATCCGGTACAGTTTATCGAGCCTCATCAGTATCGCGCTCACGAGGCGCGCGTTTGTATAGCAGAAGGCGAGCAGTTAGCCAATCCGCGGCGGCACCGACGCTTCACTGAAGAACAGTATTTGCTTTCCACAGAGGAAATGGCACGTCGGTTCGCCGACGTGCCTTGTGCGCTGCAAAATGCAGTTGAAATTGCGAAGCGTTGCAATCTAACGTTGGTGCTGGGGCAGCCTCGTTTGCCCGACTTCCCAACGCCTGAGGGGATGACGCTAAATGACTATCTGATCCAGTTGTCGGAAGAGGGTTTGGCACAACGCATGGCGTTTTTGTATCCCGACGCCACCGAACGAGAGCAGCGCTATCCAATATATCTCGAGCGCTTGCGCCTGGAATGTAAAACCATTATTGATATGGGTTTTCCAGGTTATTTCTTAATTGTTGCCGACTTTATCAACTGGGGTAAGCAAAATGGCGTACCCGTGGGGCCGGGCAGGGGGTCGGGCGCCGGATCGCTGGTAGCCTATTCACTGGGGATCACCGATCTTGATCCTATTCGTTACGACTTACTTTTTGAACGGTTTCTCAATCCCGAGCGGGTATCCATGCCCGACTTCGATATCGACTTTTGCCAGGACAACCGCGAAAGGGTGATTGATTACGTTAAGCAAAAGTACGGGCGCGAAGCCGTCAGCCAGATCGCCACATTCGGCACTCTGGGCGCGAAGGCGGTTGTCCGCGACGTGGGTCGTGTGCTTGAAATGCCCTATAGCTTGTGCGATGGTTTATCAAAGCTTATTCCCTTTAGTCCCGCCGATCCATGGACGTTGGAACGCGCTTTGTCGAGCGAGCCGGCATTTAAAGAGCGGTACGATCAGGATGAAGAGGTTCGTGCGCTTATCGACCTGGCACGTCCGCTTGAAGGGCTAACGCGCAATGTCGGCATGCACGCGGGGGGCGTACTCATTGCGCCCGGTAAATTAACCGACTTTTGTCCTCTTTACGCGCAGCCCGGTGAGGATGCCAGCGCTGTTTCGCAATTCGACAAAGACGATGTTGAAGCGGCCGGTTTGGTCAAATTTGATTTTCTGGGTTTGCGAAACTTAACAATTCTCGATTGGGCTGTACGTTACGTGCAGCGCTTTAATGAAGATAAGCGTGATTTCGACATCATGGCTTTGCCGCTGGATAACGAACCCACTTATCAGTTGCTCAGTGAGGGCAATACAACGGCGGTTTTCCAGCTCGAATCGCGTGGCATGAAAGAGTTGTTGCGCAGTTTAAAACCGAACACATTTGAAGACGTGATCGCCATGCTGGCGTTGTATCGGCCCGGCCCCCTGGAGTCAGGGATGGTGGTTGATTTCGTTAACCGCAAACATGGGCGTGCCGAGGTGGATTATTTTCATCCCGATTTGGAACCTGTGTTGAAAAGCACCTACGGCGTGATTGTGTACCAAGAGCAAGTCATGCTGATCTCCCAGATTATTGGGGGATACACGCTGGGCGGCGCCGATATGCTGCGTCGGGCCATGGGTAAGAAGAAGCCCGAGGAAATGGCCAAACATCGCGAGATATTCCAGAAAGGGGCGGTTGAAAAAGGTTATGACGCGGATTTGGCCGTTAAGTTGTTCGACTTAATGGAAAAATTTGCGGGTTACGGTTTCAACAAGAGTCACTCTGCGGCTTACGCGCTGATCGCCTATCAAACGGCGTGGCTGAAACATTACCATCCGGCCGAGTTTTTAGCTGCAACGTTGTCGTCGGATATGGATGACACCGATAAGGTGCAGGTGTTCTGGAAGGACGCCTTGGCGAATGGGGTCACAGTTCAAGCCCCAGATGTCAACACGTCGAACTATCGTTTTGAACCGGTTCAGGATAACTGGACCGCGCAGTTAAAGCCGCCGCGCACCATTTGCTATGGATTGGGGGCGGTAAAAGGCACAGGGCAGGGTGCGGTAGAGGCAATTATCCGGGCGCGTGAGGAAGGGGGGCCTTTCACCAGCCTGTTTGACTTTTGTCGGCGTATCGACCGCCATGCCGTGAATCGGCGCACTATTGAGGCTTTGATCCGTGCGGGCGCCTTCGATACGATCTCAGCCAACCGGGCGGCGCTGCTGGCGACGGTGGGTAACGCCATAGAGGCGGCGGAGCAGGCGGAACGTAGTGCCAATCAAGTTTCTCTTTTCGATGATGACAGCAATGATATTGTCGAGGGTGAGTTGGCGAAGGTTCCCCCCTGGGATTTGCAAACCCAGTTAACAGAAGAAAAAGCAGCGTTGGGCTTCTTTTTCAGTGCGCACTTATTCGATGCCTGGCGCGATGAGGTGCGGCGTTTTGCGCCCAAACCGCTCGCGCGCCTGGAGCCGGCGCGCGGTCTGCAATGGTTTGCCGGGGTCTTGTCGGCGCTGCGGCCTCGTATGACGCGGCGTGGCAAGATGTTGTATGCCTTGCTGGACGACGGTTCAGCTCAAGTCGAGGTGGCGATTTTTAACGAGCTCTATGAACAACATCGCCATCGTTTGCGTGAAGACCAGCTTATTATCGTGCACGGCAAGGTCAGCCCGGATGAATATTCCGGCGGGTTGCGTGTTTCGGCTGACGCCCTATACGACCTGCAATTGGCGCGTGAGTCGCGTGCTCAGGCGCTGCGCATCACATTGAATGGCAACGCCGATGTTGAACGTTTAAAGAAAGTGTTGAATCCATTCAGGGCAGAGCCGGAAAATGGTGTGTCCGGTGTTGCGGTGGAGTTGCAATTGGTCAAGCATGATTTTTCCTGCCGTGTTCGTTTGGGTGAGTCCTGGCGTGTGCGTATGGCCGACGCGCTTTTTGATCAGTTAAATGGGTGGGTGTCACCCGACGCTGTGGAGATTGCCTACCAATGACCCGTTTACGCATCGCCTTTTCTGAGGCGGCCACCAGCTTTGGTGGGCAAGAGCAATATATTTTCAAAGTCATGTGTGGGTTGCGGGAGCGTGGACATGACGTGCAAGCGATTTGCCAGCCGCATGCAAAACTGGCGCAGCGCTTGCAAGATGACGGCTTTGTGGTTCATACCTTGTTAACTGATGGGTTTGTTAATTATGCAAAGGGCGTCGTGCGCTTGCGTCGTCTGTTCATTGAGCAGGGTTTTGACGTTGTGAACACCAACAGCCGTCGTGACACCATGCTGGTGGGGGTCGCGGCTCGTTTGGCAGGCGTGCCTTTGGTGGTGCGTTCGCGTCATCTGGCCAAACGGGTAGGTTCTTTGCTGTCGTATACAGTGGTGCCGCATGCTGTTATTGCATGCAGCCAATACGTGCGCAACCATTTGATTGAACGGGGGGCCGCGCCCGATAAGGTCAAAGTAGTGTATCCCGGTATCGACTTAAACAACTGGCCGACAGGTTCAACGCTTCGCAGTGAACTGAAGTTGGCGGAAAATGACGTGGTCATTGTTTCTGTAGCGGTCATGCGCGAACAAAAAGGCCATCGAGTGTTGCTGGAGGCGGTTGAGCCTTTGATCCGTGCCCGGCCCAACGTACATCTGGTACTGGTCGGATCAGGTTCGCCATTAATGGAAACTTTGCAAGACATCGTGCAGGAAAGGGGATTGGCACGGCGCGTTCATTTCCTGGGCACACGTCAAGATGTGCCGCAAATTCTAAATGGTTCGGATATTTTTGCCTTGGCCACGGAAACAGAAGCGACTGGAACGGTTTTTGCAGAAGCTCAGGCGAGTGGTTTGCCAGTTATTGGCACACGGGTAGGTGGCGTACCTGAAATGATGCTTGAAAACGAGACCGGCATTTTGTTTGCGCTGCGCGACGTCGCGGCATTAACCAGTGCTTTACAAAAATTGCTTGATAACCCCGCACTGCGACGACAAATGGGCGTGGCAGGCCGGCGCTTTGTCTATGAGGCTCATCGGTACGACTTATCGACAATGGCAAGTTCAACGGAGCACGCGTATTTAAACTGGCTGGGTCAGCGAAAAAGGAGGAGTTCTTCATAATGTTATTTGGCAACGCGTCCAGCATTCCGGTTTTGATGTATCACCATGTGTCCCCTAATGAGGGGCCTATTACCACTTCACCTTCGAATTTTGAAAATCAGTTGAAATGGTTGAAGTGGCATGGATATCAATCCATTACCACCCAGCAGTATGTTGATTATTTAAATGGTCATCCCCTTGCGGCAAAGTCAGTAATGATTACGTTTGACGATGGCTATCTGGATAACTGGGTATGGGCCTATCCCATCCTTCAGAAATGGGGGTTCAATGCGGTGATTTTCCTGGTTACGTCCTGGGTTCACGATGGGCCGGTAAGGCCTTGCCAAGGCCGTGCAGGCCACTTGCCCGACACGCCCGATCACCATGAGTGTGAACGCCTTATTAACGCAGGACAAGGTGATGACGTCGTTTTGCGCTGGAGCGAGATTCACGAAATGGTGGAGTCGGGCACTTTTGAGTTTCATAGCCACACAGATACGCATACACGCTGGGATTTAGGTGATGATAAAGCCAACAAAAACCTGCATATGATGGAAGAACTTACCCGATCGCGCCAAACCCTGGCCGCCCGCCTGGGCTATGCCACAGAGCATTTATGCTGGCCTCAAGGTTATTTCGATCAAGATTACGTGCAACTGGCTAAACAAGCAGGGTATCGTTATTTGTATACCACGTTGGCGTTTGGGCAAAACAAACCTTCCAGTAACCCTGAATGTATTCATCGTTTCGCGGTGCGCAACACAACCGGCGAATCGGTGGGCCGTCGCATCTGGGTTGCGCGTAATCCGTTTGTGGCGCCACTGTTCAACGGTTGGAAACGGTGGAAACGATCAAGGCGGGAACGCGCATGACACTGTCGGTAATTATTATTACCAAGAACGAGTCGGCACATATCGCCGACTGCATCAAGTCGGTTCAGTTTGCCGATGAAATTATCGTGCTTGATTCAGGAAGTACGGATAGTACGCGGGAAATTGCCGAATCACTTGGTGCGCGAGTGGAGGTAAGCGCCGATTGGCCGGGATTTGGCCCACAGAAGAACCGGGTGCTTAATATGGCCACCAAGGATTGGGTTTTGTCGATTGACGCCGATGAACGCGTAACGCCGGAACTGGCACAAGAAATTCGTTCCACTATGCTTAACGCACGCTATGACGCATATAAAATTGCGCGGTTGTCGTGGTTCGGAGATCGCTGGATCCGGCATTGTGGGTGGTGGCCGGATTATGTCGTAAGGCTGTTTCGTCGTGGCCAGGCGCAGTTTACTGAGGCTGCCGTGCATGAAAAAATTGTGCCGAGTACGCCTCCCGGCACTTTGCGAAGCCATTTTTTGCACTATCCCTACGCAAATATGGAAGTTTTGATTGATAAAGTAAATCGTTATTCTTCGGCAGCCGCTCAGATGATGTTTGAGAAAGGCCGTCGAACTTCCGTGGCAGGTATTGCCGGCCATGCGTTCTGGACATTCGTGCGAATTTATTTCATTCGTCGTGGCTTTCTCGACGGCAAAGAAGGTTTTATTCTTGCGGCGACCGCGGCGGCCGGCAGTTTTTTTCGATACAGCAAACTGCGCTATTTGCAGACAAAGCGCAAACCTCATTCATCATGAAGATTCTGTACACCAATATTCATCATGGCAATGGCGGCGGCCATGTAACGTACATTATGAATCTGTTGCGTACGCTGGAAAATGACCATGAGTTATGGTTAGGCACACCGGCACAGAGTCGTCTTTTTCGTTATGCTCGTGAGATTTCGGGTGTGGATGTGGTCGATATGCGATTCACTTCGCGACCCGCGGTTTTGTTTCGTGAAGTGCGCGCCTTGCGCCGCTTTCTGCGTCAGGAAAATTTTGACTTGGTGCATGTGAATGCGTCGGCCGATCATCGGCATATGATGTTGGCGCGAATGGGGTTGTCGCGGCCTCCCAGAATTGTATGGACGCGTCATAACGACCGCAGAATAAACAGTTTGGGTCATCGACTCCGGGCGAACCTGGGCACTGACCATGTTATTGCTGTTAGTGACTACGTGGCGCGGGGTTTGGGCGCTTCTGCATATGGCTCGCTACCCTGTACGACGATTCGGCATGGTATCGACACCCAGTATTACGCGCCCGTTGATCCGTCTCGACGCACAGCTTTGCGTCAGCATTGGTTTGGCGATCAACATGAGCGTTTGATTGTGATGGGTAGTGTGGGCGGTACGGACACCGAAAAAGGTTGGCTGGAGCTGGTGGAAGCCATTGCCATGTTGCCGGCCGACTTGCGCGACCGATTCCGTGTATTGGTTGCCGGAGATCCGCCCGATACACAACGTATGAGTCGGGTGATTGCGGCTGGAATGCAGAATGCCTGCATTTTTCCGGGGCTGGTTGACGACATACGCGATGTGCTGGGCGCATGTGATGTGGGTTTTGTACTGTCGCACTTCGAGGCGCTCTCGTACGCTTGTCGGGAAACGATGGCAATGGGGCTGCCTACCTTGATCACGGATACCGGTGGGTTACCCGAAAATTTAACCCACGGAGTGCAAGGCTGGATTTTGCCGGTGCGTGAGCCCCGTGCAATTGTGCCGATCCTGAACGCCTTGGCTGATAATCCGCAATTGCGGATTGAAATGGGCAAGGCGGCTCGCCGCCACAGTGAGCAGTATTTCTCCCTGGAGCCCTTTACCGCTCAAACCCTTCAGGTCTATAAAAATACGATTGCGTCGATATAATGCCTCGCATGATTCCAATTCTCATGTATCACCAAGTTGGTGTACCGTCGCCGCGCGGAACGCCTTACCGGGGACTCACGGTACACCCGCGCGACTTTGCGCGCCAAATGACATGGATGAGTCGTTTGGGCTATCGCGGACTGTCAATGCGCGACCTCATGCCTTATCTGCGCGGCGATGCGTCAGGCAAGGTGTTTGGTATTACTTTTGATGACGGGTATCGCAACGTTTTTGAGAATGCTTTGCCGGTTTTGAATCGTTTGGGGTTCACTTCAACCAATTATTTTGTTGTCCACCAGTTCGGTGGGGGAAACGTGTGGGACACTCAAAAAGGTGTGCCGCATTCGCCTTTGATGTCGGTCGACGAAATGCGCAAATGGGCAGCGGCAGGGCAGGAGGTTGGGTCTCATACACTTGATCACGTGCATCTGTCCGAAGTCTCGCCGGAAATTGCGTATCAACAGATCGCTCAATCGCGAACGGAGTTAGGGGCTTTGCTTGACACGGAAATAGGCGCATTTTGTTACCCCTACGGTTCCGAAACGCCGGGTGTTCGAGAGTGGGTGCGAAAAGCGGGCTACAGCAATGCAACGACAACCGTGCGAGGGCTGGTCAGACCCGACGATGATTTATTCGGGCTACCGCGTGTTACTGTAGCAAGGTCAACGAATATTTTTCGTTTTTTACAGAAGTGTCTCACGCGTTTGGAAGACAGGCGACGCAGTGGCTGAACATAAATTAAAAATCGCTTTTGTAGTTGATCGTTTCGGAGGACGCTTTGGCGGTGCCGAGGCGTATGGTGTCGAACTCATGCGCGAGCTGGCGCAGAGCCACGACGTAACGGTTTTTGCCCGCGAGTACGACAATGAGTCGGGCCTGCGCCTGCCTTTCGTGCCGATCCGCACGCGCAAGGGGCTTCCCAGTTGGTTGCGTGTGTTGTGGTTTGCTGCGCGCGCGCGTCGTCTAACACAGTCGGGTTTCGATATTGTTCATTCGCACATGAACGGGTGGTGTGGCGATGTCGAGGTCGTTCACGTTACGCCGGTTCGGTATAACTGGCGCGTGCGTAAAATTTCCTTTATCAAGTGGCTATTGTCTTTTGCAAGCCCCAGGGTGCAAACGTATTTAGCGCTCGAACGTAAGCGGGTGCGTCAACGTGCCGGACACCGGACCGTTGCCGTTTCAGGGTTGATTGCCGAACAGCTGAACAGTGCTTATGGCGGCGAAGTTGAGGCCTATCCGGTAATTGCGCCGGGTGTGGTTCCAGCGGCTCAGTTACCCGAAGAACAAAGTCATGCTTTGCGCGAAAGCTTGGGGTGGGGGCAAGAGGATTATGTATGCCTCTTAGTGGCACGTAATCCTCAACGCAAGGGTTTGAATACCGTTCTGCAAGCACTTGTGCACTTGCCGAGCAATGTGAAGTTGTTGGTTGTCGGAGGCAACGCCTCGACACGCGATTACATACGACGCAACGCGTCGTCAGTTGCCGGGCGCGTAAAAACCGTTGATGAAACGTCTGATGTAACGCCTTATTACAGCTGTGCTGACGCCTATGTTCATCCAACCCTGAATGACAGCTTTGGTATGGCGCCGCTCGAGGCAATGTCTTACGAGCTTCCCGTTATTTTAAGTCCGAGTCCGTGGTGCGGGTTCGCGCAGTATGTAACCCCGAATATTGACGCCCTTGTGTTGTCGCATCCTGAAAACAACGAAGAACTGGCGGGGTTCATCCGCCAACTTATCTCATCGAGCACTTTGCACGAGCAGCTTGTAAGGGGGGGGCGGAAACTGGTCAAACGCCATAGTTGGTCTGAGGTGGCACGCCGCTATGAAGCTTTATATGCCGAAATTCTGCAAGAGCGTGACGGGCGGGTTGCATCTTCCAAATAACCCAGCCAGCGTAAAGCCTGCTCACGGTGATCACCGCACATGTCTTCCGATGGCTGCAAATCGTGACAAACCTGAGGTCGAAGCGGATCGTTGAAAATACGGCAACGAAAAGCAGTGTCGAGATGAACGCAGGGTTCTCCCGCGGGCTTCCCGTTTGGCATCCCTGGAATCGGGCTGGAAATGGAAGGGGCGATGCAGCATGCGCCGCAATTTGAGCGACACTTCATCGTTATACCCAGCCCCGCAGCCAATATACGACCAGGCCGGCATACTCTTTGATGATTGAGCGTGCCGCCTCAAAGGTGCGTCCATCGGGGAGCCAGAAGCCAAAATCAGGGTCATCGGGCACCGTTATCTGCGGTGGTGAGGGGGCAGGGATGACGTTTACGCCCAGATTTTCAAATACTGCGGTGGCGCGCGGCATGTGCAGCGCCGAAGTGACCAATAAAATTTCTTTAAAATTTCGCTCTTGTATTAATTGGGCTGTGAGTACACCATTTTCCCTGGTCGTCAGGCTTTCGGGTTCTAATATAAGCGCACTCTCCGGCACCCCTTGGCGTTTCAGAGCATTGGCCATTGCCTGGGCTTCACTCACACCGCCGTCCAGAGCGGCGCCCGAAAGTATGATGAAGGGCGCCCGACCTGCTTTGAATAAACGGGCCGCAGTATCGCTGCGGGTTGTTACCTTATCGGGGTCATAAGGTTCAAACCAGTTCTCACGCCCGCCGGCAGTGTGGCCGCCCAGAACCACAATGGCGTCAACGTCTGGCAGCAGATCAGGCGGAGTGTAAGGATGGAATTGCTCCAATCTGCCTCCGGCCCATAAAGAGGACGCCGGCAGTGACCAGAACAAGCCCCAGGCCAGACTGAACAGTGCGATCCCCCATGCCAATCGTCGCCATCTGAGCATAAAAAGAATGGCCGCGATAAAAAACAGCGTAATGCAAAGATTAAGCGGGATGATGAGATTGGCCAGAAAATTGGTCACATTCATGACGGTTGTGTACTTGGCGACTGACGGTTCAGAAATTGCAGTGCGTGTTCGAGCACGATATCCGTATCGGGCCATTGACCCATCTCGCCCAAGCAGACAGCTGATGGTGACCAGGGGCCGGTGTGTTTGGCATCGGTAACACCAAACAGCGTTATTTGTTGGGCGCCTGCTGCCGCTGCTAAATGCGACACGCCCGAATCATTGCAGATAACAAGAGCAGACATGCGCGTGAGTGTAGCAAAAGCCCCTAACCCCTGCGCGCTTAAACAACGCGCGGTCGGCGCATTGCGCAAAGCCTCTTCTTTTTCATTGGGTGGAGGGCACATGACAACGTTAAAGCCTTTTTCTTGCAAGATACGCGTAAGGGAGTCGAATCCAGGCCAAACTTTAACTTGTCCTTTGTGACGCCCCGTTGCTGTGGGGGCGATAAGAATAAAGCCACCCGGCTCAAGGCCGGCATGTGTAAGCAGTGTCTGGGCCGCAGCCTTGTGCTCGCAGGTGAGCGACAAGCCAAGCGTTGGGCCCGGTTTTTCAGAGGATAAAGGGTGATGCCACTTGCTTAAGGCCGATCGGGTTAGCATAAACCACGACTCCACGGCATGGGGTTTGGGGACAGGTTTTGAAAAAGGCCATTTTAATAACAGGCTGCGCCCGTCGTCGCGATAACCTGCGCATTGCAATCCTGCTAACCTGAAGACTAATGCACTGGACAATGAATCGGGTAACAGCAAACCCAGGGCATGGTCATGGCCATGTTGATGCCTGTGTTCGGCTACTCGTTTGCGATCCGTTCTCCATGCGCCGCTCATCGGGATGAAACCTTCAATGGGATAAGCTCGTAAGAGGTCTTCAGCCCAGGGGCGTGCACAGACTACGGTTGGTATGCCATTTTGTAATATTGCATTCAACGAAGGTAGAGCCATGCAAACATCGCCAATCCAGTTTGGAAGGCGTAGGTAAAGAGTAGGTTTAGGGTCTGTCATGGTCGTAGTGGGAGAAACATTACCGCCCTGCGTGTTCCAGTTGCTGTGGCGCAGTTAAAATGTTTTTTTTCAATTGTTGCATAGTATAAAAGCGAGTCATTTCTTGAGTTCAGTTTTCCCATCCGGTCCTGCGCACGCCGACCCAGTGAAGTTCGACCTTTGGCGTCGCATTTATGTGCGGCTGGGCAAGTACTGGAAGGCGGTTGTTGTTGCCTTTATTCTTCTTTCAATCAGCGCGGCAACCCAGCCTACGCTGGCCATTATTATGAAGCCGCTGCTCGATGAAGGCTTCACAGGGCAGAAGCCATCATACATATGGTCTATTCCTGCACTGGTCGTGGGGCTTATGTTCCTGCGTGGGGTTTGTACCTTCGGTAGCTCTTACGTAACGGCCTGGATAACCAATAATCTGCTTTTGGGTATTCGGCGGGAGATGTTTCAGCGGCTGCTGGGGTTGCCCGACGCCGAGTTTCGCAACGGCGATACCGGTCGGTTGTTGAATCGCTTCACAATCGATGCGGGTAACGTATCCGGCCTTGCTACGGAAGTGATCACGGTTATTACGCGTGAAACGCTGATCGTGGTGTCATTGTTTGCCGTGTTGCTGTATATGTCTTGGCAATTAACATTGATTGTGTTGCTGGTTTTGCCGCTGTCAGTTTATGTCTCACGCATTTTTATTCGTCGCCTGCGCCGCATAAATCGCGACACAATCAATATGAACGCGGAAATGACACGGGTGGTTGGCGAAGCAATTGACGGTCAACGAGAGGTTAAGTTGTTCGATGGCTACGATCATGAATCATCACGTTTCGAATACGTTAGCGGTCGTTTGCGCAGGTTTGCCATGCGGGCTGCATCTTCCGACGCTGCCATGTCACCCATTACCCAATTTTTTGTGGGTGTGTCGGTGGCCGCAGTCATTGCAGTTGCTTTGTACCAGGCGAATAACGAAGGCTTGACGGTGGGTAGTTTCGCGTCGTTTATGGCCGCATTGGGGCAGATTTTCGACCCCATTAAGCGGTTAACCAATATTGCCGGCGCGACACAACGAATGCTGGTATCCGCCGAAAGCGTATTCGGCCTGATCGATCAAAACCCGGAGCCGGATGAAGGAAAAGTTGAGCTTACCAAGGCAGTGACAGGTCATATTGAGTATCGGAACGTGAGTCATCGTTTTGCCGATGCCCAGGTTGATACTTTAACCAATGTATCGTTGTCGGTGAAGCCGGGGCAAACCGTTGCGTTGGTCGGTCGCTCCGGTAGCGGTAAAACAACGCTGGTGAATATGCTGCCCCGGTTTGTGATCCCTACCGAGGGGGAGATTTTTATTGATGGTCAGCCTATTGGTGCATGTTCTTTACGAAGTTTGCGCGCGCAGCTATCGCTTGTCAGCCAGAACGTGGTACTTTTTGATGGCACGATCGGTGAAAACGTCAGTTACGGCGCATTGCGGGAGGTGAATGAACAGGAAATCTGGGCAGCACTTGAGGCAGCCAATCTGCACGATTTCGTGCGTGGTTTGCCCGATGGTCTTCATAGTCGGGTCGGTGAAAATGCCAATCAGTTGTCAGGTGGGCAACGTCAGCGTTTGGCAATTGCGCGCGCCCTTATTAAAGATGCGCCCATTCTGATTCTTGATGAGGCTACTTCAGCATTGGATAATGAGTCTGAACGGCAAGTGCAGGCATCGCTGGAGCATTTGATGGCCGGACGAACCACCTTGGTCATTGCGCACCGACTGTCAACCGTTCAGAAAGCCGATATGATTGTCGTACTTGATGCAGGTGAAATAGTTGAACAAGGTCACCATGAGGCGCTGCTTGCCAAGGAAGGGCGCTACGCCATGTTGTACAACATGCAGTTTCGCGATGCGGCCTGAGTCATCGGAAGCAGGTCGCGCGGGGAATTTGGCAAAAGATTGACAGCGGAAAAATGATGAAAAAATTTGTTGCGTTATTAGGTTTTCTTGCGTTGGCCGGTTGTGCCGCGGATAACAAGGGTTTTTCCTTCGATGTGATCGAGGACCCGCTTTATTTGCGTGCCGAGCGCAAGCTTGAGCAGGATTTTGTCCAAATTCAGCGCGCCGTTTTTAAGCATCAGGCTGCGTGCAACGCCGAGGTACAGTTCTCGCGCGACGAGCTGTATCCGGCCAACGCTCGCGTAACAAAGCCGTTTCGGCCCGGCGCAACGAACAGCAGTGAAATGGTGGTGTTGTCGCTGGCCAGAATGACCAGCGGGCTAACTCGTGGCCGTGTTTATAGTTATTACGCTACCACTAATAATCAGGTTCAGGAGATGTTCGATATCGTGCTGAATCCGGAAAAGTGTCCTGTTTCTGAATAGTGGTTCGTTGTCTTGAATTAATAGCTAAATAAGCACAATGTCGTATTGTTCTTGTGAATAAGCGGCCTCAACCTCCAAAGAAACAGGCTTGCCGATAAAATCACCCAACATGGCCAAGTGGGCGCTTTCCTCTTCAAGAAACAGGTCAACGATTGCCTGCGAAGCCAGAACCCGAAATTCTTTTGGGTTGAATTGTCGGGATTCCCGCAGAATTTCTCGCAAAATTTCATAACACAGTGTGCGAGGTGTACGAACATGCCCCCTGGATTGGCAGGTTGGACACGGTTCACACAATTGATGAGCTAACGAGTCGCGCGTGCGTTTACGTGTCATTTCAACCAAACCTAATTGGCTGAAGCTGCTGACCGTCATGCGCGTGCGGTCTTTGCTAAGTGCTTTGTTGAGTTCGGCCAATACCGATGCGCGGTGTTCGGAGTCATCCATATCAATAAAGTCGATAATGATAATGCCACCCAAATTGCGCAAGCGTAATTGCCGCGCAATGGCAACGGCCGCTTCAAGGTTGGTTTTGAAAATCGTGTCGTCGAAGTTGCGTCCCCCGACATAGCCGCCGGTATTAACGTCTACTGTTGTCAGTGCCTCTGTTTGGTCGATGATCAGATAGCCTCCAGATTTGAGGTCTACGCGTCGCGACAAGGCTTTTTCTATTTCTTCGTCAACATTAGCGGTATCGAAAAGTGGGCGCTCGCCGCTGTAGTGCGAAATGCGGTCCTTCACCGACGGGGTAAAGGTGTCCGCCCATTCATTCAAGCGTTGCGCCGTGGCGCGTGAATCAACCAAGATGGAGCCGGTTTCGGGACTCACCATGTCTCGTAGCACGCGCTGCTCCAGTGTTAAGTCGGCATAAAGCAAGGATGGCGCCGGTAAAGATTTCGCTTTAGTGGTGATCCGGGCCCATAGGACCCGCAAGTAGGATAAATCGGCGGCCAATTCGTCATCGTTTGCTCCTTCGGCCTGCGTACGTACGATGAAACCGCCTTTTTCGTCGTCGGGCATTAACTGCACAACGCGTTCGCGTAGTGCCAGACGATCTTCTTCTCCTTCAATTTTTTGGGAAATGCCAACATGAGGTTCATGAGGCAGGTACACCAACATCCGCCCGGCAATACTGATTTGCGTAGATAGCCTGGCCCCTTTTGTTCCCAGGGGGTCTTTAATGACCTGAACCATGAGGGATTGCCCCTCGAAAAGCAGTTTTTCGATAGGGGTCAGGGTTCCGCCGGCATTTCGTTCGGCGCGATTCTGACGCAAATCGGCTACGTGAATGAAAGCGGCTCGTTCCAGCCCGATATCGACAAATGCGCTTTGCATTCCAGGTAACACACGAACAACTTTCCCCAGGTACAAGTTGCCCACGTGTCCACGCTGAATACTGCGCTCAATATGCAGTTCTTGAACAGCGCCTTGCTCGACGATGGCTACCCGGGTTTCAAAGGGGGTAACGTTAATGAGTATGTCTTCAGCCATTTTCAGCCATTGTGATTATTTTGGGGGAATGCGTTCAGTATGCCATGATCGGCGCACGCCGCAAGGTAAGAAGGCCATCTATTGCCTGACGGCGAGACCGTCATTTTCATTTAATGCGGTACCTGTTCTATTAGCGTGGCGCCAATTTAAATGGCATTTCGTTTGCAACTAAATGACAGTCATGCTACAGTTCGGCTCCCTTTGGAAACGGCCTCGGGATAACCCTTAATTTAGGGGTATATTTAAGAGGGCGAATTAAAAGGGACAGTCATTGACTCGGCGTGTGTTTTGCGGTGCAAGATGCGGGTGTAGTTGGTGCGCTGGGCGGGGCCCTGAGGCGGGGTGGTGGTCAAGAGCGGTTGGAAATAAATTTCTTTTCTTCTCATTTCTTTTCTTCTCATTTGACACATCTTAAAAACTGCTTCATAATCTCGTTTCTTCG
>TARA_R110000850_G_scaffold260811_1_pt1 | contig 135120 bp, 138 predicted proteins | sample TARA_R110000850 | Tara Oceans TARA_R110000850 (sample SAMEA4397586) | marine metagenome | biome: Polar Biome; feature: [SRF] surface water layer (ENVO:00010504); material: water (ENVO:00002006), including particulate matter (ENVO:01000060) such as... | depth 5 m | reverse complement strand
ATCTGCGGCTCGGTAAAGACCACCTCCGGCATGGCACTGAGATCCAGCCGTGCATCGCCACCAGTCATATTGACTGCTGCCCGACTGCCGCCTGCTGCTGCAACGTAAACAAACTGGGGCAGATCAGTACAGTCGCCGGCGGCGTAAATGCCCGGCACTCTGGTCTGAAGCCGCTCGTCCACGACAATGGCCCCACGATCTGTCTGGACGCCGATTCCATCCAAGTTGAGCATTTCGGTGTTCGGTGTGCGTCCCACGGCCACCAGCAGCCGAGCGGCTCGTAGCTCCCCGGCGTTTGTCTCGAGCACGAACTCTTCATTCGTATATCTGACTTGACTCGCCTGCGTGTCGTTAAGAACTTTAATGCCCTCTGCCCGGAACGCGGTTTCGACGGCCTCGCCCACGGCTGGGTCCTTCCGGGAAAACAGCCGGCTGCGCGCCAGAATGGTCACTTCGCTGCCCAGCCGGGCAAACGCCTGGGCCAGTTCCACTGCCACGACGGAAGCCCCGATGACAACCAGCCGGTCCGGAATAGTGTCGCTGGCCAGCGCCGTAGTGGAGGTCCAGTACGGTGTATCGGACAGGCCTGGAACCGGGGGAATGGTTGGCCGCGCGCCGGTACCGATGAACGTTCTGTCAAAGCGTACCTCTCGTTTCGAGCCGGCGACTTCGGTGACCAGCAATGTATTGGCATCGATAAAACGAGCCTCACCCCGCAAGACTGTGATGTTGGGATTGCCTTCGAGGATGCCCTCATATTTGGCGTGACGAAGCTCTTCGAGCCGGGCCTGTTGCTGGGCCAGCAACAGGGGCCGATAAATGGAGGGTTCGGTCGCCTCAATACCCTCGTCGAACGGACTGGTGCGGCGCAGGTGGGCCACGTTTGCGGCCCGGATCATGATTTTGGATGGTACACAACCGATATTAACGCAGGTGCCTCCGATGGTGCCGCGCTCGATAAGCGTCACACGGGCTCCTCGTTCCGCCGACTTCAAAGCGGCCGCCATGGCACCGCCACCACTGCCGATCACGGCAATATGCAAGTTGTCGTTAAGCATTCACGAGACTCCTTAGTCGATGAGCTATCGCAGTAGGCTTCGTATTTCTTCTTGCGCCATACCGCATAGCCGGTCAAGCTAATAAAAAATGCGAGCGCGGGCAACAGCACGTAGTCTAGATAGCTGGTCAACGCGGTCAGGCCGACGGCCCCGAATAGAACCACCAGGACCGGCGTAAAACAACACGGCGCCACTGTGATCGTTCCAATAATGCTCGCTCGCAATAGGGAATTGGGATCTTTCATGGCTACTCCTGTTTAGTCCCAGCTTGTTTAAGCGTGGATGGATAGCCTGCATTGGTTGTCGCCTGGATTAGTGCTTCGACGGACGTCTTTTCGTCGTCGAAAGTGACCGTCGCATCACGCTCCCCATAGCGAACTTCAACAGCGCTCACCCCATCCACCTGTTTGAGAGCAATTTCGACGGTGATCGGGCAGGCCGAACAGGTCATACTAGGAACTGACAAGTTAACAGTTTGTTGCGCCGCCAGTGCGGGCAGGCTGAATAGCGTGAACATTACGGCAGCGATCAGGGACTTTTTCATGGTGTATGGTTTCTCAGTCAATAGGGTGGATCAGTTCTCAGTAAAACAGCGGTAAGATGAAGGGGAACACCAACGCGGTGATTATGAGTAGCGCGACGCCCCAGAAAGCGACCTTATAAGCGGTGCGCACTTTCGGCACTGCGCAAGCCTTGCTCGGCTGGCACGTCTGTGCAGGCCGGTATATCCGACACCAGGCAAAGACCATTGCCACTAGCGCAGCCCCAATGAACCATGGCCGGTAGGGTTCCAGAGCCGCAAGGTTGCTGATCCAGGCGCCGGAAACTCCCAGAGAGATCAAAACCAGGGGGCCGAGACAACAGGCCGAGGCTAAAATCGCCGCGACTCCACCTGCGACCAGAGTCAGGGGGCCACGCCTCGAATTGGAAGTTGACATAACGATTGCACCTTTGATGAATTTGCTCGATGGGGTAAGCTTAAGACCGTAGTCAGCTACGGAGTCAAGGCCTATGTCAGATAAAATGGATTCATTGACCATTGGGGGACTGGCCAAGGCGGCGAACGTCTCAGTCGAAACCATTCGTTATTACCAGCGTCGAGGGTTAATACCGGAGCCCCAACGGCCTCCAGGCGGCATTCGACGCTATGGCGCCACCGAAACCGACCGGTTGATGTTCGTGAAAACGGCCCAGCAGTTGGGTTTCAGTCTCAGTGAGATTGGCGACCTGCTTCATTTGGATGATGGCGCCCACTGCCAGGAAGCCAGTGTTCTCGCGGAACGTAAACTGCACGATGTACGTGTGAAAATCGACAAATTGAAGCAAATCGAGGCGGTGCTGAGCGATCTGGTTGACCAGTGCTGCGCGCAGGAGGGCAATATTTCTTGTCCCCTAATTGCGTCATTGCATAAAGGGGTTGTATAAAAAGTGGGCACAGACCGCTTTCAGAGTACTATTTAACTTATGAGATACCTGCTGTTGGTGCGTTGTGGGATATACGGGATACACAAAGCCCATAACGCAGTCCGCACCGTGCCAACAAACGGATCGGTTGATCGCTGTCTCGTCGGGTACCGTCAAAGTCTATATGGAGCGTGCGGCCTCAGTCGCCGCGTTCGATCTGATAACGGGCAAGGATGGAAAGCAAATTTTGCATATGTGTGAGCATGACTTATGTTTGCAACAATTATCTGCCATTCGGGGTGCCGCTATTTAAGAGCAAAGAGCGACGCTGTTTCGCACCATCGAAGTTCTGAGTTTAGCAGCGGCCACCGAAGATAAGAGCCTGCTGAAGGCCTTTCAGTTAATCCTTAAGCACAGGAACCGTCGCACCGAATACCTGTGCGTTTTGAGCGATCCCGGCGCCCCTCAAACAAAAACATCCTCTTATCGCGATGGGTTCGCGATAAGAGTTGGAAGCTGGCCACCGGTAAGTCTACCTAAACGGCCCCCTTACCCAAAAGCTGTGCTTTGAGTCGTGTGTTTTCCACCGCATCGGCGATGGCGCAGAGCAGTTTGATCGCTTGTTCTGGGGATACAAACCATCCTGGTACAAGCGCGGGCCGGCCAAGATAGTTGACGTTGGACAGTACTTAAAGGATCGCCTTTTTGGAAGCCCCTATTAACCAGGCGAGTCATCGTGCCGGCAGATGGTTGGTATGAGTGGACAGGCGAAAAAGGAAATAAACAGCCGTGGTACATCAGCCCGAAAGATGAAGCGCCGATATTGATGGCAGGGATTACTGCCTGGGAACCAGGCAAAGACGTACTTGCTGAAACGGGATTTGCGATCGTGACCGATGACGCGGCAGGCGGTATGGTGGACATTCACGACCGACGGCCCATTTGCTTGAATCCTGACGATGCCCTTGAGTGGGTTGACCCAGGTCTAGCTGTTAACCAGGCGCTTGAGATTCTCTCTACCCCACGGTCGGAATCGGCCTTTAGGTGGTGGCAGGTCACGAAGAAGATGGGGAATAGCAGGTATCAGATGGCCGATGTGGCCAAGCCGATTCATTAAGAGGTACAGCCATGGCAGAAATAGGTGAGTTCTTGCGATTCGTGGCGCTGCCGGGTGCCTTAATCGCCATATATTTTTGTTTTATCAAAGTGGGACACAAGGTGGGAGAAAGTCATAACTTTCACTTTAACAAGACGCACGCTGCAGGAATTGGCCACGTAGTGCTTACCAATATGAAAGATCGTTCAACGCCGGTTTTTGCGCTGTACGCTGTTCAGGGGCAGGTAGCTATTCCGTTAATTAAATTCGATGATCCAGTAGTCCTGAAATCGTTTGAGTCTATAAAAATTGATATCCCTCCAGTTTCCGAATATTGGTTTAACGGAAAGCCATTCGACTTTACACGCAAGCCTGGAGGAGGTCACATTGATGTTGAAATCTATTATTCGACAATTGGCAAATTTAAGAAGTGCGTACCGCTCTCAGCGCCATCACCCGTTGCCTTTATTAAGCGGCACAATTTGGCTTTGGTAACGATCTCAAGTCAGTTGTTTAATGGGCGCGTCTATTCTCCCAACGTAATCTACATAATTGAATATAAAGTGAATGGCCAATGGGGGGATGCATTTGTCGCAAGAGAAGGTTTTATTCTCTGGGACTTTTTGCCAAATGGGATCCCTGGCGATATTCTCACTGACCCACAGATCATTGCCGACACCTTACTCAAAAGATTGCCGTTCATTGAGCAGCTTTCTATCATGAAAACTAGTGGGTGGAATCGGCATTTCGCAAATGGGCGACAGTTTAAATCCGGTACTGACGATAGGCCATTTTGGGGTAATAAAGATAAGCCTCAGAATAGTTGAAACGTTATGAAGCCGTCCAATGAAGCCGTCCAAAGTATGGCGGTTTTTCCCATTCCAAATCCGGTTTTAGTCAAACCTATCTTGTTCGGCGGTGCCCTTGCAGGTCAGGCTCGCGTGCTGCGCATCAAGCCTGCTCACGCAGTCTTGCCCCTGGCGGGCTTTGATCCTTCACCTCTTCGCGTCTGACGACGCTGCGCGCTTTCGCTTGCCGGCGGCCATACGGCCGACATTGACTGGCAAGCCAGTTCGGGCGCTCACCGCGCGGCTGGCTTCGAGCTTTCCCCTCTGACTCTCGCAAAGGTTTTGCTCCCGCGAGGTCTGTCCTAAAACGCCGACCGTACCACTGCGCTCCTCTCTACAAGGGGCTTTCGCGGCATAAACCGGTCGCTGCGCTCCCTATTTATTCCACGACCCCTTTGCGTTCGTCACTTCATGGTATCGGACGGCACGGACAGGCCTCACAGGATCAGAAACCAACAACGCGGAGAACACAACTATGAAGACCCAAAACCAAAAAACCTACGCCCGGACGACTTCTTCAAGATCAGGGGGCACAGATACACATTCAGAACCACGAATTCACGACATTCAAAAAGGAAATGGGTTGAGCGCAGAGAACCTCGATAGCGGTATTCCAGCACACGGTTTTGATAACTACGAAAGCGCTTGTGACGCGACATTGTCACGGTCACGGGCGATAGCCGAAGTGCAGCGTCATGCGTTGAACGTAGACGAATTTCTGAGCGAAGTGGGGGATAAGCCTGCCTATACCGGAAAGGAAATCTTGGACTGGCTTGGCTACTGACAACCCCGGTCCATGCCTCGTAAGGCGGGGCATCGACAGCGGCTGTCGCTGAATTGTTTCTCAACAACAAGGAGTTATGTCATGGCATCAGTAAACAAAGTCATTCTCGTGGGCAACCTGGGGCGCGACCCGGAAGTTCGTTATTCATCTGAAGGTGCGGCAATTTGCAATATTTCAATCGCGACCACCTCACAATGGAAAGATCGCAACTCGGGTGAAAAGCGCGAAGAAACCGAATGGCACCGGGTCGTTATCTACAACCGATTGGCTGAAATCGCTGGTGAGTATCTCAAAAAGGGTCGATCAGTCTATATCGAGGGTCGCATAAAGACACGCAAATTCCAGGACAAAAGCACAGGCGAAGATCGATACAGCACGGAAATTGTTGCGCAAGAAATGCAGATGATTGGCGGGGTGGGCAACTCGGCTGAACAAGAATCACCAACGCAACCAAAAGCAAAAAGCAATAAAGGCCGCAGTGGTAAAGGCAAATCCGCAGCCCCCCTCGAAGATGATGACATCCCTTTTGATTGAGGGTGCAAAAGCCTTGAGGTGCCGCTAAAGCGGTGCTTTTCGCCCCAATTGAAGTCTTCCGGCCGGAACCACCGGCCACTATTTAGGTAAAGGAAACAATCATGAACGCAACCCAACCTGATATTGCAGTTCGACTGTTATTGCGTGCAGCAACGGCGCCGCGCGAAGAACGATTTGTTGTCTATGCCGTGCGAACCTATTTCACAAGAGTGATGCATGCATCGATGAAAAAGCTTCGTGCTTATGGATTACGACCTGTTGTCACCCCTGTGGCCGCAGAGCTCGCGCTAAACAGAGCTGTTTGCGCACGGACATTCCCCGAATTTGTGACGCAATTGATATCCGATGATCGCGATGTCGCTGATTTGGTGCTACGAGCCATTCGATTGTATGCCGACCTATTTAGCAGACTGAGTGTCCGGGCACAAAAGAGTGAATCCAGTGACATAGAACGCGACATGTACATCGCTGCGCAGGTCATACAGCGCAACTTGTCGTTCATCTCTCCGGCCCATCAACCCCAATGAAAATGCCCCCGACGGCTGGACCCGTCAGAGGCACACATTACAAAGCCACTTAGGGAGTTTTTTTGCAATGCAACTTGATCTTACCAAACTTGCTGCGCTTGTGCGCACCGCCCACGTGCAGGGCAAATCGATGCGTTTACCAGCGATGACCGTGCGAGAACTGGGCCAGCTGGCCAATTTGTTGAGTGACCCCCGCCCGTCCACCTCCACTTCGTCTATTACACACCACTAACAGGAGTACAAAAATGACTACCCATCTAGAAATCAGCATCGATAAATTGACTCTGTCCACACGATTTCAGGCCCGTAAAACACCAGGGAATATGCCATTAACCGAACTGGCTGATTCCATCGACGCTCAAGGGTTGCTGCAAAACCTTGTTGTTACAAAAGCCAAAAAACGTGGCACCTATGAAGTTATCGCAGGCGGGCGTCGCTTACAAGCTATGCAAATCTTAATCAAGGCAGAACGGATGAAACCGGATGCCAAGGTGTGGGCAAAGTTAGTAGATAACGCGCATGCATACGAGGCCTCTCTTACTGAGAACGTACAACGAGAAGCTATGCACCCAGCAGATGAATTTGAGGCATTTGCACGGTTAATCGATGAAGGCAGCAGTGCGGAAGCAATTGCGGCGCGGTTTGGGGTCACACCGGCAGCAGTTCGTCGTCGTTTGCGTTTGGCAAGCGTAGCCCCGGATTTGATCGATATTTATCGTAAGGGCGACATGACGCTGGATGCGTTAATGGCATTCACGGTCACAGAAGATCAAGATGCGCAGCGGGCCGTATGGGCATCATTGGAAAATTACTACACAAAAGATGCGGGTGAGATTCGCCGACGACTCACCCAGGAAGCAGTTACCGCTGGGCATGCGATGGCACGTTATGTCGGTCTGGAGGCGTATCACGAAGCGGGTGGGCGCAGCTTTACTGATTTATTTGCAACAGAAGACGAACGGGGTATTTACCTGCAAGATGTCACTTTGCTCGAGCAACTGACAAATAACAAACTGGCGTTAGTTGCCACTGAAATTGAAAAAGAAGGGTGGGCATGGGTTCAGGTTCAGCCTACATTTGACTCAGCCTGGTATAGCTTTGGTCGAGTGCGCCCTGAAATGGGCACGCTTTCAAATGAGCAGCAGACACAAATAGAAGAAATTGATTCACGTTTGCAAGCCACCGAAGAAGAAATGGACGCTATAGATGATGAAGACGGAGATCATGAAAAGTGGACTCGCCTGGAACAGGAACAAATCGAATTGCAGGATCGGCGCGAAGCAATCGAGATTGAAAATGAAGTCTGGTCTGCATCAGCCAAAGCTATCGCCGGGGTGGGAATTTTTCTGGATTCTGAGGGGCAAGTGCAATACCGCCGTGGATTAATTCGTCCCGAAGACCGGCGTGTGGCTCAGGAGGCAGGGAAAAACGGTGAAGGGGAGGCACATATCGGTTCCTTGCCTGTTGCCAAGACCCGACCGATGCATTCAGAGCGCTTGGTTCGACAACTGTCAGCCAACAAGGTAGGTATTGTCGGGGTTGAGCTGGCCGCACGGCCTGACATCGCGCTTGCCGTATTAGTTGCGCAATTGGCACGAAATACCTTTGGTGGAGGCTACTTTTCTGTGGGTGACTTCGGACTCGGTGTTCGCCTGAAAACTGAGGACATTGACCTGCACGCGCCTGACTTCGCTCAAAGCAAAGCTGGCGTGGAAATGGAAAAGTACCGTCAGCATTGGTTCGACGTTATGCCATTGGACGAAAACGGTAACGTAAACGAGGACGTTTTGCCTTGGGCGCTTGAACAGGACACCGGCACGCTGCTTGAACTATTGTCTTTCATCTTGGCGACATCGGTGCAAGGTGTTCAACACATTGAGTCGAACAACGCGACCACCTTGGATGTACTGGCGAACATCGCTGGAGTCGATGCATCAAAGTGGTGGGAGCCCACGGCTGAAAGTTATCTTAGCCATGTCTCAAAAGATCGAATATCAGTCACGGTAGAAGAAGCCGTTGGTTCGGAAGCAGCCGCTTCGCTGACAAAGCTTAAAAAGAAGGAAGCGGTCGTGTCCGCAGAGCAGCTGCTGGCTGGTAAAGGCTGGTTACCCAAATTGCTGCAGGTCACCACTGAATCACCAGAATAGAAACTATCGTGAGGCCGAGCCGGATGGCTCGGTCTGTTATTCCTTTCCAAGGAGAGACATCGTGATTGATATGAAATTCTTACTGTCCATTGATAAATTTCCCGAGGTGGGAGGTCAGATACTTCGACGGCGCGACGGCGTTCTGAATCTCTTGTCCAGCGCCGAGAGCTTGCGCCGTCGCGCAGACCTCATTGAGGATCAAGCGTTACAAGCACAAAATGCGCTCAAGGTACGGGTCGCCAAGCTCTGGAGCGACAATGAAACGGTCGGAGTGCTCCGAGTCCAAGGTTCAGAAGTGCTTAATCGATCAGCGGTCATGAAATCCTTGCGGAGTGATATCGATTAATATAAAATGATATCAATGAAATCTATTTTGCATGGAGGCTGTCATGGCGAATGTTACCGTAAGAAATCTACCCGATGAGGTGCATCGCGCTCTTCGCGTGAGGGCAGCCCATCATGGCCGCAGCACCGAGGCAGAAATTCGCGAAATTCTGAAAAACGCAGCCCGACCGCCCAAGCGCGTCAAACTCGGTTCGCTGCTGGCGTCCATCGCCCGCGAAGCGGGCGGGCTGACCGATGCTGAAGTCGAGAGCATGAACCAACTTCGGGACAAAACACCCGCTGAACCGATGAGGTTTGAATGATCGTTCTCGATACCAACGTCATTTCTGAGTTGTGGAAGGCCGAGCCAAATTCCAACGTGCTGGCCTGGATTGACGCCCAGGCCATCGAAACGCTCTATCTGTCCGCGATCACCGTGGCAGAACTGCGCTTCGGACTTGCAGCGATGCCCGATGGCAAGCGCCGCACAATCTACCAGGAGCGGATGGAACAAGAAGTTTTGCCGGTTTTCGAGGGGCGCGTACTGGCCTTCGATTTGGAAACTTCCAGAACCTATGCTGACTTGATGGCGCTAGCGAGGACACAAGGCAAAGCTATCGGCAAGGCGGATGGCTACATTGCGGCCACGGCTGCTGCGCACAACCTGATCGTGGCCACCCGAGACACAAGCCCCTTCGAAGCTGGGGGACTTGAGGTCATCAATCCGTGGATGGAATCACCATAAACGTTAGGGTTGCCCCTTCACTGACGTTCATTTCTTTCTGCCACCCCGACCCATGACTCGGTCGATAAGTCCGGGTTAGTGTTTCACAAATCTAGATATTGCACTGAACGGCGCACACTGTCGCCGCCTCCTGCATCGCGGCCACACCATCCAGATCGGCTCGAATCCTTGTAGCCGACCCGTCTCGGTGCTTCAAGGACTTTCGCGGCATAAACCAGTCGCGATACTCGCTCCCTTTTTATTCCACGACCCTTGACCTCTCTGCCTCCAGCAACGTCTGCCTGCTCCGTGCAGTGCAATGCGGATTGGCCGCCATTGCTGCACCCTTCAAATAGGAGCAGTCATGAGCCGATACTACCAAGGGGATTGCCTTCACATCCTTCCAACTTTTCCAGATCGCTGCATTGATTTCGTCTTGACCGACCCGCCGTACTTGGTGAACTACCATGACCGGACGGGACGTAGCATTGCCAACGATATGCAAGCCGACTGGCTGGAGCCTGCGTTCAAGCAAGCTTACCGGGTATTGCGACCTGATTCGTTTTGCGTTTCGTTCTATGGCTGGAACCGTGTGGACTATTTTTTTAGAGCCTGGAAGGAGGCAGGCTTTCGCGTGGTGGGCCACCTTGTCTTTGCGAAGACCTATCAATCCAGCGCAAAGTATGTGCAATATCGGCATGAGTCAGCCTATCTATTGGCCAAAGGAAAGCCGGCGCTGCCGGTCAACCCGCTGCCTGATTTATTGCCATGGAAATACACCGGTAACAAGTTGCACCCGACCCAAAAGCCGGTCGAAAGCCTGGCTAGGTTGGTCGAGGCATTCAGCAAACCAGAAGCGATCGTACTAGACCCATTCGCTGGATCGGGTTCAACATGTGTCGCGGCAAAACAGACTGGGCGTCGTTACATCGGTATCGAATTGGACGCGCAGTACCACGCTGCCGGAATGAAGCGTCTTGCCGGATGCGCGAGGTCAATTTCAAACTGATAGATTTTCTGCGTGGCTATATCTGCCACGATTTTTACAACCTTGAGTTGCCCGGAAGTTGCCCTGAAGTTGCGTGCAAGTGCAGTTCATATGTGCTTGCACGCTACAACGTTGCACGCCATCGCAATTAGTGAATTCTAATTTGTCGATGTTGCGTGTGGCCTGGCTTGATCGGCGTTGCCCATCGAGCCTTCTGTCCCCCCACCAGGCGTTCACCTGGTGGGGCCCCTTTGGGTAGACGATGCCCTTAAGGGCGGGTGGCCTAAATGTCGCTAATCCCCTTGGATTATCCCCCTTAAGGCCACCACACAGTACGCACCCTGCGGGTGGCGTAAGTTATTGAGAGATTTGAGTATTTCTAATAAGGGTGGAGAAAGTGTGTATGACAATGTATGCGCAAACCCATATAAACAAACGATTTACGTGTATGACACGAGATTAAATAAGGGTTTTGTTCCGTGCAATTATTCGTTCGGTAAGTGAAAGGTAAGCAATTAATCAGTAAAAAGTCATTGAAGTAAGTGTTTGGTAAGTGTAAAGTCACTTATTAGTCAATAATAAGTAAGCAAAAAGTCAATGTGAAGAGGATTAGGCCGTCATGCAACAAAATTTGAACCCCGCCACCCAGGTTGAAGCGCTTCGCAAGGCAATGGTTGAGCTGCAAGATGTCCCCAGACGGGTGCAAGTTCGAACGCTGATGCCCTTGGTCGATGTTGCCATCAAGCAGGGTTTTGTGATTGCGTACCTGGCTCAAATATTGGGGGAGGGAGGAATCCCGTTTAAGCCTTCTTCACTTAAACAAGCTGTATATCTGTGGCGCAAAAAGCAGGCAACGACTAAAGTTCGACCAGACTCAATTGCGGCAAGGGAGTCTACTTTTCAGGTGAGTGAGAAAGTCGATGCAATGACTAAGTCGACAGATCCCGCCGAAGAGGGGCAAACGATTGAACCTGGCAAGCGCCAACCAATGACTAAAGCTGATTTGCTCAATATTCGCGAAAGTCATGTTGACTTGGATGAGATTGTGAGAAGGGCACGGAAGCAAAACTCAAACAGTTAGGTTCAGCAAGAAGGCCTAGCTGATTAAGCGTTTAGCCAAGAAGCGTGCGCTGAAATTGGGGTTTTTTGCAAAGAGTGATTTTAAAACGCGAAAATGGTTATCAGTTTGATGCTTCTTTATTGTTATAAAGAAAGCCAACAATCTATTTTCCCGGGATGATACATTACGTCAACTTGACGACGACCAAATATTTAGTTCTAGTCTAAGTAGTCGCGCTAATCTGCTGTGTGCTGATAAGGGTGTTGATCTACTGTATTAAAGCGGATTTGAAAGACTGTAATTCCGTTAGTAGAAGTTGCTTTTATTTGTCCACCGTGGGCTTGAACAATTGACTTGACGATTGCCAGTCCCAGTCCTGCTCCTTCACCATTGCGGCGTCGCGAGGGGTCTGGGCGATAAAATCGCTTGAAGAGATGCTCTAAGTGTTCGGGTGGAATAGTTGGTCCTGAGTTTGTGATACTCACAGTTACCCCGTTTTTATCGGTCTGCACAACGGCTTGTACGTTATTGCCAGCAGGAGTGTATCGAACAGCGTTTGAGATTAGATTTGAAAGCGCCCTTCGCAACATGGCCCGATCGGCGGCCACCGTAATTTCTTTGTTGCCTGTCACCACAATAGCGACTTGCCGGGCTTCAGACCAAGCTTCAAAGAAGTCTGCTAGTTCCAGCAACTCGTTGACAAGATATATGTCTGTGAACTCAGGTTCGATGAGTTGATTGTCGGCCTGCGCCAAAAACAACATGTCACTGACCATCTTGGCCATGCGCTCATATTCTTCCAGGCTAGAGTAGAGTACCTCACGGTATTCCATTGCCGTTCTGGCTCTCGACAAAGCAACCTGCGTTTGGGTCGTCAGGTTCGTGATGGGGGTGCGCAACTCATGTGCGATGTCACCGGTAAAGTTGGACAGACGTTGAAAACCATCTTCCAGACGATCAATCATGTTGTTGAATGCGGCTGCCAGAGGCATTAGTTCCGACGGTACGCCTTGAGTCTCCAAACGAAGATGGAGTTGTTCTGAGGTGATGGCGTTGATCTGGCGACTGATTCGGCGAATGGGGGCATGACCTTGATGAACAGCAAACCATGTTGTGACGATGGCGATAAGGCACGCAAGAACTGTTAGCCATCGCAGATATGCGTGAAAACTTTCCAGATAGTGCAAGTGAAAGTCGATCTCGGTCGCAAGTGCAATCTTGAGTGGGCTCTGGATCTGGTTCGTGGGTGAGATGGTTTCAAAAACAGCGCTTCGATACGTTTGACCGTTGCTTGTCCAAAGGCTAACCGTATTGTCGTCGATCACGCGTGTGGGGACAACGTCGGTTAGAAGTGGAGTAAGGTTTCCGCCAGGTGTAGCATAAATAGCTGTTCCATTGGCGTCGGCTACGAGAAATTCGGCGTTGTGATGGCCTGAAATCGCGCTGGCGAAGCGGTTTTTCAGGAACTCAATGGATTCGCCGGCCGCAACAAGCTTAATTGTCGATTCAATTGATTTGCGCGCCGCGTTAAGCTCGTCAACGTCTTGATCGACGAAATGATTATTTATTGAACGCTCTATCAGCCATCCAAAGCTAAGTAGAAGCAGGGATATACCTGCCCCAATGGATATCGTCAGCCTTAGTGTAAGAGAAGGGGTGCCGTTTATCCAAAATTTCATGGATTCTGTTGCTCCGGGATGTCCAGCATGTAGCCCATACCGCGTACCGTGTGGATAAGTTTGGGCTCAAACGCATCATCAATCTTCGCCCTGAGACGACGAACGGCGACATCAATGACATTGGTGTCGCTATCAAAATTCATATCCCACACTTGCGAGGCGATGAGCGATCTTGGTAATACTTCACCTTGTCGGCGTACCAGAAGCTCTAGCAATGCAAATTCCTTGTTAGTGAGGTTAATGCGCACATTACCGCGTATGGCTCGTCGTCGGGGAATATCAAGTATAAGATTTGCAATCTGAATCTGTTCTTGCATCATGGTGGCGTTACCACGTCGCAGGAGAGTTCGTACCCGTGCCAGCAACTCGGAAAATACGAATGGCTTGACCAGGTAGTCGTCTGCACCGAGTTCCAATCCTTTCACGCGATCTTCGACGCTGTCTCGAGCGGTAAGGAACAGTACAGGTGTACTGGACTGGGCATCACGCAGGGCCTGAACAATGCGCCAGCCGTCCACATCAGGAAGCATTACATCTAGAACAATAAGATCATAGTGTTCCGTGAGCGCCCGGTGATGTCCGTCCAGGCCCGTATGGACTAAATCAACGAGAAAGCCTGACTCTACTAATCCTTGACGAAGATACTCGCCTGTTTTTAATTCGTCCTCAACAACTAATAATTTCATAACGTGTAATCCAAGCGGTTGCATGTCAGGTGACCGTTATCCCCGAGATATGAAGCCAACTGAATATAACTCTACTTTAACGTGGCGAACATGTCAGAAACATTGCGATTGTATGACTAGAGTATAATGAAACTAGCCATCTGAAAATCATTACTTAAATGTAATTCCAACGTCATGTCGTCGACAGGTGTAGGGCATTACAGTAAGCGAAAGGCCTATATATTTGGATCCCGTTTTTGGAGGCCGCGTATTTTGTGGACGGAGGTTGTCATGAAGTGTTCGATGAAAACGATGCTGAAAGTTGGTTGTGGAGTGCTGCTCTCGCTCGGTGCTTTGTACCTTGCCTTTCCGACATTCCGGGAGGTGCTTTTAGCAATCGCGCCATTTCTGTTGTTTCTTATTTGTCCCTTATCGATGTTTCTAATGATGAAAGGTATGAGTTCCCAGGATCAAAAAACAACGGTTCAAACGACATCGACTCGCCCGGGTGACACTCCAAAGCGTGTTGGTGATGAACCAATTGAAAGCAATTAAAAGCAATTGATAAAAGACAGGTGCCACTTTAAAAAACGTTCAGGTTTTCTGAGTAAATTTCTTTGGTCTGCAGTTTCTGGGGATGGCACGGTGAAACGAGTTTTATTGATTGTGTTCACGATTATCGGATCACTCGCTGCGCTTTGGTTGTTGGGTATGGGAGTAATGATGTTGTGGATGATGGTCTGACTAAAAGCAGTAGAGGAGCACAGCTTTCTGACAGGAATTTAATTTGAATGACACAAATGTAATTCAAACGTCACTCTAGTGACAGCTACATACCGCTAAAGTTTAACTTTCAACTGCAGCTCAGCGGTTTACCCGCCGCAGCGTACAGCATCAATTTTTTCAGAAGGATATTTTCACGTGAGACGTTCGTTATCAACAATCTCTCCGCGTATGCCACGGCGCCGGTTTGTTCAGGGCCTAGCTGCCGGCGGTGTCATGTTGGGTTTATCGCCGTTTGCGCATGCCGCGGGTGCCATTTCAGAGCGTACACGCACAGGAGCGGCCCCGGTGCTTACAGGCACAGAGTTCAACCTGGAAGTGGGGCAATCGCCTGTGAATTTTACGGGTAATTCGCGAATGGCAGTTACGATCAATGGCTCTCTTCCTGCTCCCACCTTGCGCTGGCGCGAAGGCGATACGGTGACTATCCGGGTCAAAAATACGCTGAAAGAAGATACGTCGATTCACTGGCATGGCATTATTTTGCCTTATCAGATGGATGGTGTGCCTGGTATCAGTTTTCCGGGCATTGCGCCGGGCGAGACTTTTGTTTACCAGTTTAAGCTCGAGCAAAGTGGCACCTACTGGTATCACTCCCATTCCGGTATGCAGGAAGCCCAGGGAATGTACGGCACCATTATCGTTGAGCCGCGAGATGCCGACCCTATTCGTGTTGATCGCGATCACGTCATCCAGCTTTCTGACTGGACAGACGAAAGCCCGATGCGGGTGCTTTCGAAGTTAAAAGCGCAAGGCGACTATTACAACTATAACAAGCCAACGGTTGCGGATTTCTTTCGTGACGTTTCAGAAATGGGGATGAACGCAGCGCTGGACAAACGCCAGATGTGGAACGAAATGCGTATGAGCCCTACAGACCTGGCTGATCTGTCGGCAGATGTACTAACGTACTTGATGAATGGAACGACACCCGCTGGCAACTGGACGGGGTTGTTCCGGCCTGGCGAGCGCGTACGCTTGCGCTTTGTGAATGGTGCGGCCAACACGTTTTACGACGTTCGGATTCCCGGCTTGAAAATGACGGTGGTGCAAGCCGATGGCCAAAACGTCGAGCCGGTTACCGTGGACGAGTTCCGGTTTGGGCCTGGACAAACTTACGATGTCGTAGTGCAACCCAAAGACGACGCTTACACCGTGTTTGCACAGTCGATGGATCGCACCGGCTATGCCCGGGGAACGCTGGCGGTTCGTGAGGGCTTGCAGGCGCCGGTTCCGGCACTTGATCCGGCACAATGGCTGACCATGACTGACATGATGGGCGATATGGGAGGCATGGATCATGGTGCGATGAACCACGGCAATGGGGGTCACGCAACGATGAATCATAGTGGCATGAATCATGACGCCTCTGGTTCGATGCCATCGGAAATGAATCATGCAGCGATGGGACATGGATCGTCTTCTGCCGGACCAAGCAAGACCGTGCGTCATGCGCGCACCGAGTACGGCGCCAGCATCGATATGCGGGTGGATACGCCTCGTATGAATCTGGACGATCCTGGCATTGGCTTGAGAAACAACGGACGAAAGGTCTTAACGCTGGCCGATTTGCATACGGTTGGCGGCCCCATGGACCCGCGCGGTGCCGAGCGTGAAATTGAGTTACATCTGACCGGCAATATGGAACGTTACAGCTGGTCGTTCGACGGGGTGGAGTTTGGGCAGTCAACGCCTGTGCATTTTCGCTATGGTGAGCGGGTTCGGGTGATTCTTCATAACGACACCATGATGACGCATCCCATGCATCTGCACGGTGTATGGAGTGAGCTAGAAACTCCCGATGGCAACTTCCAGGCTCGCTTGCACACGATTCCTTTGCAACCTGCCCAGCGTGTCAGTTTTTTGGTAACGGCTGATGCACTGGGCCGTTGGGCCTGGCATTGCCATCTTTTGTTTCACATGGATATGGGTATGTTCCGTGAAGTGGTGATTGCATGATCACAAAAAAACAACGAAAGGATACTTTGATAATGAAAACACGACTCAAGAAAATAGTCTTTGGCATGGTTGTCGTGTTGGCCTTGCCGTTCGCTGCGCAAGGACAAACTCAAAATTCCCATGTTGGCCACGGTTCGTCGTCTGGGTCTGAGACGACGGGCGATCCGGCAACCGAAATGACGCCAATGGATCATGGTGCCATGAAAATGCAGGGCGGTTCGCCTCCCGCTGATGCACGGGATCCAAATGCCTACTCCGGGGGCTTTAAGCGCAACGAGGGTCAGTATGCGCTGGATCCGCGCTACCGCTTGAAGATGTCAGATGAACACTTGTTCGCCAGCTTGCGGATGAATAACCTGGAATATGTCAGAGCGCGTGGACAGGAATGGGGCGCCTACGAGGGACAGGCCTGGATAGGCAGTACATTCAACCGACTTGTACTTAAAGGTGAAGGTGAGTTTAAAGATGGAAAAATACAGGAATCACGTACAGAGGTGCTGTGGGGCCACGCAATAAGTACATTTTGGGATACCCAAATGGGTGGCAGGTTCGATTACGGTCGGGGCGAGCCTTCTCGACAATGGTTGGCTCTTGGCGTTCAGGGGCTTGCTCCCTATTGGTTTGAGCTCGATGCAACAGCTTATTTGGGTTCTGAAGGCAGGACGGCCTTGCGCTTCAGCGCGGAGTACAACTTGCTTTTAACGCAGAAGCTGTACCTTCAGCCAGCTATGGAAGTGAATTTTTATGGCAAGGATGACCCAGAACGAGATATTGGACGGGGGTTTTCGGATGGCAAAGTGGGTTTGCGGTTGAAGTACGAGATAACCCGTCAGTTTGTGCCTTATATAGGGGTGGAATGGTCAAGCAAATTTGGGAAAACAGCCGACATGGCTGAAGAAGCTGGTGGTGCCAAGCAAGAAACGCGTTTTGTCGCCGGTGTTGGTTTCTGGTTCTGATGTTAATTCAATGAGGATAGATAGCATGAAAAAGTACGTATTAGCGCTGGTTTTAAGTGTTGCACCTTTGTTGACATTGGCTGCAGGTGAGCATTCGGGCGGTCACACCATGGATGGTAATGACATGCCGGGGCACAGTATGGAAGGGCATGACATGTCAAGTATGTCGAGTGTCGGTAAACCGGGCGATCCGGGTAAGGTGGATCGTACGGTGGAGGTTGTCATGAATGATTCCATGCGTTTTGAGCCCGCTTTGATTGAAGTGCAAAAGGGCGAAACCATTCGCTTTTTTGTCAAGAACGCAGGAAAAATTCCTCACGAAATGGTGATTGGTTCAATAGATGATTTGAAGGCGCACGCTGAAGAAATGCGGAATATGTCTGATATGAAGCATGCCGAGCCCAACATGATTACTTTGAACGGTGGTCAACGAGGGGGGTTGGTATGGACTTTTGATCAGGCAGGCACTGTTGATTTTGCTTGCCTGATTCCCGGCCATATGGAGGCAGGCATGATGGGTAAAGTCAACGTCAACTGACGAGGCGACTGGCGTGCTGAAAACCCGGCGTATTCCATTATTGTTTGTGATGTTAGTGGTCTTGCTGGTAATAGCTTTTTACTTGACTACTTTGGCGCGCAGTGATGGCTTTATCGATCCGTTCGCTGATCAGGGGCGACTTCTGCAGGGAAAGACGGTGTACACCGCAAATTGTGCTGCATGTCACGGGGCTAATCTGGAAGGTCAGGCGAACTGGAGGGAGCGGCTTGATAATGGCCGCTTGCCTGCCCCTCCCCATGACAAAACTGGGCATACGTGGCACCACCCTGACAGGCTGTTAGTCGATATGGTGAAACACGGATTGGTGCCTGGCCGTACCGCCCCGCCAGGCTATGAAAGTGACATGCCAGCCTATGGCGGGTTGTTGACAGACGAGGAAATAGTTGCGGTCATTGCATATATTAAGAGCACATGGCCGCCAAGAGTATTAGAGGCACAAAAAGAAGTCACGCTCAGAAACAGCAAGTGATTTGTGCCTCTGTGAAAAGATAAGGATATGCATGAAAAGATGGATTCTCCTTGCCGCAATACTGTCGGCAAATTCAGCGGTGAGTGCTGGGGTTGATAGTATTACGGTTTATCAGAATCCGAACTGTGGGTGTTGTTCTGGATGGTCAGATTACATGAAGTCTTCGGGCTTCAATGTCACAACTATCAAGACTGCAGACGTCGCCTCACATAAGGTTCGGTTGGGTGTTCCAGAAAAGTTAAGTTCTTGTCATACCGCTATTCTGGCAACGTCGGGGCAAATTATTGAAGGGCATGTTCCAATTGCCGCCGTCAAAAAGCTTCTTGCCATGCCTGAAATAGAAGGGGTGTCTGCTCCGGGTATGCCTATCAATTCGCCGGGCATGGGAGCACTAGATGGAAATTTAGTAACAGTAGACTTTAAGGGACGGAAATTTTCTCGTGATTAAGCCTGCTGCTAGTCAAATGTCTTTATCCGCAGAGCTGGACGACAATGCTCATGAAGTTTTGGTGAGTGTCATCGTTCCGGTTTACAACGAGGCCCCGGTACTCGATGCATTTCATGCACGATTAAGCTCAACGCTAAATCAGTTAGAGGGAATGCAGAGCGAAGTTCTGTACATTGATGATGGCAGCACGGACGAGTCTTTTGCAAAATTAGAAGCCATTCATTCTCATGATGTACGTGTAGGGCTTGTGCGACTTAGTCGAAATTTTGGTAAAGAAAGTGCTCTGAGTGCCGGTCTGGATCTTGCAAGAGGGCAAGCAGTGGTGGTTATTGATGCTGATTTGCAAGACCCTCCTGAACTGATTATAGACATGATGAACGTCTGGCGAGAGGGGGCTGATGTTGTCAATATGCGGCGGATCAGCCGCGAGGGAGAAACGCTCTTCAAGCGGTTTACTGCTCATTTTTTTTATCGAGTAATGAATCGACTGAGTGATGTTCCGGTTGCCCAAGATGTAGGTGATTTCCGGCTATTAAGCCGGCGTGCAGTTGATGCATTAAACATTTTGCCTGAGCGTTGCCGGTTTATGAAAGGGTTGTATGCGTGGATTGGTTTCCATCAAGTTACTTTGAATTATTTTCGTGAACCGCGTCACGCAGGAGTTACCAAGTGGAAATATTGGAAACTATGGAATTACGCCTTGGATGGCATCACCTCTTTTTCCACAGGCCCTTTGAAAGTTTCAATGTATCTGGGCTTGGTTAGTTCTTTAGCGGCTTTCTTTAGTGGTGTCTACTTTATGGTTAAAGCCATAGTCTATGGTGATCCTGTGCCAGGATTTCCTACGCTGATTGTCGCCGTTTTATTTTTGGGTGGGTTGCAACTCGTGGCAGTTGGCATTGTGGGTGAGTATGTCGGTCGTCTTTTCCATGAAACCAAGGCACGCCCCAAATATATCTTGGATCAGGTTAAGGCGCCAGAAGAGCACAAATAATCATTGTATTTCTGATAGACCATATAAGTTATTAAGCGCACTCATATTCACTGCAAGAGCATACTGCTACGTGGTTCTCGTGCGTTGAAGGGTTCCTTTTTGTATTAAAAATATATGAAAATTCTTATCACCAATTTTCACCGGGGCGATGGAGGAGGTCACACTACATACATTACTGCGCTGGTGATGGCCTTTAAAGAAAAGCACGATATTACCGTTATTGCCCCAAAGACCAGTCGTCTATATCAAACTCTTTCCGTATTTGCTGGCGTCCGTGTTATCGCTCACGATTTTAAAGGTGCCTTGTTAAAAACTTTAGGTGATGTTGTTAGTTTTCGTGCCTTACTTCGTAAAGAGAACTTTGATGTCGTGCACGTAAATGGTTCCGTTGATCACCGATTGTGTTTTTTGGCTGCTGTGAATCTTGGTTCAAGGCGCCCTGCCATCGTTTTTACACAGCATAATGATAAAGACATGAATCGTTTAGGTGTTTGGGTGAGAGCCCGTTTTGGTACTACGAAAGTAATTTGTGTATGCGACAAAAGCAAGCGTAAGTTGGAAAAAAGCCCATTCTCGCAATTAGACATAACTAGAATCTATAACGGTGTTGATGTGGATAGATTTAGTCCTCCGACCTTAGACGAAGTGGAACGTAATCGTGCTCATTGGATTGGCTCGACGCATTCAGGAAAGCTGGTTATAGGCAGTAATGCCGGGACGGCAGAATATAAGCGTTGGATGGACATGGTAAAGGCAGTAACCATGTTGCCTCAGGATTTACGTAGTCAATGCGTTGTTATGGTTGCGGGTCTGCCACCCCCAAAGTCTATGTTGGCTAAAGTTCATCAGCTTGGTATGGGACAAAATGTAGTATTTACAGGTTTGTTGCAGGACGTTTACCCCTTTATTACTACTTTGGATATAGGTTTCGTACTCTCTTCGGGTGTGGAAACGATATCGTTTGCTTGTCGAGAAATGATGAGTACGGGTGTTCCGGTTATTGTTAGTAATTCTGGTGGGTTGGCAGAGAATGTCGAACATGGTGTAGATGGTTGGATTGTGCCTGTTAAAAGTCCAGAGGCCGTTTCATCTATTTTGAAACATGTATTATTGAATCGAAATAGTTTGATTCCGATGCGTAGTGCCGCTCGTGATAGGGCTGTTTCGAGTTTTTCCCTGGGTGATTTTTTATCAAGTACAGAATCGGTGTATCTGGATGCCAGAAACGCAAAATTGAATGTTGCTGGGAACTAAATAGGGTTATTTCTGTCTCAAATTCGTAAACTTCATTGTTGAGCCATTTCAATACCTGATGTCAAGATGACTGCGACCTGTCGCCATATCGTTTCCGCTTTGATTTCACTACTTCTGATAGTGAGCGGGCCAACTTTGGCTATTTCGAAAGTCGCGAACGAGCAAACGGGTTCCGCAGTGACAACAAATTGTGATTCCCTAAAGTCAATACAAACCAAAGGTGCTAGCTCATTCCATGAAGCTGGAAACAATTGCATTGTCGTTGCTGATATGAGCTGTCCTGGCCCGGGCGGGACAAATAATTGTAATATCAGCCTTAGTTTTGTCTTCCTGCCGGCAGGTTCTGGTAGTTTGGCAGGTAGCAGCTCTTGCCCAAGAGCCCGCATTCACGCAATTTTTTACCAGGATCCGTTCTTGGTCTCTCTTTTACCCCCTCCGAAATATCGCTCCTGATTTTTTAACTTGGATATTTGCTCATCGTGCAAATTCCATTGAAGTTAATTTTTACAACAAGGCCCCGTGCTTTATACGAGCTATCACGGTACCTTAACTGGAGTGAATTAAATGAAAAACTCAAAAATCAAATTAGCTGCTACAGCGCTTTTCCTGGTTGGTTCGATCGGCACTTTCTCGGCCATTGCTAATGAGAGCGAAGGAAAAGGAATGATGTCATCGGAAAGCATGCAGGGAATGGGCAGCATGATGAACATGATGTCTGACATGTCCCCCGAAGATCGGAAAGCCATGACCGAGGCTTGCATGAAAATGATGCAAAACCACGGTAGCGACACCGTGAGTGGTGCGGAGCATGAGGGTGTCGCTAACGCTAATTAACAGCTTTGGCAATAACCTGAACTGAAATCAATTACCGGGGAGGCTACGGCAACCCCGGGTTTGATAGCACCCATTACCGATCTAACTTGAGAACTATCATGAAGTCGAAAAGAAACCCCCTGTTTACAAGCGTAACCTCCATTCTTCTAGCCTCCGCCTCTACCTTGGCGCAACCTGTCTTAGCGTCGTCCATACAAGGCTTCAACGATACCGATGGTCGCGCAATCACCATCTACAAGAGTCCCAGTTGCGGTTGTTGCCAATCGTGGGTGGAATATCTCGAGGCTAACGGATTTGAAACCAAAATTGTTAACACCAATAATCTCTATGAGATTAAGCAGAAACATAATGTTCCACGGGAAATGGCTTCCTGCCATACTGCATTGATCAATGATTTGGTCATCGAAGGGCATGTGCCGGCTAGTGATATTTTGGCTTATCTGGAAAATCCGCAGTTCAATATAATCGGGCTTTCAGTGCCTGGCATGATTCAGGGCTCGCCCGGCATGGAAACAGGCAAAAAGGAAGAATATCAAGTCATTGCTTTTAGTGCCAATGGCCAGCAAAGTGTGTTCCGTGAATATAAAGATTACTGAGGCTGATTCCATGACAGCAATTATTGATTTTGTTGACAGGATGATGCGTCGTTTCGGTTTGTTTGTGTTTTCGGCTACGCTACCCGTTATGGCTTACGCTCAGCCTGCGGTCGAGGCTCTACCCGTGAAGGCTCTGACGGTGAGCTCTTCAGGTGAGCTTGTCGTGTTGCGAGATATAGGTTTGTTTATGATTAAAGGTGGGACATCGACTAAAATTCCACTCCCTATGATCAATGAGCAAGCACATGCTTCAACTTTGGCCAAAGGTGCGGATGGAAGTGTTTACCTGGCTGGTCCGGGTATGGGCGTATGGCGCTACGACATCGGCGGTGCGCGTTGGCAGTCCTTGAATGAGACCCTACCGGGTCTTGGAGTTACTGCCATTGCCGCCCATGCCACGCAGCAAGATACGCTTTACGCTTATTATCCGGGGAGAGGTATGTTCCGATCTAAAGATGGCGGAGCCGAATGGGTAGGAGTTGATAGTGGTCCCAGAGAGCCTGTGCAGGCATTCCTGCATTCGGACATGCCCGGCAGTATGGAGACTGGTTGGCTGTTCTCCGGAACAACCCGTGGCGTTTCTCGTTCCATGGATTGTTTTTGCTTGTGGAGTGATGCGGGTGACTTGCGAGGTACGGTATCCGCCATCAGTTATGATCCGGTCGCTCCTCTTAATGTCTATGCAGTAATCACCGGCGCGATATATCACAGTGCGGATGGTGGCCAGACCTGGAAATCTCTTCAGGTGCCCCAAACTGTGACGGCTATTGTTTTTTCGCCGATAGAGGGGCTTGTGGTGGGTACGGCCACCGGGAAATTGCTTTTTCGGAATGCTGCTCGTGAGTGGGTGCAGATCGATGAATAAGTGGGTTAATGCACTTGCGGTACTCTTTGCGCCGGTAGTTGTTAACGCCTCCGGCGGGCAGCCGGATAGCGCTGGCGAGCTTGACGAAATTCAGCAGGGTCGGCAAGTGTATGAGCAGTCCTGTGCCGTTTGTCATGGATGGCAGGGCGAAGGTGCTACCACCTGGCAACAGCCCGATGAAAAAGGCGAAATGCCGGCACCTCCTCATGATGAAACCGGCCACACATGGCGCCATAGCGATGCCATGCTATTTAAAATGATCGCAAAGGGTTGGCGACACCCCTTCAATGAGTCTGATCGACTGACCATGCCGGCCTTCGAGGATGACCTGACTGATCAGGAAATACGGGCGGTGATTGAGTACCTCAAAACACTCTGGACCAATGAGCAACGGGATTACCAAAACTGACGTCTTTTTATTAATAGTAGTTTGCGAACCTGAACTGTAGTACGTACAATCTTCACTGCGATGAAAAAGCTGCTTCTTCTCTTCATGCTGGCTCTGCTTCCGCTCCAAGCGTCTTGGGGCGTCGTGGGTTTATATTGTCAGCCCGGGCAGCCAGTGTGTTCAACGCCATGTTACAGCGAAGGGAAACAAACTTCAGACGATATCACCACTAGTGCAATCACCACTAGTGCAGATGGCAACGCATTTGATGAAGGAGGTGTCAAACATAACGTGCATTCATGTCACGTATATTGTGCTCCTTTTATTAGCGTATCGTACGCTAATACACCGCAAACTCTCTTCGGCGTAACGCGTCGGTTTGTTGAAACGCGGCATCTTTCAGGCATCCTCAGCGAGCGACCTGAGCGACCTCAGTGGTTAAACGTGGCTTAATTGGCACGTTGCTGAGTTGTTTTGCCAGCCATTGCATCTCCAATCGCAAGTTTGTGCGTTGAGCTCATAGGGAGTGCGTACTTAGTGCGCTTCTAAACCACGAAAATAAGCTTGCTGCAACGCTAAGTCTAGTGCCAACTAATTATACATTTATGGGGTCGTTGCGCGTGTCAGTTGCGCGTGTCATAACGCCAGGGCATCCACGAGTGCAGACTTTAGGTAGCAATTGTGGGTAGTGGAGATTTCAAATGTTCAATTTTTTAATATTGATGAGCGATGCTTGAAGGCGTCAACCTGCAGGCTATGCGCGACGAGCGCAGTTTATTCAGTCATGTCAGTTTTCAGATTGGATCTGGCCAGTGTTTACATGTGCAAGGTGAGAATGGTAGTGGCAAAACCAGTCTTCTGCGCATGATTGCGGGGTTAATTCCACCCTCGGCCGGAATTGTGTCCTGGAATGGGCGATCCATACAGCAATCAGGCGGTGATTATCGTCGTGAGTTGCTCTATTGTGGCCACCTTTTGGGCCTTAAAGATGAGTTGAGCGCAATAGAAAATTTGATGTTCGCGGCTTCATTGGCAGACGACCCAGTTGAGGTTTGTGCTGTTCGCGACGCGTTGCGACGGAGCGGGCTGGCTGACAGGGAGGATCTTCCGGTGCGATTTTTATCGCAAGGGCAAAAGCGACGCGTTAGCCTGGTTCGTTTACTGCTTCAGCCACGTGCACTTTGGATTCTGGATGAGCCTTTGACAGCGCTGGATGCCAAGGCTGTTCGATGGCTTACTGGTGTGATAGACGCACACCTTGATTCTGGCGGCGTCGTGGTCATCACGAGTCATCAGGGAATGGCGCTAATGAACACGCCGCAGGTCATCCGGATAGGCGTATGAGCAAGATGTTTGGATTGATTGCGTTGAGTGGAGTTATACGTCGTGACTTAAAGATCGCCATGCGTCGTAAGGCGGATGCGTTCACACCGCTTGTTTTCTTTGTCATCGTGGTGAGCCTGTTTCCTTTAGGAGTTGGTCCGGAGCGAGATACGTTGCGACAAATTGCGCCAGGCGTTCTTTGGGTGGCAGCACTGTTAGCCGGTATGTTGTCGTTGAATCGGCTGTTTGAGCAGGATTACGCCGATGGCACTCTGGAGCAACTGTTTTTCTCGTCTGCTCCGTTGGGCATGCTGGTAGTAGGGAAAGTGTTTGCACATTGGCTGCTCTCTGGATTGCCCTTGGTGTTATTGGCACCGCTGTTAGGCTTGCAATACGACCTTTCGGCCTCGTCATTGACTGCATTGACTCTATCTTTGGTGATCGGCACGCCGGTGCTCAGTCTGGTGGGAGCGATCGGTGCCGGGTTGACCCTTGGTTTACGTGGTGGAGGGGTGTTGGTGGCGTTATTGGTGCTGCCTCTTTATGTGCCGGTCCTGGTCTTTGGTGCCGGCTCGGTGGCCGCCGTGAATGCTGGATTGGAAGCAGCTTCACATCTGTCATTGCTGGCCGCGATTTTGGTTCTGGCCGGCTTTTTTGCACCGTGGGCTACGACCGTGGCGCTGCGTATTGCATTGGAATAAAGGCAATTGAATGATTAATTGGTTTAAGTATGCTTCGCCCAGAATGTTCTATCCTCTGGCCGAAAAAATGATTCCTTGGTTCGCTGCGGGCGCGGTGTCATTGGCCGCCGCGGGGCTGTATGTTGGCTTTATTTTGGCTCCGACAGACGCGCAACAGGGTGAAGGTTATCGAATTATCTTTTTTCATGTGCCTGTCTCCTGGATGTCGATGTTCATATATTTGGTCATGGCTTTTTGGGCAGCGATAGGCCTGGCATTTAACAGTCGGCTGTCGGCCATGATGGCCTCGGCCTTGGCGCCCACTGGTGCTATGTTCACATTTCTTTCGCTTTGGACCGGCGCGCTCTGGGGAAAACCGATGTGGGGAACTTGGTGGGTGTGGGATGCGCGTTTAACTTCGGAACTGCTTTTATTTTTTCTCTATGCGGGGTTTCTGGCACTGCAGTCTGCGATTGATGAGCCGCGTCGAGCCGATAGAGCAGGAGCGGTGCTCGCGCTTGTCGGCGTTGTCAATATTCCGATTATTTATTTCTCAGTGCAGTGGTGGAACACCTTGCATCAAGGGGCATCGGTCTCTTTAACGCAAGCTCCTTCGATGGCAACGCTCATGCTCGTAGGCATGTTGCTTATGGCCTTTGCATCCTGGATGTATACGGTGGTTGTTGCTTTGATGCGGCTGCGTTGCATTGTGCTGGAAAGAGAACGGCATGCTGATTGGCTAATTGAATTGATTGAGGTGAGGCGATGAGTTGGAATAGTGCGGCTGATTTTTTTGCGATGGGTGGCTATGGGCTTTATGTATGGGGTTCAGTAGGCGTTACCGTCGCAGCTCTGATCCTTGAGTTATTCGTGCTCGGTCAACGGCGCAAAAGCGCCTTGTCAAGGATAAAGCGTGCATCAACTACGGAAAGGAATGATGACAATGAAAAACAGACATAAGCGAATTGCGCTCATCGCGGGTGGTGTCGCTGCATTGGGCGTAGCTACGGTGCTAGTGCTTAATGCGTTTCAAAGCAACCTTGTGTTCTTTTTTACCCCAACTCAGGTTAGTGCGGGCGAAGCTCCCAAAGAGCATACGTTTCGCATTGGGGGAATGGTTCAAACAGGCAGTGTTCAGCGCCAAAACGACGGCCTTACTGTGAACTTTATCGTCACCGACACCGTTAAGACCATACCCGTTACCTATACGGGAATTTTGCCCGATTTGTTCAGGGAAGGGAAAGGAGTTGTGGCCCAAGGCAGGCTTGAGCCAAGCGGGCATTTTCGTGCTCAGGAGGTTCTAGCCAAACACGACGAGAACTACATGCCGCCTGAGGCCCAGCATGCTTTGGACCAGGCCACCAAGAACACTTCATCTACGAGGCCATGACGACCATGATTCCTGAAATCGGCCATTTTTCTCTGATTCTGACATTGTTTGTGGCGCTGGCCCAGGGTGGTTTCGCGCTTGCCGGCGCCGCTAACGGCAATTTGCGGTGGATGGCTTTTGCCAGGCCGGCTGCGTGCATTCAATTTTTATTGATCATTATCAGCTTTGTCAGTCTGGCTTGGGCGTTTATTGCCAAAGACTTCTCGGTAGCATATGTCGCCCAGAACTCTAATTCGCAGTTACCCTTGTTTTATCGAATCGCAGCAGTCTGGGGAGGGCATGAAGGTTCGCTTTTATTGTGGATGCTAATGCAAACCGGCTGGGCGTGCGCGGTCAGTGTGTTCTCACGGCAGTTACCCGATGAGATGGTGGCGCGCATATTGGGCGTGTTGGGGCTGGTAGCGGCGGGGTTTCTGCTTTTCGTCTTGCTTACATCCAACCCTTTCGAACGGTTGGTACCGCCACCGATGGAGGGATTGGATTTAAATCCGTTGCTGCAGGACGTTGGATTGATCTTCCATCCTCCTCTGCTATATATGGGCTACGTAGGATTTTCAGTCGTGTTTGCGTTTGCAGTTGCTGCGCTTTTGACGGGGCAATTGGACGCGGCTTGGGCTCGCTGGTCCAGACCATGGGCCACGGCGGCATGGCTATTCCTGACCTTGGGGATTGCCTTGGGAAGCTGGTGGGCCTACTACGAACTCGGTTGGGGCGGCTGGTGGTTCTGGGATCCCGTGGAGAATTCCTCGTTTATTCCATGGCTGGTGGGTACGGCCTTGATTCATTCGTTAGCCGTCACCGAAAAGCGGGGCAGTTTCAAGAGCTGGACCGTGCTACTTGCCATTAGCACCTTTTCTCTCTCCTTATTGGGGGCATTTCTCGTGCGTTCCGGCGTGCTGACATCCGTACACGCCTTTGCTACCGATCCACGGCGGGGTGTATTCATCTTACTTCTCTTTACCGTGGTGGTAGGAACGTCTTTGTTCTTGTTTGCGCTACGCGCCCCAAAGGTGGGGCTTGGTGGACGGTTCGATTTGCTCTCGCGTGAATCCTTATTGCTTGTGAATAACGTATTGCTAGCCGTGGCGGCAGGCTCGATTATTCTTGGAACCCTATATCCACTTTTTATTGATGCGTTGGGATTAGGCAAGCTTTCTGTGGGACCGCCGTATTTCAATGCCGTCTTTGTTCCACTTATGGTGCCGGCACTGTTATTGATGGCGGTAGGGCCGGTTGCCAATTGGAAATCGGCCAAAATGAGGGCCATGCTCAAACGGTTGTACATACCGGCCGCTGTAGCATTAGTAATTGGCGTCGCGACGCCAATTGCGTTGGGTCGCTGGTCTTGGCCGGTGGCTTTGGGATTGGCATTGGCCACGTGGATTGCAACCGCTGTGGTGTTGGGTGTCTTAGAGCGTGTGCGGGCTACACGCGGTGGATTGTTTGCCCAGCCGCGCAGTTGGCTTGGCATGCATGTGGCGCATCTGGGCATTGCTGTCTTTGTGGCGGGAGTGACGCTCGTCGTGGGCTACGAAACTGAGCAAGATGTACGCATGGCACCCGGAGATATCGTGACTGCGGGCGGTTACGACCTGAAGTTTTTAGGGGTACGTAAAGCACCAGGGCCAAATTATATCGCCGACGTTGGGGACATCGAAATGTCACACGATGGAGAAGTTTTGCGCTTGCTTCACCCTGAAAAACGAAGTTATGCCTCTTCGCCCATGCCGATGACGGAGGCGGCGATTGATGCCAACGGGTTACGTCATATATATGTCGCCTTGGGGGAGCAGCTTGGCGAAAGGGCCTGGAGCATACGGGTTTATTACAAACCTTTCGTGGACTGGATCTGGGGTGGCTGCATACTGATGGCCTTGGGTGGGTTGTTAGCGATCAGTGATCGGCGTTATCGACTGAAAAGACGGGAGCGCCGTGTATCTGTACAGCTTCAGGGAGGCGCCTCATGACTCGTTTTTTATGGCCATTTGTGGGTTTCATTGTGTTGGTGGGCTTTCTTGCTGTGGGTCTTACATTGAGGCCCAGTGAAGTGCCTTCGCCATTAATTGATAAGCCTGCACCCAGCTTTACCCTGCCGTTATTGGCCTCGCCTGAACACACTTTTTCGCCGGAGCAGTTGAAAGGCAAAGTGTGGCTACTCAATGTTTGGGCCTCGTGGTGCTACGCGTGCCTTGAAGAGCATCCTGTCATTATGGGTTTGGCCAAGAAGCATGCGGTTCCAATTGTTGGGCTTAATTACAAAGATGTGCGCAGTGAGGCGCTGGCATGGCTGGAACGCAATGGCGACGCTTATATGCTTTCTGTATCCGACACACAGGGGCGGGTGGGCATAGACTTTGGTGTCTATGGGGTACCGGAAACCTTTGTCATCGATAAGGCTGGTGTCATTCGTTATAAGCACATTGGCGCAGTTACGCCACGCGTTGCACGCGACACCATTTTGCCGTTGATTAGGGAGTTGCAGCAATGAGGCGTTTGTGGATGGTCTTGCTATGTGCGGCGCTTGTGGTGCCGTCGTGGGCGACAAGCCCTGAGGTAGAGAAACGGATGCTCGATATTGCGGCTGAACTGCGATGTCTGGTGTGCCAAAACGAGTCGATCGCCGCCTCAAGAGCAGATTTGGCGGTCGATTTGCGTCAGCAGATTCGCGAGCAAATTGAAGCCGGCCAGAGTGATGCAGAAATTCGCGCATATATGGTCGAACGCTACGGCGATTTCGTGCTTTATCGCCCGCCTTTCAAAGCTACTACGTTTTTGCTATGGCTCGGCCCTGGGTTGTTTTTTCTTTTGGGTCTTCTCGTATTGATAGTTTCTCTGATCCGCCGTAAAGCGAGAGCGATGAACCCGGTATTGTCCGATGAAGAGCGTGCGCGAGCAGACGCACTCTTGAAGCAAATCACAAGTAATGGAAATCAGCCATGAGTCATACTTTTATCTTGTTCGCGGCACTCCTCGTGACTGGTGTAGTTCTTCCTCTTGGACTTGTACTCTGGCGAAGCCCACGGAACGATAGCAATCTTGAGCATCAGGCTGTCAATGCGACCGTACTGTGTGATCAATTACGGGAGCTGGAGCATGATCGCGTGAGCGGCACGCTCTCTGCGCGTGATCACGCTGAAGCCAGACAAGATATCCAACGACGGGTGCTCGATGAGGTGGAGCCTGCACGAACAGGCACCATGGCCCGGCAAGGCGGCAAGTATTCAGCCGTTGTTCTGTCTATTGCACTCCCTCTTGCTTCCGCATTGACATATCTGGCTTTGGGCAATCCTGCGACGATTGCCCCGGAGCCGATACAAAGCCCGGCGCGAGTTACACAGGCCGATGTGCAGTCCATGGTGGAATCGCTTGCAGCGCGACTCGAACGCAATCCGGACGATCCGGCTGGCTGGCTTATGCTGGCGCGTTCTTATCGATATTTTGAAAGATATGAGGAAGCGGCTCAAGCCTTTGGCAAGGCGACGACTGTGATTGAGGCAGACCCGTTGGCGTTGGCAGAATATGCAGAAACGCTGGCTAGAAGCTCTAGCGAAGGGTTTGAGGGTAAGCCTGAGCAACTCATTGAGCGGGCATTAAGTCTTGATCCCAATCAGCCTTTTGCGTTGACTTTAGCCGGCGCGGCAGCGCTTGAACGACGTGATTATCAGGAGGCTATCCAGTCCTGGCAAAAGTTGTTGGCTTTGCTTCCTGACGGCTCCGATGCCTCGCGCGCAGTGGCTGGCAGTATAGAGCGGGCGCGTCGCGAGCAAGGCCGCTTCGTACCTCAAGAGCGTTGAGTATTGGATTTTTATGATGAAGCAAATTTTTAGGAAAACCGGATGGATTGCACTTGGGCTAATAAGTGTCATCGCCATAGCCGCGGCTTTATATCGTTATCAGGATAATAACGCCTCGAATAATAACTTTGGCGGTGTGCTGAATGTTGCGATTGATATAGGTAATCAGCGCTTCATGCGGTGGCACACCCCGCGCGAATTGCCGGCCTTCTCTTTTCAGAACGAAGCAGGAAAAACAATTAGCCTAGCTGATTTTCGCGGTCGAGTTGTTTTACTCAATATCTGGGCTACATGGTGCCCGCCTTGCCGTGAGGAAATGCCGTCGCTTGATCGGTTGAATGCCAAGCGAGGGGGGCCGACATTCGAAGTGGTGGCGCTTTCTATTGATCGGGACCCGGCGTTGGTCAAGCCGTTCTATAAAGAGTTCAACATACAAACCCTGCGTGGCTATTTTGACCCGACCACTAAAGTTTCCGATATTTTGCGTATTCCAGGGGTACCAACAACATTGTTGATTGATCAAGAGGGGCGAGAAATAGGGAGGGCAATGGGTGCAGCCACTTGGGATAGCCCACAAGTCGAAGCATTGATTGATGCTGCGCTGATAAGGTCAGGGGCGATAGATTAAGTGAATGAGCTTTCTTGAGGAGGGGAGATGCTTGAGTTGAGCGCTATCGGATTGATGACGGCATTTGTTGCCGGTATTGCGTCATTCTTGTCGCCGTGTGTTTTACCGCTTATCCCAGGTTATTTATCTTATATCGCCGGTGGCTCGGCGACTCCCGCAGTGTTGTCCGCGAATGCGCCTGCCGCCAGGTGGCGAACATTGGGGTTGAGCGGGTGTTTTGTCCTGGGGTTTTCTTTAGTCTTTCTCGTTCTTGGTGCCAGTATTACGGCGATTGGACGCCTGTTTTTATCCTATCGTTATGAGCTCAATATTGCAGCGGGTATCATTATTGTTATTTTCGGATTGCTCATTATGGGTGCCGTAAGAGCACCTTTATGGACGCAACGCTATTACCGCTTTGAGTTGAAAGCCAGTGAAGGTAACCCCTGGTCGGCGGGCGTGCTTGGCGTAGCCTTTGGTTTCGGTTGGACCCCTTGTATCGGGCCGGTGCTCGGAGGCATTCTGGCACTTGGAGCAACAGCTCAGAGTCTAGGTCAGGGAATGTTGCTACTAGGTGTGTATGCGTTGGGGCTTGGTATTCCGTTTTTGCTGTCTGCCTATTTCATGGCGCCGTTTTTACGCCGATTAGGCGCTTTGAGACGTGCGGGTCGCTACCTGCAAGTCGTGACGGGCGTGATTATGGTGCTGATGGGTATAGCAGTGGCTAGTGGGCAAATGGCTCGTTTTGCGATTTGGCTGCTTAAAACGTTCCCAGTTTTGGGAGGCATTGGTTGAATACATCTTTGTTGGAGTAGGTATTTTGGGCCGCCTTGAAATCGTTTTAGTTCTAATGCCGTCCTTGAGTATGCACACCGCGTTGAGGTAAGTTTGCGCGTATGTGTCGTTGAGGTTTTTTTTGATTCTTGAAGCTTTATCTCATTGGCACGCAGGCCTTCAGTGGGAAAATTTAATTTTGATTAAGAAAAACATGACTTTTACTCGTCGTTCTTTTCTTGCTGGTACTGTACTGGCGGGGGGTTCGTTCGTGGGTGGGTCCGCCATATGGCCATCTTCGGTAAATAGAGAGCTGAAAAAGTTGAAGATTCCTGAGTTGATTGACGCTCGCAGCCAGGGGCAATCAATTGCGCTTACTGCACAGGCTGGTAAGCGTTCCTTTTTTTCAGATCGGGAGAGTTTGACACTCGGGTACAACGGAAGTTATCTTGGCCCGACACTGCGTGTTCATCGCGGCGATGAGGTGGAGGTCGCCGTTACTAATTCACTTCGTGAGAATACAACAGTCCATTGGCATGGCTTGCTTATTCCAGGGGAATTTGACGGCGGACCCCACCAGATAATACGCCCCGGGACAACGTGGCGACCTGTGCTCAAGATTAACCAGCCCGCAGCGACCCTTTGGTATCACTCCCATGTTCACGGTCGCACGTCAAAGCAAGTTTATGCTGGACTGGCGGGACTGCTGATCGTCAATGATGAAGACGAAAAAGCGCTCGGTTTGCCCTCGAATTATGGTGTTGATGACATACCTTTGTTATTGCAGGATCGGCAATTCAAGGACGGTACACTTGTTTTTCCTCAGGGAATGATGGTGGTAATGCACGGGCGGCGGGGCGATACTCTAATGGTAAATGGCACCGTTGACCCGGTGACCTGTGTGCCTCGCGGGTTAGTTCGTCTTCGCCTGGTAAATGGCTCCAACGCGCGGGAGTACGATCTCGCCTTTGCAGATGACCGGTTATTTCATTGGATTGCGTCCGAAGGCGGATTGCTTGAAAAGCCAGTCGAATTGACATCTCTAAGACTTGCGCCGGGTGAGCGGGCTGAAATTCTCGTTGATTTCTCCGATGGTCGCTCCATCACACTGGAAACAGAGCCGGATAACAATGTTTCGATGATGATGCGAATGATGACAGGGGTACCCGGCCCAGGTTGGTTTGGGCGGGAGGCAGTCATTAGATTTGAGCCTGAAGGTAAGGAGGCACCTGTGGTTAAGGTGCCGGAAACTTTATCTACCCATGAGCGTATGGATGTATCAAAGGTGGTCCGACGGCGGCGCTTTGCGATGAACATGGGTATGGGCAGTAGGATGGGAATGTTTGGTATTAATGGTCATGCATTTGATATGAAAAGGATCGACGAAGAAGTGAGGCTTGATGATGTAGAGATTTGGGAGGTTTCCGGAAATATGATGGCACATCCGTTTCACATCCACGGCGTCCATTTTGAAGTTTTGACTCGGAAAGGATTGGCCCCTGATCTTCGAGATCAGGGGCTTAAGGATACGGTCGCAGTTCGAGATCCGATTGAGCTTTTGGTGAAGTTTTCGCAGCCGGCAATAACATCTCCTTTCATGTACCACTGTCATATTCTTGAGCATGAGGACAATGGGATGATGGGCCAGTTCGTTGTTCGTTAATGCTTTTGTTGCTATTGGCCTTAAGTTTTCGTGCGCAGGCGCAATGCATTGAACACAACCGATGCCGAGCTTAGGCTCATAGCCAGCGCCGCAAACATTGGGGAAAGCAGCATTCCCGTGATGGGGTAGAGCACCCCCGCGGCTATGGGCACGCCCAGCGCATTGTAGATAAAGGCGAAACCCAGGTTTTGTTTCATGTTAACAATGGTTTTTTCGGATAGACTCCGGGCAATGGCGATGCCGCGAAGGTCTCCTTTGACAAGGGTCACCTGAGCTGAGTTCATCGCGACGTCGGTGCCGGTTCCCATTGCAATACCCACATTGGCTTTGGCAAGCGCGGGTGCGTCGTTGATGCCGTCGCCAGCCATGGCCACGATGTGCCCCTTGTTCTGCAGGTCGGCCACCAGATTGAGCTTGTCTTCGGGCTTTACTTCGCCATGCACTTCATCGATACCCAGTTCACTGGCAACGGCTTTTGCCGTGGCAAGGCCGTCGCCCGTGGCCATGATAATTCGTATGCCGGTTTCTTGTAAATTTTTCACGGCTTCTTGTGTGTTTGGCTTGATCGGGTCGGTAACGGAAAGCAAGCCTGCCAGGCTGTTGTCAACAGCCAGAAACATCACGCTGGCTCCTCGTTCACGCAATGTGTCAGCTGTTTGTTTCAGTTGCTTCGCATCCACACCCACTGACTGCATGAGCGTTGTATTGCCTAACGTGAGTTTGCGCCCCTCAACTGTGCCGCTCACGCCAATGCCGCTTTCGGAGTCAAAATCTTGTACTGCAGCCAGAGACAAACCCTGTTCTTTTGCTGCCGAAACAATTGCTGCGGCCAGCGGATGCTCGCTACCTTTATCCAGGCTGGCGGCAAGCCGCAAGACTTCTGATGCTTCGTAATCTTGCGTTCCTATAGCCTGATCAAATCCAGGTCTTCCTTCTGTCAAAGTGCCGGTTTTGTCGACAATAAGTGTGTTCACTTTACGCATGTTTTCAATGGCGGCAGCGTCTCGAAATAAAACCCCTTTTGTTGCGCCGCGCCCGGTGGCCACCATGATTGACATCGGCGTAGCGAGCCCCAGGGCGCAAGGGCAGGCAATAATAAGGACGGCAACAGCATTGATGAGACCGTACACCCACCCCATAAGCCCCAGACAAAAAACGTTATGATCGCAATGCCGATAACCGCGAGCACGAAATAGCCGGCAACAAGGTCGGCCATGCGTTGCATTGGAGCGCGAGAGCGTTGTGCTTCGGCCACCATCTGCACAATTTGTGACAGCACTGTTGCAGAACCAACTTTTTCGGCTTGAATGACAAGTGCGCCCGAGGTATTCATGGTGGCGCCGATGACCTTGTCTCCCGTTTTCTTTCTGACGGGCAGCGGTTCGCCTGTAAGCATGGATTCATCGATGAGACTGGTTCCGTCCTGTACCACCCCATCCACCGGCACCTTTTCCCCAGGGCGGACGCGAAGTTTGTCACCCTCATGTACATGGCTAAGAGGAACATCCTCTTCAGTGCCGTCGTCCGCGACACGTCGGGCTGTTTTGGGCGCCAGCCCAAGCAGTGCTTTAATGGCAGCAGAAGTTTGAGAACGTGCCCGTAATTCGAGCATTTGCCCGAAAAGCGTCAGGGAGATGATCACCACGGCCGCTTCGAAGTACACCGAGACGCGCCCCATGCTAAGAAACGCTTCCGGAAATACTTGCGGAAAGACGGTGGCAATAACGCTGTAAACGAAGGCTGCACCGGTGCCTAACCCGATAAGCGTCCACATATTTGGGCTGTGGTTGTGCACAGAATGCCAACCCCGTATGAAAAACGGTAGCCCCGCCCATAACACGACAGGGGTTGATAGCACCAGTTCGACCCAGGTTTGCGTGCTCATCTCAAGCCAACCCAGCTGGTGCCCGAACATGGCCAGAACAGTAACCAAAATCGTTAACGGCAGCGTGATCCAGAAACGGCGCGAAAAATCTTTAAGCTCCGGGTTTTCGTCCTCTAGTGTTGGAAGTAACGGCTCCAGACTCATGCCGCAGATTGGGCAATCGCCGGGCTGAGAGCGACGAATTTCAGGGTGCATCGGACAGGTGTAGATAATATCGCCGGTCGATTGTGCTGTTTCTTTAACTTGCGCCGCCGATTCCTGGCTATTAGGCGAAAGTGTCGACATTTGATGCTGTGACTGATGTTCACTGTGATGTTTGTGATCGGCCATAGTCGTTCCGGTTAGTACTATGTGGAACCTAGACAGTCAGATTAGCAAAATACCTGCTCTGTTTCTATGCTTGCGAAATTACATTTGTGTCATGTTTGATTAATCGTGTTTTCGGTACATTGTTTTTCGTTTAGCCTATGAAGATGGTTTCTTTTTGAATGGAGCGCGAAATGAAAGTTAAACGTGTTATACAGGCATCCGTTTTTGCCGCGTTAGTGTCGGTTGGCGGTATCAGCTTCGCTGCCGATCACGGCGTGATGCAAAAATCCGGCGCACCGCATGGAATGCAAGGTGAAGGAGCACAAGGCCCAATAATGGGTCAGTCTGGCATGATGGGCGGTATGAAAGGAATGATGATGGGAGATCAGTCAGGTATGGGCGGCATGCACCCCATGGCTGGTATGGGAGCAATGGGGGGCATGATGTCGGGCTGTCCGATGATGGGTCCTGCGGCGGCGGTACTCAGCCCGCAGCAACAGTTGCAGATGCAGGCTGAGATGATGCAGGCGATGGGTAAAATTATGGAAAAATACGCAGCTCAGATTGAGTCTGGCACTAATTACTAATTGATCGGCGAAGAGTGCGGGACGACATATTGGGCGCTAAATTGCTGCTTTGCGATATCAGATTCTTTAATTAGTATGGCACGAGCAGTCGGACAGCGCTCGTAAAATACCGCAAGAAGCAGCTGAAACCGGCTGGTTGCATTGCCGACGCAAAGTGAGCAGGTGCAGTTTCAGCTGCGCTAGCTCTTCCAGCCGGGTCTGAACTGCGTCAATATGCTGATCTAAAAACACATTTACTTCCTCACAACCTGTATTGGGTGTGTCTCGGTACTTAAGCAGTGTGCTTACATCGCTTAAGGTCATGTCAAGCATGCGGCAGTGCCGAATAAACCTCAGCCTTTCGATGTGTCCTTCGTTGTATAACCGATAGTTGCCATCGCTACGCGTTGGTGCTGGTAGAACCCCCTCTTTTTCATAAAAGCGAATGGTTTGTATTGAGCAGTCGGTGCGTTTAGCGAGCTCGCCAATTTTGATGTTCATCACATTATTATAAGCTCAAACTCTATAGTTTGTATATGGTTTGATGCGGCATTTGATGCGGCATGAGAAAATGCTTGACTCTATAGTGACTATAGGGTTCCCAATGGCATGGTTAAAGGAAAATTACTATGTCAAACACAGGAACAACTTACCACATCGCTACAATGGATTGTGCTGCGGAAGAATCCGACATCCGTCGTGCTTTGGAGCCGATTGAAGGCATACGAGGCTTGAATTTTCAGTTAAGTGCGCGGCTATTGGTAATTGATGCCCCCGATGATGTGCTGCCACAGGCATTGACCGCGATTAGTAAGGCAGGTTTTAACCCCAAGGAAGTATCGTCTGAGGATAACCATGAACTGTCCGGTGGGCGGCAGGCGGGTCATCGTTTTTCTAGAGGTATTGTCCGGTTGATTCTGGCGCTCGCTTTTGCCGTTGTAGCTGAAAGTCTGTCTTTTTTTGCCCCCGAAACACAAGTTTGGCAAATCAGCGGGATGATGATTGCTCTGATTGGTATCGGGCTAGCGGGGTTTGATACTTACACAAAAGGCTTCCTGGCTCTACGCCAGGCAAAGTTGAATATCAACGCCTTAATGAGTGTCGCGGTGACCGGGGCGTTTCTGATAGGTCAGTGGGCCGAGGCCGCCATGGTCATGGCGTTGTATGCGCTGGCTGAACTCATTGAGGCTCGCGCAGTGGATCGCGCCAGAAATGCGATCAAAGGTCTGTTGAATCTTGCGCCTGAAACTGCCGAGGTGCTTCAGGCGGACGGCAACTGGAGCGTCATACCGGCTAAGGATGTTGCTCTCGGACAAATTGTTCGTCTCAGTCCTGGTCAGCGTGTCGCATTGGATGGCGTTGTAACGGCGGGTTCCAGCACGATTAACCAGGCTTCGGTAACCGGTGAGAGCATTCCCGTTGATAAAACGGTCGGTGACCAGGTGTATGCGGGAACAATTAATGAGTCAGGCTCCCTGGAGTTTGAGGTGACTGCAATCGCTAGCGAGTCCACTTTGTCACGAATCATTCATGCAGTGGAACAGGCTCAGAGCAGTCGTGCGCCCACCCAACGTTTCGTAGACAAGTTTGCCGCAATTTATACACCAACAGTATTCATCATTGCGCTCATCGTGGCGTTGGGTGGTCCGTTAGTGTTTGACTGGACATGGCTGGAATCGGTATACAAGGCGCTAGTTCTATTGGTCATAGCCTGCCCATGTGCATTGGTTATTTCAACGCCGGTTACGGTTGTGAGTGGTTTAGCCGCTGCGGCGCGTCGGGGCATTCTGATCAAGGGTGGAACATACCTTGAAGAGGCACGCAAGCTTAAGGCGGTGGCATTCGACAAAACCGGAACAATTACGCAAGGTAAACCAAAACTGGTTACTTGGGAGTTGCTTTCGCCAACTATGACTAAAGAAATGGCAGCAGGTATTGCCGTAAGCTTGGCCGGCCGGTCAGATCATCCCGTCTCGAAGGCGATTGCCAATGGGTTGAGCGTAACTTCAACTGAGGTTAACGATTTCGCAGCGATTCCGGGGCGTGGTGTGACGGGGGTTTTGGCTGGAATAGATTATGTACTGGGAAACCATCGGTTAATGGCGGAACGGGGTCTGTCTGGCCCCGGATTAGCGGACCGTCTTGACGTTCACGAAAGAGAAGGCCGAACAGTGACTTTACTTGCAACCAACGATTCGGTATTGGCACTTTTCGTTGTTGCAGATACCATCAAGGCTTCTTCCCAGTCGGCTATGTTGAGTCTTAAAGAACTAGGTGTTACCCCAGTCATGTTAACGGGTGACAACCAAACAACAGCTCAAAGTATCGGTCGCGAGGCGGGTATTGACGACGTGCGCGGTGGTATGCTGCCACAAGAAAAGCTGGATGCTGTTCAGGAAATGCAATCCCAATATGGTCTGACGGGCATGACGGGCGATGGCATTAACGACGCGCCGGCGCTTGCTCAGGCAGATATTGGCTTTGCGATGGGGGCTGCCGGTACCGATATTGCCATGGAAGCGGCCGATGTGGTCATTATGAATGATGATCTACACCAAATTGCGTCTTCGGTGAAGTTGTCGCGAAAAACCCATAGGGTGCTATGGCAAAACATTTTGTTTGCACTCGGGATTAAAGCTGTATTTCTTTTTCTCGCAATCTTTTACGGGGCGACGATGTGGATGGCAGTATTTGCTGATATGGGAGCAAGCCTGCTGGTGGTGGCGAACGGGCTGCGCTTGTTGCGTCATTGAGGATTACGCATATTCGTACAGATGGACTTGAATCAGAATAAAAGAGTGCTCGTTTTATTTTCTGCAACTGTAATGTATTTGAATTTAATCAGAATTTTGTTCCTTGTTACTACATTTACTGTTTCAAACTTAGTTATTCGTTCTGCAACGGCGGCGGAGGTTCGAAGTTTTGCCACCGTTAAGGAGCATTATCAACTTAATGGAACAGGCCTTATCTGCAGCAGAACAAGTACCCAACAACGTCGTAAGTTGCTTTTTCGGGCACCATTGGATGGGTCTAATCTGGCGATAAGCTCAAAGTTTGGCCCACGTCGACACCCGGTTATGAAAACCCGAAAAGCCCATATGGGCATCGATTATGCAGTACCTAGGGGCACGCCTATTAAATCCACTGCAAATGGCAAAATTCAATTCGCGGGACGTCAAAAAGGTTACGGTAAAGTGATCAAAATTTCTCATATCGGCGGCTTTACCACAGTTTACGCGCATCAAAGTCGTTTTAAGCCTGGTCTCAAACGGGGGAGTTTTGTCATGAGAGGCGAGACAATCGGGTATGTTGGATCAACAGGTACGACAACGGGTAACAATCTGCACTACGAAGTGCGCGTAAACAACAAACCGGTTGATCCATTAATGGTAGACAAATCATGATTCGTTTCTATTTTTCACGGTTCAAAATTTGCGAAGGTATCGGGGTGGTAGATTGGTGTCCACCGGCACATGCGATTGTGATCGAGCGTCATACTTGCAGGGACAGCTAATGCTGTGGATCGTAACAAAGTATCTTGTGACGGCTGGTCTGGTTGTGCTAGTTTCCGAAGTCGCGAAACGAAGCGACCGGTTGGGTAGCCTGGTGGCTTCGTTGCCCTTGGTGACGTTGCTGACCTTGTTCTGGTTGTACTATCGAGGACCAGGGTAGCGAAAAAATTGCCAACCATGCTTACTACACGTTCTGGTACGTTATACCCACCTTGCCCATGTTTATTGCCTTTCCCTGGCTGCTGGGCAGGTTTGGGTTCTGGGGCGCCATCGTTGCGTCGGTGGTGTTGACTGTGGTGTGTTTTGTACTGTTTGCCCGAGTTCTTGTGTTCTTTGACATTGATCTGCTGGCGTAAATCCGGATAATCAGTCCGGAGGTGGTGGACTCAGATTATTTAGCGCTTTTCCAGGAAGAGGAAGGTGTGGTTGCTTTCTGTTTCGACACGATAGCAAGCGTGCTCGACACTAGGAATTGTCGGTATCGTTTTGCTAAATAACTGCATGTGCCGGGCGGACTTGGGATCAAAAGACAGCCGTTCCGGGGTGTCGTTGTAACCGATAATCAACAGACCCTGGGTTTTTAGTATGGCATGGCATCCATAAAGAAGCGCGCCGAAGTCTTCAAGCGTGTCGATTCCAAACCCAATCAGCCCGTTGGCAATCACGACATCGAAGCGGTTGTTAGGATAGTAACGGGTCAGCTCGGTAGCGGAGCCTGTAGTGTGTGTCTTTCCGTTGCCGTAACGCTTGTTTCGGGGGTTTAAATCAATTGAATGAAATTTTCCCTGTATCAGTCTGGGATAGTGCCAGTTGTAGCGGTCAATACCAATAAAAAGAATGTTTCCTTCATGTCCGCACTGTTCATTGATGTAGGAGAACAGTTGATCCTCAAGAAAATGGCGGTCTGCAGTGGACATTTCAAACTTAATGCCCAGACGGGCTGCCAGCCATGGCGATGTGCTAAAGAGCAGGCGTTTTACGGCGCATCTTGCTTTGTTTTTCTCTGCCATCTAGCTTGCTCCTTTCTCGTGTCGTACGTCATCGAGAATGTATTTGGGCCGTTCCTTTACCTCATGGTATAGGCGTCCGACGTATTCTCCGACAATGCCGATGGCCACCAATTGCAGGCCTCCCAGGAACAAGATCGCAGTGATCAAGGTGGGGAATCCGGGAACCGAATCGCCAAGAATTAACGCCTTGAGCAAGAAGTAGGCTCCGCTGAAGAACGCGGTGAGAGCACTGATAAGCCCAAGGTACATAGCTACCTTCAATGGGCCGGTAGAAAAAGACGTGATGCCGTCCAGCGCGTAATTCCATAACCCCCAGTACTGCCATTTGGTGGTTCCGGAGTGCCGGGGTTCTCGGTGATAGTCCAGTATCACCTGATGAAATCCGATCCAGGCATACAGGCCTTTCATGAAGCGGCAACGCTCTGGCATGGCAGTCAATGCGTCAACGGCACGACGGCTCAGTAAACGAAAATCACCCACATCCTGCATGATTGATACATCGCTCAGCCGGTTCATCACGCGATAGAACAGGTGAGATGTGAATTTCTTGAGTGCTGATTCTCCTTCTCGGGTTATACGGCGCATGTTGACCACATCTGCACCTTGTCGCCACGCATGCACCATAGCGGGTATTAGTTCGGGAGGATCCTGTAGGTCAGCATCGATGACGATAACGGCTTGTCCCTTGGCAAGATCCAGACCTGCGCTCAGGGCACTTTCTTTGCCAAAATTCCGGCTCAGTCGGGCAATGCTAACGTTAGCGTCCTGATCATGTATTTTTTCTAACTTACGTGGCGTTGTGTCAGTGCTGCCATCATCGATATATAAAATTTCACTGGCTATTCCGTTCATTTGGCTCAGTGTTTGTTGTAGGCGGGAGTGAAACGCGTCAATGCCAGTTGCTTCGTTAAATACAGGCACCACAATACTTAAAAAAAGAGGGGCTGCCCTCAAGTCTTCTTCTTTGAGTGTGATTTTATGATTGCTCATAGTCGAAATACCTTTTCGAAGAGTCGTCATCGGTGAAGCGTACGCGCAAGTTTGTTTGAAACCACTTTTTGGTTTACTTGCCGGTGTGGTTTGCTGCGATGAGATTTGAGTCTGTTACAAGCGGTGTTTATTTGTGCGCAATCGTTGAACACAGATAGTCTTTGCTGATTTGACGTCCACGGAGGCGTCAAATCAGCTAATTCAATTTTTTAGATTGCGCCCAAAACCCCTAGTACTGAAACTGCTACTGTTTGCGAAGTCGCATGAACGTTGTGCAGTTAACCTCACACCTGTAGATGTGCGCAGATAAGGAAAGAGGTGGGGCCGTTAGCTTCGAGGAGGGCGTAGTGGCCCTTCCAGCGTAACAGAGGTGTAGTCTTTATAAAGGAAAAAGATTGGGGCGGCACTTTGCGGGTCGGCAAAGGTCAAGAGAGCTGAGGGCTCAAGCGCAGGAAGTTGTGAGCTGGAGTTGGGGTGGTGATGAGCAGGCGAATTAGAGTCGTCGTCAAAGTGCAAAGACTCATCGGTATGATGGTGATGACTAATTTCTTGAGTATGAACGATGGTGTGCGTTATTTGTTCGGCCTGTTCGCTAATCTGGTATGGGCTAGCCCACGAAAGCGCTTGCAAACTCATTAAAAGCGTTAAAAGGAGAGCACGGACTTTATTGTTCACGAATGCGATAAGCGGTTTGAAATTAGTGCGTACATAATACCATTTCGCACAGCAAAGAAAAATTTCTTAATTTACTCAGCCAATTTATTGGTAAAATTCCATCTCTTTCTTTGCAAGTTGATGATTTTGATACAGAGTCGTTGGATACCAATTTTGTTGGCGTTAGTGCTTGCGATGCAGTCGGCTTTCGCTATTGGTGATACCAATTTGCCTCACAACGCAGCGACTCATCATTACGCCCACGTTGGTTCGGTTGCGCATGACAATGTTATGGTCCATGCCGCTGCTTCGGATACAGAGCGCGCCAATTCACCTTTCGATGCGGTTTTGAGTTATCTGTCTGATCATGGGCATCAAAATCATATTCACTTGCATGTTGTTTTGGTAGAAAGCTTAATCAGTATTGTCGTCCCGGTCGGGAGGCAATCCTTGTCTAACGAACAAAGCTACCCTTCCTCTGTAGTACATCCATCCTTGTTTCGCCCTCCAATTGCCTAGTCTTACGAACACTTTATTCTGAGAATTTTTCTCGTATATAACTTCGCAGGAGAGGCAAAATGTTTTTTTGCAAGCTCGTTATGGCTGCTTGGCGTTCACAGTTGCGTTGCGCTTGTGGCTGTTTGTTGTGTTTCTTTATTGTCATTCCTAATGTTGTAGGTGCGCAGTCTAAAGAAGAAAGGTTAACGCTCCCCAGTGCGCTTTCCAGAGTAATAGAGCGAAACCCTAGTTTGAAGGTATTTAATTTTCGTTTAAAGGGGATAAAGGGACTCCGTGTGACGGCTGATCAAAGCCCCGCTTACGAGGCTGGTCTGCAGGTCGAGAATGCATTCGGTAGCGGAGCTTTTCACGGTCTTGAGCAGGCCGAATATACTTTGTCGTTGTCGTCTGTCATTGAACTTGGGGATAAACGTCGGGCACGAGTAAACGCAGTGAGCTCGCGCTACGCCTTAGTTGATGCCCAGCGTGAAGCCGAAACCCTGGACTTGTTAGGCAAGGTGACCCAGCGTTACGTTGTTGCGTTAGCGTTGCAAGAAAAGCTTGGTTTGGCTGAACAGGCTGTGGCGTTGAATGAGGCAACTCTGAACATTGCCGAGCGTCGTGTTAAACAAGGAGCCTCGCCCAATTCCGAGGTCTTGCGCGCAAGGGCGGCTCTGGCGCAAAGTAGGATATCTCAAGCGGCTTTGATCACAGAGTTTGATATTCAAAAGACGGAGCTGGCGTCTTTTTGGGGTGACACACAAGCAAATTTCAAAAGATTGGAGGGAAACCTCTTTCGGGTTGAGCCTGGCAAGTCGTTTGATTTGCTATACCAACGCGTTAGTCGCAGCCCTATGATTCGTGTTTACGCCAGCGAGAAGCGCATGCGTGATGCACAGGTTAAGTTAGCGCAAAGTGAATCTGAGACTGACATTCGATGGCAGTTAGGCGCCCGTCGTCATGAAGCGACCGGTGATACTGCATTAGTTGTAGGGCTATCGGTGCCGCTTTTTACTGAGCGACGAAACAGGGGTGAGGTACAGGCGGCCTTGGCAGCGAGAGATGAGGTGGCCTACCGCCGGCAAGCAGCTCTTTTAGAGTTACATACATTGCTGTTCGATGCTTATCAAACTCGCCAGCACAGTATCAGTGCGGTTGAACAGTTTCAGTCTTTAGTGATTCCCACACTCACTGAGGCGCTCACACTTACTCAAAAAGCCTACGAGAGTGGTCGTTATAGCTATTTGGAATGGGTTTCTGCACAGCGCGATTTGCTTGGTGCCCGTGAGGCTATGGTGGAAGCTGCTGCTAAGGCATTGCTTAATCAAGTGTTGATCGAAGAGCTTACTGCACAGCCTTTGATGCAGCCATAGGATATTGCCGTAACGAGAATATTGAACAGGATTATGAATTATGCGGATGATAAGAACGCTTTGTGCGGTTTTAACGGCGATTTATCTATTAAGTGGGAGCGTGTTGGCTGCTCAGGGCACGAAAAATGCGCATCAAGAGATTCAAAATGGTCTTCTAGAGACCAGGGGGCCGCATGGGGGGCTGTTATTACAGCAAGATGACGTGTCTGTTGAGTTACTGATCTTTGAGCAAGGGGTCCCACCGGAGTACCGCGCGTGGATCATGAAAAATAGTCAGCAAGTTATTGAGAACGCTAACCTTAAGGTTGAGTTAACCAGATTAGGCGGGCAGAAGGATATTTTCGACTTTACTTTTGATGGAGATTACTGGCTCGGTCAGGGCGTCGTTGCAGAGCCTCATTCCTTCGATGTTTCAGTAATGCTTAATTATAAAGGTCGGAACTATCATTGGCAGTGGGAATCTTACGAGGGCCGTACCCAAATTGCGACTGATACAGCGGAAAAAGCGGGAATTCAAACTGCCAAAGCAGGTCCGGGTGTAATTGAGCAAACCGTAAAGACCTATGGTTTGCTTACGACCGCCCTTGATAGGGTTTCACAGGTACGAGCCCGTTTCCCTGGTGTGGTGATTCGCGTGACGGCGAACCTGGGGGACCTGGTCAGCCAAGGCGATGCCGTGGCCGAGGTGGAATCCAATGAGAGCCTACAAACCTATGTGGTGCGGGCACCCATTGATGGCGTAATCACGGAGCGCCATATCAACGGCGGGGAGGTGACAGGGGAGACAGCCTTGTTCGCCATCACGGATCTGAGCACATTGTGGGCCGAGCTGCGGGTATTCCCTGGGCAGCGCCGTGAAGTTGCCGTAGGCCAAACAGTCAGAGTGACTGCCGATGGTATCGATCGGCAGGGTACTGTCCGCCACCTGCTTCCTGCAGGCGACGATACACCCTATATCTTAGCCCGAGTCGGGGTAGACAACAGTGACGGCCTGTTGACACCGGGATTGTTGGTGGCCGGGGATCTGGTGGTGGACACTGTTGAAGTACCTCTAGCGGTGGATAACCGGGCCCTACAGTCTTTTCGTGACTGGACAGTGGTTTTCATCCAGGTGGGAGATACCTATGAAATTCGCCCACTTGAGTTGGGCCGCAGCGACGGTGAGATAACAGAGGTACTGTCCGGGCTTCAGCCCGGTGACCGCTATGTGGTGGAAAACAGTTATCTGATCAAGGCCGATATCGAAAAATCCGGCGCAACCCACGACCACTGACAGGAGCCCCGCTATGATTAATGCAATCTTGCGCCTCTCGGTGGAGCGGCGTTATCTAATGTTATCCCTGATCCTCGTACTGATCGGAGTCGGAGTATGGAGCTTCCAGCGCCTGCCCATCGACGCAGTACCGGATATCACCAACGTCCAGGTGCAGATCAATACGGAGGCACCAGGTTACTCTCCCCTGGAGGCGGAGCAGCGCATCACCTTCCCGGTGGAAACTGCGTTGTACGGCCTGCCCGATCTGTCGTACACCCGCTCTATCTCCCGCTACGGCCTGTCTCAGGTCACCGTGGTGTTCGAAGAAGGCACCGACATCTACTTCGCCCGCAACCTGATCGACGAACGCCTGGGCGCTATCAAAAGTGTGCTTCCACCGGGGCTGGAGCCGGAGATGGGTCCCATTGCCACCGGCCTTGGCGAAATTTTCATGTATACGGTGGAGGCCCTGCCCGGAGCTACCACTCCTGATGGTAATCCCCTCGATGCAACCGGCCTGCGGGAGATCCAGGACTGGATCATCAAACCACAGTTGGCTCAGGTTCCTGGGGTTATCGAGATTAATACCATCGGTGGTTACGATAAGCAATACCATGTCACTCCTTCGCCGCAAAAATTGCTGCAGTTCGGGGTAAGCCTGGAGGCGTTGACCAATGCCCTGGAAGCAAATAATGCCAATCGCGGCGCCGGCTATATCGAGCGCAACGGCCAGCAATTGTTGGTGCGCTCGCAGGGCCAACTGGCTACTATTGCCGAGATCGAGCAAGTGGTGATCGTCAATCGCGGCGGCGCACCGGTGACAGTCAGCGACGTAGCCGAGGTGGCAATTGGCAAGGAGCTGCGCACCGGGGCCGCTACCCGCGACGGTGCGGAGACGGTGCTCGGCACCGCCATGATGCTGGTGGGTGAGAACTCTCGTGCCGTCGCCCAGGCGATAGCGGACAAGCTCGAGGCCATTCAGCCTTCATTGCCGGAGGGCGTGAAGGTAGAGACCGTGTACGATCGCACCAGCCTGGTGGACAAGGCCATCGCCACAGTGGAAAAAAATCTGCTTGAAGGCGCGCTGCTGGTGATCGTGGTGCTGTTCCTGTTACTGGGTAACCTGCGCGCCGCCCTGATCACGGCAGCGGTGATTCCTCTGTCTATGCTGGCTACCATCACCGGTATGGTGCAGTCGGGGGTGTCCGCCAATCTGATGAGCCTGGGGGCGCTGGACTTCGGCCTGATCGTAGACGGCGCCGTAATTATTGTGGAGAATTGCGTGCGGCGGCTCTCTCATGCCCAAAGGGCAGGTCAACTGGCGCTCAGGGAGCGGCTGCAACTGGTGTATGAGGCTACCAATGAAGTGATTCGTCCCAGTCTGTTCGGTGTCGCCATCATTACCGTCGTCTACCTACCGATTTTTTCTCTGACCGGCGTCGAGGGCAAAATGTTCCACCCCATGGCCGCCACCGTGGTGATGGCCCTGTTGTCGGCGATGGTGCTGTCCCTGACCGTAGTGCCCGCTGCCGTGGCCGTCTTCATGGGCGGTAAAGTCAGCGAGAAAGAAAGTCCGATCATTGGCTGTGCCAAATCCCTCTACAGGCCCGCGCTGCGGCTCGCCATGCGGTTTCGCTGGCTGGTGCTGGGCGGCGCGACCGCGTTGCTGGCCATCTGCATCTGGCTGGCAACCACGCTCGGGTCCGAGTTTATTCCGCAACTGGATGAAGGGGATGTCGCGCTTCACGCCCTGCGCATTCCGGGTACCGGGCTGGAGCAGTCCGTTGCGATGCAGGAACAGCTGGAGGATCGCCTGAAGGCATTTGCCGAAGTCGATAAGGTCTTCGCCAAGATCGGCACGCCGGAGGTGGCCACTGACCCCATGCCCCCCAGCGTGGCGGACAATTTCGTCATGCTCAAACCCCGAGATCAGTGGCCGAATCCCGACAAAACCAAGGATGAACTGGTGGCGGAAATGGCACAAGCAGTGGAAATGCTTCCCGGCAACAAGTATGAATTTACCCAGCCTATTGAGATGCGCTTCAATGAACTGATCTCCGGTGTGCGGGCCGACCTGGGCATCAAGGTGTTTGGCGATGATCTGGATCAGTTGCTGACATCGGCCAACGAGGTTCTTGAGGTCGTTGAATCCATCGATGGTGCGGCGGACGCCCGGGTTGAGCAGGTCACCGGGCTACCCATGCTGTCGGTGCACCCCAAGCGCATGGCCTTATCCCGCTACGGGTTGACCGTGGACAATCTGCAGAGCCTGGTAGCCGCAGGCGTGGGCGGGCAAAACGCCGGCCTGATCTACGAAGGTGATCGTCGCTTCCGGTTGGTGGTGCGTCTGCCCGAGATTATCCGCCGGGATGTGGACAGCCTGGCGGATTTGCCGGTGCCCCTGCCGAGCGGTGGCTATGTGCCGTTATCGGAAGTGGCTGAGCTGGAGCTGGCGCCCGCTCCCAACCAGATCAGCCGGGAAAACGGAAAGCGCCGGGTGGTGGTCACCGCCAACGTGCGCGACCGCGACCTTGGCGGTTTTGTGGATGAGGCCCGCCAACGCATCGCCAGCGAGGTGGATTTGCCTGACGGTTATTGGCTGGATTACGGCGGCACCTTCGAACAACTGCAATCCGCCAGCCAGCGGCTGGCCATCGTGGTACCGGTGACCCTGGCGCTCATTCTGGCGCTGCTGGTGATGGCCTTCGGTACCTTCAAAGACGCGCTGATCATCTTCACGGGAGTGCCTTTGGCTCTGACCGGCGGGGTGCTGTCGCTGTGGCTGCGGGACATGCCGCTATCTATCTCGGCGGGGGTGGGCTTTATCGCCCTGTCCGGCGTGGCGGTGCTCAACGGACTGGTGATGATCGCCTTTATCCGTGATCTGTGGCACGAGAAGGGTGACCTGATGACCGCCATTGTCGAGGGCTCCCTGGTTCGTCTGCGCCCGGTATTAATGACGGCACTGGTGGCCAGTCTCGGCTTCGTACCCATGGCCCTCAATACCGGCACCGGCGCCGAAGTGCAGCGACCGCTGGCTACGGTCGTCATTGGTGGGATTATTTCGTCTACTCTATTGACGTTATTCGTGCTGCCGGTTCTATATTCAATGGTACATGGCAGGAAGGCGTCAGTATAATTTAAAGAAAAGTAGGGTTGTAATCAATTTGAACCGGTTGCAGCCGGTACCCACATTTTTCGTTGTTATACTGTCTGAGGTATTCAACGGGAACTACAACGAGTAACAATCCGCATTATTTTGGGCGTTGAGTGTCGGAGGCATCGAACGTTAGATAAGATTTGGCCTAAAACAACATAGGTCCGTTCGGAATCATGCCGGTTGCTCGTGTGAGAGGTGCTTGTGGTAACATCAAGGCTATGAGAAAGATTTTAGTGTTTAAACGCTGGTTTATCGTCATCATGACACTACTAATTGCCACCCAATCGATGGTGGCAGTTGCAGATATCTACCAGCTTTCTCACGATAGCATTCACCACTTGCGAACGCATCAGCCTACCGATGCGAGTAACGATATCAGCATCTTCAAGCAAACGCCTGAAAAATCAGACCAAGCTGCGTACGATTGTCATCGTTTTTGTCATGGTCACAGTTATATGGCGTTGATGAGTGCTCCACTGAGTTTAACTCTCAGCCTGGGAGCGGGCTTGATTGATTATCAAGCCAGTCTGACCTCCATTGCGCTCACCCCTCCTTTTCGCCCTCCTATTGGTTGATTACACCCATAAGTATGTTTTTGGAAGCTGTTACTCCTTAGTCACGGCAGATAAAAGCGTTCATTAGTTGCTGCGATTCCCTATTGCTTTATGAGTTGGCGATATCTGAAAGGATACGGGCCTTCCTGAGCTTGGGGGAGTCTTGGCTAATTAGGAATAGGGCGTGTAACCGAACGTGTACACGCTGGCTTTGGGAATCAACCATTATGATAAGTATTCATTGGCTCCAACGGGGCTTACTGAGTGTGTGCGTGTTATTTTCGCCTTTAGTAGCGTATGCACAAACGTCTGACTGGGATGACTGGTTGGCCACACAGATACTACAGCATCCCGATGTGCTTGCAGCCCGCGAGCAATGGCTAGGTTCTAACGCAACGGCGGACGCATTAGAGCAACCGCTCTACAACCCAAGCTTGTCGTCCGAAGTGGAGCGTAGGGGGCAGGAACGAAACTTCCGGGTTGGTGTGGAGCAAACAATAGACTGGTGGGACCAGCGAGGGGCAAGACAAGAGCAGGCGCGTTCGGAACGGATTGCCGCTGAGGCACTATTTCGTCAGAAATCGTTGGATAAAACCGCCGAAGCGCTTTCCGCGCTTGTTGAGTGGCGTGCGGCTGATCGCGCAGCCGACATTGCACAGGCTCAACAGAGTCAGCTAGACACGTTGTTTGATTTGGTGCAAAGGCGTGTTCAGGCTGGGGACTTGGGTGGCAGCGATGCCGAGCTTACGTTTCTATCTTTATCGCAACAACAGACTCAGCTAACTGAGATTGAGGTTGCCTTGCAAAAAGCTGAAGCCCGTGTCGCGGAGTTGTTGCCAGATTGGACGCCCGAACGGGGTGGGGTTCCCGACGAGTTTTGGCCTGCTCAACCTGAAACGATTTCAGAGAAAACGTTATTGCAGCACCCTGCCGTTGCGACTGCGCGTGCTCGTTGGCAGTCTTTGAAGGATGAAGCGGAGGTAACGCGCCGTTCTAACAAGGCCGAGCCCACTGTAGGACTTAATGCAGGACGTGATGGGGGGCAAAGTGTGGTGGGCTTAACGTTATCGATTCCGTTGAATGTACGCAATAACTTCAGTGCTGAGAGTCGCGCTGCGGAACGGGAGGCATCGCGGGCGTATGCGCAGTTTCAGGCAGTTTATCGAAAGAAGCGTTTCGATTGGCAAGCAGCTCAGAAAGCTTGGCAGCGTTTTGATCAACAGTACCGACGTTGGCAGTCAGTGACCCAAAATCGAATAGAAAACAGTGCCGACTTGCTTAAGCGGCAATGGCGTAGCGGCGACCTTTCGACTACTGATTATTTATTGGCTTTGAATCAACGCGCCCAGAGTATGTTGGCGGGCATTGAGCTTGAAAAGCAAACCAAACAGGCGCTGATCGATGTTTTGCAAGAATCGGCGCGTTTGATGAATGAGATAACGCTGACTCAATAAGAACCGGATGATGAAGATGAATTTAAGATTGAACCAATTACTGATTGCTGTTTTAGCTGGAGGGCTGATGGGCGTTTCCGGCGTATATGGCCAGACGCACAATGAGTCAGCGCATGCGCATGAAGAATCGAAATCCGCAATAACGGGTAGCGAGCAGCATGGCTCCTCGGCCGGTCATGATAAAGACGAACATGACGAAGAAGGGCATGACGAAGAAGGGCATGATGAGCAGGGCTCTCACGAACCGCATAAAGCGGAAGATGACAAAGTGGGCACCGAGCACGCCGAGGATGAGGGACATGCCGATCATGGTAACGAAGAGAGTGAGGGAGGACATAGTGAGTCCGCAAGTGCCGTCTTGAGTCCAGAACAAATGACGCTTGCGGGTGTTGAGGTTACAACCTTAACAGCAGAGCCTGTCGATTATCAGATTTACGCGCCCGGTGAGATTCTGTCAAACGGTTACACCACTTACAGGGTATCGCCCCGGGTGGCGTCCGTTGTGATGCGACGTCATGTTGCGTTGGGCGACCACGTCAAGAAGAATCAACCGTTGGTCACGCTTTTTAGCGAAAGCGTCGCGCAAGCGCAAGCGGAGTACCGTACGGCCTTACCAGAATGGCGAAGGGTACAGCAACTGGGTCGAAAAACCGTTGGAGAACAGCGCTACATTAGCGCAAAGGCAAATTTTGAAGCTACTCGTGCGACCTTGTTGGCTTATGGCTTATCTAACTCGGATTTGGAGTCATTGGCGTCGCAACAGCCTAAGGCTTTGGGTGAGTACACGTTACGCGCTGAAATTGATGGTGCGGTGTTGTCTGATGATTTCGAACAGGGGCAACGGATTGAGGCAGGTGCACCGTTAATTACGTTAGCGGATGAGGGAAAATTATGGGTACAAGCCCACTTGCCCGCGGACTTGTCCTTGACACTGGGCGCCGGCACAACTGCCGAGGTTGTTGCCGGCGGTGTGCGTATTGACGCCACGGTGTCTCAGGAGGCTCATACGATCGATCCTGTGACGCGCACTCGCGTCGTGCGTCTTTTGGTGGACAACACGGCACATCGCCTGCACCCGGGGCAGTTTGCTGAAGTATTTTTCCGTTTCCGCACAAAAGAGCCCGTTTTGGCGGTTCCTGAGACCGCATTGATGCGAGGCGCTGATGGTGACTGGACTGTATATGTTGAGGACCATCCGGGGGAGTTCTTGCCCAAGGAGGTTGACTTGGGGCGCGCACTTGGGCCATTGCGTGAGATCAAAGGGGTGAGGCCGGCTTCACGGGTTGTGACCAAAGGTTCATTTTTTGTTGCTTCGCAAATTGCCAAGGGCGGTTTCGACCCACATAACCATTAAGCCGAAGGAATCCCCATGTTTAATCGAATTATCGATTGGGCGGTCGCCAACCGTTTGCTGGTGGTGATTGCACTTATCTCGTTGCTTGCTACTGCTACGTTTGTTATTCCCAAGTTGAATCTGGATGCCTTTCCAGACGTCACCAACGTTCAGGTATCAGTGAATACTGAAGCACCGGGGCTGGCAGCTGAAGAAGTAGAGCAGCTTATTACGTACCCCATTGAAGCGGTGATGTACGCACTACCAGATGTGGAAGAAGTGCGCTCTATTTCCAAAACAGGTTTATCTGGTGTCACTGTGGTGTTCAAAGAGGGCACCGACATTTACTTTGCAAGACAACTGGTTTTTGAGCGCCTTCAAGCTGCAAAAGAATTGATTCCTGAAGGGGTGGGTACGCCGGAAATGGGGCCTAATACTTCTGGGTTGGGCCAAGTCTATCAGTATTTATTGGTCGCAGAGCCTGATTCAGGCTTGGACGCAATGGCATTGCGCAGTCTTAATGATTGGGTGGTGAAGATGTTACTGATGCCGGTTGAGGGGGTCACCGATGTGCTTTCTTTCGGTGGCGAAGTGCGCCAGTATCAGGTTAATTTGAACCCTTCCAAATTGCTGGCTTACGATCTGACCCAAGACGATGTGATGGCGGCACTTGAGCGCAATAATACCAACGTTGGTGGTTGGTATATGAATCGGGGGCAGGAGCAGTTGGTGATTAGAGGTTCGGGCTGGCTGGATCACGGCAAGCAAGGACTTGAGCAGATCCGTCAGGTACCGTTGAAAACGGTAGACGGCACCACCGTTACCGTAGGTAATGTTGCTCGCGTGGAGCTGGGCAGTGAAATTCGCCAAGGTGCCGTGTCTATGATGCGTAAGACGGTAGACGGTGAGGTCGAGAATCTTGGGGAGGTCGTTTCGGGTATTGTGCTCAAGCGCATGGGAGCCAACACCAAGGCCACTATCGACGGCGTGAATGCAAGAATCGAGCGTATTAACCAGGCTTTGCCCGATGGTGTGCGTTTTGAGGCATTTTACGATCAGGCGGATTTGATTACGCAAGCGGTGCAAACCGTAGTGAATGCGCTGTTATTGGCTTTCGTTTTCATTGTTGTGATCCTGGCCTTGTTCTTGATGAACTTGCGTGCCACCGCCCTGGTTTTGATCTCCATTCCGATTTCAATTGGTATTGCTTTGATGATCATGGCTTGGCTTGGGTTGTCAGCCAACTTGATGTCGCTTGGGGGGATTGCAGTCGCGATTGGTATGTTGGTTGACGGTTCCGTGGTAATGGTGGAGAACATGTTCAAGCACCTGACTCATCCCGATGCTGTGCATGATACTCAACGGCAAGCACGTGTAGGTCATGATGATCCAGATCCAACTGATGCAGCGCATGATCGCCAAGGGATTGCGTTGCGGTTGCAAGAGGCGGGTAAGGAAGTGGCCCGCCCCATCTTCTTTGCTACCGCAATTATTTTAGTGGTGTTCATGCCGCTTTTCAGCTTTCAGGGCGTTGAGGCCAAGCTGTTCCAACCAATGGCAATTAGCATCATGCTGGCGATGCTTTCTGCAATGTTGGTGGCACTCGTTATTGTCCCGGCGCTGGCAACCTATTTATTCAGAAAAGGGGTTCGCCAACGCGAGAGTTTTGTCCTGAAACCACTGGATGCCTTTTATCGTAAAGGCTTACGCAGCGCAATGAGGCATAGTAAAGCGGTGGTTGGCGTTGCGTTAGTGCTGGTGGCCGCCGCCGCCCTAGTGGTGCCGCGGTTGGGTACGGAGTTTGTGCCGGAACTGGAAGAGGGTACGATCAATATTCGCGTTACTCTTGCACCGTCTTCCAGCTTGGATACAGCACTTGAGGTTGCCCCTAAGTTGGAGGCTATTCTCATGACGTTTCCGGAGGTGACTTACGCGCTTTCGCGCATCGGTAGGGCCGAAATTGGCGGGGATCCTGAGCCTGTCAATAACATCGAGATCTATATTGGTCTGAAACCTGTTCCCGAGTGGACAAGTGCTGATAATCGTTATGAGTTGCAGGCGCTGATGGAAAAGAAGTTGGAACAGCATCCGGGTTTGTTATTTAACTTTTCGCAACCTATTGCGACGCGTGTAGATGAGCTATTGTCCGGTGTAAAAGCGCAACTTGCAATCAAACTGTTTGGCCCGGATCTGGATACATTAGCCGAAAAAGGTCAGGAAATAGAAACAGTGACAAAGGAAATAGAAGGCACGCGAGATGTCGCTATGGAACAAATTGCAGGTGAGTCGCAACTTGTTGTGAAACCGGATCGTCGTGCTTTGTCGCGTTATGGCCTGGATGTGGGCGATGTGATGGAGTTGGTGCGAGAAGGGCTTGGTGGCGCCAGCGCAGGTCAGATTATTAATGGTAATGAACGCTACGATATTTATGTTCGTCTTGACGAACGTTTTCGCAAAGATCGGGAAGCCATTGCCGATTTGCGACTTCAGGCTCCGTCGGGTGCTTGGGTGCGTCTGGGTGATGTGTCAGAAGTGACTATTGCATCAGGGCCGCCACAGGTGCGTCGTGATGACGTGCAACGCCGCGTTGTCATTCAAGCGAATGTTCAGGGGCGTGATATGGGCAGTGTGGTTGCCGATATTCGTCAAGCGGTTGCACAGAAAGTGGACTTGCCGACAGGGTATTCTATTGAAATTGGCGGCCAGTTTGAAAACCAGCAGCGGGCGCAACAGCGGCTGTCAGTAGTGGTTCCTATTTCGCTGGGACTGATTGCTTTGTTGCTTTATTTTGCTTTTGCTTCGGTGGGTCAGGCAATGTTGATTCTTGTCAATGTGCCGCTGGCCGTTATTGGCGGTGTTTTTTCACTTTGGGTATCAGGTCAGTATTTGTCTGTACCTAGTTCAGTGGGCTTCATTACTCTGTTTGGAGTGGCCGTACTTAATGGTGTGGTGATGGTGGAAAGTATTAATCAGCGCATTAAGGATGGACTGACAGTGGCCGAGGCAGTGTTTGATGGTGCAACATCGAGGTTAAGACCTGTTTTGATGACGGCGATTACGTCTGCGCTTGGTTTGATTCCTATGTTGATGTCTAACGGTGTGGGTGCGGAAATTCAAAAGCCGCTAGCCACAGTGATTGTCGGAGGCTTAGTCACTGCTACGTTTTTGACACTGTTTGTATTGCCTGTTCTGTTTGCCTGGTTTTCAAAAGAAAAGTTAAAGGAAATGGCGTAGTTCGTGCGTTGACCGTGGCCAAAAATTAGGCAGTACGTCGACTACGACGAAGGCATAACTACAATCAATAAAGAGGGACTCATCAATATGCGCAAACTCGTTTATTTTGTTGAGTCCCATCTTGTTTGGTTTGTGATTTTTGTAGCGGGCACTGGATTGGCGTTTCCCGAATTCGGCCAGTTTCTTAAGCCTTCGGTCGGGTTATTGCTCGCAGTGGTGAGCCCGAATTGCACAAACTAATATTGGTATGGCTGGTATGCAGTTGTTAGTGTCTATAGTTGCCTTTCGAAACCATCGGCCGGCAACCCCACTATATTCTCGCCAATCTTTCGGCGTTGTTCGAAATAATTCAGCACAACTCGTGAAAGCAGAACGCTAAAGCTTGGCGGCGCGCCTTTTTGTTGCAACAAAAACAATCAGAAAGTAAGGTTTGCTTCCGCGATAATTGAACGGCCAGGGCCTGGGATACGGCCAATTGGACTCACGTCGGCGCCTCTGAAATAGTAGTCTGCATCAAATAAATTGTTCGCAACCAAACCTAGGCTTAATACTTGTCCGTCGCCCATTTTGAAGTCGCGTGCGATGCGGACGTTGACCAAGGTATAGTCGGGCAATTGCCCTGCTGAGCCGCTAGGGGTTTCTTGAACCGTGTTGGCAGCATCGCTGAAACTCTCGCCTACGTAAAAGGCTGCGACACTAGCGTGCCAATTTTGATATTCGTAACCAAACTCTGCGCTGAAATGATGCTTTGGTGCGTTTGGTAATTGATTACCCGCAAAGGGTCCTGACTTCTGTTTTGTTTGCAGATATGTGTAGCCAAGGCGTAAGTCCAGGTTAGAGGTCAGTTCGAGGTCTGTTTGCAACTCCACGCCTCTGTGTTGGGTTTCCCCTAGATTTACGTAGCGATCACCAGCTTTGTCATATTGAATCTGGTCGGTGTAATCTATTTGAAACAAAGTGCTGGAAAGAGCCACTTTATCTGTTGCTTGCCAACGGGCGCCTAACTCATAATTCCAGGCAGTTTCGTTGGCCACGGCTTGTTTCTTTGTTGCTTGTGCAATCTGCACTGGCACAAGCGATTTTTGCGCATTGGCAAAGACAAATAAGTCCTTGCTGACGTCAAACCCGATGGTGAGACCCGGCAATACTTCGTTTGCTTTGTTGGCTGAAGTAGCGCGGCCAAGCACGTCCGTGAAATTCATGCGCACGCTTTCATATCGGATACCGGGTGTGATTTTGAGCGTGTCGTTTAATAAGCTAAACGTATCGCTGGCGTACAGCGCTATTGCGTTAGTCTCAAGATCCCATTCGCGAATTGCACTGGTTCTGCCGGTAGCTAATTTCGTTCGGTTTACATCGAAATCGACTTTTTCATGCACATAGCGCGCCCCAACGGTAATGGTTTGAATACCATGACGCACGGTGAGGCGAGGTTCTGTTCCCCATACATCGAACTTTCTTGGGGAGTCCGCAACGTCGGTTGACTGATAAGCGGGATCCGACCAGCCGGCACCCTCACTAAAATTCTGTCCAAAGTAGAAAGTTCGATCGGCGCGATGAGCAAAGTTTCGCCATTTGAATTCAACATTCTCGTTAGGTCGGTATGTCCAGGCAAATGTTCCACGCCACATTTTTGCTTTGTAGGCATCGTAAGGACGCTGGGACTGATAACGATCTTCCTCATAAGCATCGGGGCTCAGAGCCCCGGGTAGGTCTGCGTCTACGTCGTAATATTGCAGACTGAAATCGAAATCATTACGCGCATTCAAATAATACTCTGCGTCGAAGATGAAATTGTTAACCTGAGTATTCGAATGCTGACGAAATCCGTTTCCACGCTGGACATTGGCTTGCAACTGTAAAGCCAGGTCATCATTTACGAATCCGCCTATTCGATAATAGGAGTCGTTAAAGATATGGCCGGTTTCACTCGCAATGGTTGCGCGCTGCTGAAATGTCTGCTCTAGTTTGCCGGGAATTGGACGAGTAATAAAGTTCATCACCCCGCCCACATTGTTGGGGCCGTAGTGCACCGCTGCTCCTCCACGCACAATATCGATTGTGTCGACACTTGCCATGGTAAGGGGAAAGAGAGATACGCCGACATTACTGTAGGGGCCAATGGCAATCGGATAACCATCCACGAGCATTTGTAGTCTTTCACTACGCAAGGGATTTAATCCTCGTAACCCGATGTTTGGCAAGATACCGGTACCTGTCTCATCGAGAATTTGAACGCTAGGTGAAGAGCGTAATGCGTCTTCAAGATTTAGTGCACCGCTTTGTTCAATTTGTCGTCTGTCAATAACTGTTCTGGCACCGGAGTATTCCTTGGCGTCTTCCGCTGTTGGATTTCCAATCCAGTCACCCTGAACGGTAATTGTATCGAGTGCCTGTTGCTGTATAACCTGAGCGTCAACCAAAGAGGGCAAAGCAAACAGTGACATGCTGACAGCCAGCGAATGCAGTCGACTAGCTGTATGCGCTGTTCTGTTAACGACTTTGGACATTTTTTCTCCACTTATTGATAATAATTCTCAATTTTACTATGAGAAATCTTACCATAAACTTAATGGAGGTATACGGCCAGTGATCATCGACCACCTTGTCAGGCAGGTGTTACGGTCAATCATTCGGGAGAGGGACTGTGAAAGATGTCGGTCCTGTGGGGCAACATTTGGAGGTCAAGTATCACGATTACATCATGCGTGCATGTTGATTCCACAAGATCCAGATCGTTCCGCCCACGATAATCAAAACGATAAGCGACGTGAACAGGATCAACAGGAGGTCGTCGCGGTGTGAGCGGCCGTCTACATGCAAAAAATACCGAATCTGCGCGGCGCACTGAACCAGTGCGAGGATGCCGAGCAAAATTAATGCAGCCGGGCCGGTTAGCAGTTTGAACCAGACCACCGAAAAAGAGGCGACGGTTAAAATAAAGGCGAGCACAAGACCCTTAACGTAATCGCGCTGTTCCGCACTTTCCTCGTGATGCTCGGTTGAAGAGACACCCTGTTTCATAGAACGACCCCGTATAAATAAACAAAGGTGAAAATGCCGATCCAGATGATGTCGAGCATGTGCCAGAAAAGCGCCAGCCGCATCAGCCTTAGTTTGACCGGACCAACTGGGCCCAATGTGGCAAGCTGAACAGCAAGAACGATGAGCCAAATGATGGCAACCGAAACGTGTAGCGCGTGTGTGCCGGTAAGAAGATAATAAGCAGAGAGAAAGCCGCTGGTTTGCGGGGCGGCGCCGTGCTCCGTTAGCAGTATGCGATAGTCGTTTAATTCAAGGCCGACGAACAAGGCACCCAGCAGGCCCGTAAGCGTAAGCCAGAGCGCTAGACGGCCTTGATTCTTCCGGTATTTCAGCTCGAGTATGGCCAGCCCGAAGGTAAAGCTGGAGGCAAGCAGTACCATTGTTTCAAGAAAGACAGGGCTCAGGTCAAAAATGTCCTTTGGGCTCGGGCCTAGTGCAACACCCTGTATGCTCATTGCTGCATAAGTGGCGAACAGGACCGAAAACAGGACCAGGTCGCTCATCAGAAAGATCCAAAAACCGAAGATCTTCTCTTCGGCCTCCTCGTGGTTTTCCGGGTCGGTTGGCCCCAGATTGACGCCGGGATGGAGACGTTGATAAAGCTTCATGTCGTGGCCTCGGTCATGTTGCCTTTCATATTTTGCACAAAACGATTTTCATGTCGTTCCGGTAATGCTTTGCCTTGGTTGGCTGGGGTGGTTTCGTCATCACGCGTAACTCCGGGAGCGTTGCGAACGGCTTCGAGGAAGGCTTCGTTCTGTGCGCGAATTACATCGGCAGGGATGGTTTCTTCGGTATCGAGATTGAATGAGCTGGCAATGACGACTGCCCAGACCATGACGAACCCGATAATCGCCAACCACCAAATGTGCCAGATCAGGCCGAAGGCACTGGCGCAGGCAAACAGACCGATCAGCGGGGCTATGGCAGAGTTACGTGGCACATGAATGTCTTCATATTTGGCCGGCGTTTGGTACGCGGTGCCGTTGCATTTGGCGGTATCGAACGCGTCTTGAGAGGACACCGTGGGCACGACCGCGAAGTTCCAGCTCGGCGCGGGAGCGGGAATAGACCACTCCAGCGAACGGCCGTCCCAGGGATCGCCCAGCGGTACGGCCAGCTCTTTGCGGCGCTTCACGGAAACAACCACTTGGGCAATGAGCAGCGCAGTACCGGCCAAAATCATTGCGGCGCCCAACATGGCAATGGCGAACCAGATGAGATAGGCGGGGTCGGCCCATGTAGCGGTGCGGCGCGTTGCCCCCATCATGCCGATCCAGTACAACGGGAAGAAAGCCAATACGAAGCCGGGCGCTAGGAACCAGAACGCCTTGCGGCCCAGCCCTTCATGCAGGCGAAAGCCGAAGGCCTTTGGAAACCAGAACTGCACGGCGGCAAACATGCCGAACAGAACGCCGGGAATGATCACGTTGTGGAAATGGGCCACCAGGAACAATGAGTTGTGGACCTGGAAGTCGATGGTGGGGTTGGCCAGCAAGATCCCGGTAGAGCCACCCAGCACGAACATGAACAGGAAATTAATGTGGAACAGCATGGGTACGGTAAAACGGATACGGCCACGGTACATGGTTAGCATCCAGTCATAGATTTTGACCCCTGTAGGAATGCCGATGAGCATGGTGGCAATGCCGAATGCAGCGTTCACGCCGGCGCTTTGGCCCATAGTGAAAAAATGATGCAGCCAGACGCAGAATGAAAAGACGGCGATGCACATGGTTGCGCACACGAGAGAGGTATAACCGTAGATGCGCTTGCCCGAGAACGTGGAGACCACTTCAGACCATACGCCGAAGGCGGGGAGCACAAGAATGTAAACCTCGGGATGACCGAACAGCCAAAAAAGATTGGCGAAATTCATCATGTTGCCGCCGTCGCCGTTGGTGAAGAAATGGAAATCGGCATAGCGGTCGAGTGCAAGCATTAAGCTGGCCGCCGTTAACGGCGCCATGGCGAAAATCATCAGGATTGATGTGCAGAGCGTTGTCCAGGTAAACATGGGCATGCGGAAAAGGTTCATGCCTGGGCAGCGCTTCTTGTAGATCGTAACGGCAAAGTTAATGCCTGTTAGTGTGGAGCCTATGGAGCCTAGCGTGACGGCCCATATCCAATAATCGACTCCTTCTCCGGGGCTGAATTCGATGCCGGTGTAGGGCGGGTAGGCTGTCCAGCCACCGGTTGAGAATTTGCCCACGACCAGCGAAATCATCACCAGTATGGCGCCGGCCACCGTCAACATGAGCGAAATGGCGTTAAGCCGGGGGAAACTGACGTCGCGTGCGCCGATTTGCAGTGGCATCACGTAGTTCATCAGACCCGTGATAAAGGGCATGGCAACGAAGAAAATCATGATCGTGCCATGCGTGGTGAAGAGCTGGCCAAAATGGTCGGCCGAAAGGTAACCGGAGCCATCGTAGGCGGCCAATTGTTGCGAACGCATCACGGCGGCTTCGATGACCGCGCGCAAGAACATGACAATGGCCAGTACGATGTACATGATGCCGACCTTCTTGTGATCGACACTGGTGAGCCAGTCTGTCCAGAGCGGTTGCCACCACTTCATGACGGTGAGCAATATGAATAAGGCGATGCCTCCAAGTACCACCACACTGCCCGCACCTGAGGCAACGAATTCGCTGGTGGACGGGTTTTCGATGGCACCGGAAAAAACCAGGGAGTCCCACGTGAGTCGCCCAAATATCGTTTCCCAGGTCATTGGTTCACCTTCGCCACTTCTTGATGGCCGTGTTGTTTGTGCATGTCGGCAGTCATGTTGAGCCGTTCGGGTGCAAAGCTGGCAATGATTTTGTTGAAAAGGTCTGGGTCGAATGAGGAATAGAGCATGGGTTCCCTGACAATAGAGGGTTTAAGCAGCGTTTCGTACCCTTGCCAGTTAAGCTGCTTAGGGGCGTTGCGCATTTTTTCGGCCCAGGCAGTGAACGCATCGTTGGTCATGACTTCCGTTCGGAACGATTGAGCGGCAAACCCGGTGCCGTTGTATTGCATGTTGCGGCCCAGATACGTGCCTGGTTCGTCAGCGATAAGGTTCAGTTTTGTTGTCATGCCGGCCATTGTGTATATCTGCCCGGCCAGGCGAGGCACCATGAATGATTGCATGACGGTGCCGCTGGTTAGTGTTAGCGTGACCGGGCGTTTTTCGGGCAGGGCAAGAAGGTTGACCGTGGCGACACCTTGTTCCGGGTAAAGAAAAATGAACTTCCAGTCGAGCGATACGACCTGAATTTGAAGTGGGTCTTCACCTAACGGCGCATAAGGGTCGTATTTGTGGGTGTCTTTCCATAAGGCGGTGGCCAGCAGGATAATGATTACGACGGGCAAGCCCCAGATGAACAGCTCGACCCCCCCAGTTGAATTCCCAATCGGGTTTGTAGGCGCCCCGTGCTCCGCGGCGGTAGCGTATCAGAATGAGAGGAATCGCAATAAAGATGGGAATGACCACGAGTGCGGCCATGATCAAGCTGATCGTTCCGAAGTGTGATAGCTGGGCTGCAGCTACGGGGCCTGCGGGATCCATAAAGCCTTGCGATGGTGCTACGGCGCCGGACTTTGAGGTTTCCTGAGCCAGTGTGGTGGCAAAGATACCTGGGAGAATCAGTAGCGCGGCCAGAGCACAAAAAATGGAGGAAATGCGTTTATAGATTAAGCGGGCACCACTGACATGATTCAACATAATTCCTCGCTTAACCAAAGGATACAAGACTTACATGAAGAGAGGCAATGCTTTGACGTAGTTGTGTCGAGCGGTTCAGCTTGTCATGTCGGTTGTGAACACAACTGAGAAAAGTCGGCTTGTTTTTATTTGGGCGCGCTAGCGAGCAGCAAATAATACCTAACCAGCTCATTTCGAAAATGAATGCCTAATCTGTCGAATGCCCGGTTTCGATATGTTTTTACTGTAGGTAGCTTTAAACCCAAGTCTGTCGCAATGCCCTCGTAGCTCATTCCCAATACGGTTCTGGCGACAACATCGAGCTCTCGTTCCGTGAGGTCTGGGCGACACGCCTGGAATATTAGGCGAACGGCGTCCACTGACATGGCATTGGTTAAGTGTGATTGCTGTGAAAGAGCCAGGTGACGTCGAACGGCGGCCAGCAGGGCCGGCGCTAAAGCTTCAAACGCGGCGAGTTCGTGATCACTGTATAAACGTTGGTCGTTATACCGATAAAAGTTCAGGGCGAAAATTTCACTTTGCGACTCAGCTTCAACAACCGACAGGCGTTCGCTCATGTCGAACTGCCGGTAGACTTTGTCCCGGTGTAGGGGGGTGGGAATTTCCTCTGCTGTTAAATGCGTGATGGCGGGGCTGGTAATTCCGGTGCTGTCGAGAATGAAGCTTTTGTCGGCCAGGTGAGGGCCGGAGAGATAGGCACGCCAGCTATCGGCAGTTGTGTCTTTGCGTTGGTAGGTGCTTGACAAGAACATGCGAGGTTGCGACCCGCCCACCCGGTAAACCGACCAACATCCCACCGGCATGACGCGGTTTACCTGCTGCAAGACTTTGTGGGAGAAGTCCTCCACACCAATGCCGGTGACAATTTTTGCAACGGCGTCTTGTATTAGCGCAGCATCTGAGGCCGCGCCCTCGAGTCTCCATGCACGCATTTTGTACCCCGTGTCTTGTCGAATACGTGTCATCTTTTCGGATGACAGTGTTTTCTTTCTTATTTGCCTAGTATAAGGCAGGCCGCAGATCAATAGTGAAACACTGGGGCAGCTTAAAAATAAACCAAAAGGAGACACGTAATGCGTTTTCAATTTATTCGGAAGGCGTCATTCTGGCGTCAAACAATGATGGCCGGCGCGACGACGCTGGCTTTTGCTGCAAGTGCTCCCGCTTCAGCTGAAGTGACGGTAGGTGTAATCCTTTCTCTTACCGGGCCGGCCGCTTCGTTGGGTCAGCCGGCAGAAAATACCGTTAAGCTCTGGCCGCAAGAAATCGGTGGCGAACCTGCTCGCGTCATTATCATGAATGATGGCAGTGATCCAACCGAAGCCGGGAGATTGGCATCGAAGTTGATTTCCGAAGAAAAAGTGGATGTGCTGGTTGGGTCGTCAATCACTCCACCTTCCATCGCGATCATGGAGGTGGCTGGTCGTAATAAAACACCGCTTGTATCGCTGGGGGGCGGTAACGCCATTATTGAGCCTCAGGAGGGGTCCCGCACCTGGGCATTCAAGATTCCCGCGCCCGAAGCGTTGTCGGTTCAACGTGTTATTAAAGATATGAAAGACCGTAACATCAAGCGCGTGGGAGTCATTGCGGTAACCACGGGTTACGGCGAGGGGTTTCTGAAGGCATTTCAGGATCAGGCAAAAGAAGCGGGTATCGAGATTCCAGTGACCGCCCGGATTGGCGCCCAGGATATTTCAGCCACTACCCAAGCGCTGCAAGTGATGGCGGCCAAACCCGACGCGGTTTATATCTTCAGTTTCGGTACGCCCGGCGCCACGCCTCAGTTAGAGCTGGTCAAACGCGGTTACAAAGGTACGATTTATCAAACCCACGGCGTCGCGAATGCCGATTATTTGCGTATCGGTGGAAAGGCGGTTGAGGGAACCCGTTTAGCGGTTGCACCGGTTCTTGTTGCCGAGCAACTTCCGGAGGATCACCCAACCAAAAAAGCCGGCATGGAGTACGTAACCCAGTACGAAAGTGAATACGGCGATGGTTCTCGCTCTTTATTTGGTTCGACGGCATGGACGGCCTATAGCATGTTGAATGCCGCCATTCCTGTTGCAATGGAGAGTGCAAAGCCTGGCACGCTCGAATTTCGCCAGGCATTGCGTGATGCACTGGAAAACATGGAAGAGGTCGTGAGCCCCGAGGGTGTTTTCAACATGAGTCCGGAAAACCATAATGGTTTGGATGAGCGTGGCCAGGTGATGGTGAGCGTTGAAAACGGCAAGTGGACACTGGAGCAGTAAAAGCCATGAGTAGTGTGATGTCTGTTTCCCGTGCCGAGATTGCCGGCCTAAGTGACATTGTTGCGATGGAACGCGAACCGTATGAGAAGGCGGTTCCGTTTCATTCAACGGCGGCGTTGCTCGACTATGCGGTGTCAAGTTACGGCGCCACCACTGCGGTACATTTCCAGGAGGATGCAGACCCTGACGGGGCCTATATGACCTGGACGTTTGACGCGTTTCAGCGCCAGTGCATTCGTGCCGCCCATCTTTTTCGTTCTCTTGGTGTGCAGCGCGAGGAGCCGGTTGCATTGCTGGTACCTCACATTCCTTCGGCGCTATTTGCGTTGTGGGGCGCGCAAATGGCCGGCTGCGCTTTCCCGATCAATTACCTTTTGGGTGCCGAACATATTGCCCAACTGTTGCGTAAAACGGGTACGCGTGTGGTGGTGACCCTGGCCCCATGTGAGTCGCTGTCGATTAACGGGCAGGCGCATCGTGCAGCCGAATTGGCCGGCTGCGTCGAACATGTATTGGAAATCGATCCGAATGAGCGTAATCCGCAGGATGCCTCATTTCAGAGGCGGCTGCTGGAATATCCTGAAGAGGGAGGTTTTCAGGATGAGTTGAATCCGGACTGTACCGCGGCGCTTTTTCATACCGGGGGGACGACTGGGTTACCAAAAATTTTGCGGCATAGCCATCGCAACGAGGTGCATACCAGTTGGTTTGGTGCATGTTATTACGCTATGCAGCCCGGCGACCGTATTTTAAATGGGTTCCCGCTGTTTCACGTTGCTGGAACGTTTGTGTACGGGCTGGCGCCTTTGGCCGCCGGCGCTACGTTGTTTTTGCCCACACTAACCGGCTTGCGCAATCAGGCGTTCATCAAGAACGCCTGGCGATTTGCCGACAAACACGAAATTACCCATTTCGGCTGCGTGCCAACTGTCTTGTCCGCTTTACTGGGTGTGCCCAGGTTACCAGGGCAGGCGAAAGCGATGCGCTGGGCTTTAACCGGTGGTTCGCCTTTGCCCAGTGAGTTGGCGCAGAAGTTTGAGTCGCAATGCGATGTTGCTGTGCGTAATATCTTCGGCATGACGGAATGCGCGGGTATTGTGTCGATTGAACCTTGCCTTGCGCCGCGTCATCCGGGCTCAGTCGGCGTACGCCTGCCTTACTCCGAAGTGGTTGCGGTGCCGCTTGAAACGGCTTCGCAACCGCGTTTAACGGCATTTTGCGCGCCGGGGGAAACCGGCATCATTGCCATAAGAGGGCCGCACGTTAGCACGGGGTATCTCGATCCCACCCAGGCCCAGGGTACTTTTACTGACGATAACTGGTTGCTTTCCGGCGATTTAGGGCATGTGGATAAGGATGGCTATATTTACCTTACCGGGCGCAGTAAAGATTTAATTATCCGCAGCGGCCATAACATTGACCCGGGCTTTATTGAAGAGGCGTTTTTAAAGCTCTCCGATGTGAGTACATGCGCCGCAGTGGGTGAACCTGATGCCTATGCAGGCGAGTTACCGGTTGTATTCGTCACGTTGAAAGAGGGCGCCGCATCGGGCCCTGCCGCATTGCTGGAGCAGGCTACACCCTATGTGCCCGAGCGGCCGGCTGTGCCCAAACGAGTCATGATTCTTGAGACGATGCCAACCACGCCAATCGGGAAAATTTACAAACCGACCTTGCGTGCGCTGGCGGCCGAGACAAAAATCAGGGATATCATTCAGTCGTTGAGTTTGCCTGATACCGTGACTGTGCAGTGTTCCGCTCAGGCAAGCGGCGTGGTGGCCACAGTTAATATTCCTGCGTCACTGGGTGATGATCAGGTTGCCAATCTTAAACAAACATTGGGTACCTTGCCTTTGCAGGTTGATTTTCTTCAGGGGTAGGGTGTCGTTTACTTTGGATGATGATGACCCCTGTTTTACTGACTGATGTTGCGGATGGCGTGCTAACCATTACGTTAAACCGGGCTGATGCGCATAATGCGCTTAGTCCGGAGTTATTGTGTCGTTTGGTCGATGAGTTCGATGCGTTCGAAGCAAACGCTGATTTGCAGGTTGCGGTCTTAACCGGGGCCGGAACACAGGCGTTCTGCTCTGGGGGCGACCTGGGCAAGACATTGCCGCTATTCAGCGGCGCACGTTTGCCGGCCGATGATTGGGACCAGCGTTTGCTCGACGATCCCCGCGTGCGATCCGTTGCACCGCTGCGTGAGGAACCTTTGAGTAAACCGGTTATTGCGGCAGTCAATGGCGTGTGTGTCGCCGCCGGGGCTGAGATCTTGCTGGGAACCGATATTAGAATAGCAACGCCCCAGGCGTTGTTCGGATGGCCCGAGGTTAAGCATGGGCTGATTCCTTTTGCAGGAACACTGGCACGTTTGCCGCGCCAGGTTTCCTGGTGTCAGGCAATGCACCTGCTCCTTACCGGCGAAATGATTAATGCCGAAATAGCTTTACAGATGGGGCTGATTAACGAAGTGGTTGAGCCGGAACAATTATTAGAACGCGCCGGAAAAATTGCGGGCCGCATCGCCGCCAATGGCCCATTGGCGGTTAAGGAAATCAAGCGGGTTGCGCGTTCGGCAATGGATGAACCGTTGTCTGCGGGTTATGCCTTGGAAGACGACAGTTATAAAACGATAATGGCCAGCGCGGATGCCCAGGAAGGGCCACGTGCATTTATGGAAAAACGCAAACCGGTTTTCCGCGGTCGATAATTTCTCGGAAAAAAAATGATTGATTTGCAAGGAAAAGTGGCCGTCGTGACGGGAAGCGGCCAAGGCTTGGGCTTGTCGGCCGCTCAGGCGTTGGCAAAAGCGGGTGCGGCGGTGGTTGTGAACGATATCGACGCCGACCGTGCCCAGGCAGCGGTAGATTCAATCGTTGCCGCGGGGGGGCGGGCAACTGCGCAAGTGGTTGCTATCGGCAGTAGCGAGGCGGCCGACCAGTGTGTTGAGCGGGCTGTTTCTGCTTTTGGGCGCCTGGATATCATGGTGACTAATGCGGGCATATTGCGCGACAAGGTCCTATGGAATATGAGTGACGATGATTTTGACCGCGTCATTGAGACCCACTTGCGCGGGACGTTTACCTGTGCTCGCGCGGCAGTGCGACATTTTCGCAGCCAAAATGAAGGCGGCCGGTTGATTCTGGTTTCGTCTCTGGCGGGCCAAAAAGGTAATTTTGGCCAGGGTAATTATTCGGCTGCCAAAGCGGGCGTTGTAGGGTTCACACGCACGTGGGCCATGGAGTGTGCGCGCATGAACGTAACGGTGAATGCCGTATTACCGATGGCGTTAACTCAAATGGTGGCCTCCATCCCAGGAATGGAAGCGCATGTGGCCGCCGCCCGGCGTGGTGAACCTTTACCGCCCGAGGTTCGTATGGGCATGGGTATGGGGCTGCCGCAAGAGGTTGCCCCTTTGTTTGTGTTTCTGGCGTCGGCGCAGGCGCAGCACATAACCGGCCAGTGCATTGGTCTGGGTGGCGACAAACTGGCATTGTGGTCACACCCCGAGGAAGTCAAGGTGGCTTATCAACGGGGCGGGTGGCAGGCCGACGATATTGCCGGTGTGTGGGGCGGCGTGTTTGGCGCGTCTTAGGCGCAAATAAGCACTCGCCTGTAACGTCGTAAACTTTCCGGTAAAATGGTCTGTTCCATTTGATTATTTGTCTTTCAATTTTTAAATCTTTTATATAGGTTCCTAATGCAGCCCGTGGTTGAAAATCTCTCAGGCCTTGAGCGTCGTGTTGATGTGGTCGTTTCGGTGGCCGACATCGAAAAAGAAGTCCAATCGCAGCTCAAGCGCGTTGCACGTACCGCCAAAATTCAAGGCTTTCGCCCAGGCAAAGCGCCGCTGTCCATCATTGAACGTAACCATGGTCCCGGCATTCGCTACGACGTTATCAATACTGAAGTAGGTAAAGCGTTCGAGAAGGTCATTGAAGAGGCTAACCTGCGTATTGCCGGTACACCGAACCTGGAACCAAAAACAGAGGGCGTAGAAGAGGGCACCATGGCTTTCTCCGCCACGTTCGAGGTTTATCCGGAAATTACCGTTCCTGATCTTGCCGCGTTGAAGGTGACACGTTCGGAATCAGAAGTCGGTGAAACCGAAATGAATCGTACACTTGATATCCTGCGCAAGCAGCGTGCGAACTATGAAGCGCGTGACGGTCGTGAAGCACAAGACGACGATCGCGTAACGCTCGATTTCGTCGGCACAATCGATGGCGAGCCCTTTGAAGGCGGGTCGGCTGAAAAATTTCCGTTCGTATTGGGCCAGGGTCGCATGTTGCCCGAGTTCGAAACGGCCGTTCGCGGTCTGAAAGCAGGCGACACCAACACCTTTCCGCTTACCTTTCCTGAAGATTACCAGGGCAAGGAAGTGGCAGGTAAAACGGCAGAGTTCAAGATCACCATTACGGAAGTGGCTGAACCTATTTTGCCGGAAGTCGATGCCGAGTTTGCAAAGCAATTGGGCCAGCCCGACGGCGACGTCGACAAGCTCATGACCGATATCCGCTCCAACATTGAGCGTGAAGTGAAGGCGCGTGCGCGTTCCCGCACGAAAGCCAGCGTGTTTGACTCCCTGCTTGAAGCCGGTCAATTCGACGTGCCCAAAGCGCTTGTCGATAGCGATGCCGAAAATCGGGTCGCCGCTGCCCGCGAAGACCTGAAACAGCGTGGTGTACCTAACGCCGAATCAATCCCAATTCCTAAAGAAGCATTCTCGGCGGAGTCCGAGCGTCGTGTACGCCTTGGTTTGTTGGTTTCGAAATTGGTTGAAACGGCTGAATTGCAGGCTAAACCTGAACAGGTTCGCGCCCGCATTGAAGAAATGGCTCAGAATTACGAGCAGCCTGCTCAAGTCGTAACCTACTATTTGTCAGATCGTCAGCGTCGTGCTGAAATCGAGGCGGTGGTACTGGAAGACAATGTGGTTGACCACGTTTTGTCCAAGGCTCAGGTTACCGACGAAAAAGTGGATTTTGACGAATTAATGGGGACTGCATAAATGCAGCAATTTACGGATTTTTATGCCGCCATGCATGGCGACAACTCAGTTACGCCCACTGGTCTAGGCTATGTCCCGATTGTGGTTGAACAATCGGGCCGTGGCGAGCGATCCTACGATATTTACTCTCGCTTGCTACGCGAGCGCGTAATTTTCTTTGTTGGCCCGGTCAACGACCAGTCGGCCAACCTGGTTGTAGCGCAATTGCTGTTTCTGGAGTCCGAAAATCCAGGCAAGGATATTTCCTTGTACATTAATTCGCCCGGTGGCTCGGTATATGCGGGCATGGCTATTTACGACACGATGCAGTTCGTCAAACCCGATGTGTCCACGTTATGCACGGGTTTGGCTGCGAGCATGGGTGCGTTTTTGTTGGCTGCCGGCGCCAAGGGTAAGCGTTATGCGCTGCCTAATTCGCGGATCATGATTCATCAGCCGTCAGGTGGGGCGCAGGGTCAGGCATCCGACATTCAAATTCAAGCCAAGGAAATTCTTAGCTTGCGTGAGCGCCTGAACAACATTTTGGCGGAAAATACGGGTCAACCTGTTGAGCGTATCGCCCAGGATACTGAGCGAGACAACTTCATGTCGGCAGAAGACGCAGCGTCTTACGGCCTAATCGATAAGGTTCTGGTTTCCCGGACCGACGAATAGACGTCAACATCTGGTGGTACCATAGGTATTACCACAAACTCAAAGCTGCCCGGGTTCTATTTGGCCGGTGCAGCTGCAACGGATAGGTCAAAGAGTTTTTATGGCAGAAAAAAAAGGATCCGCCGACGAGAAAGTGTTGCATTGCTCGTTTTGCAACAAAAGCCAGCATGAGGTTCGAAAGCTTATTGCGGGTCCGTCGGTGTTCATTTGCGATGAGTGTATTGACCTGTGCACCGATATCATTCGCGAGGAAACCCGGGAAGCTGCGCGCAACGCAGTGCGTAATGAGTTGCCGACGCCACAGGAAATCAAAGCGTTTCTCGATGGCTACGTTATTGGTCAGGAAATGCCCAAGCGTAGCCTGGCGGTTGCGGTTTACAACCATTACAAGCGGATCCGTTACGGTGAGGTCAAAGGCGATGACGTTGAGCTCACTAAAAGTAATATTTTACTTATCGGGCCTACGGGTTCGGGTAAAACTCTGCTGGCACAAACGCTGGCCCGCATGCTCGATGTGCCCTTCGTCATGGCTGATGCCACAACGCTAACCGAAGCGGGTTATGTGGGTGAAGACGTTGAAAACATCATTCAAAAGTTGCTGCAAAACTGCAACTACGATGTCGACAAGGCTCAGCGCGCCATTATCTACATCGATGAAATCGACAAAATCTCGCGCAAGTCCGACAACCCCTCCATTACCCGTGACGTGTCTGGGGAAGGGGTGCAGCAGGCACTGCTGAAACTTATTGAGGGTACTGTGGCTTCCGTGCCGCCGCAAGGCGGGCGCAAGCACCCGAATCAAGATTTCGTTCAGGTTGACACCACCAATATCCTGTTCATTGTGGGCGGCGCCTTCGACGGCCTTGAAAAAGTCATTCGCGACCGCACCGAAAAATCCGGTATTGGTTTTTCTGCTTCCGTACGTGCCAAATCGGAACGTGGAGTAGGCGAACTCTTTGCCGAAGTTGAACCGGAAGATTTGGTTAAGTTTGGGCTTATTCCTGAGCTGGTTGGGCGTTTGCCCGTTGTGGCAACGTTGGAAGAGCTCGAGGAAGGCACCCTGGTCCGTATTCTTACCGAGCCGCGCAATTCTATTATCAAGCAGTTCCAGAAATTGTTTGAAATGGAAGATGTCGAGCTTGAGGTGCGCCCTGAAGCACTTCAAGCCATCGCACTGCGGGCTCTTAAGCGGCGTACCGGCGCGCGGGGCTTGCGTTCCATTGTTGAACAGGCTCTGCTGGGCACCATGTATGAACTCCCCTCGCAAAAAAATGTCAAAAGAGTCATACTCGACGAAAATGCGGTTGTGGGTGGCGGTGCGCCCTTGCTGATTTACGCTGAAGAGGAAGCTGAACAAGTCTCCTCCAAAGACAAGAAGTCTGATTCGCCGAAACTGAAGAATGCGGCAGCTTAGGGTCTTGAAATATCGGCGTTAGTCACCACCTACAACGCATGTGCAGTACTTACAAAAGGGAGGCGCTGGCTTCCCTTTTGTTTCTGAAGCTGTTTTATTAAGGAAATGACTATGTCTGCGAGCCAGATTCTCTCCTCAGAACCCATGGATCTCCCATTGTTGCCTTTGCGCGATGTGGTGGTGTTTCCGCACATGGTGATTCCTTTGTTTGTCGGTCGCCCTCGCTCAATCAAAGCGCTGGAAATGGCGATGGAAGCCGGCAACAACATTATGCTGGTTGCGCAAAAATCCGCCGGCAAGGATGACCCCACACCTGAAGACTTGCATCAAATTGGTTGTGTTGCCAGTATTTTGCAAATGCTGAAACTGCCCGACGGCACGGTAAAAGTGCTGGTCGAAGGTTTGCAGCGTGCCAAAGTCAATTCGGTTACCGACGCAGAAACACATTTCAATTCGAATGTTCAGGTATTGCCCGCCGACGAAGGCCAGGCAGCTGAAGCGGAAGCGCTTCGCCGTGCGGTCGTTGCTCAGTTCGAACAATACGTTAAATTAAACAAGAAAATCCCTCAGGAAATTCTGACTTCTTTAAGCGGCATCGATGAGGCAGGGCGCTTGGCCGACACGGTTGCGGCGCATTTGCCGCTCAAGCTGGAGCAAAAACAGCAGATGCTCGAGGTGGTCAATACTACTGAGCGTCTGGAAAACCTGTTGTCACAGCTGGAGTCGGAAATTGATATTCTCCAGGTCGAAAAGCGTATTCGTGGCCGGGTGAAGAAGCAAATGGAAAAAAGCCAGCGCGACTATTATCTGAACGAGCAAGTTAAAGCGATTCAGAAAGAGCTCGGCGAGGGCGAAGACGGGGCCGATCTTGAAGAGCTTGAGAAGAAAATTCAAGCCGCACAGCTTCCCAAAGAAGCGCTCAAGAAGGCTGAATCTGAGTTGAAAAAACTCAAGCTCATGTCGCCTATGTCGGCTGAGGCCACCGTTGTGCGCAACTATATCGACACACTTATTGGTTTGCCCTGGCGCAAAAAAAGTCGTATCAACAACTCCATTACCAATGCGGAAAGTGTGCTTGATGCCGACCATTACGGTCTTGAAAAAGTCAAGGAACGTATTGTTGAGTATCTCGCCGTTCAGCAACGGGTAGATAAACTGAAAGCGCCTATTTTGTGTTTGGTCGGTCCTCCGGGCGTGGGTAAAACCTCTTTGGGTCAGTCCATCGCGCGTGCAACCAACCGCAAGTTTGTGCGCATGGCGTTGGGCGGCGTGCGCGACGAGGCTGAAATTCGCGGGCACCGTCGTACCTATATTGGTTCAATGCCAGGCAAGATTCTGCAGAACATGTCCAAGGTTGCGGTACGTAACCCCTTGTTCCTGCTGGATGAAATCGACAAAATGGGCGCTGATTTCCGTGGCGATCCATCGTCGGCGCTGCTTGAGGTGTTGGATCCGGAACAGAATCACACTTTCCAGGATCACTACATTGAAGTCGACTTCGACTTGTCCGATGTGATGTTCGTGGCTACAAGCAATACGCTGAATATCCCACCCGCGCTGCTCGATCGTATGGAAGTGATTCGGTTGTCGGGCTACACGGAAGACGAGAAAGTGCATATTGCGTTCGACCATTTGCTGCCCAAGCTCATGAAGAATAACGGTGTACGCGAAGGCGAAATGGAAGTCCAAGAGTCTGCGGTGCGCGATATCGTTCGTTACTACACGCGCGAAGCGGGTGTTCGTGCGCTTGAGCGCGAAATCAGCAAGTTGTGCCGCAAGGTTGTGAAGCAAATGCTGGAAAAGTACCCTGAGTTAACCATGGCGCGCCGCCGTGGCAAGGCAGTAAAAGGGGAAACACCCATTGAGAAAGTGGTGATTTCTTCCGACAACTTGAACGACTTCCTGGGCGTTCGTCGTTTCAATTTCGGCATGGCCGAAAAAGAGAACAAGGTTGGCCAAGTCACCGGCTTGGCCTGGACGGAAGTGGGCGGCGATCTGCTGACTATCGAAGTGGCGGACATGCCGGGCAAAGGCAATGTCATTCGTACCGGCTCGCTGGGCGACGTCATGAAAGAGTCTGTTGAAACCGCACGCACTGTTGTTCGGGCAAGAGCTCAGAAATGGGGTATTTTGTCATCGGTTTTTGAAAAGCGCGATATTCATATCCACTTTCCCGAGGGAGCAACACCCAAAGACGGCCCATCGGCGGGTATTGCGGTTACAACAGCCATGGTTTCGGCCCTTACCGGTATTCCCGTTCGGTCCGACGTCGCTATGACCGGTGAAATTACTTTGCGTGGCGAAGTATTGCCCATTGGCGGCTTGAAAGAGAAACTTTTGGCAGCACACCGGGGCGGCATCAAAACGGTTTTGATTCCCGAGGAAAACGTGAAGGATTTGCAGGATATTCCTGACAACGTTAAAAACCAGTTGGAGATTGTGCCGGTTCGCTGGATTGACCGTGTGCTTGAAGTTGCGTTGCAAGACATGCCACAGGCTTTGTCTGACGAAGAAGTGGCACGCCTTACGGCTGAGTCGATCGCCAATTCAAAGACGTCGGGTGAGTCGGGTACCGATAACGTAATTAAGCACTAAGTACTTCGGGGCGGTTAGTATGCCGGCATTTGTAACGGCGCCGCCCCGATTTCGCCCGCCGCGTTCAGTAACTTCGGCGCGAGTTCATTGTGCATGCGTTGTGCACTGACGGTTTTTGTTGGAACCGGCATGGCCAATGCACCGTAGGCACCTTGCCAAAGAATGGGAACAGAAACCCCGCCAATCCCTTCATGCCAGGTATTGCGCACCATGGCATAACCCAGGCGATAGCAAGCTTCCAGTGCATTTTCCAGCCCGCACACGTCTTCATTGCGCTGTTCCATTTCGGTTCTTAAGCGTAGCAAGGTAGACCAGCGCTTTTGTTTGGGCATAGCCGCCAATGTTGCTATGCCCGCTGCCGATACATTCATTCTTAAGCGCCCACCCGTAGCCAGCCGAATGGCGTGAAAATCGCTTCCTTGCACAACATCGACGTAGCACATGTGCAGCCCATCCTGGATAGCCAAAGCCACGGTGTGTCCGGTTTGTTCGCTGATTCGGGCCAGGTGAGGGCGAACACGGTCGCGCAGACCCATGCCCGCCAGCAGCGGATAGCCCAACGTGAGATTTTTTGGGGTAAGTTCATAGGTTCGGCCCTGATCGGAGCGTCGAAGGTAGCCCAGCTCAGTCAACGTGTGTGTCAAGCGGCTGACTGTTGACGGGGGTAATGTGATCAGCCTGGCAAGGTCACCGTTTCCCAATGGCTTTTCGGCGCGAGAAAGGCATTCAAGAATAGCCAGCCCCCGGGCTAATGCGTCAACAAACTGCCGGTCTTTGGCTCCAGTCATTCGTTCTATCTCCTGTTTTTTGCATGGCGGAATAGTTTTTCGCGCAATCATATTAAGATTGGCTCGATTACACAAATGATGATCAATGTGCCATGGTCGCCGAGCGCCCGTACATTGACTAACAGGAGACCGTCATGTTGGCTGGCGATATGTTGCGCCGTTCCGCCGAGCGCTTCCCTTTTAAAACGGCTGTCATCTGGGAAGACCAGGCGATTAGTTATAAGGAATTGAATCGGACGGCAAATAAGTTAGCGAATGCTTTAATTTCCGCCGGTATTAAAAAAGGCGAAAAAGTTGCGATGCTGTGCCGCAATCGTTTGGAATATGCGATTGTATTTTTTGGTGTTGCGCGGTCGGGAGCCGTATTGGTGAACGTCTCGACTTTATACTCACCTGACGAATTGGCTTATGTTCTGGAAAAAGCCGACGTTACGACACTGATTTATGAGTCCCTTTTTAAGGACAAAGTGGAGGGTGTAAAAGGGCAGCCATCTCTCTTGAGCCGGTATATAAGTATTGGCGGCGATACAGATGATATTGATTTGGCTGATTTTTATGCGGCAGGCGATCAAATTTACCCCGATATTGAGCTTAAACCTGATGATCCATTTTGCATGACGTATACCGGTGGCACGACCGGGCGTCCCAAAGGTGTACTTTGCAGTCATTTGAATCGCTACATTACGGCGCATACAGTTGCCTTGGAGGAAGCGCTCGATGAGCGCGATGTCATTGGTATGGTCACGCCGCTATTTCATGTTGCCGCTTTGAACATTATGTTTCAGCCTGCGGTGCTGGTTGGGGCAACAAGCGTTTTTTTAACCAAGTGGAGCCCGGATGCCTTTGCGCAAATGGTGCGACAAAGCCACATGACGGCCGCGTTTATGGTGCCGACACAAATAGCCATGGTCGTGAGCGACCCGAGCTTTGATGCCGGCACCTACGAAAGCTGGCGCAAGGTATCGTTCGCAGGTGCACCCATGCCCGACTGGGTTCAGAAGGAAATGATGCGGTTGCTGCCCAATGTCGCCATGACGCAAATCTACGGCCAGTCTGAAATGGGCGTGTTAACGTCGTTACGGGCTTGGTATTTGCAAGACAAACTTGGCTCGATCGGCCGTCAGGCTTACAACGTCGACATTGCGCTTATTGATACTGAAGGACGTCCGGTGCCGCGAGGCCAAATTGGCGAAGTCGCATCTCGAGGCAATAACGTCATGCTTGAGTATTACAACGAACCCGAACAAACAGCTGCATTCTGGCGCAATGGTTGGGCGGTAACCGGCGACTTGGCCGTTATGGACGAAGATGGCTTTATTACGTTGGTTGACCGCGCCAAAGACATGATTATTTCCGGAGGGGAAAATGTTTATCCCAAAGAAATTGAGAATGCCATTTATGAACTTGACGCTGTGGCCGAGTGCGCAGTGTTTGGCATTCCCGACGATAAATGGGGCGAGATACCGATTGCGTACGTGTTGCTGAAGTCAGCGGCCTCGTTAACGGAAGAAGAAATTGTTGATCATTGTGCCCGGCGTCTGGCGCGTTTCAAGCGTCCGCGGCAAGTCAAATTTGTTGAGAGCTTTCCCAAAACGCCGATCGGCAAAATTCAAAAGAACCTGCTGCGCGACAAATATTGGCAAGGCAAGGAGAAAAAAATATGAACCCAGTTTATGAAAGTTATCAGCGCTTGCAGTTCGATGAGCCTTTACCAGGCGTTTTGCGCATTACCATGGCCAACCCAGGACGTTTGAATTCCGCCGATGCCGTCATGCATGGGGAACTCGTGCGGGTGTGGCGTGATATCGATGCTGACCCCGATGTTTCCGTTGCCATTATCCGTGGTTCAAAGGGGGCGTTTTCGTCGGGTGGTGACCTGGATCTCGTCAAAGAGATGACGGAAGACTTCACGGTGCTGTCACGTGTCTGGAAGGAGGCACGGGACCTGGTCTATAACGTGATTAACTGTTCCAAGCCTATTGTTTCGGCGATGGAAGGACCGGCAGTGGGTGCAGGCCTGGTGGCCGGCTTGTTGGCGGATATCTCTATTGCCGCCAAAGATGCACGCATTATCGATGGCCACACCAGATTGGGTGTGGCCGCCGGAGACCACGCGGCAATTGTGTGGCCGTTGCTGTGTGGAATGGCCAAGGCGAAATACTATTTGATGCTGTGCGAAAGTGTTTCTGGTGAGGAGGCTGAGCGAATCGGCTTGGTGTCGCTATGTACCGATGCGTCGGAGCTGGAAGAAAAGTCGCTTGAAATTGCCACCCGTCTGGCAAACGGTTCGCCTTCCGCTTTGCGTTGGACGAAATATGCGCTGAATAACTGGTTGCGTATGGCTGGGCCCACTTTCGATACGTCGTTAGCATTGGAGTTTATGGGTTTTACAGGCCCCGATGCGAAAGAGGGGTTGGCCTCGCTGAAAGCAAAGCGAAAACCTGATTTTGATCAAAATTGCCCGTTATAAATAGCCGCGAGGAAAAAGAATGTCCGATCAAAAAAAAGCTCAACTTGAAGCTTCGTCTGCAGATGATGAGGTATTACTCGAGTTCCCATCTGCACATATTGCGATTGTGCGTTTGAATCGTCCTCATGTGCGCAATGCGCTCGATCTAGGGATTCGTAAAGAGCTGGCCGCGGTGTTCAGGTCGTTGGCCGATAACGCTGAATTACGTTGCGTTATTCTCACCGGCGGTGACAAGTTTTTTGCCGCTGGGGCGGACATTGAAGATATGTCCCGGATTGATGCGGTGCAGATGTATCATCGACATACGGAACGCTTGTGGGCAGCCGTGGCCGAATGTCCTGTTCCGGTTATTGCGGCCGTGGCGGGTTATGCTTTGGGTGGGGGCCTGGAGCTTGCCATGAATGCCGATATGATTGTGTCCGCGCGTAGCGCTCGTTTCGGCCAACCTGAGGTTCGGGTGGGAATTATGCCCGGAGCCGGGGGGACGCAACGTTTAACCCGTGCAATTGGCAAGTTCCGTGCCATGTACTTGTGCATGACAGGTTATTTGATCAGTGCTGATGAAGCTTATGATATGGGCTTGGTCAGCAAAGTGGTTGACGACGCAGAACTAATGCCACATTGCCTTGAGTTAGCGCAACATTTGGCCGGTCAGCCGCCTATTGCTTTACAGCAAATTAAAGAAGTGGTTTTACACGGTGCCGATGCGCCGTTGGGCGCAGCACTTGCGCTTGAACGAAAAGCGTTGCAGCTATTGTTTGCCACTCAAGATAAGCAAGAAGGGATGAAAGCGTTTCTTGAGAAGCGCAAGCCCGATTACAAAGGGTTGTAAATTATTGGAGGCTATTGCATGGTACGAATGAGTCCCACCGCAATGCCTTCCAGAGCAAATTCGTTGCCTGCATCGACAATAATGGGTGAGAAGTCGGGATTTTCCGGCAAAAGCTGAATTTGCCCGTTCTCGCGATGTAAACGTTTAACGGTAACGTCGTCACCCAGTCGGGCAACGACGATTTGCCCGTTACGTGCTTCGGCTGTTTTGCGAACCGCAAGGAGGTCGCCGTCGAGGATGCCGGCGTCGCGCATGCTTAGGCCACGCACCTTGAGCAAATAGTGAGGGGTGGCCGAAAATAATGAAGGTTCTACCGACAGTTCCCGTTCGACATGCTCGTTGGCCAGAATAGGGCTGCCGGCGGCAACGCGCCCAACTACAGGTAACACCAGCGGGTTGAAGAGTACGCCCGACGACAGACTGGTTTGCGATAACGCCGGTTCAGGATCGGTTTCCACTTTCAGGCGAATGCCGCGTGATGCCCCGGCAGTGAGTTCTATAGCCCCTTTTTTGGCAAGGGCCTTGAGGTGATCCTCAGCTGCGTTGGCAGACTTGAAACCCAGTTCTTTCGCGATTTCAGCACGCGTAGGGGGAAAACCCGTGCGCGCGATTTGCGTACGGATAAGATCAAGAATTTCCTGTTGGCGGGAGGTGAGTTTGATGGCCATGGAATAAGGGCTGTATTTTTATACAGCCCTTATTCTGCCCCAGCGGATATAAATTGGCAAGTTATTAATGCCGTTGCCAATCTTTTTTGCTTAGAGCACTTTTGCGATTGATTTTGCAACGTGATCGATGTTGCCACTGTTTAATGCGGCAACGCAAATACGACCGCTGCCAACCGCATAAACACCATGATCGGCGCGTAATGCTTCTACTTGCTCTTTGGTTAGGCCCGAATAAGAGAACATGCCGCGTTGCGCCAAAACAAAATCAAAGTTTTGCGTTACGCCGTGGTCTTTGAGCTTCTGAACCAATTGTGTTCGCATGTCGCGAATGCGGTTACGCATGCCGCTGAGTTCCTCGACCCACAGTTGATAAAGTTCGGGGGTATTCAAGACTGTGGAAACGACCGTGCCGCCATGAGTGGGCGGGTTGGAGTAGTTGGTGCGGATGACGATTTTCAGTTGGCTAAGAACCCGGGCGCTTTCGTCTTTCGACGCGCAAAGGAGTGTTAGTGCACCAACACGTTCGCCGTATAGCGAAAACGATTTGGAGAACGAGGAGCTGATGAGTACGGAAATATCCAGACTCGCAAATAAACGCACAACGGAGGCGTCGTCTTCGAGGCCGTCGCCGAATCCTTGATAGGCGATATCCAGGAAAGGAACCAAGCCGGTTTCTTTAACGGTTTCGGCGATTTGTTTCCACTGTTCGGTTGAAGGATCAACACCTGTGGGGTTGTGGCAGCATGCATGCAGTACGACGATTGTGCCTTTTGGCAGTGCTTTCAATGCCGCCAGCATGCCGTCGAAATCGAACCCATGTGTTTCAGGGTTGTAATAAGGGTATTGGTCGACCTGGAAGCCGGCGCGCTCAAAGATACCCCGATGGTTTGCCCAGCTGGGGTTGCTGATGACAACTTTGGCGTTGGGTTGAACGTGTCTCAGGAAGTCGGCACCGATTTTAAGGGCGCCTGTGCCGCCCAGGGTTTGAACGGTAAGGGCGCGCCCGGAAACGGCCAATTCGTTGTTCTGGCCAAGTAGCAGGGTTTGGGCACCTTTGTTGTAGGGCGCCAGGCCATCGATGGGCAGATAGGCGCGTGGTGCAGCCTGTTCAATACGTGCTTTTTCGGCTTCACGTACGGCTTTGAGCAAGGGTACACGGCCATTGTCATCGTAGTACACGCCCACACCCAGATTGACTTTTTCGGACCGGGTGTCAGTGTTGTATTGTTCGTTTAATCCTAGGATGGGATCGCGGGGAGCTAATTCAACGGATTCGAAAATTGAGGTCATATTACCTGTGATGTGTGAGGGAAGATAATTAATGAGATAATAAGGGGTTTACCCTTAGGTGTCCAGCATGGCCGTGAAAACACCGGGCTTCGTACAGTATCCGAACAGCCCTTTTGAACTCTACCAGCCTTATCCGCCCGCCGGCGATCAGCCGGCGGCAATTGATGCCTTGGTGGAAGGAATCGATGACGGCTTGATGTTCCAAACACTCTTGGGGGTAACGGGCTCAGGCAAGACATTTTCCATGGCCAATGTGATTGCGCGTACCGGCCGGCCTGCCTTGGTGCTGGCGCCCAACAAAACGCTTGCCGCTCAGCTTTATGCCGAGTTTCGTGAGTTCTTCCCGAAGAATGCGGTGGAGTATTTTGTGTCGTATTACGACTACTACCAGCCCGAAGCCTATGTGCCTACACGTGATTTGTTTATCGAAAAGGATTCGTCAATTAACGACCATATCGAGCAAATGCGTTTATCGGCAACCAAAAGTTTGCTGGAGCGGCGCGACACCATTATCGTTGGCTCGGTTTCCTGCATCTATGGTATCGGTAACCCCGGCGACTACCATGCGATGGTATTGACGCTGAGAACGGGTGATCGGGTGCCGCGCCAGGAGTTGCTGGCCCGGTTGGTTGCCATGCAATATGAACGCAACGATGTTGAGTTCGTGCGGGGCACGTTTCGGGCACGAGGTGAAACAATCGATGTGTTTCCTGCGGAAAACGCCGAGCTGGCAGTGCGCATTACGTTGTTCGACGATGAAGTGGAAACCCTGCAACTGTTCGACCCTTTAACCGGAAAGGTGCGTCAGAAGGTTTTGCGATTCACTGTGTTCCCACGTTCGCATTACGTGACCCCGCGTGAAACGGTGTTGCGCGCAATTGAAACGATTAAAGCAGAATTGCGCGATCGCACAAAAATTTTGCTGGATGATCACAAACTGGTTGAAGCGCAACGCCTTGAACAGCGCACTCGCTTCGATCTGGAAATGTTGCAGGAACTGGGTTTCTGCAAAGGGATCGAAAATTACTCACGGCATCTTTCCGGGGCTGCACCCGGAGAGCCGCCGCCGACGTTGATCGACTATCTTCCCGATGATGCCCTGATGTTTATTGATGAAAGCCATGTCACCATGGGGCAATTGGGCGCGATGTATAAGGGTGACCGTTCAAGGAAAGAGACTCTTGTAACTTACGGTTTTCGGCTGCCGTCCGCGCTGGATAACCGGCCGTTGAAAATGGAAGAGTTCGAGGCGCGCATGCGCCAAACGGTGTTTGTCTCCGCCACGCCTTCTCGCTACGAATACGAACATGCCGATAATGTGGTTGAGCAAGTGGTCAGGCCGACAGGACTGGTGGATCCTGAGGTTGAGGTGCGGCCGGCCGTCACGCAGGTGGATGATCTGTTGGGCGAGATCAAGCTGCGCGTTGCGGTGCAAGAGCGGGTTTTGGTAACCACCCTGACCAAGCGAATGTCGGAAGATTTAACCGACTACCTTGTTGAAAGTGGCTTGAAAGTGCGCTACCTGCATTCCGACATTGATACCGTTGAGCGTGTGGAAATTATTCGAGATCTCCGTCTGGGCGTTTTTGACGTGTTGGTTGGGATCAACCTGTTGCGGGAAGGTCTGGATATTCCCGAAGTTTCGTTAGTGGCGATTCTCGACGCGGATAAAGAAGGGTTTCTGCGCTCGGAACGCAGCCTGATTCAAACCATTGGTCGGGCGGCCCGGAACCTGAACGGTCGTGCCATCTTGTATGCCGATCGTGTGACAGACTCAATGCGTCGCGCAATTGATGAAACGCAACGGCGCCGCGATAAGCAGTTGGCTTTCAATGACGAGCACGGTATCGTTGCGCGCGGGGTCAACAAAGCGGTCCGTGAAATGATTGATGGTGTTGAGCAGCCAAACAAGCCGTCGCACGACGACAGTATTCCTGCTGAACTTTTAAGCGATGACCGGCTATTGGCTCGTGAGATACGCCGTTTGGAGAAGCAGATGCTTGATCATGCCCGCAATCTGGAGTTTGAACAGGCTGCCGCCGCGCGCGACGCGTTGAACCGTTTAAAAGAGCAAGTTTTGCTCAATCCAAGCTGATTTACTTATACAGTAATGTGAAAAACTTATTTGATCCATGCCTCTTCTGCGGTGGGCATCAGGCTGTTGCTAAATTGCAACGATGTTGGCTCAATTAAAGCAGGAAGGGGCTGCTTGTCATTCAGAAGACACCTGTTTTACGTCTTTTCCCGGAATTACGATGAAAATGCGGCTCCGAGGCGCTTGTTGCAGTGCATTACTCCAGATCCGGCCATCTTTTCGATTAGGTTTGGCGCGTCGTGCCGCTTCGCGGCGGGACCGGATTAAACCGGGCTTTGGATGATACCTTTATAACAAATCGTCTTGCGTGAAGAAAAATTTTACGCTTAAATCTATTGCCTTATTTCGGGTTTTCCCTCACAATCTCATCCATGATGACTAAGGTACTTTTTGTTTGCACAGGTAATATTTGCCGCTCGCCCAGCGCAGAAGGCGTTTTTCGTCAAATGATCGAAGAAGCGGGTCTTTCTGGTCTGGTGGGTGTTGATTCGGCTGCTACACATGGTTTTCATGTGGGCGAGTCTCCCGACGCGCGGGCTCAGGCTGCGGCACGCAAGCGCGGTTACGATATTTCTCAATGCGTTGCCCGTCAAGTCACTGCCGATGATTTTCGCGAGTTCGACTTCATTCTGGTGATGGACTGGGAAAATCTTTCCGCATTGCAGCAACAGTGCCCCCGGGTGTATCGGCACAAACTGATGCTGCTTATGCGTTTTGCTAATGAGTTCGAGGAAGCCACAATCGCCGACCCCTATTACGGCGGCCCTGATGGTTTCAATAAGGTGCTCGATTATCTTGAGGATGCTTGTCAAGGTGTGCTCGAAGTCGTTCGCAAGCGCGCTACCCAGTACCAGGCAGCTTAAGGCTGTCGTTTACGGGTGTTCAGGTTGTTAGGCTACTCTGGTAGTCTTCTTCGAAAAGCCGGGCTTTAGTCCGGTTTTTTTGTATCTGTTTAACCTAGCAATTCAGTCGGGTATTTGCTATACTTGAGTCAAATAGTCGGGAATTAATCAGTTGAGATTCATTCCTGTTGTTTGCACAGACACTGGCAAGGAAATCATATGCGTTTAACCACAAAAGGGCGCTTTGCCGTTACCGCCATGATCGACTTGGCGCTGCGTCAGCACAGTGGTCCGGTTACGTTGGCGGCTATCAGTCAAAGGCAAAACATATCGCTGTCTTACCTGGAGCAATTGTTCGGTAAACTGCGTCGCCACGAATTGGTTGACAGTGTGCGGGGTCCGGGTGGCGGTTATTCTCTGGCTCGTTTGGCGCGCGACGTCACCGTGGCCGATATCGTGTTCGCAGTCGACGAACCGCTCGACGCCACCAGTTGTGGCGGTAAGGAAGATTGCAACGTGGGTCGTACGGGGCACTCAAGCCGTTGCATGACACACGAGCTCTGGACAACGTTAAATCACAAAATGGTGGAATACCTCGATTCGGTCTCTTTGCAAGATTTGGTCGACAAGCAACGTATGCGGGCATTGCACGATGCCTCTGCAGAAAGAAACGAAAACACAGTTAAAGTTAGTAAAGTGGCGAGCGCCAAGGTCGCGCCGTCCATGCCGGTTTAATAAGGAGTTGGTTGATGTCTTCACGTCCTGTTTATTTAGATTATTCATCCACAACGCCGGTTGACCCCCGCGTTGTCGAGAAAATGGTTCCGTGGCTTTACGAGCATTACGGTAACCCGGCTTCGCGTAGCCATGCTTTTGGTTGGGAGGCTGAAGAGGCCGTAGAGCAAGCACGCGCTCAGGTGGCCGATTTGGTAAACGCCGACTCGCGTGAAATTATCTGGACATCAGGTGCAACTGAATCGATTAACCTGGCGGTTAAAGGCGCCGCCCATTTTTACGCTGAACGCGGCAAGCATATTATTACCCTGAAAACCGAGCACAAGGCGACGCTTGATACCTGTCGTGAACTTGAGCGCCAGGGCTTCGAAGTAACTTACCTCGATGTTCAGGAAAATGGTTTGCTTGATCTTGAAGTCTTCAAGCAAGCGTTGCGCCCAGATACCAGCGTGGTGTCAGTTTTAATGGTGAACAACGAAATTGGTGTCATTCAAGACATTGAAACCATTGGTGAAATTTGCCGCGAGAAAGGCATTATTTTTCATGTTGACGCAGCCCAGGCTACGGGTAAGGTGGAAATCGACCTGCAAAAGCTGAAGGTAGACCTAATGTCTTTTTCGGCGCATAAAACGTATGGCCCGAAAGGTATGGGTGCTTTGTTTATTCGCCGCAAACCCCGTATTCGCATTTTGGCGCAAATTCATGGTGGCGGTCACGAACGCGGTTTCCGCTCAGGTACGTTGCCAACGCACCAAATCGTAGGTATGGGCGAGGCTTTCCGTTTGGCTAAACAAGAGATGGGCACAGAAAATGAACGCATTCGTGTTCTGCGCGACCGCCTGTGGAACGGCGTTTCCGAAATTGAAGAGGTTTACCTGAATGGGGATATGGATCAACGCGTTCCGCACAACTTGAACGTAAGTTTCAACTATGTGGAAGGCGAGTCACTCATTATGGCCATCAAAGAATTGGCGGTTTCCAGTGGTTCGGCCTGTACTTCGGCGAGTCTGGAACCTTCGTATGTACTACGCGCATTAGGCCGGAACGACGAATTGGCACATAGCTCCATTCGTTTTACCTTGGGGCGCTTTACCACTGAACAAGATGTTGATTTTGCAGTCGAACTATTAAAGGCCCGAGTTGGCAAACTGCGCGATATGTCCCCATTGTGGGAAATGGTGCAGGAAGGGGTTGACCTGGATACGGTTCAATGGGCCGCACACTAAAGATTTGAAAGAGATACAAGGAGCACATCATGGCTTATAGCGAAAAAGTACTGGATCACTATGAAAACCCCCGCAACGTGGGTGGTTTTGAAAAAGGCGATGCCGGCGTGGGTACCGGTATGGTTGGCGCCCCTGCCTGTGGCGACGTCATGAAACTGCAAATCAAGGTGAATGAATCGGGCGTCATTGAAGACGCGCGTTTTAAAACCTATGGCTGCGGCTCGGCTATTGCCTCCAGTTCGTTGGTTACCGAATGGGTTAAAGGCAAAACGCTTGATCAGGCAATGGAAATTCGTAATACGCAAATTGCTGAAGAGCTGGCTTTGCCACCGGTGAAAATTCACTGTTCCATTCTGGCCGAAGACGCCATCAAGGCGGCTGTTCAGAATTACAAGGAAACGCATAGCAAACAGGATTAAAACTATGGGTATTACGCTTACTCCGCAAGCGGCTGACCATGTCAGCCGCTATCTGGCAAAACGTGGCAAGGGCCTGGGTTTGCGCTTGGGTGTGCGCACAACGGGTTGCTCCGGTATGGCGTACAAGCTTGAGTATGTCGATGAACCAAACTCCGACGATTCGGTTTTCGAACAGCACGGTGTAAAGGTTTTTATTGATGCCAAAAGCTTGCCGTACCTTGAGGGAACACAACTTGATTATGGTCGCGAAGGCTTGAACGAGGGGTTTAGGTTCACCAACCCCAACGAAAAGGCAACCTGCGGTTGCGGCGAATCATTTACGGTGTAGTGTGTCGTCTCAAAACTACTTCGAGTTATTCAATTTTCCGCAAACCTTTGCACAGGATACGCATTTGCTTGAAGCACGTTGGCGACAACTGGCGGGGCAAGTGCACCCCGACCGTTTCGCCAACGCCACCTCAGCCGAAAAGCGTGTCGCCATGCAATGGGCGTCTACCATTAACGAAGGGTATCGGGTGCTTAAGCAACCGCTCGCGCGCGCACGCTATTTATGCGAGCTGGCCGGGTGCGATTTGCAAACCGAAAGCAACACGCGAATGGATGGGGCTTTTCTGATGCGCCAAATGGAGTGGCGCGAAGCGCTCGACGAAGCGAAGTCGGTGGCAAAGCCCGAAGCCTTTTTAGCGTTGGATACAGAGATCAAAGAAGCGATTGCAGACATGCAATGTCATGTTGCTGCGCTTATCGACGAACATAACGATGCGAATGCGGCTGCCGCGAAGGTGCGCGAATGGATGTTCCTGGATAAGCTGCTAAGCGAAATTCAGGTGGCAAAACACGAACTGGCAGACCGGAACCAATAATTATTTATGGCTTTATTGCAAATTTCCGAACCGGGCGACTCCCCGGTTCCACATCAACGTAAACTTGCTGTTGGTATCGATCTGGGTACAACGCATTCATTGGTTGGCGCGGTGCGTAGTAGTGCGCCCGAAGTCTTGGCCGATGAACACCATCGCGTGTTGTTGCCGTCGGTCGTGCGCTATTTGTCCAGTGGCGATGTGCAGGTGGGTTACGAAGCGCGTGAACATCAGGCAAGCGACACGCGAAATACGATTGCGTCGGTGAAACGTTTTATGGGGCGTTCTTTGGCCGAGGCTCAGGCTGAAGGTGCCGCGTACGATTTTGCCGAAGGTGACGATATGGTGCGTCTGCGTACCGTACAGGGTGATTTTAGCCCGGTCGAGGTTTCCAGCGAGATCCTTAAGTCGTTGCGGACACGCGCCGAAATGGCGCTGGGCGGCGACCTGGTTGGCGCTGTTATTACTGTGCCCGCCTATTTCGATGATGCTCAGCGTCAGGCAACCCGCGACGCAGGTCGTTTGGCCGGTCTGACTGTGTTGCGTTTGTTGAATGAGCCCACGGCTGCCGCAATTGCCTATGGCCTTGATCATGCGGCTGAAGGGGTTTATGCGGTTTACGATTTGGGCGGCGGCACCTTCGATATTTCTATTCTGCGTTTAAGCAAAGGCGTGTTTGAGGTGGTTGCTACAGGCGGTGATACCCAGCTTGGCGGTGATGATTTCGACACTGAAATTGTTAAGCAGGTTGCTCAAGCGCATTCGCTAAAGCTAGATCGCAAGGAAGACGTGCGCGCTTTGTATGTGGCGGCACGGGCAGCGCGCGAAGCGCTAACCGATGCCGATGAAACTGTGTTCAGCGCCCAAGTAGGGGCCGATACAGTGGAAATGAAACTGGGTCGCGCGCAGTTCGAGTCCTGGGCGCAGCCACTCGTCAGTCGTACGCTTGACCGTGCGCGCAAAACGTTGCGTGATGCAGATCTTGAAATAACTGACGTAAAAGGCGTGGTCATGGTGGGTGGTGCTACGCGCATGCCTGTCATTCAGCGCGAAGTAGGAAAACTGTTTGGTACCGACCCTTTGAACGATCTCGACCCCGATCAGGTGGTTGCTTTGGGCGCAGCCTTGCAAGCCAACTTGCTGGTGGGCAATCGTGCTCCGGGTGAAGACTGGCTTTTGCTCGACGTCACGCCGTTGTCGCTGGGTCTGGAGACCATGGGCGGGTTGGTTGAACGTGTTATTCCTCGCAACAGCACCATTCCGGTGGCGCGTGCGCAAGAATTCACGACCTTTAAAGATGGCCAAACAGCCATGAGCATCCATGTTGTTCAGGGTGAACGTGATCTGGTGTCCGACTGTCGTTCGCTGGCGCGTTTTGAGTTAAGGGACATTCCTCCCATGGTAGCGGGTGCCGCGCGCATTCAGGTTACTTTCCAGGTCGACGCCGATGGTTTATTGAACGTTAGCGCGCGCGAGGAAAGTACGGGTGCCGAAGCCAGTGTCTCGGTGAAGCCTTCTTATGGTTTATCCGACGACGAAGTGGCCCGCATGCTGAGTGAGGGAATGAGTCATGCGTCGGAAGATGCTCAGGCACGTGCCTTGCGTGAGCAGCAGGTTGAGTTAAACCAGTTGCTGGAGTCGGTGCAGTCTGCTCTGGAGTCGGACGGTGACCTTCTTGATAACGATGAGCGTGCGCAGGTGGATCAAGTCATGCAAGCCGGCTGGGCAGTGCTGAAAGAAGGCAACGCCACTGCCGATGCGGTGCGCCAGACGGTTGAGCGCCTTTCACAGGCTACCGACTCGTTTGCCGCCCGAAGAATGGATCGCAGTATTCGCCGTGCATTGTCGGGTCGCAGTCTTGATGAAGTCTCCAAGCCATAACTTAGAAGTATTATGCCGAAAATTACAGTTTTGCCTCACCCCGAAGTTTGTCCGGAAGGCGCGGTTATAGAGAACGCGCCCTCGGGGGAATCTATTTGTCGGGTGCTACTCGATAATCATGTCGAAATTGAACATGCCTGCGAATTGTCGTGCGCCTGTACTACGTGTCACGTAATTGTGCGTGAGGGGTTTGATTCCCTGGACGAGGCGACGGATAACGAGGAAGATTATTTAGACCGCGCGTGGGGATTAACGCCCACGTCACGGCTTTCTTGCCAGGCGAAAATTGCCGACGAAGACTTAACGGTTGAAATCCCCAAGTATTCAATTAATCATGCCAAGGAAAACCATTAAGCAGCGCTTTGCGCGCTGCTTAATGGCAAGTTGATTACTTAATCTTCGCGTCGTAAATGCGGAAATAAAAGTACGTCGCGAATACTGTGGCTGTCGGTAAGCAACATCATCAAACGGTCAATACCGATACCGCAACCGCCCGTGGGGGGCATCCCGTATTCCAGCGCGCGAATGTAGTCGGCGTCGTAATACATTGCTTCCTCATCGCCGGCGTCTTTGGCCTCAACTTGCGCCTGGAAACGGGCGGCCTGATCTTCAGGGTCATTCAACTCTGAAAAGCCATTAGCCATTTCGCGGCCTGTAATGAACAGTTCGAAGCGTTCAGTAATCCCGGGGTGATTATCTGAGGCGCGTGCCAGCGGTGACACCTCAACAGGATAGTCCACAATAAAAGTTGGATTCCAAAGATGCGCTTCGGCCGTTTCTTCGAATAAAGCCAGTTGTAAGGCGCCGATGCCCGCCTGCTTCAGTGGTGGGGCGTCAACGTCAACACGCAACTTTTTAAGTTCGGTCCGCAGGAAGTTGATATCTTCAAGCTGCACCTGGGTATATTGGGGGCAGTACTTTTGTATGGCCTGAATGATCGTGAGACGATTGAAAGGCGCGGCCAGGTCGAGCTCCTGATCTTGATAGGTAAACGTGGCACTACCCGTTGCAGCAATAGCCGCCTGGCGAATCAGCGATTCAGTGAAGTCCATTAACCAATGGTAATTGGTATAGGCCGCATAGAATTCCATCATGGTGAATTCGGGGTTGTGACGCGGACTCACCCCTTCGTTACGGAAATTCCGGTTCAACTCGAACACGCGCTCAAAGCCGCCCACAATTAAGCGCTTCAGATAAAGCTCGGGGGCAATGCGCAAATACATTTCCATGTCGAGCGCATTATGGTGTGTCACGAAAGGTTTAGCCGTCGCGCCTCCGGGAATAGAGTGCAGCATGGGCGTTTCCACTTCCATGAAACCGGCATCGAGCATGTACTGACGAATGCGACCAATAGCTTTGCTACGTGCCATAAACGTGTGGCGTGTTTGTTCGTTCATGATCAGGTCGACATAACGCTGACGATAACGCAGTTCCTGATCGGTTACGCCGTGGAATTTGTCGGGTAAGGGGCGCAGTGATTTGGCCAGCATGCGAATGCCGGCGGCGCGTACCGATAACTCACCTTTGTTGGTTTTGAAAAGGGTGCCTTCCACGCCGATGATGTCACCGATATCCCAGGTTTTGAACGACTCATAGGCCTCGTCGCCCACGCCGTTTTTGTCCAGATAGATCTGGATCCGGCCGCTGCCGTCTTGTAATGTGGCGAAGCTGGCTTTGCCCATGACCCGTTTAAGCATAATACGGCCCGCCACCTTAGCGGGCTGCGCGAGCGCTTCCAGAGCGGGTTTGTCATGATCGTGATAAGCGGCCTGCAGGTCTGCTGCTTTATCGTCGGGTACGAAGTCATTTGGAAAGGCCACGCCGTTTTCACGCAGCCGCGCCAGTTTGTGGCGACGTTCTGCAATAAGGTGGTTTTCTTCGGCAACAGGCGCAGCAGGATCGGAGGAATGGGTCATAACTTTCGTGGAAAGATTAGGTATGTAAACAGCAGGGCGATATTAGGTAGTGGGAGACAGCGGCTATGACCGCCGCCGGGCTCCGTTGGCGAAACAGGTTCTAAACCCCTTGCTTCAAGCTGGCTTGAATAAAAGGATCCAGGTCGCCGTCGAGCACTTTTTGTGTGTTCGAAATTTCAACGCTGGTGCGCAAATCTTTAATGCGGCTTTGGTCCAGCACGTAGGAACGAATTTGGTGACCCCAGCCCACATCGGTTTTGGCGTCTTCCATTTTTTGCTGTTCCGCCATGCGCTGGCGCATTTCCAGTTCATACAGCCGCGATTTCAGCATTTGCATGGCTTCCGCCCGGTTGCGGTGCTGTGAGCGGTCATTCTGGCATTGCACCACAATACCGGTGGGTATGTGGGTAAGGCGAACGGCCGAGTCAGTCTTGTTAATGTGTTGACCGCCGGCGCCGCTGGCGCGGTAGGTGTCAACACGCAGGTCGGCCGGATTAACGTCGATTTCAATCGAGTCGTCGACCTCTGGATAGACAAAGACGCTGGCGAAAGATGTATGGCGCCCATTGGACGAGTCGAACGGGCTTTTACGCACAAGCCTGTGCACGCCCGATTCCGTGCGCAGAAAGCCGAAGGCGTAGTCGCCCTCCACCTTGATGGTGGCTGACTTGATGCCGGCGACTTCCCCAGGCGACTCTTCCAGGACTTCGGTTTTGAATTCTTTGCGTTCACAGTAACGTAAGTATTGGCGCAGCAGCATGGAGGCCCAGTCTTGCGCCTCGGTTCCACCGGCACCAGCCTGAATATCAATGAAACAGTTCAGCGGATCTGCCGGGTTGTTAAACATGCGCCGGAATTCAAGCTCTTCCAGACGCTCGCCCAAGGCATTGCAATCGGCTTCGATCGCTTGCAGGGTTTCAGTGTCGTCGTCGGCACTGGCCAATTCAAAAAGTTCTTTGGCTTCGTTCAGACCGGTTTCCAGATCAGATAATGTTTGAACGACGATTTCCAGATTTTTCTTTTCGCGACCCAGATCCTGGGCATGTTTGGGGTCGTTCCAAACGTCGGGGCTTTCAAGCTCGGCGTTTACAACTTGCAGGCGTTCGGATTTGCCAGCGAAGTCAAAGATACCCCCGTAGCGCATGTTGCCGCTGGGTATAGTCGTCTATGCGGGCCAAAAGCTGGTTCTGTTGTTCCACTTCCATAAATATTCCTGAAATCAGCATGTTTTACGATAACTTGGCATTTTAACGTACTTGTAAACACGCACTAATGTCCCCACTTAAGCAGTTAAGGCATGTTCTTTGGATTAGTTTGTTTTATTGATAGAAAAAAACAACCAAGGTTATTAAATCAATCAATTTTACAAATGCATAGGGCTTGCCTATACTGACCCTGTATTCAGTTTTAACCCCTACTTTTAACCACAACACAGAGGAATTAAGACATGTCTCTTATCAATACCAAAATCAAACCTTTCAAAGTACAGGCTTTTCAAAACGGCAAATTTTCCGAAGTAACCGATGAGTCCGTGAAAGGCAAGTGGTCTGTGTTCGTTTTCTATCCCGCAGACTTCACGTTCGTTTGCCCCACCGAGCTGGAAGACTTGGCCGACCTGTATCCTGAGTTCCAGAAACTGGATACTGAGGTGTACGCCGTTTCTTGCGATACACATTTCTCGCACAAAGCATGGCACGACACATCTGCTGCCATTAAAAAAGTGCAGTACCCCATGTTGGGTGACCCCACCCAGGTGCTGGCCCGCAACTTCGAAGTACTGATCGAAGAAGAAGGTCTGGCACTGCGTGGCACATTTGTTGTGAACCCTGAAGGTGAAATCAAGGCCATGGAAGTGCACGACAACGGTATCGGTCGTAAAGCCGACGAGTTATTGCGTAAAGTACGTGCTGCACAGTACATTGCCGCTCACCCTGGTGAGGTTTGCCCTGCCAAGTGGGAAGAAGGCGCTGAAACACTGAAGCCTTCTCTCGATTTGGTTGGCAAGATCTAAGCAAGGCATTCGGTTCTGCTTTAAGAAGGACGGTGTGGCCTGCCAAAACGGGCCACGCTTCCGAACCGGTCGCGGTACGGCCAAAAACCGCGCCGCGACTTTTTGAATAGACAAAACACAGAAGAAGGTGAACGTTATGTTAGAAGCCAATGTAAAAGACCAGTTGCAGTCTTATATGGAACGTATTTCCGAGCCCGTTGAGCTGGTGGCTCACTTAGACGGTGGCGCGAAGTCGACTGAGCTGCGCGAACTGCTGCAGGAAATTGAATCTATGTCTGACAAGGTGACATTGGTTGAAAGCGGCGACTCACAGCGCAAACCTTCGTTTGAAATCCGCCGTGCGGGTACTGATATTGGCGTTACCTTTGCCGGTATCCCCATGGGGCACGAATTTACGTCTCTTGTCCTGGCGTTACTGCAGGTTGGGGGGCATCCCATCAAGCTCGACGAAGCGGTGATTGAACAGATTCGTAATCTTGATGGTGACTACGAATTTGAAACATATTTTTCGCTTTCCTGCCAGAACTGCCCCGATGTGGTTCAGGCATTGAATGCAATGTCGATTATTAATCCACGTATCAAGCACGTAGCCATCGACGGCGCCTTGTATCAGGATGAAGTGGATGCCCGCCAAATCATGTCGGTTCCCACTATGTTCTTGAACGGCGAGAAGTTCGGCCAGGGGCGCTCCAGCGTTGAGGAAATTCTGGCTCAGCTCGATACGGGTGCCAGCTCACGTAAAGCCGAAGAACTGAGTGCTCGTGAGCCTTACGATGTGTTGATTGTTGGTGGCGGGCCTGCCGGCGCGGCTGCGGCGGTTTATGCGGCGCGTAAAGGTATCCGTACGGGTGTTGTGGCCGAGCGTTTCGGCGGCCAGGTACTTGATACCAATGCCATTGAAAACTTTATTTCCGTTAAAGAAACCGACGGGCCGAAGTTTGCGGCAGCGCTTGAAGAGCACGTTAAAACCTACGACGTCGACATCATGAATGTGCAACGGGCCGAAAAGTTGATCCCCGGCAAATTGATTGAAGTGAAGCTGGCTAATGGTGCTTCGTTGAAAGGTAAATCGGTCATTCTGGCAACGGGCGCCCGTTGGCGCAACATTAACGTACCAGGTGAAGACGAATACCGTAATGCCGGTGTAGCTTACTGCCCGCACTGCGATGGCCCCTTGTTCAAAGGCAAAGACGTTGCGGTTATTGGCGGTGGTAACTCGGGTGTTGAGGCGGCTATTGATTTGGCAGGTGTGGTGCGTCACGTTACGTTGATTGAGTTTGCCGATGAGCTTAAGGCTGATGCGGTATTGCAGCGTAAACTGCGCAGCCTGTCGAACGTTGAAGTTATCGTTTCCGCCCAAACCACTGAAATTCTTGGTGACGGTAAGAAGGTGAACGGTCTGACATATAAAGATCGACAGTCCGGAGAATCCAAAAAGGTTGATCTTGAAGGGGTCTTCATTCAGATTGGCTTGGTTCCTAATACCGAGTGGCTTAAGGGCAGTTTATCCTTGAGTAAGTTTGGCGAGATTGAGATTGACGCGAAAGGGCAAACTTCAGTGCCGGGAGTGTTTGCGGCGGGCGATGTCACGACGGTTCCTTACAAGCAAATTGTGATTGCGGCAGGAGACGGCGCCAAGGCTGCATTGGGCGCGTTCGACCATCTGATTCGCAGTTCAGTTTCCGATGAGGAAGAGGCGACAACGACCGAAAATGCGACGGCCTGAGTTTTTTGGTTAGTTGTGGCTGGGGCTCGACTCCAACGCATGAAGCCCACCGCAAGCAATGTGGTGGGCTTTTTTGTCAGTGAAAAAGATGCACTTGTCCTCGGGCTCTAGTATGCTCATGCAATGAGTATATTGTCCGATCCGACACCCGTGCCGTCTGCTATCGCCGCTTCGCAGCCCAGCCGATTATTTTATGCATTGTGGCCCGATGCCGAAACAGCCGGGAAGTTGGCAAAGTTGCAAGAAAATCTGGCTGGAAGGCATACCCATCCGAACGATATGCACCTTACGTTGGCTTTTTTAGGGATACAGCCCGAAGAGAACCAGCCCGTCCTGCATGCCATTTTAAGAGACTTGCCGCTCCCCGAAGCGTTTTCGCTCGATTTAACAGAGTTAAATAGTTTCCCGAATATTAAAGTCAGTTGGGTGGGGCCAAATACCACACCGCAGCCCTTGGACCAATTATGGCGTATGCTAGGCAGTTCTCTGGACAAACACGAAATTTGGTGGGATAAGAAAATACCGTTTCGGCCGCATGTGACGTTGGCTCGAAAGGTTGTGGCGCCGCATAGCCTTTTAAGAGAACCGGTCTGTTGGCAGGCCCGAAGAGTGGTGTTGGCCGGGTCTGTTCCCGGTGCTGTGCCTGGCGGCGGCGGTAAATATCGTGTCCTTGCCGAACGTAGGCTTTTTTGATTTAGTATAGGTGAGTCTTTCTGAATGAGTAATGTAATGCCTGATCAGGTTCGACGTTTGCTATTGCTAAGACATGCGCATGCCGGCTTTGCGGAAAGCGGTGGGGATATCGAGCGAAATTTAAGCGAACGCGGCCTGACCGAAGCGTTGGAGGTGGGCAGGCTTATGGCGACGGAAGGTTTTATTCCGGATCTGGCCGTTATCTCGCCTGCACAACGTACCCGGCAAACTTGGGCGCAAGTGCAGAAGCGCCTGCCAACGGCGGTTCAATGCCTGTATGAAAACCGTATTTATGAGGCCGGTATAACGGCATTGCTGGATGTGCTTGGGGCGCAACCCGATTCACGCCAGACTTTGCTGCTGGTGGGGCATAACCCAGGAATGCAAGGGTTGGCTCTGAAGCTGACAGGCCGGGGAAGTAAAAATGCGGTGGTGCGACTGAGGCATGAATTTCCACCTGCGAGCCTCGCGGTTATTACGTTTCCGGATACCCGCAGATGGGCCGACATCGATGAGCGATCGGGCGTTCTTGAGCATTTCATGACGCCGTCACCCATTATTTAGTTTGTCTATCTGAAGCAGGGCGAACCTGTAACGCGAAATCGGTTTAACGCCGATTGTTGCGTGCCATGGGCGGGCGGCCTTCGATATGGCGAAATACAATACGGCCTTTGCTAAGATCGTAGGGCGACATTTCCAGTTTGACTTTGTCGCCGGCCAGAATACGAATGTGGTGTTTGCGCATTTTGCCACCGGTGTATGCCACGATTGGGTGGCCGTTTTCCAGCGTTACGCGAAAACGGGAGTCGGGGAGGACTTCGGTTACCGAGCCGGTCATTTCAAGTAATTCTTCTTTAGCCATGAGTACAGTTTCCTCTTGTAATAGTCGGCCGAACAGCAATGCCTAGGCATTGCCACCTGATACAGGTAGCCCTTGTGAGGCCGGCCGTTGTTTAACGGGGTACAAAAAAGCACAGCGCGGGCTGTGAAAAGCAGGGCCGGGCAAGCGGGCCCCGGATTGATAGGGTTCGGCTATTTTTATAACCAAGCCCTTGAATTGATGACTATCTTTATAGATAACGATTTATATAGGGTAGCGTGAGACCCTTCGATGTGTCAAGGAAAACCCTTATTTTGCTCACGAGTGGGGCCTCTTCATTTCATGCGTTCAAGCACGTAACGATCTCCACGCAAATAATGCCAAAGCACTGCAGCGGCGTGCCCCAACGCAGCTGCCAATAGCGTCCAGCCCAGTAGACCATGGAAATTGCCACCCAGATCGATCATCCATTCAATTTTGTCGGTTTCATCGAAACCTGGCATGAGGGGGATGCCGAAGGGGGAGAACGCTTTTCCTGAGCCATACTGGCGAATAAGTGCGATGACGGGTATGGCAAACATTAGAATGTATAAAACAACATGTCCCGTAATCGACCACTTGCTGACAGCAGGGGGGCGCTTGCGCATATTGGCGAGGGCCCACAGTACACGTAAAAGAATCAGCACCATCAGTAACGACCCCACCGATTTATGTGTTCCCCAGAAAAATTTATCGATACCGGTTTTTTCGAGCAGCGTATGGATAATGACAGAGGTGAACTGCCAAAGTAATACCAAAGCCATCCCCCAATGGAGTACGCGGGAAACTAAACCATAACGTTCGGGTGAGTCACAGAGTTGGGTGCAAGACATACGATGGATTCCCTGTTTTTTACAGAAAAATACGCCCAAAATATTTCAGTTTAAAGTATGGCATGAAATTTTTGCCGGTAGTGGTTTACCATAGCAAAGTGAATATCAAACCATGTTTTTCTATCGGGTTGGAGTAGAGCTATGAGTGAAGTGACAGCAAGAACTTTGGATGCCTTGAGTTCAGACTGGTCATTAGACAATGTGCCGCTGCATGATGTCGATCTTGAGCTTGTTCGCGACAATGAAGATTTGTTTTACATGGTGGCCGGCGCATCATTCATTGAAATTGCCGCCGATCTATATACGCGTAACCTGATCGAATATTATTCCGACGCGCCTGAAATTCAGGAATGGCTGGAAACCAAATGGCAGCACGAAGAGCTGCGACATGGTTATGTGTTGAAAGCTTATACGCAACACGTTTGGCCTGAATTCGACTGGGAACGCGCGTACCAAGGTTTTTTTACCGAATATTCCGCCATGTGCACGGCCGACGAACTTGAACCTACCCAAGGTCTGGAAATGGTGGCGCGTTGTGTCGTGGAAACGGGGACAGCCACCTTTTACACGGCGCTTGCCAGTCAGGCAACCGAGCCGGTGCTGGCGGGTATCGCCCAGCGTATTCGTGCCGACGAGGTAAGTCATTACAAGCATTTTTTCCAGTATTTCCGGAAATATCGTGAAACGCAGAATCCCGGGCGCTGGAAGGTGTTCGGTGCATTGAAGCGTCGCATCCTGGAGGCGCGCTCCTCCGACGCCGACTGCGCTCTTTGGCATGTGTATCAGGTTCACAAAGGCAGTGGGGCGAATCGCGAAGAGTTCAATATTCTGTGCCGTCGTCTGGCCAAAGGGTTGCGTCGCCATTATCCGGTATCAATGGCGATAAAAATGGTGACCAAGCCGCTGGATTTGCCTGCATCGGTAAGCCGTATGGTGATGGCGCCGCTCACACGGGCATCGAACTGGTTCTTGCGTTAACCGGATGTTCGAATGTCGAATGCTTTAATTGCCGGTATGCATTCCCGGGCGGTTTGTGCGCCCGCTTCAATGGCTTCTTCGGCGCGATGAAAATCGAGCAAGCCAAGATGCGCCAGCCGGGGCGCAATGGTAATGTGGGGCGGCTCGCCCACCATACGGCTGCGAGTAATGCGTTCCTGCATAATATTGATGCTTGAGGCGACGACATCCAGCATGGACGGGATCTGGGGTTCGTCCTTGTCGTCGTCGTTCCAGGTTGGCAGCAGCGCATTCAGATTGCTCTGAATGCGTTTGACCCATTCGGTGCTTTGTTCGCTGTCGGGGGGGCGGGTGAGGGCGAGCGTGAATCGGCCTCAGGCTGCTCCCCCCGGCGCAAATGTCGGCCCAGCAAATCGGAATTCAGGTCGACTGCAATCAGGATATCGGCCCCCATGGCACGTGCCAGTGAAACCGGTACTGGATTAACCAGGCCACCGTCAACCAGTATTTGGCCGTTGTGACGTACAGGAGCAAATAATGCAGGCAGAGCAATGGAGGCCCTGACGGCACCCAGCGTACTGCCGCTGCGCAACCAGATTTCGGCTCCGCTGTAAAGCGATGTAGCGACGGCACCAAAGGGTACATTCAAGTCTTCAATATCGCAGTCTTTGAATTTCTGCCGAAAAAATGCCATGAGTCTTTCGCCTTTCAGGACACCACCGGTTAAGGTGAGGTCCATGAATGAGACGACGTCTTTAAGCCCTAGTTTGGTCACCCATTTTTCCAATTCGCCCAGATGCCCGCCGGCATAAACAGCACCTACGAGCGCGCCAATTGACGTACCACAAACGATATCGGGTTGAATACCTGCTTTGTTCAGTTCGTTGATGACGCCGATATGGGCCCATCCGCGAGCTGAGCCACTGCCCAGGATAAGGCCGACTTTGGGGCGGTAGGAGCGGGACTTCATTTAATCAGTCCTTTCACTAGTAGAACTTCTCTGAGTAAGTCGAGTCTTTGAACAGGGTCGTTTTCCCGTAGCAAGAGCGCTTTCTGGGTGGGGGGCAGTGGCAGAAGTTCGGCCCATCGGTTTGCAACCCAGGCGGTGTCGCTTAACATAAACGGCGGGCTGATTGGCATTGCTTCCGCAGGCACACCATCGCGCTGCAGGTCGGCAATGACTTTGCCTAATGCATCGGCACAAGCTTGAAGGTCGTCGGTAATGTTAATTGATTGTTCAGTTGGTAATAGGGAAATTTCTGCTTCCCAAAGACCATTTGATTTTTGCGTTGATTTTTCTAATTGAAAACGGTGTGTGCCTGAGCATTGAATTTGCATCAAGCCCGGCATAATCGTTTGCGATTCGTTGATGCGCGCCAGTGTTCCTGTTTCGATAAAAGTTTCTTGCGTCATCGGAAGGCGAACTTCGCTGCCGCTGGTCAGTGCAACGACACCGAATTCTATGTTGTTGTCGAGACATTGTTGAATCATGTCTAAATAACGCACCTCAAAGATGCGCAGGTGTAAAACGCCACCCGGGAACAAGGCCCGACTGAGCGGAAATAACGGAACGGTAGTCATACAAACATGATGCCATAAGTTCAATTCAAAACGCATATAAACTATAAATTGCTTCAATATAATTATTTGCGTATAGTATTTGTTCGGGCTTTTGCCCTATAAATAAAGAAATAATTCAAAGCTTGCTGGAGACAACTAATGAATAGTCAGGGAACGGGTTCGATTTTTGCAACGCCGGCTGTTGCGCTTACAGAACGCGACGACGGTACCATTTTGCTTGATAACCCCGTTGCGCTCGCGCCCTATGCGCGTTGTGTGGGCGAGTATCTTGAATATTGGGCTGAATCGGCACCTGATCGCGAATTTATAGCTCAGCGCAGCCCTGCGGGCTTGTGGCAGGGCTTAACGTATGCGCAAACGCTCGACAAAGTTCAACGTTTGGGTACGTGGTTGTTGAAAAACCGCGTTACACCCGATCGCCCTGTCTGCGTGTTAACCGACAACAGTGTTGATCATGCATTGCTGATGCTGGCCGCCATGCACGTCGGTATCCCTTATGCGTCAATTTCTCCGGCCTACTCGTTGATGTCGAAAGATCACGAGAAGCTTAGAAATCTTGTTGAGCGCCTGAATCCGGGTGTTATTTATGTCGGCGGGGTGGCGCGTTTCCAGGCTGCTTTGAAATCAATCGAGTCATTGCATCAGGCCCAGTTGGTGGTGGCTGATGAAGACGCTTGTGAAGGGTTGAACGCCTTACGCATTTCCGAAATGCTGATGCAGTCCGACCTGGCTCTGGTGAATAAGGCTTACGCTGCCGTTACGCCCGAAACAGTTGCCAAGATATTGTTTACATCGGGTTCTACCGGTTACCCGAAAGGGGTGTTGAATACGCAGCGTATGCTTTGCTCAAGCCAGCAGGCGAAAGAGCAGGTATGGCCTTTCCTGAAAGAAGAGCCACCCATATTGCTCGATTGGTTACCCTGGAATCATACGTTTGGTAGCAATCACAATTTCAATATGGTGCTCAAGCATGGGGGAACACTCTACCTGGACGGTGGCAAGCCGGTTCCGGGTTTGTTCGAAACCAGTATTGCGAATTTGCGCGATATCGCACCGACGCTTTATATGAATGTACCGCGTGCCTTCGATATGCTGCTGGCAACGTTGAAAACGGATACGGCGTTGCGCAAACAGTTCTTTTCCCGATTGCAGCTTATTTTCTACGCGGGGGCAGCGTTACCTCAGCATTTGTGGGACGGCTTAATCGAAATGTCGCGTGCAGAGCTGGGGTATCCCGTACCTATGGTTACGGCGTGGGGGTCCACGGAAACCTCACCTTTGGCAACGGATTGCCACTTCCAGGCAGATCGGTCGGGCGTTATTGGCCTTCCGGTACCCGGTGTCACACTTAAATTGGTTCCCGGCGGTGATAAGCTCGAGGTGCGTGTAAAAGGGCCGGTTGTTACGCCGGGATATTTCAAGCAACCCGACGTCACTCAGGCAGCGTTCGACGAAGAGGGCTATTACAAGATCGGCGATGCCGTTCGGTTTGCCGACCCACAACGCCCCGAGGCTGGGTTGATTTTTGACGGCCGTGTTTCCGAAGACTTCAAGCTTACAACCGGCACTTGGGTAAGCGTAGGTAATGTACGAGTGAAAGGCCTGGAATATTTGGCCCCAGTCGCGCAGGATATTGTGGTAACGGGTCACGACCGGGACGATATTGGGTTTCTTGTTTTCCCCAATTTTGCTGCCTGCCGGCAATTGGCCGGATTGGATGAGGGTGCACCGGTTAGCGAGGTCATTGCCCATCCTAAAGTCGTGGAGGTTGTACAGCAGGGTTTGGCGCGGCTAAAGAAAGCGCATCCAGCCAGCTCAACGCATGCTGAACGGGCGTCGCTATTGGATTCCCCGCCTTCAGTTGACGATGGTGAGATTACCGACAAGGGCTACACCAATCAGCGGGCGGTTTTGCAGCGCCGTGAAATGAACGTGGAAGCGCTTTATGACTCACAATCCGGGCCTGAGGTGATTCGTCCCTGAGCACAGGTTTGTCATGACGGTTACAGATCACGACGAGCAAGGGATCCAATCCCTGTGTTTGCGCCTGGGGCAGCGTGTAAGGCGTAAACGTGCTGCACGCGCCATGACTATGAAGCAGTTGGCTGCAGAGTCTGATATTTCGTTGCCGTACTTGTCGCGGGTCGAGAAGGGAGACGGCAACGTGTCAATCTCGGTGCTCCAGCGTCTGGCACGTGCCTTGAATGTGTCGATGGATAGTCTTTTGTCCGATCAGGATGAATATGGGGTGGACTACGCGCTCATCGTCGAATTACTTAAACGTCAAACTCCCGACTCTTTGCGTGAAATTCGCAGTCATCTGGTTGAAACTTTGGGCCAGGGCAAGGCTCATTGCAGCGGCGTACCTCATCGTATTGCTTTGATCGGTTTACGCGGTGCGGGAAAATCCTCTACAGGACCTTTGCTGTCTCATGCGTTGGGTATGCCTTTTGTTGAGTTGAATGCGCTTGTGGCGGAACGTGCCGGCATGGCTTTGAGCGAATTTTTCTCGATCTATGGTCAGTCGGGCTTTCGGCGACTTGAGCGAGATTGCCTTGAGCAGGTTATTGCGCATTATCCGCAAGTAATTATTGCCACCGGCGGCGGCATTGTGGCCGAGCCGGCTACCTATGAACTGCTATTGCATTCATTCTTTGTTTGCTGGTTGCATGCCACGCCCGAGGTGCATTTCCAGCGGGTTATGAAGCAGCACGACGCCCGTATTGCCACGCCGGCTTTGCGCGATGAAGCCATGGCCAATATTCTTGCGTCGCTCGAGGCGCGCTGCAAACTGTACGCCCTGGCACATGCCCAAGTCGATACGACCCACCTTACAACTGAACAAGTGGCGAAACAAATGCTTATTCAGCTTCAGCGTACTCGATAATCAGTTGCGCACTCACGCGTCCGTTCCATATGTTTTGGTCCAGTCGATAGGCGGCGTGAATACGTTCGGGCAGCGGAGTTGCGTGGTTAAACCAGATAGCTTCGAAGCGCTGATGTCCGCGTTCAAGCGTTAGTTTAAGATGCTTTTCTTTCAAAATACGCTGCTGTTGCACGTGGAATGAGTCGGAGAAAATGGGGGCGGGAAAACCGGCTCCCCATACCTGACGTTGCAACATGCCGGCGACCTCGGCATTGGCATACCCCGTTTCGAGTGACCCATCGGTTTCAATTTCGGGTTCAAACCGGGTTTTGCCCGATAGGGTGCGTACAGCGTCGTCGAATGCTTTCTGGAATTCGGCAAAACCCGTTTCGCGCAAGGTTAAGCCGGCCGCCATGGCATGGCCCCCAAATTTCAAAATGGTATTCGGACAGCGCTTCGAGACCAGGTCGAGTGCGTCTCTGAGATGGACGTCGGGAATGGAGCGACCCGAGCCGCGTAGTTGTCCGCTGTCGTCGCGAGCGAAGGCAAGGGTGGGGCGCCAGTATTTTTCTTTCAGCCTGGATGCGACCAGGCCGATCACGCCTTGATGCCATTCCGGATGATACACACAAACTGATGAGGTGGTGTCCAGCCGGCCCGGGTCGATTGCATCCAGCGCCTGGTCTTGCATTTCGTGCTCAATGCCACGCCGCTCCTGATTCATACGGTCGAGTTCGCGAGCCAGGGTTAAGGCTTCGCCTTCATCGTTGCTGATCAGGCAGTTGATGCCCAGACTCATGTCTGCCAAACGGCCTGCCGCATTAATACGCGGCCCAAGTGCGAAGCCTAAATCGAATGCGCTCGCTTGGGCCGGTTCGCGTGCAGCGACCGCGAATAACGCGCGGATACCTGGTTGCATCAAGCCTTTGCGGATTTTCATCAACCCTTGGGTTACCAATAAACGGTTATTGGCATCCAGTTTAACGACATCGGCTACGGTGCCCAGTGCAACCAAGTCGGCCAATTGATCCAGCCTCGGGCCGCCGTCGGGGGCGTAAATGTTCCGTCGGCGCAGTTCGGCACGCAAGGCCAGCATTAAATAGAAAATTACGCCTACGCCTGCGAGGTTTTTTGAGGGAAAACCGCAGCCGGGCTGGTTCGGATTAACGATTGCAAGGGCGGCCGGGAGTATGTCTCCCGGTAAATGGTGATCGGTCACCAGGACTTCGATATCAGCTTGTTTTGCGGCATCTACGCCATCGACACTGGCGATGCCGTTGTCTACGGTGATAATCAGGTCGGGCTTGCCGTTGGGGTGGCGCGTGGCAAGCTCGACGACTTCGGGTGAAAGCCCGTAACCGGTTTCAAAACGATTGGGAACCAGGAAATCGACGTTGGCCCCCATGCTGCGCAACGCGCGAATTGCGACGGCACACGCGGTTGCGCCGTCGCAGTCGTAGTCAGCCACGACCAGCAGTTTGCGTTGGGCTTCAATTGCGTTGGCTAACTGAACGGCTGCAGTATCCACATGGGTTAACTTTGAGGGTGGAACCAGAACGCCCCAGTGGTGCGACATATCACTTGCGCTGTTCACTCCGCGGGCCGCAAAAAGCCGTGCCATAAGCGGATGTACACCCGCATCAATCAGTTTTCGGGTGGCTTCCTGGTTGCCGGACCTGACTTTTAGTTTAGGGGTGACCACCAATTTCTCCAATGTGTCGCCTGGCCGGGCAATCGTGCACGCAAGCGCGTTAAAGCGCTTGGCTTAAGTGTCACCACCCGGTCTTCGCCTATTAAGACCAACTCAGCTTTTAATGTGTCACGCCCATTCAAAGCTTCGATTAGCGTCGGTTCCAGATGCTGGAGACGCTCAAGCCATTGGCCCCAGTCTTCTGCCTGAAAGGGTTCCAGCAAATCGTGATGCCATTGCGTTGCCGGCGCGTTGTGCACAGAATTCAGTTGGCTTGTTGTGGCACCGCCGTAAAGCCAGATGCTGTTGATGGCCGCCTGGCCCTGGGCGTTGCGGGCCAGGTTAACCGGGTGATCGTACCAGGTCATTTGCAACTCATTCACGAGCTGTCGCCATGGGCGGCTTGCCGTATCCTGCGGCCACCACTCATTCACATTTGTGTTTGCCACCAATGCAGGACTGACGCTGGCTGGGTACAGGCCATCGGGTAATGTGACGATCCAGCGGGCGGGATGCCGACCGGGGCGTAGTTCATAACCATAATGCAAGAAGACCCCACGTGCTGATTCGAATAGAGATACACTCTCTTGCTGCGAAATCCCAAGTTGATTTGCAGTGAGTAATGCGGCGCCGTTTTGGGAGGGAGAGACATGAACGAGCTCGATAACCCATACCGGTGTATCTGGTTGTTCGATGTTGGGCTCAAGGAAAGGCCCCAGTCCACTAGACACGTTTTGGTTGGCTGACGGCTTAAACGCGCGTGTGTGGGATAGCGCCCAGTACTCGGTTGCAGTGCATGCAACAGTGAGTAAATTCACCTGCTCAGCGCGGGCGTGGCTGCGCGCAAACCATTGGATCAGCTTCGGCGTGCGCTGGGCCAGGTAAGGTATAAGCGATTGTGCAGTGGATGTCGCGGGAAGTGCGCCGGGAATGACAATTTGCATGTCTGGTATTGTAGTGTGAATGGTTGAAAGGTGGTTGTAACGATGGCCTATGAGTTTTGGATTGGTGCGCGTTATGCCGGTCTGGCCCGGGTGCGGGGCAGGTCGGGTCGGCGTGATCGTTTTGTTTCTTTTATCGCGGCGAGTTCCATGGCCGGCATTGCCCTGGGCGTGGCGGCACTGATTATTGTTTTATCGGTGATGAATGGGTTCCAGACCCAGGTTCGCGACCGCATGTTGTCTGTTTTGCCGCATATTGAACTGTTCGTTCCCGGCGCAACGCCAATGCAATCGCTTGAGCAATGGCAGTCAATTGCCGCAAAAGCGGCTGAGAATGACGCTGTCTCGGGAGCGGCGCCCTTTGTATCGGCACAGGCTATGTTGGCGCGCGGCAGTACGTTGGTCGGCACGCAATTGCGGGGTGTCGACCCGTCGCAGGAACAGGCGGTGTCTGATTTACAGGGGCAAATGATTGAGGGCGATTTGTCTGCATTAACGCCCGGTAGTTTTGAAATAGTGTTGGGCAATCAATTGGCGCGATCACTCGGTGTTTTGGTGGGTGATGCCGTGATGGTTCTGGCCGCGCAAGGGTCGGTTTCGCCGGCGGGATTCAGCCCCCGCATGCGTCAATTTACGGTTGCCGGCATTTATTCTTCCGGTTATTACGAATACGACGCCTCGCTGGCGTTCGTGAATGTTGAAGATGCGGCACGGGTGTTTCGCGATAGTGGCGCTGCCGGCGTCCGCCTTCGAATTCATGACATGCAGCAGGCGCCACTTGTGGCGCGTGAGCTGACCTTCGATATACAAGGGGTGGGGGCTCGCGATTGGACACAGAATAATCGAACGTGGTTCGCCGCCGTGCAAACAGAAAAACGCATGATGTTTTTGATTTTGGCCCTGATTGTGGCTGTTGCCGCATTCAATCTGCTCTCGTCGTTAGTCATGGCGGTTAAAGACAAGCAGTCGGATATTGCGATTTTGCGAACACTCGGCGCCACACCCCGGGAGATTGGGCGTATCTTTTTAATTCAAGGGGCTTTGATTGGCGTGGTTGGAACAGTATTGGGGGTTGCACTGGGCATGTTGGTTGCCTATAACATCGACGTGATCGTCCCGTTTATTGAAAACCTGATGGGAATCGAGTTTTTGCCCCAACAAATCTATTTCATTAGTGAGTTGCCGTCGAATCCGCAAATGTCGGATATCGTCACTATTGCGCTTACCTCGCTGATTTTGTCGTTGTTGGCTACGTTGTATCCCAGTTGGCGGGCTTCACGCCTGCAACCGGCAAGGGTGTTGCGTCATGACTGAAACCGTTTCCAAACCTGTTCAGCCCGCCGTTTTATCGGCTCGCGACCTGGTTAAAAACTATGAAGAAGGCGGTTCCCGGGTTGAGGTACTGAGCGGGGTTAGCATTGAAGTGCACCCCGCTGAAATTGTGGCCATCGTGGGTGCTTCGGGGTCTGGAAAAAGTACCTTATTGCATATTTTGGGCTTGCTTGATTCCCCCTCTTCAGGGCAAGTCGTTATCGACGGTCGGGTGAGCACCGGGTTGTCGGAGGCACAGCGCAGTCAGGTCCGTAATCGAAACTTGGGGTTTGTGTATCAGTTCCATCACTTGCTGCCGGAGTTTACTGCGCTCGATAACGTGGCCATGCCGCTAATCGTACGCCGCCTTAGTCGCCCGGATGCCAGGCGGGCCGCGCATGAAATGCTCAAGCAAGTGGGGCTTGAAGCGCGTGAACGCCATTTCCCCGGTCAGTTGTCGGGGGGCGAGCGGCAACGCGTGGCGCTGGCACGTGCGCTTGTCACGCAACCGGCTTGCGTGCTGGCCGATGAGCCCACCGGCAACCTCGATCGTCAAACCGCCAAAGCGATGTTCGATTTGCTGGTGCGGATTAATCGTGAATTGGGAACGGCATTTGCAATTGTGACGCATGATATTGAACTGGCTGCGCTGGCACATCGGCAGCTTTATATGGACAATGGTGTTTTGGTAGACGTTGCTGAATACAAAGCCAAACACAGTCATGCTAATTGATACCCATTGCCATCTCGATGCGACCGAGTTCCTGCAAGATCGCTCAGAAGTCATTGAGCGCGCCCGGCATGCCGGTGTGGGGCGCATAGTGATTCCGGCGGTTGAGGCGGGAAATTTTGAGGAGGTGCGTCAGTTAGCGCACGCTGTACCCGAGGCGGTTTATGCGCTGGGTATTCATCCTTTATTTGTCCCGCAAGCGGCACAAGAGGATTTGAACCGGCTTGAGGCCGCGTTGACGGCCAACATTCACGACCCCAAGCTGGTTGCCGTGGGTGAAATCGGCCTGGATTTTTTTGTACCTGAACTTCGCGTTCCGGCAATGGTCGATAAACAAACACATTTTTATGAGGCACAGCTTGACCTTGCCGTGAAGTTTAATTTACCGGTTATTTTGCATGTGCGCCGTTCGCAAGACGCCTTGCTCAAAGGTTTGCGTCGGCGCCCGCTTATTGGCGGGACAGCGCATGCATTCAATGGCAGCCTCCAGCAGGCGCAGCAGTTTATCGGCCTCGGTTTTGCGTTGGGAATTGGCGGCGCCATGACCTTTGAACGCGCCTTGCGTATTCGCCGGCTGGCAACCCAATTGCCGCTGGAAAATTTGGTGCTGGAAACTGATGCACCCGATATTCCCCCTGCGTGGCTGGGAACAAAGGCCGACGTAACAAAAGACTCTGTTGCAAAGGGGGCGGCTCAACAATTACGCAACGAACCCGCGCAGTTATGCCGGATTGCGCAAACTTTGGCCGGCTTGCGTGACATGTCGTTGAACGATATTGCTGCTGAAACCACACGTGCGGCGTACCGGGTGTTACCCCGGCTTGCCACTTTGTGTTAATTGTTTAGCTTCGTTTCAGTGCTTTGGGGTCGAACCCGGCCAAACGTTTGTAAGGCAGCGACACCGCTTCAAGCTCTTCATAGCTGACCACATCATGAATGTGATTGAAGCCGTTCGGGGCCCGCTCATGCGCCATTTGCATAACTTGTTCCGGCCCATTCAGACGATTGCGCAGGATAATGCCCGTGGTGGGTGGTAAGCGGTCGGCTTCGTATTCCTTCAGAACATGCTCGAGCCTGGCGCCCGGGCGATCTTTTGCATTGCGTAAATGATCAGCCAGGCAACGGGCGTCTAGAATGGCTTGCGCAGAACCGTTTGAGCCAATAGGGTACAAAGGATGCGCGGCGTCGCCCATGAGCGTGGTTTGTTGGAATGACCATCGCGGCAGCGGGTTCTTGTCTACCAACGGAAATTCATACACTGCCGTAGCCTGATCAATGAGGGCTGGAATGTCGATCCAGTCCCATTTCCAACTTTGGAAGGGGCCACGGAAAACGCTCTGGTCTACTTTACGGTTCCAGTCGGTGCTGGACGGCTGTTCACCAACCGTCAGTTCTGCAATCCAGTTAACGGCACACAGCCCTTCGGGGGTATTCGGATCGAGAATGGGGTACGCGACGAATTTCTCATCCTGGTAGCCGGCCATAAACATGGTGCGTCCATCCAGGAAGGGTTGGGTGTAACTGACCGCGCGCCATAGAATACGCCCGGAAAACTGAAATTCGTCGTTCGCTGGGTAGAAAAATTTACGTACGGCCGAATGGATGCCGTCGGCGCCAACCAGGATGTCGCCGCGCACATTGTGATGCTCACCCGTTTGGCGCTCAATAAAGGTCGCGGTGACACCCTGGTCGTCTTGAGTGAGTTCTGTAAATGTCATGCCGGTTCGGATGCATCCGGCACCCAAGCGCTCTTCAACAGCCCGGGCAAGCAGCATTTGCAGCCGACCGCGATGAATAGAAAGTTGTGGCACCGGATAACCCGCCGCCATGCCGCGGGGCTCCTGCCAGATGCTTTGTCCGAACTTGTTGTAGTAGTGCAGGGCGGAGGTTTGCACCGCGTTACCGGCCAAGGTGTCCAGTAGCCCGAGCTGGTCCATTTCATTGGCTGCATGGGGTAAAAGATTAATACCGACCCCTAGTGGTTTGAGTTCCGGCACGCTTTCATAAAGTTCACATTCAATGCCGCGTTGGTGCAGCATCAGCGCCAGCGTTAAACCTCCAATTCCTGCTCCAGCAATCATAACTTTCAAGATTGTTCTCCGTTTGTGCCCGCGAAATCATAACAAAAACAAGTCGTAGTTATGCCTGTGCTGGTTAAGTGTCTATTGGTCTCCTGTATTGAATGAATACCGCTAGCCTGTATTTTTTTGCGGAGAGTCTCGTTGCGGGGTCGCCTTGTTGCGGTTGCCATGCTGTGTGCAGCCGGTGTTGTGCAGCTATTGTCGTTGTTGCCGGCATTAATGGTTCAGGGAATGTTTTTGGGCGCACTAAGTTTGCTGACAGCGCTATTTTATGTGTTGGTGCGTCGCAAACGTTCATGGTCACGCCCGTGTGCAACTGTATTGCTGGTGCTGTGGGCATTTGCCACTACGTTCACTTACGTTGTGTGGCGTGCAGAAGCGCGTTTGCACGACCGTCTGGCGTTGTCGAATGAAAATCTGGTGTCTCGTGTTGAGTTGCGTGTTGCCGGCTTGCCGCGTATCAAGGCACGGAGTCGCCAGTTTGAGGCTGAAGTATTGTCGTCCCGGCCTTCCGGTGTTCCGTCGCGCATTATGGTGAATTGGGGCGCAAAAGGTTACGCCGGACCCTATGCCGACGAGCAAGGCGAGGTTGCCCACTTCCCGGAAATCATTCCGGGACAGGTTTGGAAAATGGCGCTGATATTGAAAACACCTCATGGCGCACGTAACCCGCATGGTTTTGATTATGAAGCCTATGTGTTTGCCGACGGCGTACGCGCCGTAGGGCGCGTGCGGGGTAACCCCCGATATTTAAGGGATGAAGGTTGGGCGGGGCTTGCAGTTTCGGCGCAGCGTGCGCGTTATTACGTGCGCAAGGCGATGTTGCCTTTTGTGGAGGATAAACCTTACGGCGCGGTACTGCTGGCGCTCACCATTGGTGATCAGGCCAGCGTAAGCGCAAGCGATTGGATCATTTTTAATCGTAGCGGTATTACCCACTTGGTTAGCATTAGTGGCAGCCATATCACGATGATTGCCGCCGTTGGGGGGTTGGCGGTGTTTTGGCTTTGGCGTCGATTGCGTTGGCGCGGGGTCGGTTTGTCGGAATATATCCCGGCACGTATGGCGGCGGCGGTGGTGGCGTTGACGATTGCCTGGCTGTACTGTTTATTGGCTGGTTGGGGGGTTCCCGCACGACGAACTTTTCTTATGCTGTCGGTTATTGGTGCCGCCCAGTTTTTGCGCGTTCCTTTATCTGCGTCCCGCTTGCTAAGTGCGGTAGCCGTTATTGTGGTGTTGCTCGACCCATGGGCGGTGCTGGCCAGTGGCTTCTGGTTGTCGTTCGGGGCAGTTGCGATTTTATTGGCCAGCGCCGCCTGGTGGGGTCGACTTCTGAGCAAGGAGCGCGGTTCGCGTTATCAAACTGTATGCAGCGCGGCAATGTCAATAACGTGTCTGCAAATGGCCATCACGGTAGGCTTGATGCCGGCGCTTGCGCTTATTTTCCACGAGGTGTCGATTGTCTCGCCATTGGTGAATGCTTACGCTATTCCGATTATTAGTTTTATTGTGACACCCCTAGCACTTCTACTGGGTTTGTTTGCCTTGCTGCAAGTGCTGGTTCCGGCTTTTGCCGGATTGTGTTTCGGTATTTCATGGTTTGCCCACACCGCCTTTAACGCAATGATGCAGCCAACTGTTTGGTTGGCTGAGTTGCCGTGGGCGAGTTTCACCGTTGCAGCGGCACCGATATCGCTGACCGTGCTTGCTTTGCTTGGCATTGTGCTGGCCATTGCACCTTATGGGTTTCCATTGCGGTCAATGGGCTGGCTTTTGATGTTGCCGGCGCTGACCTGGCAACCGACCCGCCCGGCGGCGGGGGAGTGGGCACTGTACGCGTTGGATGTTGGTCAAGGCAGCGCCCTCGTCGTACAAACGGCGGAGCACGTATTATTGTTTGATAGCGGGTTGCGTCATAGTGCCCAGTCGGACCAGGGAATGCGAACAATTGTGCCTTTTTTGCGTGCGTTAGGTGAGCGCAAACTCGATATCATGATCGTATCGCATGCGGATATTGATCACGCAGGGGGTATACGCTCGGTATTGGAGAACACCAAAGTGGAGCAGTCGTTTTCGTCGTTTCCTTTGGGTCGTTATCTATCCATTGAAGCGGGCCGCTTAAGGCAGCCTTTTTTGCAAAAGAATGCACCGTTGGCGCAGTCACCCTGCCGCTACGGCACGAGGTGGACAATGGATGGCGTGACATTTTCATTTCTATGGCCGTTGAAACACAACGTATCGGCGCAGGCGGGTTCAAAAGTGCGCAATGCCGCTTCGTGCGTATTGCGTATTCAGGGTGCTTATCACGCAGCTCTATTGCCCGGCGATATCGGCAAGGCAGAGGAGGTCGCGTTGGCTGATCGTGGCATGCAGCGCGTTGACGTCATGGTCGCACCTCATCATGGCTCGGCGAAGTCGTCAACACCTGCGTTTGTGTCAGCCAGTGGTGCCCGCCATGTTTTGGTTCAGGTTGGGCTAATGAACCGCTACGGCCATCCTGCGTCACAAACCGTGGCCCGCTGGCAGCGTCAAGGAGCTAAGGTATGGCGCTCGGATCGCGATGGCGCCGTTAGTGTGCGGTCACGTCAAAGCGGTTTAGTGGTGCAGTCGGAGCGTCAATTACAACGTCGTTACTGGCAACACACAATGCCTAATGTGACCCCACAATAAGTCACAGCAGGGTTCGCTACAATGATGTTTGTTTCCCCTTCGAATTGAAAATGAATCTTTTGGAAGTCAACGCCGATTTGCATTGCCACTCCAGCCGGTCCGACGGAGTGTTGGATCCGCGCGAATTGGCGCTGCGCGCTGCACGACAAGGGGTACAAATCTGGTCGCTGACGGATCACGATGAACTATCTGGTTTAACCGCGGCAGGAGCCGCCGCCAATGAGCAGAGACTGCAGTTTATCCCCGGCGTGGAAGTTTCGGTCACCTGGATGAATCGTACGATTCATATTGTCGGGTTGAATATTGATCCGGCGAATACCCAATTGGTGAACGGTTTGGAAGAGGTGCGGCGGCGGCGGGCGGATCGCGCACGGGCAATGGGCGATAAGCTTGAAAAGCTTGGTTTTCCCGGCTGCTACGAGGGGGCTTTGAGCTATGCCGGCAATGCGTTGTTGCTGAGTCGTACGCATTTCGCCCGTTTCATGCTGGACCAAGGTTATTGCAAGCGCTTGCAACAAGTATTCGATTCATATCTTGGCGAGGGAAAGCCCGGCTTTGTGGGGGTGCAGTGGGCATCGCTGCAACAAGCTTTGGGCTGGATTCATGCAGCAGGCGGTGTGGCCGTGGTGGCGCATCCGGGTCGTTATCGGTTTTCCTCAACCCAATTCAGCGAGTTGTTTGACGCTTTCCGCGACTTGGGCGGTCAGGCTATTGAGGTGGTAACGGGTAGCCATTATCCCGAACAATATATTGAATATGCCAAAATTGCGCGACGCTATGGCTTTCTTGCATCGCGCGGCTCCGACTTTCACAGCCCTGAGGAAAGCCGAATTGATCTTGGCCAATTACCTCAGTTGCCGTCGGGGGTTGAGCCGGTTTGGTCGGCCTGGTTATAAGCCGGGCGCCCAAAAATGCTCATGTAAGTAGGGTAGAAGCTGCAATACAGAATGGCGGCGATCACCAGGTTAATTGGTGTCATGATTAACTGAGTTATCGTGGCCGATAGCCCAGAGGCAGCCAATACATCTCCCAGTGTTTGAGCAACGAAAAACAGCCCGATCCAGGTAGCGCCGTACAACATGAAAGGAAACTTGTTTCTCCAGCATGCAACCATGGAGAAGAACAATGCTTGCGACATTTTCAGGCGATGCCAGCCAATAAGCGCCGGGGCATGCCAAAATAGTGCTGAGATAAGAATATAGAGCAAGCCGAACGTTAGAAATGGGCCTTGAATGGCGGAAAGCAGTGCCGTTTCATCGAAAGACTCGTTATTCAACGCGGCCATGATCTGATCGAGAAAGGGCAAGGTGGCAATAAATCCGGCCGCCAGGCAGCAGGCCAGGTAAGCCAACCCCAACCGGATGAGCCCCGCACGCGCCTGCGCGTCTTTTAAAGGCGTGAGCCACATACCTGGCAGCATGGGGCGACCTGCCTCAATTTGGCGACATGCGTTCAGTGTGATGTAGGTTAAGGATGGCATGGCCGCGATCAGGAAAATCTGGCCAAATAAGGGTATGAGATAGGTAAGCGTAATGAGCAGACCTGTCATCAGGCTCCAGAAAAACATGGCTAATGGTTGGCGCCGGAAAAGATTGAAACCGTCGATAATCCATTGCCATCCGGCAGTGATGGGAAGTATGGCCGCTTGCATTGTTACGTTGTTACTTTAGGTAGTTCTGGGTTATTGCCGTTGCGCCGGGCCTGAAGCACGATTTCGAAATGGCGTGGGTCATGTGGCTTGAGTGTCTGTGCAGGTCGGGGCAGAAAATAATCGTACAGGCGTGACACCCAGAAACGCAATGCAGCCGCCTGTAGAACGAGTGGCCAAGCGTGTTGTTCCGCCTCGGTGAATGGTCGAATTTCGGCGTAGGCCTGTAACCAGGCCGTTGTTTTTCCCATATCAAATTCACCGGTATTGCGGTGTGTGCACCAGTCATTAAGGCTTACCGCCACATCAAAGAGCCATGTGTCGCAGCCGGCAAAGTAAAAATCGATCAGGCCGCCCATTCGAGGTTGTTCATATGTGCCATCGAATAGCACGTTGTCACGAAACAAGTCGCAATGTGCGGGACCATAAGGAAGGCTTTGATAAAGCTGGGTTTGGGCAAATTCCGATTGTTCTTTTAATACGGTTTGAATAAGCGTGTTTTGTACCGGTGTTAGAAAGGTGAGCAGTTTGGGGATGGTTTCCTGCCACCACGATAGCCCCCTTAAATTGGGTTGGTGCATGGGAAATGACGCACCCGCTAAATGTGTTTGCGCCAATGTTTGGCCGGCCAATATGCAATGGCGTTCGCTGGGGTCGGGCTCGTAGCCTCCGGACAAGCGCGTTACGATGGCGCAGGGTTTGCCGTGCAGAGTCGTTAAACGCCGTCCTTGCTTGCTGGTTTGTGGCTCCGGTACGGGAATATGGCGTTCGGCCAAATGGTGCATCAGTTCGATATAAAACGGCAGCTGTTCAAAGGTAAGCACCTCAAACACGGTAAGAACATATTCTCCGCCCGTGGTGCTCAGAAAATAATTGGTGTTTTCAATTCCGGCGGTAATTCCTCGAAGAGAAACCAGCTTACCCAAGTTGAACTGGGTTAATAATGTTTCTGCGTCGGCTTCGGATACGGGGGTAAATACGGCCATGTCACCACGAATAATTCAGACATAAAGGTCTGATTTTAGACTACGACGCAAGATCGTGTAGCGATGTCCGCGTTAAAATGCGCAGACAAAGTTATTTAAGGTGTGGTGTGCAGGCTTCAGTCCAAGAAAAACCGTTTAGTCCAACCCATTTTCGCGCAGGTAGCGAAGGTTGGCGTGTTTGTGTCGCTCCCATGATTGACGTGACTGATCGTCATTGCCGGTATTTTCATCGTTTACTGGCCCCTCACATGCGTCTTTATACGGAAATGATCACAACGGGCGCAATTGAGCATGGCAATCGATCGCGATTGCTCGATTTTAATGCCATCGAACATCCCGTAGCCTTGCAGCTTGGCGGCAGTGAGCCGGCGGCGTTGGCGGCTGCTGCACAAGTGGGCCAGGAGTGGGGGTACGATGAAATCAATTTGAATTGCGGCTGCCCATCGGAACGGGTGCAGAAAGGGGCGTTTGGCGCCTGTTTAATGGCCGAAGCGGAGCTGGTGGCCGATTGCGTCAAAGCAATGCAGGATGCCGTAACGGTTCCGGTTACCGTTAAACATCGTTTAGGGCTCGATTACGACGAGTCTTACGGTATGGTGCGCGATTTTGTGGGGACTTTGCACCAGACAGGATGCCGTGTGTTTATCGTGCATGCCCGCAATGCGGTACTGAAGGGTCTGAGCCCGAAAGATAACCGTGAGATACCGCCTTTGCGTTACAGCGTAGCGGAATTGTTGCGCAATGATTTTCCCGACGCTGTTTTTGTACTGAATGGAGGAATCGCCGAAGTTGATCAAGCGGTTACGTTATTGCACCGGTTTGACGGCGTGATGTTAGGCAGGGCTGCCTGGCATGACCCGGCCGTGCTGTCGGCGCTCTCAAGACGTTTGTGGCCGCAAAGCCCGGTATCAGACGAGGCGCAAGTGCTGCAAAGTATGGTTGATTATGCGGCTGAACAGGTCCGGCAGGGCGTTCCTTTGCGCATGGTGGTGCGCCCTATGCTGGGTTGGCTATCCGGCCGCCCGGGGGCCAGACGCTGGCGTCAAATGTTGTCGGATCCTGCGCATTTGAATGAGCAGGATCCCATGTTAATTACCCGAGCCTACGAACAAGTGGCCGGCCATCGTTCCGCTAGTGTTTAGGTGGCCTGGTGCTGTTGTTTTCTTCGTCTAGTTCGGTTGGCCAGTCTCGAATATAGGCCTTCAGCATGTTGTTTTCGAAACGCTGTGCGGCCACAATGGCTTGTGCCATGTCGTAGAACGAAATGACGCCCAGCAGAACAGGGCCATCCATGACAGGCATGTAGCGTGCATGTTTGTCGAGCATGAGCCGTTGTACTTCTTCGGCGCTGGTGTTGGGTGTGACGCTAACGGGCGCGTCGTCCATAATGCTGCGAATCGTGAAGTCGCCTGTGGCGCCATGGTTGCCATGTAAGTGGCGAATAATTTCGCGGAAGGTCACCATGCCAACCAGTTCGCCGTGTTCCATAATAACCAGCGACCCAATATCTTGTTCGGCCATGGTTTCAAGCGCTTGTTTAATGGGTGTTTCCGGCGTAGCGGTGTAAAGCGTGTGGCCTTTAACCCGCAGTATTTCACTAACTTTAAGCATGATGCGTCTCCCCAGACTTCGGTATGGTTTCTTTATTCTCCAACAATTCGGGCGTTTCCGATAGCGGGATTGTTTCGTTGAACAAGTCTTCCAGCGTTATGTTGGGGCAATCTGACAAAGCGTGTGCCAACGCTTTGAGCAGGAAAGGATCTTCCTGTAATTCGGGCTGATGCCGGTCCAGAAGAAATTGATCGATCAAGGTCGATAATTTTGCTTCACGAATGTCGCACGCTAATACCCAGTGATCCATGCCTTTTTCCTGGGTCGGCACGACAATACCCAACTGTTTAAGGGCGCGCAGCACCGAGAGCAGTTCGTTGGCGTGCAGCCGCATGTGGGCGCCCAAAAAACGCGTGCTGCGACCCGGGTTCGGCGTGTTTTGCGTACTACGCAAAAGGCGCAGGATGCGCACGGCATCAATGAAAGCCGCACCCGTTTTGCGTTTCTCGGCCCATCGACGTAACCGTAGTGAGGGCAGTGTGGCGGCCACAGTGGCCCCAAATAAAATCGCCAGCCATGACAAATAAATCCACAGCAGGAAAATAGGTAGCGTGGCAAACGCGCCGTAAATAACGGTGTAAGAGGGAAATTGCGTGATGTAGTAGGCAAAACCGGCTTTCATTATTTCGAGCACAATAGCGGTGCCGAACCCTCCCGCCAATGCGTCTCGCCAAAATACATGGCGGTTGGGTACGAAAACGAACAGTGCACTGAAAGCGATCCCGGTAATAACAACCGGAATGACCGACAGTGCAATCCGCATGGAGCGGGCAATATGCCCGACGTCGAATGCCGATTGCTGGGCCAGGTACGACGTAGCCCACAGGCTGGCGCCCGCCAGAATGGGGCCGGCGGAGATAATCGCCCAGTACACCAGAATGCGTTGCGGCAAAGGGCGCTGCTGTTCAACCTGCCAAATATCATTCAGAACGGTGTCGATGGTCATGATGAGCATGATCGACACCACCAGCAGAAATACGGTGCCGATGGCAGTGAGCCCCGAGGCCTGTTCGGCAAACATATTCAAATACCGCATAACCGTATCGGATACGGTGGGGGGCATAAGGCTGTTCACCAGGAAGTTTTCCAGTGCTTCGCGAAATTCGCCAAACAGAGGGAAGGCGGTGAACAAAGAAAGGAAAACCGCCAGCATGGGCACCAGAGCCAGAACCGTGGTGAAGGTTAGGCTTGAGGCGACCTGGGTAAGCTTTTTGTCTTTCGCATGAGCTGCTGCATACGCCAGCACTTTTGCCGCATCATGCCATTTTTGTTTCAATTTGGCCTTGGTGGCGGAAGTTTCTTTATCGCGATCAGTGGGTTGCGGCGACTTTGCACTCATTGATATCGTGGACTCTCGAGACGTGGCTTGGCATTCGGGTAATAATACCAGTATGAACGTTCAATTAAATCCTTACTTGCGGTATACGGCTTCGGCTTCCTTAATCGGCTTGATTGCATTGGGTCTGGCGTGGGAATTGTTTTGGGCGCCGCTTCGCCCGGGTGGTTCCTTATTGGTGTTGAAAGTCTTGCCTTTATTGCTGCCTTTGCGCGGTGTTTTGAAAGGTAACGTATACACAATGCAATGGGCCAGCATGTTGATTCTTCTGTATTTTATGGAAGGCGTGGTTCGGGCTTATTCCGACCCGAATGCCATGTCGGCAATGCTGGCCGGCGTGGAAATTGTTTTGTCTTTTGTTTTTTACGTTTGCGCCTTAATGTATTTGCGCCCGGCGAAGAAAGCAGCACAGGCGGCCAAAAAAGCAGCGAAAGCAAAGGAGGCGAAATGAGCATTAATCCGTTTGGGCATTTGCACATTGAAAATTCTTTTGCCGATGATCTGCCGGCCCGTTTTTATACGCGGCTTGAAACGCAACCCTTAACGAATCCAAGGCTGTTGCATGTAAACAGGGATGTCGCGCACGCGCTTGGCCTGCGGGAGGCAGACCTTCAAAGCCCGGCGTTTCTCAACGTGGTTTCGGGTTCGTCGCCTTTACCCGGGGGGCAAACCTTGGCTGCCGTTTACAGCGGGCATCAGTTTGGTGTGTGGGCCGGGCAATTGGGTGATGGTCGCGCGCACCTGCTGGGGGAAATTGCAACTGATGCAGGCCCTCAGGAGTTGCAGTTGAAAGGGTCGGGGTTAACGCCGTATTCACGCATGGGTGACGGCCGTGCCGTTGTGCGTTCCTCGGTGCGCGAATATCTTGCCGGAGAGGCAATGGCCGGCCTGGGCATCCCTACCACCCGGGCGTTGTCGCTGGTGGTGGCCGACGATCCGGTCTATCGGGAAACACAGGAAGCTGCGGCCGTGGTTATGCGGGTGGCGCCTTCGTTCGTACGTTTTGGCACTTTCGAGCATTGGGCGCAAGATCCAGACAGTCTGAAGTTGTTGCTGCGCTATGTTGTGCCGCGGTTTTACCCGCAGTCCCTGGCGGCCCAAGAGTCGGCTCAAACCGACTTAAGTCGCGACACTATTTTGCGCTTTTTAAAAGAAGTCGTGATGAAGTCGGCGCGTTTGGTGGCCGATTGGCAAACGTGTGGTTTTTGTCATGGCGTAATGAACACTGACAACATGTCGATTTTGGGCATTACGCTTGATTACGGGCCTTATGGGTTTATGGATGGCTTCCGTATAAACCACGTTTGCAACCACACCGACACGCATGGTCGCTACGCCTGGAATGTGCAGCCGGCGGTTATGCACTGGAACCTGTATCGCCTGGCCAGCAGTTTAACGGCATTGGGTCTGGAGTCCGACGAGTTGAAAACGCAGTTGCAGGTGTTTGAGGGCGCTTTTCTGCAGGCTTATCAGGGAAATCTTGTGCGCAAATTCGGTTGGCTTTCCTGGCATGAGCAAGACCAGGACTTGGTGGATGAGTGGTGGCGGCTATTACATACTCAATCGGCCGATTTCACGCTCAGTTTTCGTCGCTTGGCGACGGCCCTCGATCAGCCGGAGTCCTTTCTGGCTCTGTTCGACGAGCCGGCTCCGGCGCGCGAGTGGCTGGAACAGTACAGGCAGCGTGTGCAGTTTGATGGGCGCAGCGAAGCCGACCGGGTGACTCAAATGTTGTCTGCTAATCCGCTTTATGTATTACGTAACCATTTGGCGCAGCAAGCGATTGATGCGGCAGAGAAAGATGATGCGTCCGTCATTGATGCCTTAATGACCGTATTGCGCGACCCGTATACAGAACGGCCGGGGTTTGAGGCTTATGCGCAGGCAGCTCCCGATTGGGCACGGCACCTGGAAGTAAGCTGCTCCTCTTAATGCGATAATCACGTTTTGGTGTGTTTATTATTTTCGTGACTGGACATTATGTCGGGCAATACTCTTGGAAAACTGTTTTGTGTTTCAAATTTTGGTGAGTCGCATGGCCCGGCCATTGGTGCCGTTGTCGATGGCTGTCCTCCGGGTTTGCCATTGTCGGAGGCGGATATACAGGCGGAACTGGATCGCCGCAGGCCCGGCACGTCGCGCCATGTTACCCAGCGCAAAGAACCGGATACGGTTGAGATATTGTCGGGTGTGTACAACGGAATAACAACCGGAACGCCAATAGGCCTGCTTATTCGTAACACTGATGCACGCAGTAAAGATTACAGCAATATCGAGGACACATTTCGACCAGGGCATGCCGATTACGCCTATTGGCGCAAGTATGCGCATCGTGATCCGCGAGGCGGCGGCCGTTCCTCCGCTCGGCTTACCGCCCCAACAGTTGCCGCCGGTGCCATTGCGAAGAAATGGTTGGCACAAACATTCGGTGTTCAAGTTCGCGGTTACATGAGTCAGTTGGGCGAAATTCCCATTCCTTTTGTTGATTGGGTGATGGTGGGCCAGAATCCGTTTTTCGCGCCTAATGCGGGCATTGTTCCGGAACTTGAAGCTTATATGGATCAATTGCGGCGCGATGGGGACTCCATTGGAGCGCGTATTGAAGTCGTGGCTGAAAAGGTGCCGGCCGGCTGGGGCGAACCCATTTATGATCGTCTCGATGCCGATATCGCTCATGCCATGATGGGGTTGAATGCGGTGAAAGGGGTGTCGATTGGCGCGGGTTTCGATGCTGTGGCACAACGTGGCTCTGAACACGGGGACGAAATTACGCCCGAAGGTTTTGTCGGTAATAACGCCGGGGGCGTGCTGGGCGGTGTTTCGTCGGGCCAGCCGCTAACCGTTTCCCTGGCAATTAAGCCAACGTCCAGCATTCGGGTAATGCGGCGTTCAGTGAATCGTGCCAATGAGCCCGTTGAGGTTCAAACCTTGGGGCGTCACGACCCTTGTGTGGGTATTCGTGCTACGCCAATTGCAGAGGCGTTATTGGCAGTGGTGTTAATGGATCATGCGTTGCGACACCGCGCGCAATGCGGTTAAGTCGTGACAACGTAGCCAATCAGGCACGTTTATGTGTTAACGAAAGTTCGGGTCGGGAGTTCACCATGGGCAAATTGAAATTCAACCGTATTTTCAGTGCCGGCGTACTGGCTGCCACTTTAGTGGTTTCAGGTTGTGCCGGCGTGCAAACAACGCAGTCTGGTGCAGTGGGCGTTGAACGTCAGCAGTACATGTCAGGACTGGTCTCTGAACAGGCTTTGCAGCAAGAGGCGACGCAACAGTACAACAGTTTGTTGTCACAGGCCCGGGCACAAGGGAAACTGGACACGAATGCTGCTCAAACACGCCGGGTTCAAAATATTGCGCAACGTCTGATTGCTCAGGCAGGGGTGTTTCGTTCCGATGCCGCCCAATGGAATTGGGAAGTTCATGTGTTGAATGATAATCAGGTGAATGCATGGTGTATGCCGGGTGGCAAGATTGCGGTATACAGCGGCCTGATCAACCGGTTGAACCCTACCGACGATGAACTTGCTGCCGTTATCGGCCATGAAATTGCTCATGCGTTACGCGAGCATTCGCGTGAACAAGTGTCCCAGCAAATGGCCACGCAATTGGGGTTGTCGGTATTGGCGGCTGTGACGGGTAGCCAGGCCTCAGCCAATTTGGGTAATGCTTTAACCAATGTGATGTTCACCTTGCCCAATAGCCGCACCCACGAAATCGAGGCAGACCGTATCGGGACGGAACTGGCCGCGCGCGCGGGCTACAACCCCAACGCCGCAGTAACCTTGTGGCAAAAAATGGCAGCGCTCGACCGTGGTAACGCGCCACCTGAATTCTTATCGACCCATCCTTCTCCTGACACTCGTATCCAGGATTTACAAGTGATAGCGAATCAAGTGATGCCTTTGTACGAACGCACTCAAGGTCGTTAGCCGGAGTGTGCATAGCCTGTTAGTTGCAGTACTAGTATAAATTATCTTCTTGTACTAGCGTAAGAGCTTGGCATAATAGGCTTATCGTTTCTTTTTCGATTCTCAGAGAGCACTATTATGGCTGAAACCCTTTACGACAAACTTTGGAATGCCCACGTCGTGCACCAGGAGTCCGATGGCACCTGTTTGCTTTATATCGACCGACAACTGTTGCACGAAGTAACCAGCCCTCAGGCTTTTGAGGGGCTGGCGTTGGCTGGGCGAAAACCATGGCGGATCAGTGCCAATTTGGCGGTGGCCGATCACAATGTACCCACGACAGCGCGCGATCAGGGCATCAAGGATGAAATTTCCCGTATCCAGGTCGAAACGTTGGATAACAATTGCGAGAAATACGGTATTACCGAATTTCGCATGAACGACATGCGTCAAGGCATTGTGCACGTCATTGGGCCGGAGCAGGGGGCGACATTGCCGGGGATGACGGTGGTGTGCGGTGACTCCCACACCAGTACCCATGGTGCAGTGGCGGCTTTGGCATTCGGTATCGGCACATCCGAAGTTGAACACGCAATGGCCACCCAAACCTTGCTCATGAAAAAGAGCAAGAACATGTTGATTGAAGTCGATGGCGAATTGCCGTTCGGTTGTTCAGCCAAAGACTTGGTGTTGTACATCATCGGCGAAATCGGTACGGCAGGTGCAACCGGCTATGCCATTGAATTCGGGGGTAGTGCGGTACGAAATCTGTCGATTGAAGGTCGCATGACCATGTGTAATATGGCCATCGAGGCAGGTGCTCGGTCGGGCATGGTGGCGGTCGATGATAAAACCGTTGAGTACTTCCGTAATCGGCCCTATTCGCCCACTGGGGAAATGTGGGATCAAGCTGTTGAATATTGGCGTACCCTGCATTCCGACGAGGGTGCGCACTTTGATCGTGTCATCAAATTGAATGCTGCCGATGTGCAGCCCCAGGTGACATGGGGTACGTCGCCTGAAATGGTGGTTTCTGTCTCAGGCAGGGTACCGGATCCCGCTTTGGAAAAAGATCCCGTAAAGCGCAGCGGTATGGAAGGTGCGTTGAAGTATATGGGTCTTGAACCCAATACTCCTATGACGGAAATCAAACCCGATCGGGTGTTCATCGGATCCTGTACCAATTCGCGTATTGAAGATATGCGTGCGGCGGCGGCGGTCGTTAAAGGCAAGAAAGTGGCAGCGAACATCAAACAAGCGATGGTTGTGCCGGGTTCGGGCCTGGTCAAGCGTCAGGCTGAAAAAGAAGGTTTGGACAAAATTTTCCTTGAGGCAGGCTTCGAATGGCGTGAGCCGGGGTGCTCTATGTGTCTGGCCATGAATGCCGATCGTCTTGAGCCTGGTGAACGCGGTGCGTCGACATCAAACCGCAACTTTGAAGGCCGGCAGGGCCAGGGTGGGCGATCACATCTGGTTAGCCCCGCGATGGCAGCCGCTGCAGCGGTGGCCGGTCATTTTGTCGACGTTCGTCAATTCAGTTAAGGAGTAGATCATGGAAGCTTTTACCACTCATAAGGGCCTGGTTGCGCCGCTTGATCGTGAAAACGTTGACACCGATTTGATCATGCCCAAGCAGTTTTTGAAATCGATCAAAAGAACCGGGTTCGGCCCGAATTTGTTTGATACCTTGCGTTATCTCGACGTAGGTGAGCCGGGAATGGACAACTCGAAGCGCCCGTTGAATCCAGATTTCTCTTTGAATCAGCCGCGTTATCAGGGGGCTTCAATTTTACTGACGCGCAAGAATTTTGGCTGTGGTTCCAGCCGTGAGCATGCGCCCTGGGCTTTGCTGCAGTTCGGTTTCAGGGCCATTATCGCGCCATCGTATGCCGATATTTTTTTCAATAACTGCTTCAAAAATGGTTTGTTGCCTATTGTGCAACCGGAAGAGGTCGTATCCGAGTTGTTCCGTGAAATGGAGGCAACGCCTGGCTATGAGCTGACTGTCGACCTTGAAGCGCAAACAATTACCAAGCCGAATGGTGATGTGCTGAAGTTTGACGTTGAGCCTTTCCGTAAACATTGTTTGCTGAACGGGCTGGACGACATTGCCACGACATTACAGAAAGCCGACAAAATTCGTGCTTTCGAAGCCGATCGTCTTGCGCGTTTCCCTTGGCTTGAAGGTCTGCCCGGCTAAATGAGTCGGCTTAGGCCCGGCTTTATGATCACGACACATTAAACCAGAACATTCAGAGAACCCAGAATGACCCGAAAGATTGCAGTTTTGCCCGGTGATGGCATCGGCCCGGAAATTATTGATCAGGCTTTGCGCGTCCTAAGTGCGCTGAATCTCGATTTGAGTTTTGAGACACAACCGGTTGGCGGGGCCGCCTACGCGCAGCACGGTCACCCGTTGCCGCCCGCTACGCTGGAATTGGCAAAAAGCGCCGATGCTATTTTGTTCGGTGCGGTTGGCGATTGGAAATACGACTCCCTTCCTCGTGAGCACCGGCCGGAACAGGCTATTCTGGGCTTGCGCAAAGCCTTGGGTTTGTTCGCTAATTTACGTCCGGCGATTTTGTATGAAGAGCTGGCGAACGCTTCTTCACTTAAGCCGGAAGTGGTGGCGGGTTTGGATATTCTGATTGTTCGTGAGCTAACCGGTGATATTTATTTCGGTAGTCCGCGCGGTGTACGTGAAGCGCCCGATGGCCCTTTCAAGGGAGAGCGGCAAGGGTTTGACACTATGTTGTATACAGAACCTGAGGTACGTCGTATCGCGCATGTTGGATTTCAGGCGGCGCGCAAACGTAATAAGAAATTATGCAGCGTCGATAAAGCCAATGTATTGGAAACGTCTCAGTTTTGGCGCGATATCGTGATTGACGTCGCGAAATCCTATCCTGATGTTGAGTTAACCCACATGTATGTCGATAACGCGGCAATGCAACTGGTGCGTGCACCCAAGGCATTCGATGTAATCGTGACAGGTAACCTGTTTGGCGACATCCTGTCCGACGAGGCCTCAATGCTGACGGGCTCCATTGGCATGTTGCCTTCGGCTTCCCTGAATGAATCGAATCAGGGTTTATATGAGCCCAGCCACGGCTCGGCCCCTGATATCGCCGGTCAAAATATCGCCAACCCACTGGCGACTATTTTGTCGGCTGCCATGATGCTGCGATATTCGTTGAACGCCGATGAGCAGGCAAAGCGAATTGAGGCAGCTGTGCAGTCGGTGTTGAAACAAGGTTTGCGTACGCTCGACATTCACGAGGAAGGCACCACACGCGTTTCTACGTCGGAAATGGGCGATGCGGTGCTTAAGGCGTTAAAATAGCTGCTTGTTTCTTAAATAGACAGTGATTTTTTATGACCCAATCAGTAGGCTTAGTCGGTTGGCGCGGCATGGTGGGCTCAGTGCTCATGCAGCGCATGCGCGACGAAAATGATTTTTCCTTATTCAACCCGGTGTTTTTTTCAACCAGTAACGCGGGTGGAAAAGCACCCACCTGGGCTGATGGCGCCGGGCCCCTGCAAGATGCGTACGATATCGAGGCACTTAAAAAGCTGCCCGTGATCGTAACGGCTCAAGGCGGAGACTACACCACTAAAGTGCACGGGCAGTTGCGCGATGCCGGCTGGGATGGCGTTTGGATTGATGCCGCCAGCACATTACGCATGGCTGAAGACGCCATTATCGTGCTGGACCCAGTAAATCGGCCTGTTATCGATGCGGCAATGAAGCGAGGTGTAAAGAACTTTGTGGGTGGCAACTGCACGGTAAGTTGCATGCTCATGGGCTTGGCCGGCCTGTTTAACAAAGATCTGGTCGACTGGATGACCAGCATGACATACCAGGCAGCTTCCGGTGGTGGTGCCCAACACATGCGTGAGTTGCTTACGCAGTTTGGCATTATTAATCAATCTGTTAAATCATTACTCGATGATCCCGCTTCGGCCATTTTGGAAATAGATCGCGGCGTGCTTGATGTTCAGAAAGACCCTAACTTGCCTCGTGAGCAGTTCCAGGTTCCCTTAGCGGGCAGCCTCATTCCCTGGATTGATCGCGATCTGGGCAATGGCGTGTCTCGTGAAGAATGGAAGGCAGAAGCCGAAACCAATAAAATTCTGGGCCGCGGCGAGGCGTTTGGTACGGAACCAACGCGTATCGATGGTTTGTGCGTCCGTATTGGTGCCATGCGTTGCCATAGTCAGGCATTAACCATTCGCCTGAAGAAAGACGTGCCTCTGGACGAGATATCCGATATTATTCGCGACGGTTCCAAATGGGCTAAAGTTGTGCCCAACGAAAAAGAGGCCACTGTAAACGATCTGACTCCGGTGGCAGTAACGGGCACGCTCGATATTCCGGTGGGGCGTTTACGCAAAATGTCCATGGGATCTCAGTATCTGAGTGCCTTTACGGTGGGCGATCAGCTTCTTTGGGGCGCGGCCGAACCATTGCGCCGCATGTTACGTATCACTTTGGGCGAACTGTAATATGAATGATTCTTGTCGCGTAACTGTAAAGCCTTTGGCAGTTCGTTTGGCTTACCTCACGGCATTAGCCTCATTAGCTGTAAGTTCTTCAGTTTATGCGATAAGTTTCGGTCATTCGCGTTTACTGTCCCCGGTGGGTCAGCCCCTGCAGATTCAGGTACCGGTGCACGCGTTAACCGACCAGGAGCGTAACTCCTTGGTGGTTTCCGTGGCGGCCGCGCCGGCCTGGGAGCAGGCGGGCTTGACGCCGCCGGTTGACCCGGCAACGATGCAAGTTGCCGTGGTTGACGGCGTTAGGGCCGGGTCAAAGCTCATTACCGTCCGTTCCAGTCAACCGCTTTCTTCGAACGTGGCAGATTTGCTGCTGGCGGTGCGTTCTTCATCCGGTCAGATGCAACATCAGGTTAGTTTGCTGGCTCCGGCTGATCTCGAAGTGGCACGTGCGAGTGGCGGCGTAACGGCTTCTGGTTCCGGGGCAGTGGGTACGCCGGGTAATGCTGCGGCCACATCCATTCAAATTCGTCGCGGTGATACTTTGTTTGCCCTGGCGCGTCGCCATGCCGTTCCAGGTATCAGCGTATATCAGTGGATGATTGGGGTAATGCAGGCGAATCCGCAGGCGTTCATTAACGATAACGTTAACTTAATCAAGGCGGGCGCAACATTAAATGTGCCGGGCGGGCGGCAGCTTGCGGCTTTGTCCGATCGCGAAGCGCGTGAAATCTTTCAAAAACATGCCACGGCTTTTGCCGAATATCGGCAGCGTTTGGCAGGTGAAGTTGCACGCGCTGAGCCTGCCACTGCGCAGGCAACTGATCGCGGCGAGGTCACCGCACCCGAAGTTGGCTCTGCGCCCGCTCCGGCCTCCCAACAACAAGACCGTCTTGTGCTGCAGTCAACGCAAGCATCCACGACGCCGGCAAATTCTCCCTCAGCTAATTCGGCATCGGTGGCGAACGCAGGGGGACAGAACGGCAGCGGGGGTTCAACTACGCAAGCAAACAGCGGCGCGGCTGGCTCAAGTACAGCATCGGTGAGTAGCGATGATCAGCTTGCGCTTGAGCGCAATACTGAAGAGGCCCGTCAGCGCGTTAATCAACTTGAAGATAACGTTAAGAATTTGAATCAGGCTTTGCAGCAGCAAGGTACCGCTGCCCATCAAGCTGTGGTGGACGGTGCAAAAACAGTAGAAGAAACGGTTGAGCAGTTGAAGGAAATTGTTGATGGTGAAATGCCCGGTTCTGATACTGCTTCGGCAAATAACGGGCGTAACGGTAACGTGCCGGAAACGGATCAGAATAAGAGTGCCGCCACGTCGGGCACTGATGGTTCGTCCAGCCCCGCCAATGCCGGTACCAGCACCATAACAAAAGGCTCATCAGGGGCATTGGCGGGAAATGCTTCTTCTGCTGTCGAAGCCGAGTCCGTTAATAAGCCTTCGGGTACTGAAGCGGCTGCATCTGTAGAAGATGCCAATAAAGACTCCGATTCACTTTCTACGTGGTTCATGAATAATTTGCTGATTGTCATTAGCGGCGCACTCGCGCTTATTGTTTTGATCGTTGCTTGGCTGCTGCGTCGTGTCGGCGCCGAACGTGACGATGACTCCGATGCCGTTATTACTGAGGAGATGGTGCGTGAGCGTTTGCAGAGCATTAATCTCGATCTCGACGATTCGACGGAAACCGGTCAAACGGAAAAACGCAGATAAGGTATGACTCGACTGGCATTGGGTGTGTCTTACGACGGCTCACCTTGGCGCGGTTGGCAAAGCCAGCCGCATGGCCAAACGGTACAAGATCAATTTCAGCGGGCAGTTCACCAGTTCATCACCGAACCGGTGATGACGGTTTGTTCCGGACGTACCGACGCAGGCGTCCATGCCCTTGAGCAAGTCGTACACCTTGATACGCCGGTTAATCGCTCGCTTGAGTCATGGACAAGGGCGTTAAATGGTTTGTTACCGCCCAGTATTTCCGTAAACTGGGTGAAGCCGGTTACCAACGATTTTCATGCTCGTTTTTCGGCAACAGCCCGCACCTATATTTATGTTGTGCGTAACGATCGAATTCGTTCGCCTTTGGTGCATCGGCGGGTGGGTTGGGTTTTTTATCCTTTGAATCTGACTCTCATGAAAGAAGCGGCGGCACGCTTGTTAGGTGAGCACGATTTCAGCAGCTTTCGAGCCTCTGAGTGTCAGGCAGCCAGCCCGGTGCGCGACTTGCAACAGGTCGACATTGAGCAGCACGGTGTTTACTACATCTTTACATTTAAGGCTAATGCGTTTTTACACCACATGGTGCGTAACTTAATGGGCATGCTGATTTATGTGGGTTTGCAGCGCATGACGCCCGAATCCGTGACCACTTTGCTTCGCGACAAAGATCGTCGTTTGGCGCCACCTACCTTTGCTCCTGACGGCTTGTATTTTGCACGGGTCGATTATCCCGATTCATTTAATTTGCCGCAATTATCAGCACAAGAAAACTTCAAGCTGCATTTTGGCTTTCTTGGTTAAAGTGAGTGGATTGAGCTATGAACGTCAACACCGTGTTCGGGGTATAGCGCAATGCCGATACTGGCGGAAATGTTGGCTTGGTAGGGTCCCAATCGAAAGGGGTTTTGCAATGCTTCGCATAGACGGGTGGCAATATCCATGCATTTTTCGGGTTGGGTGTCTTCCAGCAGGTAAACCATGAATTCGTCGTCTCCCACCGCATGACCATAGTGGTCGTTTACCGGCTTTGAAGTGATCCAGATCTACATAAAACAACGCCAGCGAACGGCCTCGTAAACGTGCTTGGGATAACGCTGTATCCAGTCGATCCAGAAAGCACCAACGATTCGCCAGGCCGGTTAAGGGGTCGTGCAAGGCAAGATGTTTTACCTCTTCTTCCAGCTTGTGTCGATCGGTAATATCGTTCACGTAACCCGTCCAGGTAATGGCGCCTTCAGACAAGCGTTGGGGAAGTCTCGAGCCTCAACCCAGAGGGTTCTGCCGTTCGTGTGTTGCATCCTGAATTGGGCATGCCAGGGAAGCAAGGTGTCACCGGCTTCAATACTGCTGCTCAAAACCCAATCATGGTCGTCGGGGTGGATGCGATCGAGCAGGCGGCTGATAACACAGTTGGTATACAAAGCCTGGCAGATAATCGGAAATGGCATCGAGTTGTTGAATCAAATCGCGAGACCATGTGATGTCGCGTGCGCTGATCAGGAAGTAACCGGGATGCGAGCTTAACGGCGCCACGCGAATGTTTCAGTTTCTTTCGCCGGCCGGAACGCGAATCACCTGATCGAATGCGACAGTATTTTGTGTTTGCAGGCAGCGCTGTTTTGCTTTGCTCGTACCGGCGTTTCATTGCTCGTTAAAATAGGGTTTTGGTAGAACCTTAAGGCTGTTGTGAATAGCCGGTGTTATTGGGCAAAAAATGAAGAAAATCCGCACACGCGTGAAAATATGTGGTTTAACCCGGGCTGAAGATGTGAGCGCAGCGGTGGCGGCGGGCGCAGATGCCGTCGGCTTGGTTTTTTATCCACCCAGCAGCCGTTATGTATCACCTGAAAACGCGTGCGATTTGCGCAGCCTGGTTCCAGCCATGGTAAGTGTTGTGGCGCTTTTTGTGAACGCTTCAAATGAGGATGTGCAACAAGTTATTGATCAAGTGCAACCCGATGTGCTGCAATTCCACGGGGATGAAAGCCCCGACGAGTGTGAGCAGTATGGTCGTCGATATATGAAAGCCTTTCGCGTTGGCGCGCCGGGCTTGGATACCCCGCAGGCGGTATTGGACACGTGTCGCCGGTATCGCTCCGCCAGTGCCTGGTTGTTCGACAGTTACAGCGCTGGGTACGGCGGCAGCGGTAAACAGTTTGATCTAGGGCTTTTGAAAATGGTTATTGCAAGTCCTGAATCAAGGCCGGTGGTGCTGGCGGGCGGATTAAATGTGGAAACAGTTGGGGCGGCAATTGCGCACGTGGCACCATTTGCCGTCGATGTTAGCAGTGGAGTGGAGATTTCCGGCGGCGTTAAATGCGCAGGTATGATTCGGGCGTTTATGCAGGCTGTGGCGCTGAGCCGCTAGCCATTTTAGCGAGTACTCCCAATGGCTCAAGCCCATACCAGTTTTTTTTCTCCACTGCGTTTTGTATTGTTTCAAATAATAGTTTTTTTCCTTCCCGCACGGCTTGGGAGTGTGAGCGGGACTGGTTCTCGAAAAGAGACCAGGTGAGATAAATGCGTTTGATGGGGCTCCAGTGTATGGATTGATCCAGAATGCTTGTGCTCACGGCGCATGCGGGGACAACCGTTAAACCAAAACCTTCTTTTGCCAGTTGAAGGCATAAACTTAGGGTGTCAGTTTCAACTGCACCATTAAATCGAAGCCCTTTTCGGGCGAGCATGTGTTCTATTTGTACCCGAAGCTGGTTGGGGCGACCAGGTAAAATCAGCTTGACCCCATCGAGTTTATTGAGAAAAACCGGACTATCAGGGCTGAGCCCTGAGTCTTTCCCCCCGACTATAACCAAGGGCTCCCGGGCTAGCGGTGTCTGTTTGAAACCGGTGGGCGGTGCAAAATCAAACGGAATAACGCATAAATCCAATATGCCGGCCAACATCTGTTCGCGCAGGATGTGGCTGACACCTTCATGAACGCGCAATTTTATATCGGGGTGGCGTTGCACCAGCTGGCTTATGTATTGCGTAGTGAACACTTGATTCCAGGAGGGAGGAATGCCAATGGAAAGCTGGCCCGCTGCCATTTCGCCGACTTGCTCTTTGATAATGGAAAGTTGTCGTAAAAGTGGTCGTGCCTTGTCGGCAAGTAGCTTTCCTGAATCCGTTAGTTTTACACCCCCTTGTGAGCGTTGAAATAATTTTGTGCCCATTTCCCGCTCAAGTGCCGCAATATGGCGTGATAGGGCCGGCTGGGACACATGAAGGTCGGCGGCTGCTTTGTTGATGCTTCCCAGTTCCGCCACGCGAAGCATATATTCCAGAAGACGAGGTTCCATCGTATTTTGAAGCTCCTTTGCTGATGGTTGCGAACACACATTTGAAACGTTTGTGTAAAGGAAACTAAACATCAATTGTTTGTTATCCATTATATGAATAATGGCAATGACTGTTTAACATTATTCAAATATCAATGGCTACCATAGAATTCTTTCATTAGCCGCAGGATTGGCTGGCGGCATTGAAAGGAGACAATTCAATGGGTAAACAGAAAGTCATTGTGACAGTTGCGCCGACAGGGGGGATGGCCAGCAAGAAACAGAACCCTAATCTACCAACTCAACCGCAGGAAATAGCAGAAGACGTATACCGTTGCTATAACGCAGGGGCGAGTGTCGTTGCATTGCATGCACGTCGTGCCCAGGACGACGAGGCAACGTGTGATCCTGCCGTTTATGGCGAGATGAATACGCTCATTCGTGAAAAGTGCGACATCGTATTGAATAACTCTACAGGCGGTGGCATTAATGGCGATATGGTCCACCAACTTAATAATGGTCTGTGGGAAATTAATTTTGAGCAACGCATAAAAGGGATGCAAGCGCCTGGCGTTGAGATGTGCACGCTTGATGCCCAGACAATTTGTGCCAGTTTTGGCGATAAAGAAATCCTGGTACCAACGACTCCAACAAGAATACGTAAGTTGGCTGAAGGCATGATGGAACGGGGTATCAAACCGGAATGGGAGGTTTTCAGTCTTTCCGACATCGTGCAAGAAGTGAATAAGGCGATCGCGGCGGGATTTGATAAGCCACCGTACTTCATCAACATCGTGCTTGGCGTGAACGCATTCCAAGGTGCCTTGCCTTATACCCCGAAAATTCTTCAGCAAATGGTTGATCACCTTCCCAAAGATGTCGTGTTTAACGTGAGTGCTATTGGTGCTGCTCAGTTACCCGCAACGACACAGGCGGTACTGATGGGAGGGCATGTTCGGGTCGGACTGGAAGACAACCTGATGTATGAGCCCGGTGTTCAGGCGACAAATCTGATGTTGGTTGAAAGAATGGTGCGAATTATTCGTGAATTGGGCTACGAGCCCGCGACGCCGACTGAAGCCCGCGAGATTATGGGGCTGCCACCTCTTAAATAATAAGTGTTCAGTATCCGGCCTGGCATCATGATGTGTGAGTGGTGTCGGCTGGTTTTGGACTTTAAAAAGATAGGAGATAAGTTGTGGCAGAACCCACTTTTCGCCCGGTCAGACGAATTGTGACCGGGCATAACGAGGTGGGGCGGTCGGTTGTGCTAACCGATGCCCCTTCGCCTCACACGATGTCGCTGGCCGGGGTGTCGAATTTCGGTGTGACTGATATCTGGAAAACCGAATCGGCGCCTGCCAGTAACGAGGGTGATATTGACCCTTGCAGCTTGCCAATCGTTCTTGCTCCGCCCAAGAGCGGAACGGTTTTCAGGGTCGTGGAGTTTCCGCCCGATAAAGAATACATCGGCAAATGGAAACGCGAAGCGGCTTTTGCCTCAATGGGCGATTCGGGCGCCGAGGCTTTGGAGGAAGACGCGTCACGCCACGAAATGATGCACACCACGGAATCAGTCGATTACGCGTTTGTGATCGAAGGCGAGATTTGGGCTGTTCTTGACGAGGATGAGGTTTGCATGAAAGCGGGTGATGTACTGGTTCAACGCGGTACAAGCCACGCATGGAGTAATCGAAGTGACAAGCCGGCACGGGTGGGTTTTGTATTGATTGACGCTCATCCGTTACGGCGATAAACGCACTGATCATATCTTGATCGATAAAGGAGACAATGATGAAAAAGAAATACTTGCTGGCGTGCGCTCTGACCGTGTCATTAATTGGTCATCAAGCAGTCGCCGATGTCAAGATTGGTTTTACCGGTGCACTTTCCGGGCCGGCAGCGGCATTGGGCCAGGATCAATACGATGGTTTTATGTTGGCGGTTGAGCGGAACAACGGAAAGCTGGGTGGTGAAACGGTTGAAGTGATTCGGGAGGACGATCAGGTTAAGCCCGAGATTGGCCTACAGGCTGCCAGAAAACTCATTGACCAAGATAATGTTGATGCCATTGTCGGCATGGGCTTTACAAATGTACTGATGGCGATGCTGCCGCCTATACGTGAGTCCGGTGTCGTTGCAATCGCCACCAATTCAGGCCCGTTGACACTTTCAGGAGCGGGTTGTCAGCCTAATGTGTTTTCGACTGCCTGGCAAAGTGATGGTCCAGCTGAAGCGATGGGTGTTTATGCCCAAAAAAATAATTTTAATAATGTTTACCTGATGGCTCCGAACTATCAGGCCGGAAAGGAAATGTTGGCAGGCTTTAAACGTTTTTATAAAGGCGAGGTGGTCGATGAGGTTTACACCCCTTTATCGCAAACTGATTTCTCGGCTGAAATTACCATGTTGCAAGCTTCTGCTCCCGAAGCGGTATTTGTGTTCTATCCCGGCGGTTTAGGCATTAATTTTGTGAAACAAATGCGTCAGGCAGGCATGCTGGATAAAGTACCCGTTTTGTCTGTGTTTACTGTTGATGGTACGACCTTGCCGGCATTGAAGGGGCTTGCCGATGGGGTTATTGCCGGTGCGATGTGGGATGCATCCCTTGAGAACGAGGCAAGCGAAGAGTTTGTAAAGGCCTACAAGGAAAAATATGGTCGTGTTCCCAGTTTGTACTCAGCGGCGGGTTACGACGCTGCCAATTTGTTGGGTGCCGCCATTGAAAGCGTTGATGGCGACGTGGCCGACAACGCGAAATTCGCTGCTGCGGTAAAGGAGGCGGGTGCTAATTTTGAGTCGGTCAGGGGGCCGTTTAAGTTCAATGACAATAATATGCCGATTCAGAATTTCTATGCTTTCCAAGCTGTAAAAACAGGCGATGACGTTGCGATGAAGCATATTGATACACCCCTCGAAAGTCATAAAGATGCCTACCACGCAGAATGTAAGTTGAAGTAGGCTTTATTGGCTGGAGAAACGAATGAAAATCAGAATCCTTGGTGCAGGTCCTGCCGGATTGTATTTTGCTGCGCTCATGAAGCGTTTGGATCCCGCTCATGATATTGCGATTTATGAGCGCAACCCCAAGGATGCAACGTGGGGGTTCGGCGTCGTATTCTCGGATAAGGCGCTAGAATTTCTGCGGGCTGACGATGATGCGTTGTATCAATATTTAAGTCGGCACCTTGAAAATTGGCCTGAAATAACCATTGTCCATAACGACACGGCGATACCGGTCGCTGGTAATGGTTTTGCGTCAATCGGGCGCTTGGAGCTGTTGACGCTTTTATACGATTACGTTGAGGCGCTTGGGGTCAAGTTGAATTTTGAAACCGAAGTGACGGCTTTGTCGCAGATGGGCGATGCCGATTTGTATGTTGGTGCTAATGGGGCGTTTTCCTGGCTTCGAACGGAAAACGAAGCCAGGTTTGAGACAACCACCGATTGGCGCTCGAATCGTTTTATCTGGTACGGCACCACCAAGGCATTCAACAGTCTTACATTAACCTTCCGGGAGACAGGGCACGGCGTATTCTGTGCCCACCACTATCGGTACAGGCCAGATCGAAGTACGTTTCTTGTAGAGGTTGAGGAGGACACCTGGCAGCGTGTCGGGTTTGAGTCCATGAGTGCTGAAGAAACTGTGCGGTATTGCGAAAAGGTGTTTGCGAAAGACCTGGAAGGACATCCTATCATCTCCAACCATTCATATTGGCGGCAGTTTCCGGTTATCTGGAATGAACGTTGGAGTTTCGATAATGTGGTGTTAATTGGTGATGCTTTGCGTACTGCCCATTTTTCAATTGGTTCTGGAACCCGTTTAGCAATGGAGGACGCGGTTGCGTTGTACAAAGCCTTTAAAAATGCGGGGACAACTGATATTGCATGTGCGCTTACGAAGTTTCAGGCCTCCCGTTTGCCTCCTATGAAGAAAATATGGGATGCGGCTAACACCAGTATTGACTGGTATGAGCAAATGGATAAATTGGTTCATGATTTAACGCCCGTTGAGTTCGCGTACAGCTATATGACGAGAACAGGGCGGGTGAGTCATGCCGATATCAAAAAGCGTGACCCTGTTTTGGCGCAAGCGTATGAAAAATTACATCCGGAAGTGGCGTTAACTGTCCACGGATGATATGGCATAAACAAAGTAATACCGATTTTGAAGAGGCCGTATTGATGGGATTGAATCCGGTTGTGTGGCAGCCCGGGAAATATCTGAGTGAGAAATGCAAATTAGCGCAGTTCAGGCGCTATTTGGCTACCACAGGGTACGGACCGTTTTACGATTATCAGTCTTTACATCATTGGTCGGTATCCGAACCTCAAGCCTTTTGGCGTGCAGTGTGGGATTTCTGCGGTTTAACCTCTGTTGAGCCGGCCTCTGTGGTGTTGGGCAACAACACCATGCCCGGCGCGCAATGGTTTCCCGACATGACTTTGAACTTCGCCCGGAACCTGCTCCGGTTGACCGAAGGCGAGCAGGCCAACAACGAG
>TARA_R110000850_G_scaffold172668_2_pt1 | contig 139403 bp, 123 predicted proteins | sample TARA_R110000850 | Tara Oceans TARA_R110000850 (sample SAMEA4397586) | marine metagenome | biome: Polar Biome; feature: [SRF] surface water layer (ENVO:00010504); material: water (ENVO:00002006), including particulate matter (ENVO:01000060) such as... | depth 5 m | reverse complement strand
GATTTGTGGAAAATCCTGCTGCAACTGGAGCAGCTGCTGTTGCAAGGTTTCAACATCCAGCTCGGTATGCACCGCATCACGAGCCTGGGCATGAGCCAGTTGAAATTCCAGAGATTCCCGGGTTGGCGTACTGACCCCGGCACGACCAAGACCAATACGTGCCGCAGTGAACTGTCTCAACTGACGCCATGGATTATGCGTCACCATGTCTTCATCAGCTTTGTATTGATCCGTTATCAGCACGTCTTTATCTTCAACCATGAAAATGCCTCACCGCTGAGCTGTTCAGTGAACCGGCGAAGGCTGGAGGTAAATGATTGGTGAGTTGGGCCAGTCCAGCGTTACTCATGATTTGCATTTTTTCCAGCCACGCTTCAAATTCTGGCGCGGCACCCAGACCCAACACCCGTCGGGCATATAACGCATCATGAAATGAGGTGGTCTGATAATTGAGCATGATGTCATCTGAGCCGGGAATGCCCATCACAAATGAGCAGCCGGCCGTACCAAGCAAGGTCAGCAGATTATCCATATCATTCTGATCGGCTTCGGCATGATTGGTGTAGCAGACATCACAGCCCATTGGCAGCCCTAATAACTTGCCGCAGAAATGATCTTCCAGACCGGCGCGAATGATCTCTTTGCCATCAAACAGATATTCAGGACCGATAAATCCAACCACTGTGTTGACCAGTAAAGGACTGAATTTTCGAGCCACTGCATAAGCACGTGCTTCGCAGGTTTGCTGGTCGAGTCCATGATGAGCGTTGGCGGATAAGGAACTGCCTTGTCCGGTTTCAAAATACATCACGTTCTGGCCGACCGTGCCTCGATTCAACGATAAAGCGGCTTGTTGGGCCTCTGCCAGAATCGCCAGATTAAAGCCAAAGCTACTATTGGTTTTTTCGGTACCACCAATCGATTGAAATACCAGATCCACTGGGGCGCCATTTTCGATACATTCCAGTGTATTCGTGACATGAGTGAGGACGCAGGATTGTGTTGGGATTTCATACAAAGAAATCACTTCATCCATGAGATTCATTAGCCGCGTGGCCTGCGTCACATTATCGGTTGCCGGGTTAATACCAATAACTGCATCCCCAGAACCATATAAAAGACCATCCAGCATACTGGCCGCGATGCCATTGACATCATCGGTCGGGTGATTAGGTTGCAGTCTGGTAGACAGGCGTTTGGGTAAACCGATGGTGTTGCGAAAAGCTGTAATCACTCGACATTTCTGGGCGACCAGAATCAAATCCTGATTACGCATAATTTTGCTGACAGCAGCAGCCATTTCCGGGGTAATGCCAGCACTGACTTGTTTCAGGACTTCTGTGCTTGCGGTATCGGTTAGTAACCAATTCCGAAAATCACCGACTGTCAGATGAGAGATAACTGAAAATGCTTCTGCATCATGTTCGTCGATAATCAGACGCGTAATTTCATCATCTTCATAAGGTACTAACGTTTCATTCAGAAATGTTTTTAAAGGTACTTCAGCTAATAGCAATTGAGCGACAGCACGTTGTTCTGCTGATTCAGCAATAACACCGGCCAATCGGTCTCCCGAGCGGGCAGGGGTCGCCTTTGCCATCAATTCAGCTAAATCTGCGAATTGATAGGTTTTGCTGCCCAACTGATATCGATAGCTTTGGCTCATAAACTGCTTTAAATCCAATTAGATGGAATAAAAATTGCACCTGAATAAACAAAGTTTACAAACTATGAATGCGATATCTATACCGGCCGAATATCGAAAATCGGCAAAATAATATTGGGTTTATATTCAGTTACTTACTTAGGCAGCACCGGCATTATTATTAAAACGGGTAAAGCAGATGACCGATAATCCAGAAGAATTTGCACCTAAACAAAGCGGGACTGTATCTAAATGGTGCGTTATGGAAGCTACAGACGCCGACGAGCAGGCCCATAACCTGAAAAACTGGCAACAGCAGTATGATCAGATTAGTAACGGACGCTTTTACGGCAAAATTGAAGAAGTACTGTTTGATTCAGTTCATGCCTTTCGAGAGCACACCAGCCAAACCGTAAGACAACAATGCAATGTATGGCCTAATGCAATCTGGCTGGGTTTTTCAGCAGATGAAAAATCCTGCCGTATCAATGGTCATCATGTCAGTAGTGATCATCTGATGATTCGGCCTGGCAATACCCAGTTTGAATTAGTTACCCCAGAACAATTCAATATTTTTGGCATTGTCATTAATCAAGCCACGCTTCATGCTTTCGCTCGTAAACAAGGTATCGTATTAGATAACAGTTTGTTTTATTCGCCATTAAGATTCTGGCAGTCCGACAAACTGAATTCACTGCGTTACTTGTTAAATGATGTTTTGAAGCCACAACAAGATCATCTGATCCGACAGCATCAGGAAGATATTTTAATTATGGCAGTGCTGGAGATTCTGCAGCAAAACGAGCAGCAGATTCATGAAAAACCGAGCTTTGTGAAACGCCGTGCCGTGGTAGAAAAGATTACAGCGTATCTGGACTCCCACCCTGATAAACCGCTCAGTATTACGGATCTGTGTGATTTGGCACATGTCAGTCGTCGTACCCTGCAATATTGTTTTGAAGATGTATTGGGAATAAGCCCGCTTAAATGTATGCGGATTTCAAGGCTCAATGCTGTAAGACGGATTTTGCTAAACGGGTTAGAGGACGAGCAGACCATCTCGATGATTGCCCAGCAATGGGGCTTTTTTCATGCCGGTCAGTTTACCCATGATTACACCAGTCTATTTGGTGAGAATCCTTCCGTTACAGCAATGCGCCATCAACAAGTATTAGCGGAAAAACAGGGTATTCAAACCTGAAAGGGGTGTGCATTTAATGGTTAAGGGGTGATAGCTTTCGCATAACTTTCAGTTTCAATATCCACCGTTTCCAGCGTTATAGAAGTACTTTTTAACGCAAGTTTTTCCAACTGTTGTAATACCAGCTTGGTTAACTGTTGCTTCTGTTGTGTGGTGCGGCCGTGATGCAGACGGATAGTGACATGGATAAAATCGTTACAGTCCTCCGCCAGTCGAAAATACTCATAAGCCAGTGCTCGGGTTTTAATATGGGATGACTCAAATAAAGCCGATTCCAATACGCCATGATGAACGGCCTCCACCAATAGGTCTGGTGGGATATCCAGTGAGCTGGAAAATTCAATAATGCAATGTGGCATAGTGACCTATCTCAAAAGCAGATAAAGACATATCAGCACTGATATCGCTGACAAACCTAATGAAAAAAATAAGAGATTTCGATAGGTTTTAACCTGCCTTTTGGCTTCTTCAGCAGCCGTTTCAAAGCCACTGATCGCCTGCTGCATATTTTCAGCCAGCACATGAATGGATTGAGCGTTCTGTGTTGCTGCTTTTTGCAATTCTTCTATCTGTTTAACCACAACCGGATCTGCTTTGACCGCTTCGGGTTTGGCAGTAAATGCCGGTATCGCATAGGCTGCAACTTGGGCTACATAAGGCGCAACAGCTTTGATAATCGGTAGAAATTGAATGGCCATAAAAAACTCTTATTTAGGAGTAAACAATAAACTTTAATTTTGATACAAACTTCGCAAATGTTTCAGAAAGCACTAAGAGTTGCGACACCCTCAAAGCGTTAGAATCGGCTGGAAAAGCCGTGCTAATAAAGCTGAAAATTCAGCTGACGCAAGCGCAGACTAGGCTTATTAAACGATAAAACAGCAAAAACTTCATGATAGGTAAATTGCACATCAACAAGCCCTAATTTGATAAGCTATCCGACTATTCTTTATCTGTACAAAAATTCATCATTAATGAACTAAAATGGCGCGTCAATGTGACATTGTGGATTTGCTTTGGTCTATTGACCACAGGAGCAGGCGGTTCCCTCAAAAAATTATGCCCAAACCCGCTTTTAACTATTCGATCTCATACAAGGAGACATCGTGAACAAGGCACTCATTTCGGTTCTTGGCAATGACCAGCCAGGCATTATGGCAGCAGTTGCCACGGTTATTACCGAGCACGGCGGTAATATTGAAAATCTGAGCCAAACACTGCTTCAATCGGTATTCGGCGCATTATTAATGGTTTCAATGCCGGAAGACGCTCAGTGTGAAGAATTACACAAGGCTCTCCAGCAGGTAGGCCAGAAAATGCGTTTGTCGATTCACGTTGATCCCTGGGATGAGCAACCAACACCCTGGCAGGAAAATCCGCCTGAAGTGCAACCCTATATTCTGACCGTAATCGGCCCGGATCGACGGGGTCTGGTGGCTGAAGTATCTACCCAACTCGCCCGTCATGGGGTGAATATCACCAATATTCAGGCGATTTTCAAAGGCGGTAAGAATCCGATGGATAATCTGATGGTGTTTGAAGTTGATGTACCGCGTTCAACCATCATGCAGGATTTGCGTGATGCACTCCATGAAGTCGGCCAGAGACTGGATATCGAAATTGATACGCAACATCGCAAGATCTTCGAATCCGTGAGCAACATCAGTAATTAAGGAACCTCTCATGCTCAACGAAAAAGACATTATTTCAACTTTGATGATGGTGCGGGAACAAAACCTGGATCTTCGCACCGTCACTGTTGGCATCAACCTGACCGATTGCGTCAGTCATGATCTGGAAACATTCAAACGTAAAATTTACGACAAAATCACCCGTTATGCTGGCCAATTGGTGGCTTCCTGTAACCGCATTGAAAGACGCTACGGTATTGAAGTTGCCAATAAACGGATTTCTATCAGCCCAATCGGTGTTGTCGGTGCACCTTTCAGTTCAGAACAATTAGTTGAGGTCGCCGTAACGCTTGATAAAGCGGCGCATGAATTGGGTGTGGATTTTATTGGTGGTTTTACTGCTTTGGTAGAGAAGGGCATGAGTAAGGGCGATCAGGCTTTGATCGAAGCCATTCCACAGGCGCTGACGGAAACGCAACGAATCTGTTCATCCGTCAATGTGGCCAGTACGCGTGCCGGTATCAACATGGACGCGATTCTCAAGATGGGGCAAATCATCAAACAGGCTGCAGAACTCACTGCAGACGATGATGGCCTTGCTGCTGCAAAATTAGTGGTCTTTGCCAATATTCCTCAGGATGTACCGTTTATGGCCGGTGCTTATTTAGGTATCGGTGAAGCAGATGCGGTTGTCAGTGTTGGTGTCAGTGGTCCCGGTGTAGTAAAAGCGGCTTTGGAAAAAGCCTTGGCTGAAGATGAAAATATGGATCTGAGCCGTGCGGCGGATGTCATTAAACAAACAGCAGCCAGACTGACACGTGCTGGTGAGTTGGTGGGCCGTGAAGTGGCACAATTACTCAATCTGCCATTTGGTATTGTCGACTTGTCGTTGGCACCGACACCGAATCGTAATGACAGTGTCGGAGAGATTTTTGAAGCGATCGGTTTGCCAGCTTTTGGATCACCTGGCAGTACCGCATTTTTATCCATGCTCAATGATGCAGTGAAAAAAGGTGGTGCGTTTGCCAGCTCACATGTGGGTGGTTTAAGTGGTGCGTTTATTCCGGTTTGTGAAGATTTGACCATTGCTGAGTCGGCTGCAAACGGCACCTTGAATCTGGAAAAACTCGAAGCCATGACGGCAGTCTGTTCAGTTGGCCTGGATATGGTGGCTTTACCTGGAGATACTTCAGCTGAAATGCTATCCGCGATTATTGCTGATGAAATGGCAATTGGTGTGATTAACAAAAAAACCACAGCAGCAAGATTGATTCCAGCGCCTGGCAAAAAAGCAGGTGATATTGTCCGGTTTGGTGGTTTGTTGGGTGAAGGCCCAGTGATGGCTGTCAATATGGGGAATCAGGAAAACCGCTTTGTGCGACTAGGCGGACGTATTCCTGCTCCGATTCAAAGCTTGGTCAATTGATCATCTTATGCTAACAATTAAAAAGCCGTGACAGAAACTGTCACGGCTTTTTTAGATAAAATAAGCGTCAGAATTACTGGCTTTTCGCTCTTCTACGCATTGCTAAAAAGCCCATCAAACCTGAACCAAATAACCAAACTGCTGCTGGTATTGGAACGGCTGAAACCCGGATGTTATCCAGCATCGCTCCAACATTATCCCCCCCGAAGTTTCTAAAAGATAATTTATCCCCATCAACCAAATCAACCAGGAAACTATAGGTATGCCAATTTTCATCCCAATCCAAGAGAAGATGATTAACAAGTGCACCTGCTCCAAACAACACCGAAACTTGGTCAGCAGGACCATTACGTTGATTACCAGATAAATCAAAACTCACTTTGTATTTTCCTGCAGAAAAACCATTTTTAGAAGACAAAATTCCTGCGTCACCAGTTGAGCCGTCCAGATCTACGCAAAAGCTACCAACTGAACAAACGATTCCCCATTGATTACCGTTTTTGATCAAATCAACCGTACCGTTTGATACATCCCAATTAACGAAGCTGTTATAGTTTAAGACAGAACTCGCCTGACCTTCACCTTCAAAGCTATCATATAGGCTATCAATGGTTGCAGCAAAGGAAACTGGAGCAAAACATAATGCAGATATTGCTAAAATTTTTGTTAAGTTTTTCATAGATATATCCTCAATTTTTGTAGTTCAGCAATCTCAACTTTGAGACCGGAAACTTTCCGTCCTTAATTCGCATTAAGTTTGGCAAAAATTAAAAATAAATGTGTCTTATAAAGTTCGACACAGATTCAAAATAATCCTTATTTAGACGTTTTTTAATTGTACTTTGGTACAAATACACTTAATAAATCACTTACGGTTAGTCCGGTAACTTATTAATGCAAAAACTCGTTGTACAAATTATTATCTTTCAGTGGGATAAATCTCAGCTTTCTGATGCGCACAAAAAAGCAAGGGCAGGATTACCTGATCGCTATCCGCTAAAATCCTCCTCTTCTGTTTTGTCTAATAAGCAAATATTGCTTGATAAGCATGGGGATGATATTTCCGGAAATCGCATTCGCTATCAACTGACAGATGATTATTTTTTAATTGATCGTTTTCGTGTTGGTTTAAAAGTCAAGACAGTGGAGTTCAAACCACGATTACAGGCCGATGAACCACCGATATTACTTACTTCGCTCGAAGAAGGGTGGGTACAGTGTCAGTACCAGTGGCGCTACCGGATGGATGAAGGCGGTTATATTTACTGGCTTTATGAAAATGTGATCGTAAATGTCTGCTTCGCAGAAAAAAACGATCCAGGTGTTTTTGTAAACTCACCTCCCGCCCAACGTTTTACAACTCTACTGACCTGACTCATCAAACGCTCACAAAAACCATAAGACCACTTGCTTTTAGTTCATGCTTGAGGATGAGATGGAGAGCACAGGTTTTTGGAGAATAAATCTCTATAATCGCATTAAATTTCTACGGGACAAATTATTTTCTTTCCTTGGAGTCAATATATTACGACCAAGGTAAAAGTCCCTGGTTTTAGTGAGAATTATCCCTTGTAATGAAAAGGTAATATGCCTAAGATGCCCCGGCATTTTAAGATCGTTAAAATCAATTAACAGTTCTGTTTAAATATTTTTAATTGCCTGTTATGAATCAGTAAGTCCTTGAAATTATTTCAACTTAATCGCTAAGTAAAAACAGACGGGGTATTGACCATCTATCTAATGACCACCTCAGCCAAAACAAAGCCAAAAAGCCTCTCGTGAACAGCTATGTAGCCGATACCTCACCGGTTGCCATAGTGAAGTTTTGTCTGCAGTCTGAGCGGCAGATAGCAATTCTCGACAGTACAGCTTCCATCGTTGATATTTTTGGTTTTACCGCAGCACAAATTATTGAAGATTCCTCGTCTGCATGGATGAGCATTGATTCAGATGATCGTGGCATTATTCTGCAGAAAATGGCTGAGTCAGCTCAAACGATGCAACCTCTGAATCTGGGTTGGCATGTGTTACACCCTCAGAAAGGTAAGGTTTTAGTGGATTGCAAAGCCATGCCTGAAGCGGATTCAGAAAACGGAATGGTATGGCATGGCTATTTTCAAAATATCACCGACCTGAAACGTACAGAGCAGGAAAATCAGTCTCATTTGTGGTTTCTTGAATGTCTGGATCAGGTCAACCGGGCTATTCAGGGCACCAATGATCTTGAGCAGATGATGAGTGATGTTCTGGCAGCGATATTGTCGTGTTTTGCATGTGACAGAGCATGGCTTTTATATCCTTGTGATCCAGCAAGTGCCACTTGGCATATCCCCATGGAGCAGACCACTCCTGACTACCCTGGTGGTCTGTCTGCTGGAACAGATTTCCCGATGACCGAAGAGGCAGCCCGAGGTCTGGAAGCCTATCTGGCCAACAGTGAACCAGTAACGCTGATTACCACTATAGAAAGTCCTGATGCACCCGAATTTCTGAGAGAGCATCATATTCGCTCAATCATCGGTACGGCCATCTATCCAAAAACCGGTAAACCCTGGGTGTTTGGTTTGCATCAATGTTCGTATGAGCGAGAGTGGACTAACGACGAAAAACGTTTATTCAGTGAAATCGGTCATCGTTTATCTGATGGCTTGACCAGCTTGCTGATATATCGTGAACAACGTGAGAGTGATGAACGCTTTCGGCAGGCGTTTGAATTTGCTGCGATTGGAATGGGGGTGTTGTCCTTGAGTGGGCAGTGGTTAAGAGCCAATCATTCCATTTATGAAATGTTCGGCTATTCCGAAACTGAACTACTGCAAATGACCTATCAGGAAATGACCCATCCCGAGGATTTGCATAAAGGACAAGCGGAGCTTGATCGGCTGATTGCTGATCAAATTCCCTATATGCAGATTGAAAAGCGCTATCGTCATCAAAATGGGGACTATTTCTGGGCAAGACTCACAACCAGCATTGTCAGAGGAAGAAACAACCAGCCGCTGTATTTAGTTTCGCAGATAGAAGATATCGAAGAGCGTAAAAAATCAGATCAAAGTATCGCCCTGTTAAATTTTGCTATCAATCAGGTAAAAGAATGCATTTATCTGCTGGATGGAAAAGGGCGCATCAGATATGTCAACGATGAAACCTGTCACACCATGGGATACAGCCGTGACGAATTAATGGCTATGTCCGTTCCTGAAGTTGACCCAGATACCTCTCAGGAGGTTTGGAACGAACATTGGCAAGAACTTAAACAAGAACGTTCCGTTCGTTTGGAAACTCGCCATAAAACAAAAAACGGCAGGATCATTCCAGTCGAGGTGAATGCCAACTATTTTGAGTATGGCGGAATTGGCTACAATCTGGCACTAACGCATGACATCACTGAAAGAAAAGCGGTTGAAATTGCTTTGCGGGAGCAGGAAGAACGTTTCCGGCAACTTGCCGATAATATTGAAGAAGTTGTATGGCTGACCGATCTTGCTATGGGGCATCTGCTTTATATCAGTCCAGCCTATCAAAGCATCTGGGGACGCAGCTGTGAAAGTCTTTATGATAAGCCGTCGTCCTGGTTGGAAACGATTCATCCTGAAGATATAAATAATGTCAGTCAGGCTGTTGTTCAAGGCAAGATAACTGGCGAATACGATATTGAATTTCGCATTATCCGCCCGGATAGCACCATTCGTCATATTCACCAAAGAGCCTTTCCGATATTGAATGAAGCGGGCGATGTGTATCGAATTGCCGGCACTGCCCAGGATATAACGGAACGGAAAGAGCAGGAAGCACATATTGAATATCTTGCCTATCACGATTCATTAACCGCTTTACCAAACCGTTTATTGACGATGGATCGTCTCGGGCATGCGATTACCCATGCTACACGTCATGCCGATGTATTGGCCGTTTTGTTTCTGGATTTGGATCGCTTCAAAACCATCAATGATTCACTTGGTCATCAGGCAGGTGACTTGCTGTTACAGCAGGTTGGTTCACGCCTGCTTGGGGTATTACGTGAAGAAGATACCATCGGCCGGGTGGGAGGTGATGAATTTCTGATTTTGCTCCCCAGTATTAATACACCTGACGATGCGGCACATGTCGCCCAAAAGCTACTCGACATTTTATCTCCACCCTTTATGGTAGTAGGTCATCAATTACATGTTAATGCCAGCATTGGGATCAGTTTGTGCCCCCGAGATGCAGTCAATGCTGAAACATTAGTGAAATATGCTGATACAGCGTTATATCTGGCCAAAGAGCAAGGCCGAGGCGTTTTCCGTTTCTTCAGTCCCGAACTGGATGATCGTGTTCATGCACGACTGCAATTGGAAAATGATTTACGAAATGCGATGCATACAAACCAGCTGTATTTGCATTATCAGCCGTTAATGGATTTAGCGACCGGAGAATGCATAGGTACAGAAGCGTTACTAAGATGGTCTCATCCTAAAATTGGCTTCATCTCTCCAGCCACTTTTATTCCGGTTGCGGAAGAAACAGGTTTGATCTTACCGATTGGTGATTGGGTTTTACGGACCGCCTGCCTGCAGGCAAAAAAATGGTTCGAGGCCGGTAAAACGAATTTTCGGATGGCAGTTAATCTGTCACGCAGACAATTGGACTATGTCGGGCTGGCTACAGATATAAGACGAATTCTTGATGAGACAGGTTGTCCTGCACATCTATTGGAACTGGAAGTCACCGAATCCAGTGCCATGCAGAACCCTGAACAGGCTATTGTTATCTTAAACTCGCTTCATGAAATGGGCATTTGTCTGGCAATTGATGATTACGGAACTGGCTACTCAAGTCTAGCGTATTTAAAACGTTTCCCATTTGATCGACTTAAAATTGATCGATCATTTATTGATGGTATCCCAGATGATGCTGATGATATGAGCATTGTGCATACAACCATTATTCTGGCGAGACAATTGCGTTTAACGGTTATTGCCGAAGGCGTGGAAACCCAGGCACAGTGTGATTTTCTCAAGAAACATCAATGTGATGAAATTCAGGGCTATTTGTTCGCAAAACCAATGTCGAGTGAAGATGTCGAAAACCGGTTTGGATTCATCAACTCATCTTCGGCGTGATTTGAATTCTGGAGCGTTGTTTCATCCATCATTAGACGAAAATGAGGTGATCTTTAGCGCAATTGGCCAGGCCAATAAATAAAATGGCAAAAATTATAGTGGTTAACCACAGCTACGTAGCGGCCCAAAGGCTGATAAAAACTAAAACAGCAAAACCAGGACGATGCTATCAATGAATGACCGCAAGCGGTTTTTCCTGACGTTTAAGTGAATAATTCCGACGGTTCATGAATAACTGCACAGATTGATAGCACGAACAGGTCGATAGCTTAGTAGTTACAGACTGGTGAGATGCTTGTCAGATGCCCGACAACACGTAAGAATATGTTATGGATAAACCTCTTCTTGATTCATTTAGCGAATACGTAGACTTACTGCTCGACGCCATTTGTGCTGTGGATGAAGACAGCCGGATTATCTATATCAGCAATGGAGCGCATCGCGTTTTCGGCTATCCAGCCGAAGAATTGATAGGCAAAAGAATGCTGGATCTGCTTCATCCCGAAGATCATGATAAAACTCAGCAAAGTATTGATAGTGTTATGCAGGACAAACATGTCCTGGATTTTGAGAACCGCTATATACGAAAAGATGGTCAGGTTGTGCATCTGCTGTGGTCCACCAGCTGGTCAGACAAGCATAAAATGCGATTGGGCGTTGCCCGTGATATCACCCGTATTAAAGCCGCAGAGGAAATGCAAAATTCGCTGATTGCGATATCAGACACTGCGCACCGAACCAACGGCATCAAACAGATCTGCCAGCAAATTCTCTTTCATCTCGACTCTCATATCTCCATCGCGACCTTCGGTGTTGAAGTCTCGCCCATAAATGATTCTAAATGGCACACCATTTTTGAGAGTGTGGGCGGCTGCATGCATATGCTGAAAAATGAGGTGAAGCTTCGCATTGCCAGTGATAATCAAATCGCGCTCGAAAAAATTGATGACAAATTAATGTTACTGGTGCCGCTGGTGTTTGATGAAGAGTCTCACGGCATTATTGGCCTGGCTTTAATGGAACAAGATTATTCGCTGAATGAAAACGATAGAGCGTTATTGACCTTTACGGCATTACAGGTTGCCACTGCAATTGAACGCCATCAACGATTTGAACGACTACAACATCTGGCTTTATATGATGCATTAACCGGCTTGCCCAATCGGGAATTATTTCAGGATAGGGTGCAACGTTCATTATTAAGAGCCAAGCGTGAACAAAACCATTTTGCTCTGATGTACATGGACCTGGATAAATTCAAAGAGGCCAATGATACCTATGGCCACGCAGCCGGTGATCAACTGTTAAAAGAATCAGCAAGACGTATTACCGATTGTGTGCGAGAAACCGATACCGTCGTAAGATTTGGTGGAGACGAATTTGTCGTGCTGTTGGATACAGTGGAAAACCGCAAAGGTGCATTGGGAGTAGCCGAAAAAATCCGTTTGTCACTGTCAGAACCCTATGAATGGCAAGAACATGAAATAGAACTTTCTGTCAGTATTGGTATCGCTTTGTTTCCCGAACAGGGAGAGCAAATTACCCAACTTATCGCTGCCGCCGATGAAGCCATGTACAAAGCCAAAAAGCGTGGCAAAAACTGTATTCGTTGAACAGTTCAACGATTGTTTAAGTTGCCCCTGGAAGTGCGATTTTGTTTTATCCATTTCTCTTCGAACTCACTAATGGTGAGAGGGTAGGAGAAGAAATAACCCTGAGCATAATCACAGCCTAAGATTTTTAATTCATTCGCTGTTTCTTCATCTTCAACACCTTCAGCCAAGGTTTTCATACCAAAAATCTGTGCCGTTGAAATGATGGTTTTAACGATCGCCATATTTTTACTGTCATTGAGCATATTGCGGATATAGAACATATCGATTTTGAGAATGTCAGCCTCAATGTTTCGCAGGTAGCTGAGCGAAGAATGTCCCATCCCAAAATCATCAATCGCCAGAACAAAGTTTTCCTGTTTGAGTTTTTTAATGATTTCTATCGCAGTTTCGGGGTCATACATGATTCCGGTTTCGGTCAGTTCCAGCTCAAAATCCGTCGGGCTTAAACCTGATTGTTTTACCTCGGCAATAAATTCATCAATGAAAACCAAATCATCAATACTTTTAGCAGAAATATTGATTGCCATGCGAATCCCCTGATCCGTAAACAAAGTATGACCTTGTTTTTTCCAGGCGTTCAGGGCATTGGCCGTTAACTGTAAAACCAGTTTAGTGACCTCATTGATTAAACCGCGTTCTTCGGCAATAGGAATAAATACACCGGGGGGAACACTACCCAGAGTGTTGTCATCCCAGCGTAACAGTATTTCGGCACCGGTAAGTTGATGGGTCTGAGCATTAACTTGAGGTTGAATTCGGATAGAGAAACTATCGGGATCAAATTTCAGTGAATATTCAATCCGTTTCGCGATGAGGGAGCGGCGTTGGATTTCTTCGCCAAGTTTTACGTTAAAAAAGTAACTGGGTTGTGATTTTTCTTTAGCAATATCCAGGGCGATTGCGGCACCACGGGTAAGCGTTTCAAAGGTCTCTGCATCTTGTGGAAATAAAGCAATACCAGTTCGGGTATTCACCATGACTTTTGAGTCTGCAATCGTGAAAGGTGCCTTTAATGTATCCTGCAATCGTGCCACCATCATTGCTGCGGCATCGGCAGATTTCACTACCGCTGCCAAGGCAAAGACTTCACCATTGATTCTGGCAAGCGAATCAAATTCCCGATCAATTGCTCTTTGATCGATATCGAAATTTCTGTGGTCATCGCTAAAAACATAACGTATCAAGGTATCGGCACTTCTGATGGTACTGGCAATACGTCGGGCGACAGCGTGCAACAAATCATCTCCGGCGATATAACCAAGTGTTTCTTTCACATCTTCGTGATTGACCAAATCGAGGTAAACAACTGCGATGGTGTAGTTAAAGCGTTTAGAGAGTTCCAGCAGATGTTTGACACGATCACTAAACAGATTTTTGTTGGCAAGCCCGGTTAATTCATCAAAATACGCCAATTGTTTAATTCTATTTTCTTTGGCCCTTATTTCAGTCAAGTCGCGCCACACCACCTGAATGCAAGCCTCTCCATGAAAGATAACTGGGGTCAGGGTTACCTCGGTAGGTGTATTCTCACCATGGATGGTGTTTTGCAGCCATTCAAAGCGTTGATAGCCCTCAGTCAATGCTTTGGAAATATAATGTTTGGCAAGATTTTTACTGGATTCCCTACTTTGGTTTGCAGAAGAAATCTTTAATGGAGATAGACCGATCAAATCCTGACGTGATGACACGCCATAAAGCTTAACGGCGGCATCATTACATTCGGTAATGACCATATCTTTGTTAATGATCCCGATCGCATCAGCTGATTTTTGCAATAAAATCGCAATCTGTGTTTCATTTTGCTGACGTAATTCATCGTTTTCATGCAAAGTTTCGGTTAATTGATCACGTAGTTTCCGTGCCTCATAGAGGCTTTCCAAGGTTTCCAGAATGGGCGTCAGACGTTTTACTGTCTTCTCGGTGTAACCTTCTTCGGCATTTGCCAGCCCTATCATGCCGACAATATTGCCATTGTGATAGAAGGGGAGACCCAGATAGGAGTTCAATGTGGGATGCCCTTCGGGAACGCCCCCAGAACGGCTATCTGAATTTGGTGAGTTGGCAATAACCGGTTTACCGGTGGTCATAACGCTGCCAAGCAAGTTATGGTGGTTATGAAACTCCAGTCCATTAGCCTGATTGGATTCATACAACGCCCGGGTTTCATCATTCCATGCAATATTAGTCAGCGCTCGAAGCTTCAGGTATGGGGCATCATTCTCGTCATGTAGTACATCGCCAATCAAACCAAAAGCGCTATTGGTGAATTCGATGAGCTCGTTTAACAGCAACTCCAAAGCACTGTCATACGATGCATTCAGAATAAAAGCCTTTTGAATACGATCGATGGTTTGTTGCAGATTTAATTGATCCTCATATTTATCAGAAACTTCTTGTCTGGCAGCATGGATCGACTTATGACTTGCATACATGTATGCATCAAATGCCAGAGTAATATCTAATAAGGCAACTTTGTATAACGCGTTGATGGAGGGTTCAATTAAAGCGGGCGTTTGTGAGAGAATTTTAGCAATGTAATGGCAGGTCAGTTCTAGGTAAACGGCGTAAGAGCCAATGTACCACTGCGTTGTCAGACCCACTCGTTCATGGGCAATACCAACACGAATACGATCCTTGGCGTAATCCAGATCATATTCACCAGCAGTCAGTCTACGAAAATAAGTTTTTTGGGTGGATTGTAGTCGGGCTCGGACTTCAGGATCTGCCAGTAACTCCTGAGCAAAATCGAATGACATCAAATGGTCGTAAAATGCGTTAATCAGCTCGGTTTCATAGATCTGCAGGGGCACATGCAAGGCAAGAAGTAGCTCAATGTCTTCAGTACGTAGGCGGATCAAATCCTTGCGGTTGTGAAAACTCGTCTCATTGAGCGATATATGTCCAAATATATCTTCCATCGCGTGCATCATCCTTAACATCCATTTTTCTAAGAGCCGCTTTGCAGAGCTAAAGTTTCAACTTTTTAATCAATTGATGACTAATTTAGTCAACTATTTATGCGGTGTTTAAAATATACTGCTTTTACGTGAAAATGCATAATCCGCTATTGGGTCTGATTTCCCAGCGCCAGTTAGCGCTAGCCTATAATGCCCCTCCAACTTAGAACAGCAATGGCAACGCCGATAATGACACCTAACAAACCCAGAATTAAGTCACTGTATGGTTTGTCTTTTCTGGGGCCAGGGATCAATACAGACTAAGAGGGATTTTTCGGGTTGTAATAAATTTTGATATCACTATTAACTGGGTATTGATCGGCAAACTCTAGAGTTTCCGGGTACATCACCGTATAAAAGGCGGGTAATGTTCCAGTGTAGTTCTGGCCGTTAATTTGGTAGTTATATTCTACATTCAGCTTTTCAACTTCTTTTATTTGCCCACCTAAATTTCGTGAACCCCAAAGCAGCACTTCAGTCAGTTGTCCAGTAACGCTGGGCCAACGTTGGCTTGCCACTGCTTTCTGATAACTGGTCACAGAATGCTTTAACAAATAAATGCCAAATAGGGTTAACGCCGATCCTGCTAATAAAGCTATGTTCATTGCTTTAACTCTTTAATGTCAAACGCCATGCTCAGCCTGGATTTTTAATAAAAACATCATAAAAAATATAATGTTAATAACCGTAAGGCCTCGCATTAGCTTTTATCCAGATTGTTGTTAATTTTGTTCATGAATAACTACAACAATATCTTCAGCATCACTGAGGTTTACCGTGGTTTTATCGAGCCGTTCAGCACCTTGGGCCCAACTGCTTATCAGTTGTAATGAGAAAATATTTTTAAACTTTTATCTTTCCATGATTAATTGAGTAGCTCTCAGCTAATCCCCGTTGAGGGTATAAACGAATTTCCACTTCCACAAATTCACCCTTTAACAATTTTTTTTGAAAGGTAGCAATCCTTTATGGTCTGTGCAAATTTGCTAATCACCCTCTTTATATGCAATTGATAATGATTTAGATTAAGGTTAACATGTTGTGCTTTTAAAATTTAAATGGAGAAATTGATGCCACGGAAAAAGCTCTCACAACAAATGTTGTTTTTGTTACCAACGCTATCCTTATCGCTCGGGGTAATGGCCGATGAAGACGCTGTTAAACTGGACGAACTAACCATCACTTCAACCCGCTCTGACACACTGCTAAAAGATTCTCCACAGGTCGTTACCGTTATAAGCCAGGAAGAAATTCAGCAGCAAATGGAATTCTCCAGCGATACCTCTCAGGTGCTCAGCAGTTTGCTCCCATCTTTTTCTCCCAGCCGACAAAAATTGAGCAGTGCAGGGGAAACCTTTCGTGGTCGCTCTCCTCTGTTCCTGATAGATGGTGTTCCACAATCGAACCCATTAAGAGACTCTCAACGTGATGGGCACACCATTGATTTATCAATGGTTGAGCGTATTGAAGTGATTCATGGGGCAAGTGCCATTCATGGTTTGGGTGCTACCGGTGGCATTATAAATTTTATTACCAAGCGACCTACGGCCAATACACTAAAGCAACGTATGTCGGTTTCAACCACCATGCCGACCAACAAAATTGATGCTGAAACCATGGGCTATCGGGCTGATTACAGCTTGCTGGGAAGCCAGAATAATTGGGAATACAGTCTGGGCTTGAGTTATGAAACGCAAGGCCTGTATCTGGATGATGACGAGGATCCTATCGGCGTCGATAACACACAGGGTGATCTGATGGATTCACGCAGCTATGACGTCTTTGCCAAATTGGGTTACTGGTTTGATGATAATCAGAACCTGGAATTGTCCATCAACCGTTTCCAGTTGGAAGGGGATAATAACTACACCAGTGTCGATGGCAATTTGGCCAACGGTACCCCCACAACCTCCATTAATGCGACCCCAATGGGGGATGCACCGAGAAACCGGGTATTAACTACCAGCCTGACCTATAAAAACTTTGATTTGGCCGGAATGGAATTTACCGCCCAGGCTTATCAGCAGGAATTTGAAGCATTATTTGGTGTGACGGACTCCACAAGTTTTGTTGACCCGGTTCTGGCCCCGGAGGGTTTTGATCAATCACAAAATGAATCCGATAAAAACGGCGCCAAATTCACCTTAATGAAAGATGGCTTATTTGATGACAAGCTCAAACTAACAACCGGTATCGATATCCTTGAAGACACTACCGAACAGCGTTTAATGCTGACCGGTAGAAGTTATGTGCCAGAGACGCAATTCAAAAACTACGCACCCTTTATTCAAGCGCAATTCAAGCCAATGGAATCTGTAGTATTCAATACCGGTTTGCGTTACGAAAAAGCCAAGTTGAATGTCGATACCTATCAAACCGTGGCAAGTAAAAATGGTGTGACAGTGGAGGGCGGTAATCCTGAATTCAGTGAAACATTATTTAATATTGGTACGGTAGTCAGCCCAACCTCCTGGTTGAGCCTGTTTGCTAACTATTCTGAAGGTTTCGGTATGCCAGATGTAGGCCGGGTTTTACGTGGAATTGATACACCAGGACTGGACGTCGATAATTTTCTCGATTTAAAACCGATAGTGACAGAAAACAGTGAAATCGGCTTTCGTATTGATTGGCAGCAAGTCAACTTTGAAATCAGCTATTACCAATCAGATTCTGATTTGGGTTCCCGACTGCAACAAGTTGGTGATGATTTTTTCATCCAACGTGAAGAAACTGAAATTACTGGTGTAGAAACGACTTTGGGGTATCAAGTAAATAAAGCCAACCATCTGCAACTCAGTTATTCACATATCAATGGTCGCTCAGATAGTGATGGGGACGGTAAAGTAGATAGAGATCTGACCGGTGCTGATATTCCACCAAATCGTTTAATCGCCAGCTGGTCAGCAAACTGGTCACCTAAAGTGAGCTCTTTTCTCCAGGCAAGTCATAACTTCACTCGCCGGTTTGATGAGAACCCGGAACTGGATTTCGACAGCTACACTCTGGTCGATGCTTCAGTCGGCTATAAACTACCAGCTGGTAAACTCAACCTGGCGTTTGCTAATCTGTTGAATAAAGATTACTTCACCTATTATTCACAGTCTGCACAGGCCAATCCAACCCGTTATTTTAAAGGTCGTGGCCGAACTGTAACGTTGGGTTACTCACTGGATTTTTAACAGCAGATTATCTTGTGCTTCGTGCCTTAGCACCGACTTACCATAAACGCTCGTTCCCACGCTCTTGTGTGGGAACGCGCTTATACAAAAAATTCCAAACCTATTTAAGTCACTAAACTATTTAATCAGGAATCTCTGCTTCAACCAGCTTGGCAAGTTGTTCAAGTGATTCTTGCCATCCCAGATAACACATTTCAACTGGAATGACCGCTGGAATACCTTCCTGAACAATACTCAATTCCGTTCCACAACTCACTGATTTTAAGTCGATTGAAACCTCCATTTCACCGGGAAGATTTTCGTCATCAAAACGATCCGTGTGGCGAATACGTTCATTAACCACAAGCTCTACAAATTCGACAGTGAAAGTATGACTGTTGCCAGTACCGAAGTTTGTGAAAGACATCCTGTAGCCACCACCAGCGCGAACATCAATTTCATGGACCGTCCCAATAAACCCATAGGGAGGGAGCCAATATTCTAAAGCGCTTTTCTCTGTAAATGCCTTATAAACTCGCTCGGCTGGAGCTCGCAAAACTCGGTGTAATCGAACTGTACCTGTTTCATTCAACATAACAATATCCTTAATTTTGATTTATTCAGATTAGGAATAAATCAGTTAGTAGCTGTAGTGGAACAGAATTTCCAAATTGAAGCTTTGGAAGACCTCTGTCTCTACTGGATTGTCGAACGAGACTTCACGAGATCGACACTGTGGGGAAAAATTACTACATAGGGGAAGGATATAAAAAGACTGAGTTGGCTAATCCACTGATTTTCAATAACAATATTTACAATTCATATATAAATTTATAGTTATTGAAATGCAGCAAGTTTTTACACTATTTCACATAAGTTTTATTTGAATAAAGAATGCATGGTGGGGCGCAAAACGAATGATGATATTTCCGGAAGCAGCTGGCGCCTGCCGGCTGATAGTCGTCGATCCAATCAACCAGCATGCGCTTGTCGGTTTATAAAAACGGCTGATAATGGAAAATTCTGAACTGAAACCTGTTTACATTATTGCAGGATGTTCTTCTAATTCAGTGAAAAGGGTATTTATTATTATTCTTTGCTGTGCTTTCAAGGCTGCCATCAATTCTGCATCGCGATGATATACATCGGGTCTGAATTCCAACCGACCATCGTCTAATGCCTCAGCTGTCCAGTAGTCCATCAAGATCGGTACGCTGGCAGGCAAGGGGATATTGCGTGTCTGTTTATTAAGCAAGGCATCGTTTATTGCGTTTTGGGTTTTCTGACTTGCACCAACGAAAAGTTTGTCCGCCAGTTGTTTGGCCGCTTCTACACGTACACAGCCGGAGCTAGAGGTACGCTTGTGGCTGGCAAACAGACTTTGATAGGGAGTGTCATGCAGGAATACGGAAAAAGGGTTGGGAAAACGGAAGACCACCAGACCAAGCGCATTGCTTGGCCCCGGATCCTGACGAAGCTTAATAGGACCTGGGTTTTGCCAGTCAATAGTGGCAGGATTTAATTCACGTCCATCCCGATCCAGTACTCTGAGTCGATTTTTGGCTAGATACGCTATGCTCCGCCGAATCTCGGGCAGCTTGTCTTGACGGTAAATGGTGGGGGGCACTGTCCAAGTGGGACTGAAGGTGAGGTGGGTTATGGAGGATCGAAGGGTGGGGGTAGGGCGGCGGGCAGTCCCAACCTGCACCCTCCCTTGCCAGCCGATTTCCCCCTCATGAGTATAGGTAGCCTTTGCCCCGGCAATGTCAACCAGCAAAAGGGTGGGTGAGATTTCCCGCGCTAGCCAGCGCATACGCTCAAGGTTGATCTGTAACTGCTCCTCACGATAATTACGTGACAGATTAAGAGCGGCCAGCGTCTCGGGCCCCACAACTCCGTCTACCTTTAGGCGATGACGGGCCTGAAAATCCTTTACCATTTCCACCAGTTCTGCATCGTAGTGATTAGCGCTATAAAAATGACGAACATTTTGCTGATCGACGCCATTGATCAGTGATGCCAATCGTTGGTGGAGAATAGATACTCTGACATCCTCCATGCCGGGTTTCAGCAGGGGGCCAGGTGGTACGATAGGCCAACTTACCTCTCTATGTAGCTCGTGCCAGTTCTTGTAAGCTGAGCGTAATTTTCGGTATGCAGGTAATTTGGGCCGGGCGCTGTCAAAACTGGCGCTGATGTTCTGCAGCCCCCGGCGAGCCACAACACCAAGGTTCTCAAGAGACGCGGCTTCGACCCCGCTGCTTTTATCCTCAACGAGTCGCCAGAGGGGGGCAATATCTGAACGATCGAGTAAACCATACTGCAAGTGGTAGAGCGCTGCCAGATAGGCCGTAGACGCCAATAGATCGCGGCAGGCAAAGGTTTCGCCATCTGCACTGCTGATTGATCGCCATTCTTCCAGCTGCAAGAGGCCATACATCTTTGGATCCAGGCCATCCCATTTTACATCCGCAAGGGCAGCAAGCAAGCCATCATAGCGCTCAATATCCGACCACAGTGGAGCTGAGAAACTGTTACCGTATAAACTTTGCAGCCAGACCGCCTGGTACTGTGACTTGCTAGAATCCGGGACACGACAAAGTCCGCCGTCAGACATAATCGGAGCAAGATCGCTGGCAAAATCTCCTAGTGAATTATTAACCGCCAACACCTGACAGGACCATACCGAAATGGCGAAAAAGCATGCAGTTAAAGCACACCACTTTGGTAACAAAATGTACAACCTTCTTGCTCCCTTCTCCAAGCCTGTTAGAATCCCCCCTAACCATAACATTGTTAATTCGGGATGCGAACGAATTGTGCTGTTCGCACCATTATTGCGGTTCTGACATATTGACTCAGCCCTGATAGGGGGCACCAGAGCACTATTAGGGGAAAACATTGATGCACAAGCCCTCATCCCGGCGCCATACGACAGCTTTTATCTTTAGCCTGATGCTGCTCCTTTCCGTTCCATCTCTTGCCGCAGATAAAGCCCCAATGCTTTCGCCACTTACGGAAGACTTGGCCATTCAGGCCCCCAACATGAATCGAGCCGTACTGGACAAAGCCATTTCCGCGATGAGGTGTGCGGTCAATCATGGTGCTGACCAGGCGGACCGACTGGCGGTCATCGATTTTTCTTTACCTTCAACCGAACCACGCTTGTGGATATTTGATTTGAACAGCCGTTCACTGATTCTCGAGGAGCTGGTGGCCCATGGTCGCAACTCAGGTGACAATGTAGCGACCAAATTTTCCAATGAACAAGGCAGCCATCAGTCCAGCATCGGTCTGTTCCGGGCTTCAGAGAGCTATATAGGCCGGCACGGTTATTCCCTGCGTATGGATGGCTTGGAACCTGGTATCAATGATCGCGCTCGAGAACGGGCAATCGTTATTCACGGTGCTGACTACGTGAACAATCAATGGATCAAACGGCATGGCCGCATCGGCCGAAGCCATGGATGCCCTGCAGTAAGCCGGGATGTTGCCGATCAGGTGGTGGATACACTTAAAGACGGCCAGTTTGTCTTTTCTTATTACCCTGATGATCATTGGCTTGCGACTTCCCCTTATCTCAACTGTCAACCCAAACGGGTGGCGGCAATTCTGCCACCAATCAACAATAAGGGTAGTTGATAGAGTCATCAGCGCGCACAAAACCAGTTTACTTGTGTACAAGCGATAACCAGTCCTGATGTCCTAAACCGTGTCATAAAGTTAGTGCTGAGATGATGTATTGTTAATGCTTCAACTTACCCCTTGATTTTCATAAAATTTAGAGTAAGCACGCATTGTTTCAATGTTCTTAATGCACTTATTAAATAAGTTTTACGCTACCAACATAATTAACCATCCAGCATTAATTACAAACCGAGTGTGTAATTCACATAAGCAGTGGCTGAGCCAGTACTTTGAAAAGGTAATTGTTGGTAGTAAAAATCTACTGCAATTCGTTGATTACTGGCGGGGCTGAAATAAGCACCAATGCTTGCCACAGGACGCGTGCGATTAAGACTGTCGTTAAAATTTTCACTGGTTAAGCCACTGACGCCCGTCGCTGTTAAATCATCTACGGAGTGAGAAAGGTCGTGTTCAATACCCACGCTACCAGTCAGATTCACTTTGTCTGTCAGTTTTTGATTGAGCTTCATACCCACTAAAGCAACGGTTGAACGGTCTTCAAGAGCGGCATAGGTCAAAGGCGAAAAGATAGAACCTTCTTCTGTATAGGCATCCTGTTTGATTCGGGTATAACGTAAAGCGGCATATGGCCTGACTAAGGTTCTCGCTTCATTCACCAGAAAGCTATAACTTAATTCACCCACATAGCTTTGGGTATTGATGGACGTGTCACCAACACCGGCTTCTGAGGTATTCATGATCTCGCGAGTAGTTGTTAAATTTTTATCCTGATAAGCATTGGCAATTTTAAATTGATAGCCCAAGTGGTCTGCATTTTGGTTCCAGACGATAAATATTCCCATCAGTGGATTTGCATTTGAAATATCCACACTTGCGACGGTGTTGGTATTGAGATTGTGATTTAAAAAGCCCCCAAAGCGCAGGGTAGGTGTAGCTTTATAACCTGCAACTATGACCGCAGAAGTCTCATGCGTGCTGGGATTATCCACATAGGTCTGTTGGCCACCCACAGAGACACAAAAACCTCTGGTATCAAACAAATCACAGTCGTAAGTATTCATGTTGGCAAAGTTTGTAGCGATAAGCTGCTGTGAAAATCCGCCGCGTAGGTCTGATGCTAGAGATTGAACAGAGGCTTGGGTATCAACAACAGATGGGCCTGCAAAAACAAATAATAAATCCCAGGCATTTAACAAGCTTTCATTTGCCACCAGACTGTAGTTAAAACGACCATAAGTGCCAGTGGTATCTGAAATATTGTTGAGGGTCGGAAAATCCTGCAAAACTTCCAGGTATCTTCCCTCAGATACAACAGAAGCATCCACCCCGGAAACAAGTGTTGTGCCCAAATTACCGTATATGTTGAACGCCATATTTCCATTGTTTGCAGCGGAAATTTGAATATTACCGGGTGCGAAACTTAAAGCTGAGAACTGACCATATTGCGTTGGACTTTTAATAATGATGTTGTAATTTTCAGGTAAGTTACCACGAATATTTAAGGGACCAGTCGTATGCGAACCTTGTAAGTTATTAAGGTTCTTTATCGAGGCACTTCCATTTCCGATGCTGGCAAATCCACCTGTAATACTGCCAATGTTAGTTAAAGAGGTGATTGTTGATTGATTACTAATGCCGTATCTGACCACACCAGTGATTTGACCAAAGTTAGCGACATCAACGTTCCCGCCTGGTTTGTTCCACAAACCCCATTGGTTATACGTATAAATTGACCCGTAATTGACCAGTTTGGCTGATGTTGATGTTTCCAAAATAACCACTGACCGACCAGTCACACCTTTCTGCGCATCATTTGAAACCGTTACCCCTGAAGCAATAGTGACATCCGCCCCGGTATCAAGGGTTAGTCCTTTTATATTGCCCCCATTACAACTGGCTGTCACTTCCAGGGTAGTTGTGACTGTCACGCCGCCATTACACTGGGCAAAAGCAGGTCGGGTAAACAATACCAATAAGATGGAAATAATTAACTTCAACTCTGTTACTCCTTAATACTGCAAATTTTTTGGTTGATCAGCGAAAAGTAAAACTACGTTTTTTTATTGAGGTTACTAATTGCTTAGAGTCGAAGTTGATATGTAACTTATTATTTCAATTGATTAAATTTATTTTGCTAAATGCCTTTGGATTTCATTCTTGAGCACTTCAATTACGGCACTCAGACCAAGGCTTTAGGAATTTTTTACAGGTTATCACTTTTTAAATAACGTGGTTAAATTGTTTATAAAGTATTACAAATTCCTCATAAATAATAATTGAAAAAGAGAAAAATTCCTTTTTCAATTATCTTGTAACTCAAAAATATAATTAATGCATATAGAGAAAGATAAATATTAATAGCCATGTTTATATTTTTATCTTATAAATAGAAATCAAAGCCAATCCATTCGTTGAAGATAAATTTGAGTGATAGGGGTAAAAACCATCCCTAAATTTTTCTGAACGATTTACACAACTACTGTCAAAACATTAACTGATTAATCAATCAGAGGAGTTATTTTGTCGATTAAGGATATACGTCCACTGCTGTTTGGTGTGCTCACCATTTCATTAATCCCTGCCTGCTCAAGCGAGTCTCAACGGGCCAACCAAGACCTGGCAGCACCATCTGAAAGTGGTGTCTTACACGTTGCTACACGTAACGGTTCAACTACGTATTATTTAGACCGTCATGAAAATCCTGCCGGACCTGAATATGCGTTGATAACAGATTATGCTGCCGCACGTGGTTGGGAAGTGGAGTGGACAATGTATGACTCCACCTCAGCGGTAATCAAAGCACTCGACAATGCTTCAGTACATCTGGCCGCAGCAGGCCTTACCTTTAACACTCTTCGTAATGCAAGATACGCTAAAGGCCCAGCACATACCGATGTGACCGAACAACTGGTTTGTCATCGGGAACTGAGTCCATTACCTAATTCATAAGATGGCTTAAGCGATTTTGAGATTGTGGTGACGGAGGATTCCAGCTACGTAGCTACTCTCAAAGAAATTAATGCTGATTATGCTGACCTACAGTTTCGTGAAGATTCACGAACCAGTGAGTTGATACTGGCCGCGGTGGCAGAAAAAAGCATCCAATGCTCAGTGGCTGATGCCAATATCGTCAATATTATGCAACGGCATTTTCCCTATCTGGAAGTTGCCATGGACCTCACCGATGGTCGTAATCTCGGCTGGTATGCACCTAATAAATTCAGAGACATTGCTAACGATGCGCATGAGTGGATGAACAGCAGTGAAGGTGATGAAGCCATTGGTCGGATGGAAAGTCGTTATTACAGCTATATCAGTGAGTTTGATTTCGTTGATTTACGTGCGCTCAATCGTAGTATTGATAAACGCCTGAAACGTTATATCGATGAATTCGAAACAGCAGAAGAAAGCACTGGCATGCCTGCAGATCTGCTGGCTGCCCTGGCGTATCAGGAATCAAACTGGAATCCCAAAGCGGTATCTCCAACGGGAGTGCGTGGCATCATGATGCTCACCCAGGCAACAGCCGAAGAACTGGGCGTGGAAGATCGCACTGATCCTGAAGAAGCTATCGATGGTGGCGCCCGCTATCTTGCTGATCGCCATCAACGCTTACCTGAATCAATTCCCGAGCCCGATCGAACTTACCTGGCACTTGCCAGCTACAACATTGGTCGAGGACATTTATTAGATGCCCGGCAGCTGGCCCGTGAATTAGGTAAAAACCCGGATTCCTGGTCAGATATGCGTGAGATCCTGCCACTGAAAGCGGACAAACGATATTACCCCAGCACCCGTTATGGTTACGCTCGAGGTTATGAACCTGTTCATTTTGTGCAACGTATTCGTAACTATCGTGATGTGATTAAGCCGGTTTTTACAGATTAACATCACAAAGAAAACGGGTAGGTTGGGTTGAGTTTACGAAACCCAACAATTCCATACATATCCTGTTGTCCTGTTGAACTTGTAACGTTTAAGAGAATTGTTGGGCTTCGTACCTCAGCGCCAACCTACCATACACCTCGTTCCCTTGCTCCTGCGTAGGAACGGACTTAAGCTGTAAATCTTACTGGCAAAGTTGTAAAAAGTTCATTTCCTGAGAATCTGAAATGTTGGGCTAGAAACCAACAGGCACGGCCAGTAACCATCTCCGAGGTATATTTTCAACTGGCATTGTCCTTGCGTTAATTGCTGGTAGACAACTTAAGCGCTTAGACCATAAGTAAGGTTAGCGCTCAACTTATCAGGAGGACAACCAATGCAAAATTCAGCGAATAATAGTAAATCTCTGCAAGGCAAAAAAATTGCGTTTCTCGTGACCGACGGCTTTGAGCAAATCGAATTGACTACGCCCTGGGAGCAAATCAAGCTTGCAGGCGCCGAAACAGAGTTGATAGCGCTCGAAGAAGGCAAAGTTCATGGCTTTAACCATCTCGACAAAGGCGATGCATTTCAGGTAGACAAAAGCGTCGCTGATGTATCGGCCGGTGATTATGATGGTCTGGTATTACCTGGCGGTGTTGCTAACCCGGATGCATTACGTACCGACCAAAATGCAGTTGAGTTTGTCCGTGGTTTTTTCACCGAACATAAACCCGTGGCGGCGATCTGCCATGCTCCTTGGACGCTAGTCGAAGCAGACGTACTTAAAGGACGAAAACTGACATCCTGGCCAAGCCTGCGTACTGATATTCAGAATGCAGGCGGCAACTGGGTGGATCAGGAAGTAGTGGTGGATCAAGGGCTAGTGACCAGCCGGAAACCAGACGATTTAGAAGCTTTCTGTAGCAAAGCTATCGAGGAATTCGCTGAGGGCAAGCATGACCGCCAGCGGGCCTGATTAGACAGATTCGAGATCGAAAAGGGGGCGGGTTTATTTTAGTTAATTAAATAGATCTGCCCCTTTTTTCTCGTTCCCACGCTCCTGTGTGGGAACGGACTTTTTTAAATCAAAATCAAGTTGGCTGACGCTTTGATTTTAAAACCGGGTAGGTTGGGTTGAGTTTACGAAATCCAACAATTAGATAACGTTGCGTCATTTATGAAGTGTTGGGTTTCATGCTTCAACCCAACCTACGGGATTTGTCTCTTTATATTGTTGATCGTTTGATGTATCCGTCAATTTACGTTCAAAACCATGTAACTAATGACGACATACCGCAGAAATTTACCTGCAGTAACCAATATAAGAAACCACTTTAAGCGAACTCGCAAAACACCAGCCATAACGGTTAATGGGTCACCGATTATTGGAACCCAAGCAAAACACAACGAAAACATGCCGTATTTAACAAAACGCTGTTCTGCTCGCACGAAATCATCTTCCGACATCCTTAACCATTTTTTGACCACAACCAAGCTAGCCCAGTAACCTAGAGCATAGTTTGTGAGTGAACCCAAAACATTTCCTGTTGTTGCAATGATGACTAGCGTAGTGGGGGATAAACCATTCAGCAATAAAGCACTCAAAACAATTTCTGAGCTTAAAGGTAAAATCGTCGCGGCTAAAAATGCAGAGATAAAAAGACCAATATGTCCGAGTTCTGATAAATATTCCATGATGCTCATTGTCTGTAGCACGGATAAAAATTGAAATAAATGGGATCAGTTACCATTGATAGTTGTGAAGTAAATTTCAATCGACTCTGACCCTATTGATTCCTTGATTTTCAGAGTAACAAGTAAACTTTTCAAGTTGGCTGACCCCTTGAACCCTTGGCCTGAGCCCAGTTCACCAGCTTAACAAACAGACCTTTCAGTTCTGACTGCAATGCAGCAGCACGGGCAGCAGAATATGGAGCAGGAGAGTCACCTTGAACTTCGTGCATGTAGCTTTGCTGAGCTATTTCCAACTGCAACCCGTGAACCTGACTGGAAGGCTGGCCATAATTGCGGGTTATCCAGCCACCTTTAAACCGACCGTTATGCACGAAAGAAAAATTACCACCGGATAAATGCTTTTCGACCAGAAGGGCAAGGTCTGGTGCGCAGCTTCGACCACTATTCGTACCCAGGTTCAAGTCGGGCAAAGTGCCGTCGAACAGTCGCGGACATTGTGAACGAATCGAGTGGGCGTCAAACAGAATGACAATGTCGTGATCCAGCAACAACCGGTCCAACTGCCCCCGAATAGCGGCATGGTAGGGTTCAAAATACTGCTTTTTACGACGTTCAACCTCTGCGTCGTCAATAGGCGCTGAATACAGCGGCTGTCCATCAAAACGGGTTGTTGGGCAAAGCTCTGTGGTGGCCTGGCCAGGGTACAATGACTGACCGGAAGGATCGCGGTTTACATCGACCACGCAGCGGGAAATAGCAGTACGAACGGTGGATATTCCCATTGAGCTGACAAAATCGTACAACTGGTGCACATACCAGTCGGTATCTGTCAGGGCTTGTTCGGTCGAACAGGCAAGCTGTGATTGGATAGCATCGGGTATTTTCGTTCCGGTATGCGGTAGGCTCATCAGTATGGGGGCGCTGCCCTGATTGATTTCCAGCCATTCGGTTGTCATCATTGAAGCTCCAAAATAAAAATTTGAGTTTTGGCCTTTCTCAGTCCGTTAGCCAAAGGAGGTAAAAAACCGTGTTACCAAATCGTAAAAACAAGTTGGCTGACCCCTTGATATCTCAATATCACCAGAACTATGATTTAGCTCACTCTTGGCCGGTGTTGCCAGTTTTGCACTCCGACCATATTGATCTGCATTAGCAGGTGATGTGAACTTCAATTGAATTTTTAAGTTGGCTGACTGATTTATCCCTAAAGTAATACTGCTCCCTACAGCTTAAATAGGCTCTCAAAGAGTGCCTGCAGCTTATTGTGTCCCAGACTATTCATTAGCGCTACGTTTCGTATTGGAACTTGATCGACATCAGGATATTCCACAATAGCTCGCTCAAGACTCGCCTCCCGAATAAGATGCAACAAGGGGTAAGGAGATCGGTTTGTATAATTCTCTGCATCGTCCGGATTTGTTCCACCAAATTGGTAATCTGGATGAAAACTGGCGATCTGATAGGTACCTTCCAGTCCCATTTCCAAAAGGAGGTTATCGGCATTACTCAAAAACTGATTGTAGTCATAAAAGTCCTGCAATACATTTGAGTGAATCAGCAGCGTAGTTTCAACTGACGGATCACTATTGAGCAGTTCCAGCTCGTCTTGCAGTGACTTCAACAATTGGTCTTCCGTTATCGCTCTTGTGGTAGCAAAGCGCACCCGATTGTTCAGCATCTCATGCTTAGCAAATGGGCATAGATTCATTTCCATCACAAAAGTGTTAACCCACTGCCGAACCGATAGAACAATTTCCTCGTCATTTCGGATCTCACTTGGTCGTGATAATTTCTTCATTCGTTTTTCATACATCGTCACCCAAAATCAAACACTCTGACCCTATTGATCGAGCCTGTAATGAATTTCAACGGCTTGTTATAAGCCATCCCTCTGCTTGATATGACCTTGTGTGTCAGTTGGTATTAAATCAGCGTATAGTTGCTCTAGTTCTTTTGGCTTCGTGATTAATTCTTCAGCGATGAAATTCAAAATACCAAACAACTTCTGAGCAATTTCAGAATTATCATCAAAGTTTATTTGTCCTGGGTGGACAGCGTTATTTCCTACAACCCTGAGAAGGTCAAGCGCCTGCTGAATCTTAGGGCTAAGACCTTCAGCAACCAAATCCTTAATGTCGCTATTTATATTCTTCCCGCTCTTCCCAACCTGTTCCAATAATTTTTGTAAAGCGAGCCGAAGCAAAGCAGTAGCTCCTTTTGGGGAATCAATAAGAATTTTAGAAGCCTCAATGTAAAGTGATTTTATATCATCATTTAGATCAGCATTTGGTGGCGGTAAAGTTGTTTTCTTGGGGTAAACAATTTCTTTATTAACCCATAATGTAAAACCATCACAAGAAGAACAGGTCGCTACTGCGAAGCCATCAGGGACAAATTTGTAGAAACTTCTTTTAAAATTATTATCAATTTCCTGTAAAAACCTGACGATTCTTTCTTGCGTATAGTCATCAATACTTGATCTATAGTTCAGATACAGATGGCTAAGAATGCCGGTGGCTGTAGTGCTAGCATTGTTAGCCGTAAACCACTCTTGAGTAGCAACTGTATTACAGTGGGGGCATTGATACTTCTTACTTCCGTACTCAGGTATCATTAAAAACTCCGATCATTGACAGTACATAACGCCCGCGTAAAGCGCGCGAGGTACGAGAGTAGATATTGCCGCGTTTGTTATGAATCATTTTCCTCAACCTCCAAGAATGTGCTCCCAATATCCTCTTGATACCCGTCAATTATTGTCATGAGAACGATGTGGTCTAACGTTGGCTCGAGCATTAATAGTGTGCAGGTTATTTGACTTAAACTAATGGCGGTTGCATGCGCAGGGTCTGTCATTCCTGAATTACTCTGCCCAACCAGTAGGACATCTTCTTTTGCCTCACACAGACCAAGACGATTTCTCATTCCTTTTGAGCCCGAATGTACGTTCTGACTGGCCCACTTATAGTAGGGGCGCATATGATCCAAACCAACATCCTTTTCTATTGCCGTAAATCCTACACGACTATGTTTAGGGAATATGTTTGAGGCCCAGCCGTAGTGATCTCCAAACTTTTTCCCATAACGCGCAATCACTTTATCGTATTCTACTTTGCAGCTCTCTATTTCCTCTGGGGAGGCAGCCTTTTCCTGGAGCCGATCTTCGTACTTTTTGTGCTCAAGCATTCCATCGTAAGAATCAACAATGTCATGGAAATAAAATCTCTCAGCACACTCTTGACCATGTTTAGCTATAAACATGCCCGTCGCATTTACTTCATGAAGCGCTCTCCACCTTGCGTGAGCGGCATCAGCAAAACCTGATTTAAGAAGACACAAGATTTCTTGAGCGATATGGCACGCTCTGGCATGATGCCGAACAACAATATCAAAGACTAAATCATTGCTATCTACAGCAGTTGCTCGATAGGATGAATTAAAATCCTCCCCAGCTTCAGTACAAATTACAATGTGGGTTTCTAGCAAATCAAACGCTTTTGACCAACGCTTTATATTACGCTTTTCGAAACCGCTCGCTAGCGTTCTATGTTCCTTAAGCATCTTCTTTGCTGATTTCTGAAGAGTGCTTTTCATCAAGCGTACGGCTTCTGGTGTTACGTCAGCTATTAACTGCTCAATATCAATATCTTCTGCCAGCTCTGGATTGCCCTCTAGCATGTCATTGAGTGTTTTTAAAAAATGCTGCTGTAAATCTTCCACTCAACTTTCCTTATGACTCATAACGCCCAAAGCAGCGGCGCGCATTAGCGCGTCCAGCCCGCAGAGCGATGCTGCCTTTGCTTGTTAGGTGATTAATCACCGTTTTGCTCACGCCAGACATCAATTGCATCCAGTGATTGCCCTGAATATTGCTCGTATACATAGCGCTCTTTTACTTAGATGGGCTTGTTTTTAGATATGGGAGTTGAATAATCAATTGCATTAGCTAATTCATTGAGATATTCGCGACCCTTCTATTTATAGGGGAAATCTCTTCCTCATTAAGGAACATCATAAAGTCGTAGCCCACAAAACTATGCGAACAGTTCACATCAAAAAGAAACCGTCCTTCCTCTTCGAATAAGAACCATGAACTTTTTTTCTTCATCGATGACTTTCATATACACCTAACAGTATGTTGATAAGGCCGTTGGCTTCATAATAATTATTAGCAGGCGGCCATCTAATTCTGAGCCATCTGACATGAATTATCTAAATATCTGAATAATCAAAGGAAAAAGGTCCGAAATAGATGAAATAAAATGGCCAATTAAAAATTCACTTTTCATACTGCCTCTTCAACAAAACATACAAAGCCCCAGTTCCACCATCTTCAATCGTTGCACTGCAAAACGCTAACACGGCATCACTTTGTCTGAGCCAGTGATTGAGTTTGCTTTTTAACACCGGTTTGTTATCGCGTGATCCCCAGCCTTTGCCGTGAATGATTCGTACGCATCTAATCTTTTCTTGCTGACATTGTTCGAGAAAATGGGAGAGGGTGGGTTCAGCTTTGGCGAGGGTGAGGCCGTGTAAATCGAGTTCGGCTTCGAGATGCACTTTGCCGTTTTTGAGTTTGGCGAATTGACGGTTTTGAATGCCGTCGCCACGGTATTCGAGATATTCTTCATTGCCGACTGTTTCGGGAGCGAACAGGCTGGAAAACTCGCTGGTGTCATGGGTGAGTTCGGCTGCGGAGGGTTTTCTGACCGTTGGCGGCGGCGGTGGTTTTCGATGCACCAGGCGGTCATGTTTTATCGGCTCGGCGTCGCTCATTTCATTGCGAAACAAGGAAAACTCGTCGTCATCATTTTTATTTTTGTTCTCTGCCATGGCCGATTTTGCCTGATTTCATGCCGTTTGATGTGACCCATTGTGCCAGATGATGCTTGTGTAAAAAATCATTTTTAGTTTAGGATGATTTCCACTTGTCGGGGTGCCCCCTCTGAATTATCAGAAAGGGCTGAGATGAAACCCGTTGAACCTGAAGAGGCTAGAACCTCCGTAGGAAACAAGCCGGAATGCCGGTACGTCTGATTGTCTGACTGTAGCCGCCGTGTATCTCCATCACCTTGTTCGCGAAAGCGCAACGTCTTCATTTCCCCGACTTTTTTATTCAAAAAGGGGAAATCAGATGTCAGCAGCCAATCCAAAAGTCATTGATATTAAAGACCGTAGTGGCATTACTACTCAGCCATTACCGGGTTCTGAAAAAATCTACATTACCGGCAGTCGTGATGATCTCCGGGTGCCATTTCGTCAAATCTCCCTGACCGATACACCGAATCGTGATCCCAGTCTGCCGGGTGAGCCAAATGCGCCGGTGATGGTTTACGACACCTCTGGTATTTACACCGATCCCACTGAAACAATCGATCTGGAAAAAGGCTTAACGCCGATTCGTCAGCAATGGATTGAGGAACGTGACGATACCGAAGTATTACCGGCGTTCAGTTCCAACTTTACCCGCGATCAGGATGGGCAGGAATTTGATATTCCGCTGTTCACCAATCGTCGTCTGCCACGCAAAGCCAAACTGGGCAAAAACGTGAGCCAGATGCACTATGCACGTCAAGGCATCATCACCCCGGAAATGGAATATATCGCCATTCGCGAAAGCATGGGCCGTGCTGCACTGCAAGCCAAAGGCGAATTGCCAGCCGATAAACCCAATCACATCACCCCGGAATTTGTTCGTAAAGAAGTCGCCGAAGGTCGTGCGATTATTCCAGCCAATATCAATCACCCTGAAGCTGAGCCGATGATTATCGGTCGTAACTTTCTGGTGAAAATCAACGCCAATATCGGTAACTCTGCTACCACTTCCTCGATTGAAGAAGAAGTTGAAAAGATGGTGTGGAGTACCCGTTGGGGTGGTGATACCGTCATGGATTTGTCGACTGGTAAACATATTCACCAGACCCGCGAATGGATTATCCGTAATTCACCGGTGCCAATCGGTACTGTGCCGTTGTATCAGGCTTTGGAAAAAGTAAACGGCATTGCCGAAGATCTGACCTGGGAAGTGTTTCGCGATACGTTGATTGAACAGGCCGAGCAGGGCGTGAGTTACTTTACGATTCATGCTGGTATTCGTCTGGCGCATATTCCACTGACCGTGAACCGCACTACTGGCATTGTGTCACGTGGCGGCTCGATTATGGCGGCCTGGTGTCTGGCACATCATGAAGAAAGCTTTTTGTACACGCACTTTGAAGATATCTGCGAAATCATGAAAGCCTACGATGTGTCGTTCTCTCTGGGTGATGGTTTGCGTCCAGGTTCACAAGCTGATGCCAATGATGAAGCCCAGTTTGCCGAGCTGCGTACTTTGGGTGAATTAACCCATATTGCCTGGAAACATGATGTGCAGGTGATGATCGAAGGGCCGGGTCATGTGCCAATGCATAAGATCAAGGAAAACATGGATCTGCAATTGGAAGTCTGCCACGAAGCGCCTTTCTATACCTTGGGGCCTTTGGTTACTGATATTGCACCAGGTTATGACCACATTACCTCGGGTATTGGTGCGGCGATGATTGGCTGGTTTGGTACGGCGATGTTGTGTTACGTGACACCCAAAGAGCATTTGGGTTTGCCGAATAAAGATGATGTTAAAACCGGCATTATCACCTACAAAATTGCAGCGCATGCAGCCGATTTGGCCAAAGGTCATCCGGGTGCTCATGAACGTGATGATGCGATTTCCAAAGCGCGTTTTGAATTCCGTTGGGAAGATCAATTCAATCTCGGGTTAGACCCTGATACTGCCCGTGCTTTCCATGATGAAACTCTGCCAAAACCGAGTGCTAAAGTGGCGCATTTCTGTTCTATGTGTGGACCGAAATTCTGCTCAATGAAGATTTCACATGATGTGAAAGAGGCGTTTACTGTGAAGTCAGAAGAGTTCAAGGCGGCTGGCAGCAAAATCTATCATCAGGTTTGATTGGATCGGATTCAGAACGCTATGAAGCATTATCTGATTATCGGTAGCGGTCTGATTGGACGCCTGACAAGCTGGCGTCTGATTCAGACTGGTCATGCCGTGACGATTCTGTCATCAGACGATAAAGCCGGTACCGACAGTGCCGGTTTTATTGCGGCTTCGATGATCGCGCCATTTACCGAAGCGGTGACCGCAGATCGGTCGATTCGCGATCTAGGTATTCAAAGTCAAGCGCTGTGGGATAAATGGCTGGCTGAGTTTGAAAAGCCAATATTTAATCCGCAGAGCGGCACGTTGGTCGTCGCGCACGAAGGCGATAAGGCTGAACTGGCACGGTATCAACGGCGTGCAGCACATATTCTGGATCCGACTGATTATCAGCAAATTGACGCTCAGCAGTTACAAAACCTGTCACCTGAACTGGCCGAGAATTTTCGGTCGGCGTTGTATTTCCCGCAAGAGAGCTGTCTGGATAATCGCCAGTTTTATCAGCAGGTCGGTGAGTTTCTAACCGAACATGCTAACTGGCACACCATTGAACCGATTGAAACGTTAACTAACGACACATTGGAACAATTGTGTCAGCAAACGCTTGGACATTCGCTGGGTAAATTTACCTCGGTGATTGATTGTCGTGGTAATGGCAGCAAGTTGGATATGAAAGAGCTGCGTGGGGTGCGCGGTGAAGTGTTGCGTGTTTATGCCCCGGAAGTGAATCTGCAACAGTGCGTACGCTTAATGCATCCACGTTATCCGCTGTATTTGGCCCCCAGACCGGATCAGCAATATGTCATTGGGGCGACGGTAATTGAATCCGAAGATCGGTCACCAGTGAGTGTACGTAGTGCTATGGAATTGCTATCGGCGCTTTACAGCATTCATAAAGGGTTTGCCGAAGCCCGGGTGTTGGAAATGCGGGCGCATTGCCGTCCGGCATTACCTGATCATTTACCCACCATTCGCCAGCAGGAGTGGGGTTATCAAATCAATGGCCTGTACAGGCATGGTTATTTGCTGGGACCGGTAATGGTCGACCAATTACTAACAAAATTATCAGAACACACAGATTCGGGAGTGCGTTATGCAAGCTGAGTCGATTCAACCCATCTCAATTATTTTGAATGAACAGCCCATAGAAACCACAAGCTTTAATTTGCAGGCGTTTCTGGCTGAACATGGCTGGACTGAAGGCCGGTTTGTGGTGGTGATTAACGACAATATTATCGCCAAATCGGCACATCCAACCTATCAATTATCAGTAGGCGATCGCATTGATGTGCTGTCGCCGATCAGTGGAGGCTGACATGCAGGCATCTGACTGGACCGTTTACGGTCAAACCCTTAGTAGTCGTTTATTTATCGGCACGGCGCTTTATCCTTCACCACAAGTGATGTGTGATGCCATTAAAGCGTCAGGCGCTCAGGTGATTACCGTATCTCTGCGTCGGCAAAGTGCCGGGCAGGCCAATAGTGGTCAGCAATTCTGGAACATGATTGAAGCGCTGGGCTGTCATTTATTACCCAATACCGCGGGTTGTTATAGTGCAGCCGAGGCAATTAAAACAGCCCATATGGCGCGTGAGTTATTTGAAACTGACTGGATCAAGCTCGAAGTATTGGGTGACAGTTTTAATCTACAACCGGATCCGTTTGCTCTATTGGAAGCGACCAAAACCCTGATTGCCGATGGTTTTAAAGTGTTTCCCTACTGCACTGATGATTTGGTGCTTTGCCAGAAACTGGCGGAAGCCGGATGTGAAGTGTTAATGCCCTGGGGTGCACCAATCGGTACTGGACAGGGATTACTCAATCCTTATGCATTGAGAACATTACGTGAACGCTTGCCGGAAATAACGTTACTGGTTGATGCTGGCATCGGCAAACCTTCTGATGCGGTGCAGGCCATGGAACTCGGTTATGACGGCATTCTGTTGAATACCGCAGTGGCCGAAGCACTTGAACCGGCGCTTATGGCTGAAGCGTTTAAACAATCCATCAATGCAGGACGTCTGGCATTTGAAGCGGGCATTATGCCAAAACGTGATTCCGCCAAGCCCAGTACACCGACGTTAGACCAACCAATCTGGCAGCAACATGGCTGATCATTCACAAAAAGCTATTTTATTAATAGGTGGCATGGATCCTCAGGGTTGTGCTGGTCTGACAGCAGATATTCAAACCGTGAGCCATCATGGCTTTCATCCTGTTCCGTTAATTACCTGTGTAACTGAACAGACACAAAGCGGTATGCGTGCATTAAATCCACTAACGGCTGAGAAATTTCTCAAACAATACGAAAGCTGTATTGCGGATTTTGACATTGCTGCTATCAAAATTGGTTTGATACCTGATTTGGAGATAGCCGAGGCGATTGAACGTATAGTTAAACGTCATGATGTGCCAATAGTGATGGATCCGGTGATGGCGGCTACGAGTGGGGGAAAGCAGGCTACGCCGGAAGTATTGGAGTTTGTGCGTAAATCAGTATTACCAAAAATTACCCTGCTGACACCTAATTTACCTGAGATAGCGTATCTCTCTGAGAATGTCACCGGCTCGGTGGAGAAGCAGGTCCGCCATTTAATTGAAGAAGGATTGTCAGCGTGTCTGGTGAAAGGCGGGCATGGTGATAAAAGTTTTGTCTCGGATTACTTTGCCAGTGCGTTTGGGCATTTTTATTGTTATCAACCCCGGTTGAATAAAAATGTTCGTGGCACAGGCTGTGTGTTGGCTTCCAGTCTGGCGTGTTATCTGGCACAAGGCCAAGATATCCGTGATGCGGTGATTTTATCGCGTAGTTATATCAACCGCGGGATTCGGGAATCGCAGACATTAGGGCCGTATCAGCTGTTTTCTCATCAGCAGCAACCGTTTGCACTTCGAGATATTCCACGACTGAGTTATACCCCGGATCTGATTGGAAAAAGTTTTAGTTTTCCCGAGTGTCCGGAACGATTGGGAATCTACCCGGTGGTGGATAGTGCGGATTGGGTCAATCGTTTATTAACCATTGGCATCAAAACCATTCAATTGCGGTTGAAACAAACGGATAACGCTTTTCTGAATGCTGAGATTGCCAGTGCGGTGGATATCTCTCATCAACATAGTGATATTCAGTTTTTTGTGAATGATCACTGGCGTATGGCGATTGATAACGGCGCTTACGGTGTGCATCTGGGACAGGAAGATTTGCATGATGCTGATTTACTGGAAATCGAAAATGCCGGATTGCGGCTGGGGATTTCGACCCATTCATATTGGGAACTAGCCAGAGCCTTAGCGGTAAACCCCAGTTATATTGCCTTGGGACCGATATTTGAAACTGACAGCAAACAAATGCCGTGGCAACCCCAAGGATTTGATCGGTTAGCAGAATGGATACGCTTATTAGATGGGCATACGCCGCTGGTTGCCATTGGTGGGATTGATCTGCCGCGTGCAATAGCGTTGCATAAAACCGGGGTGGGGTCAGTGGCAATGATTTCGGCGATTACCAAAGCAACTGATTATCAAAAAGTCACCCATGATTTACTGACGTTATGGCGTCATTCAGCGAATTAAACGTAATTCCGTGCGGCGGTTTTGAGCGCGACCCTCAGGTGTTTTATTACTCGCAACAGGCTTGTTATCACGATAGGAATGCGTTTCGATAATGCCTTCGTCGATTTCAGCCTGTTCAATCAGAAAGGTTTTCACCACTTGCGCGCGTTTATCTGACAGCTCGGTATTCAATTCTCGGCGGCCAAAACTGTCAGTGTGAGATTCAATAATGATTCTTGAGATACTGTCGTCCACTTTCAGATACTCCGCCAATCGTTTCATCCGTTGAGAAGCACTGTTGTCGAGAATAGCTTTTTCGGATTCAAAATACACACTGAATTGCTGTAAATCGTTAAAACTATCCGGGTGCATTTTGTCTGAACATTCCTGAAACTCGCGCATGGCGGGCAGAAATTGCACATTGGATAAAATCACGCTGACCGGTTGAATGCTGGTTTGCGAGGCATACTGCAGTTGAACGAACTGACCTTGTTGCAAAGCCGCCAGGGCTTTTTGCGCCGCATTACCTTCCACCCTAAATTCACGCTGTCCATAGGTGACGGGCAGAGTCATTAACTTTTGTCTGACCTGATCGAACTGCCAGGGCGTGTTGATGATCATCAATTCAGCAGTGTTTTGCGAAGCGGGATGATCTGCCGTGGAAATAGTAAGCTGCAGCGGCTCACCATTTTCGCGATGAAAAAGGATATCTCCAAAATCCGTAACGTCATGGCTTAAGCTGCAGGAAAGCGGTGAGTCTTCAGTCTGCCATTTGGCTTCGTGCACAGCTGATTGATAAACCGTGTCAGCAACAACGGGAGAGGCAAATAATAAAAATAGTAAAAACTTCATTAGTATTGGATTACGCTGTGTACGTTAACGTCAGTTAGTAAGGAACGGCCATTCAGCCCGGTGATTTCCATCAGGAATGCACAGCCAACCACATTACCACCCAATAACCGGATTAATTCACAACTGGCCTTAGCCGTGCCGCCGGTGGCGAGCACATCATCAACAATTAAAATATTGTCGTTTTCTGCCAAGGCATCGGCATGAATTTCCAGGCTGGTTTCACCATATTCCAATTGGTATTCGACCTTATGGGTAGTGTGAGGCAGTTTGCCGGGTTTGCGCAGTGGAATGAATCCGACCTCTAGCATTGAGGCGGCGAGTGAACCAAAAATAAAACCCCGGGCTTCCATACCAGCGACGGCAGTTATATTAGATTTTCGATAGGGTGCAATCAGCAATTCAACGGCCTGACGCAGTAAGACAGGGGATTGCATTAACGGGGTGATGTCTTTGAATAAAATGCCGGGTTCGGGAAAATCTGCGATATCGCGGATCTTGGTTTTTATCTCGTCCATCTGACGCCTAAATTATTTGAGAAGGGATGGTCACCACCAGTATTATAACGACACTAATTACAACAACTGTAATGCAATTTCCCAGAAATCTTTAGGAGTACAACATTTCGTGATTCACAGATGGCAGAGAGTGCTGGTTTTCGTTCTGTTCAGTTTATTGACCGGTTGTTTTGGCTTTGGTGGTGGAGATAAAGAAGCTGACGATATGCAACCGCGTTTTTATATTGTCGATGTTGATCGAGGTAATGTTGCTGCGGAGTTTGCCCAGAACCGGGTTTTACGCATTAAACCTGTTCGTATAGCACCCCATTATCGCACCGAGAATATTGTGTTTCGTATTGGCGACAATGAATATCAACCGCAGGCAGGACATGTGTTGCTTACTGATCCGCAGGTGATGTTTACCTCACAATTACAACGCTGGTTATCCAAGAGTGGTTTATTCAGTGCTGTCATTACCGATGATTCTCAACCAGCAGATTTAGTGTTGGAAGCGGCAGTCACCAAACTTTATGGTGAAGAGCGCGCCGAGTATCCGCCGCAGGCTGTTTTAGAAATGCAGTTTTTTATGAGTCCGGGCGATGCTGATCGTAGCAAGATGCTGTTTCAAACCGGTTTTCGTGTTGATGCATCGATTGATGAAACAAACCCGCAAACCGTTGTAACTGGCTGGCAAAATGCGCTGGAAGAAATTCTCGCGACGTTGGAGCAGGATTTGAGCGATTATTTTGATAAAGCTGGTACACCCTAGCAGTATCTTATAAACGTGCAGGAAATCGCTCAGAGTGGTAGGATTACTCCTTTGTTATGGTTAGCATCTGTTCGGGTTTTGGCAGCAGAAATTTTTGTCTGAAACTTCAACAAGCTAGGCTTGCTTTTGTTCATTTTGGAAGAATATTAAATGTCTGAGATTGCTCTGGAACTGGACTCGATCAGTATCGAAGATGAAATGAAACAGTCCTACCTCGATTACGCAATGAGCGTTATCGTAGGACGCGCCTTACCGGATGTCCGGGACGGTCTGAAACCTGTTCACCGTCGTGTTTTATATGCAATGCGTGAATTAGGAAACAGTTGGAACAGCCCATACAAAAAATCTGCACGTATTGTCGGTGACGTTATCGGTAAATATCACCCTCATGGTGATACTGCTGTTTATGACACGATGGTACGTATGGCCCAGCCGTTCTCAATGCGCTATATGCTGGTTGATGGTCAAGGTAACTTTGGCTCAGTCGATGGTGATCCACCTGCCGCGATGCGTTATACCGAAGTGCGTATGGCGAAAATCGCCCACGAAATGCTGGCCGATCTGGACAAGGAAACTGTTGATTTCATCCCTAACTATGATGAATCCGAATCTGAGCCAGCTGTTTTACCCACTAAATTTCCAGCGTTATTGGTCAATGGTTCCTCCGGTATTGCCGTGGGCATGGCGACCAATATTCCGCCACATAACCTGACTGAAATTCTTAATGCCTGTATTGCGATTATTGATGATCCGAGTGTTACTACTCGTGATTTGATGGAATTCGTTCCCGGCCCGGACTTTCCGACTGCCGGTATTATCAATGGTGCCAACGGTATTGCTGAAGCCTATGAAACCGGCCGTGGTCGTGTTTACATGCGTGCTCGCGCCGAAATCGAAACCAATGAAGCCACTGGTCAGCAAAGTATCATCGTCCACGAGCTGCCCTATCAGGTTAACAAAGCACGTTTGCTGGAAAAAATCGCCGAGCTGGTCAAAGAGAAAAAAATCGAAGGTATTTCTGCCCTGCGTGATGAGTCTGATAAAGACGGCATGCGTATGGTGGTGGTCATCAAACGTGGTGATGTGCCGGAAGTTATTCTGAACAATCTTTATCAGCAAACACAGTTACAAACGGTGTTTGGTATCAATATGGTGGCCATCGTAGATGGTCAGCCACGCACATTGGGTCTGAAACCGATCCTTGAAGCCTTTATTCGTCATCGTCGCGAAGTTGTGACTCGTCGTTCAATTTATGAACTGCGTAAAGCCCGTGATCGTGCCCATATTTTGGAAGGTCTGGCCACTGCACTGGCCAATATCGATGAAGTTATTGAGCTGATTAAAGCATCACCTAGCCCGTCTGAAGCCAGAGAAGCCTTGTTATCTCAAGGTTGGCGCAGCGAAATGATTCTGGAAATGCTTGGCGCTGCGGGTGCACAGGCTTCACGTCCAGAAGATTTGGCCGCTGAATTTGGTCTGGTGGAAGGACAATATTATTTATCGCCAGTTCAGGCCCAGGCTATCCTGGATATGCGTCTGCATAGACTGACCGGTCTGGAACAAGACAAAATCCTGCAGGAATACCGTGAAGTTCTCGATCAAATTCGTGACTTGCTGGCTATTTTGAGTGACCCAGACAATCTGATGGCTGTTATCCGTCAGGAATTAGTAGCAATTAATGATGAGTATGGTGATAACCGCCGTACCGAAATTCTGGATACACATCTGGATCTGACATTGGAAGATCTGATCACTGAAGAAGAGATGGTGGTCACTTTATCGCATGCTGGTTATGCCAAAACACAGCAGTTGGATACCTATCAGGCGCAACGCCGTGGCGGTAAAGGTAAAGCAGCCACTTCAATGAAAGATGAAGATTTCATTGAACATCTGTTTATTGCCAATACGCATGACACTTTATTGTGTTTCTCCAGTACCGGTAAGGTTTACTGGAAAAAAGTTTATGAATTACCACAAGGTGGCCGTACGGCCCGTGGTAAACCCATTGTGAACTTGCTGCCTCTGGAAGAAAACGAACGTATCAATGCGGTATTGCCTATTCGTGAGTTTGAAGCCGATAAATTTATCTTTATGGCAACTGCTAGTGGCACGGTCAAGAAAACGCCATTAGTTGATTACTCCCGTCCACGCGCCAACGGTATTATTGCGGTCGATCTGAAAGATGATGACAAACTGGTTGGGGTGGCATTAACGGATGGTGAGTCTGATGTCATGCTGTTTAGCAGCAACGGCAAAGTTATCCGTTTCCCTGAAACCGATGTTCGCTCAATGGGCCGTGTTTCCCGTGGTGTTCGTGGTATGCGTCTGGCCGATGGTGAACAGATCATTTCGTTGATTATTGCTCAGCAGGAAGGTGCCATTCTGACAGCAACCGAGTTCGGTTACGGTAAACGCACCAACCTGGAAGAGTATCGTGTCCAGGGTCGTGGTGGTCAGGGCATTATTTCAATCCAGACTTCTGCACGTAACGGTCAGGTCGTCGGTGCAGTACAAGTCTGTGACGAAGATCAGATCATGTTGATTACCAATGGCGGTACGCTGGTTCGTACACCTGTTAAACATGTTTCTCTGGTAGGACGTAATACTCAGGGTGTACGTCTGATTAATCTCAGTAATGAAGAAAAACTGGTGGGTCTGGAACGCGTTATTGAAGATGAAGATCAAGATATCGACGATCTGCCACACACTGATGATTTAACGGAAGAATAAGCACTTTGAGAGCCTATAACTTTAGTGCCGGCCCAGCGATGTTGCCGGACGATGTAATGCTGACTGCTCAGCAGGAAATGCTGGACTGGCATGGTACCGGTATGTCGGTGATGGAAATGAGTCACCGAGGTCCTGAATATACCTCGATCGCTGAACAGGCTGAAGCCGACTTACGTGAATTGATGGGGATTTCGGATGATTATGCCGTGCTGTTTTTACAGGGCGGTGCGTCCAGCCAGTTTTCGATGATTCCGATGAATCTGCTTAATGGCAAATCACATGCGGATTACTTTAATACCGGCGCCTGGTCGGAAAAAGCCATTACCGAAGCCGGTCGTTACACTAGAGTAAATGTGGTTGCTGATGCCAAACCATCGCATTACCGGACCATACCCGATGAGTCTGAATGGCAGTTATCGGATAATGCGGCTTATGTGCATTACACGCCAAATGAAACGATTCATGGAATCGAGTTTGCAGATATTCCTGAAGTAGGGGATACCCCATTAATTGCGGATATGTCATCAACCATTCTGTCGCGTCCGGTTGATGTGAATCGTTTTGGGCTGATTTACGCTGGTGCTCAAAAAAATATTGGTCCTGCAGGATTGTGTATTGTTATTGTACGTAAAGATTTGATTGGTAAAACCTTGCCGGGAACACCTGTGATGTTTGACTACAAAGTTCATGCGGACAATGGCTCAATGTATAACACACCGGCAACTTACAGCTGGTACCTTGCTGGTTTAGTTTTTCAGTGGCTGAAAAAGAAAGGTGGTTTAGAGGGCATGGCTGAAATCAATCAGCGAAAAGCCACTAAACTCTATGCCGCGATTGATGGCAGTGATTTTTATGCCAATCCGGTTGATATTCGCTATCGCTCATGGATGAATATTCCGTTTACACTGGCAAACAGCGATCTGGATAAACAGTTTCTGGCGGATGCAGCCAAAGAAGGCTTGCTCACACTTAAGGGGCATCGTGATTTGGGCGGAATGCGTGCCAGCATCTATAACGCTATGCCTGAAGCCGGGGTTGATAAACTGATATGGTTTATGTCTGAATTTGAGCGCAGGTTTGGTTAAACATGTCCGAGAAAAAAGCTCTTCAAGCCGTTCGTGAGCAGATTGATAAAGTCGATAAGCAACTTCAGGACTTATTAAACGAACGCACGGCACTAGCGCATCAGGTTGCAGAAATAAAACAGCAATCCGGCGAACAAGCAGATTTTTATCGCCCTGAACGTGAAGCGATGATTTTACGTCAGGTAATGGAACGTAATGTAGGCCCACTATCTGATAAAGAGATGGCCAGATTATTCCGCGAAATCATGTCAGCTTGTCTGGCCGCAGAAAAACCATTACGTATTGCCTATCTTGGACCGGAAGGCTCGTTTACTCAGGCCGCTGCTTTAAAACATTTTGGCGGATCTGCAGAACTTCATCCGGTGAGTACGATTGCCAACGTTTTCAGTGCTGTTGAAACAGAATATGCCTGTTACGGAGTGGTGCCAGTTGAAAATTCTACTGAAGGTATGGTCAATCATACTTTGGACAGATTCGTCAGTTCACCCTTAAAAATCAATGGTGAAGTGACACTTCCGATACATCACTACCTGTTGAGTAATGCTGCACAGCTTGCTGATATTAAAAAGGTTTATGCCCACCCACAGGCGCTGGCTCAATGTCGTCAGTGGTTAGGTGATCAATTGGCCCAGGCTGAACTGATTCCTCTGGACAGCAACTCCGAAGCAGCAAAACGTGTTGCTGAAATGAATCATGATAGTGCAGCAATTGCGGCCAGCACGGCAGCCGAAATTTATGGATTAAAAGTCCTGGCCAGCAATATTGAAGATGAAGCGGGCAACACAACGCGGTTTCTGGTCATTGGTCGTCAGCATGTGGGACCATCAGGTGTGGATAAAACCGCATTGTTGGTCTCCACTAAAAATAAACCGGGTGCATTACAAAACTTACTGAAACCTTTAGCTGACAAAGGCATTAGTATGAGTCGAATTGAATCCCGACCTTCACGTAAGGGTATTTGGGAATACGTCTTTTTTATTGATATTGACGGTCATTGTGAGGATCCTACGGTTGCCAGTGCATTACAGGAACTGGAGTCGGAATCTTCTGTTTTCCGCGTTTTAGGTTCTTATCCAAAGGCAGTGTTGTAAATGACCAAACTGGTATTAGCCAATCCACGAGGTTTCTGTGCCGGAGTCGATCGGGCCATTGAAATTGTAGAGCGTGCTCTGGAGTTATTCGGTGCACCGATCTATGTTCGCCATGAAGTTGTGCATAATCGTACCGTGGTCGAAGACTTACGCAACAAAGGTGCAATTTTCATTGAAGAATTAGCCGATGTACCAGATAACAGTACATTGATTTTCAGTGCACATGGTGTTTCCAAAGCCGTGCAGGAAGAGGGCAAACAACGTGGCCTGAAAGTGTTTGATGCAACTTGCCCGTTAGTCACCAAAGTACACCTTGAAGTCGCCAAACATGAAAAAGTTGCCCGTGAATGTATTCTGATTGGGCATGCCGGTCATCCCGAAGTCGAAGGTACAATGGGTCAATATACTGCTGATCCAACAGCGATGTATCTGGTTGAATCACCAGAAGATGTCGCTAAATTAACAGTCAAAGATCCCAATAACCTGTCGTTTGTCACTCAAACCACTTTATCGGTTGATGATACCAGGCTGGTGATTGATGCTTTGCGTGAACGCTTTCCAAACATCACTGGTCCCGGTAAAGATGATATTTGCTATGCGACACAGAATCGTCAGGATGCAGTAAAACGTCTGGCCGAAAATTGCGATCTGGTGCTGGTAGTAGGGTCTATAAATAGTTCAAACTCTAACAGACTCAAAGAGTTGGCGACGAAACTTGGCACAGAATCTTATCTGATTGATGATGCCAATGAAATTGATGAAAACTGGTTAAAAGATAAAAAACAGATCGGTTTAACTGCTGGAGCTTCAGCCCCGGAATCGTTGGTTCAGGCTGTGGTGGATAAGCTGAAAATGTTGGGTGTTGACGCGATTATTGAAGATAAAGGTCAAATCGAAAATATTGCTTTTTCTTTACCGAAAGCACTTAAAGTAGATATTTCCAGCCTCAGAAAATCAACTTAAGGACAGCCATGCCCTTTCTGCCGGTATTCCTGTGGACCGACATTCTGATTTTTCTTCTGCTCGCTGTTATTACGGCCGGCGTATTCTATCTTCGTAGCAAACCACATTTACGTTCCCCCTGGGTAACGGTAATGCAACGTAAGCGTGGTGTTATCTCGATAATTATCCTGCTCAGTTACGTCACCATTGGCTTTCTGGACTCATTACATTTTCGAGTCGCACTGGATTCGGAAACAACCGAAAAGCAACATTATTCAACTGAAGTGCTCAGTGTGCTTGACTGGTTGGTCACGCCGATTCGTACCCAGGTTGAAAAAACCTATTCCGCCCCGTTTGCTACGCATTTATTTGTCAAAGAAATGCAGATTATTCAGGGAGGGCAGCTGGAATACAGCTATCCAGAACTGAAATACTCCGCAAAGCATCTGCAATCTGAATCTGAAAAGTGGACAAATATCGCTTCAAGCGTAGCCAAGAGTACAGCCGCAGCGATTTTGTTAATGCTGCTGATCATGGCTATTTACATTTTCTATCGGAAAACACGTTACCAACAAGATATATTTGCCGAGCTGAAGCGAGTAATACGCGGCGATTCGGATTATCCGATACGTACCTTTTATCTGATGCTTTTTATGCTTATCTGGCTGAGTATCACCTTAATTGTTTTAAGCCAGAATTATCATGTATTTGGAACAGATAAAGTTGGTCAGAGTGTGCTTTATCAGGCTTTGAAAAGTATCCGAACGGGGCTGGCAATTGGCACTTTGACCACCTTGATAATGTTGCCGCTGGCGATTTTTTTAGGCATCAGTGCCGGCTATTTCAAAGGCTGGATTGATGATCTCATCCAGTACATTTACACCACATTGAATTCCATACCGGGAGTGTTATTGATTGCTGCAGCCGTTTTGATGTTACAGGTTTATATCAATAACCATCCTGACAGTTTTGCCACCGTGGCCGAGCGGGCCGATCTGCGGTTACTGTTTCTCTGTCTGATTCTTGGCGTCACCAGCTGGACAGGTTTATGTCGAATTCTGCGTGGTGAAACATTAAAACTGCGTGAAGCAGAATATGTACTGGCAGCCAGATCATTGGGTGTAAGTGGTTTCAATATCCTGCATCGACATATTCTGCCCAATCTTATGCATATTGTGTTGATTACTGTGGTACTGGATTTCAGTGGTCTGGTACTGGCTGAAGCGGTGTTGTCATATGTTGGTGTAGGTGTTGATCCTTCCATGATTAGCTGGGGCAATATGATTAACAGTGCCCGACTGGAAATGGCAAGAGAACCAGTGGTCTGGTGGTCGTTAACTGCCGCCTTTATCTCGATGTTTATACTGGTGCTGGCAGCTAATCTATTTGCTGACGTGGTACGCGATGCCTTTGACCCACGAATGCAGAAAGCACGATGACCTCGCCAGTCTTATTAGAAGTTACTGGCCTTAGAACCTGGTTTGATAGCAAAGATCAGCCTTATAAAGCCGTTGATGGTATTGATTTTCGTATTCATCAGGGTGAAACCTTCGCCTTATTAGGTGAGTCAGGCTGTGGCAAATCCATCAGTGCATTATCTTTAATGCGGTTAAATCCCTACCCGGCCAGCCGAATTGTGGCCGGTGAAGTCAAGTTAGATGGAGAGGATCTGCTTAAACTTTCTGAAGCGAACATGGAATCCATTCGCGGCAGACGTGTTGCGATGATTTTTCAGGAGCCGCAAAGCTCGTTGAATCCGGTATTAACAATTGGTCAACAAATCGGTGAAACGCTGCGTTGGCATTTCAAACTCTCTTCACAAGAAGTACAGCAGAGAAGCCTTAAATTACTGGATTCGGTAGGAATTCCAGATCCATTACGCCGTTTGAAAGATTATCCGCATCAATTATCCGGTGGGATGAAACAACGGGTGATGATTGCGATGGCGCTGGCTGGCGAACCCGAATTACTGATTGCTGACGAGCCAACAACGGCATTGGATGTGACAATTCAGGCACAGATCCTGGATTTACTCAAACAAATTCAGCGTGATACGGGTATGGCGATTTTGCTCATCACTCATGATCTTGGCGTGGCTGCCCAAATGGCCGATCAGATTGCTGTTATGTATGCCGGACAAATCGTTGAACAGGCTGACAGGCAGACGTTTTTTGACAGTCCTCAGCATCCTTATTCACAGAAATTATTTGAAGCATTACCCAGCGAACAGAAACGTGAACAGCGCCTGACGGTGATTAAAGGCAATGTTCCGCCGTTGAATCAGCATTTTGTCGGCTGTCGTTTTGCTGAGCGATGTGATCATGCCTGGGATCATTGTCAGCAACATGAACCACGGTGGATTGAGAGCAATCAAGCCGGGGTTCGATGTCACTTATACGATTCTGCTGTAGTGTCATCGAAAGTGGAGACTAAAAAACCATTACATGCATCCCATCTGTCGGATGTGGTTCCTTCACAGGTACATGCACTTGATGTCAGAGGATTGAAAGTTCATTTCCCCATTCGCAAAGGCATCCTGCAACGTCAGGTAGGCCAGATTAAAGCTGTGGATGGGGTTAATCTCAGCATACATAACGCTGAGACACTAGCGTTAGTCGGAGAGTCTGGTTGTGGCAAAACTACGGTAGGAAAGGGCATTCTGCAATTGGTCAGGGTGACCGCGGGTGAAGTACGTTTTCAGGGAAAAGTCTTAAACAGACTCTCGCAACGTGAGTTAAAACCTTATCGTGGTGAACTGCAGATCATTTTTCAGGATCCATTTTCCTCAATGAATCCACGGATGACCGTTGAGCAGATTATTGAAGAGGCGATCAGTGCTACTGAGATTCGAAAAGATCCGAAAGCAAAGTCCAGTCACATTGATTCCTTGCTGGAACGTGTTGGTTTAAGGCCTGATATTCGCCATCGTTATCCACATGAATTTTCTGGTGGACAACGCCAAAGAATATGTATTGCCCGGGCTTTGGCGACAGAGCCTGAATTGATTATCTGTGATGAACCTACCAGCGCACTGGATGTATCTGTTCAGGCACAGATCCTGAATTTACTACGCGATATTCAGCATGAATTTGGCCTGTCATTTCTGTTTATTACCCATAATATCGGTGTAGTCGATTATCTTGCCCATCGCGTTGCCGTAATGTATCTGGGTAGAATAGTGGAGCAGGGCAGTCGTCAGCAAGTACTGGATTCGCCGAAACATCCTTATACGCAGGCTTTATTGGCAGCAGTTCCGGACATTGGCAAGCAGGCCATACAGGTTGCCGTAAAAGGTGAATTGCCTTCACCTGCCAACCCTCCTGCAGGATGTCACTTTCATCAGCGCTGCCCACATGTAATGCCCATTTGCCATGAGCAATATCCCCCAACTACCGTGCTGGAAAATGGGCATCAGGTAAATTGTTTTTTATATGAAGAGAATGAAGATGGACAAACAGACCCAAACTGAACTTGAAGCTGCCGCTTTTCGCAGATTAGTTGCACACTTACAGGAACGAAAAGATGTGCAGAATATTGATTTAATGAATCTGGCCGGGTTTTGCCGTAATTGCCTATCAAAATGGTATCTGGCAGCTGCAGAAGAGCAGGGTGTGGCCATGGACTATGATGCAGCCCGTGAGCATGTTTATGGCATGTCTTATGAAGAATGGAAACAGAAATATCAGAAATAAAGTTTAGAATAAGGCAAGTTGCCAGCCAACATATTACTGTTTGCTGGCATTTTCTCTAAGCACTTTCGCCAGTGCTTTGGTTTTGTCATCCACAATGATTTGGTTTGCTGGCATCAATTTGATGCTGGTGATAGTTATCTTGAGCTGGCGCACGTAATTACGGCAGTTATGACAAATAAATAAATGCAGCTTGAATGCCATACGTTGCCGAAATGACAGATCTTTATCCAGATAGTCACTGGCAAGTTGTTCAATTTGGCGGCATTTAAGCATGTTAATCATTATCCTGATACTGAGCGATTTTCTGTTGAATTGCAGAGCGTGCACGATGTAGCAACACTCTTGCATTAGACGCAGAGAGGTCGAGAATATTACAAATTTCCGACATTGATTCACCTTCCAGATCATACAAGCTCAATACTGCTTGCTGTTGTGGTGGCAGTTGTTCAAAAGTCTTGCTGATGATATCGCTGAGTTGGTCGTTGGCCAGAATGGCTTCAGGTGTTTCAAGTTCCCACTGCGAAACCGGTTCTTGCCAATGACCAGTATGATCAAAACGATCTGCGGTTTCTTTTTCCTGCCAGTTTTCATCCAGCGAAACCTGTCGTTTTTCTCTGCGAAGTCTGGTTTTGGCGGCATTGGCTGTGATTTGAATCAGCCAGGTATTCAGGCTGCTGCGACCGGCAAATTCACTCAATGACCGAATGGCTGACATCCAGGCATCCTGAGCAATCTCTTCTGCGAAGGCTTCCCCTATAATAGCTTTGGCAATGGTTACCATTCTTGGATGATAGAGTGCTACAGCTGTTTCAAAAGCGGTTGAGTCACCTTCAAGCATGGCATCAATTAATGCGGCATCATTTTCGTAGAAGTGCGAATCACGCTTGTCTGTCATGTTTGTTAATGAATCCTGACGCCAGCAGCCTAGTCTAATGCCTCAAATTTATAGGCCTTACGAAACAGCTGATATTAATAACGGATGCATCTTGTGCCTGCAAGTAAAAAAGTTTGTGGTCGATCATTCGAAGTGCATTTTATGTATGGTGATCGACTTAGTGAATTCGATAACGAAAGGCAGCAATCAAAAAATGTTTTTTGACTAAAAAGACAGGTGTTTTTCAGAAAATCGCATAAAAGTTTGTAACAAATGATTTGCTGGTCAGTCTATGTCAACAAGCCCGGTTATGAAAGTCGGGTTAATCATGTGACTCAATACATAAGGAATTTAAACATGGCTATGAACAAAAAAACTTCTATCGCATTGGCTGCCAGTGCAGCGATGACTGCAGGTCTGGCTTTTTCACCAATTGCTGCTGCAGATAGCAATCCATTCCAATCAACCGAATTAAGTCATGGATACATGCAATTGGCTAAACATCACGAAGAAGGGAAATGTGGCGAAGCCAAGTGTGGTGAAGACAGTAAAAAAGATGCTGAAGGCAAATGCGGTGAAGCCAAATGTGGCGAAGACAGCAAAAAAGATGCTGAAGGCAAATGTGGTGAAGCAAAATGCGGTAATAAATAATCCGGTATTTGTGACTCATATTAAAAACAGGGGCTGCAAGCCCCTGTTTTTCTTCTAGGGACAACCACTATGATCCAGTTATTAAAAAACTTACAGTGGTCATTGAATACCACGCGTAAAGTGGACTTTTTGGCGCCTTTATTATTGAGAGCTTACCTGATACCGGTTTTCTGGGTAGCTGCCAATAACAAATGGAATCCATTCAATCCCGAGAGTTCATTACAAAGCACCATAGACTGGTTTGCTAATCCGGACTGGGGATTGGGGTTACCGTTTCCTGAGCTGATGGCTTATATGGCCTGGGGAGCAGAGTATTTTGGCGCTATTTTATTATTGTTGGGACTGGCCGTGCGCTGGGTCAGCATTCCATTGATGATTACCATGCTGGTTGCTGCGTTCAGCGTGCACTGGAAAAACGGCTGGCAAGCAATTCATGATCCGATGAGTGCATTTGCTGCTGAAAACGCGGCGGAAGCAATAGATCGTTTGGACCGGGCCAAATCAATCCTTCAGGAATATGGAAATTATAGCTGGCTGACGGAACATGGCAGCTTTGTTGTACTCAATAATGGTATTGAGTTTGCCGCAACCTATTTTGTGATGTTGCTGGCATTGTTCTTTATCGGGGCTGGTCGATATATCAGTATTGATTACTGGTTAGCCAAACGTTATATGGCAAATGAGGTGCATCATGTGGATTCGTAAAAAACATTCGTGGGATATTCCTGAGTCAGAAGTCACGGACTATCAGGTCTATTTGAACCGTCGACAATTTATTAATGGTGCAGCGGGATTGGCTGCAGCAAGTGCAATGCCACTGAGTTTCGCTGCTAAAGCACCAACCGGAGAAGCTTTTACTGATTTGCAGCAAAGCGATTTTTCCACTGAGGAAAAAACAACGACATATGAATCTATTACCACCTATAACAATTTCTATGAATTTGGCACTGACAAGGAATCACCCTCGGCATTAGCTGCCGATTTTCCTGATCGCAGCGAGCCATGGATGATTACTGTGGATGGTGAGTGCGATAAACCAGGTAAATATGATTACAGTGAGCTAATCAAAACCCAGACATTGGAAGAGCGTATTTATCGTCTGCGTTGTGTTGAAGGCTGGTCGATGGTGATTCCCTGGGTAGGTTTTCCGTTAGCCGAAATCCTTAAACAGGCTCAACCCAACTCCAAAGCCAAATTTGTTGAGTTTACCACGTTGTATGATCCTGAGCAGATGCCGGGACAACGTCGTCGCGTGTTAAATTGGCCTTATCGTGAAGGATTGCGCATGGATGAAGCCATGCATCCTCTAACGTTGCTGGCTGTTGGTTTGTATGGCCGTGAAATGCCGGGGCAAAACGGGGCGCCGATCCGTCTGGTGGTACCGTGGAAATATGGTTTTAAAAGCATCAAATCCATCGTGCGGATCCGTTTTGTTGAAGAAATGCCATTAACCGCCTGGGTTCAGGCCAATGCCGGTGAGTATGGTTTTTATTCAAATGTAAACCCGGATGTGAACCATCCACGCTGGAGCCAGCGACGGGAAAGACGCATTGGTGAGTTTCTTAAACGAGAAACGCTGATGTTCAATGGCTATGGAGACGAAGTCGCAGAGCTGTATAGCGGCATGGATCTTAAACGATATTTCTGATGCAAAAACATATCACCAGTCTGAAACGGCTGGTTTTTATCATTTCGTTATTACCGCTTAGCTGGCTGATCTATGCATTGCTGACCGATCAGCTGGGTGCTAATCCTATAGAAGCGGTAACTCGGGACACCGGCGTATGGGCATTGCGCTTTATTATGGTGACTTTGTTGATATCACCGCTACGTAAACTGACGGGTATCAATCACTTTATCCGCTTTCGCCGAATGCTGGGACTTTTTGCTTTCTTTTATGCCAGCGTGCATATGCTGCTGTATCTCGGACTGGACCAGTTTTTTGATGTACAGGAGATATGGCTGGATATTGTTAAACGTCCTTTTATAACCATTGGTTTTATCAGCTTTGTCTTGCTGATTCCATTAACGGTTACCTCTACCGACAAGATGATGAAACGCCTTGGTGGTCGTCGCTGGAAAAAATTACATTATTTAATTTATCTTATTGTCGTGCTTTCTTGTGTGCATTTTTATATGCTGGTCAAGCAAGATAAAACTGAACCATTAATTTATTTTTTCATTGCTATCCTGTTGCTTGGCTTCAGGGTATTCAGCCAGCGCAGGCGTAGTCAATCAGCCGCTTCATAAAGCTTATTTAACCGGCTTTTACAGCAGTTTTTTGTTATAAATTTTTTCCACAAGGTTTTGATTTTCTTGTCAGAATGGCGCTGTAGCACGCTTTTGTCGGCGTGCTGCAGTGTGAATTAAACAAAAACTGTTACAATGTGCGGCTGTAATTTATCGCGTTGAGATTTAAGAAGGTATATATGACTGATTTTGTCGATCACGATCCACAAGAAACGCAAGAATGGTTGGACGCTCTGGAATCTGTGCTGGAAGCGGCCGGTGACGAAAAAGCCCATTTCATTATTGAAAAACTTATTGATAAGGCCCGCCGTAGTGGGGTAAACCTGCCATACAGTGCCAATACTGCATACGTTAATACCATTCCGGTGGATCAGCAGGAACGTATCCCCGGTGACCAGGCAATGGAGCATAAACTACGCTCTTATATCCGTTGGAACGCGATGGCGATGGTGGTTAAAGCCAATATGAAACCTGGCGCAGTCGGTGGACATATTGCGAGCTTCTCATCAGCCGCAACACTTTATGATGTCGGTTTTAACCATTTCTACAGAGGTAATGATCATGAAGACGGCGCCGATATGGTGTTTGTTCAAGGTCACTCTGCACCGGGTATTTACGCCCGTTCTTTCCTTGAAGGTCGTCTGACCGAAGAACAACTGGATAATTTCCGTTTTGAAGTCGATGGCAAAGGCCTGTCTTCCTATCCACATCCTTGGTTAATGCCTGATTACTGGCAATTCCCGACAGTATCAATGGGGCTTGGACCGATTCTGTCGATCTACCAGGCACGATTCATGAAGTACATGCATCATCGTGAAATTGCCAAAACAGCGGGCCGCCATGTGTGGGCTTACTTAGGCGATGGCGAGATGGATGAACCGGAATCTTTGGGTGCAATCACCCTGGCCGGTCGTGAAAAACTCGACAACCTTATCTTTGTCGTGAACTGCAACCTGCAACGTCTTGATGGCCCGGTTCGTGGTAACGGCAAGATTATTCAGGAACTGGAAGCCTTATTCCGTGGCGCTGGCTGGAATGTATTAAAAGTCATCTGGGGCAGCGGCTGGGATCAATTGCTGGCTCGTGATACCGATGGCTGGTTGCTGAAACGCATGGAAGAAGTGGTTGACGGCGAATATCAGAATTACAAAGCCAAAGACGGCGCCTATGTGCGCAAGCACTTCTTTGGTAAATATCCGGAATTGCTCGATATGGTCTCAGACATGACCGACGAGGATATCTGGCACTTGAGTCGTGGTGGTCACGATCCACGCAAGATTTACGCAGCATATAAACAAGCAGTAGATCATGTCGGCCAACCAACTGTTATCCTGGCTAAAACCGTTAAAGGTTATGGTCTGGGGCAGGCGGGTGAAGGTCAGAACACAACGCATCAGCAGAAAAAAATGGAACTGGAGCACATGAAACGCTTCCGTGATCGTTTCAATATTCCTATTCCTGATGATGAAATTGAAGAAATTCCATATATCAAACTGGATGATGACAGCGCGGAGAAAAAGTACCTGCTGGAACGTCGTAAAGAATTAGGTGGATTTATCCCTAAACGGAATCACAGTGCCCCTGCATTGGAAATTCCGCCATTAAGCATTTTTGATGCAGTACTGAAAGACAGTGGTGATCGTGAGTTATCTACCACCATGGCCTTTGTCCGGATATTAACCGCATTAATTCGTGATAAGAAAATCGGTAAAAACATCGTTCCAATCGTGCCCGATGAAGCACGTACCTTTGGTATGGAAGGCTTGTTCCGTTCGATTGGTATCTATTCATCTTCCGGCCAGATGTATGAACCAGAAGACTCAGGCAAGGTCATGTGGTATCGCGAAGACACCAAAGGCCAGATCCTGGAAGAAGGTATTAACGAAGCCGGTTCGATGTCTGAGTGGGTTTCTGCAGCAACGGCTTATTCCAACTACAACGTGAATATGGTGCCGTTCTATATTTACTACTCAATGTTTGGTTTCCAACGGGTAGGTGATTTGTGCTGGTTGGCTGGTGATATTCAGGCCAAAGGCTTCCTCATCGGTGGTACAGCAGGTCGCACGACATTAAATGGTGAAGGCTTGCAGCATCAGGATGGTCACAGTCTGATTCTGGCTAATACCATTCCTAACTGCCTGAGCTACGATCCGACTTATGCCTATGAAATGGCTGTTATCGTTCATGAAGGTATGCGCCGGATGTACGAAAATCAGGAAGGTGTGTTCTATTACATTACCGCGATGAACGAAAACTATACTCATCCGGCAATGCCTGAAGGTTCGGAAGAGGGCATCATAAAAGGTCTGTATAAGCTTAAATCTGGCGGAAAACACAAAGTTAAAGCGCAATTGATTGGTAGCGGTACCATTTTGCGTGAAGTTGAAGCCGCGGCTGAAATGCTTGAGAAAGACTGGAATGTCTCTGCCAATGTATGGAGTGCGACCAGTGTGAACGAACTGGTTCGTGAAGGCATGGATGTTGATCGTTATAACCGTCTGCACCCAACTGCTGAGAAAAAACGCAGCTACATTTCACAATGCATGGATGAGCAGGATGGGGTTGTGGTGGCTTCCACAGATTATATGCGTCTGTATGCTGAGCAATTACGTCCCTGGATCAAACAACGTTATGTTGTTTTGGGTACTGATGGTTTTGGCCGCAGTGATACCCGTGAAAGATTACGTAGCTTCTTTGAAGTGGATCGTTATCATGTGGTTGTTGCCACGCTCAGCGCGCTGGCTGATGAAGGCACTATTAAATATGATGTGGTTGCCAAAGCCATCAAACAGTACAAGATTGATGCTGACGCAACGAATCCAGTGAAGGTTTAAAACATGGCAGATTTAATCGAATTAAAAGTCCCGGACATTGGTGATTTTGACAGTGTCGAAATTATCGAAGTGTTAGTTGCTGAAGGTGATTCAATCAATGCTGATCAGGAAGTGATTACCATTGAATCCGATAAAGCGATGATGGAAATTCCATCATCGTTAAGCGGCATCATTAAGGAAATGAAAGTCAAAGTGGGTGATAAAGTCAGTGAAGGTTCAGTTATTGCCTTGATTGAATCTTCTGATGCCGGTGCTGAAGAAAACGAAAAGCCGGCTGAAAAAGCAGCTGAGAGCAAACCAGCAGAGAAAGAAAAACCTGCTGCGGCTGAGAGTAAACCGGCGCCAACTCCTACTCCTACAGTAGCGAATCCTGAGCCAGAAAGAACTGAAACATTACCTTATGCACCGGATACCGGTTCAGCTAAAAAACCTTCACATGCATCACCTTCAGTACGGCAGTTTGCACGTGAATTAGGTGTTCCTTTGGCTGCAGTTGTCGGCAGTGGTCAAAAAGGCCGTATTACCAAAGAAGACGTGCAGAATTTTGTTAAACAGGTGATGAATGCACCTGCACCAAAAGCTGCTGAAGGCACTGGTATTCCATCGGTTCCAGTCATTAACTTTGAACAGTTTGGCGAAATCGAAAGCAAAGAATTATCACGGATCAAGAAAATTTCCGGCAAACATCTGCATGCATGCTGGTTAAATATTCCACATGTCACACAGTTTGATGAAGCTGATATCACCGAATTGGAAGAATTCCGCCAAGAAAACAAAGAAATGGCTGCCAAGAAAGGTGTCGGCCTGACACCATTGGTATTCATTATGAAAGCCGTTGTTGCTTGTTTGAAACAGTATCCGGAATTTAATGCTTCGTTAAGCGAAGATAAACAAAGCCTAATTTACAAAAAGTATTACAACATCGGTGTGGCTGTTGATACGCCAAACGGTTTGATGGTGCCGGTGATTCGTGACGTTGATAAAAAAGGCTTTCTCGAACTTGCCGGTGAACTGGGCGAAATCAGTTCCCGGGCCCGTGAAGGAACATTAACAGCCAAGGATTTACAGGGCGGAACATTCTCTATTTCCAGCCTTGGCGGTATCGGTGGTCAATTCTTTACCCCGATTGTGAATGCTCCTGAAGTCGCCATTCTTGGCGTCAGTAAACACCAGATGAAACCAATCTGGAACGGAAAAGAATTTGAACCACGACTGATGTTGCCATTGTCGATTTCATATGATCATAGAGTGATAGATGGCGCTGCCGGTGCACGCTTTACGGTGATGCTGAATAACATGTTGTCTGATATCAGAAAGGTCTTGTTATGAGTTTGATTGAAGTCAAAGTACCGGATATCGGCGATTTTGATGCGGTTGAAATTATTGAAATCCTGGTTGCTGAAGGTGATTCAGTTAGTGAAAATCAGGACATTATTACGCTTGAATCTGACAAAGCCGCGATGGAGATTCCAAGTTCAGCTGCCGGCATCATTAAGTCTATCAACGTAAAAGTGGGTGATAAGGTCGCTCAGGGTGATGTCATTCTCTCTGTTGAAAGCGAAGCGGATTCTGCAGCTGAAGAAAAACCTGAAGCACCTAAAGCAGAAACTGCTCAGCCAGAACCCGCTGAAACAGAAAAGGCTGCTGAAAAACCCAAAGCAGCAGCTGTAACTAAATCTGAAGTACCTACCGATGCTGATATGCATGCTGAAATAGTTGTATTAGGTTCCGGTCCTGGTGGTTACACGGCAGCATTTCGTGCTGCTGATTTAGGCAAACAGGTGATTCTGATTGAACGTCACCAACGAATTGGTGGGGTGTGTCTGAATGTTGGTTGTATTCCTTCAAAAGCTCTTTTGCATACTGCCCACGTAATTAATGAAGCAAAACATATTGCTGAAAATGGGGTGACCTTTGGCGAACCGAAAATTGATATTCGCAAAGTCGCAGATTGGAAAGACGGAATTGTTGGCAAGCTGACGGGTGGATTATCAGCGTTGGCCAAGCAACGTAAAGTAACTGTTGTACATGGTGAAGCACAGTTCTCCGGTACTAATTTAATGCAGGTAAAAACAGAAGATGGTGATAAAACCATCAGTTTTGAAAACTGCATTATTGCTGCGGGTTCACGTGTCACGAAAATCCCGGTATTTCCCAATGATGATCCACGAATGATGGATTCTACTGATGCACTGGAGCTCGAAGATATTCCTAAGAAGCTACTGGTCATTGGTGGCGGCATTATCGGTCTTGAAATGGCGACCGTATACAACGCTCTGGGTTCTGAAATCAGTGTAGTCGAATTACAGGACAGCCTGATCCCCGGTGCTGATAAGGATCTGGTTAAACCGTTACATAACCATATCCAGAAACAATACAAAGCGATTTATCTGAAAACCAAAGTCAGCAAAATCGACGCGTTAAAATCTGGTCTGAAGGTCACCTTTGAAGGTGATAATGCACCGGACCCACAAACCTACGACAAGATTCTGGTCGCAGTGGGCCGTTCACCCAACGGTAAACTGATTAATGCAGAAGCTGCTGGTGTGGATGTAAATGATTATGGCTTTATTGAGGTCAATCAGCAGATGCAGACCAATATGCCGCACATCTATGCGATTGGTGACATTGTCGGTCAACCGATGTTGGCTCATAAAGCAACACATGAAGGTAAGGTTGCTGCTGAGCATATTGCCGGTAAAAAAGTGGCCTTTGATCCGATGACGATACCTTCAGTTGCCTATACTGATCCTGAAGTTGCCTGGATGGGTCTCAGCGAAGATGAAGCGAAAAAACAGGGCATTGATTACGTTAAAGGTGCCTTCCCATGGGCTGCCAGCGGTCGTAGTTTGAGTGTCGATCGTGATGAAGGTCTGACCAAAGCCTTGTTTGATAAAGAAACCGGGCGTTTATTAGGTGCAGGTATTGTCGGGCCCAATGCTGGTGAATTAATCGCTGAAGCGGTATTGGCACTGGAAATGGGGGCTGATGCAGAAGATATCGGATTAAGCATTCATCCACATCCAACCTTGTCGGAAACGTTTGCCTTTGCTGCGGAAATGGCTGAAGGCAATATTACGGATTTGATTCCACCTCGTAAAACATTACATTCCAAGTAATATCAGTCTATCCGTTCGAGACTTTTTGTCTCGAACGGATAAATAACCTCATATAGTAATCAGTAATGAACTGCTTTTCATGCAGCGGAACCGAGCGGTGATAAATCAGCTATGACCAGAGAAGCTTCTTTGCTTAAACCTCCGCTAAAATGGGCTGGTGGCAAACGCTGGTTAATTCCCAGACTGTTGAAATTATGGAAACAGTTTCCGGATCATCGACTGGTCGAGCCTTTCTGCGGTGGATTGTCTGTAGCGTTGGGATTAAATCCTGATAAAGCATTGTTAAATGATCTGAACCCGGCTTTAATCAATTTTTATCAGCAACTGCAGCAAGGTCTGACAATTGATTTGCCACTGGCAAATGATGAGCAGCTCTATTACCAATATCGTAAACAGTTCAATGATATTTCAGCACATACAGACGCTGAACGTGCTCAATTATTTTATTACTTGAATCGCACTGGTTATAACGGCCTATGTCGTTTTAATAAAACGGGTGGTTACAACGTGCCATTTGGTCGTTACAAAACAATCAATTATGTAAGCGATTTTGCGCCTTACCAATCGGTATTAAATCAGTGGGAATTCAGCAATATGGATTTTGCCCAGCTGGATATCCGACAGAATGATTTTATTTATGCTGATCCGCCCTACGATGTGCCATTTCGGCAATATTCCCAGCAGGGGTTTGACTGGGATGACCAGGTTCGATTAGCCGAGTGGCTGGCAAATCACGACGGACCAGTGGTACTGTCAAATCAGGCAACGGATAAAATCAAAAAACTCTATCGTGACTTAGGGTTTACCCTGAAATTTCTTGATGCACCTCGGACAATAAGCTGTAAAGGCGATAAACGGCAGGCTGCAAGAGAAGTGCTTGCTTTACGTGGATTTTGATACAATAACGCACCAATTTTTAATTTCTTCGATACAGGATTTCTTCCCCCATGTCTGACATCAAAAAAGTCGTTCTTGCCTATTCTGGCGGTCTGGATACTTCCGTTATTCTTAAATGGCTGCAGGATAAATATCAATGTGAAGTAGTGACCTTTACAGCTGATCTGGGTCAGGGTGAAGAAGTTGAGCCAGCACGAGCCAAAGCAAAATCGTTGGGCATTAAAGAAATTTACATTGAAGATTTACGTGAAGAATTTGCTCGTGATTATGTGTTCCCAATGTTTCGTGCCAATGCCATCTACGAAGGTGAATATCTCTTAGGTACATCGATTGCACGTCCTTTGATTGCCAAACGTCTGGTTGAGATTGCGGCTCAAACCGGTGCAGAAGCTGTCTCGCATGGCGCGACTGGTAAAGGCAATGACCAGGTGCGTTTTGAACTTGGGGCGTATGGTCTGAACCCGAACATTAAAGTGATTGCTCCGTGGCGTGAGTGGGATTTGTTATCACGGCAAAAACTGTTGGATTATGCTGAACAACACGGTATTCCAGTTGAAATGAAACAAGGCAAAAAATCGCCTTATTCCATGGATGCCAACCTGCTGCATATCTCTTACGAAGGAGGTATTCTCGAAGATCCATGGGCTGAAGCCGAGGAAAGTATGTGGCGTTGGTCTGTTTCACCGGAAAATGCCCCTGATAAAGCAACCTACCTTGAACTGAGTTATGAAAAGGGCGATATCGTTGCCATTAATGGCGAGCGTATGACGCCTGCTCAGGTGATGATTTATCTGAACAAAGTCGCTGGTGAAAATGGGGTAGGTCGACTGGATATCGTTGAAAACCGTTATGTGGGTATGAAATCACGTGGCTGTTATGAAACACCTGCCGGAACGGTTATGCTCAGAGCGCATCGTGCGATTGAGTCATTAACACTGGATCGCGAAGTCGCTCATTTGAAAGATGAACTGATGCCACGTTATGCCAGCATGATTTATAACGGTTACTGGTGGGCACCGGAACGGCAGATGATGCAGACAATGATAGATGCATCACAGACATCCGTGAATGGTGATGTCAGAATAAAACTGTATAAAGGCAACGTCATAGTTGTTGGCAGACAGTCAGCCACCGACAGTCTGTTTGATGAATCCATCGCCACATTTGAAGATGATGCTGGTGCCTACGATCAGAAAGATGCAGAAGGTTTTATCAAACTTAATGCGTTAAGGTTAAAAATAGCAGGGAAGAAGAAAAGATAGGCATACGGATTTTGTCGGAGTACTTATGAAACATAGCGAATATGAAGAGCGGACTGCCGAATGGATGCGGCTTGCGCTTTCAAAAATGAACCAATATAAAATCGCTCCAACTCCGGCAAATTATGCGCTTTGGTTTGAGTACGTTTCCGGTACGAATATGGCTTTGGTAGAGGCCGTAGATAATGAAATCGAACTGACGGGAAAAATTACTGAACAGCAAATCCGTTTATTACACGAACAGTTCTTTGACGAGGATAAAGATAGAGCTGCGATGTTTGAGATGCGTCAGGAATTGGCACGTCTTCTTAAACAGACTTTGAACTATATCTATACGGGCGTCACAACTACCGATCGAAGCAACAGTCATTTACAAAGTATGTTGAGTCGCCTGCAACCGGACTTAAACCGTCAGCAACTACATACGCTGATTGAAGAAGTACTTATTGAAACCCGACTGGCCGTTTCGTCTGGGGAATTGCTCAACGAGCAGTTAAACAGTGCGATGGCAGAAGTTGCTGCATTGAAAAAAGAGTTAAGTGATTCCCGACGTGAATCGATAACCGATAGTTTGACTGGATTAGCTAATCGTAAACATTTTGATGAGCTAATCAACGAGATGACCCGTGATGCAGATATTAACGGCATGGATGTGTCGGTCATTTTCTGTGATATTGATTTGTTCAGTGTTATCAACGAAAAACATGGCCAGCTAGTGGGAGATCAAGTGCTCAGAGTGATTGCTGAGTTGTTGAGAAAATCATTAAAAGGTCGTGATTTGGTTGCCCGCTATGGCGGTGAGGAATTTGCTGTTATTTTGCCTAATACCAGTGTGCAAAACGCCCGTCAGCTGGCTGAGAGCATTCGTCAGGATATTGCCAGCAAACGAATCCAACGCAAGGATACCCGTGAACCACTTGGTGCAATCACCATGTCTTTTGGTGTGGCGCGGTATGTCCCTGGTGAAGGCGTTGACAGTTTCCTGCAGCGTGTTGATCGGGCGGTTTATCTGGCAAAACGCAGCGGACGCAACCATGTTTCTGATGCGCCGCCGCCAATTATCTGATTAAAAACTATCCGTAAAAAACACTTCTTCGAGTGGTAACTGGCCCGCTCGAGGACGTGCATCTTCAAGCTTTTTCCCAACGGTAATCATCATCACAATAATATGATCATGCGGTAAATTGATGATGCGGGCGACTTTATCAAAGTCAAAGCCATCCATCGGGCAAGAATCATATCCCATGCCTCTTGCCATCAACATAATATTCATGGCTGCAATGCTGGCCGAGCGAACGCACTCATCACGCTGGCCTTGATGATGGTTGGTATAATAATTTTCGATCGCTGGCAGTATGGCATTCTGTGCTGCCTGTGGAGCATGTTGCCAATAGCGTTCAGGCTGTTTTTCCCACGCATTCAAATCAGCGCACAAAACCAGCAGTAAAGAGGAATCTACTACTTGGGCCTGCCCCCATGCGGCTTCCAAAATTTGCTGGCGTTTTTCAGCATCTTTTACCCGGACAAATCGCCAGTGCTGAATATTAAACGCAGTAGGTGAGAGGATGGCATGTTCCATCAACTCATTAACTTCTGCTTCAGTCATTTGATGTGCCGGGTCATAGTGTTTGACCGAGCGACGAGTTTGAATCGCTTGTTTTATATCCATTGTTTTGCAGGGGTACTCAGTTAAGTTCAATTTTGAGATACAGCCATTGTTGTTCATCCTGATGACTGCGATAGGTTTTTGTATTCGTTTGCTGGCGTTGTTGTTCACCAATCTGGCCAATTAAAATCCATTGATTTAGCGGACCATTGACCGTGGTCAGTAAGCTGGTTGTTGAGATATCACCATTACGCTGCATCTTAGAGAATAATGGCAGGATATCGACCCGGGCCTGTTGATTGCCGAGAATATTCACTCTTGCCTGAAAGCCATTATCCAGTTGAATGTACTGGGTCGTTTCCTGAACTGCAATACCACCATGAGGGTAAAAAATAAGCTGTTGCTGATTATCAGCGACAGCGCGGCCCATTTGTATATCAATAGGCTGACCGGCAATACCCCTTGCCTGGTACTGCTGATCCCGTTCTCGACTGTTTTTGGTGGACCAGCGATTTATTTCCACGGATGAATTTTTCGGGTTCTCTAAATCAATATTAAGTTGATCATCGGCAAAATGTTCATCATTTAACTGTTGCTGGGTTCGCAGCACTGTGACTGTAAGGCTCTGCTGCCTGCTATCGAGCTGTTTGACCAAACGCTCTATTTCCTGAAAGTTTTGCGACGAACTTTTTATAATCAACAGATTGTCATGGCCACTAATGATTGTGTAGTTGTCTATCATGGGTTCAATCATGGGCAGTATTTCCGCCGCAAGTCGATGTTGCAATTCAATGGTGCGTATTTGATCGGCGTGGGCGGGTAATGCCAGCAAGAAAAACACTAGCGAAAAGATGATTTTCATAAATGTAACCGCCTTGTCGCAACATCTGCAGAGCTGTGATTCCAGCATTCTTCAAATTGTTGTTTGAGTTCCCGGACTGTCAAAGGATCATGCAGATTAGCCTGACCTTGATAGCGTTGATTGTTGAGACAACGTAAATAGCCGGAATGATCCACCAACATCACTATATTTTTTGGTCGTTGTTGTTTTTCTGAAAGAATATTCACGCTGATCGAACTGGTGAGTTTAGCTATTAACGGTAGCAGTCGATGGGAATTAATAATGCTACTTTGGGTTTCATCTACTAATATTCTTATCTGCGTACGGCGACTATTGATACAAAGTTGTTTCAAACAGTCGATTACTGACGGATGATCAAGCAGAACCATATCCATCTCACTGCCCAGAAAACAGATTTCCCGATGGGCAGTTTCAACCAAAGCCAAGGCAGCCGCAGCTGCCTCATGTTTTCCATCAAATGCGATGATTTGATTAGTGTCGGCCTGGTTAGAATTATCAGTCATTTAACAGTTTCTTGCCTGTTCAACAGCGTTACCGATATAACTTGCAGGCGTCATTTCTTTTAACGCAAATTTAGCGGCATCTGGCAAATCTAGAGTATCAATAAATTCATGCATGATTTGTTTGTTGACTCTCTGTCCACGAGTTAATTCTTTGAGCTTTTCATAAGGATTCTCAATTCCATATCGACGCATAACCGTCTGGATAGGTTCCGCTAACAACTCCCAGTTGGCATCTAAATCTGCAGCCATTGTTTCGGGAGCAGCTTCCAATTTGCTAATACCTTTCAGTGCAGAGCTGTAAGCCAGCATGGAGTGAGCAAAACCGACGCCGATATTGCGTAAAACGGTGGAGTCAGTCAGATCGCGCTGCCAGCGGGAAATAGGCAGTTTCATTGCCATATGATCAAAAGTCGCATTAGCAATACCCAGATTACCTTCTGCATTTTCGAAATCAATTGGGTTAACTTTATGTGGCATGGTGGATGAACCGATTTCGCCTTTAACGGTTTTTTGTTTGAAGTAACCAATGGAGATGTAACTCCAGACATCACGACAGAAATCAATCAGCACGGTATTAAAACGAATCATTGCCTGAAACAGTTCAGCAACATAGTCATGCGGTTCGATCTGGGTGGTGTATTTGTTCCAGCGCAGTCCCAGTCCAGTGACAAACGCATTGGCCATCATTGGCCAGTCCACATTAGGATAAGCCGCATAGTGGGCATTGTAGTTACCGACTGCACCGTTCATTTTCCCGTAAAGTAAAACCGCGGCGACGTGAGTGCGTTGCAGTTCAAGACGTTTTACAACATTGGCTAATTCTTTACCCAGTGTGGTGGGAGAGGCCGGTTGACCATGAGTGCGAGACATCATTGGTGTTTCAGCCTGTTCCTGTGCCAGTTTCTTCAGCGCACCTATTAAGGTGTCCATTTCCGGCAGAATAACGTTTTCCCGGGCATTTTTAAGCATAATGCCGTAAGCAGTATTATTGATGTCTTCCGATGTGCAGGCAAAATGCACAAACTCATTTACCGCATCAAGCTCGGCATTGTTTTTGAATTTACGTTTAATGAAATATTCAACCGCTTTCACATCATGGTTGGTTTCACGTTCGATAGCTTTAATCTCAGCCGCGTCTTCTACCGAGAAATCATTCATCAAATCGTTGAGGAATTTTTCAGCGTCTTCACTCAGTTTAGGTACTTCCTGGATATCTGCATTGGCGCCGAGTAAATGTAACCAGCGGCATTCCACTTCAACACGGGCTCGCAGCAGACCATACTCACTGAAATAGGGGCGTAAAGCCTTTGTTTTATCGGCATAACGACCATCAACTGGCGAGATGGCAGTAAGAGCAGTTAATTCCATGAAAACTCCATTAAAAATAAGCTGAAAATTGGCCGAAATTATAGCAGAACTCAGTCCTGATTCTGGATTTGATTCAGTTTGCTTTGTGAATTTGCGTTAAAATAACGGCCATCTTAGTTTCAACTTCGGAGCGTTTTCGTGCTGCAAGAATATCAAAAACATGTTGAAGAGCGTGCCGCAGAGGGTTTACCGCCTCTGCCGTTAGATGCAAAACAGGTATCTGACATCATTGAAGGGCTTAAACAACCTCAAAATACCGATAGAGAAGCACTGCTTGAGCTACTGATTCACCGCGTTCCACCCGGCGTGGATAAGTCAGCTTATGTAAAAGCAGGTTTTCTGGCGGCGATTGCCAAACAGGAAACACAATGTGATTTGATAACACCGGTTTATGCGACTGAACTGCTCGGTACCATGATGGGGGGATATAACATCCAACCCCTGATTGAGTTACTGGATTATGACGCAACCGCAGAGGCAGCAGAAAAAGCGCTTTCCAAGATTGTTATGGTTTATGACGCCTACCATGATGTAGTGGAAAAGGCTGAAACCAACCAATATGCCAAACGCATTTTACAATCCTGGGCTGAAGCCGAATGGTTTTTATCCCGACCCGCGTTAGCTGAAGCAATTACGCTAACTGTGCTGAAAGTCCCGGGCGAAACCAATACCGACGACTTATCACCAGCAACAGAAGCCTGGAGTCGTCCTGATATCCCGTTACATGCCAAGGCGATGCTGGTCAGCAAAATGCCTGACGCGCTTGATACCATTATCTCGCTGAAACAAAAGGGTCATCCCATTGCTTATGTCGGTGATGTTGTTGGTACCGGATCTTCGCGTAAATCTGCGATCAATTCAGTGCTCTGGCACATGGGCCACGATGTGGCCTATGTCCCGAACAAACGCCAGGGCGGTGTGATTTTAGGGAATAACATTGCGCCTATTTTCTTTAATACCGCGGAAGACTCTGGTGCCTTGCCAATCGAATGTAATGTTGATCAACTGGAAACAGGTGATGTCATTACGATCAAGCCATATGAAGGTAAAATTTATAACGAAGCCGGTGATGTCGTTTCTGAATTCACTTTACGGCCAACCACTATTGCTGATGAAGTACGTGCCGGTGGCCGTATCCCTTTGATTATAGGTCGTGGTTTAACCGATAAAGCTCGCGAAACATTAGGTATGCCACCATCAGATGTTTTCAAACGCCCTGTAGAACCTGTTCATAGTGATAAAGGCTTTACGCTGGCGCAGAAGATGGTCGGTGTGGCCTGTGGTGTGGAAGGTGTGCGTCCAGGTGCCTATTGTGAACCTAAAGTCACCACCGTCGGCTCGCAGGATACAACTGGGGCAATGACCCGTGATGAGTTGAAAGAATTAGCCTGTCTGGGGTTCTCGTCTGATTTGGTGATGCAGTCTTTCTGTCATACCGCGGCTTATCCAAAACCGGTTGATATCAAATTACAGCATGAATTACCGGAATTTATCAGTACACGCGGTGGTGTGTCATTACGTCCTGGTGACGGGGTTATTCATTCCTGGTTAAACCGGATGATCTTACCTGATACCGTTGGTACCGGTGGTGATTCGCATACCCGTTTCCCGATTGGTATCAGTTTCCCTGCTGGATCAGGTTTAGTAGCGTTTGCCGCTGCGCTTGGCGTAATGCCATTGGATATGCCGGAATCAGTATTAGTCCGTTTTAAAGGCGAAATGCAACCCGGTATCACGTTACGTGACCTGGTGAATGCTATTCCCTATGCGGCTATTCAGGAAGGATTGCTGACGGTTGAAAAGAAAGGTAAGAAAAATATCTTTAATGGTCGTGTTTTGGAAATTGAAGGTTTACCAGATCTGAAAGTCGAGCAGGCATTTGAACTGTCAGATGCATCGGCAGAACGTAGTGCTAATGGTTGTACTGTCAGATTAAATAAAGAACCGATCATTGAATTTTTGAATTCCAATATCTCATTAATGGAATGGATGATTGCAGAAGGCTATGCCGATGCCAGAACACTGCAACGTCGCATAGATGCCATGCGTGCATGGCTGGCTGATCCTCAATTGCTTGAGCCGGATGCTGATGCAGAATACGCTGCGGTTATCGAGATTGATTTGAATGAAATCAAAGAGCCATTGCTGGCCTGTCCGAACGATCCGGATGATATCAAACCCTTATCCGAAGTCGCTGGTGCTCATATTGATGAGGTGTTTATTGGTTCCTGTATGACCAATATTGGTCACTATCGTGCCGCCGGTAAAGTGCTGGAGAAAATGGGTAATCTGCCCGTTAAATTGTGGGTTGCTCCGCCGACCAAGATGGATCAGCATCAATTAACGGAAGAAGGTATCTACAGTATCTTTGGTCGTGTTGGTGCCCGCACTGAAACGCCGGGTTGCTCGTTGTGCATGGGTAACCAGGCACGGGTGGCTGATAATGCCACAGTTGTCTCAACTTCTACCCGTAACTTCCCGAATCGTCTGGGTAATGGAGCCGATGTTTATTTATCATCTGCAGAACTCGCGGCGGTAGTGGCCAGTTTGGGGCGTATTCCAACAGTTGCCGAATATCTGGAGAAAGTTGCCGGTATTCAGCCAATGGCTCATGAGATCTATCGTTATCTGAACTTTAACGAGTTGGAGCACTATCAACGTGCTAAAGCTAGTTAAATTGGTAACTCACAGAAACCAAAAAGGGCTGTTTTCACAGCCCTTTTTTTATGACTATTATTGGTAACGAGCTTTATTAGGTTTGAGCGTGTAAATCTGTCGCTGCCTGTAATAATTTATTGCTCTGCAATAAGAACTGCCAGCGTCTGCCACCTTTCTGTTGCCATAACACTGCAGCGCGAATTCCAGACAGCAGCAGAGCACGAATACGATTAACGTTATCAGCTTGTTGCAGATAAGTGGAATCACCAAACACCTGAATACGCGGCGTGAGTTCACTGACGGTACGCTGATAGATATCGGCGAAACGGGCAATTACCTGCGGACTGGTGATGCTGCCAAAGTATTCAATCTGTTGCGGAATCTGATCCAGTTCACGGGTAATCAGATCCAGCATTGCGGGGCGCTTTGCCAGTTTGCGTTGCAAGTGCAAAATTCCGATTGCATAGCGCAACACCACAATATCGCCAGGTTGTTTACGTTTCGATAGCTGATTATTGAACTGACGGATCCCCGTTGTTAATTTACTGATTTCACCATAAACCGATTCAGTATCAGGCGCATCCATCACCAGTAAACTCTGCAGCATGGTCTGCATATCATCGTTATCGACCTGACCGGTTTCAGCAATCTGCTGCACTAAAGTCACGGATTGCATCAAAGCGGAGAGAGCAATGACACGATCATGAATAATTGTTCTCTGACTCATGGATGCATCCCCGGAGCGTTGGTATCGATAATAATGCCACCGCCCAAACAGACATCATCCTGATAAAACACAACAGATTGTCCTGGTGTGACGGCGCGTTGTGGCGAGTCAAATTCAACCTGAATATTGCCTTGTTCATCCTGAGTGATGAGGCAGGGCTGATCTGGTTGACGATAGCGGGTTTTTGCACTGGCACGACATGGCAATTCCGGGGCTTCGCCAGCCACCCATGAAAGTTGTTCAGCGGTAAGTTTAGTGCTGTAAAGCCATTCATGTTCACCTTGAACAACATATAAAATTCGCTTTTCCATATCCTTGCCAGCCACAAACCAGGGCTCACCGCTGCTGTTTTTACGACCACCAATGCCAAGGCCCTGGCGTTGGCCGAGGGTGTAATACATTAACCCTGAATGTTCACCAATTTTTTCGCCTTCCGGGGTGCGCATTTCACCGGGTTGAGCCGGAATGTAACGCCCCAGAAACTCGCGAAAACGTCGCTCCCCGATAAAGCAGATACCGGTGCTGTCTTTTTTGTCGTGATTGATAAAGCCAGCTTTTTCGGCAATCTGACGCACTTCGGTTTTTGGTAATTCGCCCAGCGGGAAAAGAGTACGGGATAATTGCGCCTGACCAAGGGTATACAGGAAGTAACTCTGGTCTTTGCTGTTATCCAGGCCTTTCAATAACTGAAATTTACCTTCATGTTCGCGCACTCGTGCGTAATGACCGGTGGCAATCAGATAGCCACCCAATTCCATGGCGTGATCTAAAAAAGCTTTAAATTTGATTTCACGATTACACAGAATATCGGGATTCGGCGTGCGGCCCGCTTTGTATTCATCCAAGAAATGTTTGAATACATAATCCCAGTATTCCATAGCGAAATTGGCTTCATGAAAAACGATGCCCACTTTATCAGCAACTGATTGGGCGTCTTTGCGATCATCCTCAACAGTACATTCGCTTTCATCCGCATAGTCGACCCAGTTTTTCATGAACAGACCTTCAACATCAAAGCCTTGTTGTTTAAGTAACAACGCTGAAACAGAGGAGTCCACGCCGCCGGACAGACCGACAACTATTTTTTTGTGTTCAGACATAATTAATCAGTTAATAAATCAAGTGGATAGCGTTTTCCAGCGAGGTAATCCTGTAAACATTGCTCGACTAAAGGACTGCGAAACTGTGATCGACGCTGTTTGATAGTGTCAGCATCCAGCCAGACAGCCTGATGAATGTCAGTATCCAGTGGTCTATCCAGCTTTTCCCCCACGCTTCCGCTAAAACAGAAACGAATATAGGTATTTTCAGTTTGCTGATGTCGCCAGCGATAGATACCAATCAACGACTCAGGCGTAAATTGCCAGGCTGTTTCTTCCAGTGTTTCCCGGATAACCGCTTCAATCAGGCTTTCTCCGTCTTCGAGATGGCCGGCTGGCTGGTTGAGTTTGAGTTCGCTGCCGATCATTTCCTCGACCATCAGAAATTGCTGGTCGCGTTCTATTACGGCGGCTACGGTGGTTCTTGGAGTCCAAATCATCGGCGTATTTTATCACGGTCTGAAAATTAACTTCGCACCATTGTCCGGGTTGCAGATCATTTAATTGCCAGGGGCCAATCGCTACGCGGATCAATCTTAATGTTGGATGGCCGACTGCAGCAGTCATACGGCGTACCTGTCGGTTTTTGCCTTCACTGATTTGCAATTCCAACCACTGGGTTGGAATCGATTGTCGAAATCGTACCGGCGGAACTCTTTCCCACAAATCAGGTTCATTGATAAGTCTGGCATTAGCCGGTTTGGTCAGACCATCTTTTAACATGACACCCTGTTGCAATTGTTCAAGCGCAGCAGCATCCGGAATGTTTTCCACCTGAACCCAGTAAGTTTTGCTTAATTTATGTCGTGGATCGCTGATATGATGTTGCAATTGACCATCGTCGGTCAGCAATAATAATCCTTCACTGTCCCGATCTAACCGACCTGCCGGATAGATGTCCGGTATATCTATGTAGTTCTTCAGTGTCTTACGACCGTCGCTATCGCTGAATTGAGTCAGCACGTCATAGGGTTTATTAAATGCAATTAGTCTGGTCATGGTTATATCAACGCCATAGATCATGTAAAATGCCACTTTTAACTTCAGGAGCCGTGCATGGCATATCAACACATTAGTGTACCGGAACAGGGTGCAGCCATCGGCGTTAATGCCGATTATTCATTGAATGTACCTAATCAACCGATTATCCCTTTTATCGAAGGTGATGGCATCGGTATCGATATCACACCGGCCATGATTGATGTGATTGATGCGGCAGTGAACAAAGCCTACAACGGCGAACGCAAAATTTCCTGGATGGAAGTCTACGCTGGCGAAAAAGCCACACAGCTTTATGGTGCTGAAACCTATTTGCCAGAAGAAACCATTGATGCGTTGAGAGAATATTCGGTATCGATCAAAGGTCCGTTAATGACGCCAGTGGGAGGCGGGATTCGCTCTTTGAATGTGGCATTACGTCAGACGCTTGATTTATATGTCTGTCAGCGCCCGGTACGTTATTACCCTGGTACGCCAAGCCCGGTTAAAGCACCCGAAAATATCGATATGGTTATCTTCCGCGAAAACTCAGAAGATATTTATGCCGGTATTGAATGGGCTGCCGGTACACCTGAAGTTCAGAAGGTCATCGACTTTCTGCAAAAAGACATGGGTGTCAGCAAAATCCGTTTTCCTGAAACCTCGGGGATAGGCATCAAGCCGGTTTCCAAAGAGGGAACAGAGCGACTGGTACGTAAAGCCATTCAATATGTTATCGACAATGACCGTGATTCATTGACCCTGGTACATAAGGGTAACATCATGAAGTTCACCGAAGGGGCTTTCAAACAATGGGGCTATGACCTTGTTGAAAAAGAGTTTGGTGCTACGCCGCTGGATGGTGGGCCCTGGAAAACCTTTAATAATCCAAATACCGGTAAAAAAATCGTTATCAAAGACTCGATAGCCGATGCATTTTTACAGGAAATTTTATTGCACCCTAAAGATTATGATGTGGTTGCCACATTGAATCTGAATGGTGATTACATTTCTGATGCCCTTGCTGCACAGGTTGGGGGAATTGGCATCTCACCGGGTGCAAATTTAGCGGATGCCGTTGCGATGTTTGAAGCAACACATGGCACAGCACCGGCTTTGGCTGGAAAAAATAATGCGAATCCGTCATCATTAATCCTATCGGCCGAAATGCTTTTAAGACATTTAGGTTGGGGCGAAGCGGCAGATCTGGTCGTTTCCGGCGTCTCAGGCGCCATTTCTAATGCGCGTGTCACCGGTGATTTAGCTCAGGCTATTGGCGTCGATGCGTTGAGTTGTAGTGATTATGCTGCAGCTGTTATTCAAAACATGTAAGGAGTTTCCATGAAAGTTGCAGACAACAAAGTAGTCGTGATCGACTACACGCTCACCGACAACAGCGGCACAGTCATTGATAGCAGTGAAGGTGCCGGCCCGCTGGCGTATCTGCATGGCGCTGGCAATATTATCCCTGGTTTGGAAGATGCCCTGGCGGGCAAAGAAACTGGCGATAAAGTCCAGGCCAGTATCGAACCAGCAAATGCTTATGGCGAACGCCATGATGCGCTAAAACAGGATGTACCTGCTGAATTATTCAGTGGTGTAGAAAAAGTTGAAGTGGGTATGCAATTTCAGTCCGAAACCGAGCAAGGCCCGGTTTTGGTCACTGTAGTAGCAATCAATGATGAAACTGTTACCGTCGATGGAAATCATCCTCTGGCTGGCGTACATTTGAACTTTGACGTTGAAATCCGTGAAGTTCGTGAACCAAGTGCAGAAGAGCTTGAACATGGACATGTTCATGGTGAAGGCGGTCACCAGCACTAAAAACTAAAACTTAGATTTAGTCTCAAAGACGGGCATTGTGCCCGTCTTTTTGTTTCAGACGTAGAATTTAATGCAAACTATAGAACAACTAAAACAACAATTTGCTATTGCTGATCGCCTGGATTTTTCAATGGGGCCGTCAGAATGTGTAATGATAAATATCAATACGCCTCATGCCAAGGCACGTATAACAACTCAGGGTGCGCAGGTATTATCTTACCGCTCTGCACATGCATTACATGATCTATTGTTTTTGAGTCGAATGAGCCGTTATGGTGATCGGCGGGCAATTCGAGGAGGTGTCCCGGTCTGTTGGCCATGGTTTGGTGTTGATCCCAGTGGTAAAGGCCGTCCTGCTCATGGTTTTGCACGTAACCGTGTTTGGGATTTGATTGATGTGCAACAGACTGAAAATGATGGCATTAAATTGACTCTGTCATTATCACCGGATCCTAAGGACGAACCGCTTTGGCATTGTGCTTATAGTTTGAAAATGGTGATTGAGATCAATGAACAGTTAACATTATCCTTAACTACTGAAAACCTTGATCAAGAAAGTTTTGTTATCTCACAGGCATTGCATACTTATTTTGCAGTGGGAAATATCGAAAAAACTCAGGTGAGGGGGTTGAGCAATCATCATTATCTCGACAAGGTAGAAAATTTTCGTGAGAAACTTCAGGCTGGTGAGATCGTTTTTAACGGCGAAACAGACAGAGTGTATTTGAACAGTCCTGACAAGCTATTTATTGAGGATTCTGACTGGGCACGCCGCATTGTGGTAGAAAGTTCAGGTTCAAATACCACAATAGTATGGAATCCTTGGGATAGGGTGGCAACATTAAAAGATATGACTGATGACTCGTATCAGTACTTTGTCTGTGTTGAAACGGCCAATGCCGCCAATAACAGTATCAGTTTGGCACCGGGTGAATCGCATACGATTTCAGCTGGTTACAGAATCATGCCATTGGGTTAGAAAGTGACATTTCAATCTCAGCTGTTCAACAACGATATAGAGTGTGCTTAAGTCCAGCGTTGACGTAATTCTTCACGATGTAAAGCCAGCCATTGGATAGCAATAATCGGAATCGCCGAGATAATTTTACCTGTTTCCAGCAAGGCATAGACTTCATCGAATGATAATACACTGACTGAGATATCTTCATCTTCCTCATCCAGGCCATGTAATCCACCAATATGGGTGCTATCTATGCGTCCACAAAACAGGTGTAATAGCTCGGATGTACCGCCCGGAGAGGTGAAAAACTCACTTATCTTGATCATTTCCAGTATTTCACATCCTGATTCCTCAACGGCCTCGCGATAGGCCACGGATTCTGGTGTTTCGCCAGGTTCAATTGCCCCAGCCACAATCTCAAGAAGCCACGCACGCTCATCATTTAGTTGTATGGCGCCGGGACGAAATTGTTCGATAATAACCAACGCATCTTTTTGTGGATCATAAAGTAATACCGCAACACAGCTTCCACGATGAAAGACTTCTCGGGTTAGCGGTGCACTCCAGCCACCTTTGTATAATGTATGTTTTAAAGAGACAACTTTTAAACTAAAAAAACCGCTATAAGCGGTTGTTTCTTCAATGATTTCAAACTGTTTTTTGCTCATCAGTTTTCCTTACATTTCAGGGATGTTATTCGACAGGGGTAAATGCTGATTTTGATATACCCTCTACACGACGCAATACCGCAGTAAATTTGGTGCCATCTTTTTCAATGTGCTCCAGTTTGACCGGCAAATAATTCAATTCCGGTGCACACCACAAAGTGGTTTCCCGATCCTTGTCGCTGTCTCTATCACGTTGTCTTTTGAATTTAACAGTGTTTATGCTGCCAAGTGGTGTAGTTATCGTTTCCTGCTCAAGTCTTTTGATCTGATAATGTTTTAGACGGCCGCCATCTGCAATTAAATAATTAAAGGTTTTCTGTTTGGGATTCTGCAGCAAATCCAATCTCAGTTGTACCTGATAAACATGTTTTTCCAATGTACTATCTTCAATTTCAAGATCCCATGGATGAACCCTGTCATCTATATGTACGGAGCGATTACGCCAATCAAAGTCCATGCGTAAATATTTATCTTTTTTGCCACCATTGCGTTGATAAAGATATTGACGGGGCTTAATCTGCTGTTGGGAGAGGGTCCATAAGCTGGTTTCCTTGACCGTATCGCGTTTGAATAAAGCAACTACACCTTTGGCCTTAGTCGCTGAACGAAAGCGATGCAAACCATCTGTTAAGGTTTCCAGCTGCTGGTTCAGCTCGCCAGCCTGCAAACCATTCATATTGATTTCATATTGTGCAGAATAATCAGCTAGGTCTTGAGCACAAACCGTAGCAGACATAAACAGCAACACCAGGTAGGAAAAATAGCGCATGAATAATCAGTTCTGTTGTTGAATCAGCAACCTTAAGGCATCAGGATAAAGCTTATGTTCCTCAATCAACACTCTGGCTGCCAGAGTGTCTTCAGTATCATTTTCCAGAATAGGTACTTTAGCCTGTAATATTATCGGTCCGGCATCCAGTTCCTCGGTAACAAAGTGTACCGTCGCACCATGTTCTTTTTCACCGGCTTCGATGGCTCGTTTGTGCGTATGCATACCTTTGAATTTAGGTAACAGCGATGGATGAATATTGATTAATTTATTCGCATAGTGCTTAACAAATCCTGCGCTCAAAATCCGCATAAAGCCAGCTAATACAACATAATCCGGAACAAAAGAATCAATCAGCTTCATCAGCTGTTCATCAAACGCTTCACGACTTGTAAAAGCCTTGTGATCCAGTATTCGGGTGGCAATGTCAGATTGCTGAGCAAATTCCAATCCAGCTGCATTGGGACAATTACTGATTACGGCAGCAACCTCCGCATCCAACTCATTTACCTGAATCGCTTTAACAATTGATTGCATGTTGCTGCCACGTCCTGAAATCAGGATGACCAACTTGGGTTTCAAGGCAGTAGTCATTTAATAATGACTTGTTCTTCGGTGTCACTATTTTCAATATGGCCAATACGCATAGCCGTCTCACCCAGTGCAGTCAGAATCTGTACGGTTGCATCGGCATCCTGCTCAGCTACACAAACCACCATGCCAATACCATTATTAAAAGTGCGATACATCTCACGATCGACCACATTTCCCTGCTGTTGCAGCCAGTCGAAAACGGCCGGTCTTTGCCAGCTTTTACTATCAATAATTGCCGTTACATTTTCTGGTAATACGCGGGGAATGTTTTCCAATAAACCACCACCGGTAATATGAGACAATGCGTGAATATTAATTTTTTCATGTAGTTGTAGTAATGACTTAACGTAGATTCTGGTCGGTGCCAACAGTTTTTCACCTAATGTTGCACCATCAAATGACATATTCAGATCAGCTTTGCTGACTTCAATAATCTTGCGAATCAATGAATAGCCATTTGAGTGTGGTCCGGAAGACGCGATCCCGATAATGGCATCACCAGCTTTTACCTGAGATCCATCAATAATGTTGTCTTTTTCTACAATGCCGACACAAAAACCTGCTAAATCAAAATCACCTTCCTGATACATGCTTGGCATTTCAGCTGTTTCGCCGCCTACCAATGCAGCCCCTGATTGAAGACAGCCTTCAGCAATACCGCTGACAACATCCGTTGCTACATCAATATTCAGTTTTCCGGTGGCATAATAATCAAGGAAGAATAACGGTTCCGCGCCAAGAACCGCGATATCGTTGACGCACATGGCAACTAAATCAATACCAATGGTGTCATGTATTCCAGCCTCGATTGCCAGTCTTAATTTGGTGCCAACACCATCTGTTCCTGAGACCAAAACCGGTTGTTTATATTTATCGAGCGGTAGTTCAAACAGGCTGCCAAAACCACCCAGTCCAGCCATGACACCAGGACGACGGGTTTTGGCTGCTAAGGGTTTGATACGCTCGACAAGCGCATTTCCGGCTTCAATATCAACACCGGCATCGCGGTAACTGAGAGCTTGGTTTGATTGGGTAGGTGGAACGACTGGATCGGTCATGCTGGCTTCCTGATTATTTGGACATCACACACAAAAAACAGCGTGTTAGAATACCACAATGCCTAGATTATTTTTCTCACTGATTTTCGTTTTCGCTGCGTCGATTGTCTCCGCCGCGGAAGTTACTGATTTATATCAAGCTCAAGCACCTGTTGCTTCGCAGAGTGAAGAAGATCGTCAGCGACTCGCGCCGGAATTGCTCAAACAGGTGGTAGTAAAAGTCGTTGGTGACCGTCGCGCGGTGGAGCAGGCAGATATTTCTGCTCTGGTAACCGATGCAGACCGGTATGTCGATCAATATTATTATCAGCAAATTCCAAATCCTGACAGCGATGTTGCGGAACAACAATTAGCTTTAACGCTCGAATTTAATGCTGAAGGCATCAATAACGCCTTACAACGAATCGGGTTGCCAGTATGGGACAAAATCCGACCTGAGACACTGTTCTGGGTGGCTATTGAGTACGCAGGGAAACAACAATTGATTGGGGAAGGTGATGAAGATTCATTACTTTTTCATATCGAACAGGCAGCAAAAAAACGCGGTATTCCGTTATTGTTGCCATTGATGGATCTTGAGGATCAGACTCAGCTGACTTTTAACGATGTTGCCACGGGTAATAATACTGCTGTAAAACAGGCCTCCGAGCGATATGGTTCTTCTGTCATTGTGTCAGCTCGTTTACGGGGTAATGAGGAATCTGTCGAAATAAGTTGGCAGGCATTGCTTGGTGAAGAGGTTGAGCGCTGGTCAAGTCAGGGTGATGTTAAAACAGCGATTCAAAACGGGGTGGATGAGTTTGCTGATCGGCTGGGTAGACGGCTGAATATCTCATTCAGTGAATCAGATAATACCGAAATGGAAATTCATGTTTCTGGTATTGAAGACTACGATGGCTACAGTCGACTAATGGATTATCTGGGAAGCTTACAGGTCGTTTCGGATATTAAAGTCGGTAGCTTGGGCAGTGAGAAGCTCGATTTGGTTTTACTTATTCAGGCTGAGCCGGAAAAATTCAGACAATTACTAGCGATGGGACGGGTAATTGAGCCCGATACCACTGATGATAGCGGCTCTCAATACAGGTTATTACCTTGAGTCCACGGGATATTCCCAACCTCATTTGTGTATTTCGAATTTTATTAGTTGGCCCTATTGTCTGGCTGATGATTGAAGAAAAGTTTTCCACTGCATTGATTCTGGTGGCCATCGCTGGTATTTCTGATGGTGTGGATGGTTTTCTGGCTCGTCATTTTCACTGGCAAAGTCGTCTGGGCTCTATTCTTGATCCACTAGCAGATAAATTTCTGCTGGTCGCAACATTTACCACATTAACCTATATGCAACTATTACCCTTGTGGCTATTATTGCTGGTGTTTGGTCGAGATTTACTGATTGTTTGTGGTGCTTTGATTTATCATTTCAAATTCGGTGAATATGAACTGTCTCCGCTCTGGAGCAGTAAAATCAATACAGTTTTTCAGATTGCTTTAGTGTTGCTTGTTATTTTGCAGCAAGAATGGCTTCCGCAAGTAGCGACATGGAGTACAACCTTAATCTGGTTGGTGGTGGCAAGTGTCATCATTAGTGGTAGTGAATACATTGTGGTATGGGGGACAAACGCGTGGCGTCAGATGAAAAAAAGCTCATGAGTGATACCAATAAATTCCTGTTGCTAGGGCTATTGATTTTATCTGGCTGGCTAATGATGGAGTTATCTTCTGTTTTAACACCATTTTTTATTGCGGCATTATTGGCTTATCTGGGAGACCCACTGGCCGACAGATTGGAAAACTATCGTTTATCCCGCACTTTAGCGGTATGTGTTGTTTTCGCTATATTTGTGCTGACGGGAATGATTTTATTACTTATTTTTATTCCCATGCTTAGTGCTCAACTGGCATCTTTATTTGAAAAACTGCCAGCTTATCTGGATCAACTGCAAAACTCGCTGGAGCATGTGTTGCAAAGAGTCGGTTTATCAACAGATATGATCGACCTTAATACCGTTAAAACCGCTTTGCAGGATTACTGGTCGGAAGCGGGAAAAATGGCGGGTGATGTCTTTGGATATATGACCCGTTCAGGCCTTGTGATATTGCAATGGTTAACCAATCTGATCCTTATCCCGGTACTGACGTTTTATCTGTTGAGAGACTGGGACGATCTGGTGGCCAGGTTTCGCGAATTATTGCCGCGTAAACATGCAGACAAAATCATTAAGATTAGCGGTGAATGTGACGATATGCTGGCAGGCTTTTTACGCGGGCAGTTGATGGTAATGCTGGCCTTATCAATCATGTATTGTATCGGTCTGACATTGATTGGACTCGACCTGGCTTTACTAATTGGAGTGATAGCCGGTATTGTGAGTTTTGTACCATATCTTGGTTTATTTATTGGTATTCTGCTCGCCGGTCTTGCAGCCTATTTACAGTTTCAGGAATGGTTACCCATCCTGTGGGTCGTTCTGACATTCGGTTTTGCACAGATGGTTGAAGGAATGTTTCTGACACCTCGATTTGTGGGCGAACGGATTGGTCTGCACCCCGTGGCAGTTATTTTCGCAGTGATGGCTGGTGGCACATTATTCGGGTTTGTCGGTGTATTGTTAGCACTGCCAGTGGCCGCTGTAGTGATGGTTTTGTTACGGCATGCTCATCACCGCTACCTGAACAGTCATCTGTATTCCTGAGCAGCAGGTGATGAATAAGCAGGAAATACAGCTGACGCTGCGGTTAACACCGCATGAAATCTTCACGATAGATAACTTTATCTTTGAAAGCGATGAGTTAGCCTCTGTTGTGGATGCGTTCTGCCTGGAAAAAAAACCTGATTTTCTCTATCTTTGGGGAGAGTCCGGGGTTGGTAAAACCCATTTGAATCTGGCAATTGCCGAACGCCTGCAAAATCAGGGGTATCCGGTGAGTTATATTAATCTACAGGAACTTCGCGATACAGCAGATGCTGAGGTATTAGCTTCCTTAGTACAGAGCCATGTTGTCTGTTTGGATGATCTGCAGGCAATCTGTGGCGATGCTGCATGGGAAGAGGCGTTATTTCACTGCTTTAACCGTTTACGTGAGAAAGAGCATAAATTACTGATTTGCGCTGATCAGAACCCGGCACAATTAGCCATTGAATTGCCTGATCTTCGATCCAGACTGGCAACGGGATTAATTTATCAATTGCCTTCAATGACTGATGCATTGAAACAACAGGCGTTGATCAGTCATGCACAGAGTAGAGGATTGATTTTGCCTGAAGAAGTAGCCCAATATCTATTACGCCATTACAGCCGGGATATGCCGTCATTGATGTTAGTATTGCAACGTCTCGATAAAGCGTCTTTACAGGCACAGCGTCGATTAACCATTCCATTTGTCCGGGAAGTTATACAACGTGGCTGAAAAGCCATCAGTGACAATTATCTGGCCTGGTTTAGCCACTGCGATGCAGGAAATTAATCAGTCTTTATTACCCGAAGAACTGAAAAAATTATTAAAAAAAGCACATTTCACTGCTAACAACCATACGTTTGAAAAAGCATTAATTCAGCTTTTTAGTTCCAGGCTCCTCACAGGTGCTGATTTGCCCGCTTCGGCATTACGAAATCCAGGTCAACTAAGTCTTTGCGCTGATCCGTGTTATCTGCATGCTGATCGAGATCATCTTTTATTGTTTTCAATTAATGATTTAACAATGGAAGAGGGCACCCAGCTTAGAGAATGCATTCAACCTTTATTGAATGATTTTGATGCTCAACTGGTGCCTAATGATTTAAACCATTGGTCAGTTTGGTTGGAAAATATGCCCGATATTTCCCTAACGGCAATGCCATCACTGATTGGTAAGTCGGTAGTCTCAGCGTTACCGACCGGACAGGAACAAAATGCCTGGTTACGTTTGAATAATGAAATTCAAATGGCTTTATTTGAACATCCGGTTAATCAACAAAGACAGTCAGCTGGCAAATTGCCAGTGAATAGTCTCTGGTTTTGGGGCAAGGGAGACTGGCAACCGTCTACCAATGGATGGGATAAGGTCTATGGCGATTCGACTTTATTAAAGTTACTGTCCTCTGCGTGTTCTGTCAGCTTTAACTCTTTTTCTGAGTGGAAACCTGAGCAGTTGGGAGGTGGAAATCAATTACTGCTGTTACCGGAACTGGATTTGCAGAATGATTGGCAGCAACGCTTGCAGCTTGTGACGGCACAACAAATTTTGCCTTTAAAACAAAAATTACGCCGTTATCAAATTCAACAGTTACGTTTAATCATTCCTGAACATGGCCAATATCAGTGGCGCTGCTGGGATGTATGGAAGCCTTGGCCATTATGAATATTCAACAGCGTAATATAGGTGATATCAGTGAATTACCTGAGGAATGGCCAGCATGTATTCGAAGAATCATGGCGGCGAGGGGTATTGTTAAAGCAGATGAATTAACCTTTGATTTAGCTGGATTGCCAAAACCCTCGGAAATGCTGGGGATGGAAGCAGCCGTAACATTATTGATCAAGGCATTACAGCAGCAATGGCGAGTAATGATTGTGGCGGATTTTGATAGCGATGGCGCTACCAGCTGTGCAGTAATGATGCGTGGTTTGCGCATGATGGGGCTGCAACATATTGATTTTATCGTTCCAAATCGATTCGTGCATGGTTATGGCTTAACCACAGAATTACTTAACGAAATTGATAGTGAAACCCAGCCGGATTTATTGATTACCGTGGATAACGGGATTGCCAGTCTGGATGGGGTTGCTCTGGCCAAACAACGTGGTATGCAAGTGTTGATCACTGATCATCATCTTGCCGCAGAACAATTGCCACAAGCCGACGCTATCGTTAATCCTAATCAACCCGGAGATAACTTTCCCAGCAAAATGCTGGCAGGGGTTGGGGTGGCATTTTATGTGCTGGTCGGTCTGCGGCAGGGATTACGTGATATTAACTGGTTTGAATTACAGCAACTGACAGAACCTCGTCTGGTGGAATTGCTGGATTTGGTCGCATTGGGCACCGTCGCCGATGTCGTGCCTTTGGATAGGCTCAATCGCACACTGGTGGATCTTGGACTGAAACGTATGCGGCAGGGACGCGCCTGTGCAGGTATCAGCGCTTTATTACAAATTGCCGGTAAGGACATCAATCGATTATCTGCACAGGATTTGGGCTTTGCCATTGCGCCGAGGTTAAATGCAGCGGGCCGTATGGATGATATGGGGTTGGGCATTGATACCTTACTGACGGATAACTTTGCTATGGCTCAGCAAGCTGCTCAGTTGCTGGATCAGATTAATATTGAGCGTCGCTCGGTTGAACAAGGCATGCAGCTGGAAGCTCTGGCGATGCTGGAAAAACTGCAGCTGAATGAAACCACTCAGGCAGCTGCTTATTGTTTATATGACGAAAGCTGGCATCAAGGGGTAATCGGATTACTCGCCTCTCGAATTAAAGAAAAACTGCATCGGCCAGTCATCGTGTTTGCACCGGGCGAACCTGGTGAAATCAAAGGTTCAGCGCGCTCTATAACGGGCGTTCATATTCGTGATGTCCTGGTTAATGTCGCTGCTAAATATCCTGATTTAATTTTACGCTTTGGCGGACATGCGATGGCAGCAGGGTTAACATTAAAGCAGAACGACTTTTCATTGTTTGAGCAGGCATTCAGGGAAGCTGTTCAGCTTTCAGCCGATCCCAGTGTATTTGAACGCGCTTTGTATTCTGACGGTGAATTATCGGCGCAGGAACTGAACCTCCAGCTGGCCGAGCAATTACCGGTTCTGGCGCCATGGGGTCAGGCTTTTCCGGAACCACAGTTTCATGGACAGTTTGTGTTACAGAATTATCGTCATGTCGGTCAGCAATCAGACCATTTGCGTTTAACCGTAAAACTGGATGATGGGCGTGAAATCACGGCAATGGCGTTTCGTCAAACAGCTCCAGTATGGCTCCAGATTGGACAGAAGGTTGTCTTGCACTACCGTCTGGATGTAAATGAGTTTCGACAAAGCAAATCACTACAGTTGCTGGTTGATAACCTGTTGCCGAGTTAAATATCCAGTGTTTGAATAGTTACCTGCTGTCGAAAATCGGCCAGTTCATCACCGTGAAATAATTCTGTTCCGGCGTGCATGACGGTACCGGCTCCACAGGCAATACCATAACGCAGTGCTGTTTCGGGCTGATCATCAAGGCAGAAACCGGCCACCAGCCCCGCGACCATTGAATCACCTGCACCCACAGTAGTATTCACTGGTACTGATAACGCTTTCGCATAAAAACTGTTGCTCGGACTGACTAATAGAGCTCCTTGATCACCTAAAGAAACACAGACATGTTTAACACCGGACAACTGCAGTTTTCTGGCGCATTCAGCAATTGATTCGATAGTGTCGAGTTTTATTTGTAGCAGGGTTTCCAGTTCATACAAATTAGGTTTAATTAAAAATGGTTTCGCCTCAATTGCCAAACGCAATATGTCACCATGACTATCGACGACAGTTCGTCCACCATGTTGCTGGATTTTATGCACCAAATCAGCATACAGAGAGGTTGGTACAGTGGGCTGGCAGGATCCGGTAAGAATGCCATAACCATTCCCTACAGAATTGGCAAAATTTTCCACCAGTTGAGTTAACTGGGCTGCCGGGACAGGTGTGCCAGCATCAGTGATTTGAAATTGAGATTGTGTATCAAGCTCAATAATCGTGCTGTTAATACGCGTCTGTCCTGAGACATGATGGAACAGAACATTGGGTAGTTGTTCATCAAGCATGTCTTGCAGAATCTCACCAATGGAACCGGCAATGACACAATAAGTTGTTGCCTCTACCTGCATACGAAACAAAGCCCGGCCAATATTGATACCATTACCCCCTGGATCATGACGGGCAGCATCGGAACGTGATTTTTGGTCGGGGATTAACTTTTTGACATGGTAAGTCACATCCAAAGCGGGGTTTAAACATAAAACATGAATGTTTCCCGATGACGACGTCATTACTGTCTCCATTAATAAGATTTGTTCGATAAAATGATGCTCAGCAGACCAATAGTAAACTGCATTTCTGATAAAGGCTCCAAATGAAACCAACTCATGTCGCGGTATTCAGCGCAAAACCTTATGATCAGGCCTATCTCACGAAAATGGCCGATGAGCAAGTATCATTATGTTTTTATGAAATGGCGTTAAATCCAATGACAGCAGCTTTGGCCAAAGATGCTGAAGTGGTCAGTGCGTTTGTGAATGACGATATTTCGGCTGAAACGCTTAGCATTTTGGCAGAAAACGGCATTCGTTTAATTGCGTTACGCTGTGCCGGGGTTAATCAGGTGGATTTAACGGCGGCTAACAAGCTTGGTATAACTGTCGTCAATGTCCCAGCCTATTCACCTTATGCGGTCGCTGAACATACCATTGCACTGATGTTGGCATTAAGTCGGAAGATACCGCGGGCCTATAATCGAGTTCGCGATGGTAATTTTTCTTTGGATGGTTTGCTGGGTTTTGATTTCTTTGGTAAAACCGCGGGCATTATTGGGGGCGGTAAAATAGGTTTGTTAGTCGCTGAGCGATTGCGGGCATTTGGTTGCCAGGTTTTGATTTATGAACCGCATAACGCTATACCAGCCAAACAATCAGGCTTTGAAGTGGTGACACTCGACAGCTTGCTCGGTCAAAGCGATATTATCAGTCTGCATTGTCCATTAAATGATGAAACACATCATATTATCAATGCGGCCAGTCTCGGGCTGACCAAACCCGGCGTGATGCTGATAAATACCAGTCGCGGAGCCTTATTGGATACAGTGGCTGTATTGGATGCCCTGAAAGCGCTGCATATTGGCTATTTGGGAATAGATGTGTATGAACAGGAAGGCAGTCTGTTTTTTGAAGATCATTCCACCGATATTATTCAGGACGATATATTCCAGCGTTTATTGACCTTTCCAAATGTGCTGGTTACCGGGCACCAGGCCTATTTCACCCGGGAGGCATTACAGCATATCGCTCAGACAACGTTGCAGAATATTGATGATTTTATGGCTGGTAAGGCACTGAAAAACCGCGTGGAAATACGTTAAGTGTTTGATGAAATATTTATCTGTATCAATAAGTTGATGCCGGATTTTAAAGCCAGACCGCAACAAGTTGAAATGAGTCGATTTATTCATCAACGGCTACAACAGTCGCAAAATAGAATGGCGGTAGTGGAAGCTCCAACCGGCGTGGGGAAAACGCTGGCATATCTCAGCGGTGCAATTGAAACAGCTTTGAACAGTAAAAAATTGCTGGTGATCAGCACTGCAACAGTCAATCTGCAACAGCAATTAATTCAGAAAGATCTGCCACAGTTTTCAGCGGCTTTGCCACAACCGATACGGTTTATGCAAATCAAAGGTCGTCGCCGCTATGTCTGTCCCAGCAAACTGGCACAACTGGCAACCACTCCCGAACAGCAGGATTTGACGCTGGATGTGGATCAGAAATATCAGCAAGTATTAAGACAGACTCAAGCAAAGAATCTGTTCCAGGATTGGGATGAACATCGCTGGGATGGTGATCGGGATAGTCGTACTGATGCCATTGATCCGGCGCTTTGGCATGAAGTATCTACTGATTCAGAAGGCTGTGCCGGTAAAAGCTGTAGGTATTTTTTGAGCTGCCCCTATTACTTGCTACGTAAGGAAATGCAGCTGGCACAGGTGGTGGTGGTGAATCACGATTTATTACTCAGTGATGCTGACTTGGGCGGTGGGCTGGTATTGCCCAATCCTGAAGAGCTGATTCTGGTGTTTGATGAAGCACATAATCTGCCACAAAAAGCGCTGGGACATGCCGCCAAAGCATTGAACTTTGCCCAGCTTTATCAAACGGTTGAAACCGCTGACAGTCTGATGAAAAAGCTGCCCACTGCTTTGGCTTTCCGGCAGCATGACTTTGGTTATATGTTTAAGGAAATTCGTCAGGATTTACCAGCCATCATCAATCTGTTGCAGCAATTGCTGGATATTCTGGGCAGTGATGCCACAGTAAATGAAATGCTGGAAGGCCGTATCAGTGAGCCACGGATTTTCTGGGGCAGTCCGTTACTTAATGCCTTGTTTATTCCCTGCCAGAACCTGTTACAACGAGCTAATTCCATCTATAAGCATTTCTCGCTGATTGGCAAATGGATTAAAGAAGGGCTGGAGAAAACCCAATTAAGTAATAAGGTTGGTGAAGCATTATTACCGCAAGTGGGAACGGTACAGAATATTTTTGGTTATCTGATTGATTTTATGGCGCTGTTTCTCGATGAGGATAAAGCCGAGCGCCCACCTAATGTGCGCTGGCTGGCACAGGAACAGTTTGCCAAACAGCATACGCTGGTGATTCATGCCGGGCCGATGACAGCGGCAGGTTTTCTGGATCGCAGTTTATGGCAGCGGGCTTATGGGGTGGTAATGACATCAGCCACGTTACGAGGCATGGGATTATTCCAGCGTTTCCGGGCGGATTGTGGCTTACAGCGTTACGATGAAAAACACTTTCTGGCGCTGCCTTCACCGTTTCGATATCAGCAGCAGGCTGTGCTAAAACTGCCGATGATGCAGTATTTACCCAATGAAAATCTGCCGCAATGGCAGCAGGAAGTGGTCAGCCAACTCAAATCAATTATTGATATTCAAGCGGCGACACTGGTGCTATTTACCTCACGCCAGGTGATGTTGCAGGTATATAAGCAATTGCCATTGTCATTGAAAAATTTGATTCTTTTACAAGGTGATCAGCTGTCGCCCAAAAATATGATCGTCAAACATATTCAGCGGATTGAAGCGGGGCGGGGCAGTATTATTTTTGGGATGGATCGGTTTGCCGAAGGCGTCGATTTACCCGGCAATTTATGTACCCATGTAATCATTACCAAACTGCCATTTCCAGTATTTACCCGCCCGATTGAACAGGCACGTCAGGAGTGGATCATAAAACGCGGCGGTCAGCCATTTATCAGTTTGTCATTACCGGCGGTCAGCGTGAAGTTGATTCAGGCCTGCGGTCGTCTGTTACGAAAAGAAACTGATTCCGGCCAAATAACCATCCTGGATCGTCGGTTGTTAACCAAAAATTATGGCAAACAATTACTGTCTCATTTACCGGATTACCAGGTAATAACCGAATAAAAAAAAGCCCGGCGAGACCGGGCTTTCAGGGTTTATCAACAAACTTATTCAGTACGGCTGGTAACTTCCAGCAAATGATAGCCAAATTGTGTTTTAACCGGACCCTGAACGGTGTTAACCGGGGCGGAAAAAACAACTTTATCGAATTCCGGCACCATCATGCCTGGGCCAAATTCACCCAGATCACCGCCTTGGCGGCTGGATGGGCAGGAAGAATTTTCTTTGGCGACGGCAGCAAAGTCTGCGCCTTCTTCGATTTCGCGTTTCAATTCCAGACAGATTTCTTCACTGTCCACCAGGATGTGTCGTGCGGTTGCTCTAGCCATAATAGTTCCGTAATTGATTTGTAAATTGCTGACTTATGCCAGCTGTTTTAACAGGGCCTTGGCCGTGGCTTCTGAAGAAGCCGGGTTTTGTCCTGTAATCAGTATGCCATCCGTAATCACGAATGAACTCCAGTCGTCACCTTTCTCGAAATTTGCGCCACGTTGTTTCAGGGCATCTTCAAGTAAAAATGGTACAACATCAGATAAGCCTACCGCATCTTCTTCACTATTTGAAAATGCAGTGAGCTGTTTACCTTTAATCCAGGGCTCATCGCCAATGGTTTTGACATGTAACAAAACAGCAGGTGCATGACAAACTGCAGCTACTGGTTTATTGGCGAGCACGAAACTTTCAATCAGTGCAATTGATTTTTTATCTTCGGCTAAATCCCATAACGGACCATGTCCGCCTGGGTAAAACACTGCATCATAATCAGCGGCGTGTACGTCGGCTAATTTAACTGTGTTTGCTAATCGGTTTTTAGCTTCAGCATCATTTTCAAAACGTCGGGTAGCATCCGTTTGAAAGTCAGGCTGATTGCTTTTTGGGTCAAGAGGTGGTTGCCCACCTTTGGGTGAGGCCAGAGTTATTTCTACCCCAGCATCTTTCATTGCGTAATACGGTGCTGCAAGTTCTTCTAACCAAAAACCGGTTTTTTCACCGGTATTGCCAAGCTTATCGTGCGAAGTTAGTACCACTAATATTTTCATGGTTATGTCTCCTGAAATCTGTGGTTTTGAGGAATTATTCAATGTTGCCTACCTGATATGGGGTTACGGCGATAAAATTCAAGCAATATTGCATTTCATTCTTATCGTCGTAAACTCGCATAATGCTCTGAAAGATCAGCAAACCCTAAAATAATAACAGCGAGAGAAAACTATGAAAAAAGAAACGATTTGTCTGCATGAAGGTTATGAAACTGATCCCGTTACAAAATCCTGTGCGGTGCCGATTTATCAAACAGTCGCTTATGAATTTGATAATGCCCAGCATGGAGCCGATTTATTCAATCTGGATGTGCCAGGCAATATCTACAGCCGCATTATGAATCCCACCTGGGATGTGTTGGAAAAGCGGGTAGCTGCTCTGGAGGGTGGCATTGCTGCTTTGGCCACGTCAGCCGGTAGTGCTGCGATTCATTATGCCATTATTACTATTGCTGAGGCCGGCGATAATATTGTGACAACACCGCAGCTTTATGGTGGAACCTATACCTTATTCGCCCATATGCTTCCTAAAATGGGGATTGAGGTACGCTTTGCCTCAAGCGATCAGGCCGCTGATTTGGAAAAACTGATTGATGGCAAAACCAAAGCGGTTTTCTGTGAATCAATCGGTAATCCGGCCGGTAATATTGTGGATATTGAACCCATTGCAACAATGGCACATAAACATGGTGTTCCAGTGATTGTTGATAACACTGTGGCAACACCGGCGTTACTTAATCCAATTGAATATGGTGCTGATATTGTGGTGCATTCCCTGACCAAATACATGGGCGGTCATGGCACAACCTTAGGCGGTATTATTGTAGATTCTGGCAAGTTTCCCTGGGCTAAACACAAAGAAAGATTTCCGGTATTGAATCAACCAGAACCGGCCTATCATGGGGTGGTATACACCGAGCAATTTGCTGAAGCAGCTTTTATTGCCAGAGCGCGGACCGTACCTTTACGGAATACCGGTTCGGCATTGTCACCAATGAATGCGTTTCTATTATTACAAGGTATTGAAACGTTACCATTACGTATGGAACGACACTGTGACAATGCCATTGCAGTCGCTAAATATCTGCAACAGCATCCTAAAGTAGAGTGGGTGAACTATGCCGGACTGCAAGGAGATAGATATTTCGATCTGGCACAGAAATATTTCAATGGTAAACCTTCATCAATTCTCACATTCGGTATTAAAGGTGGCTTTGATAATGGCGTGAAATTCTATGATGCACTGAAGCTGGTCAAACGACTGGTGAATATCGGTGATACCAAGTCACTGGCCTGTCATCCCGCTTCGACCACTCATCGTCAGCTGGAAGAAGCCGAACTTAAAGCCGCGGGGGTCACACCGGAAATGCTTCGCTTATGTATTGGCATTGAGCATATCAGTGACATTATTGATGATCTGGAACAGGCCTTTTCAGCAGTTTGACTGGAAGATCCCGGCTCGATTAATTGAGCCGGGATTTTTTATACAAGTTTCCAGTGGATGGTCTCACCGGCACGCATAGGCACCAGTATTTCATCTGCGAACTCCAGCGTGTCGGGAACCTGCCAGTCCGTTTTTTGCAAGGTGATTTTCTGTTCGTTTCTCGGCAGGCCATAAAAATCCGCACCGTAAAAGCTGGCAAACCCTTCGAGTTTATCCAGACATTCATAGCTGTCGAACACTTCGGCATACAGCTCTATTGCCGCATGGGCGCTGTAGATGCCCGCGCAACCACAAGCATTTTCTTTACTGTATCGAGTATGTGGTGCACTGTCGGTTCCCAAAAAGAATTTCGGATTACTGCTGGTTGCAGCGGCAATAAGCGCTTTCTGATGGGTATTACGTTTCAGCACTGGCAGGCAGAAATGATGAGGCCGAATTCCCCCCACCAGCATATCGTTACGATTTAGCAGTAAATGATGTGGGGTTATCGTTGCTGCCACAAAGTTGCTGGCTTGAGCGACAAAGTCTGCAGCATCTTTGGTCGTTATATGTTCAAAAACAATTTTCAGTTCTGGAAAGTCTCTTAACAGTGGAATCAGTTTTTCATCAATGAACGCCTTTTCACGATCAAAAATATCGGTTTCGTGATGAGTCACCTCACCATGCAATAATAATGGCATACCTGCCTTTTGCATTGTATCCAGAGTTTTATAACAATTACTGATGTCCGTGACCCCAGCATCTGAATTTGTTGTTGCACCTGCCGGGTAAAGCTTGACGGCTTTAATGAATCCAGCTTGATTGGCCGCAACAATATCTTCGGGAGTCGTATTATCAGTCAGATATAACGTCATCAATGGCTCAAAGTCAGAGTGTGCTGGACGAGCTTCAAGAATGCGTTGTCGATAAGCAGTTGCCTGTTCTACGTTGGTCACTGGAGGACGCAGGTTAGGCATAATAATTGCGCGTTTGAAACATCTTGCACTATCTGTAACAGTACGCTTTAAGGCATTATTATCGCGCAAGTGGAGATGCCAATCATCAGGCTGGCTAATGGTAATTGAATTTAATGCTGTTTTTTTCATAAAGCAGATTATGCCATAGCTGTTTAGCTTTGCAGTTGAAAAGTTGTTTCTGTCAAATCAGCGATATTGCATCAGAAGGCGGTTTTTCTTGACCTTGACGGGCATTCACAGTAACTTTACCCGTTTGATATTTTGAAGCAGATCGCGTTAGCGATACGAGAGAGGAAGACGTGGAATTAAGCGGCGCCGAGATTCTGGTCCATTGTCTAAAAGACGAAGGGGTTGAGTATTTGTTTGGCTATCCGGGTGGTGCAGTGCTGCATATTTACGATGCACTGTATAACCAGGAAGAGGTCAAGCACATTCTTGTGCGCCATGAACAGGCGGCAACCCATGCTGCAGATGGTTATGCGCGCGCCACAGGTAACCCTGGTGTTGTATTGGTAACGTCCGGTCCTGGCGCAACCAATGCGGTAACCGGTATTGCTACAGCTTATATGGATTCGATTCCAATGGTGGTTATCACCGGTCAGGTGGCGACGGCCAATATCGGCAGTGATGCATTTCAGGAAGTTGATTCGGTTGGTATTACCCGCCCATGCGTTAAACATAACTTTTTAGTTAAAGATATTAACGATCTGGCAGAAACCATTAAAAAAGCTTTTTATGTAGCAACAACAGGCCGTCCTGGTCCAGTTGTGGTTGATGTACCGAAAGATATTACTGATCCCAATATCAAGATTCCGTACGTTTACCCGCAGAGCGTTAAAATGCGTTCTTACCAGCCTGTTACTAAAGGTCATCCTGGGCAGATAAAGCGTGCAGTTGAGTTGATGCTGAGTGCCAAAAAACCAATGATTTATACCGGTGGTGGTGTCGTGTTAGGTAACGCTGCTGAACCATTACGTAAGTTTGTCAGCACTTTGGGTTATCCGGTGACTTCAACTTTGATGGGACTTGGTTCTATTCCCTGGGATGATCAACAGTTTCTCGGCATGCTGGGAATGCACGGCACCTATGAAGCCAATATGGCAATGCATGATTGTGATGTGCTGATTGCGATTGGTGCACGATTCGATGATCGGGTAACCGGAAAAATTGCTGAATTCTGTCCGCATGCCAAGATCGTTCATATTGATATCGATCCGTCATCCATTTCCAAGACAATTTCAGTAGATGTGCCGATTGTTGGTAATGTTGCCGATGTTCTGAATGACATGAATCAATTGCTTTCAGCCAGCAAGACCAAACCTGATCAAACAGCGTTGACTGACTGGTGGAATATCATTAACGGCTGGCGTGCTAAAAAATGTATGTCCTATGATCGCAATAGCGATCAGATAAAACCGCAGGCAGTTGTTGAGATGGTTCATGAAATCACTAACGGTGATGCCTATGTAACCTCAGATGTTGGTCAGCATCAGATGTGGGCGGCACAATACTATGGTTTCAGCAAACCCAACCGCTGGATTAATTCAGGTGGTTTGGGAACAATGGGCTTTGGTTTGCCTGCAGCGATGGGTGTTCAATTGGCATTTCCTGAGGAAACGGTCATCTGTATTACAGGTGAAGGTAGCATCCAGATGTGTATTCAGGAGTTATCTACCTGTCTGCAATACGGTTTGCCGGTGAAAATTGTAGCGTTGAATAATCGTTATCTTGGCATGGTGCGTCAGTGGCAGGAGTTTTTCTATCAGAATCGTTATTCACATTCCTATATGGAATCCTTGCCTGATTTTGTCAAACTGGCAGAAAGTTATGGTCACGTGGGTATTCGTATTGAACGGGTTGAAGATTTGCGTCCCAAACTGGAAGAAGCCTTTGCGATGAAAGATCGCCTGGTGTTTCTGGATATCGTGACTGATCAAACTGAAAACGTGTATCCGATGATCGCTCAGGGTAAAGCGCATAATGAAATGCATATGTCGCCCTATTGCGATCTACCACAAGATCCAGAGCGGGAGCTGTCATAATGCGTCATATCATCTCGATTCTGATTGAAAATGAAGCAGGGGCCTTATCGCGTGTTGCGGGGTTATTTTCTGCACGTGGCTATAACATTGAATCGTTAACTGTTGCGCCCACTGAAGATGCGTCGCTGTCAAGGATGACGATTGTCACAACCGGTACTGATCGAATTATTGAGCAGATAACCAAACAGCTCAATAAACTTGTAGATGTTGTGAAGTTGATGGAGTTGTCTGAAGGTCCGCACATTGAGCGGGAAATGATGTTGATTAAGGTCAAGGCTGCGACCATGGATCAACGTGATGACGTCAAACGTCTGTCTGATATTTTCCGTGGACATATTATTGATGTGACTGCCTCGACCTATACGATTGAACTCACGGGGGCTGGCAGTAAGCTCGACTCGTTCATTGAAGCTCTATCTGAACATAAAATACTTGAAACCGTACGCAGTGGCGTCTCGGGCATTGCCCGTGGCGAAAAATGTCTGCAATTGAATTGATTTAAAAACGAAGGAATTGATAATGAGTTTGAATATCTATTACGACAAAGATTGTGACCTGTCGCTGATCCGTGGCATGAAAGTCACAATTATCGGCTATGGTTCACAAGGCCATGCTCACGCCTGTAACCTGAAAGATTCCGGTGTTGATGTAACTGTAGCTCTGCGTGCGGGTTCGTCTTCTATTGCTAAAGCGGAAGGTGCGGGTCTGAAAGTTGCCGATACCGCATCAGCTGTAAAACAAGCTGACTTGGTAATGGTGCTCACACCGGATGAGTTCCAATCTTCTTTGTATAAAGATGAAATTGAACCAAACCTTAAACAAGGTGCTGTTTTGGCTTTCGCTCATGGTTTTGCGATTGTTTATAACCAGATTCTGCCACGTGAAGATCTGGACGTCATCATGGTTGCTCCAAAAGCACCAGGTCATACCGTTCGCAGTGAATTTACCCGTGGTGGTGGGATTCCTGATTTGATCGCTATTGAACAGGATGCCTCAGGTAAAGCCAAAGCAATCGCTTTATCTTATGCCTCAGCTATTGGTGGCGGTCGTACCGGTATCATTGAAACTTCTTTCCGTGATGAAACTGAAACGGATCTGTTTGGTGAGCAAGCGGTATTATGTGGTGGTGCAGTAGAATTAGTTAAAGCCGGTTTTGAAACATTGGTGGAAGCAGGATATGAGCCTGAAATGGCTTACTTCGAATGTTTGCATGAACTGAAACTGATTGTTGACTTGATGTATGAAGGCGGTATCGCCAACATGAATTACTCAATTTCTAACAATGCAGAATATGGTGAATACGTTACTGGCCCGAAAGTCATTAACGAAGAAAGCCGTTGGGCGATGCGTGAAGCGTTGAAAAACATTCAGGAAGGCAAATACGCCAAACAGTTTATTCAGGAAGGTCAGTCTGGCTATCCTGAAATGACGGCTATGCGTAGGCTGAATGCAGAGCACCCGATTGAAAAAACCGGTGCCAAATTGCGTGAAATGATGCCTTGGATTCAAAAAATCGTCGATAAAACCAAAAACTAATTAGTTTTTTGAGTTGTCCTCAAACAAGGGCAGGTTGCTTGGCAATCTGCCCTTGTTTTGTTTATGAAGGTACGGATGTCATAATGAAACTACTTCTTCTCTGAATACAGGACATTTATGGATAATCATGAAGAACAACAAAAACGCGGCATTTACCTTTTACCGAATCTATTTACCACAGCCTGCCTGTTCGCTGGTTTCTACGCCATTGTCGCTGCTATAAGAGGCGACTTTACCACTGCAGCAGTCGCAATCTTTGTTGCGATGATTATGGATGGGTTGGATGGACGCATTGCTCGTTTAACCAATACCCAGAGCGCTTTTGGAGCAGAGTATGACAGCCTTGCCGATATGGTTGCCTTTGGTCTGGCGCCTGCTTTGGTCATGTTTGAATGGGCTTTGAATGGTTTGGGTAAGTTTGGTTGGATGGTGGCATTTATTTACGCTGCCTGCGGTGCGTTACGTCTCGCACGCTTTAATACTCAGGTAGGAATTGCTGATAAACGCTATTTTCAAGGATTGCCAAGTCCTGCTGCCGCAGCCTGTATCGCTGGCTGGGTCTGGGTAGGACATAACAATCAACTGGATCCTTCATTGTTATCATTTGTAGGTGTGCCACTGACGTTTGCCACCGCAATCCTTATGGTCAGTACTGTGCGTTACCACAGTTTTAAAGAACTGGATTTGCGTGGAAAAGTACCCTTTATGGTGATGCTGGGCTTGGTGTTGGTTTTTGCACTAATTGCAACAGATCCGCCAATTGTTCTTTTCACCGCATTTTTACTTTATGCGATTTCCGGACCTGTTTTTACACTGATTCAATTACGTAAGCATCGTAACGAACGCGCACAATCAAAATAAACCAACGGATAGTAGTGAGACCAACCATTTCTCACATCAGTGCGAGAAATAGATGTTTATGAGGAAAAATAATCTTGCAATTCTTTCTGCAACCCTCATTTAACCTCATTATAATGACAATAAAAAATGTGCTCAGCGATGAGCAGAATGTTCGGAGCGAGCGAAATGAAAGACCAGTTAATAATATTTGATACCACGTTACGTGATGGGGAGCAGAGTCCTGGCGCATCGATGACCAAAGATGAAAAGGTGAGGATTGCCAAATCTCTGGAACGTATGCGGGTTGATATTATTGAGGCTGGGTTTCCAATTGCCAGTATAGGTGATTTTGAGGCCGTGCAAGCTGTTGCTAAAGCGGTTAAAGACAGTCGTATTTGTGGCCTGGCTCGTGCCCTGGACAAAGATATTGATCGGGCCGGTGAGGCGCTTAAATCAGCCAATGCGTCTCGTATTCATACCTTTATTGCCACCTCACCCATCCATATGCAGATGAAATTGCGGATGCAGCCGGATGAAGTGATTGAGAATGCTGTAAAGGCGGTGAAACGGGCACGACTTTATACTGATGATGTTGAGTTTTCACCGGAAGATGCCGGGCGCAGTGATCTGGACTTTCTCTGTAGGGTGCTGGAAGCTGTTATTGATGCCGGCGCTAAAACCTTGAATATTCCGGATACTGTTGGTTACAACCTGCCGCATCAATTTGGCGAATTAATCAAAAATCTGCGGGAAAGAATTCCAAATTCGGATAAAGCCATTTTCTCGGTGCATTGTCACAACGATTTGGGTCTGGCGGTGGCTAATTCGCTCTCAGCCGTTATGAATGGTGCCCGACAAGTTGAATGTACCATTAATGGGTTGGGTGAAAGAGCCGGCAATGCTTCTTTAGAAGAAGTGGTGATGGCCGTGCGAACACGTCAGGATATGTTTGATTGTGATACCCGCCTGGATACCACACAAATATTGGCAGCTTCACGTCTGGTTTCAGGTGTCACCGGTTTTGTAGTGCAGCCGAACAAAGCGATAGTCGGTGCCAATGCCTTTGCCCATGAGTCCGGTATTCATCAGGATGGTGTACTGAAAAATCGCGAAACGTATGAAATCATGCGAGCTGAAGATGTGGGCTGGAATACCAATCGTATGGTTCTTGGCAAGCATTCCGGACGCAACGCCTTCCGTTCACGATTAAAAGAGTTGGGAATAGAACTGGAGTCCGAAGAAGATTTAAATACAGCATTTATGCGGTTTAAGGAATTGGCAGATAAAAAACATGAAGTTTTTGATGAAGATATTCAAGCACTTGTCAGTGATACCTTGACGGAGGATAACGAGCGGATTCGCTTGATTTCAATGCGAGTATGCAGTGAAACTGGAGAGATTCCGGTAGCCAATGTCACCCTTGCGGTTGACGATAGCGAAGTTAAAACCGAGATGAAAGGCAGTGGACCGGTTGATGCCGCTTTTAAAGCGATTGAATCAATGGTACAGAGCCATACGGAATTGCAGTTGTATTCTGTAAGCAACATTACCAGTGGCACCGATTCTCAGGGAGAGGTCAGCGTCCGGCTGGAAAAAGGTGGTCGTATTGTCAGTGGTCAGGGTACTGACACTGATATTGTTATCGCTTCAGCCAAAGCTTACATCAATGCCCTCAATAAAATGTTATTGCCCTCTGATCGGGCGCATCCGCAAGTCTGATGAGTTTATCTGCTGAACAATATTTTGCACTTGAACAGATGGGTATTCCTGTCTGGGTGCAAAGACAAGATGACGCTGTTCAACCTGATTTAACCACTTCGGAAAGTGAAATTGTTAATCATATTGATTATACAAATTCTTGGTTAGTTATTTCTGAAAATGCACTTACACCAGTGGAAAACCGACTGTTACGAGCCATTTTTGTTAGTATTGGTATTAGTCTGGACGATGTGACAGTGATGGATAAGCAGTATGTAAACGTTCTAAAGATGTTTTCGGCTGATAAAACCGTAGCATTGGTATTAGGTTCAGAATTGGCAGCGAAACTGAACGTAAAGCCCCATGAAGCATTATCCTGCCAGCAACTCGAAAATAATCTGCAAACGTTGGTCGGGCCAAGTCTGCGAACAATGCTGGAGCAACCACTGCTTAAGTTCGAGATGTGGCAAACTATCCAGAGACTTCGGAACTTAAGAGCATACCCGAGTGACTGAGTTAGCAATTAGTCATATGCAACTGGCAGATATAGAAAAAGTCTGGCAGATTGAAAAACAGTCAAATCGTTTTCCCTGGTCCAAAGGTAATTTTGAAGACTGTCTGAAAAGCGGTTATCGAACATTTCTCTACGCAATAGATAATGAGATAATTGGCTACAGCGTTGTACAATCTGTACTGGACGAAGTTCATTTACTGAATATTTGCGTCAAACCCGGTCATCAGGGTAAAGGCTTTGGTAGACAAATTCTGAATCATGTTATTGAGATTGCACTGGAGCAATCTGCTGCAATTATTGTATTAGAAGTTCGAGCCAGTAACTTCAGGGCTCAACAGCTTTATTTATCAACCGGTTTTAATGAAATGTCAGTACGTCGAGGTTATTATCCTGCTGAACAGGGCAGGGAAGATGGCGTTTTGATGGGACTGGAACTTGGCATGTTCGCGCAGCTTGGTCAAAACTTGCTATAAGACATGCCCTCACTTAGACTAACGTGTTTACGTTGGTTATTTTCAATCAAGGAGATTTTTTATGGCTTTTGAATTGCCACCACTTCCTTATGCAAAAGATGCTTTGGAACCACACATCTCTGCAGAGACTCTTGAATACCATTACGGTAAACATCACCAAACATATGTAAATAACCTGAACAATCTGGTTCCTGGAACCGAATTTGAAGGTCAACCGCTGGAAACCATTATCACTAAATCCAGTGGTGGTGTTTTCAATAATGCTGCACAGGTTTGGAATCACACTTTCTACTGGAACTGCCTGACACCGAATGGCAAAGATGCTGTTTCTGGTGATCTGGCTGCTGCAATTGATGCCAAGTTTGGTTCATTTGCAGAATTTAAAGATCAATTTACCAAGTCAGCGACCACAAACTTCGGTTCAGGTTGGACATGGCTGGTAAAAAATGCTGATGGCAGCATTGAGATTGTGAATACCAGCAATGCTGGTTGCCCGCTTACAGCAGGCCAAACACCATTACTAACCTGTGATGTTTGGGAACATGCTTACTACATTGATTACCGAAATGCCCGTCCTAAATATCTGGAATCATTCTGGACACTGGTAAATTGGGATTTTGTTGCGGCTAATTTCGCGGCATAAACGTTAAGATTAGTCAGTAGTCTTATGACTGCTGACTGATTCGTTATATAATTTATGGTTTTTGGAATATGGCAGTTTTCTTTTGAAACTGCCATTTTTCGTTTCAATCCAGCAGAAATATCTGCTGATATGTCGCCTTGAAAAACAGGCAGGGAGATAAATGCCATGACCGAATCTGTCATGCCTACTTATGGACGTTTGGATATTACTTTTGCTAAAGGGGAAGGTGCTTGGCTGACTGATACCCGTGGCGAACGATATCTTGATGCATTAAGTGGTATTGCGGTTTGCAATCTTGGGCATTGCCACCCTGCGGTGACGCGAGCGATTTCTGAGCAGGCGTCAACATTAATACATACCTCGAATATGTACCACATCGAAAAACAGCAGCTATTGGCAGATAAGCTGACACAAGTGTCTGGTATGGAACAGGTTTTTTTCTGTAATTCCGGTGCTGAGGCAAATGAAGCAGCCATTAAAATTGCCCGTAAATATGGTCACAGCAAAGGCATTGATAAACCGGTGATTATTGTTATGGATGGAAGCTTCCATGGTCGGACAATGGCGACCTTAACGGCAACCGGTAATGCCAAGGTTCAGGCTGGTTTTGAGCCATTGCTTCCTGGCTTTGTGCGGGTTCCATTCAATGACATTGATGCGGTACGCATGGCGGTCAGCCACTGGCCTGAAGCGGTAGCGGTCTTAGTTGAACCGGTTCAGGGTGAGGGCGGTATCAAGGTTCCCGACAGTGAATATTTGTCTGCTATTCGGGATCTCTGTACGCAGCGCAAATTATTGATGATGCTCGATGAAGTACAGACAGGTGTGGGTCGGACTGGAAAATGGTTTGCCTTTCAACATAAAGCGGATTTATTGCCGGATGTCATGACGTTGGCAAAAGGTATGGGCAATGGTATGCCTGTAGGCGCCTGTCTGGTTGCTGGTTTGGCTAAAGGCGTATTACAGGCCGGTAATCATGGTTCAACATTTGGTGGTAACCCGTTAGCCTGTAGTGCTGCTCTAGCCGTTTTGGAGACGATTGAAAAAGAACAGTTATTGGGTCATGTCAGCAGACTGGGTGAGCAGATGTTTCAGCAATTTAAACAACAGCTGGGCAAGACTGAAGGCGTGAAAGAAGTACGTCATCTGGGCTTTATGTTTGGTATTGAGCTCACCACGCCATGTGCAGAACTGGTTAAATTGGCTTTGCAGGAAAATATTTTGATCAACGTAACATCTGAAAAAGTTATTCGTTTATTGCCGCCAATGATTATTAATGCTGAGGAAGCGGTGTTGATCGTCAATAAGGTAAGTCAATTGATCAAAACCTTTCTGGCGTCACGGCCTGTAGAGAGCGTAGCCTGATATGAGACATTTTCTTACGCTTAAGGATTTATCGCCAGCCGAACTGGGGCAGTTGATTGCACGTGCCACAGAACTGAAAAAGATGCACAAGGCGGGCGAAATCTACCAGCCATTGAAAAATAAAGTCCTGGCAATGATTTTTGAAAAATCTTCAACTCGTACCCGCGTATCGTTTGAATCAGCGATGGTGCAGTTTGGTGGTGGTTCAATCTTTTTATCACCCGATGATACCCAACTGGGCAGAGGCGAGCCGATTGAGGACTCCGCGAGAGTCATTTCCAGCATGGTTGATGCCGTCATGATCCGAACCTTTGAGCATAGCAAGATTGAAACCTTCGCTAAATATTCATCGGTACCGGTGATCAACGCCTTGACTGATGATTTTCATCCCTGTCAATTGCTGGCTGATATGCAAACCTATCAGGAACATCGTGGTGATATTCGTGGAAAAACGGTTGCGTGGATTGGTGATGGCAATAATATGTGTCATTCCTATATTAATGCTGCTCAACAGTTTGGTTTTAATTTAAATATTGCCACCCCTGAAGGCTATGAGCCCAAAGCAGAGGTTATCAATGCAGTAGATGCACAGGTTCGCCTGTTTAATGACCCTGTACAGGCTGCTGAGCATGCTGATTTAGTGGTAACCGATGTATGGGCCAGCATGGGGCAGGAAGAGGAACAGCGAAAACGAGAAGCCGCCTTTGCTTCGTTTCAGGTGGATAAAAAGGTCATGCAACATGCCGCTACAAATGCATTATTTATGCATTGTCTGCCAGCACATCGTGGTGAAGAAGTCACAGCAGATGTCATTGATGGCCAGCAAAGTGTCGTTTGGGATGAAGCTGAAAATCGACTTCATGCGCAAAAAGCCTTACTGGAGTTTCTCTGCGCCTGAAGGCCGTTAAATGTCGAGTTGCTTGGCCAGTACAGTTAAGCGCTCGACCGTTCCAATATCAGACCACTGACCCTGATAATGTTGCCCAGTCGCTTTTTTCTGCTTCATAACCTCAACAAAAAATGGCTTTAAGGCACGTTTGGCAACCGGATGCTCTGCAAACATTTCCGGACGGTAAATTCCAATACCACTGAATGTCAGTTTTGGTTCACCTTCAAGTGATAGCAAACCTTCTGAATCAAGATAAAAATCTCCGGCAGGGTTGTGCGCAGGATTATTCACCATAACCAGGTGACATAGTTGCTCTGTAGATAACTCAATCTTGGCGAAATCAGCAAACGGAAAATCTGTCCAGATATCGCCATTTACCACCAGAAAAGGTTCATTGCCTAGCACTGGTAATGCCTGAATTATTCCACCAGCGGTTTCCAGCCCGCCAGCGACTTCAGCTGAATATTCAAAATGGGCATGATAGCGTTCACCACTGCCCAATATTGGCTCAAATTGCTCACCAAGATGAGCATGATTAATCACAATATCATTAAGCCCTGCATCGACCAGTTTCTCAATCAGATATTCAATCAAGCGTTTTGGACCAGCATGCAGCAAAGGTTTAGGAGTGTGATCGGTAAGCGGTCTGAGCCGTTCACCGCGACCTGCTGCGAGAATCATTACTTTCATATTATGGCCGCAATTTTAGGTTGTTCAATAAGATATTGATAGAGATTTTGTAGCTCTGGATAGCGCTCACAAACTTGATAGACATAATTTAAAGTCAATGCTAAATCATTCATATAATTAGGTTTATTGTCGCGATAATTCAGGCGACAGAAGATCCCAAGTATTTTAAGGTGGCGTTGTAAGCCCATTAAATCAAACCAACGAGGAAATTTTTCTGCTTGCTCGGTTGTTAACAATCCATGTTGTTGTGCCTGTTCAATATAATATCCAACCCACTGCTGTTGTTCAGCCGAAGACCATTGGATATACACATCACGCAACAATGAAACTAAGTCATAACTAATGGCGCCAATCACGGCATCCTGAAAATCAATTATTCCCGGTTTTTGTCCCTGCAGGTACATCAGATTTCGTGAATGAAAATCCCGATGCACAATAACCTGAGGTTGTTCTAAAGCGTTTTGCGTTAAAAATTCGAATGTTGCAGCTAACCATTCGGGCGGATGTAATCCCAAATGGCGCTGCAAAAACCAGTCATCAAACAGCAGTATTTCACGTTGTAATAATGCGGCATCATATTGAGGTAATGAATGGTTTTCGCAGGGAATCAGCTGCAGGGTTATCAGACTGTCAATGGCTTTTTTATAAAGCTCATCAGCCGTTTCAATGGATAGCTGTGAAAGGTAAGGGGTATTACCCAGATCGCTCAGTATTAGAAACCCCTGCTGCAGATCCTGCTCGTAAATATGGGGTACATTCAGCCCGTATTGCTCCAGCAATGTCGCCACGTGAATGAATGCATGATTATCTTCATGCTCCGGAGGCGAATCCATAACAATAAAACTGGCATCCATTTGCTGTAATCGAAAATAACGTCGAAAACTGGCATCGCTGGAGGCAGGTGTTAACGAATAGTTTTTATCGGTCACGAAGTCTTGCAACCATTGTTGCAATTGTTGAAAGCGTATATCTTGTTTATGGTTCATCTGGGATGTGCGTTATTAAGTTTAAGAAATTATCCCAACAAGTGAGATAACTGCATTGAATTGGATGGCAGATTGTAGCGTATTCGCACTCAATGGGATAATTTGACCTATAAGCGCGGTCTCAGCATGGCAACAAAAAAACTATAAATATCTGGAGAGGATGTAATGATTAAGCACTATCTGGCTGCTGGTTCACTGGCAATTTTCAGTACTTTTGCAATAGCAGAAGAATCGATTCTGACCCCTTGGGATATGCCCCAGGAAGCCATTAATGAAATGACAAGTAATATCACCGCTTACAACAAGTGCATGATGGAGTCACGGTTAAATGCCAGTAAAACCGGCAACTCAGCTACACAAAATGCTGATGATATTCTGCAATCATGTGAGCCTAAACTCGACGAACTGAAAGAATTGTTGACGGCTAATAATGTGAATCCCGGTCTTACCGAAGGAATGGCAAGAAGTTTACGTTCAAAAGCAGCCCGTCAGTTGATGGGACAGACGATGAACAATTTGGCAGCTCAGGCTGCAGCAATGGAAAACGTTGAAAAAAGTAAAAAGCAATAAACGTGGTTTAATCGCACTGCTGTGCCAACACATCCACACCTTCGTTGGCCAGCAGTTCTATCAAGCGAATCAGCGGTAAACCAATCAAACTATTTGGATCCTGTCCGCGCAACTCCTTAAACAGGCTGATGCCAAATCCTTCCGATTTAAAACTTCCTGCGCATTGATAGGGCTGTTCAGTCGTTAGATAAAACTCAATCTGTTCGGCAGAAAGTGCTCTGAAAACTACTTCAAAATAATCGACTACAGATTGCATATTTCCCGTGGCAGCATTAAACAAAGCCAGTCCGGTCATAAACGTTACGGTATTACCGGAAGCTGCAGAAAGCTGTTCAATCGCTTTGAGATGATTTCCTGGTTTACCCATCACCTGACCATTCAATACGGCGACCTGATCAGAGCCAATGATAAGGCTGTCAGGATACTGTTCAGCAATTTTACGGGCTTTGCTTTCTGCCAGTCGTCTTACCAGGTGGTCTGGCGTTTCATTGGGATTTGGGCTTTCGTCAATATCTGGTGAAGCTGTCAGAAAGCTCAAATGTAATTTAGCAAGCAGTTCAGCACGGAAAGGGGAGCTGGAACCTAAAATTAATGTTTGCATGCGTGGTAGTTAACCTAGGTAATGACAGTTGGAACATTGCGACCAGTAAGCGATTTGATTTTGGCAAGACTATCAGCAAGCTCAATCAAATCCTTCAATCGTGTTTGGGTGTCCTCAAATAATTTATCCGGATTATCCTCGATAGCTTCGATATATACCCTTAGAGTTGCCCCTTGGGTGCCGGTGCCGGAGAGTCTGAAAATAATACGGCAACCATCAGTAAAGCCAATACGGATACCCTGGTTTTCAGCAATGCTTTTGTCGACTGGATCGTGATAACTGAAATTATCCGCATAATCGACGATATAACCATTCAGAGACTGACCCGCTAAGTCAGGCAATTGCTGCTGTAACCCTTCCATCAACTGATTGGCTATCTCGATTGGAATTTCTTCATAATCATGGCGAGTGTAATAATTTCGACCATACTTCTGCCAGTGCTGACGTACAATTTCACTGACAGATTGCTGTCTGATTGCCAGAATATTCAGCCAGAATAATACTGCCCATAAACCATCTTTTTCCCGGATATGATTAGAGCCGGTGCCAAAACTTTCTTCACCGCAAATAGTTGCCATATCAGCATCAAGAAGGTTGCCAAAAAACTTCCAGCCAGTCGGTGTTTCATGCATGGGGATATTTAAAGCATGAGCGACACGATCAGCGGCCTGACTGGTCGGCATGGAACGGGCGATACCTTTAAGTCCTTTTTGATAAGCCGGAATTAATTCTGCATTCGCTGCCAGTATCGCCAGACTGTCGGAAGGAGTGACAAATATACCGTGACCCAGAATCATATTGCGATCGCCATCGCCATCCGAAGCCGCACCAAAATCCGGACCAATATCGGCAAACAATTCTTCCACCAATTCTGCGGCGTAGGTTAGGTTGGGGTCAGGATGTCCGCCGGCAAAATCGGGTTGTGGAACTCCATTAATGACCGTACCAGCTTCTGCACCCAGACGTTTTTCAAGGATTTCTTTTGCATAAGGGCCAGTTATGGCATGCATGGCATCAAAACGCATTTGGAAACGACCATTGCATAGCAGGGCTCTGATGGCCGGGAAATCAAAAATATCAGACATCAATTCAGCATAATCGGCAACCGGATCAATAATATCAATCTGCATATCCTGTAAATATTGTGTACCAATTTCTGTCAACGAAATATCTGCACATTCCAATATCTGGTAAGAAGAAATATGTTGACTGTTTTTGTAGATAGCTTCAGTAATACTCTCGGGAGCCGGTCCACCATTACGGATATTGAACTTGATACCAAAATCACCCTCCTGACCAGCAGGATTGTGGCTGGCTGAGAGTATCACGCCACCAAAGGCATGGTATTTACGAATGACACAGGAAGCTGCTGGCGTTGACAGCAGCCCATGCTGGCCGATAATCAGTCTTTTAAAACCATTGACTGCTGCCATTTTGACAATTGTCTGGATGGCTGTTTGGTTATAAAATCGCCCATCTCCGCCAATAACTAATGTCTGATCTTGAGTGTCACCAACAGAGTCAAACATTGCCTGTACAAAGTTTTCCAGATAATGTTTTTGCTGAAAAACCCGGACTCGTTTACGCAGTCCAGAGGTGCCAGGACGTTGATCATTAAACGGCTGACTATTGATGGTGGTCGACATGATATTTCCTGAAAATGGCGAATAATTTCTGATTGGTTAATACAATGTAATTTTGCTTTCCACTGTGATTGTGTCTCACTATACTGAGAACATGTTACGGTCTCAACACTTCAGTAATGCCGCTTTAATGCGAATAGCAAGTTATGCGTCGGTCATTACTGCATTAGCGCTTATTACTGCCAAGTTAACCGCCTGGTATATTTCTGATTCCATGAGTATTCTGGCAAGTCTTATTGATTCCAGTCTGGATTTGCTGGCGTCACTGGTGAATTTGCTCGCCATTCGGCATGCCCTTCAGCCCGCGGATAAAGAACACCGTTTTGGTCATGGTAAGGCCGAGCCTCTTGCTGCATTAGGTCAGTCCATGTTTATCACTGGTTCTGCGATAATGCTGTTGTTTCAGGCCAGTGGTCGACTGATAACTCCTCAACCCTTAACAACCGGTATTGAATTGGGAATAGCGGTGATGCTGTTTTCCATGCTTGCCACTATCGGTTTATTGTTTGTGCAACGCTTTGTCATCATTAAAACTAATTCGTCTGCCATTCGGGCCGACTCTCTGCATTATCGATCTGATTTATTAATCAATTTCAGTGTCATTATCGCGCTGTTTTTATCCCATTTTGGGTTAATTTGGCTGGATCCGCTCATGGCGATTTTCATCGCAATTTATGTTTTGTTCAGTGCATGGAGAATATTAAGAGATGCTGTTGATCTACTAATGGATCATGAAATTACTGATAAAGAGAGACAACAGATAATCCAAACTGCCTTAACGCATTCTCAAGCAAAAGGTGTACATGATTTACGCACCAGACGCTCGGGTACCACTACCTTTATACAATTACATCTGGAACTGGATCCCGAACTGAGTCTGCAACAGGCCCATGATGTCAGTGTGGCAGTAAGTCAGGATATTCAGGGGTTATTTGATGAGTCAGAAGTTATAATTCATCAGGATCCAATCAACGATCAGTCAATTGAACAAAGCCCGGCTTAATCGCCGTATAATATAAATTTCGGGAGTACCATTCATTTGCTTGAAGAATTTTCTGTAGAGTTGGCCGTCGGGCTAAGCATTGTTGCAGTAATTATTATCTGTTTACTCTATCGGCTTTTTTTTCGTAGAAGTCCTTCACAGCTCCAAATCGAGCAAGTGTTAAAACCCTACAAACAGGATGAACTTAACAATGTCATTCTTCCAGACGGGGTCGGCGGTATACTGGAAATTGAAAAGCTTTTTCTGCTGGAACAAGGTATTTTGATTTTGCGGGACTATCCAATTAGTGGTCATTTATTCGGTGCAGAACAAATTGAACAATGGACGCAAATTGTGGATGGGCGGAGTTATAAATTTACTAACCCCCTGCATCATCTTGAAAATGCGCGGCAGGCCATCCGCTCTTTGATTCCTAAAATGCCGGTATTCTGTCATGTGGTTTTTACTGCAGAGAGTAATTTTCCCAAAGGTAAGCCCGCATCCGTTTCAGTATTGACGAGTTTTGAACAGGATATGCAGAGGTTGTTTAATAGCCCGAAACTGCCAAAAGAGAGCCGAGAACAAATGTGGAACGTGATTAAACAAAATATACGCAACGATGCTCAATCATTGATCAGGGAGTAAACGTGGAGACGGGGACAAAACCATTGGTAGTGGCTATTTCATCACGTGCTTTGTTTGATTTGGATGAAAGCCACCGTATCTACGAAGAGCAGGGCACAGAGGCCTATTGCCGCTTTCAGATAGAAAATGAAGATGTGCCTTTGGAACCAGGTGGGGCATTTAATCTGGTCAAAAAGTTACTTGCCTTAAACGACAATAATCCTAAAACACCGCGGGTTGAAATTATATTACTGTCACGTAACAGTGCAGATACCGGATTACGGGTTTTCAATTCAATTCAATATCATAATTTAGGCATCATTCGCGCCGTGTTTACCTCCGGCAGCAGTCCATATCGGTACGTTGCACCATTTAGCGCCAACCTGTTTTTGTCTACCAGCCCCGAAGATGTTCGTATGGCTCTTGAGGCAGGTATTGCCGCTGCGACTATCCTGCCATCAAATCTGGGACATAACTCTGAGTCAGAACAATTGCGCATCGCCTTTGATGGGGACGCTGTGATTTTTTCGGATGAATCTGAAAGAATATTTAAAGAACGCGGTCTTGAAGCCTTCACCGAAAATGAGCAGCAAACAGCCAGACAGGCTCTAACGGGTGGTCCTTTTAAAGACTTTTTAATGGCCCTGAATAAAATTCAAACTGAATATCCAGAAAACAGTTCGCCGATTCGTACTGCATTAGTCACCGCACGTTCTGCTCCGGCTCATGAACGGGTCATCCGTACCTTGAGAGAATGGGGCATTCGTATTGATGAAGCCATTTTTCTGGGTGGGATGGAAAAAGGGCCTTTCCTTAAATCGTTTGGTGCTGATATCTTTTTTGATGATCAGGAACGACATTGCATATCTGCAAAAGATCACGTGGCAACAGGCCATGTTCCGCATGGCATTGCCAATCAGCTTATATTGAAAGATAACAACGAATGACACCAATTCCTGTTGCCGCACAACGGTTTATCCATCAGCTGACCAATAAACACATGCCGGTATTTCCAAATACCATGTTGGAGATTAACCAGATTCTCGAGCAGGAAGATAGCGCGGCAGTTGATGTTGCGCAGGTCATTCTTCGTGATGCAGCATTAACCAGTCGTTTGCTGAAAATGGCCAATAGTGTTTACTACAATCCTCAGGGTCACCATATTAATACTGTATCGCGGGCATTGATGTTGTTGGGGTTTGAACAAGTCAAAGTGCTCGCGCTGACACTGGTGTTGATTGACTCTCTAAAGGCCACCAAACGCCACGACAAAGTACTTAAGGAAATGGCTGTTTCCCTGCATGCCGCTGTTCAGGCACAAAATATGGCAATCCTCTGTCATTCCGAAACGCCTGAGGATATTTTTATCGCTGCATTGTTATCACGTTTAGGACATTTAACTTTTTGGGCGTTTGCTGATGACAAAACCGTAACCGCGTTTGAAAACCAGGATTGCAGTGTTGCTGCCGAGAGTGACGTGTTGGGTTTTACGCTTCAGCAACTTACTCAGGGCCTGGCAGAAGCCTGGTCGTTAAATGATTTATTAATCGATAGTTTTCGGCCGAATGTGAAATCCGAATCCGTTCTAATCATTAGATATGCTGGACAGTTGGCGATTGAAACCAGTAAAGGTTGGAATGCGGACAAACTTAACCCATGGTTTGAGAAAGTTGTCTCGTTGACACATCAAAAACTGGAAACCTTGAAACCCTCTGTATATGACAGTGCATTGTCGGCACAAAAGTTACTTAACCTCACCGGTAGTGAGCGTGTGAGAGGTTTGATACCACTTCCTCCAGAATTAAAAGCTGAAGGAGAGCAGCAGGATTTTGTGAGTGATTTTGAAGAAACCTCAGATTATCCGGCACCCGACCAATCTATGCAGCTACGCATTCTGCAAGACATTTCACAAGCTATCCAGGAGCATTGTGGTATCAATCTGATACTGGAAATGGTGATGGAGGGTATTTATCGCGGCGCGGGAATGGATAGAGTGATTTTTGCCGTATTATCCGCAGATAAAAAGCAACTGAATTGTCGTTATGTACTTGGTAATCAAAACGAACAGTTTTGCGAGTTGTTTCAGGTATCAATGGAGAGCAATGCTCAAACCCTTTTTAAAGATTTACTCGCTGCTGAAGATGCCGTATTGATCGACGACTCACAACCTGCGCTGTTAAAAAAACTGCACAGGGAAAGTAATCAACTAATGGCGGGCAAACCGATGCTGGCTATGCCGTTAAAAAAATCCAACAAACCGGTGGGGTTATTTCTGGCTGATAGACATGCTTCTGAGCGGGGATTAAATCGTCAGGATCTGATCGCTTTTCGTCAATTTTGCCAGCAGGCATCATTGGCATTCACCTTTTTGACAATACAAGGCTAGTTTTGGTTAGTTTATCTGGCTATAATGGCCGACTTGATTTGATATGAATGCATATTAATAACGATTTGCGAGAGTGGCGGAATTGGTAGACGCGCTGGATTTAGGTTCCAGTAGGGTAACCTGTGAGAGTTCGAGTCTCTCCTCTCGTACCATTTACAATTGTCGGCGCATAGACGCCAGCAATGCGCTTAATCCCCGTGTTTGAGGTTTAAAGAATGCAAGTAACTGTAGAAAATGTCAGCGAACTCGGTCGTAAAATGACCATCACCGTGGAAGATGCAAATATTGAACAGGCTGTTGAAAAACGCTTGGTTTCTATCCGCCCGACTGTTCGAATGGCTGGTTTCCGTCCCGGTAAAGTTCCGATGAAGATGCTGGTTAAAACGCATGGTCCCTCAGCACGCCGTGATGTGATTGATCAGATTGTTCAAGACAGCATGCGCGAAGCGTTCACTCAAGAAAATGTTAATCCTGCAAGCCCTCCTCATATCGATAGCATGAAAGAAGAAGATTCAACATTAATATATACGTTGAATTATGAGATCTTTCCGGAAATCGATGCAGTAAAGGTAGACGATATCAAGCTGGAAAAAACCGTTGCAGAAGTCAGTGACGAAGATGTCGACAAAATGCTTGAAACCTTGCGTGAGCAACGCATGACATGGGAACCATTAAAACGTGCCGCTAAAGAAGAAGATGGTGTCACCATCGATTTCGTCGGCAGTATTGATGGCGAAGAATTTCAGGGCGGTAAAGGTCAGGATGTTCTCGTTGTCATTGGTAATAACAGTATGCTGCCTGAATTTGAACAGCAACTGGTTGGCGTCAAACCCAACCAGGAACTGACTATTTCAATGACCTTCCCGGAAGATTATCGCGCTGAGCACCTGCGAGGTAAAAAAGCCGATTTTGCTGTCACTGTTAAACAGGTGGCCAAAAAGAAATTGCCAAAACTGGACAAAGAGTTTGCTGAAATGTGTGGCGTTGAAGGTGGCTTAGCCGCTTTGAAAAAAGAAGTCCGTTCAAATATGGAACGTGAACTTGCAGCGGCACTTAAAAATGTGAACAAGCGCAAAGCAATGGATAGTGTTGCAGCCAATAATGAAATTGCTTTACCTGAAGCACCGGTTGAGCGTGAAGCTAATTACTTGATGGAACAGGCTAAGAATAACCTGCGCAATCAAGGTGTTAACGTTGAAGGCTTACCTTTTGAATTAAGTAATTTCAAGGAAAATGCAGAAAAACGTGTCAAACTGAGTCTGCTTATCGGTAAGATTATTTCTGATAACAACATTCAACCTGAAGAAAAACGGGTTCGTGAAGCCATTGAAGCTATTGCTGCCAGTTATGAAGATCCTGAAGACGTTATGAACTATTACATGACCAATCAGGATAAATTATCTGAAATCCAAATGATGGTTGTCGAAGATACTGTTGTTGAATGGATCTACGATAATGTTAAAGTTGAAGAAAAAGCATCTTCATTTTCTGAAGTGATGAATGCTGTAGCCTAAAGGCACTAGCAAGTTTTTTTACAAAGACAGCCCGTGCTCAAACTTTTGGGCACGGGTTATTTTTTATTTGGCATTAAAACAGGACCGCTATGAGCACTAAATTTTCTGAGCAACTCAATCCAGTTCAAAATGCATTGGTTCCAATCGTAGTTGAACAAACTTCACGTGGTGAACGTTCTTACGATATCTATTCCCGTCTGCTAAAAGAACGTATTATCTTTTTAGTGGGTCAGGTTGAAGACCATATGGCGAACTTGATTGTCGCCCAGATGTTGTTTCTTGAATCTGAAAATCCGGACAAAGATATTCATCTTTATATCAATTCGCCGGGTGGTGCTGTGACCGCCGGTCTGGCAATCTATGACACAATGCAATTTATCAAACCCCAAGTCAGCACTTTGTGTATTGGTCAGGCCGCCAGCATGGGCGCATTATTGCTCACTGCGGGTGCTAAGGGAAAACGTTTTGCCTTGCCAAACTCACGCATTATGGTGCATCAACCTTTAGGCGGATTTCAGGGGCAGGCATCGGATATCGATATTCATGCAAAAGAAATTTTAAGCATTCGTGATCGATTAAATGGAATTATGGCCCATCACACTGGTCAGGATATTAAGAAAATTGAACGTGATACTGACCGTGATAATTTCATGAATGGTGAACAAGCAGCAGAATATGGTTTAATTGATTCTGTTATGAAAAGCCGACCTGAAGAAAAGTCTTGAGCAATCACAAACGTTAGGAAAGTAGTGCGATGAGCGATGACAAAAAAAACGACGACAAATTACTTTACTGTTCATTCTGCGGTAAAAGCCAACATGAAGTTAAAAAACTGATCGCTGGACCTTCAGTATTTGTCTGCGATGAATGCGTTGAACTTTGCAATGATATTATTCGTGAAGAGCTACAAGAAAAAACCGATGAGGCCGCTGATTCGAGATTGCCATCACCCCATGAGATTGATTCAGCGCTAAACAATTACGTTATCGGTCAGGCAAAAGCTAAACGAGTGTTATCGGTAGCGGTATACAACCATTACAAACGACTTCGTCACGGCAACAAAAACGATGATGTTGAGTTATCCAAAAGTAATATCCTGCTAATTGGACCTACAGGTAGTGGTAAAACGCTTCTTGCTGAAACCCTGGCAAGACAGCTTAATGTTCCATTCACTATGGCTGATGCCACTACATTAACCGAGGCCGGTTATGTGGGTGAAGACGTTGAGAACATCATTCAAAAGCTGCTGCAGAAATGTGAATACGATGTCGAAAAGGCTGAAACAGGTATTGTCTACATCGACGAAATCGACAAGATTTCTAAAAAGTCTGATAACCCTTCCATTACACGTGATGTGTCAGGTGAGGGTGTCCAGCAGGCTTTATTGAAGTTGATTGAAGGCACCATCGCTTCTGTACCACCTCAAGGTGGCAGAAAACATCCACAACAGGAGTTTTTGCAGGTTGACACCAGCAAGATCCTGTTTATCTGTGGCGGTGCATTTGCCGGATTGGATAAAGTTATCCGTAACCGTACCCATAAAGGTGGCATTGGCTTTTCTGCTGATGTTAAGAGTGTCGATTCCAACTCACCAACAAGTGAAGCATTACGTGGCGTTGAGCCAGAAGATTTAATCCAATATGGTTTGATTCCTGAATTTGTAGGTCGTTTGCCGGTAGTTGCAACGCTTGAAGAGCTTGATGAGGCTGCTTTGGTGCAGATTTTAACTGAGCCGAAAAATGCGCTGACCAAGCAATATGAAAAACTGTTTGAACTGGAAAACTGTGAGCTGGAATTCAGAGCGGATGCGCTAAGAGCCATTGCCCGCAAAGCAATGGAGCGTAAAACAGGTGCTCGCGGTTTGCGTTCCATTATTGAAAACGTCCTGTTGGACACCATGTTTGACCTGCCGTCTTTGGATAATGTGACCAAAGTGGTTGTTGATGAGAGTGTTATCAACGGTGAAAACACGCCTATTTTGATTTACGAAGATCATCCTGCTGATCTCGCTTCAGGTGATAAATAATTTCCCACCTGTTGGATCTTTAAATTTTTGGCTGATATCGACGCGTCCGGTTTCTCCGGACGCTTGATTTCTTGATGCCTGTCCCCATATTGTTTTCACGAACACAATTACTGTGTCAGTTGACTCCCTTAAGAGGTCCGCATTGATGGAAAAAGAATTTGAAACTACATTAACTGATGGCAATGCACTGCAAAAAGTGCCTGTGCTGCCTCTTCGTGATGTTGTTGTATATCCTCACATGGTTATTCCTTTGTTTGTTGGACGTGAAAAATCCATCAAAGCACTTGAACATGCTACCGATGAAAACAAGCAAATCCTGCTGGTCGCTCAAAAAGATTCCGGTGAAGATTCACCTGCGCCCGAAAATCTTTATGAAACCGGAACGCTTGCCAATATTCTGCAATTGTTAAAATTACCTGATGGTACCGTGAAGGTATTGGTTGAGGGAACGCAACGTGCCAAAGTTGCTTTGTATGATAATAGCAACGCATTTTGCGAGGCAGAAGTTGCCAGTTTTATCGATGAACATCCTGATCAGCGTGAGGCTGACGTTTTAATGCGCACGTTGCTCAGTCAATTTGAGCAGTACGTCAAACTCAACAAAAAAATTCCACCTGAAGTTATTGCTTCTTTATCGAGCATTGAAGACCTCGCGCGCATGGCGGATACCGTTGCTGCGCATATGACGTTAAAACTTGAAGATAAGCAGCTGTTATTGGAAATGGCGGATGTAAAAGACCGCATTGAAAAATTAATGGCTTTTCTGGAATCGGAAATCGATATTCAGCAGATTGAAAAACGCATTCGTAATCGCGTCAAAAAACAGATGGAAAAAAGTCAGCGCGAATATTATCTGAACGAGCAGCTTAAAGCCGTGCAGAAAGAGCTTGGCGAGTTGGATGACACTGGTAATGAAGTCGAAGAATTAGCGGAAAAAATTGCCAATGCGGGCATGAGCCCTGAAGCACGTGACAAAGCTGAATCTGAGCTGAAAAAATTAAAAATGATGTCGCCGATGTCTGCTGAAGCCACAGTGGTTCGCAACTATATCGAATATCTACTCGAAGTGCCGTGGAAAAAACGTTCACGTGTCACTCTGGATCTGGATCACGCTCAGAAAGTGCTGGATGAAGATCATTATGGTCTGGAAAAAGTTAAAGAACGCATTATTGAATATCTCGCTGTCCAGAAACGGGTAAAAAAACTGAAAGGCCCGATTCTTTGTTTGGTTGGACCGCCTGGTGTTGGTAAAACATCGATTGCTCAATCAATTGCGCGTGCGACTAATCGTAAATTTAGCCGAATGGCGCTGGGTGGGGTACGTGATGAAGCTGAAATCCGTGGTCATCGTCGTACATACATTGGTTCAATGCCGGGTAAAGTGATTCAGAATATCTCCAAAACCGGTGTGCGGAACCCATTGTTTTTGCTAGATGAAATAGACAAGATGGCTCAGGATTTCCGAGGCGACCCCGCTTCGGCATTGCTGGAAGTCCTTGATCCTGAACAGAATTCAACATTTGCCGATCATTACCTGGAAGTTGAATATGATTTGTCTGATGTGATGTTTGTTTGTACTGCAAATACACTTAATATTCCGGATGCATTGCGTGACCGGATGGAAATCATTCGACTGGCGGGTTACACCGAAGATGAAAAACTGAATATTGCCTTACAGTACCTGCTTCCAAAAGCTATTAAAGACAATGGTTTAAAGGCCGGAGAAATTGAGATTACCGAAGCTGCAGTGATGGAAATCATTCGCCGTTATACACGCGAAGCGGGTGTTCGTAATCTGCAACGCGAAATCTCGAAAATCTGTCGCAAACTGGTTAAACAGATTCTTCGTGAATCACCTAAAGAGACAGTGGTTGTAACAGCGGATAACCTGGAAGATTATCTTGGTGTTTACCACTATCAATATGGTGTTGCCGAGGAAGATGATCGCATCGGTCAGGTCACTGGTCTGGCCTGGACTGAAGTCGGTGGCGAATTACTGACTATTGAATCTGCGGTGATGCCAGGTAAAGGTAAAGCGAGTTATACCGGTAAACTGGGTGATGTGATGCAGGAATCTATTCAGGCAGCAACCACTGTTGTTCGTTCAAGAGCAGTAGAGTGGGGTATTGCTGAGGATTATCTTCAAAGTCACGATTTGCATATCCATGTTCCTGAAGGTGCTACACCAAAAGATGGTCCTAGCGCGGGTATCGGTATGTGTACGGCGCTGGTATCTGCGATTACCGGAATTCCGGTTAAATCCAATGTGGCGATGACTGGTGAAATCACGTTGCGTGGTGAGGTCCTGGCAATCGGTGGTTTGAAAGAAAAATTGCTTGCTGCACATCGCGGTGGAATTGATACGGTTTTAATTCCCAAAGATAACGTCAAAGACTTACGGGAAATTCCAGATAATGTAAAATCCGGTTTGGAAATTATTCCGGTACGCTGGATTAATGAAGTTCTGGAAAAAGCCTTGCAACATATGCCAACAAAAGTGTTACCGACTCCGGATACTGCAACTGTTCTGCCGCCAGAACAGGCCAGTTTTCACGAAGTTAATACACAAAACCGGCACTAATCTGATAAAAGCGAGTAGCGGAGATTTATGATGACCCAAAAACAACAACAGCGTTTAATCGGGACGCTATTGCTTGTCTTTTTCATCGCCGTGCTCGCTTATATCGTTTTATCCAAAGTTAGTCAGACAGAATCCGGCAGACAGGAAGTCGAAGAAGAACCCATTCAGTTTTCATCGGTGATTGAGCCTTTACAGGAAAAGGTAGATGATGACTCAGAGTTGGAAACAGCTATGTCTTCCTCCGAAGCTTTTGTCGATATTGATCCTAAAGTTAAAGACAATACTGCTCCGCAGCTACCTGACGCTTTTGTGTCAGAACCTGTCACACCTGAAACTGTAGCACCAGCTCCTGTAACACCTGAACCTGAAACTGTAGCACCAGCTCCGGTACCTGAGGCTCCCAAACCTGCTCCCGCGCCAAAAGCTCCCGAACCTGAACCGGTAGTAGAAGCTCCAGCTCCCAAGATAAGTCAACCCGAGCCTAAAACAGAATCGACTCCTGCTCCGGCAGAAGCAAATTCGCGCTGGATTCTTCAGTTAGGCAGTTTTTCAATGGAAGCGAATGCAATCAGTCGGAAAAAGCAGTTGGAAGAGCTGGGTTATAAACCTACGATTGAGCAAACCCGTTCAGGTGGAAACGTTATTTATCGAGTGAGATTGCAACCGAGTGCAGATCGATCTGCTCTGGAAAAAACTGCTGAGTCAATACGTAACCAATTGAATATAAATACCCAGGTTTTCCCATATCAGTAATGCATCACAAACAACTCAATTAACTAGTTATTTAAAGTAAATATATTGGGTTCGTTTGTGCAATTCTGATAAAATTCTCCTTTTAACACGCTCGCTCGACGCGGAGTCATAATGAACTGGGTAGATTATTTAATAATCGGCATTATTTTGATTTCGTCGGGCATCAGTATCGTTCGCGGTTTTATAAAAGAAGTACTTTCGTTAATTAGCTGGATAGTGGCGATTTGGGTTGCATTCATGTTTTTTGCAAACTTCGCCAGTTTGTTAACGCCCTATATTGATACAGCTACACTACGTCTATTTATTGCATTCTTTGTCTTATTTGTTGTCACATTAATACTCGGGGCACTGGTTAATCATTTGATTTCACAATTGGTTGAAAAAACAGGTCTCAGCGGCACTGACCGTGCTCTGGGAGTGATTTTTGGTATTCTTAGAGGTGCAGCAATTGTCACTATATTAGTGTTGGCTGCCGGAGTAACACCCATGCCATCTGACAGTTGGTGGCAAAATTCTTTATTGTTACAACACTTTGAAGATCTGGCGATTTGGGTCAAACAGTTTTTACCAGCTGATGTCGCCGAACACGTTAACTTCAACTAATCCTGACAGGGTCTTAATATATGTGTGGAATTATCGGAATCGTAGGTCATTCAGAAGTCAACCAGGCACTTTATGACGGACTGACCGTTCAACAACATCGTGGTCAGGATGCCGCGGGAATCATGACGTGTGACCAGAACGGACGGTTTTATCTTCGCAAAGATAATGGACTGGTAAAAGATGTTTTTCATACCCGTCATATGATTCGTCTGAAAGGTTCAATGGGCATTGGCCATATACGCTATCCTACCGCGGGGTGTTCCAACTCAGCTGAATCCCAGCCATTTTATGTCAACTCGCCTTTCGGTATTGCACTGGCCCACAATGGTAACCTGACCAACACACAGCTGTTATCAGATCAATTGTTTAAAAGTGATCGTCGTCACCTTAATACCGGTTCAGATTCCGAAGTGTTATTAAATGTACTTGCTCACGAATTGCAGACTTCCGGAAAGCTCAAACCACAACCCGAAGATATTTTCAAAGCGGTTTCAGAAGTACATAAACGTTGTAAAGGTGCATATGCTGCAGTAGCGATGATTGCTGGCGTGGGTATGTTGGCTTTCCGTGATCCCTATGGTATCCGTCCTGCCGTTATTGGCAAGCGCGACTCAGAGCAGGGTACCGAGTATGTTGTGGCTTCTGAAAGTGTCGTGATGGACACGCTGGATTTCGAATTTATGCGTGATGTCCAGCCGGGAGAATGTATCTTTATTGACATGGAAGGCAGTTTCCACAGCCAGCAATGTGCAGAGAACCCTGTTAAATCACCCTGTATCTTTGAATACGTTTATTTTGCCCGTCCTGATTCAATGATGGACGGTATCTCTGTTCACAAAAGCCGTATGCGAATGGGCACTAAACTGGCAGAGAAAATCAAGCGCGAATTTCCTGATCATGACATTGATGTGGTCATTCCAATTCCCGATACCAGTCGCAGCGCTGCATTACAACTTTCATATGATTTAGGTGTGGTTTACCGCGAAGGCTTTATTAAAAACAGATATATCGGCCGGACGTTCATTATGCCCGGACAACAGCAACGTAAAAAATCAGTGAGACAAAAGCTCAATGCTATTGACCTGGAGTTTCGTGATAAAAATGTGTTGCTGGTCGATGATTCAATCGTCCGTGGTACAACTTCCCAGCAAATCGTGCAAATGGCTCGAGATGCTGGCGCGAAAAAAGTCTATCTTGCTTCCGCCGCACCACCAGTTCGTTTCCCTAATGTGTATGGTATTGATATGCCTTCACCCTCTGAATTTGTTGCGCATAATCGCAATGTTAAGCAAATTGCAGAAGAGCTGGGTGTAGACTGGTTGATTTATCAGGATTTAAACGATCTGGTTGAAGCCATTAACAAGAAAAGTGATGTTAAACGCTTTGATACGTCCTGTTTCGATGGTGATTACATTACCGGCGATATTGATGAAACCTATTTGTATTACATTGATGCGCTGCGTAATGACATGTCCAAACAGACTGAAGAAGAAGGTAACGTTACTATTGAGCTACATAATGACGTTTAAATTGCACAGTCATCGTACTAATTTCAAACGTTTGATTCCTGCTGAAATCAGCAGGAATCAACAGCTTTTTGCTGTTTGATACCAATTCTTATATAATCCCGTCGATTATGCATCAGCAATTGCCAAAAGAGATTGATCCGTTTCGTTTTGCTCACAGCGGTTTACAGATAGCGGGGGAAATCCCGGTCAGTAAAATGTCGCGGTTGAGCGAAATGTTGCACGACAATTCAGGAACAGTGTCGGTCGATATGCAGTTTGATATTGATACAACCGGCACGCCCTATATGCGTGGACAGTTTGCTGTAACGGTTAATCTGTTATGTGAACGTTGTATGGAGCCGATGGCTCATTCAATGAACATTACAACGATATTGGCACTGGTTCGGCACGAAGGGAAAATTGAAGGTCTTGCCGAACAATACGAGCCATGGATCTTGAATGATGCAAAACAAGTTGATCCGGCACAGATTGTGGAAGATGAGTTAATACTTGCCTTACCAATAGTGCCAAAACATGATTATCCATGTTTGCCAGAAGAATTATGGCAAGCAGGAGATGAAGAAATTGAGCCTGAAAAACCAGTCTCACCGTTTGCCGTTTTATCTTCGTTGAAATCGAAGAAATAATTTATTTGTCGTTTTGGGTTTAGGAGTTTAAGCCATGGCTGTTCAAAAGAGTAAAAAGAGTCCTTCACGTCGCGGTATGCGTCGTTCACATGATGCATTAACCGAGTCAACATTAGCAGTTGATTCGACTTCAGGTGAATTACACCGTCGTCATCATGTTACTGCTGACGGTTACTATCGTGGCCGTAAAGTCATTGCTGATAAGAGTGAATAAGGCTTAACAGAAATTGACTTTAACAATTTCGATTGATGCTATGGGCGGGGATCACGGACCTGAAGTCGTGATCCCCGCTGCTATATCAACACTGCAAAGGCATTCTGATGTAGAGCTGATTTTAGTTGGCGATGAAGCCATTATTTCAGCAGAAATAGCTAAACATCAGTTCAGTGATAAACACCGGATGAAAATTCAGCATGCCTCCCAAACAGTTGGTATGGATGAACCTCCTTCTTCGGCTCTTCGCGGCAAAAAAGATTCTTCCATGCGGGTAGCTATTAACCTGGTGAAAGAGGGGCAAGCGGCTGCTTGTGTCAGTGCCGGTAATACCGGTGCCTTGATGGCCACTGCGCGGTTTGTGCTGAAGACGCTGCCGGGAATTGAGCGTCCTGCAATCATTACTGCCTTACCCACTATGCGTGGTCATACTTATGTTCTCGATCTGGGGGCTAACGTAGACTCAACTGCAGAACATCTGGTGCAGTTCGCATTAATGGGGTCTGTGTTAGCCGAGTTGATTGATGGTAAGCCTAATCCCACTGTTGGCCTGCTAAATGTTGGTGCAGAGGAAATCAAAGGTAATGAGAGGGTTAAAGAAGCTGCTCGTTTATTAGCCAAGACTGATCTCAACTACTACGGCTATGTCGAGGGCGATGGTCTTTATCATGGCGAGGTCGACGTATTGGTCTGTGATGGCTTTGTGGGGAATGTTGCGCTGAAAGCCAGTGAAGGTGTGGCGCATATGATCCGACATTATTTGCGTCAGGCGTTTCATCGTAACTGGTTAACTAAAATTGCCGGATTAATCGCTTCTCCTGTGTTGAAAAGCTTTAGCAAAGAGCTTGATCCTCGTGCATTTAATGGCGCAAACCTGATTGGTTTACAAGGTATTGTGATTAAAAGTCATGGTGGCGCAGATACATTTGCTTTCAGCAATGCAATTAATATCGCCATTCTTGAAGCCCGAAAAGACGTTCCAAAGAATATTACTAAACATCTTGAAACTCTTTTAGAGGAACAGATGTTGTGATTTATTCCAGAATTGCCGGAACGGGCAGCTATTTGCCGGAAAAATTTCTGACCAATATTGAACTCGAGTCAATGGTTGAAACCAGTGATGAATGGATTACCGATCGTACTGGAATTAAAAAACGACATATTGCCGGTGATGACGAAACGACAACAGATTTAGCTTATTTTGCCGCCAAAAATGCTATTTCTGCAGCGGGTATAAAGCCGCGTGATATAGACATGATAATTGTTGCCACAACGACGCCAACTCGGATTTTTCCAAGTACAGCCGCACTGGTCCAGCAAAAACTGGGAATTCATGGTTGCCCAGCATTTGATATTCAGGCGGTTTGTACTGGTTTTGTCTACGCACTGACCGTTGCGGATAAATTTATTAAGTCTGGCAGTGCAAAAAATGTTCTGGTCATTGGTGCGGAAACCTTATCTCGGATTGTTGACTGGACTGACCGCAATACCTGTGTTTTATTCGGTGATGGCGCCGGGGCAGTCGTGTTACAGGCATCTGCCGAACCCGGTATCATGTCGACTCATATTCATTGCGACGGTAGTTTCAATGAACTGTTACATGTCCCAACAGGACCTGGAAGTACTATTACCGAAGATCCTGCCTATATTGAAATGCAGGGTAATGACGTTTTCAAAATTGCTGTAAAAACCCTGAGTAAAATTGTTGACGAAACACTGGCGGCTAACCAGCTAAAGAAACATGATATTGACTGGCTCATCCCACATCAGGCGAATATTCGTATTATCGCTGCGACAGCCAAAAAGTTGAGCATGTCGATGGAAAGTGTTGTTGTCACGGTTCAGGACCATGGTAATACCTCTGCGGCATCTATTCCACTGGCACTGGATGTTGCCGTGCGTGATGGTCGTATCAAGCGTGGAGAAACATTATTGTTTGAAGCGTTTGGTGGTGGTTTTACCTGGGGCTCAGCGCTCATCAAATTCTAATCTGAGGTATTTTTACCAATGCATTCAGCTTTTGTCTTTCCCGGCCAGGGTTCACAATCTGTTTCCATGTTAGCCGAGTTATCTGAATCCTTTCCGCAAGTGCAGCAGACATTTGCAGAAGCCAGTGACGCCCTTGGCTATGATTTATGGGCACTTGTGCAAAATGGACCTGAAGCCGAACTCAATCAGACCGATAAAACTCAACCTGCCATGCTGGCAGCAGGCATTGCTGTCTGGCGTTGCTGGGAATCAGTAAGTGATGATAAACCAGCGTATCTGGCCGGCCATAGCCTGGGCGAATATACTGCATTGGTTGTCGCTGGCGCTTTGGATTTTAAAACAGCCATCAAACTGGTGGAAAAACGTGGCCAGTTCATGCAACAGGCCGTTCCTGCGGGTGAAGGGGCTATGGCCGCCATCCTTGGTCTTGATGATGACACTGTAAAAGCTGTCTGTGAGCAGGCGAGTGATGCCGGAATCGTTGAAGCAGTGAATTTTAATTCACCTGGACAAGTAGTTATTGCCGGCAGTAAATCAGCAGTTGATAAAGCCGTAATGATGGCTTCGGAAAAAGGCGCCAAACGCGCCTTGTTATTGCCGGTGAGCGTTCCTTCGCATTGTGCGTTGATGCGACCAGCCGCTGAGAAATTATCAGCTGAGCTTGAGTCTGTCTCTATTCAAACGCCGAACATCCCAGTGATTCATAATACCAGTGTCACCTCTACATCTGATCCAGACCAGATTCGCCAATTACTGGCACAACAGTTATACAATCCTGTGCGTTGGGTAGAAACTGTTGAGTGGTTTGCTGCCCAGGGCGTTGAGATTCTGGTTGAATGTGGACCGGGTAAAGTTCTGGCTGGTTTAACCAAACGTATTGATAAATCCTTACAGGCCTTACCGGTATTTGATTCGGCTACATTGCAAAAAACTCAAGAAGTATTAGGAGAACCATCATGAGCCTACAAGGTAAAGTTGCTTTGGTGACTGGTGCAACTCGCGGTATCGGCCGTGCTATTGCATTAAGTCTCGGTGAACAGGGTGCCACCGTGATTGGTACTGCCACCTCAGAAAAGGGGGCTGCTACCATCAGTGAATACCTGCAGGCAGCCGGTATTAAGGGAAAAGGTCTGGTGTTGAACGTGACGCAGGAAAATGCCATTGATGAGACTGTTACGGCGATTGAAGCCGAATTCGCCGCGCCGGATATTCTGGTCAACAATGCTGGTATCACCCGTGACAATTTACTGATGCGGATGAAGGATGAAGAATGGGACGATATTATCAACACTAATCTCACACCAATCTTCAAATTAAGCAAACGTTGCATACGTGCTATGACCAAAGCCCGTTGGGGTCGCATTATCAATATCACATCAGTTGTTGGTGTAATGGGTAATGCCGGTCAGACCAACTATGCTGCTGCTAAAGCCGGTGTAATTGGTTTCAGCAAGTCATTAGCCCGTGAAGTCGGTGCTCGGGGGATTACGGTAAACAGTGTTGCTCCCGGTTTTATAGACACTGATATGACCAGTGGGCTGCCTGAAGCACATAAAACCGCATTACTGGAACAAGTTCCGGTTAAACGCCTCGGAGAAGCAGAAGAAATTGCCGCTGCTGTCAGCTTTTTGGCCAGTCCTTTAGCAGGATATATTACTGGCGAAACGCTGCACGTAAATGGCGGCATGTATATGAATTAAGGGCCTGAATCTATTTAGACTCAGGTTTTTTATTGTGGAGATATTTTTAGGACAAGGCTTCCAGCTTGTCTCCGCAGTGCTCGCACTATAAAATGCGAGCACGTTGTTTGTACTTAACCACCAAAGGAAACAGATGTTATGAGTGATATTGAAGCTCGTGTTAAAGAAATTGTTGTTGAACAATTAGGTGTAAATGCCGATGAAGTAACTGCAGATGCTTCATTTATTGATGATCTGGGTGCTGACTCGCTGGACACTGTAGAGCTGGTTATGGCACTGGAAGAAGCATTTGAATGTGAAATTCCTGACGAAGAAGCTGAAAAGATCACCACTGTTAAAGAAGCTGTCGCTTATATTAATTCTGTTCAGTCTTAATATTACAGATTGCTTCAGATGTAGCCGTCTAGCGTGCAGGTCATGCTAGACGGCTATGTCGTATCTATAGAGAAGATTTGCATGAGGAAAACTGATGTCTAAAAGACGCGTTGTGGTTACCGGGCTGGGCGCGGTAACACCGGTCGGTTTATCGGTAGCAGAAAGCTGGGAGAATATCCTGGCTGGCAAAAGTGGTGTGGCTCCGATTACATCATTTGATGTAACTGATTTCCCAGTTCGTTTTGGTGCTAGCGTCAAAGACTTTGATGTTGAGACAGTTATTTCTCGTAAAGACGCTAAAAAAATGGATACTTTTATCCATTACGGAATTGCGGCAGCGGTTGAAGCTATTAAAGATGCCGGATTGGAAGTGACCGATGCCAATGCTGAACGTATTGGTGTGGCTATTGGCTCCGGAATTGGTGGCTTACCAGGTATTGAAGCTGGCTATGACAGCTTTTTAAATGGCGGGCCACGTAAAATTTCACCATTTTTTGTGCCCAGTAACATCATTAATATGATATCCGGTAATTTATCGATTATGTATGGTATGAAAGGGCCAAATACTGCCATTGTCACGGCATGTTCTACCGGAACACACTGTATTTCGGCTGCCGGTCGCATGATTCAATATGGCGATGCCGATGTGATGATCGCCGGCGGTGCTGAGATGGCGACATCCAAAACCGGTTTAGGTGGTTTTGCTGCGGCACGTGCTCTGTCGACCCGTAATGATGATCCACTTGCTGCAAGCCGTCCGTGGGATAAAGATCGTGATGGCTTTGTATTGGGAGATGGTGCTGGTGTCATTGTCCTGGAAGAATATGAACACGCCAAAAAACGTGGCGCTACCATTTATGCCGAATTAATTGGCTCTGGAATGAGTAGTGATGCTTATCATATGACCATGCCATCACAAGGTGGCGAGGGTGCAGCCCGTTGTATGGTCAATGCAATGAATGATGCTGGCATTAATCCAGAAGATATTCATTATATTAATGCTCACGGTACTTCTACCCCTGCAGGTGACGTTGCAGAAACGCAGGCGATTAAAACCGCTCTTGGCAATGCCTCAGAGCAGGTCGCAGTCAGTTCAACCAAATCAATGATTGGTCACTTGTTAGGTGCTGCAGGTGGTGTTGAAGCGGTATTCAGTATTCTGGCCATTCGTGATCAGGTTGCACCACCCACCATCAATCTGGATAACCCGGATGAAGCATGTGATCTTGATTATGTTCCACATACTGCTCGACAAATGCCTATCGATATTTCCATGTCGAATTCATTTGGCTTTGGTGGCACCAACGGTACTGTTATTTTCAAAAAACTCGATTAGTCGGTGACGGATGATTCTGATTAACGGCCAACCCGAAAACAGAATCGAAGTTACAGATCGAGGTTTGCAATATGGCGATGGTTTGTTTGAAACCATCGCCTATCGTAATGGGCAACTCGAATATTTCGCCCAGCATCTCTCCAGATTGCTTGAAGGCTGTCATCGGCTGAAAATTGCCTTTCCTGTTGAACAACAGCAATCTCTCGCGGGAGAAGTCCATACTGTTTGTCGTCAATTGAATAATGATGCAGTTATTAAAATCATGGTTACTCGTGGTTCCGGTGGACGAGGGTATCGTTATCAAACTGATATGCAAACCAGCCGAATTATCAGCACGCATGCTATGCCAAAATATCCCGAATCCCACCAGTCCGGCATTACTGTGCGCCTCTGTCAACAGCGTTTGGCGATCAACCCCGCATTGGCTGGAATCAAACATCTTAATCGTCTGGAACAGGTGCTTGCACGAAATGAATGGCAGGACGACAGTATCGTAGAGGGTTTAATGCTTGATTATCAGAATCAATTGATAGAGGGAACAATGTCGAATGTGTTTCTGGTACATAACAACCAATTATCGACGGCCGAGCTTTCAGACTCAGGAATCGCTGGTATTATGCGTCAACAGCTGATTAAAATTGCTGACAGATTGTCGATACCCCTGCATATCACATCGCTGACCATTGATGATCTCAAGTCAGCGGACGAAGTGTTTGTGTGCAACAGTTTGATTGGCATATGGCCAGTGACTCGTATTACTGATCTTGATATGCATTACAGTCATGGTCCAATTACTCAAACGTTGCAGCACACTTTAAATTCACTGAACAGAAACGAATGAAAATACCTTTATATATCAAACTGCTTTTTTTAGTCGTAGTAGCTGCGATTATCGCGTTAGTTGCCTGGAGCGAATATCAGCGATTCCTGCATCAGCCGGTTAATTTAATAGAAGATGAAACGATTTTTACTATTTATCCAGGTGATAACATCAGTAAAGTCAGCCAGCGTCTATACGATAGTGGTTTGAGCCCGGTCCCCAGTGTTTATCTGGATATTTATGCTCGAATGCAAGGCAATGCGCAGCAGATAAAGGCCGGTGAATATCGGGTTGAATCTGACGCCACTTTACCGGATTTATTAAATCTCTTTATCAGTGGCAAAGTTGTCCAATACTCCATAACCATCGTGGAAGGCATGACAGCCAAGCAGCTATTTGAAAAAGTGCTGGGGCACCCAAAAATTAAAAAGACATTGCCCGAATTGAACAATGAAACAGTTCGTGAAGCGTTATCTATAGAAAATGAACGGGTTGAAGGTTTATTTTTACCTGAGACATACCATTTTCCTGCCAATACAACTGATGTCCAGTTTTTAAGGCGTGCCTACCAGAATATGCAGGTTCAGCTGGAGAATGCCTGGCAGCTGATGACAGAAGAGCTACCTTATGACTCTGCATATGAAGTACTGATCATGGCGTCCATTATCGAAAAAGAGAGTGCCGTACCCGAAGAGCGCCCTGAAATTGCCGGTGTCTTCGTTCGCCGTCTGGATAAAGGCATGCGTTTGCAGACTGATCCGACTGTTATTTATGGCATGGGTGACAGTTACGATGGCAATATCCGTAAAAAAGATCTGCAAACGGATACGCCTTACAATACCTATACCCGATTTGGTTTGCCTCCAACACCAATCTGTTTGCCCAGTAAAGAATCCATTGAGGCTGCAATAAATCCAGCTGAAGGCAGCAGCCTGTATTTTGTTGCCGGTGCGGAAAACGGTGGTCATGTTTTCTCGGACAATCTGGAGGACCATAATCGAGCTGTTAGAAAATATTGGAAAAACAAGCAGATAACACAATGAATGGAAAATTTATCAGTATCGAAGGCATTGAAGGTGCCGGTAAATCGACCCAACTGCAGTTTATTGCTGATTATATTCGCTCACACGGTAAACAGGTTGTAGTGACCCGCGAGCCAGGTGGCACCCCTTTGGGCGAAGAAATCCGTGAGGTGTTACTCAAGCCAACTGATCAGGCGATGGCTGAAGATACTGAGTTGTTGTTGATGTTTGCTGCTCGTGCTGAGCACATCCAACAGGTTATTTTGCCAGCATTAAAACGTGGTGACTGGGTTGTTTCTGATCGTTTTGTTGATGCTACGTTTGCCTATCAAGGTGGCGGGCGAGGAATTAATGAACAACGCATAAAACAGCTTGCTGAATGGACCTTGCAAGGCTGTAATACGGATGTCACATTTTTATTTGATTTGCCCGTGGCTTTAGGTCAAACCCGGGTAGAACAACGAAAACAGCAAAAAGATCGGTTTGAGCAGGAAAAACAGGAGTTTTTTGAACGCGTCAGGAATTGTTATCTTGCCCGTGCTGAGGCAGAACCGAAGCGGATCAAGCGAATTGATGCCAGCCAGAATATTGAAGCGATTCAGCAACAACTCAAACATCAGCTGTTACCACTACTGGAATCAACACGTTGATGACAGCGCTTTTCCCATGGCAACAGACGGTCTGGCAACATATTGTTGACAGAGTAGAGCAACAGCGTATGCCGCATGCTGTCTTGTTGACAGGTGTCTCCGGACTGGGGAAAAAGCAGTTAGCCAGCAAAATGGCTGAGAGTTTATTGTGTCTTGCTGCTGACAAACAGTTTAACGCCTGTGGTGTGTGTCACAGCTGTCAGATAATGCAGGCAGGGAATCATCCGGATCATCTGACTATTCGTTCGGAGGAGGCCGGTAAATCGATCAAAATCGACCAGATTCGTGCACTAAAAGAAAAACAATCACTTACCCCAAGCGTTGCAAATTGGAAAACAGTGGTAATTGAGTCAGCAGATTTAATGACCAACAGTGCTGCAAACAGTTTATTGAAACTGCTTGAAGAACCACAGAACAATACTATTTTAATCTTAACCACCAATGCAGTACATCGACTGCCAGTGACTATTCGCAGTCGTTGCCAGCAGATGCATCTGTCAACTCCCGATTATTCGATGACATTAAAATGGCTGGATTCTCAGGGCGTTGTTACTGATGCTGATCAGTTACGAAAAATTTCCTCATTAACGCTGGATGCGCCTTTTGCTATCGTCAATGCGCTCGAGACCAATGAGTGGCAGTCATATCAACAGATTCAGCAGGATTTTGATCAATTGATACAACAGCAGGCAAATCCCGTGCAACTTGCCAGCCAATGGCAACAACTGGATCTGGTTAAAGTGATGCATCAATTGTTATCGACTGTTAAAGCCCGACTTCAGCAGCAGTATTTGGAGTATGCTGATGCCAGTCTAACGCAGCATTACTGGCATATCGCTGATTGCATAGTGAGTACAATAAAGCTAATATCATCTTCAAATAACTACAACAAGACGTTGTTAATTGAAGACTTTATGGTTTCAGTGATGCGTATTACCCAAACCAAAGCAGCAAATCATTAATCTCGTCACCGGCAAATAATTAAAGAGTTTTTATATGAGCATGAATCCACGTAAAGGCATCCTCTCACTGAAAATAAGTGATCAGAACATGCTGTATCACTCTTTCATGCCTTTTCTGAAGAATGGTGGCTTATTTATCCCCACCAATAAACCCTATCAAATGGGCGAAGAAGTCTTTATTTTGCTGACCTTACTGGATGAGCCGGAAAAAATACCTGTTGCCGGCACTATTGCCTGGATTACCCCTAGAGGCGCGCAGGGCAATCAGGCTGCGGGCATAGGCGTGCACTTTAGTGAAGGTGACGGCGGTGCCAATGTGGTCCGCGGCAAAATCGAAAACCATCTGGTCGATAAATTGAAATCAGATAAAGCCACCTATACGATGTAAAAAAATGGCGGTGCTTATGCCGTCAGCAACCGGGTTATTTATGTATATTGATTCACACTGCCATCTGAATTTACTGGCTGATCAACCTGGCGGTATTGCCGCAATGGTTGCTGAGGCCAGGGAAAACCAAATTGAACATATCCTTTGTATTGCCATTGATAACGACAGTATTGCTGAAGTTCGTCAACTTGCTGAGCAGTATCCTCAGCTCACAGCCAGTGTAGGAATTCACCCCAATGTGGATCAAGCTGGCACACTCAGTACGGAACAATTGATTGAACTGGCTAACCATCCAAAAGTAATAGCTATTGGCGAAACTGGTTTGGATTATTTTCGTAGCGAAGGTGATTTGGGCTGGCAACGGGATCGTTTCAGTTACCATATTGAAGCCGCCCGACAGACTAAAAAACCATTGATCATTCATACCCGTGAAGCACGTGAAGATACCATGACAATGCTGGAAAATGAGAATGCCAAAGATGCAGGCGGCATTATTCATTGTTTTACCGAAAACTGGGAAACGGCAAAACGTGCTTTGGATATTGGTTTTTATATCTCGTTATCCGGTATCGTGACATTTAAAAGTGCCCGTGAGTTACAGGAGGTTGCTCAAAAACTGCCTCTGGATCGTATTCTGATTGAAACCGATGCTCCTTATCTGGCACCGGTTCCTCATCGTGGTAAAACCAATCAGCCAGCATATGTTAAACATGTCGCCGCTTTCCTGGCTGAATTAAGGGGTGAGTCAATAGAAGAGATTGCTGCAGTGACCACCGAAAATTTTTACCGTTTGTTTCCCTCTGCCAGACTGGCTGCTTGATGAATAGAAATTTCGTCGCTGCGTTTAAATATTTTTTAATTGTTTGTATTGGAATTTCTACACTTTCAGGTTGTGATCAGCCTTCTGCCAAACTAAAACCGCTTAGCCAGGATGGCGTGATCCTGGCTTTTGGTGACAGTCTGACCTTTGGAACCGGTGCTGCGCCAGAACAGAGTTATCCCGCCTTGCTTGCTGAAATGACTAACCGCAAAGTGATCAATGCAGGTGTACCCGGTGAAGTCAGCAGTGATGGTAAAAAGCGTTTAGCAAAACTTCTTGAAGAAACCAAACCTGATCTGGTTGTGTTGTGCCATGGTGGTAATGATCTATTGCGTAAGCAGAGTCGAACGCAACTACAAGCAAACCTTCAAACGATGGTGGATGAGATAATCGCTTCAGGTTCGCAGGTAATATTAATTGCCGTACCTGCGTTGGGTCTCAATTTAGCACCATTACCACTTTATCTTGATATTGCTGAATCAAAAGGTATACCCGTCGAGCCGACTATTCTCAGTGAGGTGTTAATTGATTCATCATTAAAGGCTGATCATGTGCACCCGAATGCGCTTGGCTATCAACAATTCGCGCAATCAATACATCGTTTACTCATTGATTCTGGTGCAATTAGTCGCTAGGGTCTGTTGATCTTTCAAAGCCACAACAGAGGCGGCTATGAATGTTCAACAGACACTGATTCAATTGGCTGCTTTATTTAATGTGATTTTTTAAAGTTTTACCATGGGAAGACGATACAGGAATTATTAGGAAATAATCCCGTCAGCCCCTGGAGCCAGCATGTTGAAGTCATTATCCGTCAAAGCAAAAATGTTGCTTTTAAGTAGCCTTATGGTTGTCGGGATTATCATCCTGGCAGTAATACTTAGCCTTGGCATGCATTCACTTGTACAAATTGGACAGTCAGCCGCATTGAGTCTTCAGGCTGAAACCACAATGCGAAACTTACGAATAAATGAAAAAGACTTCCTGGAACGACGGGATCTGAAATATCAAACTGTTTTTAATGACAATATCAGCTTATTAACACAGCAACTCTCTCAGTTGAATGCTGAACTGCAATCTGAAAATATTCAGATTAAACAGATTCCACAACTGCTTACCTTAATCGAACAATATCATACGGCATTTAACGAGATAGTCGCTTTACGGCAGACTATCGGACTCAGTCATAAAGATGGACTTTACGGCAATCTCCGTAGCTCAGTTCAGGAAGCTGAAAAGATGCTTGGCAATTTTCAAAATGATGCTTTATTGAAAGATATGCTGATGTTACGCCGTAATGAAAAAGATTTTATGTTGCGTAGAGATGTGAGCTACTTCGAAACCTTTAATAATAACCTCAGCGTTTTTTATCAAAATTTGCAGCAAAGCTATTTAAGTGACTTTGAGCAACGGCAGATATCAGATTTGATGATGAAGTACAGCGATGACTTTACTCAGCTGGTCAATGCTGAACAACAATTTGGTTTTAACGAAGATTTAGGTCGGATGGGTGAAATGCGATCGATTGTCTATCAAATACAGGACTTACTTCATACCACATCGGAACAAATAACTGATGAAGTTCTGGCACACGAAAGATCCATTTTTATTACGGCTATTATTTCAATTGTGTTGATTTTAGCCATCTTGGTTCTATTATCCAGATTCATCAGTCGTAGTGTAGTGAATCCCATCAATTTGCTGGCTGAAGTGATGAAACGGGCACAACAAAATAAAGATCTCACAGAGCGCGCAGATATAGAGGGTAAAGATGAAATAGTGCAGATGGCACATGTTTTTAATCAGATGATGGGCGTTTTCAGTAACCTGATTCAAGAAGTCTTTGATTCGTCCAGACAGCTCAACGTGGCTGCTGAAGAGTTAACCGTCATTACCGGGCAAACAAGTCGTGGTGTAATGAGCCAGCAAAGCGATAGTGAACAGGTTGCCACAGCAATGAATGAAATGGCGGCCACAGTCCAGGAAGTGGCACGTTATGCTTCGCAGGCTGCTGATGCTTCGCGTACAGCAGATAACGAAACCAAAGCCGGAAAACAAGTGGTGATGGATGCAATTGACGGAATCAAGCAACTGGCGAAACAGGTGGAAATGGGGGCAGTATCGATCAAGGATTTACAAAAAGAAAGCGAAAATATTGGTAGTGTACTTACTGTCATTCAAGGGATTGCCGAACAAACCAATTTATTGGCTTTAAATGCCGCGATTGAAGCCGCCAGAGCTGGTGAGTCAGGTAGAGGTTTTGCTGTGGTGGCCGATGAAGTCAGAACACTCGCTAAACGTAGCCACGACTCAACAGAAGAAATTAAAAAAATAATCGAACGACTGCAAAAAGAAGCCGAAAAATCGGTTCAGGTAATGGATGAAGAGCTTGAGCAGGCTAGCCGTAGTGTTGAAAAAGCAGAGAAAGCGGGCCAATCTTTGGATGTTATAGCCGAATCAGTTGCCTCGATTCGTGATATGAATACCCATATTGCCAGTGCGGCAGAGGAACAGTCAGCCGTTGCTGAAGAGATAAACCGAAATATTGTCAGTATCGCTCAAGTGGCTGAGGAAAATGCTGAAAGTACCAATCAAACCACGTTAACCAGTCAGGAATTGGCCAGACTGGCGAATGGACTGGAAACACAAATCAGTCAGTTCAAAATTTAATATTTCACTAGCCGGTCAGGCCAACTCTGGTATATCTTGGTAAACAGAGTTGGCCTTAACTATTAGAAGTGGGTGAAAAATTGAGTAATAACTCTGGGGCTCATGATTATCTGTTAACCGTGCTAATGAACCAGCACAACCAAGCTGTCTTTATTTTTCGCGAGAACTTACTGTTAACCGCAAACTCAGAGGCTTTGCGGTTAATCGAAGCTTCTGATGAAAACGATATTATTGGCTTGCCATTTGAAGCATTTTTTGCTGAAGAACTAGATAGAAATACATTCAATCCACGATCTCCATTTCATTCCCCATTAACCCTTATTGGTAGAAGCGAGGCTCAGCGCTACCCAGCAACATTAGTTCTGGATGATGATGACAACAAATTGCTGGTTATCTTATCCAGCGAAATTCTTCCAGGTCCGGTACAACAATGGATGGCTACAGACCTCGGGGCTTCTCCAACGCTTATAGGTCACTGGGTCTATACCCCTGAAACATCAAATTTGTGGTGGGGGGAACAGACATTTGAAATATTTGCAAAATCATTAGAAGAGTTTTCTCCCACACTGGGAGGTCACTTACAGCAGGTACATCCGGATGATAAAGCTGACGTTACACGGGCTTTCAATCGTGCGATTGAACAGCAGGACAGTCTTGATGTGTGTCACCGGATATTAACGGCTGATAATGAATTAAGGTTTATCCGACAACGTGCCACCTGGCAGCCTGATAAAAATGAATTATTTGGCACAGTGCTGGATTTGACAGATATTCGTCAACATATGGGTCATATAGATCATATGTTGCGTTTGATGGATGAAAGTCAACGTATAGGTCATATGGGAAGTTGGGAAATCAACTTGCTCAATGACAAAGTAACCTGGTCTGAACAGACGGCTGAACTCTTTGGCATAACGCTTGAAGAATTTGATGGAACAATAGAGAGTTTTCAGCAATTTATTCTGCCAGAAGATATAAAAACTCTGGAATCAGCACGGGCAAAACCCAGTAACAGCGGTATAGTAGAGGCTGAATATCGAATTACCCGTAAAGACGACGCAAGCATTCGCTGGTTATTTGAATGTGGCAAATCAGTATTTAATGCCAGTGGTCAGGAAGTTCGTCGTTTAGGCATGATTATCGATATCACTGAACGTAAACGCCTGGAGATGATACAAAAACTGGAATCCAGCATGGTTGAAGCCGTGGCTTCCTCTCTGGATTTACAACAGATTATGGAGCAAATTGTACTGGGGATCGAAGAAATTCTGCCCAATACCATCGCTTCCATTTTACTGATTGATGAAGAGGGTAAACGCCTGCTGCATGGTTCAGCACCCAATTTACCGGTCAGTTATAACGATGCCATTCATGGCGAGCCTATAGGCCCGCTTGCGGGCTCATGTGGAACAGCAGCATTTCTTAAACGGCCAGTCATTGTATGTGATATTGAAAATGATCCTCTGTGGGAAAATTATCGCAACTTTGCATTGGCTTATGATTTAAGGGCTTGCTGGTCTCATCCTATATTTGATGAAAAACTTAACGTTATCGCGACTTTTGCCATTTATCACAACACGGTAAAAACCCCGGAACCCGAGCAGCTTGATACTATCGAGCGTATATCAAAAATTATTTCTATTGCCATTGCCAAGCACCGCAATGAAGAACGAATTCGTCGTAGCGAAAGCCGGTTTCGTCAAGCATTTCAGGATGCGGCTACCGGTGTGGCCATTGCCTCAACAGACGGCCGTTTTCTGGAATGCAATCAAGCTTATTGTGAAATGCTGGGGTATTCAGCTGAAGAACTGACGCAACTGGATTTTCATCAGCTTACCCATCCTGATGATAAAGAACAGAACCAGCAGGAAATCAGCGATATTCTGCTTGGTATCCTTGATAGCCGTATTCTGGAAAAACGCTACATCCATAAAACCGGCGAAACGGTCTGGGCAAGATTAAGTATCACCTTGCAACGTGATGACAGTGGCAATCCGTTGCATCTTATTGCCATCACCGAAAATATTACCAATACCAAGCTTGCCGAGGCGCAGCGTTCTGAGGCCGAACGATCATTAATGCAGTTACTGCGTAATCTGCCGGGAGTTGCTTATCGTAGTCTATCTGATGAGCAATGGACTATGCTCTATGTAAGCGAAGCATTCGAACGTTTAACCGGCTATAACGCTGAAGATGTTATCGGCAACCAGCGGATTGAATTTGCCAGCCTTATCCATCCAGATGATCGCGAGAAGATGTATGTTGAAACAATAAAAGCAATTGAGCAAAACCAGCCGTTTCAGGTCGAGTATCGAATAATTCATAAAGATAGTGGTATTCGCTGGTTTTGGGAGCAGGGTAGCGGTGTAAGAGATAAAGACGGCAACATAGTAGCGATTGAAGGCTACATGACCGATATTACGCTGCAAAAAGAAGCAGACGCCAATATTAGGGAGAGTGAGCAACGCTTTCAATTATTATCCAAAGCAACCAACGATGCGATCTGGGACTGGGATCTCCTGACAAACGAACTTTGGTGGAGCGATAGTTTTGCAACCTTGTTTGGCATTGATACCCAATCAAAAAAACCTTCTATTAAAGGCTGGGAAAAACGCATTCATCCTGATGAGCGTAATCGAGTCCTAAACAACCTTAAGCGAGCAATTGAAACCCAACAGCAGAGCTGGTCAGAGAACTATAAGTTTCAACGTCAGGATGGGGACTATGCAGATGTTATTGACCGGGGTTATGTTATTTACAATAACGCTAACGAAGCAATCCGAATGGTTGGTGGTATTACGGATATAACCGATCGTCTTGAAATAGAAGAAAAATTACGGCAATCCCAACGATTGGAAGCCGTTGGTCAATTAACCGGTGGCGTCGCTCATGACTTTAATAATTTGTTGACAGTCATTGTCGGCAATGCCGAAATTATTACTGAGTCACTTGCCAGCGATTCCAAACTACGTGGCCTGTCTGAAATGATCCAGGAGGCAGCAGACCGCGGAGCAGAATTAATTCGCAGTTTGCTGGCCTTTTCCAGAAAGCAGGCACTGGATCCAAAACATATTGATGCCAATCAATTATTAAATAATTTTCAGGGGTTACTAAGCCGATCAATTGGCGAGGCGATTCAGCTTGAGCTGGCGTTGGAACCAGATCTCTGGTTGGCGCAGGTAGATCCGGGACAATTGGAAAATGCACTGTTGAATCTGGCCATCAATGCGCGTGATGCGATGCCATCAGGTGGCAGGTTATTAATTGAAACCCTCAATGTTTCACTCTCCGAAGACTATGGTTCACAACACGATGTTACCCCGGGTGATTATGTCATCATTGGGGTGTCAGATACCGGGGTAGGTATTGCTCCAGAGAATCTGGATAAAGTGTTTGAACCGTTCTACACCACAAAAAGCAAAGATAAGGGTACCGGTCTTGGTTTGGCGATGGTCTATGGATTTGCCCGACAGAGTTATGGTCACATAAACGTTTATTCGGAAGTCGGTCAGGGAACGACCATCAGACTGTATTTACCCCGCTCACCTGAGGAGGTTGCGACGGCAGAAAACGCTTCTGTACTGCATATTCAACCGCAAATCGGCAATGAAAGCATACTTGTTGTTGAAGATGATGAATTGGTTCGCAATTATGTTATTTCGCAATTAGAGTTTATGGGATATAAGGTAATAAGTGCATCAAATGGAAGCGAAGCAATGGAAATCATTCAAAGTGATGCAGATATTGACTTATTATTCACCGATGTGGTGATGCCAGGTGGTATGAGTGGAAGAGAGCTGTCTGATAAGGCGCAGCGAATCCGACCACAATTAAAAGTTTTGTTCACTTCAGGATATACCGAGAACTCTATCGTCCATCATGGTCGGTTGGACCCTGGAGTCATGTTACTGAGTAAACCATATAGTCGAGATGAACTCACCACGAAAATCCGAAAGTCTTTGCAGAACGAGTCATAAATGTCAAAGTGTCTACAGAGTTTATTTTTATTGGATAACCAAGAGTAATCTGGGGCGATGACCGAATTAAAAGTACTCATTCTGGATGACAACAATCTCACTGCAAGAGCAATTGCTAATGTCGCTGAATTTATCGGTCTGTCAGCCAAAATAACCTCTGACTTTCAAAGTTTTCTGGAGATCATCAATGACTGGAGCCCACAATATCTGATTATTGATTTGATTATGCCGGATATGGATGGGGTGGAAGTGCTTGGCGAATTGGGCCGTATGCAAATCGATGCCCAGTTAATCATCACAAGTGGCGCCGGGCAGCAACTATTGCATGCTGCAGCACGTTCGGCCGGTGCGCATGGTCTTAATGTTCTGGGGATTCTTCCCAAGCCCTTTAATCCCAAAGCTTTCCGGGATTTGATTAACGCTGAATCCATCAACACAGCTGACAACACCTTTGGTCAGCAACTCCGCGCTGAAAACCAGACCAATACCCTTACCGTCAATGAGCTGGAACAAGCGATTAACGCGCATGACATTTATCTGGTATATCAACCAAAAGTATCCTGTGTCAGTGGCACGCTAACTGGCCTTGAAGCGCTTGCACGCTGGCAGCACGCAGAAAAGGGCTTCATTTCACCGGAAAAATTTATTCCCTTAGCCGAACAGAATGATCTTATCGACAAATTAACCTTACAGGTATTTGAACAGGCATTACCTTTTCTAAATCAGCTTCAGGAAGCCGATCCGTCGCTAAAAGTCCAGAACAGGGGCTTATTGCTTTCGGTCAATATTTCTGCGGCATCACTCAGTAACCTCGAGCTATTCAAACAAATTGAAATGCTTTGTGAAGCCCATAATATCAAACCGGATCAACTGATCCTGGAGTTGACGGAAACAGCCGCAATGGATGACCCTGTGATATCTCTGGATATTCTGACCAGACTGCGACTGCGAGGATTTCGTTTATCCATAGATGATTTTGGGACCGGTTTTTCGTCGATGTTGGCCTTGGTTCGTATGCCGTTTTCAGAAGTCAAAGTGGATAAAACCTTTGTCATGACTTCTGCGGATTCACGCGAATCAAGACTGGTTATTAAGGCGATTATTGAACTTGCCCACAGTCTGAACATGCAGGTGGCTGCAGAAGGAATTGAAGATAATGCTGCACTGGAGCTGCTACGTAAAATGGGCTGTGATCAGGCTCAAGGATATTTTATTGGTCGTCCCATGTTACCTGAGGCTTTTATTGACTGGTCGAAAAACACGTCAGAACATATTGATTTACAAAGGCTAAAACGCCTACATGGTCTGGGACTTCTGGATAGTGAACCGGAACATCGCTATGACCGGTTAACCAAACTTTGTACACGTTTATTTGATGTGGAGATTAGCCTGATTTCGCTGATAGACGAAGATCGACAATGGATAAAATCGTCACAGGGATTCAGTCAACGGCAAACCGAACGTTCAGTGGCATTTTGTAATCAGACGATTGCTCAGGAAGATATTTTTGTTATTTCCGATACGCTGAATGATAAACACTATGCAGAAAACATCATGGTTACGTCAGCACCCCACATAAGGTTTTATGCTGGTTGTCCAATTCGGGCAAGATCGGGGGAGAAGTTGGGGGCTTTATGTTTAAAACACTCTATTCCCAGAACTTTTACAGATAAAGATAAACAATTATTAAAACAACTGACCGAAATGGTCGAAGAAGAAATCGACTATAACCCACTGTTAGATGAAGATAAGTTGACCGGCTTACTGAATCGTGAGGCTTTCGAACGCAGAGCACAAAAATTACTGAATATTTTTGTACCGTACCAAGCCAGTATTACCATGTATTACTTTGATGTGAATAATTACAAGCGCATCTCCCATGCTCACGGGATTTCTGCAGGTGATGAAGCCCTTATTCATTTTTCCCGAATATTGACAGAAATCTTTACCGATACAGAGTTAATATCTCGACTGGTCGATGACGAGTTTGTCGTTTTGAGTGTATGTGAGCAATCAGAAAACAAACTAGAACAACTGGCTGACGCAGTAAAAAACTATAATGCTAATGTCAGCCCACATCTAAATGTAGAATATACTGTTGGTACGGCTTCCAGTCGCTCGATGGACAACATCGATTTGCAATCTCTATATATGTACGCAGATACCGATCTATACGAGCATAAAAGTCACTAGGGCTTGTTGATCTTTCATAGCCGTCTCTGAAAGTTCAACACAGCTTAAAGCGGTTGAAATATAAAGCGATGGACCAATATTAAAGGTAGTTCATTAATTTTTACTGCTTCACACCAAAACATTCACAATATTTTGCATTAATTCTTCTAACATAATGATTGTTAGAATCGAAGTATATTTATTTTAATTATATGGAAATCCAAACATATAGTTTCTATTTATATATAGTTTTTGTTATTTTGTGCAGACTCAAAGCTCAACTTTTAAGAGATAAGCCAACAACATGAATATCAGGTTGCCCAACGCTCCATTAACCGATGAACAATTGCAACAGCTTAATAATTTACTGCAAGGCCTGGAAGGCTGGCAGGTAGATTGGCTGTCAGGCTATTTGTCAGGTTATCGTGCGGCTCAGGGTGGAACAGCTGCTACGGAAGCTGCACCTTCTCTGCCGGACCAAACGATCAAACTGACCGTGCTTTATGGTTCACAAACCGGTAATACCGAAACGGTTGCCGGCCAACTAGCTGAGAAAGCAAAATCCAGTGGTATTGAAGTCAAATTATGGGATATGGCGGAATACAAACCACGAGAACTGAAGAACGAGCAATATCTGGCAGTCTTAACTTCGACACATGGTGAGGGTGAGCCGCCTGATAACGCAATGGATTTATATGAGTTTCTGGGAAGCCGTAAAGCACCTGGTTTAAAGGGTTTGAAATACAGTGTGCTGTCACTGGGTGATTCCAGCTATGAATATTTCTGTCAGACCGGCAAAGACTTTGATGAACGTCTGCAAAAACTTGGTGCAACCGCGGTAATTCCTCGAGTTGATTGTGATGTGGATTATGATGATTTGGCGGAAAAATGGATCGCTGAATTTATTGAGTCACTGACCAGTTCCATGCA